>Ga0233438_10000018_pt1 | contig 241855 bp, 195 predicted proteins | sample SI_123_September_FD_182720 | JGI IMG/M metagenome (GOLD analysis project Ga0233438, IMG submission 182720) | Seawater microbial communities from Saanich Inlet, British Columbia, Canada - SI_123_September2016_10_MG | ecosystem: Environmental > Aquatic > Marine > Inlet | place: Canada: British... | reverse complement strand
AGATCACCAATAGTTTAGGATGTGCAGACACAACCAAAAGAATGATCCGCGTGGAGTACCACCCGGTAACAACCATCACCAAAACTAATTCGGATTCTTGTTTGAATACCAATTGGGGTTTTAAAGTAAGTGATCAATTGGAAAATACAGTAAGTTCAGCAGATTGGTCTTTTCCAGGAGGTTCAACTTACAGCTCAGCAACACCAAGTCATACATTCGCTAGCAATGGAGCCAAGAGCATTGAGGTACAAATCGAAAACCAGTACGGTTGTAGAGATACACAAACACTCCAAGTGAACGTCTATGTAAACCCAATAGCAGGTTTCAGCATCAATGATACGGGTCAGTGTTTTGCAACCCACCGTTATGTATATACAAACGCAAGTTCTTCCTTAAATAGCTTAACTCATTATTGGGACTTTGGTGATACTACAAATTCAAGTGCTAAAAACGCATTGAAGATTTATAATTCTAGAGGTAGAAGAACAGTAAAATTAGTTTCAACAGATCCATTGGGCTGTGCGGATTCTGCGTCCCAAGAGGTTTATGTGGCGCCGTATCCAACAGCTGGATTTGTCATCAATGATACCTTACAATGCGAGAATCATAATTTATTCAGTTTTGAGGAGTCAAGTTCTATTATTGCTGGTGGCGGAAGTATTTCACACGAATGGAGCTTTGGCGATAGTCAAAGCGGTTCTGGAGATTCGGTTAGACATAACTATGCTACGTATACAGGATATGCAACGGTAGAAATGAAGGCGATTTCCAGTTATGGTTGTCGTGATAGTATTTCAAAAATAGTACATATTCAATCGGGTCCATCCGCGGATTTCGTCATGGATACGGTGCTGTATTGTATTCGTGGTAACGTACATGGCTTCACGGATGCTTCTGGTAGTGGGGAAGGTAGTAACGATACGTACGTTTGGACATGGGGAGATGGTAATCAGAGCAACTTGAGTACCACTGTAAGAACCACGCATACTTACGGATCGGCGGGAACGTACACGATTAAGTTATGGGTAAGTGACGACAATGGATGTTACGATTCAACGAGTAAAACCACGACCATCCATCCAAATCCGACGTCAAAATTTGCGATTACAGATAGCCTTCAGTGTATCAATGCGAACGAATTTACCTTTACCAATCAAAGCAAGAGCAACACCACCGATGCAAGTTTGACGTATGCATGGAACTTTGACGATACCAGCAGTACAGATGCAAGTCCTACGATAACGTACAGTAATTATGGCAGCCGCGATATATCACTGGAAGTAAGCAATATATTTGGTTGTAAGGACACCTTTGATAGCAAGCTTAGGGTATACGCGCTTCCACAGGTGAGTTTTACGATCAATGACTCCACACAGTGTGAGAACAATCAATCGTTCAGCTTCATAGGCGGATCTAGTATCGCTGCAGGGGAAGGTACGTTGAGCAGTGCATGGGATTTAGGAGATGGTACGACAACAACAACAACGGACGTGAGTCATGGTTATGCGAACCACGATACAGTGTTGGTGAAGTTGGTGATGAGCAGTTTGTTTGGCTGTAAGGATTCCTTGAGTAAGCGAGTAGAGGTATTAAAGAAGCCAGGCATTGATATCGCAAGAACATTCACAGACTCTTGTGTTGACTCGAAGGTATCGTTCAGAGCCATTGATAGAGAGGTATCGAGTCCATTTAGCTCGACATGGAGTTTTAGTAATGGATTCACAAGCACGGATTCCTTGGTAGAGACGAAGTATGCGAGTGAAGGATCGAAGAATTTACGCTTGATTGTGGGTAATGAGCGAGGATGTTTAGATACCCTAGATTATAATTTTGACTTGTACGATAATCCGATAGCAGGTTTTTACGCGCAGGATTCAGCGATATGTTTACGTGGGAATGAGTTTGAGTTTGATGATACCACGATTTTGAACTACGGAACGGCAGATCGCTATGTATGGCATTTTGGAGATGGAGATAGCTATACGAGTGCGGTCGACGATAAGCCAAAGCATACGTATGCCGATACGGGCACGTACACGGTGCAGTTGCAGATCACCAATAGTTTAGGATGTGCAGACACAACCAAAAGAATGATCCGCGTGGAGTACCACCCGGTAACAACCATCACCAAAACTAATTCGGATTCTTGCTTAAATAATACAGCAGAATTTAAGGTAGAAGATGCGTTGCGACCTACGATGGTTTCTGTAACTTGGAATTTTGATGACGCAACAACACAAACTGATTCTATCGTTTCCAAGCAATACTCATCAGATGGAGCCAAGAATATTGAAGTATTGACCCAAAATATATTTGGATGTATCGACACGGCTGAGATAAATTTCACCTTATACGATAATCCAGAAGCAGGTTTTAGTCGCAACGATACGTTCTTATGTTTACAAGGTAATCAGTTTGATTTCATCACCACTAGTACGACTAAATACGGATCCATTATCAATAACGATTGGGACTTCGGCGACGCAGCTGGAACTTCGACCTCTACAGATCCTTCATATGTCTATACCGACTCGGGATATTATTCTGTTTTGTTGGTTTCAACGAATGATTTGGGGTGTGCCGATAGTTTGAGAAAATGGGTGCGAGTAAATCCAAATCCAAGGGTGCATTTTAATGCGGATACCTATCTTCAGTGTTTAAATGAAAACAGCACACAATTCACCGATAGTAGTGAAAGTAACCTTAACGATGCTACACTCACTTATCAGTGGTCATTTGGAGATGACTCAACAGCAACTGTTTCCAAACCAAAGCATACGTATTTGAATTTTGGTTTCAAGAACATCATGTTGATTGTAACTAATGCAGACGGATGTCCAGATACGCTTGTGCGTAAAGTAGAAATCAAACCAGAGCCGATTGCAAAGTTTGTTATTGACGATGCTGCGCAATGTGTAAATACCAATCTCTTTACATTTAACGATACGACCGTTATGCCTGTGAGAGGCGGTAGTCATATTGCTCAATGGTTTGTAAGTGATGGACACTATGCGGATAGTTCAAGTACTATTTCACATCGCGTTGATTCGGCCAAAACATATACCATGAAGCTCATCGCGATAAGTGAATTTGGTTGTAAAGATTCTATTGAAAAGCCCTTCCGTGTTTATCCTAAGCCAATAGCAAAGATTGAATATCTTTCGGTGGATTCTTGTTTAACATCAACTGGCAAATTCAAAGCCTTGAATACGGCATCCAATGGAATTAAAAATGCACACTGGTTATTCTCAGATAGCACAAGAGCTACTGGAGAAGAAGTGAATAAGAAGTTTGTTAATCATGGTTCAAAGTGGGTAGAGTTGATAATTGAAAATGCCAATGGTTGTTTTGATACCACCCGCTTTGAATATAACATACATCGCAATCCGAAGTCATATTTCTATGTAGGTAATTACAGTCAGTGTTTGAATGGAAATGAATTTTCGTTCTATGATACATCCAAAGCGATTGATGGTAAATTGGATAGTGTGGTATGGTATTTTGCCGATGGCAATTCAAAGCAAGCCTTATCTGGATCCTCTACACAGTATAGTTTCACCGTCGCAAGATCTTATCGAGTGAGGATGTTAGCATTTAACTCTTTCGGATGTCAGGATTCTATGGAACAAACCGTTGTGGTAAAAGCGAACCCTACCGCTGACTTTGACATTAATAACTCAAATCAATGTTTAAAAGGGAATAGCTTTGAGTTAACCAACCGGACGTTATCTAACAACGGAAATCCAGGAATGTCATTCACTTGGAGTTTAGGCGATACCACATCCAGATCTTCGAAGAATGTAACAAAAAATTACACGTATCACGGAGCAAAGTCTGTGCGTTTGATTGCTACGAACACAGACGGGTGTTTGGATACCGTAATTAAATCAGTTACTGTATACCCAATGCCTGTGGCAAAAATGGATATCAATACCTTTCAGCAGTGTGTGAATCAAAATGCATACAAGTACACGGATAACTCAACCATTGCAGCGGGAGGAGGTAACCTATCTCGGGTATGGAACTTAGGAGATGGAAATGTGTCCAACCGAAAAGTTGTAAACAACAAAAATTACACGGCGGCTAAAAACTTTAATATCAGATTGATTAGTAAATCCAATCTTGGTTGCGCCGATACCTTAGTTGAGATCATCACGGTTCTTCCGAAACCCAATATTTCGTTTAATGTGAATAGAGATACCCAGTGTTTGGTTGGAAACACCTTTAAATTTTCGAATAATACTAGTATTGTTTCTGGTGGAGGAACCTTGAGCTATGACTGGAACTTTGGTGATGGTTCAACTTCACAACAAACGCATCCAAGTTATCGCTTTGGTCAATTTGGGACCTACACGGTTAAGATGAAATCAACCACGCAGAATGGCTGTGTGGATAGTTTAAAACGCATCGTAAAAGTGGTGGCGAATCCAGACGTAAACTTCACCTTTTCTTCCCCAAGTAAACAGTGTAATTCAGTTGATACCTTCAAAATTGACAATCAAACTGGAGCTCGAAATGGCTTTGCTTTAAATTATATGTGGGACCTTGGCGACTCTACTATATCAACAATCGCTGAGCCTGTGAAAAATTATGCTCAATCAGGAACTTACACCTTGAAGCTAATTGTTCAGAATTCCACAGGTTGTAAGGATAGCGCGTCAAAATCCGTGACGGTTTATGCAGATCCAATTGCAGATTTCGCAATCAATGATGCAGGTCAATGTTTAGCTAAACAGAACTTTGAGTTTACCAATAATTCTGCCATCACATATGGAGGGGGGACCCTGAGTTATCAATGGAAATACGCAGATACGCAGTGGAGTACGACAAAGGATGCCAAGCGCAAATTTACCCTGGTAAAATCTTATCCGATTAAGTTGATTGTGAGTAGTAGTGATGGTTGTAAAGATTCCATTAAGAAGAACATTCAAGTATTCCCTCAACCTGAGGCTAACTTTGCGATTAATAAGGACAAACAATGCTTGCACAACAATAAGTTCAATCTTACCAATAATTCGAAAATTTCAACCGGTAGCTTGAGCTACGACTGGAATTATGGAGATGGAAAAGGTGGGCAGTTGGTAAGCCCTGAAAAGGTGTACGAGAAATTTGGAACCTATTCCATCAAATTGAAGTCAGTTTCGAACAGAGGTTGTCTGGATTCTATTGTGAAGTCAATCTCGGTTCATTCCCAACCGAATGTGTCCTTTACGCTGTCAGATACAAGCATGTGTTTGTACAATAATGCTTTCACTTTCACGAATAAAACGTCCAATGATGATAATTCTGCATTAACCTATTTGTGGTCATTTAGCGACGGAAATACTGCAACAACGAAAGATGTCACAACGTCATTCAACGAAGCGGGTCGTTACGTAATTAAGTTAAAAGCAAACAGCGCATACGGGTGCATTGATAGTTCTGTTCAAACGGTTCGTATCTACCCGCAGCCATTACCTTCCTTTGTGATTAAAGAGCCATTCCAGTGTCTAAATAACAACGGATTTGAAGTTACTAATAATTCAAAAATTGCTAGTGAAGGCGGTACCTTAAGCTATAGTTGGACATTTGGAGATGCTAACAACAGTACATTGAAAGAACCAAAATGGAAGTATTCCAAACACGATTCTTTCGATGTTAAGTTAGTGGTAAAATCGAGTTTTGGATGTTTTGATAGTTTGAGTAAGCAATCGGTTGTTTTCCCCGAACCAACGGTTGGATTTACCCTTAATGATTCCATTGGTTGCTTGGGTACACATACGTTTGTGATGGCCAATTTGTCTACAGTAGATTACGGATCTTTAATCCACCGCTGGTCATTTGGTGACGGTAGCAATTCTGTGGGTCTAAGTCCTAAAGTCACATACATTACGGATGGACTATTTAAAATCAGATTGGTTACCACAACCAATCACGGATGTGCGGACTCTGCCTTTGATCAGGTGCGTGTTTATCCTGACCCTGAAGTGCGCTTTGATATTGATGATAATGTACAATGTTTGTTAAATAACAAATTTAATTTTACCAATAAATCCGATATTAAGTATGGTACTTTGAGTGACGCTTGGACATTCGGAGATAAGCAGTCATCCAACAACAAGAGTCCAAATCATACCTACGCGGACTATGGTATTTATACCGTGAGGTTGATCGTAAGTAGTGATAAAGGGTGTACAGATTCAATCCAATCTACCTTAAGGGTTCATCCGCAACCAGAGGCGGTATTTACTTTAAATGATTCTATTCAGTGTCTTAACGATAACGATTTTGTTATGGAGAATTATTCGAGCATTCCAGAAGGATATCTCAATAGTTTCTGGTCTTATGGTGACGTGAGCTTCTCGAGTAATTCGGTGGGAAGACACACCTACAAATCTGCAGGTGAATTTACTGTACGTCTTGTCGCGCGTTCTCCATTTGGTTGTACCGATACCATGGAAAAAGTATCGGTGATAACAGAAATACCAGTTATCAAATTCATCTTGGATACTAATCAACTTTGTTTGAGAGGCAATGTGTTCAAGGCCACTAATAACTCAATATACAATGGTGTAGAAACTGTGGATTATGTTTGGTATGCAAGCGATGGTTTCACCAAAACAGTAACCGACTTTTATCATAACTTTACTGACCCAGGTAAGTTTGAAATCAAACTAATCGGAACCACAACAGAAGGATGTGCAGATTCGATAAGTAAAATGATTACCATCTTTCCACAGGGAAAATCAAAGATCACCATTATCGACAGTGTTCAATGTTTAAAGGGTAATGATTTCATCTTTGGTAATGAGTCGAGAGTCGACGGAGCGCGTTTTGCATTGATGTCGTGGGATTTTGGAGGTGTATTTGTAGATACGGTATTTAGTATTTCACCCAATCGATTCCAGTTCCCCGCAGTGGGGAAATATGATGTCACATTGATTACTACGACAGAATACCTATGTCAAGATACCAGTAAGGGTACTATTGAGGTAGTTCCTATGCCAGCGGCAAAAATGAAAGTAAATGATGTATCACATTGTATTAACGAGCAGGTGTTCGAGTACACTGATGTTTCAACCAAACCAACAGGTTACACCAATGAATGGCTATACGATAAGAAAATTAAGAATAACTTGGATACCTTGAGACCAATGTTTGGATTACCGGGTATCTACAACATATCTCTAGTTGTTAAGACAGACTTTGGTTGTACAGATACAAGCAAGAGTATTGCGCGCGTTTTAGAGATCCCAAAAACAAGGATTAATGTAAATAATAATGAGCAATGTTTAGAGGTGAACCACTTTGAGTTTGCCAATGCTTACGGGGTCTCTGATAATCAGGTTTTCTGGGATTTTGGAGACAGCTCATTCGGCTCAGGTATGGAGATAACTCAGAATTATATAAATGCAGGTGACTACCTGGTAACCATGATTGTTGAGAATGATTCAGCTTGCGTGGATACATCTAAATTAAATATTAGAGTAAATCCAACCCCTGAAGCCGATTTGTACATTGAGTCAAGTTGTTTGGGTGTGCCAATTTATATTGAATCTAATACAAGTATTACAGATGGGAAAATATCATCATTCCTCTGGAATATGGGTGATGGTACAAATTACAATCTTGAATTGCCTTCACATTATTATCGAAATGCCGGTAAATATTATATCACACTTGCACTGAATTCAGATAAGGGATGTTTTGGTGAGTATAAGGATAGTATTAATGTCTTTGAAAATCCTTATTCCGGGATATCAGTTCTTTCAGAGCGACCTACAATATTAGAAAATGAGGTTAGTATGATGAGTTGGAGTTTTGCACGAGATTCTTTGGGACTAGAGTGGGATTTTGGAGATATGAGCGATTTTTTCTTTGATTCTTTAGCTGTAACTCATAAATATACGGATACAGGAAATTACACAGTAAGGTTGGTGGCAGTTTCAAAGAAAGGGTGTCGCGATACATTTTATGAAAATGTAAGAATATGGCCAGATTATAATATTCTAATACCAACAGCATTCTCGCCAAATGGAGATTTCATCAACGACGAATTCCATGTTCGCGGTAATCATCATTCAGTAGTTAATGCAAGTTGGAGGTTGTATACCGAAGATGGTATTCAAGTATTTGAGTCAACAGATATTACTGAAGGTTGGAATGGTAAGTATCAAAATACTGGAGAGGATCTTCCAATGGGTAATTATCAATTTGTATTGATTGTAAAAGATATGTACGGCAATCAAGAGCAATTCACAGAGAAAATTTCAATTGTACGATAATGAGCAGTAAGTATTTAAAATCAATCTTCGTTTTTGCGGCTGCTTTAATAGTAGGTAGTTCTGCCAAAATTCAAGCTCAAGCATTGAGTTTGAGCACTAGCGGTCAAATGAATATTGCCTGCCATGGAGACTCCACGGGATCTATTTCCCTTGCGGCAGCTGGAGGAATAAGTCCTTATCAGTTTATTCTTGACAAGGATACTCAAAATAACGGTTTATTTTCAGGTTTGAAAGCGGGTGCATATAAAGCATATCTCTTAGATTCGGCGGGTGATTTAGATTCGTTACTTTTCACCATTACTCAACCGACTGCCTTGCAGATAACCATAACCCTTACGGCTCCAAGTTGTGCTTATCGCCAAGATGGTGCTTTAGAAGTGTCGGTCACTGGGGGAACAACACCTTACAACTATCGTTGGAATGACAATCAGGGTTGGTCATCTACCAATAAGAAAATAGAATACCTCTTGCATGGTTCGTATAAAATAACGGTTTCTGATAGTCAATCATGTGGCATTGATAGCACCGTTAATTTAGTACATTCGGATTCCTTAGAAGTTTTCATTTTGAAAACGGATATTTCATGTAATGGTTTAACGGATGGAGAAGCTACGGCGAATATCACTTCAAATGGATCGACTTACGCTTATGCTTGGAGCGGCCCGAACGCGTTTAACTCGAGCAGTTCTTCTATCAATGGCTTAGCTTCTGGTGATTATCAGTTAAAGGTTACAGAAACTACATCATCTTGTACCGCAACCGCCTCTGTTACAATTATTGAGCCGATAAAACTTAACACGGCGATCACTCAAACAAAGGATGCCCGTTGTAGTGGATCCGCAGATGGTGAGTTGTATACTTCAACCACTGGTGGGCGAGCTCCATACACGTATTTATGGTCCGGCCCAAATAGCTATTTTTCGAGTAATCGAAACATAGTGAATGCTAAAGCTGGATCATATGCTTTGACAATTTCGGATTCTACAGGTTGTTTAGCCTATGATACCAATCAGATTTCAGAACCAGCGGCCTTCTCGGTTATACCCAAAATAACAAATATGATATGTTATGGATATCCTATTGGAGAGATTGATTTGACGGTTAATGGTGGTACTAAGCCGTACAAATATACATGGTCAACAGGCGATACAAAACAAGATTTAGACTCACTGAATGCGGGTATTTATTCGGTAACTATTATTGATAGCCAGGCTTGCTCTTTTAATGGCACTTATGGAATTTCAACACCTACCCAATTGGTATTGTCCTATAACTCTTCAAATGTGAGGTGTAACGGTGGTGATGATGGAAGTCTCATTTTATTGGCTTCTGGAGGAACTTATCCCTGGACCTATGAAATCACGGGACCAAATTCTTTCTCTTCAAGCAACGTGACTAACAAATCCTTAAAGGCCGGTTTGTATAAAATTATTCTCACGGATAATAATGATTGTAAGGATTCTACTTCTGTAAGCATTCAAGAACCTGTGAAGCTGAGTGTTACCAATAAGTTGACATTACCAGAGTGTAATGGACAAAAAGGTTCCTTTAGTTTGACCGTGAGCGGAGGAACTACCCCTTACGGTTTTGAATGGTTAGATGGAGCTGGTGGATTATACGCAGCAACCCAGAACGTGGTATCTGTTGATGTAGGTTCCTATACCTATACCGTTACTGACGGGAATCAGTGTTCTTACTCAGATACTAACAGTATCTACGAACCGCCTAAACTTGAGTTGACCACATCAAAAGTCACGCCTAACATCTGTATAAATGATAAAAACGGTGGAGTTGATTTAACCGCATGGGGTGGTACCAAACCTTATACCTACAGGTTGAATAGTGGAACATTTCAAACTTCTGCAACCTTTGGTTCATTGGCAGTAGGTAGGTTCACCGCTTTAGTTCAAGATAAAAACGCTTGTTCTGATACCACAGTGTTTAATGTCGATTATGTGGATACGGTTAAACCTATTGTCAAACTAAAGTCGATCACCCGTTATCTAAATAATGCGGGTAAGGCCCGTATCACACTGACTGATATTGATAATGGTATCATGGATAATTGTGAGATCCGAAAAACCTCCGTTTCTCAAACTGAATTTGATTGCAGCAATTTGGGTAATAATAACGTTACGGTTACCGTTTACGACCTAAAAGGCAACTTGCAACAAAAAGATGTGGTGGTTACCATATTAGATACCGTAAGCCCAATAATCAAAACACAACCAATTTCTGTTTATTTAAATCAATCGGGAAAAGCTACTATCAACCCAAATAGTTTGAATAAATCTAGTTCGGATAATTGTGGAATTCAGAGTTTTACCGCCAGTCAAACCACATTCGACTGTTCCAATTTGGGTAGTAATTCAATTAATGTTACGGCCTCGGACGCTTCCGCTAATAAAACAACAAAGAAAGAAGTTGTAAATGTACAAGATACCATAAAGCCAAACCTTAGATACAAGAATATTGTGATTTATTTAAACAGTTCTGGCTCGGTGACCATTACCCCATCTGATGTGGATGATGGCAGTAACGATAATTGTGGAATTACGAGTTATGAAGTGAGCCAATCCTCTTTCGATTGTAATAATATGGGTACCAATTTTATTGATTTTAGTGTACAGGACGCTACTCGGAATAAAGTAACCCAATCGGTTCGCGTAACGGTGAGGGATACATTTGCTCCAGTCATTAAGATCAAACCTGTTACCCTACACTTGAATCAGTATGGATTTGCTGTTTTATCTCCTAACGATGTAGATGATGGAAGCGTAGATAATTGCTCAATCTCCAACCGCAGTTTGGCGCAAAGCGTATTCACTTGCGGTAACATTGGTACAAATAATGTAGGTTTCAGCATCACCGATAATAGTGGTAATAAGGCGAGTGTTAACGTGAATATCACGGTAAAAGATACCACTAGCCCTATCAACAAGGTAAGAAACCCTCCCGTATATCTGAACCGAAGTGGTTTTGCCATTTTGAGCTCTTTTGATGTAGACAATGGTTCTTCGGATAATTGTGGAGTTTCGAAAGTGACCTTAAGTAAGGATCGATTCAACTGTGTTGATTTGGGAAAAAACGTAGTAGATTTTACCACGTATGATGCCAGTGGAAATAAATCCGTGAGCCCCATTACTGTTACAGTTTTGGATACGGTGAAACCTTTGTTAAGAGCTTTAAGCAAACCCATTTATTTAAATTCAACTGGACAACAAACCATTCCTGCAGACTTTTTTGATGACGGAAGCACTGATAATTGTAAAATCCAGACCAGAACCTTAAGTCAATATAATTTTGACTGTAGCGATGTGGGTAACAAACTGATTTTATATACTGTAGCAGATACCAGCGGGAATTCTACGCTTACAGTAATATCCACCCAGGTATTGGATACTATTGCGCCTAAATTATATACTCAAAATCAGACGGTTTATTTAGATTCTTTGGGTGAGGCTTCGATTTCAGTGAGTCTCTTTTCCGATAGTTGTTCAGATAATTGTAGGATTACTTCACTTAACTACTCTGATTCTATGTTCAATTGTTCTAACCTCGGTATGAACGTCGTTCAATTAATGGCTACGGATCCATCTGGTAACGCCAATGGTAAACCCTTTTTAGTAGAAGTATTCGATACCGTTGCCCCGATTATCAAACCCAAATCAGTGGTGATTTATATTGACACAGCAGGTAAGGCATTTTTGGCTGTTGATCAAGTAGTAGAGAGCATTTATGATAACTGCGGAATTCAGAAAATCTTACTGAATAAGTACGTCTATGAAGTGGCCGATATCGGAGATAATTTCGTTGAAATTACCGCCTATGATATCTCGGGTAACCGTTCACTTATTTATCAAGCCTCTGTTCGCGTAGAAGTAGGGGATTTTGATCACGATAGCATTCCGGATTATGTAGAACGAGAATTAGATTTTGACAATGATGGGGTAGCCAATTACCGCGATCGTGATAGCGATAATGATGGTATATTGGATGTCCATGAAAATAGTGGTTTAACAGTATTATTAGATTTAGATCGTGATGGTCTTATGAATGTCTATGATTTGGATACAGATGGTGACGGAATAAAAGATATTTTTGAAGTAAATGGATTCGATCCGGATAGAAATGGAGCCGTAGGTATAGGTAGGGTTGTAGTAGATTACTGGGGAATCCCCGTTTTAGCCAACGAAGGTCAAGCATATGATGAATTGGATACGGATTTAGATAATGTTCCTGACTACAAGGACTTGGACTCTGATGACGACAAGATCGAAGATCAAATTGAAAATTTAGGCAAATCTGAATTGGTCGATAGCGACGAAGATGGATTTGCCAATATTCGAGACTTGGATTCGGATGAGGATGGAATAAGTGACCTCATTGAGACTGCTGTGGATTTCGATCAAGATGGTACTGGTAATTTTTTAGATCTTGATTCGGATGCAGATCAAATTATCGATAGAACAGAAACCGCAAGTGATGAAGATTCAGACGGAATAGGAAACTGGTTAGATTTGGATTCAGATAATGACGATTTGTTGGACATCATAGAAGGGCAAGTTGATTCGGATAAAGACGGAAAAGGCAATTGGTTGGATAATGATGCGGATAATGACGGAATTTCAGACAAAATCGAAAGTAATGAAGATACAGATTTGGATGGTATTCTAGATTATTTAGATATTGATAGTGATAACGATTTTATTTTTGACGCTATCGAAGCTATTCCATTTGTAGATGATTTACCAGCAGATACTGACTTAGACGGTAGATTTGACTACCTTGATGACGATAGCGACAACGATTTAATTTCAGATTTTCTAGAAGGATATCCCAATCAACCTGATACTGATGAGGATGGAACTCCCGATTACAGAGATACTGATAGCGATGGAGATGGTGTTCTTGATATTCTTGAAGGCACAAAAGATACGGATGGAGATGGAATTATGGATTCAATAGATGAAGATTCAGATAATGATGGTATACCCGATTTAATTGAAACTAACCAAGATATCGATGGTGATGGTGTACCGAATTCACTTGATTTAGATTCAGATAATGACGGGATAAATGATGTCTGGGAAGCGGGAGGAAATGACACATCTGGTCGTGGTATGCTGTATTCAGGAGTGCTTATTACTCCACCAGATACAGATGGTGATGGAGTAATGAATCCATATGATTTAGATTCAGATGGAGATGGAATTTCAGATATGTTTGAGAGTTTTATGCCGTTCAAAGATAGAAATTCTGATGATAGACATGATGGTGGTGATATTGATGGTGATGGTATTGTTGATCCAGTGGATTATTGGAATGGCGTATTTGGTGATTATTGGGATTACTCACCTTATGATTTTGACTACGATGGCATTCCAGACTATGTGGATTTAGACAGTGATAATGATAGCATTCCAGACGCCATTGAGGGATCCGATGATGAGGACTTCGATTTTTTTCCAAATAACATAGATGAGGATGCAGATGCAGATTCCATCTTTGATATAACAGAAACAGCTCTTGACCCGGATAATGACGGTATCCCGAATTTTTTAGACTTGGATAGTGATGGTGATCATATAGATGATTATGTGGAATTAGATGGTGATTTTGATCAAGATGGTATTATGAATTTTCTTGATCTAGATAGTGATGACGATGAAATGCCAGACAGTGAAGAAGGAATCATCGATAAAGAAGGGAATGGATTAATGGATTTCATAGACCCTCATACGTTTGTCCCCGAAATATTTACTCCGAATGATGATGGTATTAATGATGTCCTATTTATAAAAGGCTTGAAAAATTATCCAGATGCATCTATTAACGTATTCAATCAATGGGGACAGGTTGTATATCGAAGCAACGGAGCGTATAAGAATAATTGGAGAGGTACGAATACCGAAGGGTCAGGATTTAAAAGAGGAGTGAAATTATCTGAAGGTGTGTATTTCTTTGTTTTAGAACATAACCGCAACGATATGCCTAGATATATCAAGCCCAGTAAAAAAGGTAACATTTTCATTAAACCATAAAATCATGCCAAAGAGAGTTTCTAATTATATTTTGTACATGCTATTGGGAGGATGTTGCCTTGATTTAAGTGCACAACAAGCGGGGTTAATCGCTAATTATGATTTGGTGTCTAGTATACAAAATCCAGCTTACAATGGATTAAATAGAGAGCTACGTTTAGACGCAATTTCGAGAGTTCAATGGTCGAACTTCCCAGGTAGTCCGACATATACAGGTTTAGCTTTTCAAGCGCCATTGAATAGAGAGTTTGCTTTGGGCGCGGGTTTTCAAAATTTGAGTGTTGGACAATTTAAATATGCATCGCCGTTGTCAATGGGTAGTTATACAGTTGATTTAGCCTACCATACACAGTTGGGTAAAAATGTTTTCTTATCTACAGGTCTCAGAACGGGTGCATTTACTTTCAACATGCGGATTTCACAGTTGATTGCTTCTCAGTCTGGAGACCTAGCTCAACAGGGAAATGATTATAGCTTTACAAGCCCTCAAGTAGGTGGGGGAGTTATGCTTTATGGTAAGGAATATTTTTTTGGTTTTTCTATGCCGCAATTTGCCGTTGTATCTGACCGAATTGTTGAAAATGTCAATTTGGGTTACAATGCTCGGAGTTATTATTTAATGACTGCTGGATATGTTCAAGAAATAGGAGATAATTTTCAAATAAAATCTACCGTTCAAGGAAGAATGTATGATGGGCTTCCAGTAGTGTTGGATATCAATGTATATTTCTTGTATGGCGATTTACTTAATCTAGGTTATGGTTACCGTAGTACGGGTTCACATGCCTTCTTGGGAAATGTAAAAATCAATGATTATTTTGGAGTAATTTATTGTTACGAGTTGGGTCGGGTATACGACGATCAAACACCATTTAATTCAACAGAGTTCGGTTTAAGATATAAATTGAACTTCGATAAGCAAAAGACCAAAGTTGCCCCTAGACATTTTTAAACATGCTGAGACCAGAATATTTATTTTTATGGATTTTGTTTCACCTAGGTGCTGTTGAACTTCCTAAATCTATCTCAAAAAGAGGAAAAGTAGATCTAACGGCAACTAAAATGGTTGATAAAATGCAGTATTACGAGGCTATCAAGGTTTATAAAAGCCTTGAAAAGGTTAAATCTTCCAACGAATTACGGTCTTTGGGAGTGGCATTTATGGAAATGGGCCAGAACGATACAGCTTACAAATTATTTCGACTACTCGAAAATAGGTATCCATACAAAGTTACGTCAAATGATTATTTGAATATCACCCTTTTGCTACGAAGGATGAAAAAGTACAGGCTATCAGATAGCTTAACAGAAGTTTTAAAAACAACATCCTTTGTAGGCGAGCCTATATTAAATGAGCCAATAGTTGCATTCCTGGAAAAATCAAAACTCTTAGACACTGAAGTAAAGGGTGTTGAGAATATTGAATTCCGTAATAATAAAGCACACTTTTTAGCAGTTAAATCACGCCTAGATAATCAGTGGTGGTATCATGAACGTAAATTTATAAAAGCAGGATTATTATCATCTTTAGATTTAGCGACTGGTAATCCTTATTCCAAAGTAATGAAGGCGAATAATTGGAATGATTCAATTAAAGTGGAAGGTGAAATATTGGACAATCAATATTTGAATCGAAACTTTGAACTAAGTTATATTGACTCTGCGGGAACATTTTATGTCACAACAAATCATAGATTGGTGAACGATAGTGATGAGTTTTTGCTAGATATTTTTCGTTTTTATAAAAGCCCAGACGAAGGCAAATATGTCTTGGAGTCAATGAATAAGTTTAAGTGGCAATATAACATGTCTAGTTTGGTTATGAATAATTCTGAGAATAAAGGCTTGTATTGTTCAGATGCACTAGGAGGTTATGGTAAATCGGATATATATGTTTGCAACATAGAAAAGGATCAGGAAGGGATGGCAAAGATTACCAATTCCATAAATTTAGGAGAGACAGCAAATACACTATTACCGGAGTTTGATCCAGTTTTTCTTAACGATAACCTGATTGCTTTTGCATCAGAAGGTCATGTTGGCTTTGGAGGTAGCGATATCTATTTCTACGATTTAGAATCATACAAATTGATTAATGCAGGTAAGGGTATAAATAGCGCAAATAATGAGTACGGAATTAGATATGAAGACGGATACTTATATTGGAGTATGGATGATTACCATGGTAAGAGTGAAATCAAAAGAGTGAAATTATCCATTAATCCTATCAATCAGGTATTAAATCTATCACCGACAACTAAAAAGGACTACACTGACCATCATCAGTATGATGAGAATAGTTTGAATTCTGATGGTGCATTTGATACTTCAAATAATGTACTTTCTGAACAGACGGAGCCACGGCATAAAATTGTTCTGAATGAAGATCTTGAACCAGGTATAAATTTCCTTTTATTGCCTGATTCAATTAGATTAGTATTGGCACGTGAGGTTTCTGATACAGCAAGCTACCAAGATTTTCGATTGCACAATTTGCTATATCCTGAAAATGGGATAGTATGTGAGGCTCGTCATGAGATTGAATTGAAAATCATTATTGAGATCTTGAAAAGAAGACCTGATTGGTTGATTGATATTCGATCCTATACAGATTCAAGAGGTTCGAAGGCCTTCAATATAGACCTATCACAAAAGAGAGCAGATTTGTTAAAAGATATTTTAGTTTCCTATGGTGTTAAGATCGACCAAATCAGATCAAAAGGTCTAGGTGAGTCTTACCTTTTGAATCATTGTAAGAATGGTGTGGATTGCAGTGATGCAGAACACCGAAGAAATCGAAGAACAGTAATTCGTTTCCAAAGGAAAACAACGTTGTAGACTGCGTTAATCTTATTTTCCAATGATTCTGAGTCGTGAGATTTCGGATATGCCTTTTACATTTACTTTAAATGTAATATCGGCAGAGAATTCCCCTTTTGGAAGACGTTCGCTTAATCGACGATCAACTGAAAAGATCATTGGCATCGAAAGGTTTTCGAAGTAGGGATAAACAAAAACCTTTCCTAGACCTTTACCGTATATAAATTTTGGAATTTCAACTTCTTTGATGTCTTTCATTCCTTCTTTATTTAATTTAGGTTTTTGATTATGAGGTTGAGAATTAGGATTTTTCTTCATAAGCCTAGTTGGCCTATTAAAACCTTTGTGTGTAGATGCTTCTGGTATTTTTTGAGTTTGGTAATTTAAATTTCTTGCGTTGTCAGCATTTTTATTGAAAACTACATTTTTCACAGTGATAACTTTCCCATGATAAAGTTGTGGTCTTCTGCAAAAATCAACTTTTTCAACAACAATAATATTTTGTGCCATAGCCATTGTACACAAAAATCCGGTAAATAGAAAAAGAATTTTTTTCATTTTATGGGTTTACTTTAACTCTTGTAATTCTGTGCATCAGATTTGTATCGACTAAAATAGTGATATCCGCGTTAACCTCGCGATTAGCGATAATGCTTTTAGCCATTCTACTGTAGATCAGAAAACAACCATCATAATTGGGAATATCAACATTTAGTTTTTCCCAATTTCTAGGAGGGGTACAGGTATTTACCCTTGTTGGTGTAGTCGTTGTAGGAGCCGGTACCGTATTGGTATTGCCAGGACCTGAAGATGGACTTACACTCACACTTTGTGGGGTGCTTCCTGATGGTATTAGTGCCGTACTGGTAGATGTATTAACAGATGCTGTTGGGGAATTACCAGATATTGTTCTGGGACCGCTTAGTTTAACAGTGCCAGAGTTTTTTGTTATGGAAACATTTCTTATTACAATCTGTCTTCCGTTATACTGGCTGGGGTTACTTGCAAAGTCTTCTTGACTTACGACTAGTTGGGCCATTAGACTGGACGAACAAAACATCAAGCCAAGGATCATATTTTTTGCTGTAATTTTCATAACATAATAATATATAACAATTATAATGCCAAACTATTTATCTGCATCGGGTTGCTTCTCGTTATCAGAGGTAAAATACTTCAGCAAATAATACCCTCCTAACAATAGAACAATACTTGCCGTTCCTAACTGTAATATTTGCCGGTGTGGCAGCATATCTTCGAAAGTCCATACCACTCCAAATGAAAAAATCACCCATCCCAATTCACTTTTGAATTTTGACTTTACCAGTGTGATCAGTCCGATAATTACGGTAAATGTAGGCATTGAGAAGAGTTGAGCTGGTAATTCAATACCCATGGTATTCAATAACCAAATCAAGCCTATTCCCACGAGTAATACTCCTATAATTAGATAAGAGTCTTTTCTTTTTTTAGGGGCGTTCATGTATCAAAAATAGCGATTGTTTTTTGGGTTGTCTGTTAAATAAATTGAGTGTTCAGTTACGTGGACTAGCATGATAAAAATCATGTTTTGGAACCTACAAGCGTAAAAACGCTAAAAGATGAAAAGAATCAAATGTTGGTTTTGAAATCGGCTCTTGAACTCAGGACCTTTAGCTTCTACTAAATAGCCAGTATCCTGCAGTTGCAGCGGTAACACTCGCAATAATGACGCTGAGTTTAGCCATGTCGATGAGCGCTTTGTTGTCAAAGGCAAGGTTAGAAACGAAGATGGACATGGTAAAGCCTATACCACCAAGTAAACCAGCAGCAACCAGTTTTTTCATTGTGATATTTTTGGATATCTCTGCAATTTTGAGCTTATCGGCGAGATAGCTGAATCCAACGATTCCAAGAGGTTTTCCAAATACAAGTCCAAAGAAAATGCCCAATGATAGCGGGTTGATGATTTCGTTCATCATACTTACATCTATGAATATGGCCGTATTTGCAGCTGCGAATAATGGTAAAATTCCAAACGATACAATGGAGTGCAGATTATGCTCTAAGGTATCCGCCATTTTCTTTTCCTTATGTGATTGTCGTGGAAGCATGAAGGCGAGTATTACCCCCGATAGGGTGGCATGAATACCTGAATGTAGTAAAGTAAACCACAACGCAATTCCTAATGTGATATACAACCAGGTGTAGTCCCAATCTAATTTATCTACGATATATATGATGGCTACCAAGGCAGCAGAAGCACCAAGCCAGGCCCAGTGGATTCCTTGCCCGTAGAATATGGCAATGATGAGGATAGCTCCAAGGTCATCAATGATGGCTAAAGCCGTTAAAAACACTTTTAATGAGGGAGGAACACGGTTTCCAAGGACTCCAAGTATGGCAATGGCAAAGGCAATGTCAGTTGCTGTAGGTATCCCAATCCCAGAAAAAGTATCGGGGGAGTTGATATTAAACGCAATGAAAAATAGAGCCGGAAGAGCCATTCCTCCAAGTGCTCCGAAAATTGGGAGCATCGCTCGTTTACGATCGCTTAGTTCACCTTCAATGAGTTCTCGTTTTATCTCAATTCCTACTAAGAGGAAAAACACAGCCATTAAGGCATCGTTTATCCACTCTGTTATGGAGTGCTCAAGATGTAAATGATAGGCTTCAGTGCCAAAGTGAAAATTCCAAAATGATCGATAATCTTCTCCCCAAATGCTGTTTGAAATGAATAAGGAAGCTGCAGTTACAGCCACCAACAATATCCCAGAGGACTGTTGGCTGCTAAAAAAGGCGCGAAAAAGTTTAGATAATCGAATAGTAGGGATAATACCTCTCTTTTGGGGTTTCATTATGAAAGACAAAATTAGGCATATTTTTGTACGAACTTTTGAAGGATATCGATTACATAGCTCATTGCATCCAATTAGCGAAAAAAGGGGAGGGTAACGTTGATCCAAACCCTTTGGTGGGTTGTGTTATTGTTCATGAAGACCATATCATCTCAGAAGGGTATCATGCTTTTTTTGGTGGACCACACGCCGAGCCAAATGCGATTTTACCTATAATGGATGATCCTCGATTACCAACGTGTACTTTATATGTGACACTCGAACCGTGTAGTCACCACGGTAAAACTCCACCTTGTGCCGATTTAATTGTTCAATCAGGAATAAAAAAGGTTGTTATTGCCATGCAAGACCCCAACCCCAATGTGGCGGGTAGAGGAATTGCCAAATTAAGAAATTCGGGTATTCAAGTGACGGTGGGTATCGGAGAGGAACTTGCAGAAAGGTTAAATCCTGCATTTTTGACATTCCAACGCGAAAAAAAACCATATTTCGTGGCTAAATGGGCCGAGACAAAAGACGGTTGGTTCGCTCCCGAACCGAAATCTAAAAAATGGATCAGCGGTAACGATACCCAACCATATGTTCATGCATTGAGAAAGAAGTGTATGATTGTATTAGTTGGTGTTGGTACTTGGCAAACAGATTCTCCGCTTCTAAACGATCGCTTTCACGGTGGACCAGATCCTGTGAGATTAATATGGGATCCTGAAAATAAAGGAGAGTATCCCACCAATTTGATTTCAAAAACGGCTGAAACTTGGGTTTTAAACCGGCAAATCCAAAAAGAATCGGAAGGATACAACTACATTCAAATACAACATCTTCACGAACTCCCTCAATATCTGTATTCTAAACAAATCAATTCAGTATTGGTAGAAGGTGGCGCGCATACCATCAACACTTTTTTTAAGCTCGACCTTATAGATGAGGTTCATCGTTTCACAAGTAAATCTGTGGAGTGGGGTGATGGTTTGCCTTCTCCTAAGATCCCAAATAGGTTTGAGTTAATTGAAACCAAGGCATTTGAGTCAGACACCCTAGAAATCTGGAAGAAGAAATGAATACTGCACAAATTACCGCTTTGATGTTCAGTTCGATACTGTCGGTATTGATATTCTGGATTTTTAAAGAAATGGGTCGCCGCAATGAAAAGGCACTCCCTGTAATTGTCATGAATTATTTGGTATGTATGATTTTGGGAAATATTATATTAGGCGAAACGCACCTTCTACGGCCGAGCACGTTAACAAAAGAGGGAGTATGGCCTATATTTTTCTTGGGATTCCTATTTATGGTCACATTCCTACTGATGGCAGAATCAACCCGTGAATCGGGTGCTTCATTATCGGCTGTAGCTTCAAAAATGAGTATGGTTATTCCGGTGAGTAGTGCGATGGTTTTCTTTAATGAAGCAATAAGTAGTCAGCTTCTCATAGGAATATCCTTGGCTCTATTGTCAGTTGCGCTTATTACCTATCAAAGTGAGAATACAGGCGGGTTTTCATGGTTGCTCATAGCCGTATTCATAGGTAGCGGTGGGGTTGATTTGAGCATGAATTTGATAAAACATCAGGATTATTCGGGATGGTCTAACATGCAATTCACAACTTTGACATTCTTTGGTGCAGCGGTTGCGGGATTGTTGTATATGCTTTGGCAAGGGTTAAATCACGGGTTTAAAGTTAAAATCCCGCGTGAGACTTTATTTTTTGGAGTGTTACTGGGTGGGATTAACTTGTTTTCCATTTACGCTATTTACCACGCATTGGATATGTTCAAATCAAGTACATCGGTCTTTTTTACGGTGAATAACGTGCTCGTGGTGATGGGTTCTGTGACCGTAGGCCTCGTATATAAGGAAGGGTTTAATTCAAGAAAAATCATCGGTTTGATTGCGGCTGTATTTGCTTTAATATTGTTGGGGTGAGTTCACTTTTTTCTGATACGTACAACGAAATAGAAGCCGAAAAAGAATTTAATCTTCGTGAGAAAGGGTCTAAGTTTTACGCTTTCAGTTATCGCGTACGAAATGAAGATGAGGTAAAATATAAGATTCAATACTTAAAAAGTAAATACCCCGATGCTTCACATCATTGCTATGCATTTGTCCTTGGTCAAGGCCAAGAGGCACAAAGAGCAAATGACGATGGTGAGCCATCCAATAGTGCAGGAAGACCCATACTTCGGGCCATGCTATCCTTGGAATTGACCAATGTGCTGGTGGTAGTCGTACGATATTTTGGCGGTACCTTGTTGGGTATTCCGGGCTTAATTCAAGCCTATGGAGACGCCTCCAAAGGCGTATTGGTTCTATCGGGAAAATCGGAAAAAATTCAGGAAGACGAGTTTGATCTCTCCGCGGACTTTGAACATGAGCAGATCATTCACAGACTGTTAAAACCCTTTGAAAATAGGATTGTCGACAGGAGCTACACCGACAAGGTAAATTACCGGGTTGCTATTCGCCGTAATCAAAGTGTACATTTTGAGAAAGAGGCGGCAGAGCAGTACCAGCTGGAAGTTCAAGCCGTTTAGTTTCGTTGCTAGGTTTTGCTCCTAATTGCAACCGTACATATTTGATTTTTTTCCCTTCTTTAAGCCAAATGCCTTCATAAAAAGTCTGAATATCTAATTCTGCTGGTAATGGATCGAGTCCGTACACGTCATTTATGTTGTACTCTACGTTTAATCCATCGATAACGGCTTGTTCTAAGGCGGTTTCATAGAATAAATCGCTATCTGTTTTGATGTTTAGTCGGCCGTTCTCTCCGATAAACTGTCGGTATATATTCAAAAATTTACCGCTACATAGCCTTTTGTATCGTTTTTGAGGCTGTGGGTCAGGAAAAGTAATCCATGCCTCGTGTATTTCCTTGGTATCAAAATAAGCGGCTGCATTGTCGATTTGAATCCTTAGGAATCGTACATTATTCAAGCATTGTTCCTTCGCAATTTTGGCGCCCTTCCACAGGCGATTTCCTTTTATGTCCACGCCAATGAAGTTGAGATGTGGATGCAGTTTGGCCAAGCCGATACTGTATTCTCCCTTTCCGCAAGCGAATTCTACCACAATGGGATGGTCATTACCAAAAATCTCATTCCAGCGCCCTTTGGTTTCATCATTATAGTCAAAGGTGTTATCGAATGAATCAAATTCGGCGAATTTTTCTAGTTTGTTTTTCCCTTTTCCCATCTTCCCACAAAAAAAGACGTTTTTTTGCAGTTGACCTACATAATCCTATTTGCTTCTTACACCAGAAATATTGATTCAGGCTTATGCTTCCGGAGCTTTCCCAATGGCGGATCCCAAAGAAGACAACCAAATCTATTGGCATACGCCGCAGATGAGAGGTGTAATTCCGTTGGATGATCGATTTAAAGTCTCAAAGAATCTGAAGCGTTTGTATAAAAAAGATAAATTCGATTTGTATATCAACCGGAATTTTGATCAGGTGATAGACTATTGCCGATCACTTAGAGAGGATGATACTTGGATATCTGATGAGATTTTAGATGCGTATAAACAACTTCATGAAGGAGGTTTTGCGCACAGTTTTGAAGTATATGAAGAAGGGAAGTTAGTGGGTGGCTTATATGGAGTGAGTATCGGTAAGGCCTTTTTTGGAGAAAGCATGTTTCATTTGGTTACAGATGCGAGTAAAATTGCCTTAGTATTTCTAGTTGAATTCTTGAGGGAACATGATTTTTTGTTATTAGATACTCAATATTTGAATCCCCATATCGCTCAGTTTGGGGCTTTCGAAATCACTCATCAGGAGTATGTTAAACTCCTCAGAAGAGCAATTGCGGCCTCCTGAGTTTTTAAATTCATTAATTATTTAGAAATTTGGACTGTGTTCGTCGAAGTTGATATCAATAACGTCAAGTTTACCGCCGATTTAACTTCGGGTCAATCCTTAGCCAATGGTTTTGGACCGCAGGCCGAGAATCCAAATGCATTCCATATTCCTGCAGCTATCGTTGAACCGATTCGTGTTGGCGAATTTGTGGGTAGTGTGAAAGAAGGAGGTAGCGCAAATTGTGAGGTGGTTACTTATTGTGCGCATGGGAATGGGACTCATACCGAGTCTGTCGGACATCTTTCCAAAGAAAGAATTCACATTCCAGATATTCTCAAACGCACGCATTACACCGCTCAAATAATTACGGTAGATCTTCATGGTGAACCTGCGAGATTGACAATGGAATCACTACAGAATATTAGTTGGGAGCCTTGTGAAGCTATCATCATTAGGTCCTTGCCGAATAGCGATGCCAAACAATCGATGCACTGGTCTGGTAACCAGCCTCCGTATATTGAACCGGATGCTATGGACGTCATCAAGGATAAAGGGTTTATTCATTTACTTACAGATTTTCCATCTGTGGATCCCGAGGAAGATGCAGGTGCACTTACTGCCCACAGAAGATGGTGGAACTTTCCTGAAAATCCGAGAGTTGAGTCGAGTATCACAGAAATGATTTTTGTTGATGATTCCATAAAAGACGGTCTTTACTTGCTCGAAATATGCATCCCCAAAATTCATTCGGATGCGGTGCCTTCCCAACCTATTGTTTACCCATTGAACCGCCGTTAAGGATGAATAGCGAAAAGATTTTATTCGCGCTAAATCTCTTGGCATCAAAATTTTACAAGAAAAAGCCAGAAAAGGATGAAGCCGTACAGATTGTTTGTGTGAAATGGGATGAAATAGGGGATATGGTGAATGCTTTACACGTATTTACCGCACTCAAAAAAGAATATCCCAAGGGTACTCTCACGGTATTGTGTAAGCCATTTGTGGCTTCTCTGCTTTCAGGTAATACGGAAATTGATGCTGTTGTGACTTCTTTAGACCAACTCCCTAAAAAGGTGGAAATCTGGGTGGAGTTGAGGGGGACTTGGAAATCACTTTTTCGTTCATTGAAATATAGGGTAAAATATCGTTGTGATAGGGGAAGCATCCGGTTTAAGCAAAGAGGGAATCAACTACATGAACAGGTTACAAATTGGAAAATTGTAGAGCCTCTATTATCCTCAAAAATACCATTAAGGTCTGTTTTGAAAATTGGGAATGAAAGCCAAAATCGGGCTTTGGATATTATTCATTCCATCTCCTTTAATTCTAATGAATATGTGTTGATACATCCATCGGCGCGAAGTGAATTAAGAAGATGGCCTGCCGACCGGTTTGGAAGGCTTGCCAAATACATTTATCAAGAGTTTCAACTTAAGGTATTGATTATCGGTACCCAAGAGGAACTAGAAATATTGAGTGAGGTAGTTGAACATTCTGAGAACACAGCAACAGCATATATTAGTCGAGAGTCTTTGACGGTATTCGCCGCGATTGTTCAACAATGCGTCTTATTCGTGGGCAACGAAAGTGGCCCGTTGCAAATTGCAGATGCCTTAGGTAAAAAGTCAATTTCATTATTTGGACCTGGAGTGAAGGATGTGTTCTATCCGCAAACGTCGGGATCTAAAATTTTTCATGAGGTGCTTGAATGTAACCCTTGTGATCAAGTACATTGTATACATGCCCACAATCCTTGTATTGCCCGTATTGAAGAGCTCTCAGTCATGAGTGCAGTTGATGAATTGTTGAAGTGATTTACTTCAATTACCAACTAATTGATGCCACTTGTTTACAATTTCTTAAAATTGGAATGGTTATTGTTAGATTTGAGTTATGCAAAAGCCATTCGAATTAGTTGTTTTAGGTACGTCGTCAGCAACGCCGACCCGAGAGCGCAATCCGAGTGGTCAATATGTACGCTTAGACAAACATTTTTTTCTGATTGATTGTGGAGAAGGGACTCAGTCTCAAATCAATCATTACCAGTTGAAGTTATTGAAATTGAAGTATGTTATGATTTCACATTTACATGGAGATCATTATTTCGGATTGCCTGGTCTGATTACTTCTATGGGATTATTTCAACGAACAGATCCTCTAACTATCATAGGGCCTGCGGCATTGCAAGATATTCTAAAGCCTATTTTGTCGGAGGGGAACGCACATTTGAATTTCGAAATCAATTTTATCGTCACGAATCCTGAGAAGCATGAAACGGTTCTTGTACACGATGATTTTGAAATTGAGACGGTGCCTTTAAAACATCGTATTCCTTGTACTGGGTTCATACTGAGAGAAAAAGGTCCAACCCGTAAAATTGATGTGGATGCCTGCAAAAAACATGAGGTCCCCATTTCATTCTATGAAGAATTGAAATATGGTGCCGATTGGAAATCAATATCAAATAAAGACCTCACTTTCCCTGCAGCGCCATTGAGGTCCTATGCTTACATGTCAGATACCATTTATGACGAAGGTATCGTAGAGTTCATTCATGGCGTGGATCTATTATATCATGAATCTACCTTTTTGCATGATCGATTAAAACGAGCAAAGGAAACATTTCACAGTACCGCCAAGCAAGCAGGTTGTATCGCTCGACTTGCCAAAGCACAAAAACTGATGTTGGGCCATTACTCCGCTCGCTACCGTGAATTAGATGAGCTTTTGGAAGAAGCACAACTCGAGCACCCTCAAGTGATACTCGGAAAAGAAGGTCTTTGTGTTGGTATAGAATCTAACATCGAAGAACTGCTGGCAAGTAAATAACACAGACTAGGATCTGTGTATAAATGTAAGAAATTCGCCGGATTAGCCGTTATATATTCGTAAGGATACATGGCTACCCCAAAAAGAAAATCCAAAAATAAATTTACTGATTTTTTGAAGGACACTCCTTCCGATAAGGAACAACGTGTTTCCGGTAAAGAAATTTTTAGGGCGGCTTCCATGAAGAATGAAACCACACGAAGAGTAATGGGTTTTCTACTTTTAACCCTGTCGGTGGTAACTTTTGTTAGTTTTACCTCTTTCTTTTTCTCTTGGCAGTATGACCAAAGTTTTTTGGCTGACGGCAATTGGAAAGAGTACCGTGCAAATCAAGGAGAAGCAGCAAATGCTATGGGTTATTGGGGTGCAAGATGGGCCTATGCCTTTGTCCACAATGGCTTCGGTTTGGCATCCTACAGCATTCTCCCATTTTTAGTCTTGACGGGCCTGTATTGGCTATTGGACTATCGTCCATTTTCTCTATTGAGAATACTTATACATACCATGCTCTTCATGTTATGGTTTTCCTTATTTCTAGGTTTTGTTTTTCAATGGTGGTACCCATTGCTAGGAGGAACATTCGGTTACTTTAGTATTCAGCAATTACAACACAGCATTGGGATTTTCGGTGCCATTTTACTCATATTGGTTTTTGCATTTCTTTACGCCATCATCTTACACAACGCAAATCCGTTTGCAAAAATCAAACTTAAGGATCCACTTTCAGATGAGGAGTTAGACGATTTTGAAGAAGAGGATGCTCAACCCGCAATGAGACAAGAACCTGAAATCATTGAAGATGAACCAAGGGGAAATCCGTTTTATGATGAGGTGATGGATGAACCCCAAAATGAAGATGAGACACCTCAAGAAAAGGAGGAGGAAGCCACTATATCATTTGCACCATCCAATGAAAAGGAAGAGGTACCTAGCGCCAAATTAGAAACAGAAAGTGGATTTACTATTGAGGATACCACAGCCCATGAGGAAGAAAAGGTAGATGAGAACCTTGCTGAAAAGCAGAGCGATGAGGAATATGGTAAAGTAAATACAGAATACGACCCAAGGGCAGACCTGAGTGCGTATCGTTTCCCCACATTAGATCTTCTTATTGATTACGGCGATAAGAAACAAGAAATTGATGTGGCAGAAATCGAAAAAAGCAAGAATCTCATTGAAGAAACCCTAAACAATTATAAAATCGGGATCTCGAAGATCAATGCTTCTGTTGGTCCAACGGTGACACTGTATGAAATTGTGCCCGCCCCAGGGGTGAAAATTTCAAAAATTAAAAACCTCGAGGATGATATCGCTTTGAGCTTGGCTGCATTGGGGATTCGTATCATTGCACCTATACCAGGTAAAGGAACCATTGGTATTGAGGTGCCTAATCGAAAACCGGTGATGGTTCCAATGCGGAATATTCTGGCAAGCAAGAAATTTCAAGAATGTGACTATCAGTTGCCCGTAGCCTTGGGTAAGACCATTTCCAATGAGATATTTATCGCGGACTTAGCCAAAATGCCTCACCTATTAATGGCGGGTGCTACGGGTCAAGGTAAATCTGTTGGATTGAACGCTATTCTGGTATCGCTTTTATACAAAAAGCACCCAGCATATGTAAAGTTTGTCTTGGTTGACCCTAAAAAGGTTGAACTCACACTTTTCAATAAAATTGAGCGACATTTCCTCGCTAAACTACCAGGAGATGGAGAAGCCATTATTACAGATAACCAAAAAGTGGTCAATACACTGAACTCCCTTTGTGTAGAAATGGATAACCGATACAAGCTCCTGCAAGATGCCATGGTGCGGAATATTGTTGAGTATAATGGGAAGTTCTTAGCGCGTAAATTAAACCCTGAGAACGGGCATCGATTCATGCCGTATATCGTTGTTGTGATTGATGAGGTGGCAGACCTTATGATGACTGCAGGTAAGGAAATTGAAACACCGATTGCTCGCTTGGCCCAACTTGCACGTGCTATAGGAATTCATTTAATTTTGGCAACACAGCGCCCTTCTGTGAATGTGATAACCGGTATGATAAAAGCCAATTTCCCTGCCAGGATTGCCTTCAGAGTAACGTCTAAAATCGATTCGAGAACCATTCTAGATGGAAACGGCGCAGATCAATTGATCGGTAAAGGAGACATGCTTTACAACGGCGGAAATGAAATGATCCGTTTACAATGTCCTTTTGTAGATACCCCGGAGGTAGAAGAGATTTGCGATTACATCGGTGAGCAAAGGGCGTACCCGTCAGCCTATTTGTTGCCTGAATATGAAGATGAATCCTCTGGTGGGGGTGGAGAGTTAGACTCCGATGATCGGGATGCATTATTTGAGGATGCAGCGAGAATTGTGGTTCAAAATCAGGTGGGTAGTACGAGTATGATTCAACGGAAGATGAAAATTGGATATAACCGAGCTGGGCGATTAATGGATCAATTGGAAGATGCAGGTATTGTTGGGCCCAGCCAAGGAAGTAAGCCTCGTCAGGTAAAGTTACCCGATGAAATGGCATTGGAAGATTTCCTATCTAGAATGTAGTGAGTCGGTCATTCATCCCTAAAAAATAGGGATTAGGCTCCCTTAATTTTGGTATCTGTTGATTTAATTAGAAATTCGCTAATAGAGAATGAGAATAAAATATAGCATAGCACTTATTGCCTTTGTAGCCAGCGTGGCTTCTGTATTTAGCCAGAGTGATATACGTGCCCGTGAGATTTTAAAGGAATCTGGCCAAATGTATAAGAGGTATAAAACCTTGAGCGCTGACTTTGCACTAACCACAAAATCAGGCAGCCGTAAGGGGTTTACGAATAAGGGAAAACTCTACATCAAAAGCAATAAGAAAGTGAACATGTTCCATTTAGATTACGCAGATCAAACTATACAATGTGACGGTAAGCATATATGGACATATAACCCCCTAGACGAGGAAGTTACCCTTGAACTATACAAGAAGAAAACCAACGATATGTCTCCAGAGGATATTTTCAATATCTATAATAAAGGATTCAAAGCATCGTATAATGGGTTTAAAAATGCAAAGCACCACATCACCTTAGTTCCTAAAAGACCCAAGAAGTATAAGTTTTCTTATATAAAGGTAGAATTTGCTAAGAATAAGAAATTGCAGCGTGTAGTTCAACACTATAAAAACGGAACGGATATCATCATTAATATTACCGATCAAGTGCCGAACAAATCATTAGCTAATAATTTATTTGTTTGGGATGCTGCCAAAAATAAGAATGTAACACTCGTGGATCTACGATAGTAGCTTTATTCTAAGCTATAGACGTATAAAAAAAGGGGCCCCTTTTTTAGTGATATGATTTAGAAGTTTATTTTAGTACGTCGTACATGCGTTGCCCGATTTCTGCTGGGCTTTCAACCACATGAATGCCGCATTCTGCCATGATTGCCATTTTAGCTGCAGCTGTATCATCTTTTCCACCAACAATAGCTCCTGCATGACCCATGCGACGGCCAGGAGGCGCTGTTTGTCCAGCAATGAAACCAACGACTGGCTTTGTGCCATGTTCTTTGATCCATCTTGCTGCTTCAGCTTCCATGTTTCCACCGATTTCACCAATCATAACAATACCTTCCGTCTCCGGATCGTTCATGAATAATTCAACCGCTTCTTTCGTAGGAGTACCAATAATGGGGTCACCTCCGATGCCGATAGCAGTGGACTGACCTAAGCCCATTTTTGTTAACTGATCTACGGCCTCATAAGTGAGTGTTCCAGATTTGGATACAACTCCTACTGTTCCTTTTTTGAAGATAAAACCAGGCATAATCCCAATTTTGGCTTCTTCAGGGGTAATAATACCAGGGCAGTTAGGTCCAATTAAACGGCTGTTCTTTCCTTGTAGGTAGTTTCTAACCGTTACCATGTCTTTTGTTGGAATACCTTCGGTGATGGCTACGATAACACCGATACCGGCATCAGCCGCTTCCATGATTGCGTCTGCCGCAAATGCAGGTGGAACAAAAATGATACTAACATTCGCACCTTCATCATTTACCGCGTCTTTTACGGTGTTAAAAACAGGACGATCAAGGTGTTTGCTACCTCCTTTTCCTGGTGTTACACCACCCACCACGTGAGTGCCATATTCAATCATCTGTGTTGCGTGGAATGTTCCTTCGTTTCCAGTGAAACCCTGAATAACCACACGAGAATCTTTATTTACTAATATGCTCATGGCTGAATTTGAACGCGAAAATAACCCATAGTGGCTACTTCACCCAAAATAAGAAGGGGCTTTTTTCAAAGCCCCTTCTTATTTTGATGTTTACGTAGATTATTTTTCTATTAAGGAGGTTATGTCACTAGATATTGGGTCAGTAGTTGAAGGGAAGTATGCCAATAAGTTTCCTTCCTCGTTAATTAAGAACTTATTGAAATTCCAACCAACCTCACTATCCAATACGCAATTAACAGATTTCTTTGTGAGCCACTCGTAAAGTGCATGCTGATTGCTGCCTTTAACATCCAACTTTTCCGTCATCAGAAAACTTACGCTATAGTTTTTTTGACAAAAGTTCTTTATGCTACTCGCATCTCCTGGTTCTTGACCGCCAAATTGATTACAAGGGGTACCAATGATTACTACTTTTTCTCCATAGGTTTCATGAAGCTTTTGTAAGTCCTCGTATTGCGGAGTAAATCCACACTCGCTTGCGGTGTTTACTACCAATATTTTTTTCCCTTTATAATCTTCAAGGTTAATTTCTTTTCCCTCTAAGGAATTGATTTTGATTGAATAAAATGGTGTCATAGGTTTCGCTTTTTGAATGGTTTGTGAATCTACGGTTTTACTTTTCCCAAAAAAGCATCCCGCTAGGGTGGCAACCAATCCCAACTTTAATAACTTTCGAACTATCTGCCTCATTAACAATTAAACAAAGAAGAAATAAGAAGGTTTATCTTTTTGATTATAGTTTTTTCGAGCACCTCGAATTTTACCTAACCCCTGAATTCCGTATTTTCGTAAAATGATGAAACGTTTTGGGTATGTGGTGATATTGACTGTAATATGGATGTTCACTTCGTGTGAAGAAGAGCCGCCTATTCTTAGAAAAGCAGAGAAGCCTTTATTAGATACGGCCTATTTGATGGGCGCACCATCTGCAGAATCCAAACGCGTTTGGCTAGCCGATATTACAGGAGTGAAATGTACCAATTGTCCTGAAGCAGCGGAAATTGCTCATCAGATTTACAAAGAGAATCCGGGAAGGGTTGAACTGATCGCGCTTTATCCCACATTCTTCCCAAGTTTAACCGGTCCGTGGGAGGGTTACGATACTTTAGTATTACAAGAGGCTAACGAAATGATTGCCGGAGAGCCGGTGGGGATCCCAAGGGGTTTGGTTGATAACATTGTATACAATGGTAACCGATTCATTGATCGTTTTTCATGGCCATCAGTGGTTACAGAGCGATTGAAAGAGAGTACCCCTATCAATCTTGATGTGCAGGCAAAATGGGAGAGTTCAGAAAATAAAGGTCGTCTTGAATTAACGGCAACTGCAAATAAAACCTATAACAAACCTGTGTTGTTCCATATGGCTATTCTTGAAGACGGTATAATCGGCAAGCAATCAGATTCGCGTGTGCCATCTGGATATATCAAGGATTATGAATTTAACCATGTGCTAAGAAAGAGCATTACCTCTCCCATAGGTGATACTTTGAGCTCTGGATTTGGAGTTCCAGGTTATACCATCGAAAAACATTACTACATCGCAAAAGAGTCCAAATGGGATGAAAATAACCTCTCCTGTTTAATATGGGTTTCGGATGCTGAGACTAAAGAGGTACTTCAAACCGCCTCTGCGAAGTTTAAACCTTAACCGAATGAATTGGGAAGATTCCATCTTAGGGTTTAAAACCCATTTGAAGTTGGAAAAATCCCTTTCCTCCAATAGCATTGAGGCTTATCTTAAGGACATCGAAAAACTACTTGCTTGGACGAAAATCGAGGCAAAAGGTAATAGTCCATTATCCCTAAGTAAAAAGGATTTAGAACAATTTTCAGCATCCATTGCTGATTTGGGATTACAACCAACGTCTCAAGCGAGAATCATATCCGGTGTACGAGCATTTTATAAGTATTTATCGATTGAGGAATACGTGGACGAGAGTCCTGCTGATTTTTTAGAACCACCAAAGACAGGTCGAAAATTACCGGTCGTTTTGAGCCCTGAGGAGATTGATGAAATGATCGGTACGATTGATCGCTCAACACTTGCCGGTGAAAGGAATGTAGCTATTTTAGAAACCTTATACTCCTGTGGTCTACGTGTGTCAGAACTCGTCAACTTAGGGTTAACCCAGATTCATCAGGAAGAGGGTTTTGTTCGGGTGTTGGGAAAGGGTAATAAAGAACGGCTAGTGCCTATTTCAAAACGTGCACTTAAGCATATATGGTTATTTATCGATCACTACCGTAGGCACTTAAGTATTGATAATGCTTACCGAGATACGGTGTTTTTAAATGGCCGGGGAAAAGGAATTACGCGTCAGTCAGTGTTTTTGATGATAAAAAAAGCGGCTTTTGAAGCAGGAATCAAAAAGGTGATTTCTCCGCATACATTTCGGCATAGTTTTGCAACCCATTTGGTAGAGGCAGGAGCCGATCTTCGGGCAGTTCAAGAAATGTTAGGCCACGAGTCAATCACAACGACAGAAATCTATACTCACCTGGATCGAAGTTATTTAGCCGATACATTGATGAAATTTCATCCTAGATCAAAATAGCTCAACGAAACCAGCGATTCCAGGTTCTTTTCCCTTTGAAAAAATAACCTAACACTAAACTATCGGTGATGACACCTGCGTGCGATTTGATATCTTTTTTGGGTGTATCTGAATGGAATTCAATTTTGATTTTATCAAAGGCTCTGTGAGCTTTTATTATCTCCACTGTGTGTTTGAATTTTCCTTGGATCAAGAAAAACACACCGGCTAAACCATCAAATAGTTTCCGCTGAAATATGATACGATCTCTTTTATCTTCTTCGAGATTTTTGTGCATCATTAACAGGCCATTTCGGAAGTTTAAGAAAGTTTTCCGGGGACTTTGATTGGATAGGGTAGCACCACCAATATGAAAAACGCGACTGCTTGTAACCGAATAGATTTTGTAACCTAGGTTTTTAAGTCGCCAGCATAAATCTATTTCTTCCATATGAGCAAAAAATCTATCGTCCAACCCTCCTGCATTTTCCCATGCTTCGCGCTTCACGAATAGGGCGGCACCAGAGGCCCAAAAGATTTCTATGGGTTCATCGTATTGCTGGTTGTCGGTTTCTACATTTCCAAATATCCGTCCTCGGCAAAATGGGAATCCATACGGATCCATAAATCCACCGTTCGCTCCGGCATATTCAAATTGATTACGCTGATTGTAATCTAATATTTTTGGTTGAGCGGCAGCAAAATGTGGTTGTTGACTTGCTTCTATGAGTTCGTCAAGCCATTCATCATGAGCAGGCTCTGCATCGGAGTTAAGCAACAAGAAATAGTCTGAAGAACGCTGCGCTAAGGCATAATTGTATCCGCCAGCAAAACCGAGGTTTTCCGGAATCTCTATGTAGTCTAATTGCTCACCGAACGTTTTGCGAGCAAATTCTATGGAACCATCGGTACTACAGTTGTCCGCCAACACAATACGTACGTGTTCACCTTGAGAATATTTGAGTACATTGGGTATGCACTGAGCTAAAATATCTCGGGTGTTGTAGTTTAGTATAACAACGTCAACAGTAGGTTTATCCATGAACTAGAATGGAACAAAGATAAATTGCGAATGTGCACCAGCCAACCATAGTAGTGCATATTGCTTTTGAGGATCACCAGCAGCCTTAATAAATTCTTTATTTTTATCTTTTTGAATGATATTTAATTCATTCAAACGTTCCAAGGTGGTCGCATTTATACTGTAAGGGAATCCGTATTCTGCGCGATCGAATAAGAGTTCACCAATTTGCGCATTTTCCGTGTGAGCCACAAAAACGGGTGTTTTCGTGTACTCCCCAGCGATCATCTCTTGAGAGACCTCCTTTAATTCATTCGAAATCCCCTTTAGTTGCGCTCTTAATTCCTCAAGTTTTGCTGCGATTTCTTGGTTCATTTTATCTTACAATAACTTTTTCAGTGCTCACTCCACGTTCACCATGAAGCTGTATGAAATACATGCCTTTTGCCAAATCTTTAATGGAAATGATTTTTTTAGGATTACGGAATGACTCGGCTTCAACTATTTGGCCTTTTGAATCAACTATATCGTAACCTCTAACCGACAAAGTGGTTTTTATTGAAAAATCACCGCTATTTGGATTGGGGTAAATTACGGCATGGTTCGTGATCTCGGGTTGTGCGGTTTCCGTTCTCACATCTTTCAGCTCCATGTACCAAATCCCTCTGCCATGAGTGAAGGCAAATAGGGTACGATCGGAGTTCCTAATTTTAACCTCATGGATGGCTACACTTGGCACAGACATTTCTTTCTCCCACGTGACTCCACCGTCGAGGGTGTAATACAAGCCAAAGTCAGTAGCTGCAAAAATATAGTGTTCTGGACTCCAAGGGTCTACGGCCACACTATTCACAGGAAGCCCTTTAGGTAAGTTTGCAGAAATATCTACCCATTCAGGATCATCCGTGTCTAAGTTGCTTACTTTCCAAATTCGAGAAGTATCGCTGTAGTTACTGAATGCGCAAAAAATCTGGTATTTATTGTTTGGGTTTACTTCAATGAAGTTCAAATAATCCGTTGTGATTTCTCTCGGAACGGTAAGGTTATAACTAACCTCTGTTCCTGCAGCAGTGGCTGCATCTTCTAATTTATAAAGCTGTGCTCCATTACCACCATAATATAAAACAGGATTCTCATCATTACTGATACCAATGGCTTTCATTCCTCCTTTGATATTTAAATTGACTTGCTCCCAACTCTCTCCACCATCCACAGTTCGGTAAATATTTCGATTTGTGCGGTAGAACAACATGTATTGATCCTTCTCGTTCATGTTGTATGCGTTGATAAATGCCACGCCATCTGAGGTGAATTCAGATGCCTTGATGGAGGTAAATTTTCTTGGGCCCGTTTTAAAATTATCAACACGTCGAATACCGTCATTTTGGGTTGATAAGTAGGCCACGGATCCGTCTTGCTGTCCAATGTGGGAGTATGCACCATCTCCTCCAAAAATATATTGCGCTACCATAGGGGCTTTTGCATAGTGCGTGCCGTTATCTTGGGTTCCACCTAGGCAATTATAGCCTTCAAATCCAGGTCCACCCGCATAAAACTGGGTTACTTTATACCCATTGTTTAAGTTCCCTGTTACACTGGAAGACCCCCAGCGAAGTTTGTAAACTCCGCCATCTGTTCCCAATGCATAATCGTTCGGGTTTTGATTGAAACTGATGAAACTATGGTGGTCAGCATGGGTACCGCTGATACGCGTCCAATTTTTACCGCCGTTGGTGGAATAGGCGGAACGAACGCCACCTGCAGCTACAAAATCAGAATCGTGATTACTGACTCCTAGCATGACGCAGTACCTTTGATAACCTGCCCCGATGGTAGTGGGTGTGCTCAGTTTGGTCCAACTTCTACCGCCATCTGAACTTTTATAAAAAGCCGATGGGGGATCAGAAAAACCATAGCCTTCAAATAAAGCATATACTACATTTGGGTATGCGGCACAATTGGCCAGTTGGATTCTTCTAAATTGCCCAGAACCCGGACGGTTTGGAAAGCTTGCTGTTGTCCAAGTACCCGCATTTCCGTTAGAATCTGACATCAATACACCGTTTGCATGCATCGAGATAAGAATCCGGTTATTTGGTAAGCAAAGAATATCGTTAACCTGTCGGTTGCCACCAGAATAAACATTCTCCCAAATTGAACCTTCATCGGTGCTGCGGTATAATCCACGAGAATTGGTGCCAACAAAGAGGGTAGAACTATCCGATTTGCTATGTTCAATGTCCCAAATTTCATCCATGCCATTCAGGCCTACGGTAGAGTTGAGTTGCTCGAAGCTTTCACCGCGATCGATAGACTTAAAAACTCCGTTACCACTTACATCAGCACTATTTGCTCGGCTTTCACCGGTTCCGTAGTAAATGATGTCTGGATTAAATGGGTTTGAGGTGATGCATGAAGGCATCATAGAGACTTCATGTTCGTTAATAGGCTCCCAACTTTGACCTTGGTCTTTGGATTTCCACATTCCACCAGAAATACCGGCGGCAAGTAAGTGATTATCATTTTCAGGATCCACCCATAAGCCTCGGGTGCGACCTCCAATGGCTTTAGGGCCTATTTCAATAACGGTGTCAAATATGGGAGATTCATTGCGCTTACGAACCTGTTGATTTTGATTGTCCCATTTGATCCATTCATTTCTTTTCCATTTTGGTATGATTCCGTCCTTGTTCTGTTTTTCTTTTTTCCACTGCTCAAAATACCCTGGATGTTGGCCCTCTGAACGTTTGATTTCATCCATAGATATTTCTGTTCCCATTTTGTATAATCCCGCTGTTAAAAGAGACAAGAAAAAGAATGAAAACAATATGGAATACATCGATCTTTTGCGCATCTTACAAAGATAGTGAAAAGCTGTGCCGAGCATTGTCAAAACATTTTCACTACTTAACGAAGTGAACTTTGTTAAAGACGCTTAAAGTGATAATTTAGTTTCATGAAATGGATGTATCGGTTGGTTGTGGCTTTAGTAACTATCGCCTTGCTGATTGGTTTGGTGTATGTGTCACCGTATCAATATTTGATTAAAGGAGTAAGGTTAACTTACTTTCAAGGGGAAAAGTCAGCTCACTTTACCGATTGGTATGGTTTCGAAACTCGGCAGGTCTCCAACAGTCAAGAAGGAGTCATAGCCATTGCTGAAAATGCTCATAATACAGAGTTGAGTGAACCGTTATTAAATATGCTTACCAAAACGCGTTCAGGGTCGTATTTGGTATTTAGGAACGATACATTGATATGTGAGAAATATTTCAATGGGTTTACTGATACACATCGTACAAATTCTTTTTCGATGGCAAAAACAGTGACCACTTTAATGGTGCAAAAATCTATTGAACTGGGATATATTGATGGCTGGGATGTAAAGGTGAAATCATTGTTACCTTGGTTGCAAGGCGAGTACGCCAAGGAACTGACATTGCGGCACCTAACAACGATGACATCCGGTTTAAAGTGGAACGAAAATTACTTATCTCCTTTTGGGATAATAGCAGAGGCATATTACACGGATAATATCGAAGGAGTCATGCGATCGCTACCTATTGAAAAAAAACCAGGCCAAAAATGGCAATACCAAAGCGGTTCAACTCAACTTCTATCCTTGGCGCTGCGTGAGGCGCTGAAAAATCCGTCCAAAGGTTTGCCCGCGTTTGAACATATAAGTGAATTTGCGAGCGAATACATATGGCAGCCATTAGGCATGGAAGCACCTGCTCGTTGGTCTTTAGATCACGAGAAGGGTACGGAATTGGGGTTTTGTTGTCTCAATGCCGTGAGTCGGGATTTTGGTCGTTTAGGGCTCTGGGTTCTACATCATGGTACATTTGAATCGGCATCCTTGGATTCGTCTTTTCTAGCACAGGCTCAGTTAGGCTACAAGGATGAGAGATATGGCCATTCCTTTTGGATAAGTAGTAAGACGGAAGTCCCATTTACTTATTTTCAGGGACTTGGAGGGCAATACATATTTATGATTCCTTCAAAAAACATGGTGGTTGTGAGAACAGGTAATGGAATTGTATTTGATGAATCCTTGATTTTTAAGGACGTTAAATTGTATGTTGCCGAAGCCGTTAGGCTTTTCAATAAATAAAAAAGGCCACCAATTCTGGCGGCCTTTTTTAGTCAGTAATATCTATCAATTGTTCGCTGCTTGGCGAATGATATTTAGAGCAGCACCTGCTTTGAACCATTCAATCTGCTGGGCATTGTATGAATGATTTACGGTTATTTCATCTTTACTTCCGTTATTGTGATGGAGTACCATGGTTAATGGTTTACCAGGTGTGAAATCAGTAAGTCCTAAAATATCGATACTGTCGTCTTCTTGAATCTTTTCGTAGTCGTTTTTGTCTGCGAAGGTTAAAGCCAACATTCCTTGCTTTTTTAGGTTCGTCTCATGTATTCGAGCAAACGATTTAACCAATACTGCTCGAACGCCAAGGTGACGTGGTTCCATTGCTGCATGTTCTCTACTTGATCCTTCACCGTAGTTTTCATCTCCAACCACTAAGCTACCAACGCCAGCTGCTTTGTATGCCCGCTGTGTATCTGGTACGGCACCATACTGGCCGGTCAATTGGTTCTTTACTTCATTGGTTTTTTCATTGAAATAATTTACCGCACCAATCAACATGTTGTCAGAAATGTTGTCTAGGTGTCCACGGAATTTTAACCATGGACCTGCCATTGAAATGTGGTCTGTAGTACACTTTCCTTTGGCTTTGATCAATAGTTTTAATCCGGTTAAATCTGAACCTTCCCAAGCTTGGAAAGGTTGCAATAATTGCAGACGTTTTGAATCTGATGCTACGGCAACGTTTATTCCTGCGCCATCTGTTGCTGGTGCAATATAACCTGCGTCCTCAACGGCAAAACCTTTAGTAGGAAGTTCATCTCCGTTTGGTGCGTCAAGTTTTACCTGTTCTCCATTTTCGTTTGTTAAGGTATCCGTTAATGGATTGAAACCTAGATCACCGGCTATGGCAATAGCGGTTACTAATTCAGGAGAACCTACGAAAGCGAAGGTATTAGGATTTCCATCGGCACGTTTTGCAAAATTTCTATTGAAGGAGTGAACGATGGTATTCTTCTCTTGCTTTTCAGCGCCCATACGATTCCACATTCCGATACATGGACCACAGGCATTAGCGAATACTTTAGCACCAATTTGATTAAAAGTATCCAAGAAGCCATCTCTTTCTATGGTGTAACGCACTTGCTCAGAACCTGGAGTAATGGTAAACTCCGCCTTAGTTTTGAGGTTCTTTTCAGCCACTTGTTTTGCTAAACTAACGGCTCTAGAAATATCCTCGTAAGATGAATTCGTACAAGAACCTATAAGACCCACTTCAACTGCTGTAGGCCATCCATTTTTCTCAGCAGCCTCTTTCATTTTAGAAATTGGAGTAGCTAAATCTGGAGTAAAAGGTCCATTCAAATGAGGTTCAAGCGTATCCAAGTCAATTTCAATAACTTCATCGAAATACTGTTCTGGATTGGCATACACTTCAGCATCACCGGTTAAGTGTTCGCGGATTCCATTGGCTAAATCAGCCACTTCTTCTCTTCCGGTTGCTCTAAGATACCGTTCTATACTATCGTCGTACCCGAAGGTTGACGTGGTAGCACCAATTTCAGCACCCATGTTACAAATGGTTCCTTTACCTGTAGCACTCATGCTCGTAGCGCCCTCACCGAAGTATTCAACAATGGCACCTGTGCCGCCTTTAACAGTTAAGATACCGGCAACTTTTAAAATGACATCTTTCGGTGCTGCCCAACCGCTTAATTTCCCTTTTAGCTTAACACCAATTAATTTAGGGAATTTTAGCTCCCATGGGAGACCGGCCATAACATCACAGGCATCAGCACCACCAACGCCGATGGCTACCATACCAAGTCCGCCCGCGTTTACTGTGTGACTATCGGTTCCAATCATCATACCACCTGGAAAAGCATAGTTTTCCAGAACAACCTGATGGATAATACCTGCACCTGGCTTCCAAAAACCAATACCGTATTTATTAGATACGGATGCAAGAAAGTCGTACACTTCTTTACTGTCGTTATTGGCTACTTCTAGGTCTGTGTTTGCACCATTTTGTGCTACAATCAGATGGTCACAGTGAACGGTAGAAGGAACCGCCACTTTATCTCTACCAGCCTGCATGAATTGCAATAATGCCATCTGTGCGGTGGCATCCTGCATCGCAACACGATCTGGTGCAAAATCAACATAATCAGCCGCCCTTTCAAATGCTGTCATCTGCACTCCTTCACTAAGGTGGTTGTATAAAATCTTTTCTGCCAAGGTCAACGGTCGACCAAGGATTTCACGAGCAGCTTGTATGTTGCCCGGCATTCTCTCATAAACGGATTTAATTACATCGATGTCAAAAGCCATAATAGTCTATCTTTTGGTGTTGCAAAGGTCGTTATTTTTTTGCACAAAAGTAAATTCGCAAGCTCCTGAATTTTGGATATGACGGGCTAGTGAATATTCGTATCTTCGTTCGTATGGCAGAAGCCAAAACCGAGGAAAAAAGAATCATTCTGGGGATTGACCCAGGTACCAATTTATTAGGTTACGGTATTATCGAAGTGCAGGGTAAAAATATAGATATGCTCTCGACGGGTGTGGTGCGATTAGGTAAAATCACGGATGCTGGTAAAAAACTGCATGAAATTTACCAGCGGATTGCAGGCTTGATTGATGGATTCCAGGTGAATGAAGTAGCTATTGAGGCACCGTTTTATGGGAAAAACGTTCAATCTATGCTCAAATTGGGCCGGGCTCAAGGTGTGGCCATCGCTGCGGCAATCTCCAAGGATTTGCCTGTTTTTGAATACGTACCTAGAAAAATCAAACAAAGTATATGTGGCAGCGGGAATGCGTCTAAGGAACAAGTACTAGCCATGTTACAAAATCAATTCTCATTTGATAAAATGCCTGAAACTTTAGATGCCTCGGATGGGCTGGCGGCCGCCTTATGTCACGTTTATCAATTCAGACCCCGTTCTTTTGGTGAGACTAAATCCACACGTTCGGGTGGAGGGTGGTCTCAATTTATTAAAGATAATCCAGATAGGATAGGGGGGTAGTCCTTAAAAGGACTTGGCTTACATCTTGTTTACCGTTTCTATTCCTAATAATGCCAATGATGAGCGTAAAATAAGCGCGTTTTTATGTGCTAATTGTAATCGGAAGTTTCTAAGTGCTGTATTAGACTCACGTAGGATGTCAACTTCATTATATACCCTATTGTAACTCTTTGCAACGTCGAGCACGAATTGACAAATGAGAGCGGGACTATATTCTTTCCCCGCTTGAAGTATCACCTCTTCATAACTGTTGAGTATTTTAATGTTGCTAACCTCTGATGGGTGGAGTGAAATGTTATCAACGGGTTGTTCCCAGTTATCCGCTTTCGATAACATGCTTTGGATTCTAGCGTATGTATACATCACAAATGGGCCCGTATCTCCATGGAAGTCAATACTCTCCTCGGGATTGAAGAGCATCCGCTTTTTAGGATCCACCTTTAGGATGAAAAACTTCAATGCTGCTAGTGCCAAACGATAGTACAAATTATCGAGCTCTGTTTGATCCATACCTTCGGTTTTGCCTAACTCTTCTGTTTTTTGCTGAGCCGTTTGAATCATATCTTGAATCAAATCATCGGCATCGACTACGGTTCCTTCGCGACTTTTCATCTTGCCCGATGGCAGATCTACCATGCCGTAACTTGCGTGGTACATGCCATTCGCATAACTGCGGTTGAGTTTCTTCATGATGCTGAACAACACTTTAAAATGATAGTCTTGCTCATTTCCAACCACGTATACACTACGATCAAGCTTGAAGTCCTCGTATTTTAAATCCGCTGTCCCCATATCTTGGGTGATGTATACCGAGGTCCCATCAGATCGTTGTACTAATTTTTCATCTAAACCATCTGCAGAGAGATCAATCCATACCGAACCATCTTCTTTTTGAAAGAAAACTCCTGACACCAACCCTTCCTGTACCAAGTCTTTACCTAGCTTGTAAGTATTTGACTCGTAATAATATCGATCAAAGGATACACCCAACGACTTGTATGTATTGTCAAAACCTTCGTATACCCATCCATTCATCTTCTCCCAAAGAGCCAGCACTTCAGGGTCTCCCGATTCCCAGTCTCTGAGCATTTGCTGACAGCCTATCATTAATTCTGATTCGTTGCGAACCATCTCTTTTATCTGTCCTTCGAGCTTATTAATCTGTTTTTGCTCTTTGGCCTTTTCCAAGGCCTCCAAAGTTTGGGTATATCGTTCTTTAGTGCTTGAGTTTTTTGGGACCCAGTTCCCTTTTTTTGCTTCAGCAACTACTTGATCGGTGGCTTTTTGTAACTCGTTTTCAAATACTACATAGTACTTTCCAACTAGATGGTCACCCTTTATTTTACTATTCTCGGGGGTTTCATTATTCCCAAATCGTTGCCAAGCGAGCATGCTTTTACAAATGTGTATGCCTCTATCATTTATCAAATTAGCCATGATTACATCATGTCCATTTGATTTGAGGATTTGTGATATACTATACCCTAACAGGTTATTTCGGATATGTCCTAGATGCAACGGTTTATTTGTATTGGGAGAGGAGTACTCTACCATAATTTTACTTACATCTGAATGGGATACAGCTGGGACGCTATCCCAATTTTCCGTGTGTAAATGCAGCCATATTTGAGGGTTGATGACTAAGTTTAGGAATCCCTTGATAACGTTATACTCTTGTATGAGTTCTTTGTTTTTTATGAGTTGCTCCCCAACCAATTTAGCCGTTTCCTCGGGGCTTTTTTTACTGAATCTTACCAAGGGAAAGACAACAAGTGTAAAGTCTCCTTCAAAGACGGGTTTCGTCTTTTCAATTTGAATGGATGGCAAAGATTCATTGCCAAACAGATTGTTGATTGAAGAAATTATGTGTTCTTTCAGTTGAACTTCAAGATTCATGGTGCAAAGATACATCAAGTGGTTAAGCTATGTTTTGCCATTTAACAACGAAATCAAGATGTTTATATGTGATGATAACCTGTGCCTTTATTGATCTGTTGGCATCTATAGAGTTGTTCACAAACCAATAGTCGAGCGATATGGTGTGGGAATACGAGATCACTGAGTTTCCAGCAAGGGTGTTCTTGAAGCGCCTCTTGGGTAAAACCATACGCTCCACCGATGCCAATAATCAAGTTGCCAGGGATATGCATGATTTGCTTTTCGAAGAATTTCGTCAATCCTACCGAGTCATAAGATTTACCTCTTTCATCACATAACAATAGGAGGTCACCCGGTTTTTTTAAATCGCAGATCTTTTGCGTTTCGATGTATCGCTGTTCCTTGATTGAACTTTTCTTGGCGCCGGATAACTTTACCCTTTTAAATAGGAATACCCCTTTGGTTTTCTTTTCGTATTCATCACACAACCCATCAATTAATGGGTTTTTATGATTTTCGATGAAAGCTAAGGTGATGCCCAAAAGGTTATTTGGTATTTAGTATTTCAAGGATTTTCTCAAGTTGAGGCGTTAGGATTATTTCCGTGCGTCGGTTCTTGGCTCTGCCTTCGGCCGTGCTATTATCAGCAACAGGCATGGTTTCTCCACGACCGATTGCCGAAATGCGATCCTCGCTAATGCTTCCTTTCTGTATCATAATACGAGCAATACTTGTAGCACGAAGGACACTTAAATCCCAGTTGTCTTTCATTCTTTCACTGGCCTTCATTGGAATATTATCCGTATGTCCCTCTACACCAATTTGTACGTCGTTTTTTTGTCGGAGTGCCTCAGCAATACGCAGTAGCGCCTCAACTCCTTTCGGGTCAACGGTAGTGCTACCACTTTTGAACAATAACTTTTCGGGTAGAATAACGTAGACCTTTCCGTTTTTGTACTCAACTTTAATATCGAGATCCTCAAAACCGGCCAAAGCCTGCATGATAGCTTCTTTCAATTTAATAACAGCGCTATCCTTTCTTCTTAGTTCTGCCTCTAATTCTCTAACTCGGTCTGATATTTTTTCCAATTGTTGTCGGAGCTTGCTTAGACGGATACGCTCTTTTTCTGCTTCTGCTAGGGCGTCATTCAGTTCTAACTCTTTATTGGCAATAGCCTTATTCTTTTCCTCAATTTCTTTGGCAAGTTTTCGTTGCTTTTCCGTTAGGTTCTCACCTAAACTAGATAAATAAGTATTGTTCTCATCTAGCTGTCTATGGCAAATTTGTAGGCTATCCTTTAGGGCTGAAATGCGGAGCGTTTGTTTTTGAAGCTTGAGGTGTGATTCTTGTAAGATAAGTATCACCGAATCTTTATAGTGAACCTCATTGGTCCTTTGTATATCGCAAATTTGTTGTATCGAATCTCGTTGAGATTGAAGTGCTTGGTAGTCTTTTTTACTTACACAAGAGAACAGGGTTGTTACGGTTAGTAGAAGAATAACGGCTTTATTCATAATTACAAAAATAGACAGAGTGGGAAGGCTGAACCCGCATTCTTGGTCACACGTCTATTGCAATAGACGATATGAAAATTATTGGCCACTAATCATCATTTATAGCCGACCAATGATTTTTTTGTTCATTTATTTGATATCAATAGGTGAAACAACTGTTGAATAAAAAATATTTTTGTTGACTTATTTTGGGCTTAAGCCCTTTTATAGCTTGGCTTGAGATTGTTAAATTATTGATTATCAGATGAGAATTGTGACAGGAATTTTGGCAATTTCAAACAATTGTGCAATTATTGTGTTTATCAATTACACAAAAACCAAAACACTATAGTATGTTACACTTACTTTCAACCGCAGGAGGACACCAAAAGTTATTGGACCTCTTCAACGCCGGTACGATTGAATCGTACACCGCGTTTACGTTTTTTGTAGGCACCATGGCCATGATGGCTGCGGCAGCCTTCTTCTTCTTAGAAATGCGCAACGTTCCTGAGCGCTGGAGAACATCATTGCTTGTATCAGGCTTGATTACCTTCATCGCCGCGGTACACTATTACTACATGCGTGATTTCTTCACCGAAACAGGTACCAGCCCAACCTTTTTCCGTTACGTCGATTGGTTATTGACTGTTCCGTTGATGTGTGTGGAGTTCTACTTGATTACCAAGAAAGCCGGTGCTAAAATCGGTTTGCTATGGAAGCTAATCGTGGCTTCTGTAATAATGTTGGTGACAGGTTACTTCGGAGAAGCAGTGGATCGTGACAACTCCGTTATGTGGGGTGTTCTTTCTGGTGCGGCTTACTTCTACATCGCTTACCTAGTATGGTTCGGTGAAGTTGCTGAATTGGCTAAAACCGCAGGTGAAAACGTACAAAAAGCCGTTAAAATCTTGGCTTGGTTCGTATTCGCAGGATGGGCAATTTATCCATTAGGTTACATTATCGGTACTCCAGGTGGTTTATTCGGAGCGTTCGGTTCTGCTGAGCCAAATGCAATGATGGACATTGTTTACAACATCGGAGATGCAGTGAACAAAATCGGATTCGGTTTAGTAATCTATGCTTTAAGCCAAAAAGAGAAATAATTAAATATTGTGTTGTAATGAAAAGGGCTCCATTTGGAGCCCTTTTTTTTGCGCTGATGTTAAACCAAAACACTATAAGGTACCAGTAAACCTTACGATCTTAGGATATCGGCTGTTTATCGCCGTTAATAAATGTATAATTGGTTAGTGCTGCATGCGTATCATCTTCTAGTTGCAACCAGCGACGGTATTTTAAAAGCCATTTTAGCCTCAAAGAAGGTAGCCCGTGTTTGAAATAGTTTGTAATTAACGGATTAGCCTTTAGTGTTATATCTTTTTGGTTCATCTGCTCCCATAAGTAGATGATTTCATTCTCTATTTTTTCTAAGATTTGAACGTTGCTGGTAGATTTTCCACTCCCCATGCACGAAGCACAAATTTCGGTATTGGCGATTTCTACGGCTGGACGCACTCGTTCCCTTGTCATTTGAACCAATCCAAATTTGGTCATAGGTAGGATGGTATGTCTTGCACGGTCCGTACTCATCGCCTGTTTTAACGCTTGATGCAGGGCTGATTTCTTTTTTGGATCGCGCATGTCAATGAAATCAACAACAATGATTCCCCCCATATCACGCAACCTTACTTGACGTGCAATTTCCTCCACCGCTTCAAGATTAATTTGAAGTACGTTTTCTTCTCGGTTTTCAGGATTGAAAGAGGTATTACCGCTATTGACATCGATAACGTGAAGCGCTTCAGTATGTTCAATTACTAAATAAGCTCCTCCACTGAATGGAACCGATTTGCCAAACGCACTTTTGATTTGTTTGGTAATCCCGTATTGATCAAACAAAGAGGTTTTTCCTCCGTAGTACTTTAATATTTTGTCCGGATCAAGTTTGTAGCGTCCAAGGGTGTCTTTTAGTGCTTCAAACACTTCTTTATCGTCTGTTGCAATTCGGCTAAATGAATCATTTACAATATCCCGCAATAGGCTATCTAAACGGTTTTCATTATTTGTAATTCGTTCACCTACTCGCGCTTTTCTCAGACCAAGCACCAATTGATCCCATTTCTTAATGAGGTCCCTTAGATCCTTATCTAACTCTTCTAATTCTACTCCTTCTGCAACAGTTCGGATGATTACACCGAAATTTTTAGGTTTGATGGACTGAGCTAAATCTTTAAGCCTACTTTTTTCTTTGGCATTGCCAATTTTTCTTGATACAGAAATGGTATTGGCAAATGGAACCAAGATAAAATATCTTCCTGGTATGGAAACATCACAGGTAATTTTGGGCCCTTTATTGGCAATAGGTTCTTTGATGACCTGCACCATTAAGGGTTCACCCGTGCGAATGGTTTGGGATATTTTGCCTGTTTTTTGGGTGCGTTGCTCGAATGAGAATTTATCCAAATCCCCTGGAAAACGTCCGTTTTGACGGATATTTTTGGTGAATTTTTGGAATGATTTGATGTTGGGGCCTAAATCAAAATAGGTTAAAAACCCATCTCTTTCTGCTTTCAGGTCAACAAAAGCCGCATTCAAAGAGGGTGATATTTTCCGGACTTTGCCGAAATAAAAATCACCTACTTGGAAGGCAGCATCAAATTTCTCTTTGTGAAATTCCGAGAGCTTTTTGTTCGCAAGCAAGGCTATCTCAAGACCAGACGAATTTTTCTGTATAAATAATTCGTTTGACAATTTTTAAGCCGAATAAATGCGATTACTTTTTCTTGTGACGATTCTTACGCAAACGCTTCTTGCGCTTGTGTGTTGCAATCTTATGTCTTTTTCTTTTCTTACCGCTTGGCATAACTCTAAATATTTATTTTTCACTCTGTTTTCTCTGACGCTCTATGGCAAGATTTAAATAAACCTTGGCATTCGCCGAGTCGCCCATCGTTCCGTATAAGTCGCTCATTTCAAACAACCAATACGGATTTTCAGCTTGCAAAGATACTAATTTCTCGCACTTTTGGATAGCTTTTTGCCACTGATTCGACTTTTTCAGCAAGTTTAAATGAATGAAATTCAATTCGACATCGCTGCTATCGATTTTTTGAGATGCTTTAAGGGTCTTAAGAAACGCCATGGGCTGGTTGAGGTATTCGCTTTGATATATGATCAATGCATTTCTCAATGGCATGTTTTCTTCGTCTTTGCCTAGCCCTTCATCAATCCATTGTTTTCCTTTTTGAAAAAGGAAATCGCGCTGTTTCTGTTCGTTGACCTGTGATGCGGCTAAAAATATACATTCTCTCGCTACTTCCTCCAATGTGCCTTGGCCATGGAATTCCAATAAGTCAGATTTTAGTAGGGTAGACAAGGCCGAGTTATTGGTTTCTTTAGACCAATTGAGTGCATATACAAGACTATCCTTTATTGTTTGGCTAGCTTTTTTAAGCACAATACGTGCCACCTTGGGTGGTGGTTTGATATCCTTAAAAACGGAGGTAAGAAATTCTATGCGGTCAACTGGTTTTGAGGTAATGGTTGACTGTGGTGCATTAGCCGCATTGGCAGGGTCCCCAACCCTAGATTGATCAAATGCAGATGACTGCCACTTGAATGACATATAACCAACGACCAATATCAAAGCAATCAGAAGACTGCTTTTTTTGATAAAGGAAGGGTTATTTTGTGTCATCTAAGAGCTTAGGAAATACGCTAGTTTAGTGTATCGCTTTCCTTAACTTGTTGTGCAAACTCTTTAGCAGGCTTAAAGCGCGCTACGTAATGAGCTGGAACAACGAGTGAAGTATTTCGTTTGATATTTCGGGCAACTTTTGTCTTTCGCTCCTTTAATTCGAAGGTTCCAAATCCACGCAAATAGATATTGTTACCTTGAATCATTGAGTTTTTTACAACAACAAAAAAGTTGTCGATGGTGTCAGCGATTGCAGCCTTCTCCAGACCTGTGCGCACAGCAATTTCGTTAACAATTTCAGACTTCGTCATAATTTATGTGGTGCAAAAAAACTATATCTTGCCATTATTTACATCATGGAAGAAGAAGGAGTTATCCCAAAGTTATTGACCTGGTATGAAATTAACCATAGATTACTCCCGTGGAGAGAGACCAAAAACCCCTATGAAATATGGGTTTCGGAAATGATCTTACAGCAAACTAGGGTAGATCAGGGGTTGCCGTATTACAAACGCTTTCTCGATAAATTCCCCCAAATAACCGATTTGGCGGTGGCCGAAGAAACCGAGGTTCTAGCTGTTTGGCAAGGCTTAGGGTATTACGCACGTGCTAGGAACATGCATAAAGCGGCTAAAACTATCTGCAACGAGAGATCTGGTATTTTTCCTGACACTTTTGAGGAAATTAAAAGATTGCCTGGTATAGGCCCATATACAGCGGCGGCGATTGCTTCATTTGCATTTAAGGAAAAGGTTCCTTGTGTTGATGGAAATGTAAAAAGGGTAGTGGCCAGGTGGAAAGGATGGTCAGATGATATAGGAACTGCACGATTTTTTAATTTGTCCTTTGATTTTTTGGAAACGGTAATTCCCGGAGCATCTCCTGATGTGTTCAATCAGGCTATGATGGAACTTGGTTCTTTGGTGTGTACCCCCCACTCTCCAAATTGTAGGGTTTGCCCTTTAATGGAAACGTGTGAGGCAGCTCGATTAGGCAAACAGTCTGAGCTACCGGTTAAAATAAAAAAGACCAAGGTGTCTAAAGTACAGATACACTATTTATTGTTGCGCAATCCGGATGGAGAAGTTGCATTTACTCAAAGGCCTAGTAATGGGGTTTGGGGTGGGTTGTATGAATTGCCGTCGGTGGAATTTCCAGAATCAAAAAATACAACTGCTAGGGTGAATTTGTTTTTTGAGAACCTAGGGATTGAGAACAAGGTTTTAATCGCTAACGAATCCCATTTGCTCAGTCATAAGAAAATTGAGGCTTTTTTATGGAAAGTATCAGATATCAGTGTGTTAGAAGATCTAGGTTTGAAGATTCAATGGGCTGAAAAAGAACAAATAAAAAGTTTCCCCAAACATAAGTTAATGCTTAAATTCGTTCCTTATTGGGACGATAAATCTAGTTAATTTTCAAATACATGATCAATAAAGTGTTGCTCATGGGTCGCTTGGGAAAAGACCCTATGGTACGTAAATTAGAAAGTGGACGGGTTGTAGCTAATTTGTCTTTGGCTACGAATGAAGTTTTCATGAAAGATGGTCAGAGAATGGAGAGCACCGAGTGGCACTACCTCGAAATGTGGGATCAACAAGCATTAGATGCTGAAAGGAACTTCAAAAAAGGCAGTGTCCTTTTTGTTGAGGGCAAGTTGAGAACAGAGAAATATATTGATCAAACAGGAGTCGAAAAACAAATTCGTAAAGTTCGGGTTATCAGCTACCAATTGATTGATAGGTACTTTCAACGTAATGTATCTCAACCACCTCCTCCTAATGAGGCGAATGTATAGATGCCTCCATTTTTGAATATCATAGAATCCTTTAATACGCTGTCCGCATTTATCAAGCCATGGGATGAAATCCCATTGGGAGTGACCTCGGTTGTTCTGATATGGATGCTCCTTTGTTTGATGATATCGGCCATCTGTTCCAGCTCGGAAAATGCATTTTTTTCTCATCGTGAAAGCGATTTAGAGGAACTCTCAGAAAGTGGAACGAAAAAGAATTTGATCATTCTTAAACTCTTGGGTAATCCTAAGCGTCTATTGGCCACAATGTTGTTGATGAATTCTTTAGCTAATATCGCTTTCATCATTTCATCATTGTTTTTCTATGATCTCGTATTGAATGATAATTCTCATCCTTTGCTAAAATTACTCATTGATACAGTACTGGTTACTTTGATAATTTTGATTTTTGGAGAGGTGATTCCAAAGGTTTATGCCACCCATTACTACAGAAAAACAGCGGAGTTTCTTGTGTACCCGATGCGTTTCTTTGTTTGGATATTATGGCCATTTACAAGCCTACTTGAAAAATTAGGTGGTGTTTTAGAAAAGAGAGCAAAAAATGTAGCGCCTGAAATAACCGCGGAGGAAATTACAGAAGCCATTGAGTTAACCTCAAATCAAGCCGATATCATTCAAGAAAAAGATATCCTCAAGGGCATTGTAAATATGTCAACGATTCAAGTAAAGCAAATCATGTGTTCTAGAATGGACGTCATCGCTTTGGAAGAGGGACTGAAATTCAAGGAGGTTTTGCAAGTTGCAAGAGAATACGGATTTTCTAGGATGCCAGTATACAAAGAATCATTGGACAAAATTCTAGGGGTACTGAATGTAAAGTCGCTTTTACCACATTTGGAAGAAAACGAAGATTTTAAATGGACCGATTTGGTTTATCCTCCATACTTTGTGCCTGAAAATAAATCCATTGATGATTTGCTCAGCGAATTGCAGCAAAAAAGATTACACATGGCGATAGTAGTTGATGAGTTTGGAGGAACATCAGGGGTCATTACCTTGGAGGATTTATTAGAAGAAGTATTTGGCGAACTCAAGGATGAATTTGATGATGAGTCAGCAGAGTTTGAAAAAATATCAGATGACGTATTTGTGTTTGAAGGCAAAACTCTATTGGTTGATTTTTTGCGCGAAATGGACCTAAATCATGACTTCTTTTCGCATCTGGAATTAGACTCAGATACATTATCAGGGTTTATTTCTGAAGAATTAGGTCAAATTCCCAAAAGGGGAGAGAAAATAAAAGTATCGGATATTGAGTTCATAGTAGAGGAAGCTGATCCCAAAAAGGTTAGAAAAGTTAAAGTAATATTTACACCCCAAAATGAAAATAAGCTTGTTGAATAGGTTGAGTCTAGTTCTTATTGCCATTATGGTATTTGCTTGTGGCGAAGAGAAATTTGTACCCAAACCACATGGGTACCCCAGAATGATCCTGCCAAAGAAGGAATATCAAAACGATGAAATGAAAGGTCCATATCATTTTGAAAAGCCCGTATATTCTTTAATCTCGGAAGATGAAAACAATGCCGGAAAGCATTGGTATAATATTGATTTTGAACCTTTCAATGCAACCTTACACTTGACATATTACCCATTTACTCGTTGGGAACAATACGATAGCATGATTGCCGATACTCGATCTTTGGTTTACAAGCATATTCAAAAAGCAGAGGATATTGTCGAAGATCCTGTGAGTAATTACAATAAAGATTTAAAAGGTTTGGTTTTCCATATTCAAGGTAATACCGCTAGTAACCTGAATTTTTATTTAACGGATAGTTCTCAGCATTTTTTGAGAGGAGCACTCTATTTTAATGTTAGAACTAATGCTGATTCTATCGCGCCGGCATTCAATTATCTGTGGGCGGATGTACAGCATTTATTCAAAACCTTCAAATGGGAGGCTAACCCATGAAGATCCTTAATATTATTACCATGAGCATTTTCCTTTTCTTGCTTGGAGGATGTTCAATATTGTCAAATTCGGGTGGTGAAAAATGTATGAAATATCGCGATCAATCCTTTCGTGAGTTTCAGGAAGCCCAATTTGGGAAAGCGGCAAAAACCATAGCTAAGGGCATAAAATGCGATAGGAATAATGCTGGTATGTATGAGCTACAAGCAGCCATTCATGAGGCCATGGGTGATCATAAGACTGCGATTCGAGCATATCAAAATTGCTTACGGATTGATTCAGCCAGTCAACCTGTGAGGTATCAATTTGCGGCATACCTGTATCGACAAGAAGACTACAAAAATGCCTTACTACAATTAGATACTTTTGATTTAGCTCCTGAAATGAATGATTTTAACACGAGAAGGCACGCTGCTAGTGATGCCTTGCTAGCAAAGGCGAAACGTTTAAAATCTGCGGCATCAATGGCTATGAGTCAAAAAATTGATTTGGAATCATTGGAGATTACAAACCTCGGCCCGAATATCAATACCTCAACCTATGAGTATTGGCCAGGGATGCCGATTGATGGAAATACATTCGTTTTTACTCGATTGGTTCGTAATCAAGAGGATTTTTACTTTTCAAAGAAATCTGATGGAGAATGGTCAAAAGCGGTTCCTGCACCGGGCAGAATAAATACCAGAGAAAATGAAGGGACGTCCTCTGTGTTTCAAGGCCCAGAGGAACAGGTTTTGTACTACACGGTGTGCAATCAAGGAGGCTATGGTAGTTGTGACCTTTACTACAGTAAGCTAGATGGTAAGAATTGGGGGCCAAAAAAGAATATGGGTGCGATGATTAATTCAAGCGCTTGGGATGCTCAACCCTCGATATCCGGAGATGGAAATACCTTAGTTTTCGCTAGTGCTCGTCCGGGTGGCATGGGAGGTAAAGATATTTGGATCGCAAAAAAGGTAAATGGCAAATGGCAAAAACCCAAGAATGCGGGTCCTACTATTAATACCCGTTTCAATGAAGAAGCTCCCTTTCTACATTATGACGGAACCACCTTGTATTTCTCCAGCGACGGTCATCCAGGTTTTGGTAAGCATGATTTTTTTCTAAGTCGAAAAAACAATGAAGGTGATTGGGCAAAGCCAAAAAATTTGGGTAAAGGCATCAACACCCCAGAGGGAGATGTAGGGTTTTATGTAGATGCCCGTGCGGAAAAAGCGTATTTCGCATCTGAAAGAAAAGGAGGTTATGGAGGTTTGGACATATACTCCATGAGACTGCCGGATAGTTTGAAGCCATTACCAGTAAATTACTTATTGGGAAAAATTATCGATAAATCCACAAAAAGAGCCCTTAAAGCAGATGTACGTTTAGTTGATGTTGAGAACAACAAAATTCTTTTTGAGGATAATGTGGATCACTTTTTAATTCCCATCGTACCAGGAAAGAACTATGCTCTGATATCAGAGAAAGAAGGGTACCTTTTTGATTCTAGAAATTTTCAGCCAACCAAGTCGTCAAAATCTGAACCATTTGAGGTAATTGCTGAGTTAGAGGCATTCAAAAAAGATCAGGTGGTTCGCTTGAGCAATATTTTCTTTGATGTCGATAAATTCAACATCAAACCATCGAGTATCGTTGAGTTAAAAACGGTCATACAGGTCCTAAAGAAAAACCCAAGCATGCGCATTGAGATTTCAGGCCATACCGATAACACAGGATCAGATACACATAACAAGGAACTTTCTCAAAACCGAGCAAATGCAGTGGTAAATTATTTGGTTGAAAAGGGAATAGATAAACGCCGATTAGTAGCCGTGGGTTATGGGGCAAGTAAACCAAGTGCTAGCAATGAAACCTTCGAAGGGCGCGCACGAAATCGACGAATAGAAATGCGTATATTGGAATTAGGTAAATAGAAATGCGTATATTGGAATTAGGTAAATAGAAATGGAAAAGTTAAACGATCAAGAAAAGAATCGTATCGCAAAGGCATTTGCTAATAAAGAATGGCCTGAGATAGCGAGTTCTAACAGTTGGAGCATTTTTAAAATCATGGCGGAATTCGTGGAAGGCTTTGATAAAATGGCGAAAATTGGACCTTGTGTTTCCATTTTTGGTTCGGCTAGAACAAAACCCGATCACCCACATTATTTACTCGCTGAGAATATTGCTCAATTGCTCTCCGCTGCGGGATGGGGAATCATTACAGGAGGCGGACCAGGCATTATGGAAGCGGGTAACAAGGGAGCAAAACAAGGCGGAAGTGCGAGTGTGGGGCTAAATATTAATTTACCATTTGAAACATCGAATAATCCTTATCAAGATGACGATAAACGACTGAACTTTGATTACTTCTTTGTTCGGAAAATGATTTTTCTCAAATATTCACAAGGGGTTATAGTTATGCCTGGAGGATTCGGAACCTTGGATGAATTGTTTGAGTCGTTAACCTTGGTTCAAACCGATAAAAGAGCAAAATTCCCCATTGTCTTGGTAGATAAAGCCTTCTGGTCTCCCTTATTAGATTGGATAAAACAAACGGTAATATCTGGTCAGCAGTATGTGAGTCCAGAAGATTTAGAGTTATTCCACCTAGTTGATACCGCAAATGAAGCCGTGGATGTAATTCTTTCTTTTTATGAGAATTACTCTATGAAGCCGAACTTCTAGTGTTGGCATTCTAATTCCTGTATATTTAAATCATTGGCTTTTTCCAAGCTTGCTTTGGTATCAGGTAAGTTCGGTTGCCCTGCCATGATCCATGCTGTGTAGATGCAATCACGAAGAAACAACACTGCCATGCCCATGCGTTGTTGAACCATCCCATCCAATCTCTTTAAGTATTGTATACGGAATAAATAACTGTGGGTTTTCCGTGTGTTTTTGTTGGTTTGTGTATAAGCCCATTGAAGATGCTCTGGAACCACTTTTTGGGTTTGTTTCTCTTCATATAAAACCGTTGGAACTAAAGCATGACTATCGTGAATGACTTCCAAAATTTCTTCCATGAGATTGGTTATATATCTTGTCTCTTTTTGCTCAATGAGCAGGGTATCCATAAATAATTGCGGTAAAGAAGTTTCCCATAATCCGTGAATTCCATGTTGACCAGTTAACTGCCCATTGTAATTCGCGGTAGTATGTAGGGGGACATGGGCATCAGCCACATAATGCCCTAATTCTGCGGTCGATCTAAGAATAGGCTCTATTTCCTCATTTTGGAAGGCGGTTTTCAATCGGTGAACTTGCCAGTAAATATTCCATGGAAGTTGGCCTTCTTTTTGTAGCAGTTTTTTGCCAAATGTATCTACCGCCGCGCGGTATTGATGGGGAAGTTCTAGTGCATCACTTATAGGAAATCGCTCTAAATCAATGTAATGTTTTGCTGCTTCTGAAGTATCAATATACCGTCGAGAGTCGGGATCGGTTGCATGCTCCTCCACGAACTGAATATGCGTTTTGAAGAACCCTAACAGTGGGGGCGGTAGCAATACCATTGCCCAGCGATTGATTTTTCTATGTGGGGTGAACCCCCATGAAAATACTCTTTGTTCTGAATAAAGAATAAGGGCGAGGACTACAATGAGAACTTTTCTCATCTAGGCATGGTGTCCAACTCGCTTAAATACATTTGAATGGTATTTTGAAGTCCATGATACAAAGCGTCACAAACCAAAGCATGACCGATGGAAACTTCTTGAAGTTCTGGTAACTGACTTGTTAAGAAATGTAAGTTTTCCAAGCTTAAATCATGGCCTGCATTAACACCTAGGCCAATTTCGCCTGCTAATTTTGCTGTTTTTTTGAAAGGGCTAATTGCATTTGTTTTATCTGATGCATATTGTATCGCATACGGTTCTGTATAAAGCTCAATGCGGTCCGCCCCAGTGGATTTTGCTGTCGATAGAAGTTCAGGGTTAGCTTCTAAAAATATGCTCACCCGACCAGCGCTCTTTTTCAAATCCTCGATGATAGATTTTAGATAATCTTCGTATTTAATCGTGTCCCACCCTGCATTAGAGGTTAAAGCATCTGGCGGGTCAGGAACGAGGGTCACTTGTTCTGGTTTGATATTGTGTATGAGAGAGATGAATTCAGGGGAAGGATAACCTTCGATGTTGAATTCAGTGGTAACGATTTCTTTTAATGCATATACATCTGCTTTACGCACATGTCGCTCATCGGGGCGTGGGTGCACCGTAATCCCCTCAGCACCAAAGGCTTCACAATCTTTAGCCACTTGTACTAAATCTGGATTATTACCACCTCTTGCATTTCTGATGGTTGCAAATTTGTTCACGTTTACGCTAAGTTTGGTATGCCTTCCCATGGGTTAAGTCTTTGATTGGACGGTTACAAAAATACGAGGGATTATTGGTCCATTTTGTCTTGCATCTTCTTTATTGGCATATTGGGCTGAAATTTTCAGCCTCCATTTTTGCGAAATTCGCCAACGAATTGAAGTACCTAGGCCCCAACCTTGTCCAGAGAACACACCCAATTGCCAAGCAAATTCGGATGAAGGTAGTACGTTATAGAGCACCCTTTTTGTATTATGGTCAAAGATCCAAAAAGATAGAATTCCATTATTCCATCGTTGCTTCCATTTCAAGAGCACCAAGCGATTATGCTCATTCCCCGAATTTTCTGTTTGGTATTCTACCTTTAACTCACCATTGCGTTGGTTTTTGTGATTAAACGACAATCGAATGAGTGGTGGGTCTTCATTATTCCATCTTAGCTGAGAGGCGATGGAAGTCCATTTACTGAAATTGAGAACAGAATACAGGGTCCATCTAGATCTGTAGTAATCTTCTAAAATAGCTGTGGATCTGAAATACTCTAAGTGTTTTCGGATTTTCCACCTCAATTGATATCCCCATTTACCGTCCATTCCCCATTCCATAGATTTTATGCCTTGACCTTGGGATTCATATGGCGATTTCATCGGAGCATAGAAGCCTGTATTGATTGATTGGGTTTTGAAGGCAAAATCGATATATTTTCCCCAGCTCTGAACAAAGGCAAGATAGTAGCTTGGATTCATGTGATTATCGGCGCTCCCGTTTAAGAGTAGACGGTTATTCTTCCATTCATGGCTCCATTGGATTTCATGTTGGTGAGTGTATTTATCTTGGTTTTGTATGGGTAATTCAAAGGATTGTAAACTGCTTGAGAACAATAATGTACCAAATCTAAATGGCCTCGTTGCACAAATCGTTGCATGCTTGATTTCATTGTTTTTACGCCTTGATAATTCCAACTCTGTTCTATGAGAACCTCCAGTGATTCGGGATAATGCTATACTCTCATTTTCGTTTAATCGCGTATCCCATCGTTGTTGTCCCAAGCTCGTAATAACCTTCCACCCTTTTATATCTTTAGTCATCCCTAATCCCCAAGAGCCTACGTCCTCGTTTTGCGAAACGATGGATCGGAGTTGTACTTCATCGTGTACCCATGTTCCTAAATCTAAAGATCGGCCAACCCGGAATGGGGCATTCTGTGTCATACCTTGTCCTAAGTAAAGTGCTTGTTTACCTATAATTAATTGGTCAAACCATCGAGTCTTGCGTAATTCTAAAGTAATCGATACATGATCCATCGCGCGTTCGGATGCATCGTTATGGAATAATACACTTAATTGGGCTAACTGATCAATTGAAAACTTTGTTTTACCCGTGTATGCCAATCCCGGATAATGTGGGTCGTTCTTTAGTGACACAGAAGTTAAACATGTTGGATTCCAGGCATCTTTCCCTTTTAATGATTGGTAGGCCCGCCAATTTTGATGGCTACTCAGCTCTAAGTCTTTTTTAATTCTTCGGATTTGTGCAATTGGAATTCCACATTGTTGAAGTTCTATCCAGGATTGAAAGGGGCCAAATGCCTTCCGGTATGCGATGATGGTATCGATATCTCTCGATGAGAAAAAATTAAATGTAGAAAGCTCTTCCTCGTTTAGTTCATTGAGATTATTGCTTTGAATATTTAGTGTTTCAATGCCAGTCTCCCACAGGTTTGATTGATCGAACTGCCATTGTGCCCAACATGTTTTTACGGTACAAATCCATACCCATATCACGATTCCTTTTCTCATATCTGTACGTCCATTTTATCACAGGCCGCAATGTATTTAGGCCATCGATATAATTCATTTGTAACTGGATTTGGTGTTGCTTTAGCTGATGATTGATCTCAATTCCATTCCCCCAAATTCCTGTTCCCCCATAAATAGATATACCCCAATTGTTGGGCAGCGCTTTAGAAACAAAAGCATACAATTGCCAGTGGGTTGACTCTTTATTTAAAATGACTTTCCACAGGAAATGCTTATTCAAATTAGACCATGATATCAATGGTTCCCAACTCCCGAATGGTGTTCTAGTGAGGTTTACGGACCATTCACCTTGTTGTGATTGTCCACTTGCCATACATTGGGTCCAATAATCGAAAGGTCCATGTGGTAATAAGTCCAGACCCAATCTGCAACCCAACCGAAGTTGTTTAGTAATGCGTGTATTCACCTGTGTGGATACCCTGTTTTGATTCCAATCAGGGCTGCCTCCATACTCAAAACGAGCACCAATGCTGGTGTTCTTATTGTGCCATCTTCCGTTTATGATACAATCCAATAAATCAGTACCGTGGCTTCTTGAAGAAATCAGTGATTTTAATTCAAAAAAAGGCCCATTTACCGGCTTTGAGGATGGCTCAAAAATATCTAGATAAAAACGATTGAAGGGTAAGTTGGGAGTTGTGATTTGTGCAAAAGAAAAATTCGATAAAACGATTACAATCCAACTCCATCCCCTCATTCTAGCTGATCTTTCATACGCAAAAGCTGCTCTTTAAGATTTCGCAATTCCTTCACCAAAGTTGCTTTTTCATCCTGTTGATCAGGGTTGCGCTTAACTTTTTTGGTTGCATGCGATAATCTTACGCCCTTGCTATGAGTAAGATACTGAATTTCCTTAAGGATTTCAATGTCTTTGAGATGGTAAATTCGGTCGCCCTTTTTATTTTTCATGGGCTTTAGTTGGGGGAAATTCTTCTCCCAAAAACGAAGGGTTGACGGATTTACCCCAAGCATTTTAGATACCTCTCCAATTTTGAAATATTTTTTGCTAGGTGCATCCATATCGTTTAGTCAAATCTATTGGTTTCTCTTTGTGAAAGCTCTAACATTTTTTGATATTGCTCGTCACTAAGGTCATTTCTATAAAAGAATGCGGGGTTCAATGGGTTGTTGTAACGCCTTACTTCATAATGTAAATGCGGACCTGTTGATCGACCTGTGCTTCCAACATAACCAATTAATTGTCCACGCTTAACCTTTTCTCCGTATCGTACAGCTATGCGAGAAAGATGACCATATAAAGTGGTGTAGCCATGTCCATGATTGATGATAACGTGATTTCCATAACCCCAACGATCTTTCTTTGTTTTACTCACTCGTCCATCTCCCGTTGCATATACTTCTGTTCCTACTTCAGCAGTAAAATCCATGCCCGCATGAAAAGTAAAGGTGTGATAGAACGGGTCAAGGCGATAGCCAAAACCAGACGCCATTCGCTTTAGATCCTTATTGGCAACAGGCATAATAGCTGGGATAGAGTTGACCAAATTGGATCGATCGGAAATGAGCTTAGTTAACTGTGCATAGCTTTTCTTTTGGGTCGCATTAAGATCTTTCAACCGTTTGATTTTTACTCGAAGTGCTTTCAGTGCTTCTCCGTTGTTCAGTTTTAATATTCTTGCAAAATCATCTTCTTTGCCTTTTTCTATGCTTGGAGGTTCAACTCCGTAAATGGCACGATAGATATTTTCGTCTTTTTCCCTGAGCTCCGATATTTCGTTGTCTAATACGTCCAACTCACGTTGCATTTGTTCAATTTCAAATAGTGTCTCCTTGTTTTTCTTAGCTAGTGTAACCGCATATGAATCAGTAATATAGCGACTAATAATGATGGATAGAATGGTAACGCTAACAATGATTAAAGAGCTAACACCCAATATGCGCCAAAACATGTAACCTTTGTTTTCGGTTACTTTCTCGAAGCTTAAACTTTTTTGATTATAAAAGTATTTGGTTCTGGGCATTTCAGAATTCTCACAATATTAACGATTAGACTCCGATTTAGGTTCTTTCAGTATCGCTTAATTCGTAGAATTCCATATAAGATTTTGCCCGTTCGACATATTCATCTACGTTTTTTTGAATGCGTTGTTCTACCGACTTATCTAGGGTTTTTACCACCTTTGCTGGGACTCCTAAAACCAATGAATATGCAGGTATCACCATTCCCGATGGAATTAGGGCGTTTGCACCAATAATCGAGTAAGCGCCAATTTGAGCATTGTTTAGCACCGTGGCATTCATCCCAATCAACACATGATGATCCAACTTCGCGCCATGTACAATGGCCGAATGCCCAATAATGCAATGATCTCCCATAATGCATGGATCTCCGGGGTCTGCGTGTAAAACGGCATTGTCTTGTATGTTACTTCCTTCCCCTACAGAAATTAGATCTGTATCCCCTCTTAATACAGCGCCAAACCAAATGTTGCAGTTCTTTCCAAGGGTGACATCCCCAATTACGGTAGAAGTGGGAGATAAAAACACATTTTCACCCAGATTGATGGGCTTTTTTAATTGATCAATGAGTCTGTTTGAAGAAGCCATACTCCGAAGTAACAAAACAAAGTTGGATATTGAATAGGAGGGGACGTTTTAACTTGGGTTATCTTCGTGATATGAAAATACTCTTCTCAGGTATATCTAGGTTGTACGGAACGAGCAGGCAAGTTAGGTTTGGTTCACAAATGGATGAGGTTAAAAGCATCTTAAATGCATCCATACTAGTAGAGAACGGAAGAGTATTAGCTGTTACCTCCGAAGATATATCAGACCAAGCAGATCAAGTCATTAACTTGAATGGTGCTGAGGTTATGCCAGGTTTTGTAGATAGCCATACGCATACCGTTTTTGCCGTTCCACGTGAAGAAGAGTTTGTTATGAGATTAAAGGGAGCTAGCTATGAAGAAATTGCCGCTGCCGGTGGAGGAATCTTAAATTCGGCCCAAAAACTTCGCAGAACAAGCGAAGATGAATTATTTGATTCTGCTTCGGTGAGGGTTAGAAACATGATTGCTCAAGGAACAACTGCTTTAGAAGTAAAGAGTGGATACGGATTGAGTGTGGATGCAGAAATAAAAATGTTGAGGGTGATCAAAAGACTAAAGGATTCTTTTCCCATTACCATTCGAGCAACCTTCTTAGGGGCGCATGCTTTTCCTAAAGAATATAAAGAGAAAACGGATGATTATGTGGATTTAGTGGTGAAGGACATGTTGCCCATAATTGCTGTAGAGGAATTAGCAGATCACATCGATGTTTTCTGTGAACGTGGTTTTTTCAGTTCGGATCAAGCCAATAGAGTCATCGAGGCTGGAGCCAAATATGGATTGCCCTCTAAAATACATGGAAATCAACTAGCGGTCAGTGGTGGGGTTCAGGTAGCAGTTCGCAATCAATCGTGGTCAGTAGATCATCTTGAGCATTGCACAGAAGAGGAATGGAATCTATTAAAAAATAGTTTTGATGAAGATGGTAATGGCACCATGCCAGTAGTGTTACCAGGTGTTTCCTATTATTTAGATTTACCCTATGCTCCAGCAAGGGAAATGATTGATTATGGTTTACCTGTGGTGCTTGCCACAGATTTCAATCCTGGTTCAAGCCCTGTTCATAGTTTACAAACGGTACAGTCTTTGGCGTGTACACAAATGAAAATGACACCGGAAGAAGCTTTTAATGCTGTTACCATAAACGCTGCAAGATCGCTAAGATTGGAAGATGAAGTCGGAAGTATAACCGTGGGAAGCAGGGCAGATTTCTTGGTTATGAACCAGCAGAATGCTCTGCAGCGTATTCCATACTACCTCGGTCAAAACCTAGTGAAAGAGGTCTACCTCGGAGGTGTTAAATTTGACCTATGAGATAGGTTGGTTAACGAATAGAATTGCCAATAACTAACGAAAAGCCGAATTTTGAAATTCAATAACGTCAATAAAAAGAACAATATATTATGCCTTATCCAGAAATGATGGTGGCTCCGATGAGAGCCGAATTAACAAATCAGGGATTTACAGAACTAAAAAGCGCTGAAGAGGTTCAGATTAACATGGACGGCAACCAGGATACCACCTTGGTTGTTGTGAATTCAGTATGTGGTTGTGCAGCAGGTAGCTGTCGTCCTGGTGTACTAGAAAGTTTAACAGGTGATAAAAAGCCAGCTAAACTGTATACGGTATTTGCTGGGCAGGATTTAGATGCGACAACAAAAGCGCGTGAATATATGGCACCGTATCCACCCAGCTCACCAGCTATCGCGCTCTTTAAAAATGGTGAATTGGTGCATATGGTTGAAAGACATATGATCGAAGGGAGAACCGCGGATATGGTTGCCGATAATTTAAAGTCTGCATACGATGAGCACTGCTAGGTCAACAGACTATTCTGAGATTTTGAAAAATATGGAAAGCGCCTGCGATATCGTGGGCGCTTTTCAATTAGAGCATTGGAACCAAATCGGAGACGAGGTAGTCAGTGATAAATCGCACAATCAACTAGTCAGTTTTGTTGATCAAGAGTCGGAGAAAACACTAGTTGAACGATTGACAAAAGCCTTGCCCGGTAGCACAATCATAGGGGAAGAATCTGCCTCAAATAATCGAGAAATAACTGAATATACTTGGGTGATTGATCCATTAGATGGGACCACAAATTACTTGCATGGATTACCTGTTTTCTCCATTAGTATTGCCTTGCTTCACGAAGGCGTTTCCGTTATTGCCATTGTTGATTGTCCCGCGCTAAACGAGCGGTTCACGGCTATCAAAGGCAACGGGGCGAAATTAAATGGGAAGGATTTTAGCGTTGCTACAAATACTGAGCTAACCCACTCGTTGCTAGCTACAGGCTTTCCGTATCATGATTTTGCCGAAATGGATTCATACCTAGAGGTGTTGACGTATTTTATGAAGCACACTAGAGGATTAAGACGGATGGGATCCGCTGCGATTGACCTGGCTTATACCGCTTGTGGGCGCTTTGACGCTTTTTTTGAACTGCATTTGAGCCCTTGGGATGTGGGCGCGGGAGTGCTTCTTGTTAGAGAAGCAGGGGGTATCGTTACCACCTTCGAAGGAAATGATGAGGTGATTTTTGCAGATAATATCTTAGCAAGTAGTTCGAGTCTTTATCCCTCGATAAAGAAGAGCGTCCAACAGGCGTTCAATGATTAATACCATTTATTTGTCAACTCCGTGAATCGGGGTTAATTTGCGATTAATGGATTGGGTGATAGCCATAGCTAAGGGAATAGGCTACGGACTCTTTTTAGGAATCATGAGTTTTGGCCCAACCTTTTTTGCGCTGATTCAAATGGGAATGCAAGGTGGTAAATCTGCTGGTTTGCGGATGGCCATGGGGATTTTCCTCAGCGATATGCTTGTTGCTCTTGCGTGCTTTTTTGGCCTTTCAGCTCTATTTACTACCTGGTGGTTTCAATTGGGTTTTTCAGCATTTGCGGCATTGGGTATTATTTTTCTCGGGGCAAAAGGGATTCTTGTTAAATACAAAAGCTTTCTAGAAAACGTTCAAAAACCAGTCAATAAGAATACGAATTTCTTTCAAGGGTTTTTGGTTAATTTACTAAATCCATTTGTGATTTTACTGTGGGTAGGTATTCTAGGAGCAATCAGTGTAGGGCATGATAGCAAAGGCAGTGAATACATTATACTGGTGGAGATGCTCTCTATTCTGTTGACGGTTTTTAGTCTCGATTTGGGAAAGGTTTACCTGAGTGATTTCATTGGAAAAAAGTTGAATTACAGGATTTACTTTTTCGTAAATCGTTATGTAGGAATTATACTACTGGTGATTGGCCTGTATTACGTGTATCATTTTATAAAGCTACTGATCCCCATGTTGTAGTGCATTAGATGGAATGGTTGAATGAGCATATTAATATTCTTATAAATGTTGTATTGGCATTGATAATGTTTGGGCTGGGTCTGGGTCTGAGGAAACATGATTTTCAGCAGTTATTTGATCAGCCTAAACCACTGACCGTTGGGCTCGCAACGCAGATTATTATCTTGCCTTTATTCGCATTTGCTTTGGTAAATCAATTTGATATTTCCTCTGAAATAAAAGTGGGAGTACTTATTTTATCGGTTTGCCCGGGTGGTATTACGTCAAATCTTGTGAGCTATTTTTCAAAAGGGAATGTGGCATTATCGGTTTCATTAACCGTCACAAATGCCATTATAACCCTGATTACCATTCCAGTATTAGTGAATGTTTTCTTGAATTATTTAATTAATAATGGAGGTACGGGCTCATTGATTATGCCCTTTTGGGATACGGTGGGAAGTATTTTCTTGGTTACTATTTTGCCTGCGGCTGTTGGAATGTTTCTAAGGTATAAGTTTGGTGCACACATATTGCGTCTTCAGAAATCGGTCAATCTAGTATTCCCGTTTTTGTTGTTATTGATCTTTGGTATCAAGTTTTTAGGTAAAGATGCTAGCGGAAACACCAATATCTCTAGCCATGAAATCATGAGTCTCACACCTGTGGTTGTGGCGTTAAATATTGGCGCTATTGGAATCGGGCATATGGTGGCCAGATTATTTGGTTGCTCGTTTAAAAATGGCATGACCATTTCGATCGAGGTTGGCTTGCATAACACGGCCCTTGCTTTATTGGTAGCGGGGGAATTATTGGGAGTGCCAGAAATGGAAAAACCGGCACTGGTATATGCCTTGTACTCCTTTGGGATTACTTATGGGATTTCTTTTGCTTTGTTAAGGTTGCGCTTTTACCGATTGAAAAAACGCAATCAACTCGGGTAAAATAGCTTGTGGAACCAAATGGTTGATGGAACCTTCGCGATAGAGTAAATCACGAATCTCTGTTGCTGATATGTCAATTAACGGAGCGTCATACCAAGAGGCTTGGAAAGGAATAGGAGAGAGTGGTTTTTCAAATCCCGGTCGCGCATAAACATGTAACGGACAGATTCTAGCTAGCTCATCGGCATGTTGCCATTTATGAAACCCATATAAATTATCCGCGCCCATGATCATTCCAAATGAGATATCAGGATATTTCGATTTGAAGTTTAGAACTGATTTATGAGTATAGGATGGACGAGGTAAATGGAATTCATCATCTACGCAATAGGTATGGGATAAATCTTCAATACTCATCTGTACCCATTTTAACCGAATATCTGAAGGGATAAGTGTTTCTTGAGATTTATGAGGATTTAAGGGAGATGGCACAAACCAAACCTCGTCAAAAGAACCATGCACGCGAATGTATTCAGACACCTGAATGTGACCAATGTGAATGGGGTTAAAGGACCCAAAATACAATCCGACTTTCTTCATTTCGAATAAAAGTTCCCTACCAACGTTTCACAGCGCTTAAAGGTTTCTTCTAACTTATCATTTACTACCACCACATCGTATTGATTTTCATAGCTTAGCTCATATTGTGCCTTGTCTATACGCTGTGCCAATTCATGTTCAACCTCGGTACTTCTTTTGGTTAATCGCTCTAGGAGGATTTCCACACTCGGTGGACGCAAGAAGATGGCAAGTGCTTTTTCTCCGAACTCTTTTTTTAGATTCAAGCCGCCAAGTACATCAACATCAAAAACAACCAAGCGGTCTTCGCTCCAAATCCGTTTTACCTCACTCCAGAGGGTGCCATATAAAATTCCTGAATAAACTTCTTCGTGTTCCAAAAAAGCGCCCTCGCCAATATTTTTTCGGAATTCTTCTTCAGATAAAAAGTAATATTCTCTACCGTGAACTTCCCCCGGTCTTGGTTTACGTGTCGTAGCGCTCACCGAAAAGCCTAACTTTTCAGGCATGACCTCCATTAGGTGTTTTACCACCGTTGTTTTACCGGAGCCTGAAGGGGCCGAGAATATCAGTAGTTTTTCCAAGACTATTTCAACAATACCTTTGATGTACAAAGGTCGTTGTTTTGACGGAATTTAACGATATACGCACCGGCTTTCAAAGACTCAGAATTTATCCAAATCGCGCTGCTTGATAAACGGCTGAAGCACTCCTCGTATACTTTACGGCCCTCTAAGGTGAATACTTCCAAGGAACTTGGATTTGTGCTTTTTACAAATCTTTCGGGTAAATCAACCATAAATCCGTCAGTAGCAGGGTTTGGAAAGACCTTCATTTGGCTCGGTCTTGAGCCTAGATTATCTTGATTTAATGCATAACCAACCGTGAATTCAGTGCGAACTTCAGAACCAAAATCTGGATTGAAAGCAGCTAGAATACTTCCAGTTGTACTTCTTAATTGTATGCTACCGTTACCATCGGTGGTGTTTCCCAACCAACCAATACCGTCTTCATTTAGAGGATAGGCAGGATTTGGAGTGCCTCTGTCGTCTAGGATAAAGGTGAAACAACCATTGTATAATTCTACTGTGTCTCTGTATAGGGTGTTCGCTGTTGGGAAGCTTTTTCTTTCTTTATATACGTGACCACCCGCATCTAAAATTTTCCAACTATTCTCCATGGGGGCATTATTTGAGCGGAAGAATACCACAATTTTATCGGGCATCAATTTTGGGGGTTCTGGCATTTCAACAGCTAATGTGTTGTTTGAAGGGTCCCAATCTTTCACACCGTTGGTTTTAACGATGCTCGCCTCGAACTGATTGGATACAGGTGTCCAATCCATTTTATAAGGAAGTCGAATTTCCGTCGTTTCACCAAATCTTAATTCACCCACCCAATGGTGGCTAGATTTTTTGCCTCCTTTTACTCCGTAATCAATGTCAATACTGAAGAGTGGAGATTTTCCGTTGTTCTTAACAAGTATCGTGGGTTCCGAACAAATAGGGTTCCTTCTCAAATGCTGGGAATGAGTACTAGGTTGAATGATATCAATAATACTGGCATCTTGCCCTTTTTTTATGTCCCCATATTCAACCAAATAGGCGGTAATGACGTAATTGGAATTACCAGAGGTCTTGGTGTAGGCCTCCATATCTAAATCAAAGGTATGCACAATATCTCTGAGCTCGGATCCGTCTTCGGTTAGATCTACGTTATACTCCAATACATTTTGCCCTGGGCACCACCCCGAGCGATCGTAAATCCAAGTTCCCGCTTGAGGATATACTGGGTTTTCTCCACAGTCAGCGCGCCATACCAAAGATGTATCAAAACAGTTTCCATCCATATAAAGGAATCTGTTTCTCGGACAAAATTCCGCACAGTTACTCGGCTGGTCCATGCCATGACCGGTTTGAATAATTTTTATGCGGGAGGTTTTCGTTCCTTTTGTGGGAGTCCAAGTAAACTCAGGTGTGTTTTCTCTAAATTTCGCAACATCTCCGAAGGGTACGGATTTCTGGTACATCCTTGAAATATTTAAAACCTCGCGATCGGGTTTGCCTTCGATCATAACAAATTTCAAATTGATGATCCATCCACGATCGTTTTTGGCTTCGTAACCAGTATGTCGGTACTGTATTTCAACCGAGTCTCTGAATAAGGATTCAAAATCGGTGATATCGAAACGCCACGTGTGCTTCCATCGACTGTTAAAACTAAAACCGTAAGGCGTAATGAAACGCATGATTTCCCAATTAAGGGTGTCGTTATGGTCTCCTTTTCTCGTCCTTAAATAGATGTAGTTAAGGTAGTCCCACTCTCCACATCTGAGTCCGTCGGGGCATTCAAAACTCAACTCCGCATACATCCGTTGATATGAGCCTTCTTTTGGGAATGCTCCCCAACCGTAATAATCTGTGCGGCCTTTTGATGGGTTTGTTTGGATTAGAATATCCTGATGAGTGATGATTTCAGTGGTGTCTCCATCGGCAGCCACAGCCGCTCCTAAAAACCCAATAAACGATAACAAAACGGTAAAAGTCTTTTTTAGCATCATGATAGAAAATGCAAGTTAAGAAATTAAATAGATGTATGCCGGATAGTGATAAACCATAAAATAAATTAAATTAGTTCCGTGTATAAAACAGTCGTCTGCATTTTTATTTTACTCATTTCGTGTAAAACGGATTCACAGCCTGAACCCAAGGTTAAAGAAGATCCTTGGAAGGAAGATTACGTGGAGATTTCCTATAGTATGTCGGGGGTATCCAACAACGATAATTTTAATCCAATTATGAAAGCAGGTTTAGTTGAAAATACCGAGCTTAAAGAGGCTTCGGGTTTGGTTCATTGTACGTTCCGTAACGATTGGTTGTATTCCCACAACGACGGGGGAGACTACAACCGGATTTTTGTATTAGATACGAATGGTAAGAATGTGGGGCATATAATCGTGCCAAATTCGGGAAATCGTGATTCGGAGGATATTGCGATAGACCCCGATATCGACGGTCAGTCTTTCATCTATTGGGGAGATATAGGCGATAACGATGGTAAATACGCCGAAATTACCGTGTATCGTTTTCCTGAAAAGCCATTTGATTTTTCATTGGGTAATGTAACCGCTGATGCGGCAGATAGGATTGTACTAAATTATCCAGATGGGGCAAGAGATGCGGAAACTTTGTTGATCGACCCTTGGAATCACCACATGTATGTCGTGTCAAAACGAGAAGCAAAAGGCAGAGTGTATCGCGTAGATTTTCCTTTCGATACGGAGAATGCGACCACCATGAAGAAAGTAGCACAATTACCATTCAGCGGAATTGTTGCTGGTGATATTAGCTCAGATGGTCATCACATCGTACTGAAAACCTATGTTCAAGCCTTTTACTGGTATCGAGAAGAGGGAGAGACACTCACAAAAGCACTTGCACGCGAGCCTACACAGATACCTTATCAATTCGAGACCCAAGGGGAGTCTTTTTGTTGGTCTAAGGATGCTAATTCATACTACACCATAAGTGAAGGTAAAAACGAACCCATTTACAGAGGGTCTCGTAAGCAGTAAATTATTTTTCTTCAAATAACTCCTCGGCTGCTTTCCGAACCTTTTTCAGGTTTGCCAGGAAATCATTGTTATGGTCCCTTTTTCCAGCCGCCAAAATCACGGTAGAAGCAAGATTTTGTTCAGGTAGTTTGAAGTATGAATCTAACTCTTTCGCCTTGAAGCCTTCCATCGGCGTGGTATCAATCTTCATGCGAGCGGCTTCGCTCATAGCAACGCCCAGTGCAATGTAAGTTTGTTTATTTACCCATTCTGTCAGGTCATTGCCCGCTAATCCACCGATGAACCCTTTAATGCCCAGTTGAAATTTGCTTAGTTCTTCGAGCGGTTGCTGTCTTTCTGTGGCAATGCGTTGAATGTGCTCCTCGATGTCTTTTTCGGAAATTGATTTCTGAGCAGCGAAGATGAAGATGTGAGAAGCTTCAACCGATTGTGGTTGATTATTTAAAAGAGGCCTCAAGGCCTCTCGGTGTGGGGATTCAGGCCCTAGAACCAATACCTTAAAAGCTTGTATTCCCAGGGACGTAGGGGTAAGCCTAATCGATTCAAGGATGCAATCTACTTCCTCAGTAGTTAATGTTTTATTGGTATCGTATCTTTTTACTGCGTATCGCCAGTTGAGGTGCTCTAAATCTTTCATCACTCAAGGAAAACAACAAAGTTCCGCTAATGTTTGAACATTAACGGAACTGTTCTGTGTATTAATTATTTCCAAGGATGATAGGCAGTCCGCCTTTTCCACCTCCCACAACAATTACTTTTGCATTAGGGGATTTGGATAGTTCTTTTGTGGCTTCGATTCCTTTTTCTTTTAGGATTTTATCGGTAAGCGACTGGCTTAAAATCCTGTTGGCTCTTGCTTTACCCTCAGCATCAATACGCTGACGCTCGGCCTCTTGTTTTGCCTTTTCAATACGGAATTCATACTCTAACGCTTCTTGTTCTTGTCTTAATTTTCGCTCAATGGCTCCCTTAATGGTTGAGGGAAGCGTAACATCGCGAATCAATACATCGTTCAATTGTACGAATTGATTATCTAATATTTTTTTTGTTTCAACCTGAATTTCGGATTGAATGGCATCTCGTTTGGAAGAGTAGATTTGTTCAGGTGCATACCTACCCACTACACTTCTAGTGGCGGATCTTACAGCCGGTTTAATCACTCGATCGATGTATTCGAGTCCACGTTTTTGATGCAATAGACCCAATTGCTCATAACTAGGCTGAAACCAAATGGTTGCTTCCAAAATAATATCTAGACCGTTATTGGATAGTACGGTCATTTTTTCAAGGACCTCTTGTTGGCGAACTTCATATTCAATCATGGTATTCCACGGAGCGATGATATGAAAACCTTCTCCGTAGGTTGTTTCTGTGTCTACACCACCACCGAACTTACGGTAAATGACTCCTGCGTGACCAGAATCGATCGTAACAGCTGATCGGAATAAGATGATGATGAAAACAAGAATTAGAATAAAGGCCCAAACACCAACTTTAGGGAATTTGAACTCGGGGATATTGATTGTAGGTTGATCCATGTCAACAAAGTACTATCATTTCTTGGGCTTATCAAACTTCTACGACAGATGTCCATAAATAACGTATGTTTGAATATGCGATTCACCTTATTGCTTTTAGTGTCTTTGCTCTCTGTTAAGTGCGTATCTTCTCAATCCGATACTACCGATCTTAACACTTATGAGACCCCAAAAAAGGAAATTGCCGCACCAGAAATGGCCCAATATAAAAAGGGTGAAATGGGCCTACATATGTTTATCGCTAGAAAGGTGAAATATCCGAACCGTTGCCGTGAATTAGGGATTTCGGGAATTTCAATAAGTTCTCTTTAGAAATGAATCTTTGACTATTCTCGTTGTAATTATTAAAAGGACGTTGTTCTTCTATTTTAAAACCCTTCTTCTCTTTATAGTTCCACTTTGAAGAAGAAAATAACTTGTATATCTCTTCAGTCTTCAAATAGATTTTCTCATCTCTATCAACCTCACGTAGTTTGGTGAATTTTGGTTTTTGTTGGATGTAATTCAGTTGTTGAGACCAAAAAAGAAAGTTCGAAAGATTATTGAATAGTTTATTGATATACCCATTACTCAAATTCTTTTGAGACCATAAATAATCTTGAAAGTGAGATTGAAACAGAATCGTTTTACCCGTGATGTATTCAAATGTGATTGTTCGTTTTGAATGTTTCTGAAACCCAAGTAAATGATTCTTTAAAGTCAACAAAGTTTTAACGTACCCTCTTGAATTATGTTTCTTACTCAAATAAAACTCTTCGAATGAATTCCAAAAACTTTTATAGTTGGGGGTAACAACTTCCTTGGAAACACGATTTTCAAAATATAGATGTTTGACGAGAGTAGGATTAGGTATTTCCCCTTGATGGTTTATCTCACCAATAATCTTCTCAATTTCATCCAAAATAGAATTAACAACTTTAATTTTCGAACTGTAATTCGGAGAACTTTTAGAAATACCGTTGTTCTTAAAGTGACGAGGAAGTAGTTTTATTTCTGTTGAAATGGATGTTTCTTCAGTTTTACCATTTACTGATTTACCCCTTAACCTTATGTAAAGTGGTTTTTCTTTTCCGTTATTGGACGAGTCTAATTTGAGGGAAACATTCGAAATACAAATTTAGGAAATCTATAGATTTTGGGGAGTAATATGGGGAGTAAACAATATCAGTGATGTTAACTCACTGATATTGAATGCTTTAGAAGTAAAAAAGTCGGGATGAGAGCCTTTGTATAAACATAAAACATGCCCAGAATTTGATCAAGAAGCCGTGCGTGTTATCAAACGTACTTCGGGTGAATGGTTTCCAGCAAAACAGTCCGGAAAGCCCGTTAATATTAGATTTAGATTGCCTATTCGATTTTCTTTAGATTAGAGTTGTAATTCTTATAACTCAGTTATTGTTTTTTTGTATTTCATTGAAAATCTTTCTTTTGTATTAGGTTTGATTTTGATTTTAAAATTGTTTTCTGCAATTTGAAAATTCAAATTATTAAGCCTATGAAAAAATTTCTACTACTTTTAATTAGTTCGGTAACACTTTCCAATGTTTTTGCTCAGTCAACAGCATTGCATTTCGACGGAACTGATGACTATGTTCAAATCAAAGGGCACAAAGATTTGTGCGGTCCAAAAAAGATTACGCTCGAAACATGGATTTGGGTAGATAATTTTAACAGCTCTCCTTGTGCGAGTTGCGCACCACTCATTTGGCAAAAAGATGATATTTATAGATTCGGAACAGGTAACTCGAAGGAGCTTCATTTTGATATCGGCGATGGGTCAAATACGAACTCACTGGTTATTTCAAAGGCGGTTTTAAAAGATACAACCTGGCATCACCTCGCGGGCACATATGATGGTAGGTATCTGAGGATTTATTTGGACGGACAAATATTAGATTCTACACAAACTAAAATAAGTGCGCTGAGTTATCCATCTACCTCAACGGATGTTTGGGTAGGAGACCCCCAGACTGGTTATGGTGGTATCATTGAAGAAACACGGATTTGGAATTACGCGCGATCCCTAAAAGAAATACAAGAAGGGATGGTAACAACATATTCTTCTAACGAACCTGGATTGTTACTTCAGTTGAGCTATGAAGATGGAACTCCGTATCAAAATAATTCCAAGATAAGTATGGTTAAGGATGGTTCATCATTAGGGAACGATGGAACAATAGGAAATTTAACTCTTACTGGGAAAACATCAAACTTCGTTATTGGTCGATCGTATTGTGATTCAACAGTTTACGGTAAAGATAAAGTTACGGCGTGCGATTTTTATCGGTTACCCTCCGGGAAAAGATCAGTAAATGTTTCTGGGAAATATCTGGATACCATTTACTCCAAAGGAGGTTGTGATTCGGTGATTACAATAGAGGTTACTATACTAAAGTCTACTTCCGCAAGTATCAAAAGGGTCGCGTGCGATTCGTTTAGAAGTTTAGCAGATAAAAATTTATGGTATAGAAAAAGCGGAAAATATCAGGAAAGACTCAAAAACTATTTGGGTTGCGATAGTCTGGTCAATCTAGAACTTACCATAACACGTCCTTCCAAGGAAAAAATAACTTACAAAGAATGTAATTCCGTAAGTCTTAAGGGCTCTGGTAAGTTGATTTCCAAATCAGGTGTTTATGGTGATACATTCACAGCATGGGCTGGTTGCGATAGTATTATTTTGCATGATGTTACCATCCTATATCCTTCATATTCGAAGAAAACCCTAGACTTTTGCCGTTTTGTAGTATCTCCGAGCGACAAGAATACTACATATAAACAGGAGGGGATCTATTATGATACGATTATGAACTCAGTGGGTTGTGATTCTGTGATCACATACACCGTGGTATCTGCAAGAACATATGGTGAAACAGATATTACCGCTTGCGAAAGTTACAAGGCGCCGAGCGGAAGTAGGGTGTATACTGAATCAGGTAAGTATATCGACACGTTGTATGGGGCGAATTCAAAATTCTGTGATAGCTTCTTAACCATCAATCTGACTTTGATTAAACCCATAACGGAAAAATTGGATGTTACGGGCTGTGGTGAATATATTACGCCATCGGGTAGAAGAATTACCCAATCAGGTCCAACGACAGATTTACTTAAATCAAGCCTCGGTTGTGATAGTATAAATTATGTTATTAACGTAGATATAATCAATATCAATCCGAAAGTATCTAGGGATTGGAATACCCTCATTGCAGATGCCAAAGACGATGCAGGGACAACGTTTCAGTGGTTAGATTGTAACGATAACTATGCGGTAATTGAAGGCGCAAATTCTGCTTTCTATGACGCTTCTGGAAATGGTCAGTTTGCAGTTGAAATAACACAAGGTAAATGTATCGATACCAGCCGCTGCCAAGTGTTTGCTTACACGAGTAAAAAAGAACTTAGCGAAATGGGAGTTCGACTATATCCGAATCCGAGTAACCAATACTGGATGTTAACCGTGGACGAGCCGATGAACGACGTTGAAATAATGATCGTCGACTTATCCGGTAAGCAGGTTTGGGGAAAGTCACTTTCTACACTTTCAATGTATAAGATAGAAGCTGATCTTACTACAGGTGTTTACACATTAATTGTGTCCGGCTCTAATAGGCAATTCAAATATCCGTTGATAAGTAACTAATCGAAAAAGGCTCCAAAACGGGGCCTTTTCAATATTCTGCCATTAACATGAGGAATCTCTTACTAGCTTTTTGTTTTAGCATCACCACTTTAGGCCTTAATGCCCAAGTAGGATTGCATTTTGATGGGGCAGATGATTACGTTAATTGCGGTACGGATACCTCTCTGGCGAATTTCAATAAAAATATAACCATCGAGGCATGGGTAAATGCCGATAAATGGCAAACCAATGTTTACGAAGGATGTATCGCCGTGAAGGAGGATAACAACTCTAATTACGGTTATATGATCAGAGCTGGTGCTGGAGGAAAATTGAATTTTGCCATTGGGTCTGGAAGTTGGAGAGAGTTAACCACAAGCTCATCAGTGATGAATACCAATACTTGGTATCATGTAGCTGCTACTTATGATGGTTCTGTTATGAAACTGTATTTAGATGGAAAATTGATTGATTCCATGAAAGAAACCGATAGAATTGGTATAAGTAATGGAATACCTTTAACCCTAGGTAGCCATAGTATCCCTGCAAGTTATTCTAATCGCCATTGGATAGGTTCTATTGATGAAGTTCGAATCTGGCGAACGACTCGCACATCAAGTGAAATTGCGAATAATATGAAAAAGGAATTTTGCGAAGGCGCCAAAGGTTTAGTAGCCTATTACAAACTTAATGATGGTACAGCGAATGGATCCAATACAGCGAACAAGGTAGCATATGATTGGTCTGGGTATAAAAACGATGGTAGGTTGTTGAATTTTGATCTTATAAAAACACAATCCAATTGGGTGAAAGGAGTATCATTATCTACCACCACCACATACGATACCATTACCGTTAGAAAATGTAGTAGCTATCGCATGCCTGGGTCTAAAAAGCTTATTTATCAATCGGGAGAATATCAAAGCAGTTTAAATAATTATATGGGTTGCGATTCTCTCCTCACCATCAAATTAACCATTGATCGTCCTTCTACGGAATTTATAAAACTAGTCAATTGTGATTCGGTTGCCTCACCAAGTATACCAAGTAAATATTACGCGCAATCTGGGAACTATAAAGAAGTCTTGAAAGCAGCGAATGGTTGTGATAGCGTGATTGATATTGAGGTGGTTATTACGAAGCCTAGCTATTCTGATGAAAAATATAAATCCTGTTCTGAGGTGAAATTGAAGGGGAGTGGTAAATGGGTGAAAGAATCCGGTACCTACATCGATTCATTTATAGGGTGGGGCGGTTGCGATAGTATCATCACACACCGCGTTCAAATTGTTAAGTCTACAAGAGATACGCAAGAATTATATCTATGTCGCTTTGTGGTCTGTCCAACAGACAACAACGTGATATACAAGGAAACGGGTCGTTATTTTGATACCATCCAAAATTGGAATGGTTGCGATTCATTTATCGTATATGATGTTAAACCCGCCTTTACAGAAGGTGAAATCAGTGTAAAAGCTTGTCAAAAATACACTTCTCCGAGTGGTAATAATACCTGGGCAAGTTCTGGAACCTATTACGATACATTATGGGGTTTTAATCATCGTTCTTGTGATAGTTTTATTACGATCTACCTCGAAATTGTGCGTCCCGATGTGGAGCAAATAAATATTACAGCTTGCGAAGCATATACATCGCCTCAGGGAAAGAGAGTCACCGAATCAGGCAAAATATTTGAATCCATTCAGTCTTATTTAGGGTGTGATTCCATCAATTACATCTATAACGTGAATATTGTTAAAATCGATCCTAAGGTGAATCGGGATTGGAATACCCTCATTTCGGCATCCGCTGATGATGTTGGGGCAACATTTCAATGGCTCGATTGTAAGGGTAATTTCGCACGGATTCCCGGTGAAGTTGAAGGCTCGTACACGGCTACGTCGAGTGGAGAATACGCGGTTGAAATCACCAAAGGTAAGTGTGTCGATACCAGTCGTTGCCAGGTGTTTACATTGACGAGTACAACGGAGCTTAGTTTGAATCGATATTTGGTATTCCCAAATCCCTCTACTGGGAATTTTGCAATCCATGTACCATCCAAGTCTAAGGATATAGAAATTGAACTTTGGGCGTCAAACGCACAAATTTTGTACCAGGAGACATTCTTGAATGTCTATAAGCAGGTAAAGCTCGATGAGCAGTTATCAGCAGGGGTTTATTGGTTGAAAATTCGGGATAATGAGGGCTCGGAGATTTTAAAATTGGAAATTCAGCCTTAAAGGTATTTTATCCAAAGAAATGCATGGCTTCGCGGTAAGTGTTCGCGTGAGCTTCGATGATATGCTTTATTTCTGGGGAATATCCCCCACCCATGCTCGTTACGATGGGTATGTGGTTGATGTGCGCTTGTTCAAAAACAAATCGATCCCGATTTTTACATCCATCAATGGATACACCCAATCTTCCAAGTTTGTCGAATTCGATAATATCTACACCACTTTGGTAAAAGATAATATCCGGTTCAACCAACTGAATCAATTCTGGCAATTTGTTGTATAGAATTTGAAGGTAATCTTTGTCTTGGATTCCGTCGGGAAGACCTATATCTAAATCGGATTGTTCTTTTTTCAGGGGATAATTTTTTTCTCCGTGCATGGAAAAGGTAAACACGCGAGGATCATCACTAAATATGTGCGAGTTTCCGTTCCCTTGATGAACATCTAAATCAACAATAAGGACCTTATTTACTTGGTTATCATTTAATAGAAGATTGGAGGCTAAGGCGATATCATTAAAAACACAAAATCCTTCTCCGCGATCTGCATAGCTGTGATGGGTGCCTCCGGCGATATTCATAGCGGCACCTTTGTTTTTCAATGCCATTATTGCACCTTGATAAGTGCCACCTGCAATATGTTTCCCTCTGGTGATTAATTCTGGTCTCATGGGAAATCCGATCTTGCGGATTTCGTGATAACTTAATTTTTGTTGTTCAAGTTTATCTAGGAATTCAGCGGTGTGGGTAGATACGAGTTCTTCCATTTTCAAAGGTGCAGGTTGAAAAAACTGGTCTTCGGAAATGGTGCCTTCTCGCATTAATTGCTGTGGAAGGAGCTCATATTTTTCCATGGGGAAACGATGGCCTTCGGGCAATTCATATTTATAAATAGGGGAGAAGGCGATGGGTATCACGTTTGTTTAGGATTTGCTTGAAGTGTAGTGTTAGAACAACCTAATGCGAGGTAGGTTTTCTGTATTTTTAAAAGATGAAATAATTGATTGACAAGTTCAACCGGAAGGCTTTATATTTGCAGTCCTTCAATGAGGGCCTATAGCTCAGTTGGTTAGAGCACCTGACTCATAATCAGGTGGTCCATGGTTCGAGTCCATGTGGGCCCACAAATCACAAATACATCTTCCTAATATTCAATTTCTTACAGAGTTTTAGGAAGATGTGGTGTACAGATTAAGTGTACAATTTTAATCCACTTCTACCCATCCTGATAATTGTGATATTACCTTCTTTTGGTTGTGGAAAAACATTTCATGTTCAGACTTACATCGTAACTATTTACCAGTGTAGTGGGTGGCGTGTGCTAATTCATTAGCTACACGTAGATTTTTTATGCTATTCAACCAAAGGCCAATGCCTATTACACTAAAACCAAGTGAGGCATATGCTAATTCTGTTATACCTGTTTCAATAGCGACGACTGACAGAACCGAAGGCATGATAAGGGTAAATACTATTCCTGCACTTGATTATCAGCATATTTTTTGTTTCGAAGGTAGTATTCATTAAATCCGATGCTTTTTGCTTTTGAGTTTTTCCAATTTACCTCAAAAACAGTCTTCTCTCCATCAATCCACCAAAACTCTTTTGCGGTTTTAAATTCTTGTCTTTTTATGTATACGATTTGGCCCTTGTGCAAGAAATACAATTTTTCATCACTTTTATATTTGATATCATTAATCTCGTTAGATAGGGTCTTTTTCTACCCGAAACAATGGAAGAGTTATTTGCCATTGGCTTTTTTGGGAATTTTAATTTATTCCTTGAACTCACAGGGAGTAGATGGTGCTGAAGAGGTTACTCTTATTCACTACATTAATATGATGCTTGTTAATGCACTGTTTTATGCGATAATATGGAATCCAATCTCACGAGGAGGTGTTTGGAAATATCTTAAGATCAATAAGAATTCTAACAAGACCTATAAACAATTGGAAATAATGGTGGATGAATTAAAGGCAGTGTAATAGTGCCATTTATAGTTTTAACGTCACATCAATCTTCTTCTCTTCAACCTGAATCTCGCTTTGTTGTTTGGGCATTCCTACACTTCGATTTAAAAGGCTCTCCATTGCATACAGGTTGCCCTTTCTAAGGCTGTTAATGAGTGCTTTTGCTATGATTCGCTCTAATATGGTGTATTCCTCGTTAGAAGCGATTTCAGAGACTTTCTGTTCGGGTAGTGACAATATGGTTAGTATAACTGTGTTAATGTCTCCAGCGTGGTATCCTCGTCGTTTTAATGTAGTAATGAACTTAGGTGGTCTGCCGTTGGGATTGGGTGAAGGTTGTCCCTTTTTCCATTTGGGTAAGTGGTCTGTTGGTGGGTTCATATATATAATTAACGAAATCCGTTAAATGGCATAATTTCTTATCTTCGCTCTATGAGAGTATTGAAGTCATTACTGTTAACATTATTGGTTGTTGGAACATTGAACTCTTGTAAGAAGGATGAGCTTAAGGATGTTATAAATACTCCTTCAGAATTACCTACAGTATTGGCTCTTAATCCAAGCATTACTGATACTACAGCGATTTTATTTGGAGAAGTCACTTTCACAGATGGAGATGATTCTACGATTAGAGGGCTATGTTGGAGTGAAAGCCCTAACCCAACAACCAACGACAATTTCCACGTAGATGATTCTACTGGTTTAGGAACGTATAGTTTCAACGTATTTAACCAAATCAAACCAAATACTACTTATTATTTTAGAGCATTTGCCCAGAACTCCGTGGGTAAAGTATACAGTGAACAGGAAAAGTCATTTTTCTTAAAAGGTCCTGCATTTTTTAACTCAAGTGGCTGTTTGGAATGTGATAAACTAGCAGTTGGAGATAAGTTTGAGTTGGAGGGAACAGAATATACCGTAGCTGATAGAGAAATGTTGGATAAGGCTCTAGCTAACGGCGAAGACTTGACTAAATTCTGTACCTCGAAAGTTGATGATTTGAGTCGAATATTCTTAGGTGCTAACTCATTCAATCAAAATATCAGTAATTGGGACGTAAGCAATGTGACTGATATGACGAGTGTGTTTAATAACGCCCATGCTTTTAACCAAGATATCGGAAATTGGAACGTAAGTAATGTGACCAATATGAGCACAATGTTTTTCGGTGCTCTAGCTTTTAATCAAAATATCGGAAATTGGGACGTAAGTAGTGTGATTAATATGCGTGGTATGTTTGGAAGTGCTTCAGCCTTTAACCAAGATATCGGAAATTGGAACGTAAGTAATGTGACCAATATGAGCACAATGTTTAACGGTGCTCAAGCTTTTAATCAAAATATCGGAAATTGGGACGTAAGTAGTGTGACTAATATGCGTGGTATGTTTTCAAGTGCTTCAGCCTTTAACCAAGATATCGGAAATTGGAACGTAAGTAATGTGACTAATATGAGTTGGATGTTTAACCGTGCTCAAGCTTTTAATCAATACATCGGTAATTGGGATGTGGGTAACGTGACTGATATGAGCACAATGTTTAACGGTGCTCAAGCTTTTAATCAAAATATCGGAAATTGGGACGTAAGTAGTGTGACTAATATGGGTTATATGTTTGGAAGTGCTTTAGCCTTTAACCAAAATATTGGAGATTGGGACGTGAGTAATGTGACAAATATGGAACATATGTTTTCTGGCTCAGGTACGGCTATTCTAGTTTTTAACCAAGATATAGGTAAATGGGATGTAAGTAATGTGACTAATATGAGTTGGATGTTTGCTGGTGCTCAGGCCTTTAATCAAGATATCAGTGGTTGGAACGTAAGTAATGTGACCAATATGTTCACAATGTTTCAAAGTGCTCAAGCTTTTAATCAAAACATCGGTAATTGGGATGTGGGTAACGTGACTGATATGGGTTATATGTTTTGGTTTGCGAAAAACTTTAATCAAGATTTAAGTCAATGGTGTGTTAAAAATATCAAAACGAAACCTGATAGGTTCTCCGCGAACAATCATGCATTCACTTCTGAAAACCATCCAGTCTGGGGTACTTGCCCTTGAGATCCGCGTTTCTTGAAATATTTCAAAATATATTTCGCTTTGGGGGTAAGGAATGGACGTTTGAATTTGTCATTTTTTAGTTCGTAAATCTGTAAAAAGTCTCCTTCAATATCCTCCCATCTCAAAGCAGTCGCTTCGCCAATTCGTAGAGATGTTTCACATAAAAATAAAAAGATCAAGAGTACGGATTTGTCTTTTTCGTTTAGTTGATCTAAGCTATTCCAGAGATGGTTGATTTCATCTGTTTCAAGGGAAGGAATAATGGAATCAGCTTTGAAAACTTTATATTTCCTGAACGATTGGTTTTTGATCAATCTTTTATTGTATGCTTTGTTAAGTAAAGCCTTTATTGTTTTTATGTGTTTCCCAATAGTAACGTCGCTTTGGATATTACCCTGCGATTTTAAAAAAGTTGAATATTCGGAATCAAACGACTCGTTGAATGTGGTCCAGTTCAAACTTCTTTTTTGCTTGTAGGAGAGGAGGTATTTAAAAGTGGTTTTGTATGCTTTTATGGTGCTTTCACGATTCACATGCTTCATTCGTTCAATCTCTTCCCCAAAAAACTCGATTGGAGATATGGTCTTTTCCCACGTGTTATGTTTAATAGCCCTTCTTATATCTTCCAGCTCAAGATCTCTTCCATTTCTGTATAGGTCCAACCCTAATTCCGCAATACGTAAAAGAATTTTTTCTAATTCAGCGTTAATAGTGGTTAAATGAGAATTTGTACCTTTCAATCGTTGTTTTTTCTCGTTCCATTTGGAAGGGGAGCACTTGTATCGGGTAGATACTCGTTTTCTAACTCCGCCAGGTTGATTGATGAATAGGTAGATCGGGCATTCCCCGTTTTGGTCTTTTTTGTCTCTTAATAAATAGAGGTTTGTATTTAGCATAGGTGTACAGTTTAGGTGTACAAACCTATGTAACAAAATGAATCAGAATGAAACGACATATCAACATAACTTACCGTATATCAATACTATATGATAAAAATATTTACAATATTAAAAGAATGTTTTATGTTTAGATTAGACCATGTGGGCCCACAAAAAAAGCTCCAGTTATGGAGCTTTTTTTATTCGTACTGTTAGAGTTATTTCTGTTTTACAAACTTCCATTGTTCGTCAATAATCGGCTTGCCTTGTTTGCCAATTCCACCATCGTGGATATTTAAGGTATCGCCATTGAGCCAGTAGCTCCAGACTTCTTTATCCTTATAAAAGTCCCAAATTAACGTATGGTTATTATTGGTAACCCAGTTAATGCGATTTTCATCGGCTCCATCCATTTTAGGAGATTCCCCTACATTAAATGATCCTGAACCGTTGTTGTAAAGACTAAAGGTAACATCACCGTTTACTAACAGCCAGTTTCCAACCAATCGAGCATCATTGGTTTCAACACACTTTTGTCCACCGTTTGAACAACTAAAATTAAAAGCTGCAATAACAGCCATTAGAGGTATTATTTTTTTCATATCCCAATATTAATTAATAATCAAGAATTTTGCCCAGTGTCTAATGTATTAATTTCGGACCATGAATACCCATATTCGCCCAGGATTGAAATCTGATTTATCAAAGGTGCTAGAACTAATAAATGATCTAGCCTTATTCGAAAAAGCTCCCGAACAGGTGACCATAACCCTCGAGCAATTAGAAAAGGATGGTTTTGAGGGGATTCCACTATTCCATTTCCTCGTTGCAGAATCTAATCATGAAGTGGTAGGAATGGCGTTTTATTATTTTCGGTATTCTACTTGGAAGGGGAAGATTTTATATCTCGAAGACTTTGTTGTAAAGCAAGAACATCGCTCCAAGGGTATTGGGAAAACCCTTTTCAATGAGCTAAAAAGTCAAGCGATTCAGGATGAATGCGTTGGAATGAGTTGGCAAGTATTGGACTGGAATGAGGATGCAATACGTTTTTATAAGTCTATTGGCGCAGAGTTGGATGACGAATGGCTAAATGGTAAACTTATGTTATAAACCTCTGAAATTACATTTAGAAAATTTGCAATTAATACAAATGCAACTTGAAGCTTTCTAAAATTGGCATTATTCTTGATTAAATTAGCGAAGGAGGATTGATTATGAATGGATTGAGAAAAAAATTAGGTTTGCTTTGCGCTGTATTGTTGACAGTGGGTTCTGGAGAATCGCAGAACGTTTTCTTAAAAGGGGAATACGTAGAAGTTGGAGTGCACCCGAGTGGGTCCTTTGGCAGTTCTGTAAATGCTCCTTCGTCGTATCACGCTCGTGGTGCAAACGGCAAACTCGGATTTGTATGTGATGTTGGAAAAGACGGATGGAATACAGGCACACCAGGTTATGTTGGTGATTATTTTGTACCAGGTGATCCCGAAGAAGGTTGGGGGATACAGTGGCAAGAGGACTCCTCAAGTGGAACGGTTAGAAGATTTAATAATTTCGGTTTAAATGGGCTTCACCAGGTGAGTAAAATATCCCATTATAAAAAAAGGATATCAAATGGTCAACAATCCGAATGGTTAGGAAGTGCTTCCGATGGAACGAGGTCTGCGAATGTATTTCAAACCGTCACATTAGATACGTTTAATACCTATTTTACCATTTCTGTTTTGATTCAGAATACGGGTTCAGATACCCTATTTGGATTAAAGTATTTTAGGAATGTGGATCCCGATAACGAGCAACCACTAACAAACAATTATACAACGAAAAACTATATTGATTTTCAACCTGGTGTTGGCGGCAATACAGATAAGGCCGTCGTTGTTGCGGAAGGCCTATTTTACGGGGTACCCTGTATATTGGGTACGGTAGATTCCCGGGCGCATGTGTCCATTGGTGGTTTTAACAACCGGAACGTGGACGATTTATTAAATAATAACAGTAATTACACCAAAGACAGCCCATTAGAAGCAGATCGGGCAATGTCACTATCATTTGTATTGGGGGAGCTAGCCCCAGGAAAATGTGTAAAGCTTAACTACTATTACGCATTACAATCTGTGAACCCCGATCACGTAGAGTTCCCAGTGTCTGCTGAATTTAATATTTCAGATGATGGTTTTAAATCAAGCAAAACATTTACTGGAGGAAATCTTTGTGTGAAGGATACTATTTTGCAGTTTGCGGTACTAACCGAAGGAGCAGGGTTATCTTTTATCGATAAGGTATTGTGGGATTTGGATAATGATGGTGTGTACGATACCCAAGGCGATACTGCTGAAATAACTTTCCCAGGGTGGAAGTCACATAAATTTGGTCAGAGAATCATGTTTTGTGATGGGTCTTTTCAAGATTCGATCTACACCTTTTATATAGAGCCCAAGCCTGTTATTCAATTTACAGCTAAAACGGATAACCCTTGTTTTAATGAGCATGAGTTTAAATTTGATAATTCATCATGGTACATAAAGGACTCCATACAACATTTTACATGGAAATTTGGTAATGGTCAAACCCAAAACACTGAAAATCCATCTCCGATAAGGTATGATTCGTTTACACAGTTTAAGGCCATCACTTTAATAGCGGAAACCACCATAGGCTGTGTAGATTCTAGCATATTAGAGGTGGAATTATATGCTTCACCAACCATAGAGTTGAAGGTATTGACAGATGAGCAATGTTTGAAGGAGAATTTATTCAAAACAAACAATACAGTTACCATTCCAAATGGAACTGTTTCCTCTACGGTGATTTGGGGAGATGGTAATTCAACTCTTGATACAAGCAATGCTGAGCATTCCTATTCTGCATATGGAGACTTCGATGTAAGACTCATGGCGCAATCGGATAAAGGTTGTTTGAAAGAAGACACGGTGCCGATTCGAGTAAACCCAATGCCTGAGGCGAAAATTGGGGTAAATGACTCGGTTCAATGTTTGGAGGGAAATGAATTTATTTGGGAGGATCAATCGAGTGTAGCGGAAGGTACATTTGAATCTGAGTGGAAGCATCGAAACGATACGTATACCGAAGGCTTTAGTCTTTCTCAAGATGCTGCTGGAGAATACACGGTGAATCTTCAAGTTACTTCAGATAAAGGATGTCTCTCAAATATTGCGAAGACAGTGGAAGTGCTGGAAATGCCTGAAGCCATTATTGTATCGGATACAAAGGGGCAATGTTTGAATGGCAATGCCTTTAATGTAAATGGCCAAATCGACGGGAAAGGACAACCTTACAAACAGTTTTGGTATGTGAAAGAGGCATTGGTTGATCAAGTTGAAAACGTAGAATTTACTTTCGAGCAAGACGGGTTATATCCGATATCTTTTGAAGTGATAACCGAAGAGGGATGTAAAGATTTGGTTTTTGATACATTAGAAGTGTATCCACAAACGGATATTAAAATCGAAACAAATCTAGATAAGCAATGCTTAAGAGGTAACGAGTTTAACTTCACCAATAATAGCTCCATTAAGGAAGGAAGGATTGATTACCGTTGGGTCTTTGGAGACGGTAAGACCTCAAATGAAGAGAGCCCTGCAGCGTTGGTTTATGCCGAAGCAGGCCAAAAAGACATTCAATTATTTGCCACCACCGATAAAGGTTGTGAAGACTCATTAAAATGGTCGCTTCAAGTATGGTCTCAGCCGACTGCATTGATAAGCATAGATGCGGTAGATAGTTGTCTTCGAACCAACCGATTTAATATCGTGGATGCGACAGAATCTGTGGATCCTCATAATTTGCAGTGGATCATTCAATCTCAAGGCAATTCACGTATAGCTGTGAATCCCATACTTCAAAATCAACGATTTAACGGGCAGGCAATGGTTACACTGACCGTGAAAACAGAAAAGGGTTGTGTAGATACGTCCATAAGAGAAGTTAAGTTATATCCTCATCCTGAGGTAGAGTTTTCAGTAACAGAGCCTGTATGCTTGAATAGGATGGTTGATGTTCAAAATCAAACCAATACCAATGGTATTAGTACAGATTATCAATGGAGGGACAATAATGAATTCGCTAGTGAGGAGGAGAATGTGAATGGACTTGTGTATCCTGATCCAGGATTGTATACCCTTACGCTGAGGGCCGAAAATGTTTACGGATGTAAGGATGAAAAGTCAAAAATCATCAAGGTATATCCGAGTACTTTTGTGAAGCTAGTAACCGACAAACTAGTTCAATGTTACAAAGGGAATATGTTCAATCTACAAGCAGTTAATGAAAACCCTGAGTTAGGTTTACGACAGTTGGATTGGGAGTGGAGTAATGGGGATATTCAGCAGGGAGCATCTATTCAGAAGTCGTTTAATGATCCTGGTCAATATCAAGTATCACTGTATACAGAAAATGAACAGGGTTGTAAGGATACCTTACAATCTGCTGTGACAGTTTTAGATTCTCTGTTGCTCACAGCCTCTGCTGATGTTGTTTGTTTTCCAATGGCAAATCATTTTGAATCAGAAACCATCGCAAAAGAGGATAGAATAGTGAAACACGTTTGGGAGGTAGACGGTCAGGTGAAAATCGGAAAAGACGTCAAGATTCGATTACGTGCGCCAGGGATCTATAATTATCGCTATTGGGTTGAAACAGAAAAAGGTTGCCGTGATACCGCTGAAGTATTTAGTGGTGTGATGGTTCGTCCAAAACCAAGTGCAGGTTTTGAGTTGGATAGCTTCTTTTCGGAGGGACTTGCGATGTATTTAAACTTGCAAAACACTTCTAGTGAGGATGTGACTCAATGGGGCTACAGCATGAATGATTGGGAGTATTCTGCTGACCCGAACCCACAGTTTTTATTTACCGATACGGGTTTGCTAAACATGATACTTATCGTGGGTAACGATTTTGGATGCTTTGACACCATTCAAAAGGCCATGGGGCCGTATTTTCCGATGTTCTACATGCACGTTCCCAATGCATTTACGGTAAATAATGACGGATTAAATGATAAATTCCAACCGATTATCACGGAGTATTTGATGAAGTATAGTTTCAAGATATTAAACCGCTGGGGCGAAAAGATTTTTGAAACAAATGACCCTAAAGAAGGCTGGGATGGTACCTTCAAAGGGCAACGTGTTCAAGATGGGGCTTATGTGTTCATATTGAGAGCAACCGACCTCATGGGAGATACATACAGCGACAAGGGGGAGTTTTTACTTCTTCGATAGCTTTTTAAGTTCGCTCATAGGAATAAAGATATTGATTTCGCCCTCTGAATAGGGGGCGATTTCGTATATCCCAAAGCTAGTATGTAGGATATTCACTGCATGGCATTTTATAGCCTAACATTTCAATTGGTTTTTCCTTGCAAATGGGGTTATTGAGGTCAATTAAGAATCCGTATCTTTGCGGCTTCATATGTTAAACGTATCCAACGTATCCCTTCGATTTGGTAAAAGAGTACTTTTTGACGAGGTGAACCTAAAATTCACCCGTGGAAATTGTTACGGAATTATCGGTGCCAACGGTGCTGGTAAGTCAACGTTTTTAAAAATCTTGGCGGGTGAAATTGAGCCGAATACAGGTTCTGTTGATATGGAGCCAGGTAAGCGTATGGCCGTATTAAAGCAGAATCACTTTGAGTTTGATGAGTTTCCTGTACTTCAAACGGTAATCAGAGGACACCAAACGCTTTGGTCTATCATGGAAGAAAAAGATGCTTTGTATGCAAAACCTGATTTTAGCGAAGAAGACGGAATGAAAGCTTCTGAGTTAGAGGCGGAGTTTGCAGAGATGGATGGTTGGAATGCGGAAAGTGATGCCGCAACTCTTCTTTCTAGTTTAGGAATTGAAGAGGCTTGGCACGATAAACTGCTAAAGGAACTAAACGGTAATCAAAAAGTACGTGTTTTGATTGCGCAAGCTCTTTTTGGTAATCCGGATGTGTTGTTGATGGACGAACCTACCAACGACTTGGACGTTGAGACCATTCGTTGGCTGGAAGATTTTCTAGCAGATTTTGAAAATACGGTTTTGGTGGTTTCTCACGACCGACATTTCCTGGATAACGTTTGTACCCATGTCTGCGATATAGACTACAGTAAGATAAAGATTTTCTCCGGAAACTACACATTCTGGTACGAGAGTTCTCAACTGGCTTTGCGCCAACGCTCGGATCAGAATAAAAAGGCAGAAGAAAAGAAAAAGGAACTCCAAGAGTTTATTGCTCGTTTTTCAGCTAACGTGGCAAAAAGTAGGCAAGCAACCGCGAGAAAGAAGATGCTGGATAAATTGGATGTGGAGGAAATACAGCCGAGCACCCGTAAATATCCTGGTATTATCTTTAAGCAAAATAGAGAGGTGGGCGACCAAATACTTACAGTTGAAAATTTGGAATTCAAAACAACCGATGGTTCTTACCTATTTAAAGACATCAATTTCACCGTAAATAAGGGAGATAAAATAGCATTTGTTTCTAGAAATACCCTCGCATTGAATACGCTGTTTAAAGTTCTCTGGGATGGCCAAAAATCGTCCAAAGGCAAAATCAATTGGGGAGTAACCGTGACCATGAGTTATTTGCCGAATGAAAATGCTACTTATTTCAAAGAGAAAAATAATCTAGTTGATTGGCTTCGCGAATTTTCAACCGAGAAAGATGAAACATACATCCGCGGATTCTTGGGTCGTATGTTATTCAGTGGAGAAGAAACCCAGAAAATGGCAACCGTACTTAGTGGAGGTGAAAAAGTACGTTGTATGTTGAGTAAAATGATGCTTGAGGAACCTAATGTTGGGATGTTTGATGAGCCAACCAATCACTTAGACTTGGAAAGTATTCAAGCCCTGAATAACGGTATGAAAGATTACGCTGGAGTTGTTCTATTCCACTCCCATGACCAAGAGGTAATGAATAGTATCGCCAACCGAATTATTGAAATCACGCCAAATGGAATGATCGATAAATATATGAACTATGAGGAGTACGCAGAGTCCTCAGAAATAAAAGAAAGAAGAAATGAATTATATGCATAAAATATCAGGAGCAGCTGCAGCAGTAGCTTTATTATCCATGTGGTCTTGCGGTTCAAAAGAAATCGTAGGTAAAAACCCGCAGTCTAGTATGGATTCTTTTAGTTATTCAATAGGAATTAACATCGGTCAAAGAATCAAAGAACAAGGCCTCAAGCAGGTATCGTACGAAAGTTTTGTTAAAGGGGTTCAGGATGGGATGAGATTAGATAGCGGCTATGCCATGACCGATGATCAGATGGGTCAAGTATACTCTTCCTACATTGCAAAGGTGCAGAAAGACTTGAGCAAAAAATTACAAGAGCAGACCAAAGAGAAGTTACAAGCGGTTTCTAAGGAAGAGAATGTAAGTGTACTACCTAGCAAGGCTTACTACCGTTTGCTTAAAGAAGGAAATGGAACGAGCCCTCGATTGTTCGATACCATTGTGTGTAGGTTTGCTATTCGCACCATGGATGGGGAAGAGCTAATGAGTAATTTTGACGCAGAGATGCCATTCAGAAATACCTTGTCCGTAATCAATATGCAGCCAATGCAAGAAGGATTTATGAAATCTAAAGTAGGTGGTGAATTTGAGGTGATTGTACCAAATGAAAAATATCCGACGAACTCTAGAAAGTTCGAGGATAAATACGGTGTTTCAGTGTACAAGGTGCAATTGTTGGATGTGGTGCCCGGTACTGAGCCAGAGGAAAAAGAAGATTAATAGAACGATAGTGATGATTTAAATGGGAATAGGGCTCTATTCCCATTTTTTTTCTTTACTCAGAAGCTCGTAGGTGTCTTCGTAGAATTGTGTGGCTTTTGTTTTACCAGCTTCATTCATGATTTCAGTTTTACTAGGAGGAATTAAATAATATCCTCTTTTTGTAAATGGTGGATACAACTCGTGGGTTAATAGTTTATTTACCCAAAAGGGTTTGTAGTCGTAATCAGAGAAAACAATTTGATTGCCTCGTTTCAAAAATTTCAACCGGAATAATATCCCTCCGTCTTTGTAACGATCACGCTGGTTTGAAACTAAATTTCCCAAGCTGTAAGCAACTGGGATGGACTTCCCCTCTTTATTTTGAATCATTTTGATGGGTTGCACCACATGGGGGTGCATTCCAACGATGGCATCGCAACCTAGGTCAGCTAAAAGTTGTGCCCATCCACGTTGAATGTGGTTCTCGTGGCGTTGGTATTCTGTTCCCCAATGAACAATTGGGATGATCAGGTCAGCATTCCTTTTTTTAGCTTTTTCAATGGCTTGAATGATGTGTTGGCTATCCAACATATTCACCATGGTAGGATGTTTAACTCTTAATCCATTGGTACCATAGGTGAAGTTCAAAAAGGCAATTCGGGTTCCTTTTATTGTTTTTATGAGCGGGTAGTTTCGTTCAAATTCAGTAGTGTCTTGAAATGTTCCAGTGTGGTCAATGCCTATAGAATCCAATATCCTAATAGTTCGAATGAGCCCTTTTTTACCTCGGTCTTGGCTGTGGTTATTGGCTGTGACGAGAATGTCAAATCCTAACTCTTTCATATTTCTTGCATATGCATCGGGAGAAGAGAATTGAGGGTATCCCTTGAATGGAGGCCCGGCAAGTGTGACCTCTAGGTTTGCTACCGAAATATCTGCTTGTTTTATGTATTCCTCGAGGTATTGAAAACCTGGCTTGTAGTCATAAGTTTGATTTGAATCAACAAGAGCAGCTCGAATTTGAGGGCCGTGCCCCATAAGATCTCCACCAAAGAGAAGTGAAATGCTTTCTAGAGGTTTGTTCTGGTTGGAATCGATGAATGTAACCTGCGATTTTATTATTTGTGGCAAAATCAAAAGGATAAAGCAAACGGACTTGGTTTTTGAAAACATAAGGCAATTTACAAATATTTCAACTCAGCGTGATTTTCATATACTGGTGAGCTAGAATAGTAAGATTGAAAATATAGGATTACGATGTGATCCCAACGGATTAGAAGTGCAAAAGCAAAGCCAAGCACTAATGTGCTTGTTTTTTATCCTTTGGCATTCTTGCACAAGTACACTTGCGCCGAACACTAAGCATAAAAAAAGCCCTCAACTGCATTGAGGACTTTGCTTTTGTTCGCGCACTTGTAGGGATTCGAACCCCAAACCTTCTGATCCGTAGTCAGATGCTCTATCCAGTTGAGCCACAAGTGCGGTTCCGTAAGCGAGAGACAAGGGTTGGTAAAAATCAATCGCGAACGGGCTGCAAAAATAGGTCTTTTTTCGTGATTTGAAACTGACATCCTTAAAAAACCTTCAAAAAACATGTTCCACATCTGCGCTTGAGCCAAAATTGGCTAATTTGCACCCAAATGCGAATCATTATTTTATGTGTTCTTACTCTATGGAGTTTGAATCCCGTAAGTGCTCAGCTATTTGGTAAGAAAAAAGCTGCAAAGACAAAAACAGTAAAATCCAAAAACTCCACGATTGCCCAAAAAACAAAAGGGATGGAATCGATGCCTGGCATCTTCCAGTTATATCGTGATAATAAAACCGGCGAATTATGGATGAAAATAGATTCAGCACAACTCAACAAAGAGTTTATTCACTTTACGTATACGGAAAACGGCGTTATTTCTGCCGGTCATCACCGCGGATCATATAGAGGAAGCCGTATTATTACATTTAAAAAGCGCTTCCAACGGATTGATATCATACAGAAAAATACAAGTTTCTATTTCGATACGACCAAAGCCATTTCAAAAAGTGCAGAAGCTAACATTTCAAATGCTGTTTTAGCATCTGAAAAAATCGAAGCTACTGGAGCTGCGGGATTTTTGATCTCTGCTGATAAGCTTTTTCTGGGTGAATCATTACATCGGGTCAACCAATCTTCAAGGGCTAGTAGAAGAGGGTTCGGATTGGGTAGACTTTCAAAAGATAAATCAAGTTTTAAGAGGATAAAGAATTACCCTAAGAACATGGATTTAGTGGTGGAATATGTGTACGATAACCCTGAACCTAAGGGCGGTGGAGGCGAAGAAGTTACAGATCCTAGATATGTAAATATTTTACTTCAGCACACTATACTTGAAACCCCAGAACCTGGATTTAACCCTAGACGTGAAGACTATCGTATCGGATATTTCACTGAAAGGGTGAACGATATGACGGTGACGGGATTTACCAATGATAGAGACTTAATTCACCGATGGAGATTAGAGAAAAAGAATCCAGATTTAGCTAAAAGCGAGCCTGTTGAACCGATCACCTGGTGGATAGAAAACACGACTCCCATTTCATTGAGACCCATCATAAAACATGCGGCATTGGAGTGGAATAAGGCATTTGAACCTCTTGGGTTTGTAAACGCCATTGTTGTGAAAGAGCAATCAGATACGGCCACTTGGGACGCTGGTGATATTCGTTACAATGTTTTGAGATGGACTTCTTCCCCAAATCCGCCGTTTGGAGGATATGGTCCGAGCTTTGTTGATCCTAGAACAGGTGAAATCTTGGGTGCGGATATCATGTTGGAATATATATTCCTCACCAACCGCGTGCGTTTATCTGAAGTTTATAACTTACCCCAAAACGCTCACCATTGTCAAGCCTCTTCTTTACTCCATCAAGAGACCGTTGCGGCTAAACAGTGGACCAATATGATGCAATTGGATAGCGGTGAGGTGAATAGGTTACTATATGAATCATTGCATTATTTAATTCTACACGAAATGGGACACACTTTTGGATTAAACCATAATATGAAGGCATCTCAGTTGAATACGCCTGATGAATTATTGGATTCTGAGAGAACCTATAAAAATGGATTGATTGGTTCTGTGATGGATTACCCAGCGATCAACCTGCCATTGAATGCAACCCAGAAAGTTCAATTTAGCCAAATAGAACCAGGTCCATACGACAAGTGGGCGATTGAATATGGCTATTCCATTGCACTTGAAGATGAAAAAGAAGAGGCGCAACGTTTAAGACAAATTGCATTGCGTTCTGTGATGCCTGAAAATACCTTTGGTAACGATGCCGATGACATGCGATCACCTGGTAAGGCTACCGACCCCAGGGTTATGATCGGTGATTTGAGTTCTGATGCCATAGAATATGGTGTCCGTCAAATGAATCGATCCAATGAGTTAATGTCTAAATTACTCGATCGTTATGGACACGAACAACCGAATTACGAAGCCTTGGTAAGTAGCTTTAATTTACTATTTGGAAGCACCTCTAAAAATGCAGGTATTATCTCCCGTTATATCGGAGGAGTATATGTTGAGCGTTTTGAACCTGGACAAATCGAAGATAGGAAACCGTACAGAGCTGTACCTAAAGCGATTCAAAAGAAGGCAATGGAAACCCTAAATACGTATGTGTTTTCGCCAAAGGCAATGCCGGTACCTGATGGGTTAGTGTATTATTTGCAACGACACAGAAGAGGCTTTGACTTTTTTGGGAGATCAGAACTGCCTTCTGTTATCCAAAGTCAGTTAAGGGTTCAACAATCTGTATTGGATCACTTACTTCATCCTTATACATTGAAGAGAATCCAAGAAAGCCATTACGTGGGGAATACCTACACCTTGGCGGAATTTATGAATGATTTAAGCGATGCGATCTTTCTTGAGGATTTAAATGCAAGTCCTTCTGCTTTAAGGAAGTCACTGCAAATAAGTTACGTGACTCGACTGGCAAAAGAAATCAAAACTAAGCGAAGTATAGATAACGCACTTGCTCAGACGATGTATGAATTACTTCGCATACAAGACTGGATGGAAGCACCTGTTTCATCAAAGATCATCAACAACGAAGAGGTACAAGCACATCGAGCATACATCCTTCATTTGATCGAAATGTCATTAGACGATTAATATGAGAAAGAGTTTTCTTAGTGCAATAGTAATATTTCAGCTTTTATTGCTTCAAGCACAGGACACCTTGTTGCCTTTGCCTACAGCAAGTGGGTCATCCTCGCTTCCAAATTTGGAATACATGCAAGAGGTGGAGTTGTATTCAAACCGGTTACATCAAACTAATTTGAATACGGGGATGAATGTAAGTGTCATAACATCTAAAGAGATATCCCAATTACCAGCCCAAACCATCAATGAAGTTTTGGCATGGGTGTCGGGAATAGACGTAAGAGAAAGAGGACCTATGGGGGTTCAAGCCGATATTGGAATTCGTGGAAGTGGATTTGATCAAGTGTTGGTTTTGGTTGACGGCGTTCGAATGTCAGATCCTCAAACTGGCCACCATCAAATGAATTTACCCGTTCCGCTGCAGATGATCGAACAAATTGAGGTGATACGAGGAAGTGCTGCCCGCCGCTATGGATTAAATGCCATGGGAGGTGTGATACATATTATCACTAAAAAAAGAGTAGCAAAAACTATATCGGCAACCGCTTTCGGGTCTACCAACATGTCTAGCGGCTCAAACAGATACGTTAATCAAGGGGGACGCGTGTATCTGTCCGATCAAATCAATAAATGGAATGTAAGCGCTTCAGCCGATTATCAGGGCGGAGAGGGTTTTAGATACAATACCGATTTTCAGAATTTTAAGGGATTGCTCTCCATCAATAGAGAGTGGGGTGGTAAAAGTGGATTGAGTATGCTTGCCGGTCATAATAATAACCGATTTGGTGCGAATGATTTTTACGCACCAAGTTCAGATGAAGAATCTAGAGAAACGGTAAACACTCATTTTCTCAATGCGAGTTTTAATCATGACTTGGGTTCAAATACCCGTATAAATCTCAATGCATCAAGTCGATGGAATTTTGATCATTACGATTTGGTGAAATACAACTATGTAAATAAACACCAAAGCCAAGTTTCGATGGGGGAACTGAACATTAACAAGCAGTTCTTTTTTGAGCGAAGCATTGGTGAACTGTCTGGCGGATTTGAATGGCGTCAGGAACGGATCCAAAGCAATAATTTGGGAGATCATGACAGGACTATTTATGGTGCATATACAGAGTATAAACACAGTTGGCGAGACCGTTGGTTTATTACGCTTGGATCTTATGGACTCCAAACAGAGGAGTTAGGTTTTAAGATCTATCCTGGTATCGATACACGTTACAGGGTAAATAGAAATTGGTCAATTTGGGGAAATTGGGGGAATGGTCAACGATTACCAACATACACGGACTTATACTATGAAGACCGATCAAATAGTAGCAATCCAAATTTGATTTCAGAAAGAAGTAGAAATGCCGAAATAGGAGTAACATTCTCAAAATTGGGCTTTACCCAGAACTTATCGGTTTTTCAAAAAAATCAGTTTGATAGAATTGATTGGATCAAACCAATAGTGGACCCTAATGATTCTCTTACTACGGTCAAATGGACGCCTTATAATCTGGGGACGGCAATCTTTAGAGGTATTGAGGGCGGTGTGAAATATCAAACCAAAATAGGTAGGCAGTTAGCGATGCGAATATCATGGAACTTTTGTTTAATGGAAGGAGAGGATCAAGTCAATTCCAATGCTAATCAGCCCGTACTATCAAAGTATGCTTTGAATTTCTTAGAAACACAGAGTATTCAATCGGTATGGTTCAATTATTCCTTGCATAATGAACATTACTCTCCGCAGATTTCTATGCGGATCCAATGGCGCCATATGGTCCGTAGTATGTTGATTGATCCCATAAATTTATACGATCTAAGATTAAAGTATAGCGGTAATAACGCAAGTAATTCTTGGGCTTTCTTCATGGATATTTCAAATATCTCTAACAAACAATATTTTGTTATCGACTATGGACAGGGTATTGGTCTTCCCAATTTGCCTCGTTGGGTACAATTAGGTATAAATTATAGTCTGCGATGAGAAGAAATTATTTTGCCCTAGCCTGCATTATGATTGCATTTGGTATAGCAGCCGGAGCCTTTGGTGCCCATGGGTTAGAAGATAAGATTTCCGATAGGTATTTGGATGTATGGAAAACCGGATGGACCTATTGGATGTATAATGCCATTGCCCTGATGTCGGTAATTTCATTTGTGCAGAGACAGGGGTCGGATGATGCTTTTGCTCATAAAATATATGGGAAATGGGGCGTATTATTTTGGATTATCCTGGGATCTGTGATTTTTACTTTCAGCTTGTCTTTTTTATCCCTAAACGAAGTATTGGGTTCAGGATTGAAAATATTAGGTGCCGTTACTCCAATAGGAGGAAGCATACAGATCATTTCGTGGATTTGGTTAGCACATTCCTTTAGAAAACTTAGGTAATATTAAAGCTAAAGCTGCTGACCAAATCATTTTTTTGCTCCTCAAGTCAATAATTATTGTATTAACTTTGCTCTGCAATGTCTATAGAGATTACTGTTCCTGCTCCTGGGGAGTCTGTTAGCGAAGTAACCATATCCTCTTGGTTGGTTAATGTGGGTGATTGGGTCGATATGGATGATCCGATAGCGGAGTTCGAAAGCGATAAGGCAACGTTTGAGGTGAACGCGGAGAAAGCGGGTCTAATAATAGAGCTGAAGGGTGAAGAGGGTGATACGATTGAGGTGAATACAGTGGTTGCTGTGATTGATGAAACGGCCAAAGTCCCAGAGAAACCAAAATCAGAAACTAAGCCTGCCGCCGATAGTAAAGCAGAAAAGCCAACTGAGGCTCCAAAGCAAAAAGAGGAATCAGCAGTTGCAACTCCAGTTGTTTCTGATATTGATGTTGACGCATCTCCCTTAGCTATAGAACTAATTCAAGCGTACGGAATCAATCCTTCCGATATTACAGGTACGGGTTCAAATGGTAGAATTACAAAAATTGATGTACTCGAAGCGTTAGTTGAAAACGGCGTTTCTAAAAAAGCATCCACCGCGGCTGGGTTTGGAAATAAGGCTTCTCGCGAACCTAGACGTGAGAAAATGTCCAACTTGCGTAAGACTGTTGCCAAGCGATTGGTTTCAGCTAAAAATGATACGGCTATGTTAACGACCTTTAACGAAGTTAACATGAAGCCAATCATGGATCTTCGTAAGAAGTACAAAGACAATTTCAAGGAAGAGTTTGGTGTGGGTCTTGGGTTTATGAGTTTCTTTACCCGTGCAGTCTGCCTATCTCTTCAAGAATGGCCTGCCGTTAACGCATCCATTGCTGGAGAAGAAATTGAATACCACGACCATTGTGATATCTCCATAGCGGTAAGTGCTCCCAAAGGATTGGTGGTTCCCGTAATTCGTAATGCGGAGGCCCTCACCTTGGACGGAATTGAGAAAGAAGTTAAAAGACTAGCCATCAAAGCTCGAGATAATAAACTATCTATTGATGAAATGACGGGCGGAACATTCACCATTACCAATGGTGGTGTCTTTGGTTCTATGTTGAGTACACCTATATTAAACCCACCCCAAAGCGGGATATTGGGTATGCATAATATCGTTGAGAGACCGGTTGTTGAAAATGGAGAGATTGTGATTCGCCCGATGATGTACGTGGCCTTGTCATATGATCATCGTATTATCGATGGACGGGAAAGCGTAAGTTTCCTAGTAAAGGTCAAGACCTTGCTCGAAAACCCTGAAATGTTGCTTTCTGGAAAGCGTCCAGAGGAAACATTGCTTGGTTTGTAAGTTACCTTAACATTTATTTTCTGGTGCACTCAGCCCATTAGGGTGGCTTTCTAAATACGGATTTTCTTACTAACTTCTGAATAGGAGGGGTAAGTGATCTGCTGGAAAGGGATATTCATATGTTTTGGGAGTCCAAATGTTTGGGCTGCAATGAGTTTAAAACTACCGATGGGGAGTTTGTGGTCATTAAGGATTTTGGGGTCATCAATAACGGTCAAGGCCCAGATTTTTCAAATGCTCACGTTCAAATAAATGGGCTTGATTTATACGGTTCGATAGAAATACATATTGAAACAAAGGACTGGTATCGCCACGGTCATGAAATAGATATACGTTATGATCAGGTAGTACTGCATGTGGTATGGAATTCGAATTCGACCGTGCGAGTATTAAACAATAAGTTACAGGAACTCCAATTGTCGGATTACTTTTCAGAAAATGATTTGCAAAAAACGAAAATCAATCGGTTCGTTGATTTTCCTTGTATGATTGCTTTTAATGAAAAAGAAATTTCTCAGAAAATAACCAGTCAACAATTAGCTTTAGCCTCAATTTTGCACCTTAATCAAAAAGTAGAACAATACTTAAATGAGATTAAAAGGCTCAAGTTTGATTGGGATCAAATGTTATTCAAAAATTTATTGTGTTACGCTTTGGATCCACAAAACCGGAGCAATGCTGAGTTGCTGTTTCCTGATTTGAAACTATCAATTTTCAGAAGATATTCCTTTGATCAGGCATTGCGAGCTTTAGTGGTAGAGTCGGGATTATATGAACAAACACCGGTCCATATCCGAAATTCTATTGATTACCTCGGTGAACGTAAAAATACAAAATACGTTCCTCTATATTTCGACTACGAGTTTAAATGGAAACACGGTCGTGTGCGCCCTTCTTCTTATCCCTTGGTGCGTTTGAATCTCGTTCTTTCTTGGTTGAATGAATACGATTTTTATTTTGACGAGTTTTGGAATGCTAATTTGAAGTTCTTAATCAAAGATATTAAGAAGTATTCACTGTCAAAAGGGGTATTGGTTACCCTAATACAGAATGTGATTTTACCACTGCGGATGGCGAAAGCTAGATTATCAGGGTTGAATGAGGATATTGACCTTAGTCAAATTGAAATTCTTAGATACTTACCATTTGAGAACAATCACATTACCCGAAAAATGAAATCATTATTTCAACTTAAACAACCTTCTAAGGCGATAGAGAGTTTAGCGCTATTATCGCAGCATAAGCAATTTTGTCAGTCTAAACAGTGTACAACTTGTTTGGTAGGAAAAGTAATATGGTTCTGATTTAATGATGGTTACCCGTTAATTTTGTGTTTATGAATAAAATCGTGATTGTCGGAGGAGGAATTGTAGGTGTATCTACAGCATACCAAATAGCCGAGAAATTCCCAGAGAGTCAAATCACGTTAATTGAAAAGGAGAGCGAATTAGCGGCTCATCAGACTGGACATAACTCTGGTGTGATTCACTCAGGGATCTACTATAAGCCAGGTAGCTCCAAGGCAAAAAACTGTAGGCGCGGTTATAATTTTCTCATTGACTTTTGTGAAAGTCAACATATTCCCTTCGAATTATGCGGTAAAGTCATAGTTGCCACGGAAGCATCACAGATGCCCGCTCTTGAAAAACTATATCAACGAGGCATTGAGAATGGCTTGGAAGGTTTGACTTGGCTGGATGAAAAAGGTATCAAGGAAAAGGAACCTCACACACGCGGAGTAAAAGGAATTTTCGTACCGCATACAGGTATAGTTGGATATCGTCAGGTTACCGATAAAATGGGAGAACTGCTTAGTCAAAAGGAAGGTGTTGAATTTCGCATGAATGAATCAGTCACTGGTTTCAATATTGAAGATGGGAAAGTCCTTGTAACCACAGATAAAGGTCAGTATGAAGCAGATAAAGTGATTAATTGTGCAGGTTTGTACTGCGATAAAATTGCAGAAATGGCGGGTGAGAAACTAGATGTTAAAATTATACCCTTCAGGGGAGAGTATTACACCATAAAACCTGAAAAAGCTCACCTTGTTAAATCACTGATATACCCTGTTCCTGATGCCAACTTTCCATTCTTAGGGGTGCATTTTACAAGGAGAATAACGGGTGAAATCGAAGCAGGTCCTAATGCAGTGTTTGCATTTAGGCGTGAAGGATACGATAAATGGTCCGTTAAATGGTCTGAACTTTTGGAGAGTTTATTTTGGAGAGGATTCCAAAAAGTAGCTTTTCAATACGCGTCAACTGGAATTGGTGAGTTTTATCGTTCATATTCAAAGAGTGCTTTTACCCGTGCGCTTCAAAAGTTGGTTCCTGAGATAAAAAAAGAAGATCTTCAAGTTGCACCTTCTGGTGTGAGGGCTCAAGCTTGTCATATAAATGGAGACCTAATTGACGATTTTTACATCCAACAGAACCAACAATTTATTCATGTTTTAAATGCTCCATCACCCGCGGCCACATCCTCGTTGTCTATTGGGTTAACCGTTGCGGAGCTATTGGATGATAAGAGTGTCTGATCGTTTACTTCATACATTAGAAAAGTACTTGCCTGAAGATGCTGCATCTTATGCGCATTCTTTACTTTGGCAGTACGGTATCCAACTGCATATCAAGAAACCAAGAAAAACTAAACTAGGAGATTATCGACCTCCTCAGAAAGGTGAGCCACATCGCATCTCAATCAATAACAACCTCAATCAATATGCATTCTTAGTGACCTTTTTGCATGAAACAGCCCACCTGATTAACTTTGAGAAAAATGGATTTAAAGTTCAGCCTCACGGCCTAGAATGGAAAAGAGAATTTCAGTCTATATCTGCTCCCATTTTGAATCCAGATTTATTTCCTGTAGGACTATATTCTGCATTGCAGAAGTATTTAAATAACCCTAAAGCCAGCAGTTGTACGAGTCCAGAATTGGTTCGGGCTCTAAGAAAATACGACGAGGCAGATGGCGATTCGGTTCTATTAGAGATGCTACCTTTAAATGCAGAATTTTATATTGACGAACGTCTTTTTGTTCGTGGTAATAAAATAAGGAGTCGTTATAGATGCATGGAACAAACAAGTGGGAAGTGGTATTTCGTTCCCGGGTTAATGGAGGTAGTACCAAAGGTTTAATTTAAATTCGCACAGCATGCCAAAACTATCCATTGTTATACCAGCCTATAACGAAGAGCCAACCATCCATCACATTTTAGATAAAGTGAAAACAGTCGACCTCATTGGTGGATTTGAAAAGGAAGTGGTTATCGTGGATGATTGCTCTAAGGATGGGACTTTCGCTAGATTAGAGGAGTACAAAAATGATAATAAGGACTTTGACATTCAATTGTACAAGCACGAGGTGAACAAGGGGAAAGGAGCTGCTTTACACACGGGTATAAAACACGCTTCAGGTGATATAACCGTCATTCAAGATGCTGATCTCGAATACGACCCAGAAGAATATAATATTTTGTTAAAACCATTCGTGGATGACGTTGCTGATGTCGTTTATGGGAGTCGATTTATGGGAGGGAACCCACATCGAATCTTGTTTTTTTGGCACAGCATAGGAAATAAATTCTTGACCTTTTTGAGTAATATGTTTACCAATTTGAATTTGACAGATATGGAAACCTGCTATAAGATGTTCCGTACGGATCTAGTTCAATCGTTAACATTAAAAGAGAATAGATTTGGCTTTGAACCTGAGGTTACGGCAAAAATTTCTCGAGTTAAAGGTGTTCGTGTATACGAGGTAGGAATATCTTATTATGGAAGAACCTTTGAAGAAGGCAAGAAAATCGGTTGGAAAGACGGATTTAGAGCCATTTATTGTATTCTGAAATACAATATTTGGGCTAAATAGTAATCTCGCATCTTCATAACTTTCTGACGGTTATGTAATATTTATTTGTTGCTTTTAATGGGTAATTGGAGTTAATTTGTTTTTAACTAAACCTAAATTGCCTATGGATAGAAAGACTACAAGAATTTTATTTACAATTGACAAAAACGTTAACCCAGAAGAAACAATTAAGGCGGCGGTAGAAATTAGCCGTAAAGCCAACCTAAGCTTGACATACATCCATACGGACGAGTCTTACGACTTATGCAACGGAGACTTACATGCTTGTAAAAAAGACTTTAAACTAAAATATTACAAGGATCTGGAATATGAAAAAGTAAACGGTTCGTTATGGAAAATGCTGGCTAAACAGGGTGTCGAAAAGGACTGCAACATGTTTGTAGTAGGAGCAAAAACCGAAAAGGCAGGTCTATTTGGTGGTGGAATGGCAGCGGTAATGAGTAGTTTTCAAGGAGGAGTTTTGTTCCTAAATGAAAATACACAATGGCTAACGCCAAAAAATATTGTCATGCCACTTGACGGGCAATCTGAAACAAGACAGAAGTTTTACCGCGTTTCGGAATGGGCAGGTTTTACTCGCGCAAAGGTGTATGTTTTAGGAGTAAGTAATCCTTCAGATAAGGAAGATAAAACCTATGTGCATACATTCAGTGTTCAAGGTGAAAATTATATGCTTGAGCGTAAAATACAAGCGAGTCGCGAAGAGGTAGAATCAAAAGAATGTGTCAAGACCATCTTAGATAAAGCCGCGACACTTAAGCCTTGTTGGATTAGCGCAGTGAGCAATACAGAAGGTATTTTCAAGACCTCCTCCTTTCAGAAGGTGTGCGAACAAGCTGATGAACCTATATTGATCATGCCTTATCAGGAAATTTCCGGTTCAGGAGGTGTGGGTTATTAGTTTGTCAATTAAACCAACTAAAGGGCGCCAAAAGCGCCCTTTTTCTTTAAGGAATTCAGGAAAAATTCACGAAATTGCAGAATAATGGATAGAGTCAAAGAAATCCAAGCATTTATTAGCGAAGGTAAAGTCCCAGAGATTGTTTTTTGGGTAGGTTGTGCAGGAAGTTATGATGAAAGGGCACAAAGAGTGAGCAAGGCATTTGCTGAGATACTTCAAAAAGCGGGTGTGGAGTTTGCGATATTGGGTGCGGAAGAAGGATGTACCGGAGACCCTGCTAAACGAGCTGGAAATGAGTTTTTGTTCCAAATGCAAGCCATGCAAAATATAGAAACGTTAAATGGTTATGGAATAAAGCGTTTGGTGACAGCCTGTCCACATTGTTACAATTCACTCAAGAACGAGTATCCTTCATTGGGCGGTAATTATGACGTTGTTCATCACACTCAATTTATCAATGAATTGCTTCAGAGTGGTCGTTTAGCTATTGAAGGAGGAGCATTTGAGGGTAAGAAAATAACTTATCATGATAGTTGCTACCTAGGCCGAGCGAATAATATTTATGAAGCCCCTAGGATGGTAATTGAGCGGTTGGATGCGGACCTTCAGGAAATGAAACGATGTCGTACCAACGGGTTGTGCTGTGGTGCTGGTGGCGCCCAAATGTTCAAAGAAGCTGAAGCAGGAAACAAAGAAGTAAATATTGAGCGAGCGGAAGAGGCATTGGATACAAACCCTGATATCATCGCTGTGAATTGTCCTTTTTGTATGACGATGATGAGAGACGGTACCAAGCATTTTGAAAAAGAGGATTCAGTGGAAGTAATGGATATTGCTGAATTGGTTAATCAAAATCTTAAATGAGTTTAGAGCGATTACCAGATAATTCGAGAGTCTGGTTTTTTGGGTCAGACCGTTTATTAAATGATGAGGAAAAAAGTTCTCTTTCCATTGAGCTTCAAGAATTTGTTTCTAGTTGGAAAGCACATGGTGCAGAGTTAGCCGCATCTTTCGAAATACTTCATGATTGTATTCTAATTGTTGCAGTTGATGAGAGCGTAACCCCTCCAACTGGCTGTTCTATAGATAAAGTTTTTAAATTGCTGGAAAAACAAGCATCTAATTGGTTTAATCGATTATTGATTTGGCGTGCGTTTTGTAACACAGCAAAAATCTACACGGTAGATGAGTTACAATTAGCTTTAGAGGCTAGTGAAGTAGATAGGGATACTATAATCATTAATTCCACAGTTAGATCATTAACAGAGGTAAGAAAGAGTTTATACATCTCGATTAACGATAGCTGGGTTTCCTCGAAATTGGTTGAATAGGCATGAAAGATAAGCGCATAGCGATATTGTTTTTGACCATATTCATCGACTTACTGGGTTTTGGTATAGTTATTCCAATTCTACCCAATTTGGCAAAGACATTAGCAGTGGATGCTTCCATTAGTATGGAGCCCGATGTGGCTGTAGGATTCGTGGCTGCTGTTTTTTCTGCTATACAATTTTTATTTGCTCCGTTGTTTGGGGCATTGAGTGACAGAATTGGTCGTAGACCTGTAATCTTAGGGTCCGTACTTGTAAATGCGGCTGGATATGCTGTCTTTGGGATTGCTGGGAACTTTTTTATTCTCTTACTTTCAAGAGTTATTTCGGGTTTTGGTAGCGCCAATATCAGCGCGGCACAAGCTTACATTGCCGATATAACTGATGCCAAAGACAGGGCTAAAAAAATGGGGATTATCGGTGCCGCATTTGGATTGGGATTTGTATTTGGGCCTCCCATTGGAGGTTGGTTATTTGAGTTGGGAGGAATGATGTATGTAGGGTTCTTTGCCTCTGCTTTATGCACCATTAACTTCATTTTGGCATTTTTCATGCTACCTGAAAGTAATACGCAAAAAGGAGGTGTTAGAAGAAAACCTAGTGATACGTTTAAAGGAATGGCAAAGGCCTGGAGTATCGATATTATTGGCGAACTACTTCTAATCAACTTTATATATATCTCTGCTTTTAGCATGATGCAGATTAATGCATCCATCCTATGGAAAGAGCATTACTCATTGACACCTGCCGAAATTGGAAATATATTCGGGATCATCGGAATATTTAGTGCGATTGTACAAGGCGGATTGATTGGAGTTTTTCAGAAAAAATTTGGTCTTAATCGTATGCTTCTATGGGGATGTCCGGTTGCAGGCTTGGGACTCACCTTAATTCCACTACCTAGTCAAGAATGGTTTTATCCTGTCCAAATTTTAGCCATCTTGTTTTTGGCTTTGAGTAATGGTTTATTGATGCCTTCCATCAATAGCTTAGTTTCCTTGCACTCACCTTCAAATGCCCAAGGAAGTATGTTGGGTATCTTGCAGAGTATGGGTTCACTCGCTAGGGCCATTGGGCCAGTCATCAGTGGGTTCTTATACGCTCAATATTATCAGCTACCCTATTTTGCAGGTGGCTTCCTTATGTTAATTACGTTTATCATGGCGTGGTTGCTATTCAAGAAATTAAAAGTTCAACCACAAAGTATTTAATGATAAAAGTACTGCACTTAAATGCCTCAACCGAAGGAGGTGCTTCAGGAGCAGCTCAGCGCTTGCATTCAGCTCTTTCGAGCTCAAAACAGGTAGTTTCTAAGCATTTGATCTTTTCGGGTAAAAAAGTAAATGATACCCACACAAAAGTGATGTATTCAAGTAAGGTGGGTCGATTTTTTGCATTTGCTTTTCATGCCTTGGATAAACTTGATTTTTTACGATACGAAAGAGATAAAACAATTCGTTTCCAATTCTCTCATGCAAAAGTGGGTATTGATATTACGAAACATAAGTGGTTCAAGGAGGCGGATGTTATTCATTTACATTGGGTTCATAAAGGTTTTTTATCTTTTAGATCACTTGATAAAATTGTATCATCGGGAAAGCATATCGTATGGACTTTACATGATATGTGGGCAGTAACTGGTGGCTGTTATTATACATGGGACTGTAAAAAATACATGGATTCATGTGGGTCATGTCCTTACCTTAAAGGGGATGAGAATATTGATTTATCGTCTTTATTATTCGAGCGAAAAAAAGAGATTTTTTCAAAAACACATTCAACTTTTATCACACCAAGTAATTGGATGTTGAATCAGGCAAAAGCGTCAAATATTTTTGGAGGTGCGAAGCCTAGGATGGATTGGATACCCAATATCATTGAAACCGATAAGTATTCGACATTGAGTCAACCCATTAAAAATTATTCTTCCAATTTTAAATTACAAGAGGGAAGTTTTACCCTGATGTTCTCTGCCGCATATTTGACAAATCCAGCAAAGGGATTTAAGAAGTTTGTAGAGCTCTTTGAACAAATCCAGGCGCAATGTACCAATGTGCAAGCTTTAGTTTTAGGGGATACGAAAGGTGAATTATACCCTTTAACCAATGCGGTATTTATGGGATATGTTTCGGATGTAGATACGATTATTGAAGCTTATAATCGCAGTGATTTATACGTAATTACCTCGGTACAGGATAATTTACCAGGCACAGTATTAGAGTCATTGTCGTGTGGTACTCCAGTAGCTGGCTTTAATATAGGTGGGATCCCCGAAATGATAGACGATAACGAAAACGGTTTTGTAGCAGAGCCTGATAAGCTTGATGATCTCGCAGATAGAATCATTAACTATATCCATTCTCCAGAGAAACATGCTCAATTCGCACAAAATGCTCGTGAAAAAATCTTAGGTACTTATCACAAGGATATAGTGTTAGAGAAGCATGTTAATCTCTACCGTTCCTTAATGAAAAACCCCGAGTAATCTCGGGGGCTTTTTCACAAACACTATACAGAAAAAATATCTAATCTACATTGTCGTGGAGCATCTTGTTTGGGGATATTGAGAATCTATCTTGATTCTCATTTTCATCCTTATCAGAGATACTTAGCTTAGAAACGTTACTAGAATGACTTGGAGGAGCCTCTGCTAGTTGGACATTCCTACGCTGATATGCTGGAATTTCAATATTCATTTCATTATTTCCAAACCCCAGAGAGGTTTGTAGAGGATTCTGAGAATGCATATTGTGCTGTCTTTGAGGTGCAGCATACTGCTCGGATTCAAATGAGTTTCCATGCTGTGAATGTTGGTTTGGATTATTATCCGAAAATAATTCGGCTAATGGTTCAGAATCTTCTAATTGATTCTTTTTTACATGTATGGAACCTGTGTTCGTCTCTGAACTGACATTTGAATTTGCTTCATTGGGTTCTTCCTCTTGGATAGGGTCCTCATGAATGACTTCTATTTCGATATCAGACTCCTCCATTGGTGCTAACTGCTCGATGGTTTCTTTACTCTGTCCGTTTCGCGGGCTGATATCATTGTCCTGATCTTGGGTGATTTCAAAGCCTGTTGCAATAACTGTAACAGAGAGTTTGTCTTCTAGCGTTTCATCTTTTGTAATTCCCATTTTTAAATGAGCAGTATTACCCGCTTCTTCCTGTAGGAAAGATGTGATGGTTCTTGTTTCACTTAATGTTGGAGCTTTATTTCCATAGGTTACATTGAGTAGGATATGATTCGCACCGATGATCTTGGTATTATCTAATAAAGGACTTTTAATGGCCATTTGTACGGCTTCATGAGCTCTGTTTTCACCATCTGCAACACCTGTACTCATAAGCGCGCGACCGCTGTTTTGCATGGCTGTTTCAACATCTTTAAAATCGACATTCATATGTCCTGGCTTAAAAATGATTTCTGCGATTCCACGGGCAGCAGTGCACAAAACATCATCCGCTTTTTCAAATGCCTCTAAAAACGTTAAATCGCCATACATATCAACAATTCTATCGTTAGAAATGGTGATCAATGCATCAACATTTGGTCTTAGGTTTTCCAATCCTTCTGTAGCCTGTTTTTGACGGTCTGGACCCTCATCGGAAAATGGTAAAGTCACTATACCGACAGTCAGAATACCCATTTTCTTCGCTATCTCTGCAATTACGGGTGCAGCACCAGTACCAGTACCGCCACCAAATCCTGCGGTGATAAAGATCATACGCGTTCCATCGGATAGCATATTTTCTATGTCAGCGGTACTTTCTACTGCGGCATCCGCTCCTGATTTAGCTGAAGATCCAGCACCCAAACCAGAAGTTAGTTCTGCTCCTAGTTGGATTCTATTTGGAACGCTACTATGACGCAATGCTTGTATGTCTGTGTTACATACGAAGAAATCTACTCCTTCGATGCCTTGTTTAAACATATAGTTGACAGCGTTTCCGCCACCGCCACCTACACCGATTACTTTGATGATGTTCTCTAAGGATTGATCTGGTTGAAATTCCATATTCATTGTTCTAGTGTTTGGTTTATTATGCGAAATCTTCACTGTCATCAGCGAGATATTTATTTATGATTTCATTAAAGAATTTTACTCCTGTATATCTTTTGCTACCCCAGTTGGGAAGTTTGGCTTTTTTCTCTGGTTGCGACTCATCTAATACTTCCTCCAACTCTTGCTCCGCGCTTTCTTGTTTTGGAGTTTCTTGTATGAATTTATTAGGTACGCATTCTGTGCCTTGGCGATGCTCAATCTCAATACCCTTCATTACCAATCCAATTGAGGTTGAATACATGGGGCTACGAACCTCTTCAATCATTCCCATTCCAAGATGCTTTCCAGGGCTGTTGATGTGTACGTCAAATCCTGTTCCCCATGAAAATAGATTACGCACTTCTTTAAGTCCAGATCCTCCGCCCGTTAGTACGATACCTCCATTCAGCATACCACTTACGCCGCTAAGTTGGATTTCAAAGTCTACTTTCTGAACGATATCCTCCATGCGCGCTCGGATAACTTGTGCAATGGCATAAAGGCTAATTTCTTTAGGTTGACGGCCAGGAAGACCTGGAACTACAACCACTTCGTTTTTCATCGAATCTGTTGGGTAACAACTACCGTATTTTACTTTTACCTCTTCTGCTTGTTCTTTTAGTATACCAAAAGCTTCTTGTAGGTCTTGAGTAATACGATCTCCTCCCATCGGTATGATGGCGGTGTGGGTAATATATCCATTTTCAAATACGCAAACATCACTGGTACCACCACCAATATCAACCAAAACAACACCTGCTTCCATTTCCTCAGGAGATAATACAGCAGTGGAAGAAGCTACTGGTTCAACCACCAAGTCGGCCACTCCTAAACCTGCGTTTTGAACAGAACGTAATATGATATTAGCACGAGAAGTTTCACCGGTGATGATATGGAAATCACATTCCACTCGTACTCCAATTCTACCTGCTGGGTCGCGGATTCCTTTTTCGTTATCAATGGTGTACTCCTGTGGCAAAACGTGTAGGATTTCTAATCCTGGTTGGATCACCAAATTTTGCATCTCTTCTTCTAACTTGAGAAGTTCAGAAGCTAATATTTCTTCATCTCCATTCTGTCGAGTGAGGTTACCACGGTGCTGCAAACTACGGATATGGTGACCTGCAATTCCGGCATATACGGTATTGATTTTTACACCACTCACTTTTTCAGCTTGGGCAACAGCTTCTTTAATACCTTCTACCACTTTACTCACGTTTGCAACCATGCCCCGGGAAACACCCCCTTGGCTCGATGCCTTCCCGACTCCGAGAATATTGATTTTATTATTGTCGGCCAATTGGCCAACGATTGCGCAAATCTTGGTGGTTCCGATATCCAATCCTGCGATAATATTATTCTGTTCTGTGTTCATGTTATTTTGGTGTTGTGGTTTTTGGACAGTTATTTTTTAAGGTTGTTCATTAAATGAAACACGTTGCCTTGCAACAATTTGGTCTTTATATGAAATATCGATTTCTCTATACTTGTTCCAACCCACCTTTGGTAAGGCTTTACGGTAGAAAAGACGTAGGTTTTCGAGTTTTTCACGAATATTTTGAACGTTGTTTAAAACAATGCTATGTCTTCCAGCTCTTGGATACAATAAAAGGCGGTTATACTTATCTACATGGCATTGTTCAAATACACTCCTCCAAAGTCGATCGGAGTGAATTTCTTTAAGTAATACAGCAACTTTTTTAGTATTTCGTTTCGTCAATTTTTTACCAGTTCTATATCTCTGTTTGAAATTGCCAGTTAATACAATAACCGATGGATTTTGATATGGCCGTTTTTCAAACATGATGCAATTAGAGTCGATGTAAAAAGTATTTTCTTTACCAACTACCATCGCGATGGGAGTTCTTTCGGTGACCTTGAGGGTTAATTTCCCGTTAAAAGAAATGTAAGCAACGGCTTTTTCGATTTCAGGGATGCTTTTTAATTGAATTTCTAGCTGTGTTAATGGGACCTCAGATGCGGATTGCCCAACAGGGTTTCCAATGATACTTTGCAGTATTTCAAGTGCCGCTTGTTTGTTCAGGATGACTTCGGTTTCATTTGTTCTTTGGAAACTGATATCGATTCCGTTGATGATACGGTTTTCCCCGGCAAAATTCATTTTGCTCCAAAGCAGAACAATGAGTATCAAAAGCACCACTGATATGCTCAGCATCCATTGTTTTTTACTGAAAACGATGCGAATTTTATTCATAGATCTTAATTATGGGTTCTCTTAGTTGATCAATATCTCCAGCACCGAGAATAAGAAGGAGTTCAGGTTTTACTTCTTTTATCCATTCTAGTAATTCTTGCTTACCAATAACCATTGAATCCATACTATTTATCAAAGAATTGAGCCAATTTGAATCGATACCGTCGATAGGGACTTCCCTAGCAGGATAAATATCCAATAGCTTCAAAATGTCTACCTCTTTTAATTCTGAGGCAAATTCATTTGCGAAATCTTGGGTTCTTGAAAATAAATGGGGTTGGAATACGGCCGTTAGTTGTTTTTTTGGGAAAAGATTTTTTACCGAATGTATAATTTGCTTTAACTCAGTTGGATGATGGGCATAGTCGTCTATAACAATATACTGATCATTCCGTACTAGAAATTCAAATCTGCGATAAACACCTTTGAAAGATTTTAATGAAGCTTTTAAGTCCACCAGTGGAACGTTTAAGAAATGGTAACATAATGAAATCGCTGCCGTAGCATTGGCAATATTGTGATATCCTGGTAAACCAACTTCATACTCTTCGTTTTGATCATCGGTATCAAATTCAAAGTAGAAACGACCATCTTTGATTTTAACATGGGAATATCTGTTTTGATTGTCAGTGTTTGTCCCATATGATTGAGCTTTTGATTTAGTGAGCTCTAGTTCTACACTTTCATGAATGAATATGTTGTGTTGGTGTTCTTTGGAATCTTCAACGAGCTCAATGAAGTGCTCGAATGCCTGATTGAAAGCATCCGTACTTTCATAAATATCAAGGTGGTCTGCATCCATTGATGTAACAATAGCAGCCGACGGTTTTAACCGATGGAAGCTGCGGTCAAATTCATCTGCCTCTACTATAGTTATGGGCAAGTTAAATAGGTTAACCCCACCGTTATGAGTGACGTAATTTGTATTGTAGTTAGAAGAAATACCCCCGAGAAAAGCAGAAAAGTTAATGTTGTTCTCCTTCAATATATGGGCCAATAACGTGGAGGTTGTCGTTTTGCCATGCGTTCCAGCAACCGCAAGACAAATCGTATTTTGAGTAATTAAACCTAATATCTGAGACCGTTTCAGTGGTTCTATTCCATGTTCATTTAACCAAATTTTTTGAGGGTGATCTGATGGTATAGCGGGTGTAATGATGAAGAGACTTTCGGTTAAGTTGTCTGTGATTGTTAACGGTATCTTAGAAATTGCATCGGAAAAGGTGATTTCTGCACCTAAATTAGTGAGGTATTCGGTGATTTTAGTTTTGGTTTTATCATAGCCAAATACCTGTATACCCTGTTCCATTAGATACCGTGCAATGGCACTCATCCCAATACCTCCAATACCTAGGAAATAGGCGTTTCGATATGTAGATAATGCTCTCACAGTTGTTTTATGATGTCATCAACAATATGTTTGGTCGCCTCAGGTTTTGCTGAAGACAACAGGGCTGTTTTCATCGACTTTTGTCGTTCAGGACTTTCGAGTATTTCATTAATCCGAGTAATTAACTCAGAGTCTAAATGCTTATCAGGGATTAAAACTGCACCATTATTCACAGTGGCTTTTTCGGCATTCTTGGTTTGATGATCGTCGGTGACATTTGGAGAAGGAACTAAAATGGCCGGAACGCCCATGGCCATGATTTCAGATACGCTTAGCGCACCCGATCGGGAAATTACTAGGTGAGCAATGGAATATGCAAGACGCATATCATTTAGGAATGGCTCCTGCCAAAGGCCTTCATGCTTGAATTGTTTTTGGTAGTGCTTTCCTGTTTGCCAGATGATTTGATATCCCTTACTAATTACATCTTCTAAAGAGTTTTCAATCGCTTGATTTATGGACTGAGCGCCTAAACTACCACCCGTAATGAATATTATTGGTTTTTCTGGCGAAAGTCCGAAGAACTTGTAACATTTATAGGGGTCAACGGGCGATAAAAGCTCCTTCCGTATGGGATTGCCAGAATGAATCCAATTCCCATGTGGGAACTGTTCGTCCATGCCATCGAAGCCACAGTAAATTCGCTTGGCACGTTTTTTCATGATTTGGTTTGTGAGTCCTGCAAATCCATTGCCTTCCCAAACAAAAACAGGGATATTCATTTGCGATGCTGCAAAACATACTGGTAAACTTGCAAATCCACCCGTGCCTATAACGGCTGTAGTATTGAATTTTCGTATGATTCTGCGCGCCTTGAATAAACTATAAATTGCCTTGAAAAAAACGGGAATATTCTTTAGAGTAAGTTTTCGAATAAGTCCCTGTAGTGGTAAGCCAATTATACTATATCCAGCAGCAGGTACTTTTTCCATTTCCATTTTACCGATTGCACCAACAAATTGAATGTTACAATCAGGGTATTGCGATTTGAACTCATTGGCTAGAGCAACGGCAGGGAAAATATGCCCGCCGGTTCCGCCTCCACAAAAGAGCAGGTTCATATTATTTGTTGTCTTCTTCTTCATCTTTTTGAATAGAGCCAACTCCCGTTGTACTTGCTTTTAGTTTTTCCTCTTGAATATGACGACTTACCCCGAGCATTACGCCAAAAGCAATGCTGTTAAATATGATACTTGTTCCACCCATACTGACTAGTGGTAGCGTTAATCCAGTGACCGGAAGCTTTCCAACACTTACGCCCATATGAACAAAAGCTTGAAAGGATGTACTCACGGCGATCCCTAAAACAACCAATGCCGGGAAGGATCGTTGACTTTCTAATACCACTTTTAATGCCCTTAGAATGAGTAATATGAACGCTGAAATTAGTAGTAATCCACCTAATAGACCATATTCTTCAACGATGATGGCAAAAATGAAATCGGAATATGGATGAGGTAAGTAATTTCTTTGGGTTGAATTCCCAGGGCCTTTTCCCCAAAAGCCACCCGTGGCTACGGCAATCTGCGACTGCACTTGTTGGTAGTTAGAATCGGTGTTTTCCCCCGTTCCCATATAGGTTTCAATTCTTTTTTTCCAAGTTGGCATACGCGTGTGTTGATACTTGTTCATGTCCAAATTCATCAACAATAAATAGAACATGGCAGCGAGCAATACACCTGTACCCAATAATCCGAGAATGAATTTTGTTTTAATCCTTCCTATTACCATCAGTAAGGTACTGGTAGTCATGACCACCAATGCAGTACTAAGATTTTCGGGAATAATAGGAATGATGACGATTACGATCATTCCTAGTAGCCTTATGAAGACCTGGAAGTTGTCTACCTCCTGTTGCTTTTTACTGAGGTATTTTGCCAAGAAAATAACAAGGAAAACCTTCGCCATGTCCGATGGCTGTATGGTGAATCCAAATATGGGAATAACCCTTTGGGCATTGTTGATGTTATATCCTACAAAAAGTGTAGCGAACAAAAGCCCGATAGATAGCCAAAGCAGGTAGATAGATGAGCGCGAATAAAATTTAAAAGGAATGTTATGTACGACGTACATGACAAATAAACCTACCACGATGAACCCTAGATGACGGAGTAAATAGAATTCAGTATTCCCTTCTTGTTTGCTATAGGCTAAGTTTCCGGTAGAGCTATATACCGCCAAAACACCTATAGCTGATAAAAGGAATACGATACCCCAAATGAAGGGATCGCCTTTGAATATCTTTCGGAACGTATTCATAAACTTCTCACAGCAGACTTGAACATCCGTCCACGTTCTTCGTAGCTATCAAACAAGTCGAAACTTGCACAAGCCGGTGATAGTAAAACGGCATCACCAGTTTCTGCCATTCTAGATGCCACATGAACCGCTTCTTTGGCACTTTGTGTGTTGATAATCATGTCTACATCAGATTGAAAGGCTTGATGAATTTTTAGGTTGTCCATTCCCAAACAGATAATCAATTTCACCGTTTTATGAACTAGGGGTTTAAGATCTTTGTAATCGTTACCCTTATCAACTCCACCCGCAATCCAAATAACGGGTTTATCCATACTTTCTAAAGCGAACCAGGATGAATTTACATTGGTTGCTTTACTGTCATTGATGTACTCTACACCGTTTACTTTTGCCACAGGCTCAAGTCGATGTTCCATATTTTGAAAGTTGCTGAGACTTTCTCTGATGTTGTCTTTTCGGACATCTAGGAGATTAGCCATCACGGCAGATGCCATGCTGTTGTAACGGTTGTGTTTTCCTCTTAAATTCAGTGCGTTCATATTTATTGAGAATTTGTTTTTTGTGTCTAGTATGATTTCTTGGTTTGCCAGATATGCGGCTGATGTGTCGGTTTTTTCATCCCCAAAAGCGAGTTTTTGGGCATCGATGTTTTGATTGGAATGGCTGTTCAGTAAAGCGGGGTCATCGGAACAGTACAAGAAATAATCCTCGGGCTGTTGGTTGAGTGATATTCGGTATTTGCTTTGTACATAGTTTTCCATCTTTCCTTGGTATCGATCTAGATGGTCTTCTGTAATATTTGTGATACATGCAATATGAAAACGGGTATGGTACGTGTGTTCCAATTGAAAGCTGCTGACTTCAATCACGTAATGATCGAAGTGATCTTGAGCCACAGACTCGGCGAATGAGCTTCCTATATTGCCCACGCACCCTACATTGAATCCAGCATTTTTTAAAATATGGTAAGTCAATAGGGTTGTTGTTGTCTTACCGTTCGTTCCTGTAATGCCTATTAGGGTGGCTTGCGTGAATCGACTGGCCCAATCAATTTCTGAAACCACAGGAATACCTATTTGGTCTAATTCTTGGATGATCTTAGCATCACTGGGTATTCCAGGGCTTTTCATGACTAAATCTGCATTCGCGATTTTGTCAAGGGAGTGTTGCTTTTCCTCAAATGGTATACCTAGTTTTTCGAGTTTTATCTTGGTGCTGTCTTGAATTGTACCCATATCTGAAACAAAGGCGTTCCAGCCTTGCTTCTTTGCAAGAATTGCGGAACCTAATCCACTTATACCTGAGCCCAATATGGAAATCCTTTTAGCCAATTATCTTAGTTTGATTAATGCGATGGTTGCCAGTATGAGGACGACGGTGATCAACCAAAAGCGGAGAGTGATTTTACTTTCTGGAATGCCTTTCTTTTGGTAGTGGTGATGTAGAGGGGACATTAAAAAAATGCGTTTCCCTTCACCGTGTTTCTTCTTTGTATATTTGAAGTAGCTCACTTGAAGTATCACACTCAAGCTTTCGGCAAAGAAAATTCCACATAAAATGGGGAGCAATAACTCCATTTTTATGATGATAGCTACAGCGGCAACTGCGCCACCAAGAGCCATGCTTCCCGTATCACCCATGAAAACCTGAGCAGGGAATCCATTGTACCACAAGAACCCTAAACAAGCTCCAATCATAGCGGCCAAAAAGATCACGACCTCTCCACTTTGAGGTACGTAAATAATGTTGAGATATGAAGCAATCTTTGTATTACCCGTTGCATAGGCCAATACACCTAAACCAGCTCCAACTATAGCTGTTGTTCCTGCGGCAAGCCCATCGATTCCGTCGGTGAGGTTTACTGCATTGGTGACGGCCATCACCACAAGAATGATAACAGGGATGAAGATCAGCCAAGCGTTACTACTACCAGGTAATAAATCGGAATAGTTTAAGCGAAGTTTAGAGATGGGTAGGTTTGTTTCAAGTGGTAAATGATTGGCACTATGCGTGTAATCAATGGTTGCGGCGATGATGATTCCAAGGAACAATTGCCCAATCAGTTTTGAAGTAGCCTTAAGGCCTTCTTTATCTTTCTTAAATACTTTAATGTAATCGTCTATACCTCCAATAATCCCCATCCATAGGGTACTCACTAGCATAATGATTACGTATACATTATTGAGTTTGGCAAATAATAGAGTAGGGATTAAAATGGCTAATATGATGATGACGCCACCCATGGTTGGAGTGCCTTTTTTCTGCATCTGGCCTTCAAGTCCTAAATCTCTAATGGTTTCCCCGATTTGTAACTTTTGCAGATAGGCGATGATTCGTTTTCCAGCAATTAGTGAAAGCAGCAAAGCGCTGATACCCGCAAGTGCGGCTCTAAATGATATGTAGTTGAATACACCGGCTCCTGAAAACCCTAGTTCATCGAGATATTTAAAAATGTGATATAGCATTATTCTGGGTTTAGTTCATTTATTGCAATTTTTCGGTCGTCGAAATCGTGACGGATGCCATTAATTTCCTGGTAAGTCTCGTGTCCTTTTCCTGAGATTAGGATTACATCTCCGGGGTATGATAGCGCTATGGCGGTTCGGATGGCTTCTTTTCTATCTGTGATACACAAAACCTTGCGTTGATCTTCAACGGGAACGCCAAGCATCATTTCTTGAATAATTTCATGTGGGTCCTCATCTCTGGGGTTGTCACTGGTGAAAACGGCTCTCGAACTTTCTATAGCAGCAATTTCCCCCATTTCCGGTCGTTTGGTTTTATCTCTATTTCCGCCGCATCCAACCACTGTTATGAGCTGTGCTTTTCCTTTAAGAATGTGCTGAATAGTTTTAATTACGTTGAGAAGAGCATCCGGAGTATGCGCATAATCAACAATGGCTGTACGACCCTCTTTCCCTGCTATAGTTTCAAATCGACCGGCTACTCTTCCTAAAGCACTCATTGATACTTCCAATGGTTCATTCCCTTCGGTGATTAAGGTGGCTGCAGCATATACTGCTAATAGATTGTAGGCATTGAATTCACCAACCAAAGGACTCCAGAATTCAGTATCCCTTAATTTGAGTTGCATCCCGCTGAAATCGTGTTCTATTATTTTGGCATTAAAGTCGCTGTTCCCTTGTAACCCGTAGGTATAGCGTGTCGATTTGGTGTTTTGTAGCATGATTAGACCGTTTTTGTCATCGCGATTAGTAAGGCTAAAAGCGGAGTTGGGGAGTCCGTCAAAAAATGCTTTTTTTGCTTTGATATAGGCATCAAAAGTGCCATGATAGTCAAGATGGTCATGTGTGATATTGGAAAATATCCCGCCATCAAATTGAATCCCTGCAACCCGTTGTTGATGTATGGAATGTGAACTGACTTCCATGAACACATGAGTGCAACCCGAATCGTGCATTTTCTTTAATAACTTGTGAAGAGAAATGGGGTCTGGCGTTGTATGCGTACTTTGATATTTCTCGTTTTTAATGCGGTATTCTACTGTACTAATTAGCCCGCATTCGTACCCCAAAAGCATGAATAACTCGAATAAGAGCGTGGTAATGGTGGTTTTGCCGTTGGTTCCCGTGGCGCCAATGACGATAAGTTCGTCGGTAGGTCTTTCGTAAAAATTATGTATGAGTTCTCCGAGGAACTTAGACACATCTTGGGTTTTGATGTAAGTTATTCCGGTTCTGTTTTCAGGAATTTCGGCGCTGTGAATGATACAGGTGGTACCTGATTTGATGGCTTCTGGTATGAAACGATGCCCGTCAACTTGTGTGCCTTTAATTGCTGCAAACAATGAATCCTTAGTAGCTTGTCGGTTATCGATGCAGATAGACTCAATAGAAATATCATCGCTCCCAATAATTTCGTATTGGAGACTTACAGGTAATATGTCTTTGAGTTTTCTCATGGTCTTAAAAAGAGCTTTACCCTGGTCTTTTTAGTTATTCTAGTCCCGGGCCGAATGCTTTGCATACTTACCTTCCCAAATCCGCTAATTTGAACGACCACACCAAGTTCAGATGCTAAAGTTTGAGCGCTTCTTGCTCCCATACCTCTAAAGTCAGGCACCTTTTGTTTGTTGATTTTCTGTTTGTTCAACTTGATTTGTTGATCTTGAGTTTGGGTTTTAACCCATTTGTATTCTCCGTCAGTTTTTTTGATCTCGATGTTTAAACCTTTACTTATGGTCAGTAGATCTTGACGTGTTCCATTGAGAATGAGGGGTAGGCTGTTCCCATTATCGGGGATGATAGAAGGTTGGATTTTAATGTGAGTACTATATATTTTATCGGCTATTTCACGGAATACAGGAGCGGCTACTCCTGCGCCATAAATATTACCAGCTCCAGGTTCATTAATGACTACTATGATGCTATACTTGGGCTCATTCGCTGGAAAATATCCGGCAAATGATGCCATGTGCTTATTGGAATACTGCGTCCCACTCTCGTTAATCAATCGAGCAGTACCGGTTTTTCCCGCAACAGGGAATAAGCAATTTTCGAATACATTTCGAGCAGTACCTCTTAAGGCCACACCGCGAAGAGCACTTTGCAGACTTTTTACGGTTTTTTGCGAACAGATTTTCTTATTGATCACCGTTGGAGAAATTTTCTCCAAGTTTTTTCCGTTCTGGCGTATTTCCTTAACCATGAATGGACTCATCATAGTTCCGCCATTTGCGATACTATTATATACTGTTAACAGCTGTAGAGGGGATAGTCTTGTGGCATAGCCAATACTCATAGAGGGGAGAGAAATTTTAGACCATTGAGGCGAATTAGGTTCAGTGATAGTCGGGTGGTTAGAACTTGGGATATCAAAATTTGGTTTGAGGTTTAAACCAAGCTTATATAGATGTTTTAAAAACCGCTGAGGGTTTTTTCTGTATGCATTGAATACAAACTGTGTAATGGCCACGTTACTAGAAACTTCTATAGCCCGCTGGAGGCTGTATGTTTCGGGGATGTTCCCTTTATGTGAGTCATCCTCAAATGATGTTTCTCCAAAAAATTCTACCTTTCCTCCATGTGTTCCAATGGTGTCGTTAAGCTTGATTTCCTCATCTTCTAATAGTGCAAGGGCCGAAATGATTTTAAATGTAGAACCTGGCTCACTAAATTGGTCTACAGCATAATTCATGGATTCGTAGTATTTTCCATCTTTACCTCTTGTAAGATTAGCCATGGCTTTAACTGCACCAGTTTGAACATCCATTACAATAGCGCAACCATGTTTGGCGCGGTGTTTTACCAGTGATTTATTCAGCGCGTATTGTGTGATATCTTGAAAACGAACATCTAGGGTAGTTACGATGTCCTTGCCGTTTTCTGCTCTTTGTCCGTCTCCAACGGTAATAGGACGCCAAATTCTACCTGGCATGCGTTGAAACATAATTTGCGCCGAACGCCCTTTAAGTAAACTGTCGAAAGCACCTTCAAGACCCACGCTAATACCATTTTTCGTGTACCCAATGGTTCGTTTTGCTAGGTCACCCATGAAATACATGCGCTTTCCTTTCTCCTCTACGATAAACCCACTGCGATACCTTCCTCTACGAGCAATAGGCCACGTTTTAATACGTTTGACTTGATCAAATGAAATATCCTTGAGTATGGGAGCGTATTGAAGGCCTTGCTGATGGATACCAATGAATCTCGTTTTCCATTCCTCTTTGTTTTTTTCGGGAAAGAAACGAGCAAATAACATAGAGATGCTGTCTACTTTTTCTAAGAAGTACTCTTTGCTTAAGGCAGGTACCTTACTATCCCAATATAAATCATACGTTGGAACAGAGGTTGCCAACAGGCTTCCATCATCTGCATATATATTACCTCGGATGCCATCAACGGTTTCAATTTTCGTATTCTGGGCCTTTTGGTTGATTTCAAATCCCTCCACATATCCATTTTGTAGTCTGAAAATCGAAACAGCGATATAGATGGCAAACGCCAATACAGACAAGAATATCAATCTTGCCCTAAATAGAATCTGTTTACGGGTATTTACTTTATTTTCTTTCTTCACGGATAATCTTGTAAGGAGGGTTTGTGATTTCCTTTAATCCTTTAGGCTCCATTTCTTCAGCGATTTTGGTTTGCTTGCTGGCTTGAGTGATGTCGCTTTCTAGGCTGATTCTTTCAGAATGGAGTTCTTTAAGTCGCTTGGTTAATTGCTCTTTTTTACGGACCGCTTTAGAAGCATGATGAGAATTGTAGATGTAAAAAACCAGCACGGGAAAGGCAATGAGAATCCATTTTATGAGTCTCCAAGTATTCCAGTATTCTTGTTTTGGTTTTTGATTTTCTGTCATAACTATAGCTTTGTTCCTATTCTTAGTTTGGCGCTTCTAGACCTTGGGTTTTCTATGAGTTCTTGCTCGCTTGGTACGATAGGCTTTCTTGGCGTTGCTTCAAATGATTTTTGAGGATTGCCATACAAATCAGTGATTCGCTCGCCCTCGATATTTCCTGTATTTATCAGGTTTTTTACCAATCGATCTTCTAAAGAATGATATGAAATGATCACAAGCTTGCCTTCTATTTTTATAAGGTCAGCTGCATCAATCAGAATGCGTTTTAAATCGGTTAGCTCGTCGTTTGCTGCAATTCTCAATGCTTGGAAAACTTGCGACAAGAATCGTGATGGATCTTTTTTAGGGATGAATGATTCAATAGCATTTTTTAGTTTTTCAACAGTAGAGAAATGTCCATGTCCCTTGAGTTGATCAATGCTCTGTGCGAGCTTATATGATTTTTGGATTTCGCCGTATTCCTTAAAAATTTTTGATAACTCCTGGACAGAGCTATTCTCGAGTATATACTCAGCAGTAATGGGATTGGATACATCCATTCGCATATCCAATGGGCCATTTAAGCGGTGCGCAAAACCTCGCTCATCTGTATTTATCTGATTTGAGGAAATCCCAAGATCCCCAAGTATGCCGTCTACAGGGTTCTTCTTTAGATAGTGAAGAAAGTGTTTTGCATAACGAAAATTATGCCCAACCAGTGTTAATCTTTCGTCTTCTATTTGATTTTCGTGAGCGTTGATATCCTTATCGAACGAGATTAATTTCCCCTTGTCCGATAATCGATTAAGGATTTCTTGACTGTGACCGCCCCCTCCAAAAGTAAGATCCACATATACCCCGTTGGGGTCAGACACTAAAGCATCAATGCTTTCGTGAAGTAAAACTGGTATGTGGTATGCGGTCTTCATTGTACTTCTTGAGACCAACACGTTTTGTTTTGGGCTTTACTCCTCTAGAGACTTCTTTTTTTCGTGGAAATTCATGGCCAACTCACTAAGTTCATTTGATTTTACATCGAGCTCGGATTCGTAGAGTTCCTTATTCCAGACTTCCACTTTGTTTCCGAATGCGCTAAGCACAACTTCCGAACCAAGATTGGCATATTCCATGAGTTTTTTTGGCAATAAAATCCTCTGAGAACCATCTATTGGCAGGAGGTTCGCACCGTTGGTGAAAATCCTTTTGAATCGACGAATTTCCGGACTCATGAAATCATCAACTGCAGCGAGTTTTTCTGTTTCACGAAGCCAGTCTTCTTTGGTGTAAAGCACAAGACACTGTTCAAAGCCGCGATTGACTACCAATGCATTACCCGCAGATTCTGGAATCTGCCCACGCAGCCTGGAAGGAAGCGATAACCTCCCCTTAGCGTCGAGTTTGCAATAGTATTCTCCAATTAGTCCGGCCATATCTGTGCTGGTTTCATCTGCTAAATAAATACAGAGGCTCCCACATTTTCCCACATAATCCCAAAATTAACCACCACTTTTCCACACAGTGTAAAAATAGCACGAAATACAATGCTTTTTAGCTTGGTATTTTGGATTATAAGGGTAGCAAATATAGGCTAAAACCCTTGTTTTTGTTATGAATTTTATTTTGTGGGATAAAGTGGGTGTATTTTCCAAAGATTTGATGGAGCTGCTCATGAGATAATTTTTATCTTTGGTCTCATGAGGGTATTCATTCTAGCCGTTGTGTCTTGCGCCACGTTTTTGATTCCCTCTTTGTATGCTCAAGAATCTGTTAAAGGGGATATTGATTTTCAAATCAGGAATTACGGATATGATATTGGTTTTGGTGTGCAACGCAAGGCAAAAAAGATAGACTGGAAAGAGTCTGTGGGTTTGAGAATAGGAAGTATCAATCACCCCAAGGAGGTTTTTGTGATTAATCAAGTACTTCCGGCTTCGGAGCCTTTTGTAATGGATAAAATTTCACGGGTTTGGTCTGTGAAGCCGTATATTCAAAAATCTATTCAGATCTCTAAACATCAATCAAGGTTTGATATAGGTTTTGAACTTTTTGGTGCTCTCAAAATTCCCATGGCTTACAGTTGGCCTATTTATGTTTGGGTGCAAGACATTCGTCAACCCTTTGATAGTTATCGCGAGGTGAAATATAACCCGACAGATCATCCTCCAGAACAAATTGGCGGAGAGGTCTCCTACTTTAAGGGCTTCAACGAAGGGAGATTGATTCCAGGTATCGGAGCAAATCTGGGTTTCTCTTTGGTTTGGGGCGCCTACAGGAACTGGGAAAATCGTTTGAGTTTAGGATTCTCGCAAGACTTGTTTGTTAAAGAATTGCCCCTAATGCATTCAATTGATCGAAACCCACAATACCTTCCCGCTGTATTTCTTAACTTCGCTCTTGTATTTGGAGGGAATTAATTATGTCCTATTCTAATCATCTATAAAAAAGCATACCGTGATAGAATTACCAGTGGTTAATAAAGAAAAGCGAGGCCCATCTAAGCCTAATTGGCTAAAGATAGATATTCCTTTTGGTGAAAATTATACCCGCGTTAAGCGCCTCGTAAAGGAGCACAAGTTGCATACGATTTGTGAGGATGGACGTTGCCCCAATATGGGAGAGTGTTGGGGTAGAGGTACAGCAACCTTTATGATTCTTGGGAATATTTGTACTCGTTCTTGTTCATTTTGTGCCGTGGCAACAGGCCGACCGGGAGAGTACGACCTTGATGAACCAAAGCGAGTAGCAGAAGCAGTGAAGCTCATGGGTGTTAAACACTGTGTGATTACTTCCGTGAATCGAGATGAGTTAAAAGATAAGGGAGCCACCGTATGGGCCGAAACTATTAAGGAAGTTAAGAAGCAATCTCCTGAAACTACCATCGAAACGCTGATTCCTGATTTTAAAGCATTGTGGGATCTTCTCTACATGGTTTTGGATGCGAAGCCAGAGGTAGTTTCACACAATATGGAAACCGTAGAGGAGCTGTATCGATTGGTTCGGCCTCAAGCAAAATATTATCGTAGTCTTGAACAAATAAAGCGCACTAAAGAGTATGGAAGAAGAACCAAAAGTGGTGCCATGCTCGGATGCGGAGAAACGGACGATCAGGTAAAAAAATTAATAAATGACTTACGTGAGTATGATTGTGATGTCTTGACCTTAGGCCAATATTTACAGCCAACAAAACTTCATTTACCAGTGGCTGAATATGTTCATCCCGATAAGTTTAAATATTGGGAGGAGTACGGGTTGTCATTAGGTTTTACCCATGTTGAGAGCGGTCCGTTGGTAAGAAGTTCTTACCATGCTGAAAAACATGTAAACTAAACCTACACGATTAGTTTTCATTTTTGTGAACAAAAAATGGCAATTAAAGGCGTTATTCGGGCTTGGTGTAGATTGTAAAACCCCTAATATTTCCCTTTATTTGCATATTACCATAACAGGAATAAACAAAGAATATGAGTATGAATAAAATAATACCTGCTTTTTCTTCACTAGCCGTTGTTGCGGGTGTCTTTTATTTGGGGACATCAGAGCGTCTATCTAATTCAGAAGGTTTAGATTTAATGTTGAGTAAATCTAATACCACTGAGGAGCAAAAATCCGAAGAGCAAGGAATTAGGGGTGCATTAGAGTCTATTTATAGTTGGAGGCTCAATGAAAAAACCCAAACCGTAGAACCCGAATGGGTAGAACAGGCCATTGCTCAAGCGGATGCAATGAAGACTGTTTCCAAACGCCTTTCCAAAAAATTAGAATGGCGTAACATGGGTCCTGATAATGTAGGTGGTCGTCTCCGTGGATTTTTGATGCATGGTACAAAAAAGAATCTGTGGTTTGCAGGTTCGGTTTCAGGTGGCTTATTTCGTTCTAATACTTACGGACAAAGTTGGACTCCTGTGAATGATATGGCGGAAAACTTAAGCGTTACCTGTATTGCTCAATTACCGATAAGTGGAAAGATATTATATGGAACGGGTGAAGGTGGATTTACAAACCTAGCCGGTACGAAAAATGGATCACCAGCGTTTTACGGATCGGGAGTATATATCAGTACAGATGATGAAGGAACCGATTTTGAACTTGTGAACACAGCGAAGGATACTCGTTTCTGGCAGTGTAATGAGATGGTTGCTCATCCTTCAGAGGATATTATCTACGTTGCTACAGAAAGTGGATTATTTGCATTAGATTATTCCAGTGGAACCGCTGCCCTTACAAGAGTAGGTGGTGGAGCAATGCGCGATTTAGCGATTGGTCTTGACGGCTCGGTTTGGTGCGCATCTAGTAGTGGAGCTATTTACAAAAAAGCACCGTCAGCAACAACCATTGGTCCTTCTGATTTAGTTAACAGTGGGTTTAACACAGGAGGTCGAACAGCGCTTGCCGTTTCTCCTGATGACGCAAACTATGTATACGCCTTGGGTTCAAAGAGTAATGGCTCAATGGGTGCGCTTTACCGCACAACAGATGGTGGCGAGAACTGGGAGATATTATTTTCGGGTAACTCAGTGAATGATCTGTTTGGTCCGAATCGTCAGGGTTGGTTTGATAACGTGATTAGCGTTGTCCCTGGTAATAAAAATGATGTTCTTATGGGTGGTGTTACACTCGCAGAATGGGACGAAATAAATGGTTTCCGTGAAATTGCGAGCACGTTTAATGCTCCTTGGAATAGAGGTTATGTTCATTCGGACAAACACATGATTCAGTGGGATACCTCCACGAAGCCAGCGACCTGTATCATAGGTTGCGACGGTGGTTTGTTCTCCTCAAAGGATCAGAGTGTATGGACTCAAATAAACCGTGGCTTTACTACGCTTCAATTATATAACGTGGCAGCGAATGAGTTAGGGTATGTAGTTGGTGGTTCTCAGGATAACGGAACCTATCTTATCAACTTTACAGGGAACTCTTTCGGAGGCGAACCATCTAAGACTGGTATTTCCATTTATGGTGGTGATGGTTTTGATGTTGAATTTTCAAAATTCGATCCGAACATCGTATTCATGTCTACTTACTATGGTAACGTAGCTCGTACAAGTAATTTGGGTCAGTCATCCTCAACTTTCTGGGATGACAGGCAAGATGGTGGTGTCCAATCTGATTTTTACACTACTTATAACCTATGGGAGAAGAGCTTGGATTCATCTCGTTTGTACTTGGCAAAGAATAATCAAGTATGGGCTGCGATAAATCCAACGGATTTCGCAAATCCTGTAAATTGGTTCTTGGTAGGAAATAACCTTGGTAATGGGCGTATCGTTGAGATGGATTACACTCCAGAAGGAAATCATTTATTCATCGCCAAGAGTGGTGCAGTATGGAGACTGGACAATCTAAACGATGCTGAGTTCACACTCGAAGCAAACCCAACTGCAAACGATATTCCAGATGCTATCACGCAAAAGAAATTAAGCATTCCGCAAGTGGCAGGTCGAGTGGTTACGTCTGTTAACGTAGACCCTAACGATGCTAACCATGTAGTGCTTACTTTGGGTGCTTATGGCAATTCAGTTTATGTTCTAGAATCAGAGGATGCATTAAGTGAAAACCCAACTTTTACCAATATTACGGGGAACTTGCCAAAAATGCCTGTTTACGATGCGGTGATTGATGTGGACGACGCCAACAGAATTGTACTTGGAACGGAGTTAGGAATGTGGGCTACCGAAGACGGAGGTGCTACATGGGAAGAAGCCAACGATGGAATGGCACGAGTGCCTGTATTTGAAATGCGCGCCTACGAGTGGAGACCTTGGGAAGGTATGACTATATATGCTGGAACACACGGAAGAGGTTATTACAAGTCAGAGTCTCTATTAACGAATACCAATAAACTGAAGAGAGAGAATGTTGCTTGGAATGTATTCCCGAACCCGTCTACAGAAAAAGTAAATGCATCTTTCAGCCTGATTAAAGCAGAAACTGCAAAGATTTCGGTTTACGATTTGAATGGTAAGTTGGTTAAAAATACCAATGAGGATCTGAAGAAAGGTGCAAATACCATTTCCATCAGTGTTGGTCAGTTGCCTTTAGGTTACTACATCTTACGTATGGAAACAGAGAGTGGCGTAAGCGCTACCAATAAATTCTTGAAGAAATAATCACAAAAATTATAATTCGAAAAAGGGGATCTAACGGATTCCCTTTTTTTATTGTAAATATCCAGAGTAAACGAACGTAGCTGGACCCTCTAAAAATACATTTTTAAATCCGTTAGTACTTCGTTCGAAGTACACCTTTAAATCGCCGCCGAGGGTTTGAATTATTACGGCGGGTGCTTCTTTTGATGTATTTTGTGACGCGAAGTGTAACGCAACGGCGGTAGCGCCTGTTCCACAGCTCCAGGTTTCATCCTCAACACCTCTTTCAAAGGTTCTACTTTTAAGCTGAATGTTTGAACAGACTTCGTACATGTTAACATTGATTCCATCTGATATATATTCTTTTTGATTTCTGATGGACCTAGCTTGATCAATGAAGTTTTCAGGGAGCCGGTGTACTTGCCGAACGTAATGTGGACTGCCGGTGTCTAAAGTAGCATCGGTCTCGTTGATTTCAAGGCAGTGTTCAACGTTCCGCATTCCCAAACGTACACTTCCATCCTCATTGATGTATGCAATGTGTTCACCATCTGGTGCCCAAAATTTCAGCTCTTTTCGATTCCCTGCAATTCCTAATGTCCATGCCCAATGGGCAATACAACGCCCACCATTTCCACACATAGAACTGGTTTCACCATCTGAGTTATAATAAACCATTTCAAAATCGTAACCAGCTCTATTTTGGATGATCATCAAGCCATCTGCACCAATTCCAAATCTTCTGTGACAAAGTGATGCCACATCTAAGGCAGGAAGTTCAATGTCTCTTCCATCAATGAGGATGAAATCATTACCCGTACCGTGGTATTTTACAAAATGGATCATTCGTTGCTAATAACTTGAAGTATATCTTTATCTGTTACCCACGAAGCCTTTGTTTTTTGTGTATTTATTTCTGGGATTTCCCAAATCCGCTGATTCCCTAAATCGAGGTAATATTTTTCGCGAATATGATAGATTAAAGGGTTTTCACCCCACAAATTATAAAGCTTAACTAAGGTAGCGTTTTGTTTAATGATTACCGAGATGGTTGCATTTCCTGAATTGTTCTCATAGCGATGTAATTGGAACGTTGGAACTATGCTTTTTTGGGTCTCGATTTGAGTTGTAACAACACTATCCTCAGGGAGTTGTAACCCTATGGGTAAGATTCGTAGGGTGACGAGTAACATTTCTTCAAGCGTGTCTAGATTTGAATCTTTAGGCAAACGATCAGCCGTAACAGTTGTGGGCCTTGGAGATAATGTTACCTTGCTTCTTCTTGACGCTACCTCCTTCTCGGATAATATTGATACAGACTCTTCTGTTTTCTCAACTTCAGGAATCAAAATATCATTGTCCTCAGCAATAGGGTCATTGGCTTGAGCATATACGAGTAATTCGCTTGAATCTAAATTTGCGATTTTGGGGTTGGTCGTGTCTTCAGAGGCTATGGATTGCTCCAACAATTCAATGGAGTCCAGATAAGGCGATCTTGGATCTGATGATGGTTTGGGTTTGAAATCTTTTTTTGATTTCTCCCAAAATCTTAATGATTTGGATTTTTCATCTTTTAAGGTAATCACCTCTGATGCTTCTTGGATACTGTTTGTGGTTACGAGTGAATAAACCACAAAATATCCCAAAACAAGAACCGTAACCGTTGCGGCTGCATAAAACCACAGGTTACTTTCAGATATGTTTTCATCTCTTTGAACACGAGATTTGATGTAATCTCTAAGTTCTTTTTCACCTTCCGATTGGATACCCTCAATAACCTTCCCATAGAGTTCCCACTCTTGTTTCAACGCTTCATTTGATTCAATTTCTTTGAGGAAATCTTCTTTTTCCTCTATTGACATCATACCGTCGTAATAAGCCCATATGCGTTCTTCGTTGGTCATTCTATAAGAAATCAGATTTTTGGTATTGGCTTTTTACTTGATTCGTTAGCTCCTTTAAGCACTGATACTTCTTTGACTTTGCCGTATTTGCATTTGATAGATTATTGGCTTCAGCGATGGTTTTCATATCGTATCCATCAAAGAAGTACATAAGGAGTATTTTTCGACATAAATCTCCCATACTATTTAACTCTTTACGGACTAAAGCCAAGTCAAATGTGGCGTGTTTATCTTCTGTTTTTTGGGTTTGCTCGGGTGAATCCTCAAGTTTTGTATTGCGTTTCCTCTTGTCTAGTTGTTTAAGCCATAGATTACGCACGACAGCAAATAAATAGGTACTAGCCTTAGCTTCGAGTTTGAAATCTGGTTTTCTCGCATTTTGCCAAAGCACAACCAACGCTTCTTGAAGTAGATCCTCCGCATCTTGGGTATCACCATTATTTTCGAGTACATATTTTTTAATCATTCGTTCATTTTCCCGGTAGAGCTCCACTAGAACCTCTCGGTCGCCTTGTTCTAGACGTTCTAATAGGGAGAGTTTTTTAGCGGGATCGTGGTTCATTTCACGGACGATGAATACGTATTAATCGAAAAAGGTAAATGCTTCGAAATGCAAATTACAAGAACAACATCATTTTTGCGTTGTTTTCGTGTCTAAAAATTCAAAACAAGCATTATGAAAAGCATATTACAATCAAAAAAGAAATTAGCGAATCTACTTTTTGCTGGTTTGGTCGGCGGGGTAGTGAGCCTGTTAGGTTTTTATGTTCTTGCCCCAAAAGCATTTGAAGGTAGAAATATCGAAGAAATGCAGTCTACATCTGCGCAATTAGCCCGATATGCTAGTCTTAATCCTATTCCTGCATTCGATTTTACATCGGTAGCAGAAATTGCGAATCCAGCGGTGGTTCATATTAAAACGACCATGGGTTCAAGCCGCAGTCAACAACAAGGCCAAATGCCTTTTAATCCTTTCGAGTTTTTTAATGGTCCTGGGTTTAAGTTTGATAACCCTGGCCCGAGTATGGCTACGGGTTCCGGGGTCATTATTTCTGATGATGGTTATATTGTCACCAACAATCATGTGATAGAAAACGCCAATAAAATTGAGGTAGTACTAAATGATAAGCGCTCTTATACAGCAGAACTTATCGGAACAGATAAGAACACAGATTTGGCTTTACTTAGGATTTCCCAAGATGATCTGCCGTTTCTAAAACTTGGTAATTCAGATAATGTTAAAGTAGGTGAATGGGTTGTTGCTGTTGGTAACCCCTTTAACTTAAACAGCACGGTAACCTTAGGTATCGTGAGTGCCTTAGGTCGTAATATTGACTTGATTCGTTCCAAAGGGAATCAATACGCTATAGAGAATTTCATTCAAACGGATGCCGCCATTAATCCAGGCAACTCAGGAGGTGCTTTAGTGAATGTTGCTGGTGAATTGGTGGGTATCAATACAGCAATTGCTTCACGTACAGGATCCTATGCAGGGTATGGCTTCGCAGTTCCGGTAAATCTGATGAAGAAAATCGTGAATGATATCATGAAATACGGTAAGGTTCAACGCGCTATTCTAGGTGTTTCCATTAGAGATATCGATCAATTATTAGCGGACGAAGAAGGTTTGAAAAACTTAAAAGGGGTTTATATTGCCGATGTAGTTAAAAAAGGCGCTGCGGAGAAAGCCGGAATAGAAAAAGGGGATGTAGTCTTGAAAATTGAGGGTGAGGAGGTAAACAGCTCAAGCAAACTACAAGAGAAAATCGGGAAATACCGCCCTGGTGATGAGGTGAATATCACCATTCGGAGGAATGGAAAAGAAAAAGTATTGAAAGCCACTTTGTTGAGTAAAGACGGCGAAACAAAACTAGAAAAGGTTAGTAGGACCAATACCAAATCATTCGAAGGAATGAACCTCGGTAATACAACCAAAGAGGAACGTCAGAAATTACAGATCAAATCTGGTGCAAAGGTAGAATCGATTGGAGAGGGTGTTTTCAAGGATGCAGGTATCCCTAATAGGTTTGTAATTACCCATATTAACAATGAAAGGGTGTACTCACCTCAAGGTGCAATCGCTATTTTGTCTAATCTAAAAGGTGCGATTGTAGTCGAAGGAAAAACCAAAAGCGGCAAGGACAAGATTTTTGCTGTGAAGTTGCCAGAGAAGTAAAGTCAAAATATGTTGAATGAAAAAGGCCGCTGTTGCGGCCTTTTTTGTTTTAGTCTTCTATGATATCAGGTTCTAGGCCACTACCATCGCCTGGCCTTAATCCACTATTCCAAGATTGGCCATCCTCTTTAAAAGGATCTGCTTGGCTGGAAGAGAACGTATCATCCTCATTCATTTTTGAACCCATGGTCTTCACTTGAATACTGGGTTCGTTACTCATGGTATAGTCTGGATTAGAACGTTCTAGTTGAGCTCGCTCATGAAACTCTAAATCAGTAAATTTAGAGAATTGACCAACGAATTTACAAAATGCGGAACCCACGGTACCGTGACGGTTTTTTGCTACGATTACCTCTGTAAGTCCCTTTATTCCATAGTCTAATTCTTGTCCGTCAGCTGCAGCCGTCTCGTTTTCCATTCCCATTTTCTCGTAATACTCATTACGGTAAAGGAACATCACCATGTCGGCATCCTGCTCGATAGATCCAGATTCCCTCAAGTCAGACAATTGTGGGCGTTTATTACTTCGTTTTTCAACCTCACGACTCAACTGGGCCAATGCAATAACAGGGATGCTCAAATCTTTTGCAAGCCCTTTCAATGACCGAGAGATGAATGCAATTTCCTGTTCTCGATTACCTTTTTGACCGCTATCGTGTCGAAGCAACTGTAGATAATCTACCACCACCATGTCTAAGCCTTGTTGTGAATGTACACGACGACATTTAGCATTTAAATCAAAAATATTTAGCTGAGGGGTATCATCTATATAAATTTTGGCTTCTCCAAGTGCGGACGTCTCTGTTTGTAGACGTTGCCATTCTTCTTCGGTGAGATTGCTCTTTTTAATCTTATCTCCTTCAACTTGGGCTTCAGCCGAAATCAAACGATTGACCAACTGAATATCTGCCATTTCGAGAGAAAAGAACATTACGCTTTTTCCATGGTCAATAGCAGCATTTTTCAACAAGCTCAGGGCAAAAGCGGTTTTACCCATACCCGGTCTAGCGGCAAGAATAACAAGGTCCGAAGGCTGCCAACCACCGTTTATGCGGTCAATATCGCTAAAACCAGAGGCCACACCGGTTATACCATTATTTTCCCCTGACATACGATTTTCAATATCCTTTAGCGAGCTGGTAATTAGGCTGGAAATCTCTTGGAAATTTCGTTTGAGCCCTAGATTTTTAATATCATAAAGTTTACTCTCTGATTTGTCCAGCAATTCAAAGGCGTCATCCTCATCTCTGTATGCATCAAATTGAATCTCTCCAGCTACGCTGATCAATGATCGTTGAATGAATTTTTGTGTTAGTATTCGAGCATGGTATTCGATATTTGATGCGGATGAGACCTTATTGGTGAGATGCGCAACGTACATTGCCCCACCCACAAATTCGAGTTGCTTCATGTTTTTGAGCTCATTGGTTACCGTCAACAAATCAATAGCCGAATCCGCCTGTTCATACAAATGTTTGATAGCTAAAAAGATGGTTTGGTTAGACGGGAAATAGAAGTGTTCTTTCGTTAAAATATCAATGACTTGGTGCACTTTGTCTTTTTCCAACATCATCGCCCCGAGCACGGCTTCCTCCAACTCGCGTGAGTGCGGTGGTAGCTTTCCCGTGGGGTCATCCGTGTATGACGTAGGGACGGTTTTTTTCTTTTTATAAGGTTCGTTGGTTGTCAAATTATTTTCAGCCATAGCCTTTCAAAGTAAGATAAAAATGAGCCTCAATGGAAGCGTGTAAATTGATATTTGTCAACATCAGCAGTGTGACAGTGAATAACTTTTTAAGCATTGATGAATTTCGCTTTTAAATCCTAATATGATATGCTAAATTGCCTCTCATAATGACCCGTAACTTATCGTTTCAATCTTATAAAGTGTTCTTAGAGGGTGATTATGCTTAGGAATGGGGAGACCTTCAAAAGAGCTTTGAAGAACTCACTATAAATGAGCTGCAAAATTTACGGAATGCTGCATTAGAACTGAATATTGGTGCCATAAAAAGATTAACCAAACTCACGGAGGAGAATATCAGTCAGTCTGATGTTACGAAGTGGATTCCGTTTTTTGAGAAGTTAAATCTCCTATCGAATGAGTGGCAAGAGTTTTTTGTTCGTGGCTACATCATGAATCAATTAGGGCCATTGCTCAGGTCTAAAAAACTTTCCGATCGAGAAGCTTTCTTAATTGCCAATCATCCCATCTTGAAGGTATATATCTTTAATTCATTCGTTGATTACGAAACCCTGGGTTCAGATGCCTACTTCGGAAGGTTAGTACAACTCTTAAATCCTCAAACTATGGAGGAGGAGACGTTCAAAAAATCCCTGATACTTATGGGGTATTATTTGAATGGGGATAGGGTGAATATCATAAAATGGAGTGAAGCTTTATCGCGTTATCCAACGGATAAGTCTTATTTCCCTATTATCAATAGTCGTATCTGGGCTGCTCGTTTTATTCAAGGTGCTACCCAAGAGGAGTATATCGATAAGGATTTGCAGTTAGAATGGCTCAAGATGGTGAAAAAGCAACCTGACGGACAAAAGTTGTTTTACACCATGGAAGCTTTACCTATTTTGGTGAAGTACTCAGATCAATATGAAATCATAGAGTCAACTTTAGAGCAAGTCGAAGTAGAGCTAAAGGCGGATAATGTAAAATTTCCACTTTCACATTGTGTTGAAACATCCATATTTATTGCGAGTAAGGGGAATTTTTACAGAAAATTAGGACGACTAAACGAGAGCGATGATTTGCTTAAAGACTTGTACAGACGACCTTGTTTAGCATCCTATCAAGGTTATGCCTTTCGCATCGCTTCAGGTGTTTAAGAGTTTGTCTTTTAAAAAGGTCATTCAAGCGTCTGTAGTGGTTTTTGCTAGATAGAAAATCTATCTTTGAAAAAGACATTATGGAAGCAAAGTTTTCACCACGAGTTAAAGAGGTAATCCAATACAGCCGGGAAGAAGCGATTCGTTTAGGGCACGATTACATAGGGTGTGAGCACCTTTTACTTGGTATAATCAGAGAGGGAGAAGGCAAAGCATTCCAAACGCTCGCTCTGCTTGATATCGATGCTATTCGATTAAAGAAAAGCATAGAAGATGCCATTAGAGGTACGGCTACAAAAACCTCAAATTTGGGGAATATACCATTAACAAAACAGGCGGAAAAAGCCTTAAAAATCACATATCTAGAAGCAAAGATTTTTAAAACCGATTTGATTGGTACCGAACACTTACTGCTATCGATATTGCGTGATGAAGACAATGTAGCATCCAAAGTGCTTTCACAGTACGGAGTAACTTATGATATTTTCAAAGCAGCATTAGAAGAAGATGTAGACGCTGTGAAAGATGAACTTCCAAATGATGAGGGGGAAACACCTGAGGAGTATTATCGCGAAGAGAAAAAGGCCCAGATGGCATCAAAAGGGAAGGGTAAATCGAAAACTCCTGTGTTGGATAATTTCGGAAGAGACCTAACCAAAGCAGCTGAAGAAGGCAAGTTAGACCCAATCGTTGGGAGAGAAAAAGAAATTGAACGGGTAAGCCAAGTTTTATCTCGTAGAAAAAAGAATAATCCGGTACTGATAGGAGAACCAGGCGTTGGTAAAACAGCTATTGCCGAAGGACTTGCTTTGCGCATCGTGCAAAGGAAAGTTTCTAGGGTGCTCTTTGGGAAAAGGGTAGTTAGTCTGGACTTGGCGAGTATGGTGGCAGGAACAAAATATAGGGGACAGTTCGAAGAGAGGATGAAGGCCCTTATGATGGAATTAGAAAAAGCAGATGATGTGATACTCTTTATTGATGAGATTCACACTATCGTAGGTGCTGGAGGTGCCTCTGGGTCGCTAGATGCCTCTAATATGTTCAAACCGGCGCTAGCCAGAGGTGAAATACAATGTATTGGTGCTACGACTTTAGATGAGTATCGACAGTACATCGAAAAAGACGGTGCACTTGAACGTCGCTTCCAAATGGTTTTGATACAGCCTGCTAGCCCAGATGAGACCATTGAGATATTAAATAACATCAAAGGGAAATACGAAGATCATCACGCAGTGAATTACAGCGACGACGCCATTAAAGCTTGTGTTGATTTGAGTGAAAGGTATATGAGCGATCGTCACTTGCCCGATAAGGCAATTGACATTCTTGATGAAGCTGGTGCGCGCGTGCATATTTCCAATATTCATGTACCCACTGAAATTCTTGAACTTGAAGCCCAAATAGAGGAAATTAAGGAAGAAAAGAATAAGGTGGTGAAGAGTCAAAATTTTGAAGAAGCGGCCAAACTTAGAGATAAAGAAAAGAAATTATTAGCGAGCCTAGAAAAGGCTAAGGCAGATTGGGAAACACGTTCAAAAGATGAGAGATATTCTGTTACCGAGGATGATATTGCTTCAGTGATATCCATGATAACGGGAATCCCAGTCAAGCGAATGGCAGAGGACGAAAGCCAGCGATTGCTGCATATGGCAGATACATTGAAACAACGCGTGGTAGGACAGGACAATGCCATTGAGAAGTTGACCAAAACGATACAGAGGACTCGAGCAGGTTTTAAAGAACCCAATCGCCCTATTGGTTCCTTTATTTTCTTAGGACCTACGGGAGTGGGTAAAACAGAATTAGCGAAAACATTATCAGAGTTTTTGTTTGATTCTGATGATGCTTTGATCCGCATGGATATGAGCGAATACATGGAGAAATTTGCTATCAGCAGGATGGTTGGGGCACCTCCGGGTTATGTTGGATATGAAGAGGGCGGATTATTAACAGAAAAAGTAAGACGTAAGCCTTATTCGGTGATTCTTTTCGACGAAGTAGAAAAGGCACATCCAGATGTATTCAATTTGCTTTTACAAGCTTTAGATGAGGGCTACATGACAGATTCCACAGGTAGAAAAATTGATTTTCGAAATACGGTAATTATCATGACCTCGAATATTGGATCTCGACAACTCAAGGACTTTGGTACTGGCGTTGGTTTTGGTACCAACACCAAGGAGGCAAACAAAGAGAAAGAATCTAAAATGGTAGTTGAAGGTCAGTTGAAAAAATTCTTTTCGCCTGAGTTCTTGAACCGTATCGATGATATCGTGATTTTCGAATCCTTATCCAAAGAACATATTGTTCATATTTTGGATATCCGTATGCGAAGAATGCTACGCAGAATTGAGGATTTAGGTTATACTATTCAGATCACTACTAAAGCCAAAGAATTCCTAGCTGAAAAAGGTTTTGATGCCGACTTTGGAGCTCGACCACTTCAACGAGCGCTCCAAAAGTATCTAGAGGAGCCTTTGGCTGAGAAGGTACTGGAAGGCACATTGAAGGAAGGTGATAAGTTGAAAATTGATCATAAGGCCTCTTCAGAGGTTTTGGAGATCAAATCCGTAAAATCTAAAGCAGTGGCGAAGCCTTCAGTAAAAGGCACCAATGACACGAAAAATAAGGAAAGCGAATAAAATCCTAAAACGGATAGCCAATACCTATGGCAATGGAGGTTTCGTTGAGTAAGAATGAACCGAAATTCTTGTTGTTGAGGCTCTCTGTTAGGATCCAACGTTGCGTATTCGGAAGGGACGGGTCCCTCAACGGTATACCCCAATCCAGCCTGAATAAGAAGATGCTCAGGTCGAAACGTAAACCTATTCCAGTATTAAGTGCAATTTCTGAAATGAATTTATCCCGGCTGATTACACCATAATTGGCGTTTGCGGTGGATTCTTCACTAAGGTTCCAAATATTTCCAGCATCGAAGAATATAGCGCTCTCTAAAAGTTTGCGTATCAATGTGAAACGATATTCCAAGTTGGCTTCAATCAAAAATTCCCCTGATCGATCAATTAGAGATGTAACGCTTCTTGGTGTATTTCCCGGACCTAACCCTCTAGGTTGCCAACCCCTGAGACTATTGCTACCACCTATGAAATATCGTTTGTCATAGGGAACTAGACTGCTGTTTCCATACGGAATTGCAATACCGGTATTGACGCGCATCGCAATGGTGTTTAATTCATCAATGTTGCGTTTGATGCGATACTCTGCTTCGAGTTTTGTGTATTGGAAATAATTAACGCCAAAAAATTGATAAGCACTGTCGGGATAATAATTGTCTTCTGTGAGTTTTCTGTAGTAATGATGCCAGTTACCACTGGTTTCAAATCCTAGTCGTAAAAAGTGACTGACACTACCTGGTTTGTTCTGGTTGTCAGCATAGATCATACCGAGTTTTACGGGTGTTGTAATCTGATCGGTAAAGACTCGGAGTACAAAATCTTGATCGAGCTTAGGAAGTTGGGGAAGGAATGCGGGATCGATGATGTTTCGATTGTAACTGATTTCCAACGGGGTATAGTACCATGAGAAACGTTCCTTAGCAAACTGTAATGTAATATTAGCAGGTATGCTTGATCGACTAAAGTTCGGATTTTGCTCGTACTGAAAACTAGTAGTTACCAATGTATGTTGATTCTCAAACGAGTTGAGTATCGGAAAATTTTTAAGGAAGCTGAATTTGGGCAATTTTAAACTCGCAACAACACTTTGTTGAATACCCGTGAAGAAGTCGCCTATGTCTGATTTTTTGAAAATCGCCTCATATGAGGTAATGGAGGATAATTTGAAATACTCACCTCGTCCAAATGTGTTTCTGTTATTAAAAGATAATATTCCTGCTACACCAAAACTCCGTTGAGATGAGGACTGGAAATTCAAACCTGAACTTCCTTGGGGAGAGTACAATAGCTGAGGCTCAACCATGAATACCATTCTCGGGTAGGTTTTAAGATTGATTGTTGGGTAGATGATTCGTTTTTCGTGGTCTACTTTTTCAGAAATATCAACGAAGCTAAAAACTCCCAAATCAATAAGCTTTCGGTAACTGTTGCTCCAATTTGTTTGGCTGAAAGTAGTACCGGAATCCAAGGTTAATAACTGGTCTAGTTTTGACTCTCGCAGAGGGTAGTGGTTTAGTCGGATAAATTTTCCGGGTAATCTTAATGAATCTGGATATTTATTCTTTTTATATACTTCGCTGGTGCTTACGTTGACGTTTAGTTGGCCGATGCTATATTTTTGGTGAACGACTCCTTCTTTGTATGGTCTAAGTATCACACTGATTGAGGCGGTCTTTCCCGTTTGGTTTGTATCAATTTCAAACTGAATGAAATCACTGCCAACGGTAAAATAGCCGGAGTCTCTTAAGCTCAGCGCGATGTTTTCTTGTGCAGCAGCAAGTGCATTCAAGTTGCATGGCCACCAAAGACGGAAACGTGGATCATTATTCACTACGTCTTTTAAAATCATGGTGGTAAAGCTATCTGAACTATTTACAGTTACCTCCCGTAATACATATGTTTGATTTGTTTTTGCTTTATAGGTAACCCGTGCTTTTCGTTTTGATTTTTTTACGGAGAAATCACATTCGGCATCAAAGTATCCTTGGTTGAATAAATGAAACTTGATGTTGTTGGCTGAAACCTCGGCTAGGGATGGTTTAAATAGAACAGGTGCTTCTCCAAAGTCCTGTCGAAATTTTCTACGCCAAGAGACCGAATCAGATTTTTCAGGGTTGGTATTGTTAGTGCCTAACGCGTATAACCACAAGAAAATGGGGAGTCGATTAAAAAGTACTCGCTTATTGGTTCGGTGAAGTATCTGTGCAGTTGAGTTCCGTTTTAAGGTGTTGCCTCCCTCAACCACGACTTTATTTTTAACCAGTAGGTGTTGATTTTTTGGGATTACTTTTCTTACACCACAACTGCTTACTGCGAAAAATACGGCGATCAATACCCCTATGGGTTTGAATAAAAATCGTGCATCTTTGTGGCAGTTGAATGGCATCTCAGTCAGATATAAAACGGATATCCTCGCTTTCTATGGCGAAGTACAGGCAAAAATATGCTCAATTCGTGGTGGAAGGGCGAAAGTTGGTACAAGAAGTATTCCACAGTGGCCTTGAAATTCAGCACTTTCTGGTTACTGAGGAATACAGAAATAAAAATGAAACCTTTGGCAAACCGGTAGTGATTAGTGATCGGGACATGAAGAAAATCTCTCATCATTCGACCCCTCCAGGTATTGCAGTGGTTGTTAAGAGGGAAGAGCCAAAACACCCTGAAAAAATCCAAGGTGCTAACTTGTTCATTGATGGGGTTTCGGACCCTGGAAATCTGGGCGCTTTATTGAGGATTGCCGATTGGTATGGTTTAACAGAAATTTGGCTATCCGAAGATTCAGTAGATGAAACGAATCCTAAAGTTATTGCTTCGAGCATGGGTTCTTTCCTTAGAGTTAAATGCATTCGCACACATGACTTTCCTTGGCAGGATAATATACCGGCGGTTGGTGCTGACCTTAAAGGTGATAGTATTTATTCCTTTGAGGCTCCAACAGTGCCTTATTTCTTAGTGATGGGATCGGAATCTCACGGCTTGCGGGAAGAGACAAGAAAAACACTAACGAACTTTGTTCATATTCCTAAAAAAGGAGGGGCAGAATCCCTGAACTTATCGGTTTCTACCGGAATTATATTAGATCGATTGATGATTCCATAATTGCCGTCGATAAAATGAGTACACCGACTTTTTTACTTCACTATATTTGTTTTGACCGATGTTAGCTGTTAGGGAGAAATTAAGTCAGTTTATTAGGCGTTACCACAAGATACAAGCCTATCAAGGACTGGTATTAACCTTGCTCGAAACAACCATCCTATTTTACATCATCAATTACACGGAGTATTTTCTTTGGTTAGATACCAGTATGCGTGGATTAATGTTCTACGGATGGGTTGTGGTAGTTTTAGCCTTGTTCATTTATCAGGTTGGATTACCCTTGGTGCGCATGTACGGATTCGCTTCAAGTCAGTTATCCGAAGAAGAAGCCGCTAAAATCATTGGTTCCCACTTCAATGAAGTAGAAGACAAACTTTTGAATTATCTGCAACTAGAGGGAGTAGCAAAAGAAGGGAGTGAAGCAAATCCTTTATTGATTAAAAGTATAGAGCAAAAAACAGCAATGCTCAAACCATTTACCTTTTTTGATGCGCTAGACCTCCAGAAATTCAGGAAGCAAATGTTACGATTCACGAGCTTAATTCTGTTACTTGGATTATGGGGAGCGTATGACTCTGAAAATATTAATGCATCCACGCGGCGAATTTTAGATTATAAAAATCAATTTATTGAACCCGCACCGTTTGATTTTGTGTTTGAGCAGAGCGAGGATTGGTTTGAATTGAACCAACCTGTAAACCTGAATGTTGTGTTGGTCGGTGATGAGATACCTGAACAGGTTTTTCTATATATAAATGGAAGTAATCGGTTAATGAACTCGAATACGGGTAGTTCATTTCGTTATACTTTCAATCCGACTTCAGATAAAACAAAGTTGCAATTTGAAGCAGCGGGTTATCTAAGTTCTGAGTATCAGCTGAATATGAGAAGGTCCATCTCTGTGGAAGGAATAACCATAAAAGCCCAGTATCCAAAATACCTCAATCAAAAATCAAGGACCGTACCTTACAGTAAGAACATTACCATTCCTTTTGGTACGAAGCTTTCTTGGGAACTAAAAATTAAGCATGCCGATAAGGTTGATTTTAATGGAAATCAATCCAAGCTTCAAAACGCCACGTTCAATATATTTTCTTGGAATCAACAGTTTTTAGAATCGGAATTCGTGCATTGCCACATATACGGCAAGCAACAAAATCATGATTCGTTTAATCAACACATCAATATAGTACCTGACTTAGAACCAAGAATTAAAGCAGAAGCCATAAGGGATAGTAGTCAGGAGAATATTTATTACATCGCAGGTGAAGTAAGTGATGACCATTCTGTGAACCGTGTGTTTCTAGAATGGAGAAAAACTGAACAGGAAGCAATTAAGTATCTAAAGTTCGATGAAAAACCGGGGGAGGTAGTGACTTTTTTACAGGCCATTAATTTAAAGGATTGGGATCTTGCAGCAGGTGAAAAAGTTCAGTTCCGAATAGGAGCGGTGGACAATAATGGTATAACCGGAGGAGCAGTTGCCTACACAGACTGGAAGGAGTTAAGTCGATGGACAAAAGAGGAATACGCAGACAATTTGGAAAATTCCAAAGAAGCGTTATCCAGATCTATTCACGAAAGTCGTAAGCGTGCAGTGGAGTTAAAGCGGCAATCTGAAAAAATAAAGAATCAATTTCTACAACAACGCGGCATGGACTTTGATCTCCAGCAAAAGGTTCAAAATTGGCTGGAGCAACAAAATAAGCAGCTCGATAAATTTGAAAAAGCCATTGAAAAGCAAAAGGCAATAGAAAAGCAAAACAAAGAAATAGAAAGCAACAATCAAGAGCTCAAAGAGAGAAGAGAAGAATTACAGGAGCGCATGGAGCGAGCCAAAGATCCCAAGTTAGAAGCTTTGATGAAAGAATTGCAAGAGCTATTAGAAAAGCAATCTTCCAAACAAGAGATTCAGCAAAAAATGGATCAAATAGATCGCAGAATGCAAAATCAGCAGGATGATATTTCCTCTATTGAAGAGCAATTGAAAGAGCTCAGAATGGAGGAGAATATCGATCGGCAGTTACAAGAAATGTCAGATTGGATTGAAAAGCAAAAACAGCTTCAAGAAGATTCCAAAACGGCAAATAGCGAAAGTCAAAAGAAAAAGTTAGAAGATGAGCTTCAGGAACAAATAGACAAGGCTTTAGATTTAAAGCAACGCTCGGAAAAGATTAAAAAGCAAAATGAAGAGTTAAAGAACCCAATGTCTCTAAAAACAGGAGAGCAGAAAGCTTCGAAAGCCGCATCTAAAACTACTGAAGCAAAAGAATCGATGCAGCAGGGAGAAACCTCGGAATCGGTTGATAATCAAAAAAGTGCTGAGCAGCAAATGCAAGAAGCAATGGAAGGTCTGCAAAAAAGTTTAGAGAAATCCAAGAGTGAAAGAAATGCGGAAGATTTACAAGCGCTTCGAGCCTTACTTGAGAATTTAATCGAGGTTTCTCATACCCAAGAAAATACTTTTACGGAACTCAGTTCGTTGGACCCTGAAAATCCTCGTGTCAAGGATTTGAATAAGAGACAAGTTAATATCAAGAATATGTCGGCTGGCATAGAAGATAGCCTTCGCGCGTTGGCCACACGACAACCTATGGTTTCTGATATGGTGAACAGGGAGATTAGTGATGTCAACGAAAACATGAATAACGCTTTTAATGAGTTAAAAGTTAGAAATGTCCGGAAGGCATCCATGTATGAGCAATATGTCATGACTGGTTACAATAACCTGGCTGTGATGCTCATGGAGAGCCTTAAAAATGTTCAGCAAAAGATGCAACAGAGTTCGCAATCTAAAGGTGGTAAGCAATGCAATACTCCAAAACAACAAGGTAACTCTGGCAAGTCGAGTAAAGGGAAGGGGAGTAAGTTGTCTGAACAGCAGAAAAAGCTTGGTGAGAAGTTACAGCAAATGCAAATGAATCAGGGCAAGCAAGCAGGAAAAGAAAAAGGAGGGAAGAGTAATCAACAGCAAGGGGAAGGGAAAAATTCGAAAGGGAACCAAGGAAAGAACAAAGGCAAGAAAGGAGAGAGTCAGCGTCTATCCGATAAAGAGTTGGTGGAAATGATTCTTTCGCAAGAAGAATTGAGAAGGAAGATTTCAGAGCTGAGAAAAGAGGCCTTAAAAGATGGAGAAACAGGTATGGCTGCCAATTTGTTTGAGGCGGAAAAGTTGATGGATGAACAAGAAAAAGAATGGGCTCAAAAAGTGCTAACAAATAAATCTTTGTGGAGACAAAAGGAAATTCTTACTCGATTGCTACAACATGAAAAAGCGGAGCGCAAGCAGGAACAGGACAATCAGCGCGAGTCCGGCAAACCAGATGGATTCCCAATCGATTTTCCTCCTGAATTGTTAAAATGGAAACAAGAACAAAAACAAGAGAAGGAGCGATTGCGCCGGGTACCGCCGAATTTTGATCCTTACTATCAGCAGAAATCTAAAGAATATTTGAATCGAGGCTAGGCTACGGTTGAACCAGGCTCAATGGCCCCATCGGGCTTTACAAATTGTAATTTGCCTTCCTCGTTTTCCGCCAATAGAACCATTCCTTGGCTTTCTATACCTCTAATTTTTCGTGGGGCTAAATTCGCTAGGTAAAGAACGTCTCGACCCTCAACTTCTTCTGGGCTAAAGTGTTCTGCAATTCCAGATAGAACCGTCCGTGTTTCGCCTCCGATATTAAGCTCAAGTTGCAATAACTTATCTGCTTTTTCTACTTTTTTACAGGATTCAACATGTGCTATGCGAAGGTCAAGTTTTGTGAAATGTTCAAAGTTGATCATGGGTTTGATTGGTTTTACGTTTGGTTGAGTTGGAATTGATTGTTGTAACTTTTCAACTTGTGCTTCAACAGTTTGGTCTTCGACTTTACTAAAGAGCAATGAGATTTTACCAATATGGTTTTCACCGCTGACTTCAAACCATTGGGCCTTATTCCAGAAGTTGTATTTTATGGATTCTTGGGATTCGAAACCTAATTGAAGCATCAGTTTTTGGTGGATCTTAGGCATGAATACTTCGGTCGCCAATCCGAGGTTTACCAAAATTTCATAAGCAAACCCTAAAATTTCTTTCGCTTTCTCAGGGTCTGTTTTGATTACTTTCCAAGGTTCTTCATCCGCTAAATACTTATTACCAAATCTTGCTAAGTCCATGAGTGCATTTTGTGCATCGCGGAATTTGTAATCGGATATTTTTTGAAGAATGGGAGCAATGTACTGTTTGCTCAAATCAGAGCTACTGTGTTCAGATCCTTTTAGAGGAACTTTTCCTTCGAAGTATTTTTGGATAAGAACCAAAACACGGTTCGCAAAATTGCCATATATCGCGACTAGCTCACTATTGATTCTTGTTTGGTAATCCTTCCATGTAAATTCGCTGTCTTTGGTTTCAGGGGCAATGCTCGTTAAGACATAGCGCAATTCATCCTCACGGTTCGGGATTTCTGCTAAATATTCATGAAGCCAAACGGCCCAATTTCGAGAGGTCGATATCTTCTGGCCTTCAAGGTTTAAGAATTCGTTTGCAGGAACATCTTGTGGGATAACGTAATCATCGCCTCTTAAATGCAGCATAGCTGGGAAGATGATACAATGGAATACAATATTGTCTTTGCCAATGAAGTGAATGAGTTTGGAATCTCCTGTCCACCATGACTCCCAATCATCAGGTCGAGCCTCTTTCGTTGCAGAAATGTATCCAATAGGAGCTTCAAACCAAACATAGAGCACCTTTCCATCTGCGCCTTCTACGGGTACTGGAATTCCCCAGTCAAGGTCACGGGTCATGGCGCGCTCTTTTAATCCGTCATTTAACCAGCTTTTACATTGTCCTTGAACGGTAGAACGCCAATTATTCCTTTCATTGATGTAATTATTTAAGAATGACGCTTGCAATTCGTCTAGTGGCAAGTACCAATTTTTGGTTTCCTTTAAAACCGGTGTGTTTCCGCTTAGCGCAGATTTTACATTCTTGAGTTCGGAGGGGCTTAATGTGGATCCGCACTTTTCACATTGATCACCGTAAGCACCTTCATTTCCACATTTGGGACAATCTCCGGTAATATAACGATCGGCAAGAAACTGTTTTGCTTCTTCGTCATAGTATTGTTCCGTTGAGATTTCTTTAAAGGCACCTTTATCGTGAAGGATTTTGAAAAAGTCTTGTGCCGTTTCCTTGTGGGTGTCGTTGCTGGTTCTGCTGTAAATATCAAACGAAATCCCTAAGTCTTTAAATGATGTCTTAATGATTTCATGATATCGATCCACCACATCTTGGGGTGTGATACTTTCTTTTTTTGCTCTCAACGTGATGGGAACACCATGTTCATCACTTCCGCAAACAAATAACGTTTCCATCCCTGCCAGTCGACTGTATCTAGCATAAATATCCGCTGGAATATACACTCCGGCTAAGTGACCAATGTGAACGGGTCCGTTAGCGTAGGGTAGCGCGGCAGTAATGGTGTTTTTTGGCATGCCGCAAAGTTATGTATTTAGGTTTTGTTGTTGTAGGTCAATTCGAATCACCTGCGTATTTCTCATTGAAATAGGTAATCCAATCATCCAGCTGTTCGTCGGATGTGGCGGTAAGGTGTACAGGGGTGCCCTGAGTCAATTGAATCCGTATGACTGTATTGCCACCCGTTGTGTATGCTTTGCCTTTTTTGCGCGAAACACGATAACCCCAACCGCCAAAATCTTTTAGTGCGTGTATCTTTTCAAATGAAATGTGCTGAATTTCAGAAAACGGAATGATTTTATTCCTCCAAATGAAGGGTATAAAATGATATTCAAAACCTGAGGAATTGAATTCCCATTTAAGCTTAATCCCCTTTAATAGGAATAACACCAATACGGTCATAATGATTCCTGTAAGTGATTCGGAATCAGACCAAGTTAGTTTAAGTAGGGTTGTATGTTGTTCGCGAGCTTCAAAGAATAGCCCTAATAACGTACTACCCGCGATGATGGGAAGGGTGATCCAAAATATCCAATTCATACGATGAGTTTGTCCATAAATGCTCGGTTCTTTCATTGGTGGGTACAAGTTATGCAAGATTAGTTTAAAGTTATTTCACACAAATATGAAAGGTGTATTGTTTATAAGAATTACGACGATTATCTTTGCAGCCCTTAAAACGAACTCGTCATGACAAAACGTACATACCAACCATCAAACCGCAAGCGTAAAAACAAGCACGGTTTCCGTGAGCGCATGTCAACCAAAAACGGACGTCGCCTATTGGCAGCTCGTCGTCGTCGTGGTCGCACAAAGCTGACCGTTTCCGACGAACAGAAGCACAAATAAATGAAACAAACAGCCATCGTGCAAAGTGACCCTAGGTTTACCCTGGGTAAGCATGAGCGGCTTAAAAATGATTTAATAATAGGCCGTTTATTCCAAAACGGCCTTTCTGTTTCAAAATACCCTCTCCGATTCATTTATCAAAGATTGCCTTTGGAAGAGTGGGGTGATTCGCCTGTAAAAGTTTCCATAAATGCCTCTAAAAGAGGTTTGAGATCAGCTGTCAAGCGCAATAGAATGAAACGATTGATCAGAGAAATGTATCGCTACTCCAAGCATCCATTGTATCACGTGGTTGAAAATAACCAAGAGCGATTGGCTTTGAGTATCGTATATATGGGTAAACATCTAATGAGTTACGATGATCTCGAAAAGGTGTTTTACAAACTTCATAAGAAACTACTAATTGAATTGAGACAATGAAGTGGCTCTTTGTTTGGTTGATTCGATTTTATCAAGGTGCCATTTCGCCATTGTTCCCTTCCGCATGTAGGTTTACCCCAACCTGTTCTCAATATGGTATTGAGGCTTTCCGTAAACACGGCGTTTTTAAGGGCTTCTGGTTAACCCTCAAACGTATCGTTAAATGTCATCCATGGGGCGGGCAGGGCTATGATCCGGTTCCGTAGATTTACTTTTCTGATTACGTTGAATTTACGAAGGATTTGAGCTATATTTGCAACCCGAAATTTTAAGTTTAACTATAATGAATCAAAAACAGTACGAAACCGTGATCATTTTGACACCCGTACTTTCTGAGCAACAAATGAAAGATGCTGTTGCTGGCTACAGAGAGTTGATCACGGAAAATGGTGGGGAGATGATCCACGAAGAAAACTGGGGTCTCACCAAACTAGCCTATCCCATCGAGAAAAAAGGAACGGGTTTTTATCATTTATTTGAGTTCAAAGCAAACACTGATTTTATCACGAAGTGGGAGCTTGCATTCCGTCGTGACGAGAGAGTAATGCGTTACCTAACTACTTCACTAGATAAGTGGGCAATTGAATTCAACCAAAAACGTCGTAGCGGAGAAATCAAATCATCCGCTGAAACGGCAAAGGAACGCAAAGCAGCAGCAGCAGCTGCAGAGTCAGACACTAAAAACGATAAGGAGGACTAAGACATGGCAAGAGATAATAGCTTTATATTCAACCAAACTCCACAAGTTCTTCAAAAGAAAAAATACTGCCGCTTCAAGAAGCACGGTATTAAGCACATTGATTACAAGGACAAGGATTTCTTGTTGAAATTCATAAACGAGCAAGGTAAAATTTTACCACGTCGTATCACCGGTACTTCTTTGAAATACCAACGTAAAATTTCTGTGGCTATCAAGCGCGCTAGACATCTAGCATTGTTGCCATATGTTGCAGACGGTCTAAAATAAATTGTAAGCATCATGAAAGTAATTTTAAAAGAAGATATCAAGCACGTTGGTCTTAAAGACGATGTGGTAGAGGTGAAAAATGGTTACGGTCGTAACTTTTTGATTCCTCAAGGGAAAGCTAAGTTAGCTACCGATGGTGCATTGAAAATGTTGGCGGAAGATGTTCGTCAGCGGGAATTTAAAATGGATAAATTAAGGAAAGATGCAGAAGCTTTGGCTGAGAAGGTTAATGGTACTACGGTATCCATTAAAACCAAAGCCGGAGCATCTGGTAGAATTTTTGGATCCATCACCACTTTGCAAATTGCAAATGCCTTGAAAGAAAAGGGATTTGATGTTGATAGAAGGAAGATTGTTACCGACGATATTAAAGAGTTGGGTACATTTCCTGCCACTGTGAACCTATTCAAAGACATCAGCGCAACCGTCAATCTTGAGGTTGTAGCTGAATAATTGTTTGGTTATTGTTGTTGTGAAAAATGGTCGCAAACGCGACCATTTTTGTTTTTACCCCATACCTTTGTAAAAGCATGCTTTGGAAACAAGTCGCTACCTTCATCCTTAAAAAGCGCTGGTATTTCGTTGCCTTAATACTCCTTTTTACAGGAGTTATGGGCTACTTCGCTACGAAAGTGGAGTTGGAATACAGTATGAGAAAATTGGTCCCCGACTCCGATCCGGACATGTTGGCATACCAGAAGTTCAAGAAGAAATTTGGAGATGATGGCAATAAACTAGTTTGTGCATTTGACGCCAAAGATCTTTTTCAATTATCCAATTTTACGGAACTCGCTCATACAGCAAAAAAGATTCAAAAGGTTGATGGAGTAGTCGATGTGTTAAGCATACCAACGGCACAATCCTTCAAGTTGGATAGTTCGGATTATCTCAGGATGAATCCCGTTTTTTCCAAGCTACCTAAAACGCAGTTGGAACTAGATTCAGTAGCCGATGAACTAAAAAAGATTAAATTTTACAATGGTATCTTATTAGACCAGGAACAGCGAGCTTCCATGTTGGTTGTTTTCTTGGATCCGGCGGTTATGGATAGCCCCAAGAAAATTGAACTCATCACTAATGTAAATAAGGAATTAGAACGTTTCGGTGAAAGAACAAATAGGGAAGTGCATATATCCGGATTGCCATACGTTAGGTATCGCAATGGAACCACAGTAAAAAATGAAATCTTGCTGTTTACAGCACTTGCCTTTTTGGTGACGGCTTTGCTTATCCTCTTGTTATTCCGAAGCATCAATACTTTATTGATCACCCTGCTTTTTATATCCATAGGTGTGATTACCATGCTTGGTATCACTGGGATGTTAGGGTATCGACTAAATGTACTATCGGGTATATTACCTCCATTATTGGTTGTTGTGGGTGTTCAAAATACTATATACATCATCAATCAATATCACGAACAATATAGAAAACATCGGAATAAAGCCATTGCGCTAATGCGCATTATTAGTCATGTGGGAGTGGCAAACTTCCTAATCAACTTTACAACGTCGGTTGGTTTTGGAACTTTCTATTTCACCCAGACTTCTATTTTGGAGGAATTTGGTTTGGTAGCATTCCTTACTATTAACCTGCTTTTCTTTATAAATATCATTGGATTACCGGTACTTTACTCGTTTTTGAAACCCCCAAGCTTAAAGCAAACCAAACACTTAGATAACCGTCGGATTTCAGGTTTACTGAATAGGATAGAACAGATTGTTTCTAATCACAGGCGCAGGGTGTTCTATTGGTTCGCATTATTTACTATTTTGGGATTGGTCTTCCTTATTCGCTTAAAGCCATTGGCATTCATGGTTGATGATATCCCCCATAATTCAAAAACATATACAGACCTTGAGTACATTCAAGAGCATTTTCATGGAGCTATGCCCTATGAAATATTGGTAACCTCTTACGAAGAGGGTGCCGCCACAGGTGTTGGAATGTTAGCAAAAGGCCGAAGATTGCAAAGGGCCTTATCCGAAAATGAGGAGTTGTCAAAACCGATGTCCTTGATTGAAGTAATATCAGCTGCCAATCAAGCGGTTCATGAGAATGACCCTCGACATTACCGCATACCCTCTGCCTTAGCATTTGGTGATTTGGTAATGAAGTTTCCTCCAAATGAAAAGGGTCACAGCCAAGGTATGCTCAAAGGTTTAGTGGATAGTACTTATTCCCAAATTAGAATAAGTTATCAGATGAAGGATGTGGGCTCTGAGGAAATGGCTCGCCTAAATGCGGGTATTCAGCAGACGGCGAGGGATATCTTCCCACCCGAAGAATATAATGTGAAGATAACGGGTACAACCCCTATTTTTCTCAAGGGAAATGACTTCCTTTACGATAGCCTATTAAAAGCAACGTTCTGGTCATTATTGATTATTTCATTGACGATGACCTTCTTATTTCCAAGCTGGCGAATGGTACTGATAGCCATCATACCCAATTTTGCACCATTGGTATTTACCGCTGGGATGATGGGTTATTTTGGTGTTCCTCTAAAACCGTCAACCATACTGATCTTTAGCATATCATTTGGGATAACCGTAGATTCTACCATACATTTTGTAGGCACATTTAGAAGAGAGATTATTCAAAATTTAAAGCCCGTTCATCTGGCACTAAAGCACGCTATACATGAGGTTGGACATAGTATGATTTATTCAGGTCTAGCTGTTTGTTCTGGGTTTGCGATATTTATTTTTTCGGAGTTTCAAGGAACGCAGTCATTGGGTTGGTTAACGGGAATGACCATCATGGGTGGAATGGCTGCCAATTTGCTCTTGTTGCCTTCATTGATAACGGCGTTTGAAAAGTTCATCAATCCGAAAATCGAACTAAGAGAAAGTATGTTGGAATTGCCCGAAGATCAATAGCTACAACAGTAAATTACAGCCTCTTATATCGCTGTGATCGATTCGACCTAATATTTCAAATGAACCATCGGGGTATAAGCGCCCTAAGTCATCGGTTTCAATAAACGGACAGCTATGATAATTCGCAAGGTCAATGATGCAGATTTTTCCAGTCTTGTGGAATCCTAATATCTCTTGAGGATCAGACTTATCCTTTATTAAAACCTTCATCCATGTTGGCGGATAAAAACGACCCGTATTTTTGATGGCATACGCTTGTGAAGTTAATTCCGTCATTCCATATTCAGAATCCAGCCGAACCCCCGACCATTTTGATTCGAGTTTTTCATAAAGCTCCGAACGGGTTAATTCCTTGCCGTGACCTTTCATACCACCTGTTTCAATCACCGTGACAAAATTCCAATTAATGTTGGTGTTTAATTCTATTAAGTTTAGTAATCCAAAAGTCACTCCGAATAGTAGAACTTTCCTGTTTTTGATGGTTTGTTCTTCAATGTATTTTGCGGCTTCTTCATAATTATTCTTGAAAAATGCACCGTCACCCACGTGCTCTTTCATCAAATCATCGACCATGTATACCAAAGAAGACCCTTGTCTATCTAAATAGCCAGGTAGCAAAGCCACGAGGGTATCAAATGATTCTTTTTTGTAAAGCATTTCAAACCCCTTCCGAAAGGTCAAGACATAGTCCCGTAGTGCATGGAAATAATGTTTTGAAATACCTTGTCCAGTTGTACTGCTCGAAGTGAATATTTTTTCATGTTCATCGAACAGAGATACGATATGATGTTTAAACAACGAAATAGGTAAAAATGGAATGTCTTCGATGCAATCGATCGTTTTATCGGACTTGTGCAATAATTTTACCCACTCAGCGTATATACCTCGATGACAAAGATGTCTTTGGTATAATTCCAATGCCAGATTCGTAAATTCGAAATTCTTGATACTTAAAAACGTTGCAATATCGCTATTCGTAATCCTCGGCATACTATGCACTTCCTGTGCTAAAGACAAAGGTAATACTTCTGCAGCGCCCGTGATGGAGTTAGAGGATGTTGAACGGGTTTTGGATAGCTCATCTACTTACGATAGTCTGATACGTTTTCAATTTGTATACTCAGATATAAACGGTGACTTTGGTTTATCTGAGTCAGATACAAATGGGCTCTTCGCTTTTGGCGAGGATTTTTTCTACAATTTGTTTGCTTACATGGAGAGTTATGAAAATGATAGCTGGAAATCGGTACCGAATCCATTTAACAATGCAGTTGATATTCACTTTCATGAAAGAATACCCCCATTGGTAGCTTTGGGAGAACATAATGAGGTTACGGGGAAAATAGAATTAATGATTCCCGCGAGACCTTTGGATGTTCGTTTAGATACCGTGAGATTTAAGTTTCAAATGATTGATCGTGCTTTGAATAAGAGTTCAATCATAAAGACCAAAGAATTCCGATTTAAACACCCTTAAAGTCATATAAAATCAATAATTTTGCATGCATTTTGCTATGTACTATACCAAGTTATCTTTGAAACATCTCCTGCTTGTTTTGTGCATGATGGCCGCTCAATTTTTAGGGGCGCAGAGGATATCATTGGCTTATATCGATTCGGATTATATCCTGTCTAGGATGCCGGAGTATGAATCGGCTCAACAACAACTTAATGAAATTGCTAAATCTTGGGAGAAGGAAGCATTGAGCTTGGAAACAGAGCTGAAGCAAATGCAACGTGATTATTCGGCTGAAGAAATACTACTTACCGCTTCACAAAAAAAAGAAAAGCAGAACGCCATTAATTCAAAAGAAGAAGAATTGGTGAAGTTCCGAGTAGAAAAGTTTGGTACAGAAGGTGCTCTATTTAAGAAGAGAGCACAATTAGTGAAACCCATACAAGATAAGATGTTTGAAGCCGTTCAAAAGGTGGCCAAAGCCCAGGGCTTGGATTACATTTTTGATAAAGCATCTGGAGTTCAAATGTTATATGCTAACCCTCGTCATGACAAAACATTTGAGGTGATGGAAGAACTAGGTATACCGCTCACTCAAAACGAAACAAATAAAGGAAACTAATACAATATGAAATCATTCATTCTAGGATTCGTCGCGCTTTTTGCCGGCATTTCAACCACTTTCGGGCAGTCTAGCAGTATTGCTTATGTTAACACCCAGGTAATCATCGATACCTTGCCATCTAAAGATACCGCTGAGGTTGCTCTAGCTAAGGTAGCAAATGATTATCAATTGGCTATTCAAAACTTGGAAAGAGAAATTCAGGCAAAACAGCAGGAATTTCAAGCAAAAAGCCAAGCGGGTGCTTCAAAAACTCAATTGGAATTGTTGCAGAAGTCTTATGAGAGACTAGCTAGAGAGTATCAAGAGACGCAGCAAATGGCGCAACAAGAGATGCAAATGAAACGTGCTGAACTATTTGAGCCTATTATCAACGAAGTGAAGAAAGCCATTGGTGTGGTTGCTGGTAAGAAAGGCTACACATCTGTGATGGATAATTCTGCTGGTATTGTTGTTTGGACAGCAAATGACAAAGATGATATTACCGCGGCGGTTATCGCTCAAATGCTAGGCAAGTAAATTTTAACTTAAATAAGAATTAAGCCTCGGCTGAGCCGGGGCTTTATTATATGGGAAAGATAGGAATATTTGATTCGGGCTATGGTGGACTCACCATTTTAAGAGCAATAAAAGACTTGCTTCCTGAGTATTCCTATGTTTATTTGGGCGATAATTCTCGCGCTCCATACGGGGATAGGTCTTTTGATGTCGTGCATGAATACACCCTTCAATGCACCGATTGGCTATTTAATCATGACTGTGATTTAGTTATTCTTGCTTGCAATACAGCTTCAGCTAAAGCACTGAGGGAAATCCAACAGACGGACCTACCCAAAAGAGCGGATTCAAAAAGAGTACTAGGGGTTATCCGACCAACAACTGAGCAGATAGGACATTACACAAAAACGGGTCATATTGGTATTGTTGGAACCAAGGGGACCGTACAGTCTCATTCCTATGCAATAGAGATTGGACATTTTTTTCCAGATCTTTCCATACATCAAGAAGCATGTCCAATCTGGGTTCATCTCATTGAAAATGAACTAATGGGGGCACCTGGTAGTGACTATTTTGTGCAATACCATCTGGATCGATTATTCTCCCGTGAAAAGAGAATAGACACGTTACTTTTGGCTTGTACACATTACCCACTCTTGTATTCAACTATTCAAAGATATTTACCAAAGGGAGTCAGAGTAATATCACAGGGCCCTTTGGTAGCACAGAGCTTAAAGCAGTATCTACACCGCCACAGTGTTTTCAATCGTAGGCTCTCTAAAAAAGGAGATTTGGAGTTTTATACAACAGATTCCAATCTTCGATTTGATCAAATAGGCAGTAATTTCTTTGCTGCGGATATACAATCGCAAACAGTACATCTTTAACGTTCGCTTCCTCTCTTGCAAATTAGGCCGTAATTTTGAACAATGGCGCCCGAGGAATTGCGATCAAGAATATTATCCCTTCCGGAGAAACCGGGAGTCTATAAGTATTTTGATGATTCGGGTGTGATAATATATGTAGGGAAAGCTAAAAACCTAAAAAAAAGGGTTTCGAGTTACTTCAATAAATCTCACGACGATTTCAAAACAAGGGTATTGGTCCGTAAGATTAATACCTTGGAGTATACCGTTGTTGATACAGAAATGGATGCTTTGTTGCTTGAAAATAGTTTAATCAAGGAATTTCAACCTAAGTACAATATCAACCTAAAAGACGACAAAAGTTACCCCTATATAAAAATCACGCGTGAGCGATTTCCTAAGGTGTTTCCTATGCGAAATCCAGTGAAAGATGGCTCCGAATATTTTGGTCCATATGCGAGTATTCGTATCATGAATACGGTGTTGGATTTATGTAAGAAGTTGTATCCTACGCGAAACTGTAATCTAAAAATGACGCCGAAAGGGGTTGCGGAAGGCAAGTATCAGATTTGTTTGGAATATCACATTGGGAACTGCAAAGGCCCTTGTGTTGGAACCCAAAGCGAGGAGGAATACTTGGACAGTATCGGACAGATACGTCGTATTTTGAAAGGGCATCTAGGTGAGGTTAAGAGAGAATTAAAAGAGATCATGCATCGAGCTGCCGAGGAATTGAAATTTGAAGAAGCTCAACGGTACAAGGAGAAGTTAGACTTACTGTCAAAGTATCAAAGCAAAAGTACCATTGTGAGTCCGACCGTAGGAGATGTTGAAGTATACAGTATAAGTAGTACAGAAAAGCAAGCATTCGTAAACTTTCTTCGCATATCTCAGGGGATTATCGTGATTTCCAGAAATGTTGAAGTGAAGAAAAAAATGGGGGAGAATGAATCAGAGATACTGGAACACGTGATTGGTCAAATGCGTCAACAATATGGTGATGATTGTCCGCAAATGATCACTTCTGTAACAGTAGATTGGCCCGATCCTAATATCACTATTCTAGAACCAAAAGCTGGCGATAAAAGACGATTATTGGATTTGAGTATAAAAAATGCCATGTTATACAGGCAAGAAAAACTCCGTCAATATGAAAAGCTTAATCCACAGGTTAGGGTAGATCGATTATTGGAAAAAATGAGAGAAGACCTACGGTTGAACGAGTTGCCCCGACACATTGAGTGTTTCGATAATAGTAATTTTCAAGGAACTTATCCGGTGAGTGCCTGTGTCGTGTTCAAAGACGGTAAACCAGCAAAGCAGGAATATCGCCACTTTAATATTAAGACGGTCCAAGGTCCAGATGACTTTGCCACCATGAAAGAAGCCATTACAAGGAGGTATACTCGTTTGATGGAACAGAAAGAACCACTTCCACAACTGTTAGTTGTTGATGGTGGAAAGGGGCAACTAAGTGCAGCCATAGAAGCCTTAAAGGAGATCAATGTGTATTCAAAATTAGCAGTGATTGGAATAGCCAAGAGATTAGAAGAGTTATATTATCCTAATGATCCCAACCCATTGTATATTGACAAAAGAAGTGAAACCCTTAAGGTAATTCAGCATATGCGTGATGAAGCACACCGATTCGGGATTACTCATCATAGAAAGCGCAGAGATAAAGGGACGTTAAAATCTTCTTTGACGGATATCCCAGGAATAGGGCCGGCGAAAGCAAAATTGCTTTTGAAAGAATTTAAAAGTGTGAGTAGAATAAAAAGTGCTTCCATGGAAATCTTGGAGCCTATTGTTGGTAAACAATCTGCTGAGAGTATTGTTGCATTCTACCACGTTCAGTCATGAGTGGAGAATTAGATATATTAGAAAAGTTACTTTTTCAAATTGAGCAATCAGAGATAGGGTGTCTACTTTTCTCAAATTCATTTGATGATCCTTATGGAGAATACAATGTTGTAATGGGTTCGGGTGAGAAACGCGGATTTGTAAAACCGTCTGAGCTAACTGGTTTTGAAGGGCTTGCATTGGGACATATTGCCTATTCCTATAAAAATAGGGTGTACCAACATTTAGAAGGTGAACAAGACCATTTAGATAGAGGTTACAGGTGGCCTCATTTTTACTTTTTTGAACCTGAAAAATACTACATACACACTCGAAAGGGTGAAATAAACTCAAATTTTAAGCTACCAAATAATAGGGTAGTTGCTCAAGAAAAGCAGGATGAGAAAATTGAATGGTGTTGTACCGAGAGCAAGCAGGATTACTTAAGAAAGGTAGAAGAAATTAGGGACTGTATTGTGAATGGAGTATTTTATGAAATGAACTTTTGTGTAGAGTTTCAGTCAAGCCTAAATCTTAATCCTTATGTATTATTTATGGAGTTGGTCAAGTCTTCCCCAGCGCCTTTCGCATGCTTTTATAAATTGGGTGATCGATTTATGATCGGTGGGAGCCCCGAAAGGTTTCTTGCTAAACGAGGTTCAAAACTAATCAGTCAGCCCATTAAGGGGACAAGTAAACGCACCGGTAATGAAGATGCTCAAGAGCGCAAATCATTGGCGAATAGTGCAAAAGATAGGGCTGAGAATATCATGATCGTAGATTTGGTAAGAAACGACCTTTCTAGAGTTTCAAAAGTGGGTAGTGTGAAAGTAGAAGAATTGTGTGGTATTTATACCTTCCCAAATGTTCATCAAATGATTTCTACTGTTATTTCAGAAGTGTCAGATGATGTCGGCTTCAATGATATTATAGAAGCTACCTTTCCAATGGGAAGCATGACGGGAGCACCTAAAATTGAAGTCATGAAGCATATTGATCGATTAGAATCTTTTAAGCGCAACCTTTACAGTGGGAGCATCGGCTACTGGAACAATGGTGATTTTGATTTAAATGTGGTAATTAGAAGTCTAGAAAAAGTGGGTGATTCTTTATTCCATGGTGTTGGAGGTGCCATAACCTATGATAGTATCGCGGCAGATGAGTACGAGGAATGCCTGACCAAGGCGCAATCCATTAGAAGGCTGATTTAATCCTCGAATTTGTACCCAACACCCTTTACGGTGAATATGTAGTTGTCTTCGAGTTTTTCGCGGATCTTTCTAACGTGAACGTCTATGGTACGATCAACCACAAGTACTTCATTTCCCCAAACATTCTCTAAGATCTCATCGCGTGAAAATACACGTCCAGGTTTGGTGGCCAAAAACGAAAGTAATTCAAATTCTTTACGAGGAAATTGAATGGCTTTCCCGTTATATTCTACAACAAATCGTTCACGATCTATGACAAGGTTGTCAAACTCCATTTTTGCAATTTCTTCTTCTGTTAGTGCGGCCTGACGTCTTAAAATGGCTTTGATTCTGCTTAGTAAAACCCTTGAGCGAATAGGCTTGGAAATATAGTCATCTGCTCCTGCTTCAAACCCAGCGAGTTCGGCAAATTCTTCGCTTCTCGCGGTAAGAAATATGATAGCAATTTCGGAAGTTTCGGGATCCTCCTTAAGCTGTCTGCATGCTTCCATGCCATCCATAACGGGCATCATGACATCCATAAGGATAAGGTGTGGTTTCACTTTTCTTGCTTTATCCACGCCTTGTTGCCCATTGGCAGCAACGTAAACCTCATAACCCTCCTTGTTAAGGGAATGACGTATAAGTTCTAGGATATCTTGTTCGTCATCGACAACTAGGATTTTCGTGTTTTTCTTCATTTGCTCCATACAAAGAAATCTCTAGAAGATGATCAGTAAGTTTTTTTAGTGTTAATAAAGCATTAACATGGTGTCTTGGTTGATTTATTTCGAACCAAGTAACCCCTCTAATTTGTTGGCTAGCGCTTCTCCCCGTAATCCTTTGGCTATGATTTTACCTTCCTTATCCAATAAGAATGTTTGAGGAATCGAATGAACTTGGTACAAACCTGCTGGAGCGCTTCTCCATCCTTTTAAGTCGCTTCCATGTATCCATGTAAGGCCATCTGCTTCGATCGCTGCTTTCCAACGATTGCGGTCCGTATCAAGAGATACACCCATGATCTCGAAGCCTTTATCCTTGTATTTCTGGTATAGTTGAACAACATTTGGATTTTCCCGTCTACAAGGCCCACACCATGATGCCCAAAAGTCAATCATCACTATTTTTCCTCGAAGAGAACTCAACGTGACTTTTTTATTATCGGGACTCATCAAGGATATTTCCGGCGCTTCACCACCATTCATTAATGAGGCTTCATTTTGAAATTTCTCCTTGATTTCGATAGCATATTTTGACTTTTCATCTGCTTTTTCAGCGCAAACTACAGCATGCTTAAAAAGCTCGTATCCAGGTTTATCCAATGCTCCAAAGGCAATGATAAAGTACGGGATAAAACCTTCTTTTTGCTCCATGGCCGTGTTTAACATGTAGTCATTACGTTGTTTCATCAGTCGAGTATAACGAGAATTGATGACAGCAGCTTGTTGCATCCCGTTTCCATCCTTTTGAATGGCCTCAGCTTCTTTGCGAAGAGCGTCAAAGTCTTTCATAAAGGATTGATTCGCCTTCACTATTTTTCTAAGCAAACGACTATCGCTAAGTTCTTCTCCTTTGATTTCGTAGTCCACGTAGTTACCCACTAGGCTCAAGTCTAATTCTAAACGTGAATCATTGTTGAGCATCATGTAAATAGAAGCTTGCGGCCCCATTTGTAGCTGGCAAAAAACATCGTGTTTGGTATGTCCTTTTAGTTTGAAATTCCCTTCTTCATCGGTTCTGGCACTATCAATGAAAACCAACTGTTGCGGTGTCATTTCCCATAATATCAACAAATGCTGTGGGGAATTTTTTAGTTTGCCCTCAAGAATGAATCCATCGTCCACCTTTTCTAAGGTGCCTTTTGTAGGTGTGATGAGATCGTTGATTTCATCTTTGATGTTCTTTTCGGTTTTATTAGCGTTGAGGTTGTTATTGCAGGCAAAGAGCCCAAATAAAATGAACCATAGCGAGATTGACTTGCGGGGATACAACTGCATGATTCCAAAGATACAAAAAATGAGTCCTTCAGGACTTTAAAACGATATAAGTAAACCTAAATGGGGTTAATCGAATGAAACGTCTTTTGGATGTAAGGCATCTTCAACGCGGTAATCACCAATGGCTGTTCTTCGTAAATTGGTAAGGTATGCGCCACTATTAAGCTTCTCACCGAAATCTCTCGCTAAACTTCTAATATAAGTACCCTTAGAGCAAATAACTAGAAAGTCGACCTCTGGCAGCTCAATTCGCGTTATTTTGAAATCATAAATATGAACAACTCTTGATTTGATCTCTGCTTGTCCTCCTTTTCTAGCAATATCATAGGCCCTTTGTCCTTTTATTTTAACGGCTGAAAATAATGGCGGTACTTGGCTTATCTCCCCAATAAAGGATTGTCTGCATTCTTCTATCTTCTCTAATGTGATATGTTCAATAGGGTAGTTTTGGTCTATTTCTGTTTCTAAATCAACACTTGGTGTAGTTGCGCCCAAAACGAAAGTGCCGGTGTACTCCTTAGATTGAGCTTGAATACCCTCAATTTGCTTGGTCATTTTCCCCGTGCAAAGAATCAATAACCCGGTAGCTAAAGGGTCCAAGGTGCCAGCATGGCCAATTTTTTTCGCGTTAATTCCATATTTGACCTTTTTTACCGCTTGGAACGATGTCCAACCATGGGGTTTATCAACGAGAATAATACGTGCATTCTCGGGTGCAGAATTATTCATTATTCTATGATAACCTTCTGCGAATGATGGATTGTATCTCCATTGAATAATTGCATGGAATAAATTCCCGGAGCAAGGTTTGCAGTAAAAAGTCGATAAACGTGTCGGCCTTCATCAACGTTGATCTTAACATCGTTCAACTCTTGGTTATACGGGTTTACAGATGAACCGTGGATTCCCAATAGACGGACAGTTAACGCTAAGTCTGTGGGAGCGTCAAACTCGATGTTCACAAATCCATCGGCGGCAGGGATAGGGAATACACTCACTTTTTCGATAGTACCCTGGTTTTTAGGGTCTACGATTTTAACTCGGGCCAAGTAAGGATTCATTCGATTACTGCGGCCGTAGGATCCGATTACATAGAAAACACCAGGTTCGTCAAACTTGGCTTGGATGCCTTCGTAATCGCCCCATCGTTGCATTTCAGGAGCAATACCTCCGTACGAGATTAATGACCTTCCCTTTTTGATGGTCACAAAATCGGAGTATTCACCGTAACGATTTTGATAAAAAACACCCATTCCTGGAGTATCGGTTAAGCTGCTATATACCGCGGTAGTTATGGTAGAAGGATCGCCGCTCTCCATACTAGCATAGGCCATCGCTGGATAACCAAACTCTAAATTCGGGTGTGTGTATAGTTCTGCTTTAATTTCAGGATCGTTAGAAGAAATCCTGTAAATATGACCATGCATGATATGTGCTTCATCGGTTTCGAAATTTCTCGAGTTTTGCATGTACTGAATTCGGTCTCCATTTCGTATGGCTGTGAGTACTCGCGCATCATTGGTGCGCAGTTTATGAGATAAACTAGTATCCGGTTGTAAGGCACTTGGAGGGAAACCGTACTTTGCGTTCGACGTTAATACTTTCAATTCGTATTCTGCATCGCCGCTTCGCTGCGTATTGGTGATATGATGAAGAAAGACGGTATCGTTGTTTTCACTATATGGTCTAACACTTAAAAAATAATTATCCGCACCATCCGGCATCGGGCCATTTTGAACTGGGCAAATACTCCAAATAGGTTCATCTTCAAAAAATAGGTTATTGAAGAAGTTGGTATGTAAACTATCTCCGTTATATCCATCTTTCTTGTTTATCTGCCAAATTACAGCTTCTCTAAATCCTTCTTCCCAACTACTTCCGTTTGCAAGTAAGTTGACGGTGATATACAAGTCTTCTTTGGTCTGAGAAACAATTGGGTAATCACTCCAAATGGTATCATCCACTGGTTTCCCAGGAATTTTATAAACGTTCCATGGTTCTAGTGGGTCACCAGGTGTAGAGAATCCAACCACTATAAAACTGGTTTTATCTGTGGTACCATGCATATACAAGGCGATAAATCGATCGGTGTATGGATCATAGATAACACGAGGGTCGTAGTAACGAGTTAAGGGCGGTAGATCATCTACTTTGTTCTGTTGAACAGGGAAATATTGCATAGACCAAGACCTCAAAATCTTACCCGTATCATCGTAAACGTAAATGCGAGTGTTTCGCGCAGAAATGATGGTACCGTCATTGGCAACGGCTATGTCGTTGTCATTAGGAGTTCCAGCTCCAGCTGAAAATTGACCATCAATTTCATTTTCAATTTCTGGTTTTAGAAGAATTTGCTCGGTAGGTTTTATGTTGATCTTTCTTCTGATGTTCACTGGTTTATTTCTGAGCTTGATTTCGCGGAGGCTATCTATTCTATGACGCAACTGCTCATCAATGCCTTTGGGTAAAGGCATCTCATGTGGTATTCCTTCCTTTGCCTCTTCAACCCAAAAATCTGGAGTAGACCTCGGGTCAAATGTATTTACCTTAGGGTATGTTAAATCTCTAGTGATATGCACTTGTGCCTGAAGCATTGTGCTCACAGACAGAATAATGAACAGGGTTATAACGCGTGTCATAAACTTCTAAATTACCAAATATTCACCTCGAATTCCAAAGTGATGCCAAACTTTTGACGAATATCTTTTTGAATGGTTTCAGCCAACCTTTTCACATTTCCGCCAATACCCCCTCCATAATGCACTAAGACAAGGGCTTGTTTACTGTGTACTCCAATTGAACCATCGCGAAAACCTTTCCAACCCGCTTTTTCAATCAGCCACCCTGCTGGAACTTTGGTGTTTTCTGAATCTATCCTGTAGCCACGAATATCTGAGTATTTGGTGCTCAACTCTTGATAAAGCGTGTTGGGAACAACAGGATTCTTAAAAAAAGATCCAGCATTACCAATGAGCTTAGGGTTTGGTAGTTTTGAAGTTCTGATTTCAATTACCGCTTCGGATACGTCTTTTATGCTGGGTTGGCTGATGTTCTTTTGGTTAAGTACCTGTTGAATGTCTCCGTACTGTGTATTGATCGTTGGCTTTTTTTGTAAAACAAGGGTTACGGAGGTAATTAGATATTTCCCTTTGTGGGATCGTTTGAAAATACTATCTCGATAGCCGAATTTACATTCGCTGTGCGAGAAGTGGTTGATTTCTCCTGTTTCAAAGTTGAGGGCAGTAAGTGAGTGAAACGTATCCTTTAATTCCACCCCATAAGCTCCAATATTTTGTATGGGTGCAGCACCAATACTTCCTGGTATTAAGCTTAGATTTTCTATGCCACCCCATCCGTTGTTCACAGCATGTTCTACAACAGTATGCCATGTCATGCCGGCCCCAAATTGGATACGAATGCTTTCATCGGATTCTTCTAAGATGTTTATGCCTTCTATTCTATTGATCAACACCTTGGGGATGGCGTTAGTAGTAAACAATACGTTAGATCCTCCTCCTAAAATGCGATGCGGGAGGCTAAAAAATCCGGTTGAATGAAGTTTCAATGCATCTTCTTCGGATTCTACAGTGGTGCACTCTTCAGCGATGACAGGAAATCCGAATGTATTGTGATGAGAAAGATTGACTAAATGTTGAATTCTCACAACGCAAAGAAAGGGGTAAATCTTAAACCCACATATCGCAAGCGAGCTTTTTGATGGTATTTTGTTCTCAAATCAAATAAAATCACAAATTTTAAAGATTCCGTGAACTTACTTTTTGTTACTTTGTTTAAGTAATAAGATGAACACTTTGACAAACGCGCTGGTTTTGTTGGGCTTTTTTGCCTTCATGGAGGGAGTTGCTTGGTTTACACATAAATACGTCATGCACGGTTTTTTGTGGACCTGGCATAAATCGCATCATGAGCCTCGTAAAGGGGTATTTGAGTTGAATGATTTGTTTGGCTTTATGTTCGCCATACCATCTATCGTTTTGATTGTTCTAGGTTCAGATGGTTTTACATGGTATTTCTTTGCGGGACTAGGTATCGCTCTATATGGTTTTGCCTATTTTCTCGTGCATGATGTTTTTGTACATCAAAGGGTGAGGTGGTTAAAAACAACCAATATATCTTATTTCAGAGCCATGCGTTTAACCCATCATTTGCATCACGCGGTGCACACCAAACGCGGAGCAGAGGCATTTGGCTTCCTGCTTGTTTTACCCAAATTCTACAGAAGATTTCATGCCAAATAAAACCGTCACCATCGTTGGTGCTGGGTTAGGATCTCTAGCTACAGCACTTCGCCTATCCTACAAGGGCTATCAGGTAAAGATTATTGAGAAACAAGATAAGGCGGGTGGAAGGCTGCATATACTTAAAAAAGATGGTTTCACCTTTGATGTGGGTCCTTCATTCTTTTCCATGAGCTATGAGTTTCACGAGTTGTTTGATAGTATCGGAGAGCCCATTCCGTTTGAACTAAATGAACTGAATCCATTATACACGGTAAATATACAGGGTCAGGATAGAGTGTTTCAGATATATAAGGATTTGGATAAACTCGCGACTGAGTTTAGAGGTATCGAAGATGATTTTGAAACCAAAGTCCGAAAATATCTAAAGGGGGCCAAAGAGATTTTTCACGACACGGAATACCGTGTGGTAAAAAAGAACTTCGATTCGATCGTTGGTTTTTTAGCCTCCATGGCAACGGTTCCCTTAAAACACGCCCCAAAATTGTTTCGAACGTTTTGGGCGGAGCTCGAACGTCATTTCGATTCGGAGGAAGTGAAAATAATTTTTTCGTTGGTGGCTTTCTTTTTAGGTGCTACTCCGTTCAATACTCCTTCGGTTTATAATTTATTGAATTATACAGAATTGGAGCATGATGGTTATTGGAATGTAAAAGGCGGAATGTACAAGATCGTTGAAGGTATTCTACCTCTTTTGGAAAAGAAAGGAGTTGAAATCATTTACAATACCGAAATTGTTTCAGCCCAATACAATAAAAAAGAGCTAGTCTCGGTTACCGATCAAAACGGAGAAGTATACACTTCAGACTTATTTGTAATTAATGCAGATGCAGCTTGGTTCAGGGGCAAATTCTTAAACCGACCTAAATTCTCAGAAGAGAAATTAGACAAGTTAGAATGGACACTAGCACCATTTACCATTTATTTGGGTGTTAAAGGTAAAATTGACGGCATTCATCATCATAACTACTTTTTAGGTAATAACTTTAGGGACTACGCCGACACCATTTTTAGAAGTACCGTAGCACCAGAAAAACCGTATTACTATGTAAACGTGGCGTCTAAAAGCAATGCGAATTGTGCCCCAGAAGGATGTGAGAATTTGTTCATTTTATGTCCCGTTCCTGATTTAAGGGTTAAACCAGATTGGAGTGATGCGGATCATTTAGTGAATGAAATTATTGATGACTTGGGAGAACGTGTGGGATACGACATCAAAAACAATATACTTACTCAAGTTGTTTATACTCCGGAACATTGGAAGGATATGTTCAACCTTTATAAAGGAAGCGGATTAGGGTTGGCGCACGGTTTAAACCAAATCGGAGCATTTCGACCCTCAAATAAAGATGAAGTGTTGAATAACCTGTACTATGTGGGTGCTAGCACAGTGCCTGGAACAGGTCTCCCAATTGTGGTAATAGGTTCAAAACTGGTATTAGAAAGAATAGAAAATGAGCATCCAACTGTTTGATAAAACGTCGAATGACTTAAGTAGAAGGGTTTCGTTGAATTACTCAACCAGTTTTTCATTGGGTATAAAATTATTATCCAAAGAATATCGGTGGGCAGTTTTTGCAACTTATGGTTTTGTTCGCTTAGCGGATGAAATCGTTGATACCTTTCATGGGTTTGATAAAGCACGCTTGTTAGCTGATTTCAAAGCACAAACCTATCAATCCATTCGAGAAGGAATCAGTACTAATCCGATTTTGCACTCATTTCAACTTGCGGCAAATCAGTTTGGTATTACAGATGACTTAATTGAGCCTTTTTTCCAGAGTATGGAAGAAGACTTGCACACCAATACGCATAACCAAAAATCATATGATGAATATATATATGGTAGTGCCGAGGTAGTGGGCTTGATGTGCCTAAAAATATTTTGTAAAGGAGACCAAAACCAATATGATAGTTTACTTCCTTATGCTAGGAGTTTAGGTGCGGCTTTTCAAAAGGTGAATTTTTTGAGAGATATCAAATCAGATATTGAAGAAAGAGGTCGATTGTACTTCCCAAATATCGATTTTAACAATTTCTCCGATGCTGACAAGTTGCATATCATAGAAGATGTAAAAAAAGATTTTGAGCACGCATATATCGGTATTCTGAAATTGCCAATTGGTAGTCGACTTGGCGTTTATACCGCTTATATTTATTATTTGAAGCTGTTACAAAAGATCGAGCGAACAACCGCATCAGAAATCATGAACCAACGGATTCGCATCCCCAACAGCCAAAAAATTGTGCTGTTGGCTCAAAGTTATGTTCGTGAGAAATTGATGTCTGCTTAGGATACTTCCTAACCAAATATCCAACTGAATACTTCATCCACTCGACCAAAAGAATGGATTTTTATCCTGCGTTTAGGGTTGTCTGGAATCTTGCAATATTTTGAAACAATCATATCAGTAAAGCCGAGCTTCTCTGCCTCTGTTATTCGCTGTTCTACTCGTTGAACCGCTCTAACTTCACCTGATAAACCAACTTCCCCAGAAAATACATAACCCTTGGGTAGTGATAAACCCTGATAGCTACTCATAATCGCCGCCATCAAGGGTAAGTCGAGTGCGGGGTCTTCAAGTCGTAAACCGCCGGCAAGGTTTACAAATACGTCGGATTGACCCAGTCGAAAACCGCAACGTTTTTCAAGAACGGCAAGCAACATGTTGAGCCTTCGGATATCAAAGCCAGTTGCTGACCGTTGTGGTGTGCCGTATACTGCTGTGCTAACTAAGGCTTGAACTTCTAGTAGCAAGGGCCGAATTCCTTCTAATACACAGGCAATTCCTATACCGCTGAGCGCTTCCTCTCGTTGAGCTAGCCATATTTCAGAGGGGTTTTTTACAGGACGAAGTCCTGTTCCTAGCATTTCATAGATTCCAAGTTCTTGCGTACCGCCAAAACGATTTTTTAAGGTGCGTAGGATGCGGTAAACATGGTGTCTATCACCCTCAAATTGCAACACGGTATCTACCATATGTTCCAGGATTTTCGGGCCAGCTATTGAGCCTTCTTTGGTGATGTGTCCAATCAGAAAAATAGGGGTATCGGTTTCTTTGGCAAATTGTAAAAGTTTACCGGTGCATTCTTTGATTTGAGAGATGCTTCCAGGCGTGGAATCAAGTTGATCACTGTACAATGTTTGAATAGAATCAATGATCATTACTTCAGGCCTATCTTGGGTTATATGATTTAGGATGTTGTCCAATAAGGTTTCAGTAAGGACCTCACAGGTAGGGTTTTTTATTCCAATTCTTTCGGCACGAAGTTTTATTTGCGACTCGCTTTCTTCCCCGCTGACATACAGCACTTTGGAGTTAGATTCCAGTGCCATTTGAAGGAGTAATGTGCTTTTACCAATTCCTGGTTCTCCACCTAACAGAATAACAGCACCAGGAACAAGCCCGTCTCCAAGAACCAGGTTTAGTTCACTATCGCTGAGGGTTATGCGTTCATTTTCTAAGGGTTGAATTTTCTTTATGTTAACGGGAGATACCGTCTTTCGGTTGGAAGTTGTCCATGTGTTGACCGTTTTGCTCGGTTTTAATTCTTCTATTAAGGTGTTCCATTGAGAGCAACCAGGGCACTTACCAACCCATTTGGGCGACTCGAAACCACAAGACTTACAAAAGAAAGCAGTTTTTTGCTTGGCCATACCTCAAAGATAGAGGATTCAAACAGCTGCAAATAATGCAATTTTTTCTGTCCAAATAATCTACAATTAAGTCCAACACAAAACCGTTAACTTAGAATAATTCTCAATAAGTAGTAATTTTGTGGTACAAGACATGACAAAAGAAATGATCACCATATACGCAGAAGCTACGCCAAATCCAGAGAGTATGAAGTTTGTAGCTAGCAAAATGTTGCTTCCAAACGATTCTTCGGATTTTAGAAATAAGGAAAAAGCGGAGAATTCACCATTGGCAAAAGCCTTATTTGAAATGGGTTTTGTAGAGGGTGTTTTCATAATGAATAACTTCGTTAGCGTTACAAAAAATAGCGAGTACGAATGGTTTGACTTAATTCCAGACCTTAGAAGCTTTTTTGCAGAATGGATAGAAGATGGTAAGGAAATCGTTTCCCCAGTAAAAGAATTGTCACCTGAGCAAGAAACCGAAATTGAGCGCAAAATCAAACAGCTTCTGGAAGATCACGTAAAGCCAGCTGTTGAAATGGATGGCGGTGCTATAGATTTTAAAAGCTTTGAGAATGGAGTCGTTACCGTTGAACTAAAAGGTAGTTGCAGCGGATGTCCATCTTCTACTATGACATTGAAATCGGGTATTGAAAACCTGTTGAAGAGAATGGTGCCCGAAGTTGAAACTGTAGAAGCATACGGAGTTTAATTTCAATTTTTCAGTTTATGATTTCCCATTTCTAGGGAAATAGCACATATTTGTTAGACTAACAATTTGACAATATGGAATCTCTTGCGGAACAAAGAATGCAAAACGACCCAACGTTTAAGTCGTTGCATGAATTCTTTTTAAATTCAGCCAATAATATACACAATCCCCAAAAAACCTTTTTATTGCGTAAGGAGGAAGGTGCATGGAAGGAGTATTCTTACGCTTATCTCATTGAGGAAATCAATAAAATGGCTTCTTTCTTTATTGAAAGTGGCTTAGAGAAGGGAGATAGGGTAGCGATCGTACTTGAGAACTGCCCAGAGTATTACATCATGGACCAAACTTTACAAAAAATTGGTTTGGTGAATGTTTCTATTTATCCCACATTAACACCGGAGGAAACCAAGTTTATTATCAATGATTCTGGGTCAAAAATGGTTGCCGTGGGCAACCCATTCCTTTTAAAGAAAGTACAAAAGGTAGAAGCAGATTGTCCCACTTTAGAGCAAATTATTTTTGTTCCTTCTGATAAAAAAGAAGAGGGTAAAGTAATCAACTATTCTACCGTTTTAGAAAAAGGAAATACATCGTTATCAAAGCATATCGACGAGATTGAAAACCGGTTTTCTCAAGTAGGAAAAGAAGACCTCGCTACTCTTATTTACACGAGTGGTACAACAGGAGTACCTAAGGGAGCTATGTTGACTCATTATAATTTCATGAGTAATTGCTACGATGCAAAGGAGCTTTGTCCGGCAATTATGGAGACCGATTTGTATCTATCATTTTTACCCCTAAGCCATGTCTTTGAGCGGATGGCAACCATGTACTTGAGTACATACGTTGGAGCGGCGGTAGCCTTTTCAGAAGGTATAGAGAAAGTAGCATTAAATATTTCTGAAGTTCGTCCAACTGTTATGGCAACCGTACCTCGATTATTAGAGCGTATCCACGATAAAGTAATTAAGAATGCAACCGCCGGAGGGGGAATTAAAGCAAAAATTTTCCTGTGGTCCGTAGGTATAGGTGCCAAAGTGAGAGAGACTAGAGATAACGGACAAGAGCCAGGTGGTTTGTTAGCGATTAAAGCAGGAATAGCTGAGAAATTAGTGTTCTCAAAAATTAAAGCCAAAATGGGCGGTCGAATGAAAATGTTTGTTTCTGGCGGTGGTGCCTTGCCTAAGCACGTTGGAGAATTTTTTGCGAACCTAGGTCTTAAAGTTCAAGAAGGTTATGGCTTGACAGAAACATCTCCTTTTTGTACCGTTAATGAATTTGAAAGACAGGTTTATGGAACCGTTGGTAGGGTGGCTCCACGACAGTATGTGGCCATTCAGGATATAGAGTCAAAGGAAATACTTACCGTTCAACATTACGATAGTTTTAATGCTGCTTTTGCCTCGGAGGAAGGTGAAATATTGATCAAAGGACCTAACGTAATGAAAGGGTATTATCAGAAAAAAGAAGAAACAGATAATGTATTTGATCAAGATGGTTGGTTTCACACCGGTGACATAGGAAGATTTGAGAAAGGGTATTTGAAAATTACAGATCGCCTAAAAAACATGCTGAAAACATCTCTTGGTAAAAATATATATCCTACACAGATAGAAAACGTGTATTTAAAGTCAGATCGTATAGATCAGGTGTTCATCATTGGCGATAAGCGCGAATATCTCACGGCAATTGTAGTGCCAAGTGTCGAAACTCTAGAAGAGCAAAACAAGGAAAAGGCAGATTCATTATCTGAGGGAAGCGACTTTACTAGCGATGAGTGGATCAAAAAATGGATTCTTGAGCACATGAAAGAATCTGCAAAACAGTTAGCGAAGTTTGAAAGAGTTAAAGATATCTTGGTGAAGAGAGAACCATTTAGTGTTGAAAACGGAGATATGACGATTACACTTAAGGTGAAACGTAAGGTAGTGATGGAGAAATACGAAAAAGAAATTGAATCCTTATATGCTTAAGGCTTAATCCATTGGATAAAAACATACAGCACCAGGAAGAAAACTCCCTGAATGCCAAATAGCGAAGAAGCAATTCGATTTTTTGCTGGTTTGCTAACGCTATTGAGCAACAGGTGAAATAAAAAGGCAAAAACAAACCAGGCAAAGTAATTCTGCATGGGTATTATGCTGTTTTTCCAGTGCCAAAAGTCGTACGCCATGGCTACGGGTTCCATAAAAAAATCGTAGAGCGTCATAAGAACTGCACCCAATAGAGATCTCAGTAATGTAGATTTAACGCGAGGAGCGAGGATACTGCTTGTAAAGAAGACCAATGCAGCCCAATTGACACCAATCAAATAGGGAATGCCTTGCCAATCCGGTCCAAGGGTTGCTCCGTAGTGGTAAGACCCAAAGAGTAAGCCGGTTTGTACGCCCAGCATTTCAATGAAGAAGCCCATGATTCCAATGGCTGCCAACGCCACAACATGGCTTATTTCCCATTTCTTGTGGAAAATCCATGCAACCACGAATGAACCCAGAATATTTAAGGGAGTTAAATCAATGAAAAGTGGTTTTAAATCGGGGATCAAAAAACCAATGATTCCCACCAAATAAATGATGCCAACAACTGCAATAACTCTATTCTCAATCTTTTGCATCGGGTATTATTTTGTTTAAGATATTCGCTCCTAAAAGGCATAATGGTATTCCGCCTCCAGGATGCACGCTTCCACCGCAAAAATAGAGGTTTTTGTAACTCGAGGTGAAATTGGCTTGTCTAAAAAATGCAGACATCCTATCGTTGCTACTGCTGCCGTATAAACTACCTTTATCACTCGAGGTGCGCTGTTCAATCAAAATAGGGTCGAGATAGTCCTCTGTTTCAATAAGGGGGGAAATGTCAGTTTGAAGAACGGTATTGACTTTTTTGATTATTTTCTCCCGTGCCTTTGCACGGAATGCTTCCCAATCTTGTCCGTCGTTGTGAGGTACATTGATCATGACAAACCAGTTTTCGCATCCTTCGGGTGCATCCTTCGGGATTACTTTGGATGAAATGTGTATGTATACAGTGGGGTCTGATTGAATGGTTTTGTGTTTGAATAGATGATTGAATTCCTCGCGGTAATTTCCTGAAAACAGGATATTATGAACGTCTAGGTTTTCAAATGTTTTACTAATTCCCCAGTAAAAAATCAGTGCAGATGAAGAATTTTCGGCTTTAGCGATTTTTTTTGGAACTTCAGTTTTTAGTAAGTTACGATACAGTACTTTGGCATCTATATCCGATACGCAAATATCACAGGGGTATTCCACTCCGGAATCATCTTGGATACCGACGATTTGATCAGATTTCTTCCGAACGTTGTTCACGGGTGAATTAAACTTGAATTCTACTCCTAATCGGGTTGCCTGTTCATAGATAATTTCTGCTATGGCGCGCATGCCTTTTTTAGGCAGGTAGGCACCATAATGAAACTCGAGGTGCGGGATGACATTCAAGGTGGCGGGCGCTTGGTATGGATTAGAACCATTGTAAGTAGCATAGCGATTAAATAGTTGAATGAGCTTATCGTTTGAAAATCGTTGTTCCAAGGAATTATTCATGGTTTTGAACATATCCAAACGCCAAAGATTCGCTATACCTTTAATTCCGGTCTTCGATAAATAGGTGTTAATTTTATGTAAGCTATTTTCTAAAAAGACTGGTGAGGTGATGTCGTAGACTAGTTTTGATTTCTCTAAGAATGATTTGATTTTATGTTCATCCTCATAAAAGTATTGGCTAGCTTCTTTTACGAATTGATCCAGGTTGGAATGCGCCCGAAAGGGTTGTTTATTATCCCAAAAATAATGGCAAAGGGTTTCTAATTTGTGAACATTGAATTGTTTGGAAAGGTCATCATCGAGCAGATCATAAACGAAGTCGGGCATAGTAAACAAGCTGGGTCCCATATCAAAGCGGTACCCCTTGGAATTAAACACGCCCAGTTTGCCACCAAACGTAGCGTGTCGCTCGAGAACCAGCACCTGATAGCCCTTTCGTGCTAGGTGTACACTACTTGCTAATCCTGCTATACCACTGCCTATAACAACTGCTTGTTCCCCCATGTTATAAAGACAACAAAATAAGGCTTGAAATAGCACAGAATTCTACAAAAGTTTACAGGAATTGGCAACAAATTGGTGGGAATTCCCATTGGTTGTCTCGGATTTCCTTTATTATCAGTAGGTTAACTTTTTTTAAAAAAATGCAATCTTTCTTTTGCTTATTCTCTTTTTCCCTTTATTTTTGCCACATACTCAATCAAAATTAAAGAATAAAAACATGAAAAAAATCACTTTCGCTTTAGCAGCAATCGCAGCATTTACTTTCGCTGCATGTGGTGGTGGCGCATCTGAAGAAGGTGCTGCTACTGAAGAGACAACAACAACTGAAGAGACTACAACTGAAGAAGCTACTACTGAAGAAGCTACTACAGAAGAGGCTACTACAGAAGAGGCTACTGAAGAAGCAACTACTGAAGAGGCTACTGAAGAAGCTTCAACTGAAGAAGCTACTGAAGAAAGCGCTGAGTAATCAACTCTTTTTGATCAACGAAAAAAGGCATTTTGTGAAATGCCTTTTTTTTTGCATTTTTGTAAAAGAATGAAATCCTTCAAGGCGCTGATATTTGCTATATCCTTCATGTTTTTACTGCCTTCGGCACTAAAAGCTACAGGTGACGAGCCCTTGGTAGGCGGTCCTACGTTTAGATTAACACCTAACCCGGTAAATGGATCTTTCTTTCATGTAAACCTTGACTTTAATGCAAATGAATACCCTGATGCGGGTATCATTATTTCCGATGTCTTAGGAAAAACAGTCTATTTCCAAACCCTAAAGCAATCTGATTTTGCTGAAGGTCGTGTCCGCATTTCAGTGATGGATGCAAACTTAAATAAAGGCGTTTACTTTCTCCAGATAAAAAGCGGAGATACATCTAAAACGCAAAAGTTAGCGATTCGCTAGTCTATTCGTTTATGACCTCAATTGCGAACAAAGGGGTGTCTTCCTTTTTGTATTTGTTGCTTGTATGTTCATTCCTAGTGTTTATTTACGTTCTTACTGACAATCATGTACGAACAGTTTGGGGTGTACATCCAAGGGATTTCTCAAAGTCTTATTCGTTTTTAACGGGAGCATTCATACACGGTGATTTTGATCATTTATGGAGTAATGTGATTTCTTTGTTGGGTTTAGGTTTTATTTTTTGGCTTTTATATCCGTCGGCTTGGGGCTATTTTTTTATATGGCAATGGCCTCTTTCTGGTTTGATTCTATTTGCTCTTGGAGATTTCGGTGAGAATCACATAGGAGCATCAACTTGGGTCTATTCTTTTGCAGGATTTCTTGCTCTTCAGACGCTTCGGGTGAAGAATATACGTGCTCGAGCGCTCTTTCTTGCATTGTGTTTATGGTATGGAAGTATGTGGTGGGGTGTTTTGCCCATACAACCGGGTATTTCCCATGAAGGCCATATTGCCGGTTTGATTACCGGAGTGTTACTAGGTTTATGGAAATCTGATCACTGGAACAAATCCCTTAGATCTGAATTTTTATATATTCCGAAGTCTTGGGAAGGAGATAGACCACCCGAGAATCCTTACGACCAATTTAAATAGTGGATTTCTCTAATGCGTTATTAGGTGTTCTAAAGAACAACGCAAAAGTTACGGCGATGATGGCCGCATAAATGGTAAAAATAGTCCATATTTCTTGCCACATGAGGCTCTTGTCGGGATTGGTAAAATAGGTACCTATAAGGTATCCACTACCAATACTTCCGATAACGGCTCCAACGCCATTTACCATCATTGTAAAAATCCCTTGCGCTCTAGATCTTACCCTTTTGTCTACATTTTGCTCAATAAATAAGGAACCAGATACATTAAAAAAGTCGAAGGCCATACCATAGACAACACATGACAGTACAATCATCCAAAGACCGCTACCTGGGTCTCCAAATATGAATAATCCGAAACGCAATACCCACGCAGCCATGGAAATAAGCATGACCTGCTTGATATTGAATCGTTTCATGAAGAAAGGGATGGCCAATATGAAAAGTGTCTCACTTATTTGAGAGATACTCATGATGATGGCCGGGTACTTGACAGCAAGAGTATCGGTGAATTGGGGGTTAGATGAGAAGCTCAAAAGAAATGGGTCCCCGTATGCGTTGGTTAATTGTAGGGCTGCACCCAAAAGCATAGAAAAAAAGAAAAAGAGGATAAAGTTTGTTGACTTCAACAATGCCCATGCATTTCCTCGATCTTCAGTTTGCTCTTTTCCATGCGGTGGGCAATCGGGTAGGGTGAAGGCAAGTATACCCAGAATGAATGCAACACTTCCACCCAGAAAAAATTGATTTGCGGATTGTTCATTGTGTGTCAAGCTAACTGTCCATAATGCAGCGATAAAGCCAATGGTGCCCCAAACACGTATCTTAGGGAAATCCTTGATAACATCAAGGTTGTTGATCTTGAGGATATGATAGCCTACGGTATTCGATAAGGGTATTGTAGGCATGTAACAACACATGGTAATAAGGATGGTCCAAAACATCTGCATGGGGGTCTCTGCCATGGGAATAAAAAAGAGGCCTATTCCACCTAAAATATGCAGTAATCCATATAGCTTCTGAGCCGAAATAAACTTGTCCGCCAAGTGTCCAGCAAGCGTTGGCATAATCAACGAAGCGAAACCCATGGTTGAAAATATTAATCCAAAATCTGTTGCGGGCCATTCTTTATTCCCAAACCAAAAAGCACCTATCGTGAGTAACCAACTTCCCCAGATAAAGAACTGCAAGAAGTTGACGGTCATTAATCTAAACTTAATACCCATTTAATATGCTCAAATATAAGGTTATAGCTCTTGTTTTGTGCCTGGTTTATTGTAATTGAAGTCGGTTTTCAACACCATCGATCAGTGCATGAATAACCTTAATATGAATTTCTTGCGCACGATCGGCATAATCACTTTTCGGAGCGCGTATTTCAATATCACAAAGGTCTTTGATGATTCCACCATTCTTACCGGTTAAGCCAATCACTTTCATACCTTTTGAAATAGCCATTTCCATTGCTAGGGCTACGTTCTTGCTATTCCCACTGGTAGAAATACCCAATAAAACATCGCCTTTTTTTCCATGTGCCTCAATGAATCTAGAAAAGACATGGTCATAGCCAAAATCATTTCCAACACAAGTAATATGGCTCGAGTCACTGATGGCTATGGCTGGAAGTGCTTTTCGGTTGTTTCTGTAACGACCGGTTAATTCCTCTGCAAAATGCATGGCATCGCAATGACTCCCGCCATTGCCACAGGAAATCACTTTGCCTTCTTGGTTAAAGCAATCTGCTAATGCATCAATAGCCTTTTCAATTAAACCGAAATTTGATTCTTCACTGATGAATTCATTCAGTGTATTGTGTGCATCAATGAAGTGTTCTTTGGCGTTCATATTTTAGCGTTTCTTGTACTCTGATATCCCATTTTTCAGAAATTCCACAAAGGGTTCAACCTCAAATTTGAAATAGTCAGCTCCGTATGCTGGCTGCAGCAAATCTTCATTTTGATCCAATAAACAGTAAAGAGGTTGTGTGGATTTTCCAAAATAATACTCCTCCAGTTCAGCATTCTTGTCACCGAGCGTTTTAATAACCTTACCAGAAGATCGGCTCATGAAATATTCGTCTTCCGAAAGATTGATTTTTTTGTCATCAACATATAATGAAACTACGATATAATCTTCTTTCAGTAGTTTCAGTACATTCGGGTCCGACCATACCTTCTCTTCCATCTTTCGACAGTTAACACAACCATGACCGGTAAAATCAATAAACAATGGTTTGTTTTGTTCTCTCGCACAGGCAATAGCCTCGTCGTAGTCATAATAACTATGAATTCCGTGAGGACTATGTAGTAAATCAGAATATTTTGGAGTTCGACAAACGCCTTCTTCAGACTCAGCCGACCTATCAAGTCTAAAATCTTGCGTGCTCATTGGTGGTAGATATCCAGCTAGAGCTTTTAGTGGAGCTCCAAATAGCCCAGGTATCATATAGGTCACGAAACTAAATACGGTAACTACCAGCCCTAATCTAAAGACACTGATTTTAGGGTTTGGTGTATCGTGGTCAAATTGAATTTTACCTAATAAATACAAACCCAACAAGAAAAACAGCACGATCCAAATGGATAAGTACACCTCACGATCTAATATGCCCCAATGATATGTTTGATCGGGAATACTTAAGAATTTAAGTGCAAAGGCAAGCTCAACAAAGCCTAAAACAACTTTTACGCTATTTAACCAACCACCGCTCTTAGGTAAGTTATTTAACCAGGAGGGGAATAAGGAAAGTAATCCGAAAGGAAGAGCAAATGCGAGTGAAAATCCGAACATAGCAATAGCAGGTCGCATAGCCCCTCCGTGTACGGCTTCGACCAATACGGTACCTACAATTGGGCCAGTGCAAGAAAAGGACACAAGTGCAATGGTGATGGCCATAAAAATAGCTCCGGTGATTCCGCCTTTGTCTGCTTTAGCATCCATTTTATTTACCAGCCAAGAGGGCAATGTGATTTCAAAAGCTCCAAAAAAACTAGCAGCAAAAACCACGAAGATTACCGTAAAAAATATGTTGGGTATCCAATGTGTGGATAGCCAATTTGCAGCATTCGCTCCAAATGCGAAGGCTACAATGGTACCAACAATGGTATACAAGGCAATAATACTTAAAGAGAATACCGCGGTATCCCTCAGGGCAATGGCTCTGTTTTTATTTCGTATGAAAAACGAAACAGTCATTGGGATCATTGGGAATACGCAAGGTGTAAGTAAGGCCGTTAATCCGCTTAAGAAAGCTAAAATAAAGAGCCCCCACATGTTTTCAGAACTTTCTTCCGATGCCTGCCCATTGAAGGTTTTAACCTCGATTTTTTCTTTTTTCAGATAGTCTAAGTCTCCAAAGTTTTGTGCGATTGGGGCGGTCACGGCTGAGCCTGTGTCTTTTAAGCGATTTTCATCGTCACTAACTTCGGGCTCAGTGGCAGTTGCATTTGTCTTAGTGGGCTCTTGAGTAGTAGTAACTACAAACCCGCTAACTGTCAAGCTTGGTGCCGTTAAAGCAATATCACGTAGGTTTTCACACCCGGATTCATTACAAATTTGCCCGTTAAATAGCATCTCAATTTTTTCGATTGAATTGATAACTTTAATCTTCTGTCTGAATTCACCCTTCCCCGTAAATTCACCAGTAGAACAATTCCAGATGTCCTCCTCGAGAACCATGTGATCACCGATACCTCTGAAGTTTCCTTGCTTTTCATAACTGCCATTTTGGGTGAAATCAATGCTCGCTCTTATCGGACCGTTGTATTCTGGACAGTCGCTTTTTTCACTGTAAACATGAAAACCTTCAGCGATATTGAACTTGATGATAATATCGATGATATCACCAGCTCTTACGTTTTTAGTTTTACTGTATGAAACACTAAATTCAGGCTTGGGAAAACCAATTGCACTCAGTTGACCTACCCATAACAAAAGGAGGCTAAATGCGATGGCTATCTTTCTAAAACTCATTTAAGACAAAATTAGGTGATAATGTCAATTTAAAGGGAAGTTTAGTCACATTTTCCTCGTTCTGTTAGAAACTATATTGGCGGATTCGTCGAAATCCTTTTACGTTTGATTTCTATCCGATGCACATGAAGAATAAAATTGCTTGGTTTCTTACGATTTTTCTATGCTTAAATGCCCATTTTATAAGGGCTCAAGGTAAAAGATCCATGAGTACGAAGGAGTACATCGATTCCTTTCATGAATTCGCTATGCAAGAAATGCGCAATCATGGAGTACCGGCGAGTATTACCTTAGGGCAGGGTATTTTAGAAAGTGCATCCGGTAATTCGAGACTGTCCAAAGAATGCAACAATCATTTTGGTATTAAATGCAGAAGAGAGTGGAAAGGTAGATTTTGCTTGGCAGATGATGATGCAAAAGATGAATGTTTCAGAGGGTATGAATCAGCGTACGAGTCGTATCGAGATCATTCTTTGTTCCTTAAGAACAGTAGGAGATACGATTTCCTTTTCGAATTAAAACCACTTGACTATAAAGGTTGGGCTCATGGATTAAGAAAAGCAGGTTATGCAACCAACCCGGCTTATGGGAATATTTTAACTCGGATCATTGAAAAATATTCCTTGGCTCATTATGATTCCATTGTTGTTTTAGGTAAAGAAGTATTTGAAAAGGGGCCGTCTGAAGTTCTGAAGGTAAACGGAATTCCTGCCGTAGCAGCAAAAGCAGGTGATAGTCCTGAAAGCATTGCAAAAGAACAGAAATTAGCGAAATGGAAGATTTATAAATACAATGATTTAGAAAAGAATGACTTGATAAATCCGGGAGAAATTTTGTATTTGAAGCCCAAGCGAAAATCAGCCGACGAATCAATACATATCATCAAGAGAGGCGAAACTTTACACGATGTTTCACAGATGTATGCCATCAAGATGAAATATCTAAGGAAGTTGAATCAATTGAATAAAGGTGAAGAACCCGTAATTGGTGAAGAAATTAGCCTTAGTAAGAAGCGTAATGCTCCACCAAAAGTGGCTAAAGGCAAAGTTCCAATGTCAACGGCAGTTAAGGTCCTCCATAGCGCGAGCCGAAGTAATGATCAAACCCATGAGGTTCTGAGTGGTGAAACAATCGAAAGTATTGCTGAAAAGTATAAAACCTCAGTGTTGAACTTGGTGCGTTGGAATGACTTAGAATATGCTGAAGTTAAACCAGGTCAAGTATTGGTATTAGCTCCAGGTATTAAGTCATCTGCTGATGTGCGATCCGTTTCGAAGGAGGAAGTCGTATTAAGGCCTAACACGCACACGGTCATGAGAGGTGAGACCGTGTATTCGATAGCCAGAATGTATAAAATGTCACCTTCTCAAATTGTTGAATACAACGATAATCTGCGGAATGGCGGAAACCTATTGGCAGATCAAATTATTTGGTTAGTTCCTAAGGATAAAACAGGAGAAACGCAGAAGGCATCCATACACTTCGTAAAGCCAGGAGAGACTTTATTTAGTATTTCTAGGAAATATCAAATAACCGTGGACGCTCTGAGGTCCATTAACAATTTATCCTCTAACACAATCTGGGTAGGACAAAAAATCAGGATTCCCTAGATATTAGGAAATGTGCGGTTTGTTCCATTTGCTGTTCCATGATAACATTACCTATGGTATCCGCTTCTGCCCTTGCTTCTCCTATTTTAGGCTGATAAATACTTAATAATTTGTGACCTCTTTCGGTATTCACCTTGAAGCCCATGGAAGCTAGAGCCTCCAAAAGCGGGGAGTGTTGGTTTTCTTTTGCATCAATTACACAGCGGAAATGTATAGCAGAGTTTTGCATGATATTCACCCGCACTTTATGATTGGTGAATAATTCAAATATATCTCGCAGATGATTCTCCGCGATGAAAGTAAAGTCACTGCTTACAATCTCAATTAAGGTTTGATCCTCCTTTAAGATTTTACATGGGACATTTAAGCTACCGTGCCCTTCAAATACGCGTGTTCCTTGTTTTTGTATGTTTAAGAATGAGCGGACATACAATGGAATGCCAACTGCTTTTAGAGGTTGAATGGTTTTCGGATGGATCACAGATGCACCATAATATGCAAGTTCAATGGCGTCGTTGTATGTTAGTTCTGGAATAAGAACGGTATTGTCAAACTTCTTTGGATCAGCATTTAAAACGCCTTCCACATCTTTCCAAATGCTCACACTTTCAGCGCGTAATAATTTGCCAAATATGGCAGCGGAGTAATCGGACCCTTCTCTCCCTAGGGTAGTTGTCTCCCCTTTACTGCCTCGACCAATGAACCCTTGTGTAATTAATAAGTTCTTTTTTGAAAGTGGTTCAAGTCTGTGTTGAATTACTTTCTCGGTTTCTTCCCATTGAACCCGTGCATCGCGATGGCGACTGTCTGTAATGATGAAATTGCGTGCATCAACCCATTGGTTGCGAACTCCAATTTTGAGAAGGTATCCACTAATAATACGGGTAGAAATTAGTTCTCCAAAACCCACAACCTGATCGTAGAGAAAATCATAATCTTCTAAAAGTTGCTCATTTTCAAGCATGCATTCTAACTCTAAAAAGAGGTTTTCAATCTCGTTAAAATACATCACCTCATCCTCGTTAAATAATTCTTTTACGATAGACAAATGTGTCATTTTAACACTTAGTAGTAGTTTGCTAACTTCAGCAGACTTATTGTATGCAGCTGATATAAGTTTCTCCAATGAATTCGTGGTTTTACCCATTGCAGAGACTACGACAAGTAGGTCATTTTTGCCGCGCTCAGCGATAATTTGGGCTACATTTTTAACACCAGACGCATCTTTTACTGAAGCACCACCAAACTTATAAATACGCATTACTTTTTATATTGAATTTTAAGGAAAATAGAAGGTTTTTGCTTTGCTTTGCAAAATAAACGCTTTCATTACACATTACATGCCTCAATCTGAAATAACCACACTAGAGCAGTTTATTGTCGACCAACAGGCACTTCATGCCCAAGCGGACGGTTCTTTAAGTCGAGTTTTCCGTGCTGTAGAATTGGCTGCAAAGATTGTTAATAGAGATGTTCGAAAAGCTGGTCTCATTGATATTCTTGGTCAAGACGGTTCCGTGAATACTCATGGAGAAGATCAACAGAAATTAGATGTTCTAGCCAATAATATTTTCATTTCTGCACTTTCACGAACAGGAGAAGTTAGTATGATCATCTCCGAAGAAAATGAAGGAGTGGTTTATGTAGAAGGCTGTGATCACGAAAAATACATCGTAGCCATTGATCCATTGGATGGAAGTAGTAACATCGATGTAAACGTGAGTATCGGTTCCATATTTTCCATTTATAAACGCCAGAATGCTGAGCAATCACCGAACCTGCAGGAATGCTTACAAACAGGTAATGAGCAGGTAGCGGCTGGTTATGTGTTTTACGGCAGTTCCACCATGTTGGTGTATACCACTGGGCAAGGTGTAAACGGTTTTACTTTAGATGATGCACTTCAGGAATTCTGTTTGTCGCATCCCAACATTCAAACTCCATCAAACGGGAAAATCTTTTCGGTGAATGAGGGTAATTACAATGATTTCTCTGAGGGAGTGAAATCCTACATTGATTATTGTAAGAGTAATGAAGCGGGTCCATACAAAGCGCGTTACATCGGGTCAATGATTGCTGATTTTCATCGGAATTTATTGAAAGGCGGAGTTTTCTTGTATCCTGGAACTACGGGTTCTCCTAACGGTAAACTAAGATTAATGTATGAATGTAATCCAATGGCTTTTCTAGCAGAACAAGCAGGTGGAAAGGCAACCTATGGGGAAGGGAGTATAATGGAACTTCAACCCAAGGAATTACATCAGCATTGCCCATTATTCATTGGGTCAGCGAACATGGTTGATTTGGCTATGCATTACATTTCAGAAGAAGATACCGCGATTATCAATCGTTAAGCTCTTGTAAAATTTCAACGGACTTTAAAGTTTTTCCAGAAAAAATATCCGACTCAAAATACTTAATGAGCCGATTGAGAATTAATCGTCTCATATTCTTGTTGCCTTTTGGTATTTGTCCCTCATTCAATAACTGAATGATATCTCGAAGATCCCCGTCATGAGGGAAAAGCATACGTTCTGAAGCTCCATATCCAAGGGTTTTAGATATACCCATTAAAAAAATAATAGGCGCCCATGAAAGGTTGATATTCTGTTCGAGATCCGTGAATTGTTGTATTGCAAAATTAAAGAAATCATGATCTGCATGAGCCTCCTCAACCGATTGTTGAATGACTTCTATATAGAAAAAGAGCAGTTGTTGTTTGTGGAAATCAACGGGTAATTGATATCCATTTAGGAGTGTAACTTCCCTAATTCGATTTAAGCCACCAGAACTTTTATGGTTATAGTTGATCTCTAAGAGTTGACCAATCTGATAATAAGCTACTTTTGATTTAGCTTTTCCAAGCCCTTGTACGAGGAAGGGTACTAATCCATTTTCTTTGGTATAAATATGAACAACTGCGGAACTATCCGTATAAGGGATTCTTTTAATTACAATCCCTTCGGTACGAGTAAGCATTGCCCTTATTCGACCCAGTCGGCGATGAAAAGATTGGTATCTCTAGTTCCTCCGTTATTACGATTTGAACTAAAAATTAATTTTTTTCCATCAGGCGAGAACATAGGGAATGCATTGAACATACTATTGTGAGTAATTTGCTCTAGACCTGTTCCATCTTCGTTTATCATGTACAATTGGAAATCATACCCTCTGTTACTGTGATGGTTACTGGAAAAAATGATTTTTTCGCCTGATGGATGATAAAAAGGAGCCCAGTTGGCTTTCCCCAAATTCGTTACCTTCTTTAGGTCCGAACCGTCAACATTAACGGTGTAAATCTCCATATTCGTTGGAGCAACTAAATTTTGACTTAGGTAACCTTTGTATCTCTTGATGTCCTCCTCCGTTTTTGGTCTAGAAGATCTGAAAACTAGCTTCTTACTATCCGGAGAAAAGAATGCCCCTCCGTCATATCCCAGCTGATTAGTGATCTGACGTACATTGTTGCCATCAATATCCATGATGTAAAGTTCTAAATCACCGCTCCGAGTACTCGTAAACACGATCGATTTTCCGTCAGGGCTAACAGTTGCCTCAGCATCATAACCAGGTTCATTGGTTAGTTGCTTTACAATTTTACCTTTTTTATCAGTGACGAAAATATCAAAGTCCTCATATATGGGCCAGAGGTATACCCCGTTGGTTTCTGGGGCTGGAGGACATTCGTTATTTCCTAAATGAGTGCTTGCGTAAAGCATGGTTGAGTCTCCTGGCATAAAATACGAGCAAGTGGTTCTACCTAAACCTGTACTGACCATTTGAGGTTTGTATTCAGTTCCCCTAAAGTTCTCTATGGGACTGAAGAAAATTTGATCACAACCCAATCCCCATGCTTTGTTATTGCTTTGAAAAACCAGAGATTCATTGTCAAATGAGAAGTAAGCCTCTGCGTTATCACCACCAAAGGTGAGTTGGCGTAAGTTCTTCAAATGTTCCTCCGTCTTATTTTCTTCTACGTCCATTTGATGGTGTGAATGTGATTCACTCTGTGCGAAAATAGAACTGTTAATTAAGCACGCCGCAAGTATGCTGATGGTGTTTTTCATTTTTATGGATTTAATAATTCCCATGCCATCTTAGGAAAGCCTTTCCTTCCTTGATCGTCATAGAAATCAACAAAGCGCAATTTAAAATAATTCTCTTTGTTGGTTTTCAATAAGTAATATTTATTCGGTACGATGGTGTATTTAGAGGCATCTTGGTCATACTCTTTCCAGTCGTAACCAATTTCATTGAGCGTTTTTGAATAGGTGTTCTGAATGGCATCTGCGTACGTTAAATCATTGAACTGAATAACATCACCAACTTCTGCTACTTCTACTTTCTTGGGATTAATAAGTACACCACGGATAATATAAGGATATATAACACCATTTTTATCGGGAATTGCATCCTTGTATGTGGTAAACACCACATCCCAATTTTTATTGTCAACGGGTTCGTTTTCTACCTCTGTTTCCTTGCCAAAAGAGTAATACACATAATTTCGACTTTCATTCGTCTTAAGTATTACAGGTTGAATGATGCTGTCGAAAACATACCCCCATTTAAATTGATAATTTCCACCGATTGCCGAAATAAATTGAAGTTTAATGTATCTGTTTTCTATGCTAGAATCTGAGCCTAAGTCTACAATGAATACTTCATTTGGATTCCCCTCGTAACCCAAATCAACCTTAGTAAAGCATCCAGAAAGCGCATTTGAGTCAATGTTGCCTTTAGGGTCATCGTATTTCCAATTGAGTGATTTGAAGTTTATATCTTTAACATTCTCAATTGGAATACCTGATATTCGAGCAACGGAATAATTGGTATTTTTCCCTGCGCAAATAATGGCATGCGGAATACCATCGCATGATAACCCAATATCCCATAAACCATACTCGTTGGTGGCGGTTTGTTGACTTTCGAAATCAAAAAATAACTGATTGCTATAATTTTCGCCCATTTCAAAGGTTTGGGTTTGTAAACCTTCAGCTACTTGAGGTGCAGGATATAATTCCTCTTCCTTATGGCACGAAACCAAATGGATGAGTAGAAATGAAATCAAAAATGTGAATGAAATAAATCTCTTCATTATAGCATCACAAATTTATTACACACCTTACAAATAGGTTTCTTCCCATTGCAATATTTAAGCCACTTCCATTGGATGAATGCACACCAGTTATCGGGGCTGTATTCTGAATCTGACCCACGTTAAAGAGATTTTTTATTCCCATTTGGAGCTGTACCTTTCTACTGAACTTATGGGAAATATTTAAATCAGCAAGATAGTAATCACTGATTTGGTAGGTGAGACCGGTACTGTAAAACCCTATGGTTCGGCCTGTATAGCGACTGAACCATTGTATTTGAGTACGGTTTAAATTAAACCGGTAGGAAAGATTAGCGGTTCCTTGATACACATTCCATGTTTGTACATCAGATACTTCATCCACATTCGACTCGTTCGATATGTAGCTAACGCTAGTTGAAAGTTCAAATCTATCATAGTACACCTTGGTTTGAGCGTTGAGCCCCATACTCCTCATTTTCCCAATGTTAATGTATCGATAAAGATTGGTGCTTAGATTGAGCAGGCTTAATTGGATTTGATCGCGGATGTCATTATAGAAACTTGAAACTTTGAAAGTGGCAGCCACTTTTGGTGTAATCGCATGACGGTAATCAATTGAAATATTGATGTTGTCTGATCGCTCCGATCTCAAATTAGGATTCCCTTGTACGTTATGATTTATATCTACAAATAAGAAGTACAATTCTTTGGCAGTTGGCGCTCTAAAACCCTGTGCGTATGAAGCACGAAATGTCGAGTGTTTGGATAGGTCCCCTTTCAACTGAATAGAGGGTATAATGGGTGCCATTTTAAGAGATGGACCGGTAATGCCAGGTAACGGATTAGTTCCAAACGTACGATTATAAGCGATTCTCGCAGAAGGTTTGACAGTAAACCGTGGGATTGGCGAATATTCAAGGGAGGTGAATATTGCTGCATCCAAGAGTGGATCTTGTGCCGTTAATCTTTGTGTAGTTAAAGACTCTTGTTGCATTTCATATCCCACTAGAGAAGTGAATTTTTTAGATAATGACCGATATTCCCAAAGTCCCCTAAAGTTGAACGCGATATTTAACGTTGTATCTTGATCTTCAGACCTAGTGGGGATTTCAGTGCCGGTAACTAAATTCCTCCTCACATTAAACTTCTCCCGACGATAATGATTAAGGGCATTTTGGAATCGGAAACTATGCTTTGGAGAATAGCGAAATTCAGTCACAGCAGATAGATCCCTCCGTCGGGTGTGGAAGTAATTGTTATATCCAGTAACCGTTACTAAGTTGAATTCTGCATCGCTCCGATCGATAAGGAATTCATAATAATCACTGTAACGCACCGATTGCCTTAGCTTCTTGTTGGTGTACAAAAGTTCAGCATTCCCGTATAATCTAGATTTTGGTTTCCAGTCAAACTGCCGTGTATTTCTATCAAAGTCGAACCCTCTAAAGAATTGCCTACCTGCATTCACTTTCAAAGCGATATGCTTATCGGCCGTCGAACGAAGAAATTGGGTAAACTGAACATCCTGATTGTAATTTCCAACCCCATCAGCAAACAGTGTTAATCCTGTTTGACTTGAGTTTTTCGTAGGAGCCTTTGTTATGATATTAATGACTCCACCAATGGCATCGGTGCCATAAACGACGCTCATTGGACCTTCCACAATTTCTATCCGTTCAATACTCTCTGTGGGAATTTGGCTTACGTCGATATTCCCGTTTAGGCGACCAATCATCGGAACTCCATTGATAAGGAATTTAACGTTTTGTCCTCCAAGACCTTGTAATTGTACGGACGAGCCCAGACTTGGATCCTGATTAATGATGACAGCGGACTGGTTTTGAAGTACTTCTGTTACGTTTTGAGCAGCCATTTTTTGAATGGTCTGTTTATCAATCACACGAACGGAGTAGGGGTTGTCTGTGGCTAATCTGGGATTAACGCTTGCGGTTATGGATACGGGATTTACCTTTTTGAAATGATTGAGTATACGTAAGGTAATGGCCCCTTTATTTTTCAAAGGATAGACTTCGTGATTGGGTAATTCGCCAAATTTAGTATCAATAGATAATCTAGCAGAATCGACTTTATGTGGACTCAGTATGATGAATTCACCGTTGTTATCCGTAAATGTCTCGTAAGTCGTATCGAGGAGAGAAATTTTAATGGGTAGTTGAGAAATTCGATTATTCTCGTCGTCAAGTACCGTTACGGTTGAACGATTTATATAATTACTCGTGGATTGGGCCATTAGCTGACCCAACCCACTAGCAGTGATGCATAGCAGCGAAATTACCCTGCGAATGCGGAACATGTATCAATTAGTTTTTAATAATCCAGTTTCTTGAAATACCATTGCTATGAATGGTTTCAATGATATATTGACCTGATGTCAGTGTTTCGATCGGTAATTGGAACCGATTTGTTTGAAGGTTGTCATGCGAAGCGACCTTCTGACCTGAGGTACTCAATACATTAACGGTTTCTAAAGATCCATTATTGACGCTTACCCAAACCATTTCTGAGGCTGGATTTGGAAATAAACCAATTGTGGTGAGTTTAGAATTAGTCACGGAAGCAAGCTCTCCTAACTTGGCACGCTCTAAACTCATTGCACCGGTAGATTGTCCTTCAAAACTTAAGAAGTGGAATCCCCAGTATTCAAAGCCTGTTGAGGTCTCAATTTTTGCGATGTAGTTCTTTTGTGGAACAACACTAAAACCTCTCCCGTCAAAAGCCTTCCAATCACCACCAACACGTGTTAAACCCGTATTGAAGCCGTGACCTGATGCAATAGAGGTGTCTTCCTTTGCTATACTGATATAATCATTTGGATTGCTCACTAACTCACTGAAGTCAATTCCATTCACATGCGCTATTTCTAAGCCTCTGAAAGACTCTGCTCCAGTAGTTGGATACATCACCATTCCAGGTCCTCGTGGATTTTGAACTAAGTCGTAATAGCGATTAAAGTTGAGGTGCCAGCTTTCATTTTGTGGCTCGATACTGACCTGCTTATCTTCGGTAAAATTAAAATATTTAAACATACCCCCGTAAGCCATGCTTGTTTTGATGGTATCTGGCTCACCGGCTACATCATCAAGGGGGCCAAACTCGAAAATAAAGTTGCCCATTTTGTCTTGTTTGATGGGCATGAATTTGTATAACTTCATTTCTGCTCCCATTCCTACAGTAATAAGATATAAAGAGTCTCCTACTACTTCATGAGAACTTGCATCGTAAACACCCCAAGAGAAATCCCATTGATTATTTGGGTCGGTTTGTTGGTTCAGGGCGCCTTTTGTTTCATCTTTCATGTCATTGTAAGGCATGTGCCAAGTAGACCATCCTGTAGTATCAAACGAATTGTAAGCACCGTTGTCGCCATTAGGATAGATGTAGGCAAATACGCCAGCGGCATGATTTAAACGAATTGCGTTGTCCATAGCCAAAGTGGTGTGCGCAATATGCCAATTAGCAATGGAGGAATTGTGCTGTTTCCCATCTTGAAGATTAAAGAAGATTTGATTTGCATAACCTGTACCCATTGTTACAGTGTCAGTTGAAGATTGAGCTCCAAGAGATGCTACGAGGCCAAAAATAGCGGTTGCGATAATACCTTTTTTCATGATTGTGGTGCAAAAGTATTTCCGTGAATCTTGAGCAGCACAACTCTTATTGTCATGTTTGTGTAAGCTTGGTTGAAAAGCTCATCTATGTCATTAATCCGAGAAATGCATGGCTTTGTCATAAGGTTTAAAGCATGGGGAATTGTAATTTTGAAGTTAAACAAAAGGGGAAGGTAAAGGAGTAAAATTCGTAGGTGAGAAATGGGAAAAATCAACATCAATATTGCCAAAGGCAGCTTAGAAAAACCCAAAGTCGTTTTGGGAATTGATTTGGGGACGACCAACTCATTGGCGGCTTATGTACCTGAAGGGGAATCTTTGGCTGAAGTAATACCCATTAGGGGAAATGAAACAGTCCCTTCAGTCATTCATTTCAATGAAAATGATTTTCCAGAAATTGGTTTTTTAGCGAAAGAAAAGCTCATGAATCAAGCAGATCGTACGGTTTATTCCGTGAAAAGATTGCTAGGAAAGTCGTATTCAGAACTCCAAGAAAAAACCAAAAAGTGGGGATATAAAGTCATCGACGATCAATCGGAAAACATGGTTAAGGTTAATATCGGTGATAAATTCTTCAACCCGATAGAGTTAAGTGCTGAAATTCTAAAGGAATTAAAAACCCAATCTGAAAAAGCGTTGAACGCCGATATTGATCAGGCTGTTATTACAGTTCCGGCATACTTTAACGAAAGCCAGAGACAGGCCACTAGAGATGCAGGTAAACTAGCTGGACTGGATGTTATGCGCATTATTAATGAACCCACGGCTGCATCGTTAGCCTATGGGATTGAAGGCAAAGGCAGTGGTAATGTGTTGGTTTATGACCTTGGGGGTGGAACGTTTGATGTTTCCATCCTTACAATAGAAGACGGTGTATTTGAGGTGTTGGCAACCCACGGGGATACCTATTTAGGTGGCGATGATATAGATGAGGCGATTGTCGACTATTGGATGACTCATGAGCTGAAAGAAATAGAAATAGATAGAAAGCCATTAAAATGGGTAGCTGAACAGGCAAAAGTCTTTTTATCTGGAAACCCAACTGAAGTATTTGTGTCTGTCCATGAAGGGGTAACCTTAAAACTGGATTATCAAAATATCGTCGAGGTGGCTCAACCTATCCTTGAGAAAACATGGGCTTCCGTGAAAAGAGCGTTAAAAGATGCGGAGCTAAAACCTAATGAAATTTCTGAAGTGGTTTTAGTTGGTGGAAGTACGAGGTTCCCAGAAATTAAAAAGACCCTTCAAGGATTATTTGGGAATACACCAATTAACGATAGCATTAATCCCGATAAAGTGGTTGCATTGGGCGCAGCAATTGAAGCAGATGTCCTTGCCGGCAATCGAAAAGATGTTTTACTCCTAGATGTGACGCCCTTGTCCTTGGGAATTGAAACAGCGGGTCAACTAATGGATGTGTTGATTCCAAGAAACTCAAAAATCCCATGCCGTGTGGCTCGTGAATACACCACTTCTGTGGATGGACAAGTTAACCTAAAGGTGTCGGTCTATCAGGGAGAACGCGAGTTGGTTTCTGAAAACCGCAAATTGGGAGAGTTTGACTTGAAAGGAATACCGGCCATGCCCGCGGGATTGCCCAAAATAGAAATTCAATTTGCTCTCAATGCCGATGGTATGTTGAAAGTGAAGGCAATGGAAAAGCGCAGTGGAGTAGAACAGGTAGTAGAAATTCAACCAAGTTCAGGATTGACTGATGATCAGGTTGAACAAATGTTAAAGAGTGGACTGGAAAATGCAAAGGAAGATCTAGACGAACGCATGTTGCGAGAAACGCAAAACGAAGGGGAGCAAATTATTTACACAACATTGAGATTTATCGAAAAAAACACGATCTTGCTTTCAGGCAGTGAAATAAATGGTGCAAAACAACGTATTGAAGCTCTAAGGGGTCTATTAAAGAAAAGCACAGATAGACACGAACTACAATCGAGCATCGAAGAGTTGAATGACTATTCCAGACCTTTCGCTGAGCGATTAATGGATACTGCCGTATCGACGGCTTTGAAAGGCAAACAAATAGACGATGAATAAGTACAAATTTTTACTAGGCATAATTTCGGTTTGGGCCCTCGTTAGTGGTTCCAATGCTCAATCTAGTTCGAATAACTCATCGAATTTTGGTTTGAAAATGGGAGTGGGTCTCTATCAGTTCTATGGTGAAGAGTTGAAGAACCCAACGCCAATGTTAGGGTATGTGGCAGGAATCTATTACCATGATCCTTTGAAAAAAGGTCGGTTTCATTACCAAGCAGGATTAGATGTGCGTTTTCGAGGGGGTAATTTTAACAATGCAAAATCTACAGATACTGCGGTCAATCAAGCATACACATCTATAAGCTTGGTTACTGTAGATCTTCCTTTGAAAGTACTGATTTCTACGGATCCAAATAAAGGGAGAAAGGCGATGTTCATTACAGCAGGAGTTACTCCTAGCTACATTATGAAATCCGTACTATATGTAGGGCCTAATAAAGTACCTTTAAATCAAGAGGTTTTCATTCAGCAGTGGGATAACCTTCCGTTGAAGCCCATTGAAATTTTGGGATCCATCGGAGTACAAAAAATGAGTGAAAATTATGGCTATGCCATTGATTTAAATGTGGGTATTAATAGTTTGAATGATAACTTTAAAGTGGAAGGTGTTTCACCTGTCACTGGTTCTGGTTTGCGTATAAGCACATTGGCACTTGAAGCATCCTTGATCTTCTAAAGTCAACATCTATTGTATTAATTTTGTTACCTTGAAACCTTCAGTTGCGTTATATACCCTCGGATGTAAATTGAATTTTGCTGAGAGCAGTACCATTGCTCAGCAGCTTCAAAAGAACGGTTTTGAACGGAAGCAATTTCACGAAGGTGCGGATCTTTATGTAATCAATAGCTGTAGTGTTACAGATCATGCTGATCGCAAATGTAAAAAAGTGGTGCGTGAAGCACTGAAAGCGAATTCTGATGCTTACATCGTAATCGTGGGTTGCTATGCACAACTAAAACCAACGGAGATTTCAGAAATTCCAGGTGTTGACATGGTTTTAGGGGCGGCTGAAAAGTTTGATCTTGTCCATCACTTAACACACCTAAATAAAGAGTCCAAAACTCGAATTCATAATCAACCCATTAAATCCGTTAATGAGTTTGTTCCAGGTTTTAGTGAGGGAGATCGAACCCGGATGTTTCTTAAAGTACAAGATGGCTGCGACTATTTTTGCAGTTTCTGTACCATCCCATTGGCTCGAGGTAAAAGTAGAAGTGCCAATGTTGTAGATACTATTGAAAAGGTCAAAGAGGCCACTAATAAGGGAGTTAAAGAAGTGGTTTTAACCGGTGTGAATCTCGGGGACTTTGGTATTAACCATCAAGAGTCGTTTTATGACTTAATTCAAGAATTAGATAAAATCGAATCCATTGATCGTTACCGAATAAGTTCGATCGAACCCAATTTGCTATCTGATGAGATCATCGACTTTGTAAGTGAAAGTCAAAAATTCGTACCTCATTTCCATATCCCTCTGCAAAGCGGTAACGATGAACTCCTTCATAGGATGCGCCGTAAATACAAAAGTGATTTATATCGTAGCCGAATTGAACGCATCAAAAAAAGAATGCCCGATTGTGGAATAGGCGTAGATGTGATCGTAGGATTTCCAGGTGAAACCGATGATCATTTTTTAGATACTTATCATTTTCTAAATGAATTACCCGTTTCTTATTTGCATGTATTCCCATATTCAGAAAGACCAAATACAACCGCGCGAAAAATGCAAGGAGTTGTGCCGGTTAAAACCCGAGGAGAAAGGACAACGCAGCTGCGCTCATTATCTGAAAAAAAGAAGCGAGCATTTTACGAATCTCAACTTGGGAATTCAAGACCTGTTTTATTTGAATCTGAAGTACGAAACGGAATGATGCAAGGCTATACAGATAATTATGTAAGAGTTGCTGCTGAATATGATCCGCTAGCCGTTGAAACCCTTGCGCCCTTTAAATTAGAGAGGATTAATGAGGACTTCTTAATGGAAGGAGAATTTGAAAGGGTTGAAATTAGTCGTTAATTTGTAAGGTGTTTCCAACCCTCTATCATTTTTTCAAGGATACTTTAGGTATCGAACTCCCGTTCCTAGAGATCGTCAATACTTTCGGTCTGTTTGTAGCGTTGGCAATTGGTGCAGCTTACTGGGCGATGCAAACTGAATTCTTGCGTCGTAGTGAATTAGGGTATTTCCCAGTAAAAACCCAAAAGGTCACCATTGGTATGCCTGCAAGTGCATCCGATTATGTATTTAATGGCTTATTCGGATTCCTGTTTGGTTTTAAAATCATTTACCTTGCCCTGAATTCTGGCGAAGGCTTTGTTCCCCAAGATCATATTTTCACAAGCGATGGAGATATTGCATTAGGATTATTCACCGCAGCGCTTGTCTTAGGATATCGTTATTACACGGATAAAAAAGAGCGTTTGGAAAAGCCAGTAGAAAAGTCGGTGAAGTTCACCATGGCAGACGAAATGGGTAATATCACCGCTGTGGCCCTAATTACTGGCTTTTTAGGGGCAAAGATTTTCCACATCCTTGAAACACCTGAGAATTTTAGTATTCAGGTAATTCTCAGTCAGCTATTAACGACTGGAGGTTGGACTTTTTTTGGAGGGCTGATTTGCGGTGCGGGTGGCGTACTTTGGTATGTAAAAAAGAAAGGTTACTCAATCATACATACTTTGGATGCTGCTGTGCCAGGAATGATGTTAGCATATGGTGTAGGCCGTTTTGGTTGCCATTTTGCTGGTGATGGTGATTGGGGTATCGCAAATTCAAATGGAAGTTCTTGGCTTCCAGATTGGGCCTGGGCATATAAATATCCTCATAATGTATTGGGTAAAGAATACGGCACTGCAGGGATGGAAAGAATCCCAAGTTGTGACGGGAATTATTGCTTTCAGTTAATTGATCCCGTTTACCCGACTCCATTATATGAGGCATTGATGGCGCTTGCCCTTTTTTCTATTTTGTGGTTTTACGTGAGAAAATTATCATTAAAGCCAGGCATGGTCTTAGGGGTTTATTTGATGTTTGCTGGAGTTGAAAGATTTTTGATCGAGTTCATTCGTGAACACGGTGACAGTCTTTATCGAATAGGCGATCTAATCTTCTCTCAAGCGCAAATGATTTCACTCACTATGATCGTTATGGGTATAGCGGTATGGGTATTATCGAAAAAAAATATAATCAAAGCGCCTTCACCCAGAAAATAGTCTGTGTACTTCTATTTTTGCTATGCTTCACCAATGAGGTGAAAGCACAAACCGATACGGTACGAAAGGATACCATCTTTGTTGATTTTGAGCGATTAGATCCTGTTCTCGTTTCGGGGAGTATGGATTCAGAGCGGCAGAAACAATACAGAATATTAAAGCGGAGAGTAAGAAAAACCATGCCCTATGCCAAAATGGCGTCATATAAAATCCGAGCAATGGAGGATCAATTATCCACCATCAAAGGCCGAAGGGCCAGGAAAAAATATATCAAGAAGTGCGAAAAAGGTATTAAAGCCATGTATACAGCCCAATTGAAAAATTTGACTATTGGAGAAGGTAAGGTATTGATGAAGTTAATACACCGAGAGACAGGTAAAACCACATGGGATATCATGAAGAACTACCGAGGCACGACAGAAGCACTTTTGTGGCAAGCATTTGGAAGCTTTTGGGGTCATAATCTCAAATTAGAATTTGATCCAGTGAGCGATTACCAAATCGAACATATCATACAAATTGAGGGTTTGGAGTAATCCTAAATTGAATTTTTTCTTTGTCGTAAGCTCCAAATTAGTATTGGAGCTCCAATAAGTGCGGTGATTGGATTTACTTGAAAAACCATTCCAGGAACAGCATCATGTGCAATGGTGTCAGCAGCTAGCGATAGAAAACCACCCCACAGTATGGCGGGAATCATTACCCGCTGATGACTTTCCGTTTGAGCAATTCTCTTTGCAATGTGTGGTCCAACGAGGCCTACAAATCCGATAGGACCACAAAATGATGTGATATATCCAGCTAAAATCGCTCCGCCTAGAACCAATATTCTTCTAGTTTGAATTAAGGAAATGCCATCCGATTGTAGAACCATATCTCCCAATAAATACGAATCCATATTTCTTCGACGAGACCAAAACAAGATTCCGATGATTAGTACGGGTAATAATATCGACAAAGGGTCGGGCCATTGAATCTTTTCAAAGGAACCCATGCCCCAAAAGGTGAACTGCTGCAGTTCCTGAACATTGCTCAATTGTTGCATTAGTTGAATGAGTGCGGAAGCCAAAAACCCCAATACCATGCCCGTTAATAACATGCGTATTGGTGATCCAAAACCTCGATTCAGTAATAGTTGTAGCCCTAGTATGGCAATCGCGCCTATCATTGCGCTCATAGATGACCCAAATTGAGAGATTGAAACTGGAAGAAATCCTCCTAAGAAAATATAAAATGCCATACCTAAACCGGCACCGGGAGTTACTCCGATAAGGAATGGACCTGCAAGGGGATTTCTAAATAGTGTTTGCATCATCAAGCCGGACATTGCTAAACCCCATCCGGCAAATAAAGCGCCAAGTACCCTTGGTGTCCTGAATTCCCACATCACAAAATCTCCTAAGCCTCGGAAGTCAATTAGATTCCAAACCATCAAAAAGAGAGTTAATATCACCAAAATGATATGTTGTGTTCGTTTCAAAATCTTCGGTAAAAATACAGGCTAGAGTCGGATTGTCCATTGCGAATGGAAATCAAATCACGTAATATCATATCCGGACGACAAGCGCCCAAATCCCAAAATGGATTGGCATTGTTTGCTTCGAGTTTTGCATCAAATTGAAAAAGCTTTGTTTTATGTAATACCATTGATCGAAGTCGTGGTTCCAACTCAAAAAGTTCCGTGCGATTTTTTGCGGCTCCCAAATGCATCCAATAATCCGCGGTCTCTATGTGCCGAACAGCATCTTCTAGTGAAATTGTGTATGCTCCCATGCCCGTTGATTTATTTCCAGTTAACCAAGCGGTTGAATAGCCAGCATCAAGGAAAAGCTGAGTTGTAAATGCCTTTTCCTGTGGGACGTACCAAACGCCTTCGTAAGGAACGTTAAGCATTACGGTAGGTTTTTTTTCATAATCAGAATCAATACAATTTTTTTGGTAACGATTTGCGATTTCAGTGTAGATTGAATCGGAAAGACGGGGTTCCCCAATTAGCCAACCGATTGCTCTGATCCATTCAGCTCTAGCCAATGGATGTGATTCCAAATGGGCTTGAATCCAAATAAAATTTACCGAATCCTGTTTTTGCCAGCGAGTATCTTCGGGTTTTTGTCCGTTCAGTTGGTAACTAAAAACGAGTCCGGGATCTATAGACCAAAGGGCCTCTTGGTTTAATACGTTTCCTCTTTTGATGGATTGGATGTCTTTATTCAGCGGGATATCGGTTGGATGAAAATCAATATTGTCCACAGCCACAATCTGATTCTCTGCATTCAGGAAACTCAACCAACGGCTAAAAACAACTGATAGACTTATGATTTTTTGGTTCAGATGGATTTTTCTGATGTTGGGAAGTGTTTGGGAACGGCCCCAAAAATATGAACCGATCTTGTTATGGTCTTGACCGTATATCGTTAGAATTGTGTCTGTTTGTGTTGTTTGTAATTGAAAAAGTTTAGCGTATTTATTGGGGATTAAAGTGCCTTCGGATGACCGGTTAACGGGGGCTTGAGTACATGCAAAAATGAATATTAAAGGCAAGAATAATACCCGTTTGATCAACGACATTGTTCAAAATTAGGTTAAAAAAATTGACACTCTGTCCGTCTGTTGATGAAGGCGATTTTAATATGACCATCTTTGTTGTGTGAACTTAGCAGTTTGGAAATATCGCTACGCTATTGTTTTCGGTTTTTTCTTGTTGTGGATGACCTTTTTTGACCGCAATAGTTTCATCTATCGAATATCACTGGCAGGTGATATCAACGAATTGGAGGAAAGCATCGAAGAGCACGAAACGAGAATTAGAGATTTACGGATTCAGAAAAAGGATTTGTTTGGTAACGCTCAGAACCTGGAGAAATTTGCCCGTGAGAAATATCTAATGAAAAAAGACGGCGAGGATATTTTCGTCATTGTGGATCCATAATGACAGGGTATTACGTGTTTATAAAATCTTGTTAATTGTGTATTTCTAAAATGAAGAACTCTCAAGTATTGCATTAACTTCGAACCTTAACGTAAAAAAGAAAACCATGAAATTTGTTGCTTCATCAAGCACTTTACTACAGCACTTACTCACCGTGAATGGTGCTATCATGTCGAAGCCCATTATTCCAATCCTTGAAAATTTCCTATTTGAGGTAAAGGGAGGTAAATTGCATATCTACAGTACCGATCTTGAAACCAGTATGACCACTACTTTGCCAGTTGACGCAAAGGAAGATATGCGGGTAGCGGTACCAAGTAAAATGGTCATTGATACCTTGCGCTCATTACCCGAGCAGCAAGTTACTTTTGATGTAGATGGTTCGAGTTTTGGCATCGATATTAGTAATGATCATGGTCGATATAAAATGGCAGGTCAGGACGGTGCCGATTATCCAAATCTACCTGAAAGAAGCGGAGATGGAAGTGTCACGGTTCCCGCCAATATTTTACTCAAAGCAGTGAGCAAAACATTATTTGCATCTGGTGTCGATGAGTTACGTGTAAATCTTACAGGTTTATTCGTCGAGATGAAAGAAAGTATGGTGAACTTTGTTGCAACCGATGCCAATAAATTGGTGCGGTACACCCGTAAGGATATTCAACCTGGAGTAGAACACAATTTCATCATCCCCAAGAAACCATTGAATCTTTTGAAGACAGCTCTTCCAAATGATGAAACTCCAGTAGTGGTAGATTACAACTCTACTAATGTGTTCTTCAATTTTGGAGAAACTCAGTTAATATGTCGTTTATTGGATGAGAAATACCCTGATTACAACGCGGTGATTCCTACCAACAATGATAATCATCTGAATATTAACCGAATGGATTTTTTATCAGCGATTAGCCGTATTAGCATTTTTGCATCCAAAACGACACATCAAGTGCGTTTGAAAATTGCCGGTAGCGAATTGACATTGTCAGCGGAGGATATTGAAATGGCCAACGAGGCAGTAGAAAATCTTCCATGTGAGTACAATGGTGAGGATATGGAAATTGGTTTCAACGCCCGTTTCCTCAAGGAAATGTTGTCTACTTTGGATGGTGATACAGTGCAACTTCAATTATCACAACCTAACCGTGCAGGTTTATTGGTTCCAGTTGAGCAAGGCGATAGCGAAGATATTACGATGCTCATCATGCCGATGATGCTGAATAACTATTAATCTGTTTTAAAGATAGCACTACCGATGCGAACCATAGTGCTTCCATGCGTTATGGCAATTAGGTAATCACCACTCATACCAATGGAGCGCTCTTTAAATGGGTGTCCGTCGTTCAATTTTTTGCTGATAACTTCACGCTGAAGCTCTCTTATTAGTTCAAATTCTGAGTTGATTAACGTTTTGTTCTCTGTGAACGTGGCCATACCCATAATACCGTCGATCGACAGATGTTTTAAATCGAGTTGTGCTAACTCCTGAAAAAAGGATTGAAAATGACCCGGAGGGATACCAAATTTACTTTCTTCTTGAGCAACATGGGTTTGAAGTAATACGGAGATACGACGGTTAAATTTTGCGGCTTGTTTATTAATTTCTTTAGCGAGCTTAAGGCTATCAATGGAGTGTATACAATGTATGAAGTCTGCGACGTATTTGACTTTGTTCGTTTGTAAATGACCAATAAGATGCCATTTTATGTCGGAAGGTAGTTGCTCTTTGCGCTCCAACAAGGCTTGGACTCTGTTTTCTGCAAAGTGCCTTTGACCGGCATCATAGGCTTCTTTGATTTCATGAATTTCTCGGTATTTTGATACAACGATGAGTTTTGTAGTTGGTGGAAGTTCCGTTTGAATATGCGCTAAATTCTCTGCTATGCTGCTCATTTTATCTACCTTTGAAATCCTGTATGCAATTGGCTAGCAAGATACTCATTTTTGGTGCTTTGGTGATTTTCTCTTGTGGAGAGAATCCTGTCTTAACACGAGAAAAAATGATTGTTATCATGGCAGATGCCATGCGTTTAGAAGCTTCACAACAAGTTGCTTATAATTATTTACCCTTGTCAGACTCCACATGGGAAGAGAATTACGCTTATCTTTTAAAAAAGCATAAAGTATCCAAGTTTGAATTTGATGAGACTATGGAATACTACAAAACACACGCCAAGGAGTTTTCAAGTTTAATGGAGGAAGTGGTTGTGGTATTGGATGAAGAGGACAATAAAGAGTTTCGTCGTTGATTTATCCGGATAATTTTGAGGAATTGATTGGTTTTTCACCAATTCGAGAGCAATTAAAGGAATGTTGCCGTTTACCTAGTTCACAAGAAAAAGCATCAAACTTCAAGGTGATGGTTCAGTGGAATGATGTCAATGATGCCTTGGATATGTTAGATGAATGTAAATCATTGGTTGAGGAGAGGCCGTCGCTTTTTGAATGGTCTCAACCAGCTGATTTGTTTACTATTCTACGTCATGTGAAAATTGATGGTTATTTCTTGTCGGAGTTGGAATTACTCGGTGTGGTAAATAACATTGACATCCATGAGAAATTCGTGTCAGTACTTCATCGTTTTCAAGAAGAGTTTCCGCATTTCTGGAAATGTTTTGGTTCCTTGGAAGGAGATATCTCTTTGTCAACGTCAATACGAAAAGCCATTGATACCGAAGGGATTCTCAAACAAGATGCATCACCTAATTATCAGAAGATATCTACTGAAATTCGTCGTTTAGAGAAGGAAGTTAGGCAGCAGACCAAATCGGTATTTAAAGAATGGAAGGACCTGGGTTTTACAGCAGATACCGAGATCACGATTCGCGAAGAACGATTGGTGATTTCAGTGATTGCCGAATTCAAAAGAAAAGTAAAGGGGTTTGTTAAGGATGTTTCAGCGACGGGGAAAGTATTGTTTATTGAGCCTGCCAGCATCGTTGAGTTCAATAATCGGTTGAAAGAACTTTACGCGGAACAAAGACGAGAACGCGAGAAGATTTTAAAAACTCTTACATCTCAAATTAAGCCGTACAAAAGTGAGTTGTTGCATATCATGGACGCTCTCACGTCTGCAGACTTCGTGTTTGCCAAGTATCAATTATCTAAGCAATACGAAGCTGAACGACCAAAGCATGAGGATCGGCAGGTACTTGAATTAAAGAACGCATTTCATCCGATCCTTAAAAGGGAACTTCAGAAACAAAATAATAAGATGATTCCACTTGACCTCAATATGGGGAATCAACGATTAGTAGTTGTCAGTGGACCTAATGCGGGTGGTAAAAGTGTCGTGTTGAAAACAACTCTACTTTTACAGTATTGGCTTCAGTCTGGATTCTTTGTTACCGCTGACCCCAACAGTATATTTGGGGCGTTTGAATATTTTGGTATTGATTGTGGTGATGGACAATCCATAGAAGAAGGGTTGAGTACGTTTAGTGCCCATCTAAAACACTTGAAATCAATTACAGAATCTGCTCATGGAAGAGCCTTAATCGGTTTAGATGAATTAGGAACGGGAACAGATCCTCGTTATGGAGCGCCTATTGCACAAGTTATTCTAGAGCAGTTACTCAGAAGTAAAGCGATGGTTATTGCAACCACCCACTTTTCACAAATTAGAGAATGGGGCAATAACGAGTCTGCTGTTATGCAATCGGCAATGGCATATGACGCGGTTAATCTGAAGCCCTTATATAAATTTATTCAAGGGAAACCTGGAAGCAGCTTTGCTTTGGAACTCATGAGGAAAACAGGGTTTGAACATAATTGGCTCGAACGGATCAACGAGATTGCGGGTAAAGAATTGGGTAAAACCGAAGATCTGATGCTAGACCTTGAAAAAAAGAATCAAGAACTCGAGCACACGTTGAATGCAAATCTCAAAAAATCTGCTCATTTACAGGAGATGTTAGAGGAATACGCCCGATTAAAAGAGAAGATTGCAGATAAACGTAAATTAGCCGTGGACCAAACCCGACTTGAAATGCAACAGCTGTTTCAAGAGGCCAACAGACAAATTGAACAAACTATCCGCATCATTCAAGAAAACAAAGCGGACAAACAAAAAACATCCAAAGCCAGACAAAAACTGAAGTCCATACAAGGTAGTTTGGAAAAGCGGGTGGCATCCAATGCGGAGCAAGCTCCAAATCAAAAAAAGGAGGTTGAGGAATCTAAGCAGTTTAAACCAATTGATGTTAAGAAGTTATTGCCAGGTTACAAGGTTAAAACCAAGGATAGCGATCAGACAGGTGAAATTGTTGAGATAAAAAAGAAGAAGGCGCTGGTTGCATTTGGCCTCATCAAGATGTGGGTAGATATCCAGGAACTGACCGAATCTGCCGATAAAACGGCTAAAAAATCTAGCGGTACCCGAGGTTTTTCTTGGGTTCAGAGACAGTCGTCTTTCAAAGGGCAATTAGATCTTCGAGGAGTTAGAACCGAAGATGCAAAAGGACAGTTAACGAAGTTCTTAGATGAAGCATATGCACTCGGGCAAAATCCAGTTAAGATTGTTCACGGTAGAGGCGATGGGATTCTGCGTAAAATGCTTCGTGATCACTTAAAGCAATTGAATTACGTTAAGGAATACGAGAACGAACATACCGAACGTGGTGGTGATGGATGTACGATTGTTTACCTTAATTGATAGGCCTTCATTAAATCCATTAAATTTGTACCATGTCTGTTCGATTAGATGGTAAAGCAGTTTCAGCCCATTTTAAGTCTGAAATGGCGTTGGAAGTGAAAAAAATGATAGAAGAGGGACAGCGTGCACCTCATTTAGCAGCGATTTTAGTGGGAGAGGATGGAGGTAGCAAAACCTATATTGAGGCCAAGGATAGAGCCTGTAAGGAAGTAGGTTTCGACAGCACAATATTGAGATTTCCCGATACCATCTCAGAGGAAGAATTATTATCCGAGGTGGATAGGATTAATCTGGATGATAACATTGATGGCCTGATCGTGCAGTTACCTCTGCCATCACACATCGATGAAAATAAAGTGACCCAAAAGATACTCCCTAAAAAGGATGTAGATGGGTTTCATGATATCAATATGGGGAAGTTGGCTAAAGGTGATCACTCAGGATACATTTCTGCAACGCCCTTAGGAATTACTATGCTTTTGAAATATTACAACATCGATACGAGTGGTAAAAATGCCGTAGTAATTGGTAGAAGTAATATCGTGGGAAGACCAATGAGTATTTTACTTTCAGAATCCAGCATTACGGGTAATGCAACGGTCACTCTTTGTCACAGTCGCACAAAAAACCTTGAAGAAATTTGTTCGCGTGCCGACATTATCGTTGCCGCTATTGGGAAGCCATTTTTCGTAAAAGAAAATATGGTTAAAGAAGGAGCAATTGTAATTGATGTTGGAACCACGAGGTTGGAAGATTCTACCCGCGAGAGAGGTTGGAGATTAGCGGGCGACATAGACTATACTTCAGTAAAAGACAAGGCATCGATGATAACACCAGTTCCAGGAGGTGTCGGTCCAATGACCATCACCGGATTATTGTCCAATACGCTTAAAGCGAGACAAATGAAATGAAGAAATTTCCTGTAATGGAACATTTTTACACCATCCAAGGTGAAGGTGTGTTCACGGGTTATCCCGCGTATTTTATTCGATTGGCCGGATGTGATGTGGGTTGTACTTGGTGCGATGTGAAAGATAGTTGGGATACCTCAGGTTACCCCGTTTATTCTCCCGAAGAAATGTGTGATTGGGTGTTGCAAGCGGGGGCAAATCGTGTGGTGATAACGGGTGGCGAGCCTGCGATGTATGATCTCACGAGTATCTCAGAGATTATGATCTCTAACAATATCAAAATTCATATTGAAACATCGGCGGCACATCCAATCATAGGCCAATTTAATTGGGTATGTATTTCACCAAAAAAATTCAAATTCCCAATTCCGGAGGAAATGATAAAAGCCAATGAGTTGAAATGCATTGTGTACAATAAAAGCGATTTTGAGTGGGCGGAGCAATGGGCTCAAACCTGCGATGCACATTGTGCATTATTCTTACAACCTGAATGGGATAGACGAGAAAAAATGATGCCATTGATTGTTGAGTATGTTAAGGAAAATCCACATTGGCGGATTTCTCTTCAAACCCATAAATACTTGAACATTCCCTGATTTATTTGTGATTGTAATGTGAGTAAGTCGAGCCCAAAAATTGAGTGGCAAAATGTACATTCGAAGATATATGGGCACAAGACGCTGGGCGTTACTTGCGGTAGGATTATTGTGGGGGTGGAGTAATGTAAATTTATCTGCCCGGTCTCCTGGAGGAAATTCTCTTCAAAAGATGATTTCTCAGTATGCTGCATTTTCCGATACGACAGCCAAGAAGATTAGATCATTTTTTGATTATCACGGGCGAATTGGAAATTTCAGTGGCTCCTATTTAATGTATAAAAATGATAGTTTAATCTATGGTGCAAATGGTTACGCCATATATGGTAATCGAGATAGTATAGAGCCCAATAATCTCTTTCAATTGGCATCTGTCAGTAAGGTGTTTACCGCTATTTCTGTGATGACCCTTCATCAAGATGGATATCTTAATATTGAAGACTCTGTGCACTGGTATATCCCAGAACTAAATAACAAATCACTCACTATCAGGCAATTATTGAGTCATACTAGTGGATTGCCCGATTATTTTTATGTGAGTTACAAAGGTTTTGAACTTCCCGAAGGTCAAGGGCATTTAAAAAATGAGGACGTTATTGAAATAATCAATAAACAGAGTCGCCGTAAATACGCGCGTCAAGGATATTATCACTATTCCAACACAAACTACGTCTTTCTTAGTTTGATTATTGAAAGGCTGACCAAGATGGATTTTCGGACATATGTGAAAGAAAACATCTGTAAATACGCGGACATGAGGTACACACATATCTGTGATTTTGACTCTCTTCCTTTAGTCAATTATCCTGTTCAAGGTTATAAAAATTGGAGAGTATACGAGGACTTGATGTTCAACGGAACAACCGGCGATAAGGGAGTGTACTCAAATGTTTTTGAAATGTTTCAGCTGGATAGAGCTTTAAACGGTACTTATTTACTGCACGATGACACCAAAGAGCAGATGTGGACTCCACAAACATTAACAAAACCTATAGCCTACTATGCACTTGGTTGGAGAGTCAAGTGGATTGATGATCAAAAATGGGTATTCCACAACGGTTGGTGGAAAGGATTTAGGACATACTTCTGGAGATGTTTAGACGAAGACAAGAGTTTTGTTGTTCTTACTAACAATGTACAAGGACCCTTTCTGTCAACTATGGAAATGGTCAGCTTGCTGAAATAATCAAGGAGCAATAAATCTGATTTGATTATATGCACTTTTGAAAATATACGCGCCACTTGCCAATGGTGGTAATATAACATCCTTGGAATCACCGAGTTTTTTTTTCTCGAAAATTTTCTCGCCGGTGTTACCAAAGATTTCAAAACCATCTAGACCTTTATTAGAGTGAATATGAACCAGCCCGTTTTGAACAAACCAAAAGGTGGTAGCGTCTGAACGATTTATTTGACGAGATGAAAGGGCGTCACGTTGATGTATAACGCCAACTGCGTCAAGATCGAACCCCGAACCGCCAAAATTCGTTGGCCAGGGATCGTTGATGATACGACCTTTGCTGTCGGTTGTACCGAATCGTGGATTGATGCATCCTACAACATCTTGGATTCGGACCCAATAAAATTCTGTGGGGAAAAAGGATTCCGTAGTATCTAAGTCGCTAATGTCAAATGGTGTACCGTAAGGCATTCTATACTTTCCTGCTAGGTTGTGAATTTCTTCGGCTTTGGTACTACCAAATGCAGGTGTCTGCACTTGGGTGGGTGTTAAAGATTCTGATGGTATTCTATAGAATTTAACACCATCTAGACTCACTTCAACATGCGCTAATTCTAAAAATGAGTCATTAAAAGCATTTTCAAATACCGCAAAATCATATCCTGGTTGATTCACAATTGGGTTAGGAAAATACAGCGTGATAGACCCAGAATCTCCAAGGCTGATTACGCCAGCTGAACGCGCCTTGCCAACAGCAGACTCTTCTGAACCCACATTGACATATCCCGAATCAGGTTGTGAAATATCACGGTAACCCACTGCAGATTGCGCCTGATAAGCCCAGTTCACAAAACAGCTTGAATCCCAAGGTATTGCCGTACTACCTACCTTACCAACTGCAGGTGCAAATTGGGAGAGTAGATAGCACGGATAAAAAATAAAAAATGATATGGTAGCGAGGAACTTAAGCACGCAGTCTTTGTTCTATGCTGTTAGCAATTTCATCGCACTCTTGGTGATTCTTCTTTAAAAGTGCTTCTGCTTTATTAACCATGTTTTCAGCCCATGTTCTATCTCCAAGGTCCTTCGCGTTGATAAGTACATTGAACCATGCACCTCTCACTGCTGTTTTGATACATATAGCCCCAACACCAACATCACTAAGGCTATTTGGATTACCTTTTTCCGCCATTTCTCTCAACAGTGGTAAGCAGTCATAAGCAGCCTGCATGGTTTTGAAGGGAACTTCTGTAGCGTATTGGGACGCTTTTTCGATGGCTTTCTTTCTTTCATCCTTCTGTTCGGATGTATCTTTTGGAAGTCCGATGGCTGCCATAATGGAATCAAATGCCCTCGTATCTTCATCTACTAATGCGGTTAATTTTGCGGTATGTTTTTGCCCTTCTTCTGCCCAAGGCGAGAACTCAGATACTCGATCTTCCCAACCTCTTTTTGCGGCGCTAAGATTAGCAACCATGGTTCCCAATGCCGCTCCAAGTGAGCCGGCTAGAGCAGCAATACTTCCACCTCCGGGGGCAGGAGAATCTGATGCAGTTTCAAGAGCAAAGTTCTTTACACTCATGTTTACTAATCGCTCGTCGGATTCATTGCGCAAAAGGTATTCAATGATTCGAGTTTTGGGGTCGAACTCAGATATTTCATTTAATCCCATGCTTTTTATCGCAATATCTACAAGCGTAGCTTCATCAACACCGCTACTTAAACCTTGCTGCTCTAAAAAGTATTTCCCTGCCTGTAGCATAGGTTCAAGTGGTATCAAACCAACCAATTCACTTCCGGTTACTCTTACACCTCTGGCCTCAGCATATTTTCTTGTTTCTTCAAAAACTAGATGCAGTGGAGTTTCTCTGAAATTGGTTAAATTAATGCTGATCTGAGCAATTCCATATTCTTCAATGTACCAACCGATTCCTTTTACATGTTTTAGTTTACCAGGAATACGAATGGGTTCTCCATTTTCGTCTTTTACCACTGGGCCAACATAAGGGTTACCCTCTCTTTTTACTCGACCTTGTTCGCGAACATCAAATGCAACGCGATTGGCGATACGTGTGCTTTTGGTATTTAAATTTACATTGTAAGCAATAAGAAAGTCCCTCGCTCCAATACAAGTGGCACCTGATTGAGCGTTCATTTCTTGTGGACCGAAATCTGGCTTCCATTTGTCTTCTTTGATCTTATCAAAAAAACCTTCGTATTCTCCTGAACGAATGACACTCAAATTTGATCGTTCCTTATCGGGTTGAGCAGATTCGTATAAATAGGCAGGAATGCTTAGTTCTTCGCCTACTCTCTGAGCCAATTGCTGCGCGTATTTTGCGGTTTCTTCCATCGTGATACCCGATATTGGGATTAACGGACAAACATCGGTTGCTCCCATTCTCGGGTGTTCCCCCTGATGTTGGCTCATATCAATCAAAGTGCTTGCTTTTTTTATGGCCTGAAATGCCGCTTCAATGACATTTTCAACTTCTCCAACAAACGTAACCACCGTACGATTTGTTGCCTTTCCGGGGTCAACATTCAGTAACTTGACTCCTTCTACTTTTTCAATTTCTTGAGTGATTTCATTGATTACTTGAAGGTTATTACCCTCACTAAAATTAGGTACACATTCTACAATACGAGACATACTACAAAACTAAATGATTTTGGGCTCTATCTAACGCCTTTGGCATTTTGTAAAATTCACAAAGAAAACAGACCAAATAGTTAAATAACAGACGACGGATAACGATTTCTTTCTCCGTCAATGAGTATCTTTGTCGACCTTTTTATGACATTAATTAAATCCATATCAGGAATTAGGGGAACGATTGGTGGAAGTCCAACCGATAATTTAACCCCAGTAGATATTGTGAAATTCGCAAGTGCGTATGGAACCTGGCAACTCAGGCAGCATTCTCAGGCTAAAATACTGGTGGGAAGGGATGCCCGTATTTCCGGCGATATGGTGAGTAGTTTGATCATTCAAACGTTGATAGGTTTGGGTTTAGATGTTGTTGATTTAGGGTTGGCAACCACTCCAACCGTTGAAATGGCTGTACCTGCAGAAAGCGCTCAAGGGGGTATCATTGTAACTGCATCTCATAATCCTAAACAATGGAATGCACTCAAGCTATTGAATCAAGCGGGTGAATTTTTAAGCGCTTCAGATGGAGCTCAAATACTGGAAATTGCAGAGAAAGGAGAATTTGAGTATGCCACGGTTGATAAACTTGGGAAACGGGAACAAAAGGACTATCTAGAATACCACATTCAAAAAATCCTTGAAATGGACATTGTGGATGTTGATGCCATTAAAAAAGCAAATTTTAAAGTGGCCGTTGACCCTGTGAACAGTGTCGGAGCTATTGCCGTCCCAGCGATGTTGAAAGCCCTCGGTGTAGAAGATGTAATCATTATAAATGGAGAGGTAAACGGCTTATTTGCTCACAATCCTGAACCATTGGCAGAGCATCTAGGTGAAATATCAACTATTGTCAAATCCGAGAAATGTCACCTTGGGATAGTCGTTGATCCGGATGTAGACAGATTGGCGTTTGTCTGCGATGATGGTGAAATGTACGGCGAAGAATATACCCTAGTAACGGTTGCAGACTATGTTCTTGCCCATAAAGATGGAGCTACCGTGAGTAATTTATCGAGTACCAAAGCGCTTAGAGATGTTACCGAGAAGGCAGGACAAACGTACCACGCGAGTGCGGTTGGAGAAGTTAATGTGGTAGAAGCCATGAAAAAACATAATGCCGTAATTGGTGGTGAAGGTAATGGTGGAGTCATTGTTCCTGATTTGCATTACGGCCGTGACGCCTTGGCGGGTATCGCATTATTTTTAAGTCATGTAGCACAAAAACAAATGAAGTTGAGTAAGCTTCGTGCGACTTATCCAACCTACCAAATGTCGAAGAATAAGGCGGAATTATCTCCAGAAATGGATGTCGATGAAGTTCTGGAGAGAATTAAAGAGAAATATGCAAAATGGCCCATCAATACCATAGATGGCGTGAAAATAGAATTTGATGGAGATTGGGTGCATTTGCGTAAAAGCAATACGGAACCCATCATTCGAATATATGCGGAGAGTACCTCATTGGTAACCGCAGAGAATCTTACAAAAAAAATACTCCAGGATATCGGAGACTTAATGAACTAAACTATGTCACTTCAATGCGGAATCGTTGGTTTACCCAATGTGGGTAAATCTACTCTATTCAATGCTGTTTCATCAGCTAAAGCTCAATCAGCTAATTTCCCTTTTTGTACCATCGAACCCAATGTAGGAACGATCACCGTTCCTGATGTAAGAATCAATAAATTAACTGAAATTGCTGACCCCGATAACGTCGTACCAACCACTATTGAGATTGTGGATATTGCAGGTTTGGTGAAAGGAGCTTCAAAGGGAGATGGTTTAGGTAATCAGTTTCTTGGCAATATCAGATCAACCCATGCAATTTTGCATGTTTTGAGATGTTTTGATGACGATAATATCATCCACGTAGATGGTAGTGTGGATCCTATCAGAGATAAAGAAATTATAGACACGGAACTGCAGCTGAAAGATTTAGAGACCTTAGATAATCGAATTTCTAAAACCCAAAAACAAGCCAGGACAGGCGGAGATAAAGATGCACTTAAAGCGCTAGAGGTTTGTGAACAGTTCAAAGCTCATCTGGAAAAAGGTTTAAATGCTCGATCTCTAGAAATGGATGCAGAGCGCCGTGCCTTAATTGCCGACTTGAGTCTACTCACGGATAAACCAGTGATGTACGTGTGTAATGTGGACCCGGATAGTGCAAATTCTGGTAATCAGTATGTAGAAAAAGTGAGAGAGGTAGTAAAAGACGAAGATGCGGAGATACTCATCATTTCAGCAGCCATTGAATCAGAAATAGCTGAACTAGAAAGTTTTGAGGATCGTCAATTGTTCCTGGAAGAACTTGGATTAGAAAACAGTGGAGTTGAAAAACTCATTCAAGGTGCTTACAATTTGCTCAATTATATTACGTATTTCACAGTGGGTAAAAAGGAAGTTCGTGCATGGACCATCACCAATGGAATGAAAGCCCCTCAAGCTGCAGGGGTTATCCATACCGATTTTGAAAAAGGATTTATCCGTGCAGAAGTTATCGCCTACAACGACTATGTCGAACTTGGATCAGAGTCTGCCTGCCGTGATGCAGGTAAACTAAGAGTTGAAGGAAAGGAATATATCGTCAAGGATGGTGATTGCATGCATTTCCGATTTAACGTTTAATTAGAAAACAAAATTGAAAGAGGTGTTGAGCATGATACCTCTGGTATTCCTGTTTTCGTTATTAATAGGAAGGAAATAGGCAGCACGGGTATCCAATAAAACGTGCTTGCTCTTGAATACTTCAACTCCAATATTTAGTGATGCAACACCACTTGTTTGTTGCGGAGCATCGTTGTACTGATTTGGAATCAATAAGCCTAGGCTGTAACCACTGTATAAATTGAAGAATTTTCTTCGTCCTCTACCAAAATGTCGCGTGTAGAAGTCTTGACCAAATTGAACGAGAAAAAAGTCATTTTTAGTACTGCTCAATAGTGAGTCGTTTAAATCCTGTTCGGTGTAAGGGGTTATAGGCTTTAAAACACCCAATTCCATATAGCTTTTTCCACGTGTAAATAAATACTTCAGGTTATATCCCGCATATGCATCGTGAGTTAATCCAAGTTTCGGATTTTCAATAGACAAGTAAGAATAGGATGCACCAGGCATATTTACCCAGGTAATTTTCTGATTAGATCCATTAGGTGTTGAAATCTCATCTTTCAAATCGAGAGTTACCAAAATTAGGTTCTCTGTTTGTTTCAATACGCTGAGCTCTTTTTCAGCTGATTTAATACGTTGCTCAGCACTTCTTACTCTACTTTTTAAATTGTTTATTCTGTTGACCAAAGTGGTGGCATCGAGCGATGTGTCTCCTTCGTAAATGTTGATGCTTTCTTCAAATCCCTTGATGGCATCTTGTTGCGCTTCAATTATTTCTTTTTGGGATTCTTTAAGCGCGTTTATATTTTGAGTGTTGATGGAAGATTCTGTTACGTATCCCAATGACTGAATAAAGGAATCTATTTTATTGGAAAAGGAGGTGGATGCATGAAATACGAGTCTTGTGGAATATAAATTGCTCCTCACGGACAGGGTTTGGTATTCTGTTTTTTTGATAAAATTATCTAGCCTTATTTTATCTTCCTTGTATTTAGAACTATACACTGTACTGTTTAAAGTTGCTCCATACTGACGGCTTTTGTAATATTGACCGTAAGTGGCTGAAGAAAAAAAGCAAAGAGCGATAAGATTTAACGTGTTTATAATTAATGATTTACGCATTTTTAAACAATTGTTATGTGCAAATCTTCACTTTTTTTTGCAACCTTTTACTATTTGTGCGTCATAAATCTGAAGTTTCTTGCAGAAGTACGAGATCATTATCGCTGGATGCAAAAAGAAAGATCGAAAATTGCAACAACAGCTTTTCGAGATTTTAGCACCAAAAATGTATGGTCACTGTCTGAGATACACCAAAAACGAGGTAGATGCTCAAGACGTTCTTCAAGAAGGTTTCATAAAGGTCTTTGACAAAATCAACACCCTTCAAAATCCCGAGGTTTTGGAATCGTGGATGTCGCGAATCTTCATTAATGAAGCACTCGGGCGATGGCGAAAGAAAAAATCAGGACCAGATTTCGTAGATGTTTTAGATATCGAAGCGGAGGACGATTCAAACGAAGAAGAAAGCAATCAGTTGAGCCAATTGGAAGTGAATGAAGTTCTTGAACTCATTAAAAAACTTCCTGAAAACCAACAAGCTGTTTTGAATCTCTACGCTGTCGATGGTCTTTCCCATCAAGAAATCACTGACCTTCTCGGGATTAGTTTAACGAATTCTAAAACGCTACTGAGAAGAGCAAGAATTAGATTGAAGGAGTTGATTGAATCAAAGAAAAATTAAGACGAATACTCTTGGAGGAGAGAAAAAATCATATCGACGCACAACTAAAGGAAAAATTCCAGGGATTTTCTCCTGAGCTTCCATTCCAATGGGATGAGATGCAAGGTGCTATGAACAAGCGTTCTAATAAGCGTCGTAGAATATTATGGGCCACAGCGGCCGCAGTTGTCATCACCTCAATATCGGGCCTCATCCTGGAGACGTCCGATGTTGAACAGGTGAAGCCAATGCCTCCAGAAGCGTTAGTTCAAACTCAAAATCAGGGTGTTTTAAAACCCTCAGATAAAAAAACTCTGAATAATAGAAACCAAGCTGCTGAATCACAGCAAGCCATTTCCCAAAATCCTCAAATCGCAAAACAATCTCACGCTACACAGAATTCTTTATCCGTTACAAACAGAAGGATGAACAATGCGATTGTTGCCGCTGTACCCTCAGAGGGGTCTAATGATGTTACACATCAATTAGCTACTTTAGAGAGGAATCAATCCAACAAAGATTGGGAAATATTAACCTCACGATCATTAGAGGCCTTGTCAACCTCATACGATGATAATTTACAGTTGTTCCAGTCGATTTCCATACCTCAAGAGTCTAGGTTCAAGAACCGAAGATGGGCTTTTGGGGTAGGATACGACCAAAATCAAACAGCTTTGAATTACCGTATTGCAGAGAATTATCAGGCCTACGTACATAAAAATTATTTAAACCGGATGACCGAAGGAGAGATGTCATTATCTGCTCCGCAAATACAAGCTCATTTATCTTATGACATTTCTGGAAGATGGGCGGTAAGTTTAGGTTTAGGATTTACACAAACAAAAACATCTCAAACCTTTAACTTCAGAGATAGTATACCAGTGAGTGTTGCACAAGGAGAGTTGGCAGACGCTTTCGGGAACTATCCGATCTTTGGTTACCTTGGACTCGGACAACAAGTTGATTACTCAGGTATACAAACGATTTCTATGTTAAGTGTTCCTGTTGGGATGTCCTACAGATTGCCAATCAATAAAGAATGGGCATTTAACTCTGAGGCGATATTTGCGTTCAATTCACTTTCAGCCTCTCAAGGTAAAACACTCAATTATCACGACCTAAGCCTGATGGAAGTAGATAATTCTAAATTGCGCTCTTCTGTATGGTCCGCGCGATTAGGAATAGGATTGGATTACCGCGTTTCTCGTTGGGAATACGTAGGTATGAGGTTGAATACTCAAGGAGCATTAAATCCATTATATAAAGAAAATTCAGCCATAGAAAACAGACCATGGTCTGTCGGGGTGTCTGTTTTTTACAATATTAAGTTGTTTTAAGTGAGGCGATTATCCAACATATCGACTACTTTTGATACGATGCCAAAATGGTTTGCATATTTCGGATGTATTCTTTTGATCTTCGGGTCTAAGGCTCAAGTGCTTGAACCATTAGGCACAGGTCTTCCTGGAAGAGTGGTAGCCTCATATGCAATCGATGATTATTATTTCGCACTTTACGATAACACCGAAACAACCCAAGCAAACGATTACGCTTTAGCAAAATGGGATGGTGTTGCATGGACAATCTATCCAGGGTTATATACTCCGGCCCCAATTGTACCAACGGAAGGGGAATATAATTTTCACTCTATTGCATATTACAAAGGTGAAATCTACGTGGGTGCCTACATCGCAAACGCGAAAAAAGACGCTGAAATCCCAGTAACACATTTATACAGATGGTCAGAACAATTCAACCAATGGATGCCGGAAACAGGTGTGGTTGACACCAGGAATAATGGTATAGTGACCATGACAGTGTTTGATGGGAAACTGATTGTCGCTGGTAAGTTTCAGTCTGTGGTTAATGGACAAAGCGTACAGAACATCGCAGCCTTTGATGGAAATGAGTGGTCTTACCTAGGAACCAATGATCTTGATCAAGGAGCTAATGGAATTATCCGCTCGTTAATGGTAGTTGGTGACCGATTATACATGGCAGGCGATTTTGATCGTTTTGCGGGTGATTTGACCGGAAATATAGCCTATTACACAGCCTCAAATGGAGGGTGGGGTGGTTTAGGATCGCCATTTAATGGTGAAGTACTAGAATTAGCATCCTACGGTAGCCAATTGGCTGCATTGGGTAAAGATGCAAACGGAGGGAATGAAGTAAGAACCTTCGATGTAAATTGGAGTAACCCATTGGATTTCGCCAACTTCTCAGTGGCAAAGCCCAATACAATTGCCGGATTATCTGACTACTTACTAATCGGAGGCGACTTCGTTAAAGATGCCAGTGGTACGTCCTTGATTCGTTACGAGAACAAAGAGTTACTATTTACTGGGAATAAATTATCAGGGTCATTTAAATTAGGACAAAGAGGCGAGGGCGCATTTGTGTGGGGTGATTTTGCTGAATTGAATACCGATATTTCTTACTTCTCTGGACTTAAATACGCTTCAGGTTGCTTGAATGGTGATTTGTTTATGGATGTGAACAATAACTGTATTAAAGATGACGGAGAAATTGGTATACCGGAGAGTATCGTTAGAATCACAAACAAACAAAACGGCGAATCTCATTTTGCAGTAACGGATGCCAACGGTCATTTTACGATTGGTTTATCAGAAGGAGATTACGCGATTGAATTTATTTCTAAGCGACACATGACCAATATGTGTCAATCGAATTATGCCACGCAAATTCGTAATGGAAGATATTCTTATGTTTCGCTGGGGCAATACATGGAGGAAGATTTGCAAGACTTAGAAGTTACGGTATTGCCGATTTATCCAAATGAGCTAAAACCGGGGGATACCATTCAAGGAATTGTTAAAATTCAGAATAATGGATCTCAAACATTAGATAAAGGAACCATTCATGTGAATCACGATTTGCCTCTCGCTAATTTTTACAGTGTTCCAAGCGCAGACGATTACAACGGAATTCAAGCCGTATACACATTAAACGATTTGAAACCTTTCGAACAGCGATACATCAAGATACAATTTTTGATGCCCTTCCAAGCAACAGAAAAGGACGAATACTTGGTAACGGCTAAAACAGGTAGCCTGTTATTTGAATCGGATAAAATTACTTCCGATAATATATCCAATATTAAATTATCTATTGGGAAACGTGGAAATTCTGAGAAGTCAGTGGAAAAGTCGAGTGATTTAGGAATCGAGATCCCTCAGGATAAAAAGACGTGGACCTATACAGTTAATTTCAAAAATATGGGTGGATCAACTGTGAATAAGGCGGTTGTCATTGATACGCTTTCAGATAAGCTACCCCTTCGACGAGTAGTATTGGAGTCATTTTATCCAACAAATGCTAAATACTCAATTCAACAAGGAAGGATTTTAGTGGTAACGTTTGATCCGGCTAATTTGAAGTCAACAGAAGCGAGCCCTACAAAATCTCGCGGTTGGGTTCAATATTCATTAGACTTGTACGATCAGTTGAACGTAAATACGACGGTAGATAACATCGCTTATGTGGCTTTTGACAGCCGATGGAAGGAAAATTCTGAGAACTGTCAGGTGGCGGTGGTTCAATCCTCCACAAACATAAGTGGAGTGAAACTACCTGCATTAACAGTATATCCAAATCCCGCGAACAATAGCATTCAGGTGGAATGGCTTAAAGAAGAGATAGGAGGGAAGTATCAGTTAATAAATATGTCAGGTCAGCAGGTTTTTGAAGCGGATGTGAATGCGCAAACAACGACCATGGATGTATCCAACTTGCCTTCCGGAGTATATAGCTTAAAAACACATTACTCCATTACCAAGGTGATTATCTCACCGAATAATTAGGGATTAAACTTTTCTGCAAAACGGAACAGATTAATATCTTGAGAGTGATTCAATTCCTTTTCAATAGCTGTTTGAATATCCTTTAAATGGATGTCCTTCATTCTGCTTTCCTGCAGGATGGAATATACCTTTTCTGCAAGAATGATTGGCCGCCTTTGGTTATATCTGTAGGACTTGAGATGTGCTTCCATAGATGAGATTAAATCCTTAATGCCTTTATTCTCACTCGCGATGGTCTTAAGAACTGGGGTCTCATGATCCCTGTTTTTCATATGCGAGGCGTGCTTTAGAGCGGTAACGAATGCATCACTACCTTCTCGGTCCGATTTATTTACAACAAAAACATCTGCGATTTCCATGATGCCACTTTTCAATGCTTGTATTTCATCACCACTTTCAGGAACGGTCACAACCACCGTGGTATCCGCTATGCCTGCTATTTCTACTTCACTTTGTCCTACCCCTACAGTTTCAACAATAATATAATCAAAGGGTGCATGTTTAAGCACTTCAACCATCTCAATGATATGAGCCGATAATCCTCCGAGAGATCCTCTAGAAGATACACTGCGGATAAAGACATGCTCCTCCATGAATAGGTTTTGCATGCGTAACCGATCTCCTAGTAATGAACCAAAATTAAAAGCACTACTGGGGTCAACTGCAAGAATAGCTACCCGATGATTGAGTTCGTTTAGTTCGCTTACTAAGGCGTTTACGAGAGTAGATTTACCTGCGCCTGGAGGGCCAGTGATACCTATTACCTTAGATTCACCCTGTAGTTGCTTTAAGAGTCTTTCTGATTCTGGGTGCCTATTTTCCACCCAAGAAAGCGCACGGGCAATGTGAAGTTCATTGCCTAAACGGATTTGTTGAGCTTCAGGGACCAGCATGGACTCAAAGATACAAATTAAGCTCGGGTGTATGGTTTTGCCTCTAGGCCTATGCAATCACCATGGCGAAAAAGTATTTCCCCGGCTTTAGCAATCATCGCAGCGTTATCGGTGCAATATTCAAAAGATGGGATGTATACCTGGAGATTATGGCGGTTACCCATTTCCTTCATTTCGATTCGTAGCAATCTATTTGCAGAAACACCACCAACCAAACCTAGTGACTTTACATTGTGAATCTTGAGCGCTTTTTTTACCCTTTTTAGGAGCATATTGACCAAGGATTTTTCGTAAGAAGCACAGATATCCTCTCGGTGCTCATTCAGAAATTCTGAGTTGATTTCTAGTTCTTTTCTTAGCCAATAAAGAAGGGATGTTTTGATACCTGAAAATGAGAAGTCTAAGTCTTTGGTTTGAGAGTTAGGGAATGTGTGAAAATCACGATTCCCTTTTTCTGCCAATTTAGCAATCACGGGCCCCCCTGGATATCCTAAACCCATGATTTTTGATCCTTTATCAAATGCTTCTCCAACAGCATCATCAATCGTGCTACCAATGATTTCTGCATCGTTTTCATTGTGCTGAAGGATGAGTTGTGTATGACCACCACTCACCAATAAACAGAGCATGGGATATTCTATTTTATTCTCAATCTGTAACGCCGACACATGAGCTCGAAGGTGATTAACACCAATAAGAGGAATACCCAGTGACATGGCTAACCCTTTTGCCGTATTTAAGCCAACAATTAATGAACCCATCAAACCAGGACCTTGAGTAACGGCAATAGCATCTAGGTCTTTTTTTGAAACTTTAGCGGTTTCCAAAGCTTCATGGATGACAGGGATAATATGGCTTTGGTGGGCTCGTGAAGCCAATTCAGGTACAACACCACCGTATTTTCGATGAATCTCTTGTGAGGATATGATATTAGATCGAATTTCTCCGTTTTGTATAACAGAAGCTGACGTGTCATCGCAACTGCTTTCAATGCCCAATATTGTGGAGGTGCTTTTAAGTAGTGGATTGGCCATGGATTTATGAATGTAAATTTGTTTTGTTGGAGAAAAAACACTCAAAAATAAGGAAGATATTACTGCGCAGCCTACTGTTGCTGGTTTTCCTTATGAGCGTTATTGCTGTTCTGACGCGAAATCGATGGGTTCAAACAAGAATTTCCCAATATTTCGCGAATGAAATCTCCCAATCACTCGGCGTTGAAGTTTCCATACAGGGTGTGGAAGTGGATTTTCTTCGAAATTTTCATTTTGAAGGATTCTTGATGAAAGATCTGCATCTGGATACCATGATTTATGGCAGGACCCTCGATTTTAGAATCAGTGATTGGGCTATGGCTAAGAACGAGTTTAAAATTAATCATCTAGATGCTTTTGGACTCTTGTTTAGAATGGGTAACTATGATGCTGAGGAAAAATTCAATTATGAATATGTTTTTATTAAGGATAGTTCACAAGCTGATATCCCATTAAAATTAACTATCGATAAGGTATCACTGAATCAATGCGAATACGTGTTTTTCTCTGGTACAAACGCTCAAGAATTCAATAAACAAGGAGAATTCAACCCGAGTTACCTTCGATATAACCAGGTTAATTCTACCTTAAATGGATTTAGTTTGAACGACCAAGGAATCATTACGATGGAGGTGAATGATCTAGCTACTTTAGATAGGTCTGGACAAAAAATTGATAAGATTAGCACCCAATTAACCCTTGACGGTCCCAACTTAGATTTTCAATCTCTTGAGATCTTGACGGGCCAAACAAAAATCCGTGGGTCTCTGGAAATAAAAGAATTACCGATTTCAAAAGGAACTTATTTTGATAGATTTGATTATCAACTAAAATTGATTGAGTCTGATATTTCCTTATCGGATATCGGATTTTATGCACCCTATCTCAAAACACACCAAGCTAAATTCAAGGTGAGTGCTGAAGTAACGGGCCCCTTATCTGATTTGTCTTCCGAAAATGTAAGAGCAGTTTCTGATCAAGGCTCGGCAATAACATTTGATTATCAATGTAAAGGAATACCCAAAATTTCTAATATGGAGCATTGGGTTACATTTAGCAACGCCAGCTTCTCTTCTAGGGATATAGCACGTTTTTTTGAGCACGAGACTTGGGTTGACGAACTGAAACCATTAGGCATGGTATACCTAGATGGAGAATCCTACATCCCTTATAACGGCTTTTCATATGAAGGGACATTTAGAACAGATGCCGGAAGTTTTATCGGTAAGCATAATTTCGACTATAGTGATTTAGATTCAACACTTCCGTACAGATTCGATGGCCAAATTGGGAATGTGGTTTTGCAGCCATGGATTGATTTCAAACTTTTGGCTGATGGTATATCAGGGGCGTTTAAAATTGAAACTGATTTATTGCACACCACGGAAAATGCAAAGATTTACGCGGAAAACGCAAGTTTTAATCTCAATGGTCGAAGGGTTGCTAGCAACACAATGGATGCCGAAATTTTATCGGGAAATTGGAAGCTTAATTGGGATGTGAATCACGAATTTTTGGGACTCAGATTAAATGGATTTGGGCATGATCTATTCACGGAAAATCAAGAATTAGAATTTGATGGTGATTTAAAACGATTAGACTTAAGGAACATGGGTTTAGACTCCATTAATAGTCGTTACAGTGGTGAGTTTGAATTACGATTTACAGGAAATAATCTAGATAACATTCGGGGAAATTTAGGAGTTCATTTTGCACGTTTTATTCGTGGTAATACTGAATTCCAGCTTCAACATCAAATAATAGTCCGGCCAGATGATGACCTAATTGGGTTCAAAGGTGATTGGTTGGATGGGACTATCACAGGTCCTTTAAAGGTTTCTAATACAAAAAAGTGGCTTCAGCAGGTAGCACACAGCATGGCTCCTGAACGATTTGAGGAGCTCACGGACGTACTGACCGATTCCGTATATCTAGATTTGCACTTACCTCAAACCGCATGGATAGAGGAATTCCTTGTTCCGGGGCTATATTTAGGTCCTCTAGCCATTCGAGGACATTATTTTGCTAGAAACAACACCACAGATATACAAATTGGTCCGCTTTCTCTTGAATACGGAAAGATGTACATGGAAAAGGCCGTTTTTAGTTTAAGAAAACCTCGAAAAAACGGATTTATACGCTCTGCTTTTTCAAGTAATTATGCGCTTATTGAGAATACCCTTTATGATACCCTGAGGTTATCTGCAGAAGTGTATAATGGAGGGTTTCAGATTGCCACAAATTTGCATGATAAATCAAATCGATATTCCTTTCAACTAAAAGGGAATGGGTCTGTACAAAAGAAAACAGCAAACCTATACTTCACGGAGACCGAGCTAAAAATTTACGATCAAATTTGGCAATTGGATCGTTTGGCACGTGTGAATTTTAAACCCAATGGTATTCAGATTCAGAATTTTCTATTGGCAGATTCCAATCATTTTGTTCAAATTGAAGGTAAAATAAGCGACTTCGATTCCGATACACTCCATTTAGATTTTGGCAATATAACACCCCGAGTCTTGACCCCATTTTTTGCTTTTAATACATTCGATAGTTTTGGTTTTAGCTCATACGGTAATCTTGATTTTTGTGCTTTAACGAATGAGCCTCAATTCTTTGGTGAATTAAAAATTAACGACCTTACATACCATAATCAACCTTTTGGGAGCGTTGAAGCTTCGCTGAGTCAAACCCGTGAATTTGGGAAAGTAGATTTTAAAAGTATGGTGCGTTCTGGCCCTATAGATCAAACACGGTTTAACGGGGCAGTACAATTTAAAAGAGGAATTTCCCCACAACTTTCTATCATAGGTAGTATACCGTATGGCTCACGGCTTAATGTTTTGGGTCCATTTTTGGAAGGAGTTATAAGTATCGATTCTTTGGCACGCTTTGGAGCGGACATGCGAATTACAGGAAGTGCGTATAAACCAGTAGTGAAAGGCTTATTAAAGACAAATAAATTCAGTGTAGGTATTGATTATTTGGGCACCACATACCGTACAGGTGGGAATTTCAAAATTACAGAGACAGGTTTATATACGATGCGACCTTTGAAGTTCATAGATCCCAGTACTGGGGGTGCGGCATGGATGAAGCTCGGGGTTTCCCACGATAATTTTTCAGATTTTGCTTTGGATTTATATTTAGATAGCATCAAGAATATGCGCGTATTGAAAACCACAGAACAGATGAATGATATGTTTTATGGTGATGCTTGGGCAGATGGTGAAGCGCATATATATGGCTTATTCTCTGAAATTGATATGGATATTCAACTTAAGGCCCGTGAAAAAACAAAAGTGGCAATTCAATATCCCGATGTAACGGAGAATAATATTGTGGGGTCTGTTATATTTAAAAATAAACGTATTTCTCAAGCTAGTTTAAAAGAAAAAGAAACCAAACCAGGTAATGAGGAAGAAGACGCGATTGGTCAAATCGCCTTAGATATTGAAGCAACTCCCGATGCCGAAGTGAGCTTTATAATCGATAAGCAATTGGGTGATATTATATCTGGAAATGGGAATGGTTCACTCCGATTAATTTACGGTCGTGATGAGAGTTTATCGCTCTACGGTAGATATATTATTGACAAGGGCGATTATACTTTTTCACTGCCAGGTATCAACTTATTAAAAAAGATCAATTTGAAACGTGGAGGTGATATTCGATGGGATGGTGATCCATTTAACGCGGTTGTCAATCTATCAGGATCTTTTGAGAAAAAGATTTCTCCATCCACACTGATGATTTCAACGGGGAATACGGGAGCATCTTACCCTGCTACTCGTTTTGTAAGTGTGCTTAACATGGAAGGGAGTTTATTTAGTCCGTCAATATCCTTCGCTTTGCAAGCACCTGATTTGAATTCTACTACAGGAGCTTCAGCTTCGGAAGTAAATAGTGTACTGCAGAGAATTCGTGCAAATCGCGATGAAACAACTCGGCAGTCTATTGCACTCTTGCTATTCGGTAATTTCTTGCCGCCCTCGTTTGCAGGGGCCGCAGCTCCATCTGCAGGAACATTCAGTAGTGCTGGTTTTGCCGGTAATAGTATCTCAACGCTAGCAAGTAACGTGGTTAATGATTTGTTTAGTAAATATGGTATACCGACCAGAATTCAAGTAAATATTGATGACGTGAGAAATTCAACCGGTACGAGTAATACCCAATTGTTTGTGAACAGCGAGTGGTTTTTATCCGATCGACTAAGACTCGATTTAAACTATGATCCAACAGTAGCCGTATTGGTAAACTCTGTTGCAGTACCCCTAAACTTTAACTTAGAATATAAAACCAGCGATGAAAATTGGCGTTTAAAGGCATTTTCTCGTTCCAATAATTTGATTCTAGAACAAAATACCGGAACCACGACGAATGGTGTGTCAGGAAATACATTAGGTACGGGTGTGTTATATCGGAGGGAATTTGATACGTTTAAACGAAAGAAAGACCCTAACAACGAAGTCAAGGAGTCAGACTAGCAATCACCAATATATTTGTTTTGTGAAAATTGGGGTATTATTCCGAGAAACCATCCGAATGTCTATACAAGCCGTTCGGTTGAATAAACTTAGAAGTTTTCTGTCGATTCTTGGAATAACCATCGGGATTTTTTGCGTGGTTGCGGTGTATTCATTGGTTCATTCTCTAGAGAATAGTTTAAACAGCCAGTTTAATAAGCTCGGTAAGGATATTGTGTTTGTTCAAAAATGGCCTTGGGACGATTTTGGGAATAGCTATCCATGGTGGGAATTTTTAAAACGTCCCAAATCTTCTCCTTCAGATGCTGAATTTTTGCGTTCTAGAATGCCGGATGGGGTCGTTGAATCTACAGCATACATTTACAAATATCGATTTGAAACAAGTGCACAAGGACGTTCACTCAAGGGTATAACAACAAATTTTATTACTCATGAGTTCGGTGAAATACAACCCATTGATATTGAAAAAGGGAGATATTTTACATCCGAGGAATCTCGGGCAGGAAGGCCAGTGGCTATTATCGGTAATAAGGTGGCTCTTGGTCTCTTTGGGAAAACCGATGTTGTGGGTGAAAGCCTTAGGATTGCCAATAACAAAGCCATTATTGTTGGTGTTAGCGAATTTCAAGGCGATAATATGATAGGTGCGAGTAATGATAACCTTGTGTATCTTCCTGTCAATTGGGGTCGAACATTTGCTACTTATCGAAATGGGGATGATGCTCAAATATTACTAAAAGCAGCACAGGGTACGGATTTGAAAACGGTACGTTTTGAGGCGAGGCGCTTAATGAGACAAGCAAGAAAATTGAAGCCAACTGATGATGACGATTTTGCTGTGAATCAAATGTCCATGATAACGGAGGTTATTAGCGATTTGTTCGAGCAGATCCGAAAAATAGGCTTGATCATTGGAGGCTTTGCGATGTTAGTAGGGTGTTTTGGCGTAGCAAATATTATGTTTGTCTCGGTAAAAGAACGCACGAGAGAAATTGGGGTTCAAAAAGCCTTAGGAGCAACGAATACCAATATCAGTCTACAATTCTTACTTGAAAGTATTTGGTTAAGTATTGCAGGTGGATTCATTGGTATTTTACTCGTTCAAGGTGTCTTGTATCTGTTGGGTTTAGCGGCTCAGTCTCAAATGCCAGGATTAACTCTTAGTATGGGTCCAGAGGATACATTGTTTGGGGTTTTAACCTCTGTTTTAGTTGGTATGGTGGCTGGCTTTCTTCCGGCAAGAAGTGCCGCTAGACTCACACCAGTTGAAGCCATTCGATCATAGAAATGGATTCTTTTTTGTACGTCGTTTTGTGAAGAATAGGGGTTTTCTATGTTTATGGTTATTTTTGAAGAATGGAGTTAACAGGAAAGATTATTCAAATTTTACCAAAACAATCCGGAGATAGTAGAAACGGCGGTACTTGGGAAAAGCAAGAGTATATTATCGAAACACAAACCCAATATCCAAAAAAAGTGTGTTTTAACCTTTGGGGTGATAAAATCAGTCAGTTTAATATCCAGGAAGGGGAATTTATTTCAATCGGTATTGATCTGGAAAGTAGAGAGTATAACGGTCGTTGGTATACCGATGTTCGTGCTTGGAAGGTTGACCGTCCTGGTGCTTCAACAGAGGCTCCTAGTGCCTCGCCGGCCCCAGCTGCTTCAGACCCATTTAGCAATACCGAACAGGTGAATGACCCTTTTAAAAACGACGCATCATCGGGTGACACCTCGGATGATTTGCCATTTTAAGAAATATTTTTTTCACGGCACACCACTTTTTGGTGTGTTATAACGTCTATATCTTAAACCTACAAAGATGATTAATTATAAACCCATCGGACGCTTGATGCTTATCTGCTTTTTACTCACGAGTACAAGGCTTAAAGCTGCCGATTTTTATGTCAACGCCACATCTGGAGACAATACCAATAACGGTACAACAGCCTCGTTAGCGGTGAAGACAATCGAACATGCCTTAACCTTGGCGAGTGCCAATGATGTTATCATTATAGAAGGTGGTGATTATTCAGCTGATTCTCTTGGCATCAATAAAACGCTTAGCTTTAAAATAAATGGTACAGCGAAGGTGGGGATTCTTCGAATGATTAAATCATCCATTTTGTTAACCTTAACGGGTAATCCAAGCGGTCAATTAGACATATCTGGTAAGTTATATTTAGATAGCGGTAATATTTCATCAAAAAATTCAGGAGCTGCGGCAAAATTGAGGTTGCTAGATGGCGCTGAACAAATAAATGGGTCCAAACATTCTTTTATTATTGGAGGATATTCTTTTCAATTTGTGGCGAACAAGAGTACAAACTTCACTTGGCATGTTGGAAGCGCTCAAGATTATCGCCCTGTTTATTTGGCCGGAATGACGCGTTCAGGAATTGGAGCGGAAGACTATTACGCTCAATTTAATTCAACTTCGGGTTTGTCTGTAAATACAACTTTGGATGCGAATACGAGGAATATATCTACCTTAAATCACTGGTTCTTAAGTAAAACATCTAATTCGATTACGACAACGAATATTCAACTTCGGATGTATTACGATACCAGTGTTAATGACGATCATGTGTATGATGCTGTTAATTTGCAAATCTTACGATCCATTTCTAGCGGTGCTTGGGCAGTTGTAAATTCTGGGGGGTCTGACGATCGTGCAGGTTCCATTACCACAGGTATTCTAGGAACAGGAGAATTGGGGCATTTTGTTCTTGGAAACAGAAAAGGTACAAGCACCCAATTGGGTGGTGTAAATGCTCTAGGTAGCACAAACCCTTTTGCACGTTTTGAAGTGATCAGTTCGTCAAAATGTGAAACGGATTCAATTAAGTTCAAAAACACGTCAATAAACACGACTGGATCTAGTTTTGAGTGGTATTTTGGAGATGAAGGATTGCCATTCATATATAAGGGTACTACAAATCCGAGTAACCTAGTTCAAAATCCAGTTCATATTTACAAGGCAGCCGGAGACTATACAATTAAATTGATTGTGACTAATTCTTTAGGACAGAAAGATACAGGTTCTATGTTGTTCAGAATTAACGTGATGCCAAATATTTCTGGAGCTAATTATCTCAATGTTTATCGTTACCCTGTTGATGCGACGGATACATTCGATGATGCAAGTATATGTCAAGGCCAAATGCTTTGGGTTATGGACTTCTATGATATTAGCTATGAGTACTCGAACCCAAATAATGAAAAAGTGGAAAGGAGTATTTATACTATTAAAGGTGTTGGTCCGCCTGCTCCTAGTGATACATTTGACTTTCCAACAGCTCCTTTAGACACGATGAAAACCACGATTTCTACGCCAGGTAATTATATAGTTGAAGTCAAAAGAATTAGTGACAAAAACTGTGTAGCTATTCAAGAACAGCAGCTGGTTATATACGCTAATCCAGATCCTGTAATTGATGGTGGAGATTTTTGTGAGAATGCATCAAAAACTTTAACTGTAACGAATAGCACGGACGATCCATCTCCTGTAAATAAAGTCGTTGAATGGAGTTGGCAGTACGAAGGCCAAACAGCCGGTCCCGAAAAAGTAAATAAGAGTCATACATTTATAAATGCTCATCCAGGTTTAAATCAGGTGACTCTTGAAGTTATAACCGAAATGGGATGTAAGGCATCAAAAACAGAAAATTTAGAAATTTATCCCAATCCTATTATTAAAGACATTGGACTAGATAACTTCTGTCATGAGGAAACCTTGGATGCTGATATCGGAAATACAAGGGTTCCATTCGGTGGGTCTTTGGATTTTGTGGTTTGGGATTTTGATAAGGCAGATCCTTCGAATCCATTGGATAGTAATAATTTTACAACATACGATTATCCAGGTCCCGGTCAATATACCATTAACCTGAGAGCCATCTCCATGGATGAATGTGTAAGCACCTTCGATACGGTTATTCGTGTTCATCCAAAACCAACCCCGGACTATCAAGTGAAGGAAGTTTGTTTTGGTGACAGTACTGCGCTTCGCAGGATTATTCAACCATATCCACGTCAGGATAGTATGAATTATTTCTGGTATTTGAATTATGGATATATAAAGCAAGACACCGGTTTTAATTATATGCTTCCCACTCCTGGGGTGTACGATATGACCCTGGTGGCTACCTCACTTGCAGGCTGTGAAGACTCAATTCAAGGGATCATTCGGAGCTATTATGTGCCAAATCCGTACATTATGGTAGATACCAATGTTGCAGGTAACGACACCATACAATGTTTAAACGGTAATAATTTTACGTTCGATTACGATTTTGGTATTGATGGGATGGATACGGTGAATAATACGCGACTGCGTTTTTTAGATACTGTAGTAGAATCCCCTGCCATTTCAACATCGTATAGTTTCGCTACAGCAGATACATTTACCATACAGCTTTACGTGGATAACGTGAATGGTTGTGCTGATAGTGTTGAAACAACCGTTGTTGTTTTACCTTCACCAACAGCGGCCTTTGAGTATGAAGGAGTATGTATGCCAGACTCTGTACATTTCTTTGATATTTTGAGTACTTCAACTTATCCAATTGTCAACCGTTATTGGGATTTAGGAGATGGGAATGTGGATACAGGTTCGTTTGATTTTAAACATCCATACCCTGATGCTGGACCTTACGATGCACAACTGATAGTAGAGAGTTCTTTGGGTTGTACCGATACAGCAATAATGACCTTGGATTCTTTAGTAAATATACCCACGCCAAACTGGGCTTTAATAGCTGGTTCAATGCCAATTTGTAAAAGTGATTCCGTTACGTTCGGGATAACCGGTGGTGATTCATGTATTTGGATTTCCGATGGTGATACAAGTCGGACAAAATCCTTTAGAAAAACTGGAGTTTATATTTTTGAGGTTTCCAATCAAGGAAAATGTTTTGCCCAAGATTCTGTTCAGGTGTTTGCATATACTACGGATGATATAGAAACCAACCCGGATACTAGCATTTACCGCGGACGTAGGGTGAATTTATATGTAAAGAGAGCTGCCACAAAAATTCGTTGGAGCCCCTCTGAGTATTTACAAGGGGACAGTACAGGGGTGACTGTTTTAACTCGACAGCTTATTGACAGCATGCGATTCTACGTCACCGCGTTAGATTCAAATGGATGTGAAGACATGGACTCTGTCACTATCTTAATCATTGATCCTCCGCTAATTAAGATCCCTAATATTATTACACCAAATGGTGATGATGAAAATGAAACTTGGAACCTTATTGATATTCCCGACCTATTCCTTTACAATATTGTCATTACTGATCGTCAAGGTCGCCGAGTTTATGAGGCCAAAGACTATCAAAATGATTGGAATGCGGTAGATCAAAATGGTAATGCACTACCTAATGGAGTGTATTTCTATTACATGAAAAATAGTAAAACCCAAAAAGTGTACCGTGGGTACATTCAAGTAATTAGATAACATGAGAACTAAATTTATTACCTTTTCGGCAACACTTTTATTGGTTGGGATACTTAAATCTCAAATGGGTGCGCGTATTGATCAATTTTATATGGATAAATCCATATTGATTCCTGCAGCCTTGGCACACGAAGATGATGGCCATGTGAGTTTATATTACAACAAACTATTTACGGACATCCCAGGTTCACCTCAGCATACGGCGATTAATGCTACCATGCCGATGACAGGTGAAAATTCCTCATTTGGGGTGTTTTATATGAAAGAAAATATAGCTTTCTCGGAAATGCATAATGCCTATGCTACCTATGCTTATTCATTCGATTTAGGGTCAGAAAGTAAATTAAGTTTAGGTCTGAGCGCAGGAGTTTTAAATCAAAACTTTGATCCAACTAAGGCTGTGTACTACGATGATAATGATGCAAAAATTACGGCATTGATGTTCAGCCCTCCTGTTGTTCGGGCTGATTTGAGATCGAGTATCTATTTTTCTACCCCATCATTTTATACAGGTTTTTCCCTCCAAAGGTTGCCGCAACCAACTTTTGATTATACCTATTACAACTACAGCGCAAGCTATGATCTTCAATCACAGGCGAACTTTCTGTTAGGATTTAAAACAGAAATTGGTGATGCACTTTTTTTGAAACCAGCAATCAACGTGGGTATGTATAATTGGGATTACCTGTATGCTGACTTGAATCTAAGTATTGACTTCCAAGAGAAGTTTTGGTTTGGATTAGGGGTTAATAACATGTGGCAAGCAGGCTTTAACGCTGGCGCAAAGGTTGGTGAGGATGTTAATGTGGGCTACTCTTTTAAATTCCCAAATGGGCAACAAAGAGGATTGTTAGGTCCTTTACACGAATTCACTGCATCCATAGGTTTTGGAGCTCTTGGGGGTGGTTCTGGAAGCAGAAACAACGATGATGGAGAGGGATATGGTTCAGATAACGATTATGATGGTCAATCTCAAAATGGAGGTGCAAAACCTTACAAAGAAGTAACCGCTAAGAGTTTGGATGACATGGTTGCATTTGGAACAGGAAATGACCCAAGCGGGATTAAATTACCGCCAATTCCAAAGCTTAAACCGGCTCCCGGTTATTATTTGGCGGTTGGGCTTCATAGCGATGAAGAAAAGGCGAACCAACAGATTATTGATCTATACGCTAAAGATGTTTTAGCATTTAAATTCTATGATCCAAGGGTAAAGAGCTACTACGTACACGTACAGCGTTACGATAATGAAAAAGATGCGAATAAAGGCGAGTTTTATTTTACCGATAAAGCCCCACGTGTCTGGGTAAGAAAAATCAAATAATAATTTTATAGATAATCAAAAGGCGGCCTTGGTGTCGCCTTTTTTATTGACCATGAAAAGCAAATTGAATGAGGTTGGCCCCCATTTTTAACGCTTTTAATCGAATACTCTCTGGGTCGTTATAAACTTCTTGATCTTCCCAGCCATTCCCAAGATCGCATTCAAAATCATAAAAACAAACCAATCGTCCTTCTATGAAAATGCCGAAACCCTGAGGGGGCTTATCATCATGTTTATGGACCTTTGGGAGGCCTGTCGGAAATTGGTAGCTAATCTGATAAATGGGGTGGCTAAAAGGAACCAATTTGAACTCTTGGTTTGGGAATACTTTTTTCATTTCCCTACTGATGTAATCGTTCATCCCATAATTATCACAGATATGGAGGAATCCACCTGACTCTAAATACTGTCGTAACTGAGAAGCTTCAAAATCGCTAAAAATCACGTTTCCATGACCTGTCAAAAATACGAATGGGTATTTGAAGAGATCTGCCGATCCGACTTCAACAATGGCCTCTTTTCTCGATAGTGAGGTCCCAATATTCTCATTACAGAATTTGGCTAAATTAGGTAATGCTGTGCGGCTTGAATACCAATCACCTCCACCATTATACTTCAATCTAGCAATGGAAAGGTTTTGGCTTGTTCCGTTGATTGAAGTAACTAAAAATAAGCTTCCTACAAAAAACTTAAAAATCAATCCTTTCATGTGGGTCAAAAATAGGATTGTTTTTGATTTCTATAGATACAGTGTCAACAGGAAGATACTACCGATAATGATTCGATAAACACCAAACCATTTAAATCCTGTTCGTTGCACAATTTTAATGAAATAGGTAACGGCAATGGCGGCAGTAAAAAAACTGATTACATTGCCCCATGCGATATCCGTAAGATTATCTGAGCTTAATTGTTCCCAGTTTTTCAAAATTTTGTATCCCGCTGCTGCAGTCAATGTTGGAATGGCCAAGAAAAAAGAGAACTCAGTAGCTGCTGTCTTTTTTAATTTCCTCCCAAGGCCTCCCAAAATGGTGGCTGCACTTCGGCTTGTACCTGGTATCATTGCAAAGGTTTGTACAAATCCAATGATGAACGCATCCAAATGGGTAATATCGTCAACCTCTTTTTCTCCTTCGGGTAATAACTTCTCAGCAAATAATAATAAAATGCCTACGAGTACAAGCATTATCCCCACGATGGCAGGAGTTTGAAGCAATTGTTCTAAAAAGTCATCAAATAGTAGTCCTAATACAGCGGCTGGGATGAATCCAACGATGAGCTTTTGATAAAATGGCCACCAATTCTTTTGGAAGAAATTCTTCCAGTACAATACCACAACAGAAAGAATGGCCCCAAACTGTATACTTATAATATATGTATCTAGTTGTTCACCTTTGACGTCTAACCACTCCGAAAAAATCATGAGATGCCCGGTGCTGCTGACAGGCAGATACTCGGTTATTCCCTCAACAATCGAGAGTATAACGTTCTCAACGAGGGTCATTTCTTACGAAAAAATATAGCGTATATTCCTAATGCAAAACCTAAAACGACCACCATCGGTGCTAAAGTAGCCCTACGGAAGTCATAGATATCGCCAGTCGTACCACTCATTAAAAAGAAACCGATCAAGACGATAAGAATGCTCACGCCAATGAGAACATAATTTTCTTTATCAAAAATCATTCCCGTGTGCTTCTTTGCATCGGCTTCTGTCAATTTGCTATTTCCTTTTTTACTCATCAGTATAAGTTTTCAATTCTAGTATTCAAAAATCTGTAAGTGCTAATCCAACTTGAAAGAGCAGCTAACAGAATCCCAAAAATAGCAATAGCAATTGAAAGTATCCCCAAGAGTTTTAAATCCATATGTTGATGGAAATTACCCAAAAGGTTTAATCCGGTAGAATAAGTTGGTAGAACCCAAATTAATAGCCAAATTAAAAGCGCCGAAAGAGGAAAAGACAACAATGCGTATTTGATGAATTTCCAAACAAAGGGACGTATAATAAACCCATTAGTAGCTCCTACTAATTGCATACTTTTGATGGTGTGGCGGTTCGCAAATATGCCCAAACGAACAGAACTTTGAATTAGCACAATCGAAACCAAGCATAGTATCAGACTAATCCCACCAATTGCCCATTGAGCCTTTTGAAGGTTATTGGTCATAGAGCTTAACCAGTTCCGTTGAAAAATAACATCTTCCACCGCAGGTTGTTGCTTAAAAAAATCGGTGAGTTGTTCAAAAAAGTCTGGGTTAGCATAGTTAGCCTTTGGGTAAATTTCAAGACTTAAGGGCAAGGTTACGGTTTCAATATAAGACATGAAATTCGGGTCGTATTTATCGCCCATTTCAGACATTCCCTCTGCTCGTGAAACAAATCGTGTTCGCTTGACCCATGGCTTTTTCTGAATTTCAGATTCATACTCCCTCACAAATCCTTCTTCTATGTCGTCTTGAAAGTAGAGGTCAATGCTACTGTTCTCAAGCCAATAGGCGCTTAAGCCTTTAAACCCAATTACGCTACTACCCAATAACCCAAGTAAGAACATGACAGCCGTTAAACTTAAAATACTCGGTAGTGCAGATGGCTTTTTGCGTTTTACGCGTTTCTTTTCCATAAGATCCTTACGAAAATCCCAATTATTTAAGGGCTTTTTAAAAATAGTTTTCCGCAGGGGTTAACTTTGTCTAATTACCAAAGCAAAAACATCTAATCCATGCAACTCAGAAAACAATTGGACATTAACAAGGTGCTGTTTTTAGATATCGAAACTGTTCCTGCTCTACCGAACTATAAAAAGCTAGACGATCGTTGGAAGAAACTATGGGAAAAGAAGTCACAGTCATTGGTCAAAGAAAACATTACAGCAGCCGATATGTATGACAGATCAGCGATTTATGCGGAATTTGGTAAGGTTGTTTGTATCTGCGTTGGGATTTTCACCGGGTATCCAAATAATCCCTCGCTTCGATTGAAGTCTTTTGCGGGTGACGATGAGAGAAAAGTTCTAAGTGATTTTGCGGATTTATTGAGGGTTTATTTTAGTACGGAACAATCAAGATTGTGTGCACATAATGGTAAAGAATTTGATTTTCCATATATGAGTAGGCGAATGCTTATTCACGGAATCGAATTGCCCTACTTGTTGGATACAGCAGGTAAGAAGCCTTGGGAAATCAATAATTTAGATACTATGGAGCTTTGGAAGTTTGGGGATTTTAAAAGCTATACCTCTCTTGATTTATTGGCTGGTGTATTCGATATTCCTACACCAAAAGATGATATTGATGGTAGCATGGTTGCTGATGTGTATTACCAAGACCAAGATTTAGACCGGATTGAGAAATACTGTTTGAAAGATGTGGTAACACTTTGTCAGGTTTTTCTTCGGTTGATGAATCTAAAAACCATACCGGATGACCGTGTCATTTTCCCGGAATAGGCAACATAAGGCCCTTATGAATACGTCTATAAACTGTATATTTGTAACAATGCTGAAAAATGCCTTTGCCATATTAACTTTTTGTTTTGGTTTACTAAACGTATTGTCTGCTGCAGAGCCTACCCAGGGGCCTACTAACGGGAGAGCTGGCTCAGTGACATGTACAGATGCCACAATATCTTGGACCAATGGCGATGGTGGTTGGAGAACCGTAATTGTAAAGAAAGGTTCAGCAGTTGACGCCTTGCCTTCAGATGGAACTACACTAACAGCCTTTAATACTTTTACTGCTGGTGATGAAATTGGAACTGGAAACTTTGTTTGTTTTAATAATATTACGAATAACTTTAGTCTGAAAGGATTAGAATCAAACACAAGATACTACGTGGCGATAGTGGAGCATGACGGGTTATCATCACCCGATTATCTAACGTCGGTGGGTGATGTAGATACGTTTTCGTTTAGCACAGAATGGTTGAAGCTCGATTTTGAGTTTGATATTGACGATAGTTGCGATAGAACTAATTTGGTAACTTTTACAAACAAAAGTACAGCCTCATTCACGGGAATCAGCTACACCTGGGTCCTTAAAGATGGAAATACTGTGAATGGAAAAGACATCACGCATACATACGACGAAGGTGGTAATTATCAGGTTACTTTGGTAGCATCCCCTAGTAAGGGTTGTACTGATTTCTTTACCAATAATAACGCCGTTCGTATTATACCAAGACCAGAGAGTAAGCCAATCGAAATGAACGGCCTGGTTGAACAGTGCTTAGAAGGTAATTTATTTAGATTTTCAGATGTAACAACCATCAAGAACTTACCCAAAATGGCATATGTCCGAACTTGGTTTTTTGCGCCCGATGATTCATCAACTATTCCAAGACCCATTAAAACATTCAGCAAAGCTGGGACATACAGAATAGGATACAAGAGTGAAACTTTCTACGATAACCAACCTACAGGTTGCACCGATACTACGTCATTGGTGATTAAAGTAATTCCAAGTCCATCAAGTGGAATCGATATAAATGACACCATACAATGCTTCGCAGGAAATAGTTTTGTCTTTGATAACGTGTTTCCTGGATTGGTAGCATTCACATGGGACCTCGGTGACGGAACGACTGCGAATACCAAAAGCACGACACATACATACGGAGCTCTGGGAACCTACATGATTATTCATGAGGCCGAGAGCGGGATTGGATGTAAATCCAAAGACACCGTGTATGTTCACGTTAAGCCGAATTTGGATGCTAGTTTCACAGGCCTTCCAACGGAAGTTTGTGAGGATGGGCCTTCCATAACACTAACGCCAACCAACATCAATGGTGTGTTTTCTTCTACCTCTGGCTCGTTTTCCGGGTTTGATTATTCACCAGGCCCTGCAGGTAGCCATGCCGTAAAATATAAAGTAGACGATTCCTATTGCCCAGATTCTACAGAGCAAACGATAACCGTAAATCAAAAGCCATTGTTTTCCCTAGGTAGGGATACAACCATTTGTGATTTTGGGAATATTACACTCAACGTTCTAGCAACAGGAGTATTGACATGGGAAGACGGGACGTCCTCTAACCCGCGAATCATCAATACGGGTGGTAAATATTGGGCTACAGTCAATAATAATGGTTGCGAATGGACAGACACAATCAATGTTGATGAAGCGCTGACCCCACAAGCTTATTTACCATCAGATACCTTAATCTGTCGTGGTTCGATCCTTAGGCTTTTCCAAAATTGGCCCAATTCAACAATTTCCTGGAGTAATGGATCCATAGATACCGTAATTTACGTGACCGAACCTGGCAATTATTCGGTTACTGTAACCAATGCATGTGGCACTGCAACCGACGATGTAACATTACGAGTTTCAAACGGATTCTGCGATATTTTCCCACCTACGGCATTCACGCCTAACGGTGATGCGAGAAACGAATATTTTGAGATAATTGGTAGAGACGTTGACCCTGTTTTATTGCAAATTTTTAATCGCTGGGGTGAGATGATATTTGATAGTAATTCTGCGGGCGACTTCAAGTGGTACGGAGATTCAAATGGTGAGCCTTGCATGGAGGGGAATTACCCTTACATATATCGTTACGAGCAAAAAGTGGGTGACCGTGTTCGTAGAACCACATACAAGGGCTCTGTTTATCTTATGCGTTAATCAGACGTAGAAAAGTTTTTCCCTGATTCCTTTACGAACTTCCTAAATTTGCTGCAATGAATGAGCAGCTTTTAGAACAGGCCAAACAACTGGGTCTTCTTGAAGAAGAATACAAGCAGATTTGTGAGATATTAGGGCGTGAGCCGAACTTCACTGAGATTTCTATTTTCTCTGTAATGTGGAGCGAGCACTGTAGTTATAAAAACTCCATTGTTTGGTTGAAAACACTTCCCAAAGAGGGTTCTAAAATGTTGGCAGAAGCCGGTGAAGAAAACGCTGGCTTAGTGGATATCGGAGACGGTCTAGCTTGTTGCTTTAAAATAGAAAGTCATAATCACCCTAGCGCCATTGAGCCTTACCAAGGTGCAGCAACAGGTGTAGGGGGTATTAATAGAGATATATTTTCAATGGGTGCCCGTCCCATTGCACAATTAAATTCGCTTCGTTTTGGTAACCTCGATTCAGAACGAACCAAATGGCTGGTAAAGAGTGTCGTTAAAGGCATCGGGGATTATGGGAACGCATTTGGTATTCCAACCGTGGGTGGTGAGGTTTATTTCGATGATTGTTATGAACAAAACATCCTAGTGAATGCCATGAGTGTGGGGATCGTAGATGTGGGTAAGAATATCTCAGCAGGGGCAGGTGAACCAGGAAATCCAGTATATATTTTTGGATCAGCCACAGGTAAAGATGGTATTCACGGAGCAGCTTTCGCATCAAAGGACATGTCAGAAGATAGCGTCAATGATTTGCCCTCTGTTCAAGTTGGAGACCCATTCTGGGAGAAACTTATACTAGAAGCGAGTATGGAATTGATGGATGCAGATGTGATTGTTGGAATGCAAGACATGGGTGCGGCTGGAATAACCTGTAGTACTAGTGAGATGAGTGCGAAAACCAATGTTGGTATGGACATCCATTTGGATAAAGTACCGATGCGCCAAGAAAACATGAAAGGTTGGGAACTTCTGCTATCTGAAAGCCAAGAGAGAATGTTGGTAGTGATTAAAAAAGGCAGGGAAGCAGATGCTGAAAAAATCCTAGAAAAATGGGATTTAACCTTTGCTAAAATTGGAGATGTTACGGACTCAAAAAGAGTGAGATATTTCATGAACGGTGAAATAGAAGCGGATATTCCTGCAGAGTCATTGGTTCTCGGTGGAGGAGCTCCTGTTTACCACAGAACATGGAAAGAGCCTTCCTACATGGAAAAAATTAAGGCATTTGATTTGACATCAGTGGCTGATATTAACCTCTCTGAGGCCCAAGGTATTTCACACCAGCTGGTCAAGTTGCCCAATATTGCGAGCAAAAAATGGGTGTATGAGCAATACGATTCAATGGTCGGAACCGTCAATCAATCTACTAACAGGCCGAGTGACGCGTCTGTTGTGAAGGTTCGTGGTACTGAAAAAAGCCTTGCTTTGACTGTAGATTGTAGTAGCCGGTACATTTATGCTGATCCATTTGTTGGAACTCAAATTGCAGTGGCTGAAGCAGCCCGTAACATCCGTTGTTCAGGTGGTGTTCCAACAGCCATAACTAACTGTTTGAATTTTGGAAATCCATATAATGAAGAGGTTTATTTCCAATTTAAATCAGCTATTGAGGGCATGGGGGTGGCTTGTAAGCGTTTCGATACTCCGGTAACTGGTGGTAATGTGAGTTTCTATAACCAAAGTACTAACGGACAGGCGGTATATCCAACACCAGCAATTGGGATGGTGGGTATCATCAAGGAGCAAGATCATATACTTTCTTTGAACTTTAAGAACGAAGGAGATGCCATCGTAATGTTGGGTAAGCACGTTAACGATATTGGTAGTTCGCAGTATGCAGCCAAGATAAAAGGTTTCGAGTATTCAAATTGTCCGTATTTTGATCTTGAGGAAGAGGCATCACTTCACGAATTATTGACGGAAGTAGCCGCAACAAATATATCATCAAGTGTGCATGACATTTCGGAAGGAGGATTGTTTATCTCCTGCCTTGAGAGTGCCATGTCTTCGGGATTAGGTTTTGATATTTGTACTCCGAAGGATAGCCGTTTGGATGCTGCATTGTTTGGAGAAGCGCAGGGAAGAGCGGTTATTTCAGTAGATAATGCCAATGTAACTGAACTATTGAAACTAGCTGAGAAACACGAGGTTCCTGCTTTACATATGGGTACCGTTACTACAGGACAGGTTATTGTAAATGGTGAGGAATGGGGTAGTCTTGAGGATTATAAGAATGCCTACGATACGTCGATCGGTGATAAAATTGAAGCGTAATTCCACAGTAGCCCTAATATTCTAATTGCTTCATTTTTCGTATTTTTACGAATGTATGCGTAATGGATTTAGGTTTGTTTGCAAAAATTCGGTGGTGCTCCTACTGGCATTGTTCCCATTTTTGCAACTAGGCGCCCAGTCTCAAGAAGTCTCCGTTGGTGCTGGGGATACTATTGTACTAGGCAAACCTACGAGTCCAGAGGTTTATGCTTATATCGATATATTTAGGAAAACCAGATGGGATCCTAAGCCTCTTCCCAATGATGAATTCACCCAAAAATTTGGAACTTATGATTCGTCAACGGGAAATGGCTTTTTTAGATACTTTTTCAGGGGGGATTTTGATGCGGCTGAATTACCAGCAAGCTTTGAGGGACGAAAATTACCCATTTTAGGTGTAGAGGTGATACCGGGTAAGTCTGAGGGAAATCTCGTGAATGTCATGTACTTAAAAACAGATGACCCAAACGAAATTATCATTGTTGAGTTTGATGATGCCATGCAGTTTGGAGAGTTAGGAACAGAAGTATTATTAAATGCAGCTAAACGGTAGTTTATGGTAGATAATAGTACCATATTATCCCAGTTATCTCTTTTTGCCAAACTCAGTGAACTTCACGGACAAAACCCTTTTAAAATTCGAGCGTATTCCTCCGCAGCTTTTAATCTTAAGAAAATCAAAAACCCCTATGCATCATTGACTGATGAAGAGCTATTGTCCGTTCCCGGAGTGGGAAAAGGTGTTGTAGAAAGCATTCGGGAAATATCCACTAAGGATCATTGGTTTGATCTAGATGAGCTATTAAAAATCACTCCTTCAGGTGTGGTGGATATGCTCAGAATTAAAGGCCTGGGACCAAAAAAGGTGAAAACCATTTGGTCGGATCTCAAAATTGAAACTACGGGTGAATTACTAGATGCTTGCAGACAAAATAGACTGGTCGAAGTAAAAGGCTTCGGACTTAAAACGCAGGCTGATATAGCACGTTACATTGAATTTGCCATGTCAGCTGAGGGGAAGTGGCATTTCGCGAGAGTTTGGCAGCCCGCTACAGATTTTAAGGAGAACCTAAAATTGGCCTTTCCAGATGATAGGGTAGAATTTACAGGATCCTTTCGAAGGGCCTGTGAGGTCATAGAAAATGTAGAGATCATAACCGATGTGGATATTGATGAATTAATTGCCTTTTGTGATGATCAACAAATGCCCACGGATGCCATGGATGGTGAGATTTATTCTAAACTATTAGGAGTGTATCCCTTAATTATTTACGCAACCAATGCCGAGGAGTTTGACCAATTCTGGTTTGAGACTACCTCGTCGCCCGCCCATTTAAAAAAGCTCAGTTATTCTCGATTAGAATCGTTTCATGGAGAAGAAGCGTTTTATAAATCGAAAGGTTATCATTACATCATACCTGAGTTGAGAGAGGGTAGGAATGAATTGGATACAGACTTTACGAAGGAAGGCATTATAGAATATTGGCAATTGCAAGGCGTATTGCACAATCATACCACTGCTAGTGATGGTTTGAGTTCACTCCGAGAAATGGCGGAGTATGCCAAAGACCAAAAGTATCAATATTTAGGTATTTGTGATCATTCACAAACCGCAGCATATGCTGGAGGTTTAAAAGCAGATGAACTCATCAAACAAGGCGAGGAGATAGATGCGCTGAATCGGGAATTAGCCCCATTTAAAATATTCAAAGGAGTAGAAAGTGATATACTATCCAATGGAGATCTCGATTATCCAGAAGAAATATTGAAGACTTTAGATTTCGTGGTGGCATCGGTACATTCGGGTCTTAAAATGGATGAGCAGAAAGCCAATCATAGATTGATTAAAGCCATTGAAAACCCTTACACAACAATACTTGGTCACCCGACTGGCCGACTATTATTATTGCGTGAAGGATATCCTATTGACCATAAATACATCATCGACGCCTGTGCGACAAATAATGTTGTGATTGAATTAAACGCGCACCCATATCGATTGGACTTGGATTGGCGCTGGATTCCATACGCTCAAGAGAAAGGAGTTATGATTAGTATAAATCCCGATGCCCATGAAAAACAAGGGTATCATGACATGTACTTTGGAACCTTGGCTGCTAGAAAGGGAGGCTTGCTTCAGAAAAATACATTAAACGCTATGAGCCTTGAGGAATTTGAGTCATTTCTCTCAAAAAGCCGATCATGAAAAAGGTCTTGATCATCCGCTTTAGTTCTATCGGAGACATCATATTGTGCACGCCCGTGGTTCGCAGTATAAAGAAAAATAACCCTAAGGCTGAAGTTTACTTCCTTACGAAGGAAGTGTATTCTAGTGTCCTAGACAAAAATCCATATATAGACAAAGTATTAAGATGGGAAGATCCACAGGACCGAGAAATACTCAGTCAACAGAAGTTTGATGCCGTCGTTGATTTACACCGGAATTTGAGAACATTCAGGGTTAGGTTGATGCATTGGATGACCCCTTTCTACGGATTTTCAAAGCAGAATCTTTCCAAGTGGTTATTGGTTAACACCAAGGATCAAAAATTTGCTGTTGATCCCATCGTGAACCGTTACCATCGATTGGTGGATGACATGAATATTCCATGGGATGGTGATGAATTAGACTACTTTAATGTAAACGAAACTGAAATGGTTTCATCCTTGCCTGATCAATGTATTATTCTAGTTCTTGGAGGAACATATTACACCAAGCGTATTCCAGAAGATTGGATACAGCAATTTTTGAAAGCGATAGACCAACAAGAAAGTATGGTTCTATTGGGTGGACCATCCGAAAAAGAGATGGGTGATAGATTACAGGCTAGCCATGCTCAAGTAATTAATAAAGCGGGATCTTTAAGCTTGGCAGAATCTGCCGCGGCCATAAGGAAAAGTCGAATAGTCATAACAGGAGATACGGGATTGGCACATATGGCGGCAGCCATAGGGAAACCCATTATTTGGCTATGGGGAAATACGGTTCCAGGATTTGGTATGACCTCGCCAACAAAGGCTGATATACCGATTATTTCCAAGGAAGTGGAAGGTCTGAATTGTAGACCATGTTCTAAGCTGGGTTTCGACCAATGTCCAAAGGGACATTTTAAGTGTATGTCGCACGTGGTAGATGAGGTGATTTTAGACTTAGAAAAATTAACATGAAGGCATTAGTTATAATGCGATTGAATATTTTTTTCTGTACTTTTGCGACCTTGATAAAACTCAATAGAGAAAAGAATTCTGATGAAAAGCAATAAATCCCTAGTAATTTTTTCTGTGATTTTGGCGTTAGCCTCACTTTTTCAATTGACTTTCACGTTCCAAGCGAGAAGTTTTGAGAAGGATGCACAAGAGTATGCCGAGAAAAAAGTTAAGACATCTAAAGGAGCAAGTGAAAAAGACCTTTACCGCAGGTATATCGATAGCCTAGGTAACCAGGAGTACTACAATTTCCTTGGTATGGTAAATTACACTTACTACGAGTGTAAACAACGTGAGTTAAACCTAGGTCTTGACCTAAGAGGTGGTATGAACGTTATTCTTGAAGTGGAGAAGGATGCCATCATACGTGTATTAGCGAATGATTCAAAAGATGCCGATTTGAATAAGGCTCTGGAAATGGCGAATAAGGAGGTTAGAGACGAGGGTACAGAGTATGTGACGGCTTTTGTGAAGTCTTTCAAAGCCGTTGCTAAGGATCGTCGTTTGGCTGTTCTTTTCGTAAAAGGTAATAATTCTCAAATCCAAGCGAAGAGCGAAGACATTGAGGTGATTAAATATCTACAATCTAGTGTTTCAACCGCGGTATCTAATGTAAAATCAGTAGTTGAGAAGCGTATCAATCAAGCCAATGTAACTCAACCAATTGTACAAGAAGTAGATGGTGGAAGAATCAGTGTAGAACTTCCGGGTGTTGATAATCCACGTAGAATGGAAGACCTTGTAGAAAAAAGTGCTAAACTTGAATTCTATGAAGTAATCAGCGGTGGAGAAGGTGCCCGTTTGTTGAATTCCTTGATTAAAAATGTAGCCATCGTTGAAGATGATTCAACAGCGAATGACTCTATGGCACCAGTTGCCAAGCCATCTGCATTAGGTAAAATATTAAAGCCATTCGGAGACGGATCCGGTTCAGCCCTAGCCCTAGTAAGTGCTGCAGATAGAAACGTATTGGAATCTATGTTGGCTTCGGAAGAATATGAAACCATTTTGGGGTCCTCTGTGAAAGTTGCTTACAGTGCGAAGCCTTCACAATATGACGCGAACGGAACAGAAGTTCAAAACTCTAACGACTATTTGGTCTACTTCTTGAGAAAAGATAGAGAAGGTAACGCTGCTTTGGCGTCAGATGATGAAAATATCATCGAGGACGCACGTGAAAATACCAACCAAACGGGTCAAATTGAAGTAACCATGCAAATGACACCTGCCGCTGCGTCTAGATGGGCTCAGGTAACGGGTGCAAACGTAGGTAACTACATTGCGATTGTTTTGGATAACAGGGTGTATTCGGCTCCTGTTGTAAACCAGAAAATATCAGGAGGTAACTCTCAGATATCTGGAAACTTTGATATCCGCGAAGCACAAGATTTAGCGAACGTGTTAAAAGCTGGTAAATTACCCGCTCCGGCTCGTATTGTTGCTAGTGAGGTAGTTGGACCTTCTTTAGGTCAAGCTTCGATTACTAGAGGTTTGAACTCACTCATGGTTGGTTTCCTATCCGTAGTGATCTTCATGATTTTGTATTACAACCGTGCAGGTTGGATTTCTGTGGTTGCTCTATTGGGTAACGTGTACTTGATTTTAGGAGTATTATCTAGCCTAGGTGCTGCATTAACGCTACCTGGTATTGCTGGTATCATCCTTACCGTGGGTATGGCCGTTGACGCGAACGTGTTGATTTACGAGCGTATTAAAGATGAACTTGCAGGTGGTAAAGGACTTCGTAGTGCGATAGAACTTGGATTCAAACATGCGTTAAGCGCGATCATTGACTCAAACATCACGACGCTTTTAGCCGGTATTATTTTGACATTCTCCGGTGCGGGTCCTGCATACGGGTTCGCCATCATCCTTGTGATTGGTATTTTTAGTTCAATGTTCACCGCCTTATTCATCACTCGTTGGTTACTTGAGAACCGTGTGAAGAAAGGAAAAGATATAACGTTTGATACCTCTTGGAATAAAAATTTCTTAAAGAATAAGAGCTATGATTTTGTAAAGAATCGTAAGCGTTATTATGCATTCTCTGCCTTGTTTATCCTTGCTGGTGCGATTGTTTTCTTCATGAAAGGTGGTATCACAACCGGTATCGACTTCAAAGGTGGTACGGCCTTTATCATCCAATTGGATGACACCAAGAACTATGCTACTGAGGACATCAAAAAAGCACTAGATAACTCTCTTGAGGGATCTAGTAATGAGGTGAAATCTTTCGGTTCGGATGGACAGGTGAAGATCGTGACTACCTATTTGGTAGGAGATGATTCAAAAGATAAGAGAGATCGAGTAAGAGAGGATGTGTTAGCTGCACTAAAACCTTTTGAAATGACAACTCCTGAAGGCGCAGAGAGCCCCATACTACAATCAACTAGCGTGGGTGCTGCTATCGCAACAGAGACCAGAAATACCTCTTCTATGTTGGTATTGTTGGCAATCGTTGGGATATTCCTTTACATCGTTGTTCGTTTCCGTAGTGTGGCTTATGGATTGGGAGCAACCGTTGCATTGATTCACGATATTGCATTTGTACTTTCGGCATTTGCTATACTTGACGGTTTGTTGCCATTTGCAACAGAATTTGATCAGCACTTCATTGCGGCCTTGTTAACATTACTTGGATACTCTATCAACGATACGGTAATTGTATTTGACCGTATTCGTGAGTTCCTTACTGGTCGCCGCACAGATAGAAATGATGTAACCATGATCAATAATGCGATTAACAGCACGTTAAGCCGTACGGTAGTTACCGCGGCAACTGTGTTCTTGGTGTTGATCATATTGTTTGTGTTTGGTGGGGATGCCTTGAAAGGATTCTCATTGGCCATGTTAATTGGTATCATTGCCGGTACTTACTCCTCAATATGTATTGCGACACCTGTGGTGGTTGACTTCACATCTAAAAAGAAACTAAACAAATAATTTAACCCCGAAATAACGAGGAAAGCGGGGTTTGTACCCCGCTTTTTTTATATCCGATATGAAAGAGATACAATCTAAACAACTATTGGCTGCTGCAAAGGAATATGGTACGCCACTATATGTATATCACGGTGAGAAAATCGAATCACAATATAATCGCTTGAAAGGGGCTTTTGAGGGTGTGAATGTGCACCTTCATTACGCCATGAAAGCCTTGAATAACATCAATATCCTGAAGATCATAAAAGGGCTTGGTTCAGGATTAGATGCAGTGTCCATCCAAGAGGTTAAACTTGGCTTAAGAGCTGGTTTTAAAGCCGAAGAAATCATGTATACCCCAAACTGCGTGAGCTTTGATGAAATCAAGGAGGCAGTTGAAATGGGAGTGATGATTAACATCGATAATATTTCCATTTTAGATAGATTTGGTCACGAATTTGGTGGTGATGTGCCTTGTTGCATCCGTCTTAATCCCCATATCATGGCGGGAGGCAATTCCAATATCTCTGTTGGGCATATTGACTCTAAGTTTGGTATCTCAATTTATCAGTTGAGACACGTTCAACGAGTAGTAGAAACACACAAAATGAAGATTAACGGTCTTCATATGCACACAGGTAGTGATATTTTAGATGCCGATGTGTTTTTGAGAGGTGCGGAGCTTCTATTTGATGCGGCTCATCAATTTCCTGATTTGGAATTCATGGACTTCGGTTCTGGGTTTAAAGTAGGTTATAAAGAGGGTGATATCGTTACCGACATAGAGGCGATAGGATCAAAAATATCCAAAGCATTTATGGCGTTTTGTTCTTCCTATGGCAGAGAGTTAGAATTGTGGTTTGAACCTGGTAAATTTATCGTTTCAGAAGCCGGTTCCTTATTGGTTGAAGTTAATGTAGTTAAAACTACTACTTCGACTGTTTTTGCTGGTGTGAATAGCGGACAAAACCACCTTATTCGACCCATGTTCTACGATGCTTATCACCACATAGAAAACATATCCAACCCGAAGGGGACACAACGCTTATACAGCGTGGTTGGATATATCTGCGAAACAGATACCTTAGGTTATGATCGCCAAATTGCTGAAATCCGGGAAGGAGATATCCTCAGGATAAAAAATGCTGGTGCTTATGCTTTTAGTATGAGCAATAACTACAATGCACGTTTAAGACCAGCCGAAGCCTTGTTGTATAATGGAGAATTGAATCTTATCAGGCGTCAAGAGACACTAGAGGATTTAACACGAAACGAAATAGAAATTCTCTAATCTGTTTTACGAATTCGAATTACGGTTCTAAACCCAATTGCTGCCGACTTGTAGTCGCCTCTTCGTAGTTGAACGGCTGATGGATCTAGGTAATGAAATTCATCTAACCAAGATCCTCCCTTTACCATGAAATGTCTTTTTAAGGCTGATTTCTCATGTAAATAGCCTTTTAACATTTCTTCGGTGGCGGTTATGTCTGGGTTAGGGATTAAATTCTTGCTCATGGTATACAAATACTCTTGGTTGTTGTATATCCGACCCATGGCTCTTGAGGATGTCCATTCGGCCACATTTCCCAATAAATGACTGGGCAATTTACGTTCACCGGGTTCGGCAACAGTCAAATGAAATGCCCCTTCTGGCTGGAATACAAGCGCTGCTAAACGCGCCGTTTGAACAATGCCCAAGTTAATATCGTACAAATGAGTGAGTACGTAACGATTCACCGGGTCTTTGGCCTGTGAAACTTTTGGCGCGTCGGCTTTGCAATATTCATTTACGGCTTTGACATACTCCGCCTGAGTAGGGAGGTCAACCTCAATTTTATAACCTGCTGGGAGCCACCTTCGATATTCCTTATTTAATTCAATTTCTAGCCAATTGCAATATTGCGTTGCCTGATATTGGGAAACGCCCACCACTGGATATTGGTTATAGGCCTCATGGGAAAAGTAATATTTACCCATAACCCACAAGTTTTCATGTATACCTCTCCATACGGATGTGTCGGGCATAGCCCATGTAGCCGTGATGCCTTTTTCCTTAAAAAACACCCCGTTACTATCCGATATAAATCTCCGGTATTCGAGGTTTGTGACTTCTTCTTTAGCGATGTAAAATGGACTGATTTCAAATGTTTTCTCAAGGCATCGAATACTATCGTACCCCCACTGTTTATGAAACCGAACATAAGGGTCATTGCCTACTGGGTTCCAATACTTGTTACCCAGTTGTTTCTTGAGCTTTTTTGCCCCCGTTAAAGCTATTCCTTTTAGTGGGTAATCATAAGGGTCATACCAATATTTTAGTTGGTATTCCTTTGGTGGAACTTTTTGTGAGAATAAAGGACTTGTCAATGTCCAAA
>Ga0233438_10000016_pt1 | contig 247889 bp, 231 predicted proteins | sample SI_123_September_FD_182720 | JGI IMG/M metagenome (GOLD analysis project Ga0233438, IMG submission 182720) | Seawater microbial communities from Saanich Inlet, British Columbia, Canada - SI_123_September2016_10_MG | ecosystem: Environmental > Aquatic > Marine > Inlet | place: Canada: British... | reverse complement strand
AATGAACTCCATGCTGGTTTGAAGATTTTGAAATGAACTTTATATACTCTCTAATGATGGAGATCATTTTCTAATTTACTGCGAAAATAAAAAAAATTATAGAATACCATATTTTAAAGGTATATTTTTTTTAAAATCTAATAAGTAATTAATAAGCACCGTATTTAGTTAACTTTTTTCCCCTTTAAATAGACAGCACTAATCCGATTGCTACCAAAAAAATAAGGAATAAAATGATAACTAGGTACGTCTTTTAGTATGAAGAAATTTGCAATTTTACCTTTTGCAATACTCCCTACTTTTTCAGATAAATTCATAGCATATGCGCCATTTATAGTTGCCGCGTTAATGGCTTCTTCAGGAGTCATTTTCATTTTTATACAAGCCAAAGAAACAACTAGGTTCATATTTCCAGAGGGGGATGAGCCTGGATTGTAATCCGACGCTATGGCCATAGCCAAGCCACTATCCATTAATTTTCTAGCAGGAGTATAAGGAATGCTTAAAAAAAAAGAACAGGAGGGAAGTGCTACAGGTATGGTATTTGATTCTTTTAAAACCTCTAAATCACGATCGGATAAGACCTCTAAATGATCTACAGATAAAGCATTTTTTTTTGAGGCAATTTCAATTCCACCAATACTATTGAATTGGTTTACATGTACTTTTGGTATTAGATTATATTTTTTTCCTGCAGTTAGAATTTTCCTAGTATCATCAATTGAAAAATAATCCGTTTCACAAAATACATCTATAAAATCTGCTAAATTTTCATTCGCAATCTTAGGTAGCATTTCTTCAATTATTAAATCAATATATGCTGCTTTATTATTCTTGAATTTTTCGGGAACAGCATGTGCTCCTAAAAAAGTACTTTTGATTGGAGTATCAAAGTTATTTTTCAACCTATTGATTATTCGTAATATTTTTAATTCAGAAGAAACAGTTAATCCATAACCAGATTTTATCTCGATTGCACCAGTTCCCAGAGCAATAACTTCTTTCAATCTTTTAGCAGATTGATCATATAAACTTTCTTCTGAGGTTTCTTTTGTTTTTTTTGTAGAATTTAATATTCCACCACCATTTCTTGCAATTTCTTCATAAGATAGCCCCTTAATTCTGTCTACAAATTCATGTTCTCTATTACCAGCAAAAACAAGATGACTGTGAGAATCGCACCAACTAGGAAGAATTATTTTACCGGAACAGTCAATAATTTCATCAACAGATAAATCAGGGATTTTATCCATTGTACCAAAATCAAAAATTAATTCATCTTTAACCAGTAAGAAAGCATTTTTAATAGTTGGCAATTTTTTCATTTCTATACCGGAAACTTTTTTTATTGCAGCATCTCTAACCTGGACTAATTCTTTAATATTGATAAATAATTGAGTCATATAAAATGGTTTAATTCGTTATAGCAAACATACACAATCTATAACAATGATCTCTTAGGGTACTACAGTGCCTTTTTTGTTCTAAATTTTAATAAAAAAAAACTACACAAGTGTGTAGCTTTTTAAATTTAAAATGGAATACAAATTATTTTAATCCTCCAATCATTTCAGCTGGTTTTACCCACTCATCATATTGTTCTGAGGTTACATATCCTAAACGGATAGCTTCTTCTTTTAATGAAGTACCATTAGAATGAGCTGTGTTTGCAATTTCTGCAGCTTTATAATACCCTATTTTAGTATTTAAAGCAGTAACTAACATTAATGAATTGTCCACTAATTCGGTTATTCTTTTTTGATTTGGAATGATTCCTATTGCACAATTCAAATCAAAAGAAACACATGCATCTCCAATCAGTTGAGCTGATTGTAAGACATTAGCCGCCATCATTGGTTTAAAAACGTTTAGTTCATAATGGCCTTGAGTTCCTCCAATGGTTATGGCTACATCATTTCCCATGACTTGTGCACAAACCATGGTCATTGCTTCTGCTTGTGTAGGATTTACTTTTCCTGGCATGATAGAACTTCCGGGTTCGTTTGCCGGAATTATCAATTCTCCAATTCCCGATCTTGGGCCCGAAGCCATCATTCTAATGTCATTGGCTATTTTATTTAATGACACCGCTATTTGTTTCAGTGCTCCGTGGGTTTCCACCAAAGCATCATGTGCAGCTAAAGCTTCAAATTTATTTTCAGCAGTAATAAAGGGCATGGCTGTAAATTCTGCAATATATTTTGCAACTAGCACATCATAACCAGCAGGTGTATTCAATCCAGTTCCAACAGCTGTACCTCCAAGAGCTAACTGAGATAGGTGATCTAGCGTATTGTTCAAAGCATTTAAACCAAAGTTTAATTGTGCTACATAACCAGAAAATTCTTGACCCAATGTAAGTGGAGTTGCATCCATTAAGTGGGTACGGCCTATTTTTACAACATCCTTAAATGCCTCAGATTTTGTCTTTAAAGTATCTCTTAACTGTTCAATCCCTGGAATGGTAGTTTCTATGATTTTTTTATAAGCAGCTATGTGCATTCCAGTTGGAAATGTATCATTTGAAGATTGCGATTTATTTACATCATCATTTGGTTGAATGGTTTTTTCTCCTTCACCAATAACTTTTCCAGAAATTTCATGCGCTCTATTTGCAATCACTTCATTCACATTCATGTTGGATTGTGTTCCAGATCCTGTTTGCCAGATAACCAAAGGGAATTGGTCGTCTAATTTACCAGCTAAAATTTCATCACATACTAGCGATATTAAATCTCTTTTTTCTGAGGTTAAAACACCTAGTTCCGCATTTGTATGTGCAGCCGCCTTTTTAAGATAAGCAAAACCATATACAATTTCTAAAGGCATGGAGGCAGCAGCACCAATTCTGAAGTTTTTACGAGAACGTTCTGTTTGTGCTCCCCAATATTTATCTGCAGGAACTTGTACCTCTCCCATAGTATCTTTTTCGATTCTATATTTCATAATTATATTCTATATATTAGGTAAAAACAAATTTACGAAAAACTATGATGATATAAAGTTGAAAAGTATCATTTCTCTGAAGCTTTTTTTGTTTTTAATAGGTAACTTTTGAAAATAAGTATTATTTTTGCATTGGTAATTTTTTAATACACAGCAATGTTAGATTTTTCACAATTTTCAGGATTAGTTTTATTCATGTTTATTTTTACAGCTGGTTTTTGGTTGTTAATCTTCTTATTAACCTTCGTAGTTCCATATTGGATCGGAGGAACTATATGGGAGAACATGAAATTGAAAAAGGAAGCAAAAAAAGCTGCTCAAGGAAAGTAGTTTTTTTAGACATAATATAAACCTCGTTCAATTCATTGAACGAGGTTTTTTTTTATAATTTTAAAAACAAAGGGTACAGTGAAAGTGCGTGAAAGTTTTAAAAATAAACGATAGACTCTCTAAATATTTGGTATGTAATCAGAATTTTTCTCCCTATTGTTTTCGTTTTGATTCCATCTGTAAGAAAAGTTTAGGGAGATTTGACGAATTCTTCTTTGGTATGTCTGATCTGATATATTGCTAGGATTCTCTCTACTTGGTGCAAAATTTTTAAAATTATATTTTCTTGAATTGAATACATCATTGATGTTTAAAACTAAGGTACCTTTCTTTTTAAAGAGCTCTTTGCTGAAAGCTAAATTAACTGATAATAATCCATCTACATCACTTTGTGCATCACTTCTAGCACCTGTGTAAAATATTCTAGTTTGTGATTGAATGTCTCCCGGGAGTTTTATTTTAGCATCAAAACGAGTAAACCAAGAAGTATTTTTACTGTCAAAATTTTGATTGATTATGTTGTTTTCATTTGTGTTTGGGTTTGTTGTTTCGTATGAGTATTGTCCTTTCGTTTCAAATTGAAAAAAGTTAAAAGTACCAGAGAGTTTGACATTGTTACCAGCAGTATAATTTGATGTAAATTCAAAACCTATTCGGTCCTCTGAGGCAAGATTAATCGGTTTTCTTACTATAATACTTGTTTCTTTTCCATTGATTACTCTATATTCTTGACTATTTATTCTAACAATATTATTTGTTGAATGTTGGTAGTAAATAGAAGAATTAAAGGTTAATTTTTTCCATTTATTTAAATATGCTAAATCGAAGGTATTTGAATAGGTCGGATCTAAATTTACATTTCCTTTATAAAATATTATTTCGCTTGCTCTGTTTTCAAAAGGGTTTAAAGATCTAGATCGTGGTCTTCTCAGGCGTCTACTATAACCTAAAGTAACACTTCTGTCTTCAGTTATTTCATAACCAATATTGGCTGTAGGAAATAAGTTTGTGTAGCTTTTGTTGTAGTTTTCGTTTGTATTTATAAGATGAATATCAATCTTAGTTGCTTCTACTCGCATACCTAAAAGATAGGAAAAGTTGTTTAGCTTGTCTCCAAACTGTGTATAATAAGCATTGACTTTTTGGAGGAATTCTAAGTTATTTGAAGGATTAAATCTTGGATCTAAATTTGGAGCAATTACGGTATAATCTGATGTTAAGTTTTCAAAATTACCACGATATCCTATTTCAAATTGAGCATTTTTTCCAATCGGTAATACATAGTCTGTTTGAATCAATTGACTTTTTGAAAGTTCGTCTGTAGCAGTTGTTTCAGGATATGTGTCTGTAATAAGAGCAAAATTGTTTTCGTTACTTTTGCTGTATTGAACATCTATAGAGAGTCGATGGCCTTTCGTGTTAAAATTATTTATATAATTTAGAGAAACTTGTGATGTTTTATCTTTTTCACTTTCATCCTGAATTCGAACAGAATTATATAAATTGTTCTCTAAAATATCAAATGAATTTATCGTATTGGTCGATATATTTTGTTCTTTTGAATCTCTTATAAAAAGAGTTCCAGTAATGGCACTAGTTTTATTTAAAAAGTATTCTAAACCTATGTTTGCATTAAAACCTTTTCTATTTCTTTCATATAACCTATTTTCAATTCGTGTACTGTCAATAACTTTATTTGATAAATAAGTAATGTTAGAGTTAAAAACCCCAGGACTGCCACCATCATTATATCCAAAATTTGAAAATAAGTTTATTTTATCTGAACGTAAATTTAAATTTAGAGCAGTTTGATAATTTTTGGGATTCCCTATGGTCGTATTTACTGACCCGTTAAAGCCACTGGTCTTTCCTTTTCTTAAAATTATGTTCAAGATTCCTGCCGTTCCTTCTGAGTCGTATCTTGCAGAAGGAGATGTGATAACTTCAACTTTTTCAATCGCATCAGACGGCAACTGTTTTAGGGCGTCAGCACCATTTAAACCTACCAAAGCAGAAGGCTTACCATCTATTAGTATGCGAACACTTTCACTCCCACGAAGACTAATGGTTCCTTCGGAATCAATATTTACTGAAGGTACATTGTCTAGGACATCGGAGGCTGTTCCTCCTTTGACAGTCATATCATTCCCAATTGTATAGATTTTTTTATCAAGACGTATGTCTATGGTAGATTTCTCTGCTGTGACAAATATTTCGTCCAAATTATTTCCATTATCCTCTAATTTTATAATCCCTAAGTTTTTGTTTGAGAGTATCTCTTGTGAAATAAATTTTCTTGTTTTGAAAGAGATGAATTCTACGTTGATGTCATAAGTTCCCTTTGGAGTTTGGATTTTGAATTCTCCAGATTCATCAGTGATTGCTCCTGTGATTTTTTGTGTTATGGTGTTCTTTAAAACAATGGTTGCATACTGTAAAGGTTCACCTGATTCAGTCTCAATAACTTTTCCATAGACAGAAAAAATAGGAGATTTAACGGTTTCTTGGCCAACAAAAACTAGACTTGTGAAAAGGCAACATATAAGAATATAATTTTTTATAGTCAAAACAAGTTAATTAAATTTCAACAAAGTTCTTGTTAAATTTAATAGGACTTAGTTATAAAAAGGTTAAATAATGGATAAAATATTCCCGGGAGGTCTCCCGATAATTGCTTTTTTATGATTGATAACAATGGGACGTTCAATTAATCTAGGATTTTTAATCATCACTTTTATAATCTCGGTATCTGATAGTTGATCTCCCTTATAATTATCTTTCCAAATTTTCTCATTTTTCCTAACCAATTCAATAGGAGAAATTTTTAGTAAATCGATGATTTCTTTTAGTTCATCCTCTGACGGAAGGTCAACTAGATATAAGATCGTTTCAAATTCTTGTTTTGAATTTTCTAAAATTTTAACGCCTTCTCTAGATTTAGAGCAACGTGGGTTGTGGTATATTTTAATCATATGAATAAATATATTTTGAGATTAGGAGGTTTTCTTTTGTCCATTAATCATTAAATAAGATTTTAAAAAAGGGTTTATATCACCGTCCATTACGGCGCCAACATTTCCTGTTTCATGAGAAGTTCTGACGTCTTTTACTAATTTGTAGGGGTGCATAATGTAATTACGAATCTGACTTCCCCACTCATTTTTTAATTTATTTGCTTCTATATCATCTCTTGCCGCTTGTTGTTTCTTAAGTTCAATTTCGTAGAGTTGTGATTTTAGCATTTTCATGGCTGTAGCTCTGTTGTCATGTTGAGAACGAGAATTAGAACAGGAAATTTGTATTCCTGAGGGTTTGTGAGTCAGTTGAACTTTTGTCTCAACTTTATTTACATTTTGCCCTCCAGCACCACTTGATCTTGCAGTTATAATTTCTATGTCTGCCGGGTTTACATCGATTTCTATTGAATCATCTGCTACAGGGAAAACGTACACAGATCCAAAAGTTGTGTGCCGTTTTCCATTGGAATCAAATGGTGAAATACGAACCAGCCTATGCACACCGTTTTCTCCCTTCAACCACCCAAAAGCATAATCTCCCTCAATTTCGATGGTAATTGTTTTTATACCCACTACATCTCCAGCTTGATAATTCAAAGTTTTCAATTTGAAACCCTGTTTTTCAGCCCACATTGTGTACATTCTTGACAACATTTCTACCCAATCACAACTTTCAGTACCCCCAGCACCGGCAGTTATTTGAATGGTTGCAGAAAGGGCATCGCCTTCTTCAGAAAGCATGTTTTTAAATTCTAAATTTTCTAAAAAAGAACTTGTTTTATCAAATTGTTCAATGACTTCATTTTCTTCAATTTCTCCTTCTTTATAAAATTCATACAATACACTTACCTCTTCATTTAAAAAGATTGTTTTATTAAAGTCCTCCACCCATTTTTTTTTAAAACGAAGTTCTTTCATTACAATCTCAGCTTCTTTTGGATTGTTCCAAAAATTCGGATTGACTGTTTTTTCTTCTTCATTGGCTATTTCGATCAATTTCTTATCTATTTCTAGGTAAGATTTTAATTTTTGAATCCTTGAGGTAATGTCTTTAAGTTGTTCTTGTGTAATCATACGTCAAACAAAAATAAATGAATTTTTAAGAATTCTTGTTTTAAAAGCGAATACTTATTCATAAAATAAATCAAGAGATTAAAGTCAATCTTTTTTTTAAAATAATTAAATATTTTTTAAATTATTTATATATCGGATCTTATTTTAAATATATTTAATGTTTATATTACTGCCTTATAAATAAATATGATAATAGATTTAATATCTGATACTGTAACGAGGCCCACGAAAGAAATGTTACAAATAATGATGAATGCTCCTGTTGGTGATGATGTTTTTAAAATGGATCCTACCGTAAACCAATTGCAGGAAAAAGCGGCTTCGTTGTTTGGGATGGAAGATGCCTTGTTTTTTCCATCAGGAACAATGGCAAATCAAACTGCTATAAAATTACATACGCAACCGGGAGATAAGTTAATTTGCGATAAATATGCTCACATATATAATTATGAAGGAGGTGGAGTTGCATTTAATTCTGGAGTAACCTGTAAGTTAATAGACGGAAATAGAGGAATGTATACTGCAAAGCAATTACAGGAAGCCATTGCAGGTAGATCTGATATTCACGTACCTTATTCAAGGTTGGTGTGTATAGAAAACACGACCAACAAGGGAGGTGGTGCTTGTTGGGAGTTTTCCGAGTTAAAAAAAATTGAGAAAATAACTAGAGAAAATAATTTGTCTTTTCATTTGGATGGAGCTCGCTTATTCAACGCTTTGGTTGCTAAAAATGAAACTCCAGCACAATACGGACAATTGTTTGATACTATTTCTATTTGTCTGTCGAAGGGTTTAGGAGCTCCTGTTGGCTCTATATTACTAGGTTCTAAACACCATATTGCAAAAGCATTGAGAATAAGAAAATTGTTCGGTGGAGGAATGAGACAAGCTGGTTTTCTGGCAGCAGCAGGAATTTTTGCACTAGATAATCATGTAGAAAGGTTGGCCGAAGATCATCAAAAAGCACAAGAAATAGGTAAAGTTTTAAGTACTGTTTCTTATGTCACAAAAATAGAACCCATTGAAACTAATATTATCATTTTTTATGTTGATCAAAAAATAGGTGCTGATACTTTTATTCAAAGAATGAAAGACAAAAACATTTTATTAACACCAATGGGAGAGGGAAGAATTAGAATTGTGACGCACTTAGACTATACAGATAAAATGCATGAAGTTCTTCTAGATGAATTGAAAAATTTTCAAAAATAAAAACACGCATTTTTGTTAAAATATATTTTTGCTTCTAAATTTTAATTAAATTTGTTTATTGATAAATGATATGCGTTGAACAATATTAAACAACATTTTACGATCAAAGACCTTGAAAATATTTCAGGTATAAAGGCGCATACCATTCGTATATGGGAAAAGAGGTATGACTTACTAAGACCTAAAAGAACAAAAACGAACATTAGATTATATTCCAATGACAATCTTCAGAAATTATTAAATATTGTTTTACTCAATAACAATAATTATAAAATTTCAATGATTGCTAAAATGTCTGACGATCAGATAACTAAATTCTCCAGAGACTTGGCGCTTAATAGTGCAGTTAATGACGAAGCGATCAACCGTTTTAAGTTATCAATGTTTCAGTTTGATAAAATATTATTTGACAAAACCTATCAAGAGCTTTTAGTCAAAAAAAAATTTAGAGAAGTCTTTACAGATGTTTTCATACCTTTTTTAAATCTTATTGGTCTAATGTGGCAAACTGATACTTTAATTCCAGCACATGAAAATTTTATTTCAAACTTAATAGCTCAAAAAATACAATTACAAACTGAAAAAATTCAATATTCTGTTTCTAAAAAATCAAAAACATATGTTTTATTTCTACCGGAGAATGAAATTCACGAATTAGGTTTGTTATATTTAAATTATGAACTAATTTTACGAGGTAATTTTACGATTTATCTCGGACAAAGCCTTCCCTTAAATAATTTGGACTTTTTTTTCCAAAATAGCGCAGAAATTTGTTTTATAACGTTAATGACAGTGATGCCCTATGATCACAAAATTCAAGCATATTTTAATCAAATTGATGAAATCTTAGAAAAGACCAATCATGAACTAATTGGCATCGGTCAAAAATCAAGTTTAGTCGATTTAAAACATTTAAAATCAAAAATTAAGCTTTATAATTCTGTTTCAGACTTGCTGAAAGAATTATAATTTTTTTAATAAAAATTCTAATTATTCTCTACTACAGAAAAATAAATAATGAAAAAAAACATTCATATAATTGGTTCCGGTTTCTCAGCTTTATCAGCTTCATGTTATTTAGCAAAAGAAGGATACAATGTTACTATTTTAGAAAAAAACGATACTTTAGGAGGTAGAGCTAGGCAATATAAAAAAGAGGGTTTTACTTTTGATATTGGCCCTTCATGGTATTGGATGCCTGATGTTTTTGAACGATTCTTTGCAGACTTTGGTAAAAAACCTTCCGACTATTATACGTTAGATAAATTACATCCAGGTTATGAGGTTTATTTTGGTGAAAATTCTTCATTAAAAATTTCAAGTCATTTAGAAGAAATTTATAATTTATTTGAAAAAGAAGAAAAAGGAAGTGCTAAACATTTAAAATCATTCATAGATTCTGCAAAATCAAACTACGAGACGGCCATAAAAGATTTGGTTTACAAACCTGGTGTTTCTCCCTTAGAATTAATAAATACAACAACGATCTCAAGAGTATCTCAGTTTTTTTCAACGATTAGAAAGCAAGTTAGAAAGAATATAAAAAATAAAAAATTAATAAAAATTTTAGAATTCCCTGTATTGTTTTTAGGAGCAAAACCAAGCAATACTCCTGCATTTTATAATTTTATGAATTATGCAGATTTTGGACTTGGTACCTGGCATCCAAGGGGTGGAATGTACACCGTTATCGAAGGAATGGTCTCTTTGGCTGAAAGCCTGGGTGTTAAATTCAAAACAAATGCGAATGTTGAAAAGATTCTAACAGATTCCTCTAAAAGTATCTCTGGATTAATTGTAAACGGTAAGAATATTGAAACAAATTTGGTTTTAAGTGGTGCAGACTATCACCATACAGAAACATTGTTAGATGTTGGAAGCAGACAATATTCAGAAAAGTATTGGAATAAAAAAACGTTCGCTCCATCCTCTCTTCTTTTTTATGTAGGATTTGACAAAAAGATAGCAAATGTAAGTCATCATACCTTATTTTTTGATACAGATTTTGATGCGCACGCAAAAGAAATTTATGACAACCCTACCTGGCCTTCTGATCCTTTGTTTTATGCTAATTTCACATCACTAACTGATGTAACTTCAGCTCCTGAAGGTAAAGAAGCAGGTTTTTTCTTGATTCCTTTAGCTCCTGGAATTGAGGATACTCCAGAATTAAGAGAGGAGTATTTTTACAAAATTATGGACAGGTTTGAGAAATTAACCAATCAAAAAGTAACCTCTCATGTATTGTTTAAAAAATCATTTTGTGTCAATGATTTTAAAGAAGAATACAATTCTTATAAAGGGAATGCATATGGAATGGCCAACACACTTTTTCAAACTGCTTTTTTAAGGCCAAAAATTAAAAGTAGTAAAGTAAAAAATTTGTATTTTGCAGGACAACTAACTGTTCCAGGTCCTGGAGTGCCTCCGGCACTTATCTCTGGTAAGTTAGCGTCAGAATTAATCATTAAAAATCAATTTTAAAATGAAAGAATTATTTGATCGTGTTTCTAATGATTGTAGTAAACTAGTTACAAAAAGCTACAGTACTTCTTTTTCTCTAGCGGTAAACATGTTATCTACTGAAATTAGAAAAGATATTTATAATATTTATGGTTTTGTTCGTTTTGCAGATGAAATTGTAGATACTTTCCATGACTATAACAAAGAACAATTAATGACTCATTTTGAAAGAGATTACTATCTTTCTAAAGAGCAAGGTATAAGCTTAAATCCTATCCTTAATTCATTTCAACAAACAGTTAATAAATATAATATTCCTGATGAAATGATTCAAGCTTTTTTAAAAAGTATGAAAGCTGATCTCTCTAAGAGAGAATATCAAACAAAGGAAGAGTATGATGAATATATTTATGGTTCTGCTGATGTTGTAGGATTAATGTGTTTAAAAGTATTTGTGAATGGAAACGATGAAATGTACGACACGCTCAAAGATGCAGCGATGCGATTGGGATCGGCATTTCAAAAGGTAAATTTCTTAAGAGATTTAAAAGATGATTTTGAATTATTGAATCGTTCTTATTTTCCAAATGTAGATTTGGGAAAATTAAATGCAATCTCAAAGCAATTAATTATTGATGAGATCGAAGCAGATTTTGACTATGCATATAAAAATGGAGTTCTAAAATTGCCAATAGAGGCAAAATTTGGAGTCTACATGGCGTATAGATATTACAGAAGGTTGTTGAAAAAATTAGAAGCAGTTCCCTCAGAGAAAATTATGGATACTAGAATCCGTATTTCAGATCCAATGAAAATAAATTTATTGGCTAGAAGTTATGTAAAATATAAATTGAATATTATATAATGGTATACGCGTTTATTACTTTAGTTGTTTTTATAATTATGGAAGGTATTACTTGGTGTACTCATAAATATGTGATGCACGGATTTGGTTGGTACCTTCATGAAGATCACCATCAGCCAAAATATAATGGTTTTGAAAAAAATGATGCTTTTTTTGTAGTTTTTGCAATTCCTAGTATGCTCTTGTTTTATTTTGGAAGTTATACAGTTCATACCTATTTGTTCTTTATAGGTTTGGGTATTTTATGTTATGGATTGGCTTATTTTTTAGTCCATGACGTATTAATTCATCAACGATTTAAATGGTTTAAAAATACCAATAATGTTTATTTAAGAGGACTCAGAAAAGCACATAAGATTCATCACAAAAATATGGGTAAACAGGACAGTCAATGTTTTGGAATGCTGTTTGTTCCTTTTGAATATTTTAAAAAACCTAAAATTTAAATTTTAGTTAAAAGTATTATTTTAATCAAGTTTATTTTTTCAAATAGTAACATTGTATAGCCTTTATGGATTATTACGATTACATAATTGTTGGTGGAGGTGCATCCGGTTTAATGTCTGCATATAGAATGTCTAAAGATGTTTTTTTTGACGACAAGACAATCTTAATTCTAGACAAAGTAAAGAAAAGTTCAAACGATAGAACTTGGTGTTATTGGGAGACTGAAAATGATGAGTGGAATGATATAGCAAGTGCTTCTTGGAAAAATATTATTTTTAAAAGTGAACTTTATAAAACGAAAGAATCTATTGCCCCTTATCGATACAAAATGATTCGTAGTAAAGATTTTTATTCAAAAATCTTTACTCATTTAAAAACCAAACCTAACATTACTTTTCAATTAGCTAACGTACTTGATATTCAACAACGAGTGGATACGGCTGAGGTTATTACTACTGACACAATTTTTAAAACAAAGACGGTTTTAAATAGTATTTTTTTTAATGATGCATATAAGAACCAAACGATATATCCTGTTTTACAACAACATTTTGTGGGTTTTTTTATAAGGACAAAGAAAAATTATTTTGATGAAAGTGCTGCTACCTTTATGGATTTTACAGTTGCACAAAAGGGAAATACACGGTTTATGTATGTGTTACCTTATGCAAAAAATGAAGCATTGTTTGAATATACCTTATTTTCAAAAGAATTATTACCCTATGACCACTACAAATCAGAAATCGAAAAATATTTAAAAGATAAAAATATTACAGATTATGAAATTATAGAGAAGGAGCAAGGTTCCATTCCCATGACCTCTTATAAATTTTGGAAAAACAATTCTAAAAATATTATCCATATTGGTACTGCTGGTGGCTGGTCTAAAGCAAGTACAGGCTTTACTTTTAAAAATACCACAAATAAAACAGTACAATTAATCAAACACATCCAAGAGGGGAAGTCGTTAACCAAATTTCATAAGGTTAAAAAGTTTTGGTTGTATGATCTATTGTTATTAGATATTTTATCTCAACAAAATGAACTAGGTGCTTCTATTTTTGGAAAGATGTTTCAGAGGAACCATCCAAATCAGATTTTAAAGTTTTTAGATGAAGAAACTTCCTTTTTAGAAGATTTAAAAATTCAACTAAAAATGCCAATTAGGTTGTTTATAAATGCGCTACTAAAAAGAATATTTTAATTTTAGCATTGTAATTAAAACAAAGTTTTCTTTATAAAATTAAATAAAACGGGCCACACACTTAACTTAGGATTAGGAAATTCACCCTTCCCCATCATTTTCATTTGTTGAGAAAAGTAAGAGATATCTAAGAAGCCCATTTTATCAATAAACTTTATACCTGTCTTTACAGGTGGAATATGTACCTCTGTTTTAGTGCCTTCAAAAAAGTTTTTAGATAAGTGAGGAAACACAGCAAAAGGACGCGCCAAGCCCACAAAATCTAATTCGTTATTTTCAATGGCTTTTGCCATTACTTCCAACGTTCTAAATCCTCCAGTTAGTAATAATGGAGTTTTCGTTTTAGTTCTTGCTTTTTCAATGAAATCAGCAAAATAGGCTTCTCTTTTTTGGGTACTTTCCTTGATTTTTTTTCCTGCACCCATCATCGCAGCTTTTTCATAAGTACCTCCAGAAACTTCTATCATATCCATACCTTCGAAAGAGAGCATTTCTATAACCGCTAAAGACTCTTCTTCTGTAAATGCGCCTCTTTGAAAATCTGCGGAGTTAATTTTAATTCCAATTGGAAATTCAGGCCCTACTTTTTTTCGTATGTCTCTATAGATCTCTATCGCAAAACGAGCTCTGTTTTCTAAAGAACCTCCCCATTGATCTGTTCTTAGATTGGTAAGTGTAGATAAAAATTGACTCACTAAATATCCATGTGCACCATGTATTTGAACTCCTTTCCATCCTGCTTTTTTAGCTATTAATGCACAGTTTCCAAAACCATCTATAGCTTTCCAAATTTCTTCTTCTGTCATTGGTCGTGGTTTTGGAAACATCGATTTCATGGGTAATTGCACATCAGAAGCACTCACTACATCTTTATTAAATTTAGGAGATTGTCTCCCAGGATGGTTAATCTGCATCCAAAGATGGCTCCCTTTTTTTTGTGAAACATTTGCCCATTCTTTGAGTTCTCTCATATAGGTTTCATCTTCCACAACTACATTTCTAGCCTCATTTAATGCTTTGCTATCCATCATTACATTTCCAGAAATTAAAATTCCTGTACCACCTTCACCCCAAGTTTTATACAATTTTAGAATACGCTCAGAAGGTTTTCCACCCTTATCTGCATTATTTTCACTCATAGCAGATTTTACGATTCTATTCGGTATCGTAACGCCACAGGGTAAAGTAAAGGGTTGTTGTAAAATATTTGCAAATTTCATGATGTAAAAAGATTTATTGATGGAATTTTTAAAGCTGTAAATTACTTAATAATAATGAATAATAAAGGGATATTTATTATACATAAGGGACTAAAAAAGTGTTGCATCTATTTTGTCTTGTTGACTCGTTTAAATTCTTACGAATTTGAAATACGTATCATCTTTGCTAGAATGATCCCTTTAGTTTAACGAATCATCTTGTGTAAGAATGTTTTTTCTAATTTATTTTTAAAATCAATCTGAACTTTCACCTTTGATTATGAGTTACCTATTTAGGGAATTTTGCTCTAATCTTATCCAATGATAAATTATGAATGCTACCTATGTGTGAGTGTTCTTTGCCTAAATCGGCTTGATAGGTTCCTGTTTGGACTTGTTCGCCAATCTTTTGATAAGCTTCACGAAAAGACATGCCTTCAACGACCAAATTATTGATGCTATCTACTGTAAATAAGTATTGGTATTTTTCATCATTTAAATCAATATCTTTTACAATTACTTGTTGAATAGCATAATTTAAGATATCCAAAATATCCTTTACATCTTCGAAAGCATTGATAATATTTTCTTTCAATAACTGAAAATCTCTGTGATATCCTGTTGGTAAATTATTAGTAATTAATACCATTTCTGTATGCAATGCTTGAATTTTATTACATTTACCTCGAATCAATTCAAAAACATCAGGATTTTTCTTATGTGGCATAATGCTGCTGCCGGTTGTTAGTTCATCAGGAAAAGAAATAAAATTAAAATTCTGACTCATATACAAACAAACATCCATGGCAAAACGGGACATTGTATTACACAATCCGCCCAAAGCTGAAGCAATTGCGCGCTCATTTTTCCCTCTACTTAATTGAGCAGCAACAACATTGTATTTTAACGTTGCAAACTCTAATTCTTTGGTGGTTAATTCTCTATCGATAGGGAAGGAGCTTCCATAACCAGCAGCAGAGCCTAAAGGATTTTGATTGACAACTTGAGAGACTCCATTTAGCAGGTACACATCATCAATAAGTAGTTCTGCATAGGCAGAAAACCACAATCCAAAGGAGGAGGGCATCGCTACTTGTAAATGGGTGTACCCGGGCAAAAGACTTTCTTTATGAACCTCTGCTAAACTTAAAAGAGTATCAAAAAGTGTTTTTGTTTTATCATTTATAATTGATAAATTTTCTTTGTAATAAAGTTGAAGAGCCACCAAAACTTGATCGTTTCTTGATCGTGCAGTGTGAATTTTCTTCCCAACTTCTCCTAGTTTTTCTGTCAATTCCCATTCAATTTTAGAATGCACATCTTCAAAAGAGGCTTCAATATTAAAAGTTTCATTTTTAATATCATCAGCTAGCTCTTGTAATCCTCTTTTTAAATCTTTTAATTCATTAGAAGTAATAATACCAATTGATTCCAACATAATAGCGTGCGCCAAAGAAGCTTGAACATCGTATTTAGCGATATGCATGTCAATTTCTCGATCATTACCTACTGTAAATTTTTCTATCTGCTTGTCAATTGAAAATCCTTTATCCCAAAGCTTCATAATTTCTATATTTTATGTTTCCTATAAACTAGGAATTCCTTTTATGGTTTATTTCTGTTAAACGATCACTCTATTTAATAATTCGATATAAATTGCAATGCCTTCTTCAATTTCAGATACAAATATATATTCATCTGCAGAATGAGAACGGGTACTATCTCCTGGTCCTAATTTTACAGATTGACAACTGAGTACAGCTTGATCCGATAAGGTTGGCGAACCATAGGTTTCTCTTCCCAAAGCGATTCCTGCTTTTACCAATGCGTGATTTAGATCAATTGAAGAGGAATTTAATCGTAAACTTCTTGGAGTAATTTTTGTACAAGGTGCTTTTTCTTGTAAAATAGTCGCAATTTCTTGATTCGAATAGGCATCATTTACGCGAACATCAATTACCAAATTTACATGAGCAGGAACTACATTGTGTTGTGAACCTGCATTGATTTGAGTGACGGTCATTTTTACATCTCCCAATGTTTCCGAAGTTTTTTCGAATTTAAAATCTTTAAACCATTGTAAAACTTCAATAGTGTTGTAGATTGAATTACTTGTATTGGGATGTGCAGCGTGACTTGGAGTGCCTTCTATGACAGCATCAAATACCACCAATCCTTTTTCTGCAACGGCTAAGTTCATTAAAGTTGGTTCACCAATAATTGCTACATCAATTTCAGGAATTATGGACAACATACTATTTAAACCCTGTTTACCACTATTCTCTTCTTCAGCAGAAGCCACGACAACTAAATTATAGGTCAAGTTTTCTTGTGCGTAAAAATGAGCGAACGTAGCGATTAAAGAAACCAAACATCCTCCGGCATCGTTACTTCCTAAGCCGTATAATTTTCCATCTTCTACAACTGCTTTGAAAGGGTCTTTTGTATAAGCAGAATTTGGTTTAACGGTATCGTGATGAGAGTTTAGTAATATTGTTGGCTTGGTTTCATCAAAATATTTGTTAGTAGCCCAAATATTATTTTTTGTTCTTTGAAATGGAATTTTATTTTCAACAAACCATCCTTCAATAAGAATTGCTGTAGGATCTTCTTCTTTAGAAAATGATTGAGTTTCAATTAATTTCTTCAGAAGTACAATTGCACTAGCACTTAGTTTTTCGATACTCATGTTATAATGTGATTGTTGTAAAGTTGTCATTTTCATTGGTCAACATGGAAGTATTGCCCATATTCACTTTGTGAACTCCTTTTTTTAATGCGTCAAAACAATTTTCCAATTTGGGTAACATTCCTTCAGTTACAATTTCAGCGTCTAATAGTTCTTGATACGTTTTTGAATTGATTTTTTTTACGACTGATTTCTTATCATTAATATCTTTCAAAACCCCCTCCAATTCAAAACAATAATAAATTGAAGTTTCGTATATCTTACTCATTCCAATGGCAACTTGACTTGTAATTGTATCTGCATTTGTATTTAATAATTGACCATTTCCGTCATGAGTAATCGCACAAAAAACAGGTGTAAATTCAGCATTAATTAATTTGTCTATTGCTTTATAATCCACTTCCTTAACATCTCCAACAAAGCCATAATCCACCTCTTTTAAAACTCTCTTATCAGATTTGATACTATTGATGTCTGCACCGCTCAATCCAATCGCATTGGTGTTTAATGCTTGTAATTTTGCAACGATATTCTTGTTAACCAGCCCACCATAGACCATGGTAATAACTTCTAAGGTTTCAAGATCTGTAATGCGTCTTCCATGAAACATTTTAGACTCAATTCCCAATTTTGTAGCTATGTGTGTTGCACGTTTTCCACCGCCATGAACCAAGATTTTCTTCCCTTTGAGAGTAGAAAATAATTTTAAGAAAGTAGTTAATGAAGTTTCGTCTTCAATAATATTTCCTCCAATTTTTACGATTGATAATTTTTCTTTAGACATTTTCTAGTATTTTTTTCAGAACCAATTGTGCAGCATAGGTTCTGTTATTTGCTTGTTCAATTACCAAAGAATTATCACTATCCAATACAGTATCTTCAACGATTACATTTCTTCTTACTGGTAAACAATGCATAAATTTTGCAGCTCCAATTTTCTTTTTAGTAATCATCCAATTGGGATCTGTATTCACTTTTTTTCCATAATCATCATAAGAACTCCAGTTTTTTGTGTAAATAAAATCAGCATCTTTAAATGCTTCTTCTTGGTGATGATAAATAGGGGTGTTTTTTGTAATATTTGGGTTTAAATTATATCCTTCGGGATTGGTAATTACAAAATCAACATCCATTTTTTGCATGGCTTGAGTAAAACTATTGGCAACTGCATGTGGTAAAGCTTTTACATGTGGTGCCCAACTTAAAACCACTTTTGGTTTCTTTTTTGTGGTGTTTTCAGCAATGGTAATGGCATCTGTTAATCCTTGTAATGGGTGTCCGGTAGCACTTTCCATACTCACAATGGGTACAGTAGCAAATTTGACAAACGATTTTAAAACATGTTCAGATTCGTCTTTTTCCTTATCTGTTAAGGAAGGAAAAGCTCTAACAGCAATTATATCACAATATTGAGAAACCACTGCTGCTGCTTCTTTAATGTGTTCTGCAGTATTCCCGTTCATTACAGTTCCATCCTCAAATTCAATACCCCAAGCATCTCCAGAAACGTTCATTACAATAGGATCCATTCCTAAGTTTAAAGCCGCTTTTTGGGTACTCAAACGGGTTCGTAAACTTGAATTGAAAAATAATAATCCCAGCGTTTTATTTTTTCCTAGTTCAATATCTTTTAATGGATTCGCTTTCAATAGTTTCGCTTCTTCAATCCAAGAATTGATATTATCAATGTCGTTTATGGAGGTATAATTCTTCATTTTTAACTATTTTATTTTTGTAAAATCAATGCTGTTATCCATAGCATTTATTATAAAATTATCATTTAAACCGTTTACAATCCAAGTTTCTACTTTTGCTTTTTTACTCAGAGAGGCGGCTTCAATCTTAGATTCCATCCCGCCACTACCATGAGAAGATTTTGAATGAATAACTTCCTTTTTTAACTTTTCAAAATTATCAACTTTTTGAATTGTTTTAGGATTTTTATTTTGAATGGATTCTTTGGTATAAATTCCATTGGTGTTTGTAGCTATGAACAATAAATCTACTTTTAAAAGAGCAGCTGTCAATGCGGCTAATTTATCATTGTCACCGAATTTAATTTCATCGGTAGCTACGGTGTCATTTTCATTGATTATGGGAATATAATTATTCTGCACTAAAACATTAATGGTATTAACGATGTTTGTTTTACTTTCCTGCTTCTCAAAATCAGAATAGGAGAGTAGACATTGAGAAGTTAACAGTCCGTATTCTCTAAATATTTCTTGATAAATTCTGATTAAGTGAGGTTGTCCAATTGAAGCAAGAGCTTGTTTTACAAATACGTCTTCATGTTTGCTTTCTAATTTTACAAACTGTTTAGCGACTGCGATTGCTCCAGAACTCACAATGATGAATTCATAAGTGTCTTTGAGTTTAGAAATTTGATTTGCTATATCTTCAATTTTCCCTCTAGAAATATTGTCGGTCTCTTTGGTAAGCGTATTAGAACCAACTTTTAGTAAAATGCGTTTCTTTTTTTGCATATTATCTTATTTGTCCATTTCCGTGAACGTACCATTTGTTTGTGACCAAATGTTTCAATCCTATAGGGCCACGTTGATGTAATTTATCTGTACTTATTGCCAATTCACCTCCCAATCCTAATTGACCACCATCTGTAAAACGTGTAGATGCATTGTGATATACAGCAGCTGTATCTACATTTTCCATAAACAATTGAGCTTCAGCTTGATTGTCTGTTATGATTGCGGAAGAATGCCCTCCAGAATATTTGTTAATCATTTCTATGGCATTTTTAGTGGAATTAATTTCTCCAATTACAATTTTGTAATCTAAAAATTCTTCATACCAACTATCATTGGAAGAGATTTCTGAAACCTGATCAAATTTTGAAAAGAAAGAATCTCCTAAAACCTCAATTTGCAGCTCTTTTAGTTTTGATAATAATTGGTTTGTAAAAGCTGTTTTATTGGGAAGATTTGTATCAATTAAAACTTTATCGATTGCATTACAAGCAGATATTTTTGATTTACCATTTAGGATAATATCAATAGCAATATCTATGTTGGCTTCTTTGTGAACATAAACAAAGTTGTTTCCACGTCCGCTAATAATAACAGGACATGTCGCATGTTTTTTCACAAATGCAATTAAACGTTCCCCTCCTCTGGGAACTATCAAATCTACTTTTTGAGTTGGTTTTTCTAAAAAAGTTTGTGTTTCAGTTCTGTCAAATTGCAAATAAGTAACCCATTCAGAAACAGCACCGTGTTTTTCTAGAGCTTGATGCCACAATTCCACAATTTTTAGATTTGATTTTAAAGATTCTTTTCCACCCTTTAGTAGTATTTTGTTTCCAGATTTAAAGGCAATTCCTGCTGCTTCTACAGTTACATCAGGTCTAGATTCATAAATGATTAAAATAGTACCAAAAGAAGCTGTTTTATTATAAACCTGCATTCCGTTGTCATGTTTAAAAGCAAAACGTTCTACACCAACAGGATCTTCTTGTGAAGCTAAATGTTTGGCTGCAGCGATCATTTCATTAACTTTAAAATCGTTAACTTTTAAACGATCAAACATAGAAATATCTTCCCCTTTATAGGCTTCTAAATCTTTTTTATTACTACTTATAATTGCCTCTCTTTCTTGGTCAAGAAGTTCAGCCATTGTAAGCAAAACATTATTTCTAGTCTCTATGGATAATAAAGTATTCATCTAATATCTTCTTCGTTTGTTATTTATCTAAAGCATCAACCAAAGCTTCAAAAAACTGATTGATGTGCTCTTTTTTTATTGTCAAAGGAGGTAAAATTCTTAAAAGTTTTTTATTTGCTGCTCCCCCCGTAAATATCTGATACTCGTATATTAATTTCTTTCTTAAATCTCCTACTTCGAAATCAAATTCCAATCCTAACATTAAACCTCTTCCTTTGATCTTTTTGATATGAGGAATTGTCTTTGCAATTTTGATAAAGTATTCAGACATTTCCTTAACATTATCCATCAATTTATCTTCTTCAATTACATTTAAAACAGACAAACTTGCAACACATGCTAAATGATTTCCTCCAAAAGTGGTTCCCAGCATTCCAAATTTAGCTTCAATATTCGGGTGTATTAGAATCCCACCAATAGGGAAACCATTCCCCATTCCTTTGGCAATAGAAATGATGTCTGGAGTAACGTTGTAATGTTGGAAAGCAAAAAACTTTCCAGAACGACCATATCCAGATTGAACTTCATCGGCGATAAAAAAAGTATTGTTTGCTTTACAGAGTGCATCGACTTTTTCAAAAAATTCTGCAGTTGCTTGATCTAAGCCACCAACTCCTTGAATAAATTCAATAAGAACTGCACAAACGTCTCCTTTTTTAAGTTCTTTTTCTACTCCTTGAATATCATTTAATTCTAAGGTTGTAACTTTTTGTTGTGCGTTAATGGGAGCAATAATAGTAGCATTGTCTGTTGCAGCAACAGCAGCAGAAGTTCGCCCATGAAATCCATTTTTAAAAGAAATAACTCTCGATTTCCCTGTTTTGAAGGATGCTAATTTTAGAGCATTTTCATTTGCTTCTGCACCAGAATTACATAAAAATAATTGATAATCTTTACAACCAGATAGTTTTTCAATTTTGTTTGCCAACTGCTTTTGTAATGGATTTTGAATCGCATTTGAATAAAATCCTAATTTTGCAACTTGTTTTGTAATTGCTTTTACATATTTGGGGTGTCCGTGTCCTATAGAAATTACAGCATGCCCTCCATATAGATCTAAATATTCTCGGTTGTCTTCATCATACACATAAATCCCTTTTGCGGAAACAGGAGTAACATCATACAATGGATACACATTAAATAATCCCATTTTTTTAATTTTTTATTTGGTTAATCTTATTAAAAGAGGTGTTAATTCCTTTAATTAATGATGAACTTAAACCTTGGTGCTCCATTTCGTTTAAACCTTCAATAGTACAGCCCCCAGGAGTTGTTACTCTGTCTATTTCAGCTTCAGGATGATTGCCAGATTCTTTTAAGAGAGTTGCAGCTCCAAAACAAGTTTGCATTGCTAATTCATGCGCTTCATGTGCTTCAAATCCTAATTGAATGGCGCCCTGTGTAGTTGCTCTTATTAAACGCATCCAAAAGGCAATACCACTTGCACAAATTACTGTGGCAGCTTGTAGTTGCTCTTCTGGAATTTCCATAGAGACTCCTAAACTATTAAAGATGGTCTTTGCGATTTCTATTTTTTCTTTTCCTTTTGTATTTGGAGAAAGACAGGTCATAGATTGTGCAACTGAAGCAGCAGTATTAGGCATTGAACGTATGATGCTTATGTCTTCACTAACAATAGCTTCAATTTTTGCAATTGAAAACCCTGTAATCACAGAGATTAGAACGTGATCTTTATTCAAATGAGGAACAATACTTTCTAAAATGCGATTAAAATGTCTAGGTTGAACTGCAAAAATTAAAATATCAGAATTTATTACTGCTTCTGTATTGTCTGAAGTTAAAACAACTTCGTCGTAGTTGTTAAAATCTTTGATTGAATTTGTATTTCTTTTAGTCAAATACAAGGAACTTACAACGTTGTTTTTTAATAATCCTTTTCCGATTGATTGTCCTAAACTTCCCGCTCCAATTATTGCTACTTTCATGTTTTTTTATTTTGTTACCAATACAGCTCTATTTCTTTTAAAAATAAGTTGCTTTTAAATTCAATCCAACCATTTCATCAAATCCAACCATTAAATTCATGTTTTGAATGGCTTGGCCAGAAGCTCCTTTTAAAAGATTATCAATAGTGCTTGTGATTAATAATTTATTTCCATGTTTTACTAAATGAAGCAAACACTTATTTGTATTTACAACTTGTTTCATATGAATGTCATTATCAGATACAAATGTAAATGCAGCATCTTTATAGTAGTTGTGATAAATTTCTTTTGCTTTTTCAATGCTACCCTCAAATTTGATATAGGTTGTTGCAAAAATACCTCTTGAGAAATTTCCTCTATTTGGCATAAAGTTAATTTCAGTATTAAAATTGGATTGTAATTGATTTACAGTTTGGTGTATTTCTCCTAAGTGCTGATGGTTAAAAGCTTTGTAATGAGAAAAGTTATTGTCTCTCCAAGTAAAATGTGTAGTTGAAGACAACGACGTTCCCGCTCCAGTTGCTCCAGTTACAGCATTTATATGAAGATCGTCATTTAGTAAATCATTCGCTGCCAAGGGTAAAATTGCCAATTGTAAAGCAGTTGCAAAACAACCAGGGTTGGCGATGTATTTGGCATTCTTAATTTTATCTCTTTGTAATTCAGGTAATCCATACACAAATTCTTTTCCATTGAAATTATGATCTTTAAGTAACCTGAAATCATTGCTTAGATCAATAATTTTTGTGCTTGCTGAAAAATGATTGTTCTTTAAAAAAGCAGTAGAGTTTCCATGACCTAAACATAAAAATAACACATCAACTTCTGAATTAATAGTATTTGTAAAACTAATCTCAGTGCTCCCTATTAAATCTTGATGAACCTTGTGTATTTTATTACCAGCATTGGAAGTACTGTATACAAAATTGATCGTTGTTTGTGGATGATTTAACAATAGTCTTATTAATTCCCCTGCTGTATATCCTGCACCACCTATAATTCCAACCTCTAACATATTTAAGAATTTACTTGTTGATATATTTTATTCTGATTTCCTAAAATTTTAATAAAACCTTTAGCATCCTCAGCTGTCCATGCTTTATTTTCTTCTCCATAGCTTCCAAATTTAGCAGACATTAAATCGTGTTTAGAAATAATTCCATCCAAAGAGAAATGATACGGTTTTAAAGTAACCATAACGTCTCCAGAAACTTTGTTTTGGGAACTTTGTAAAAAAGCTTCTGTATCTCTCATTACTGGATCTAAATATTGACCTTCATGTAAATGCATCCCGTAAAAGCTAGACAGATATTCTTTGTGTTGTAACTGCCATTTGGTTAGGGTGTGTTTTTCTAGTAAATGATGCGCTTTTACTGTAATTAGAGCAGCAGCAGCTTCAAAACCTACTCTTCCTTTAATTCCAACGATGGTATCGCCAACATGAATATCTCTACCAATTGCGAATTTTGAAGCGATATCATTTAAAATCGCAATATTTACTTGAGGGATATTTTCCTCGCCATTTAAAGCGGTTAATTCACCCTTTTTGAAAGTAAGTGTTATGTTCTCCTCACCATTTTTTTGAATTTGAGAAGGATATGCTTCACTTGGTAAGGGTTTCTCTGAGTTTAAAGTTTCAACTCCTCCAACACTCGTTCCCCAAAGACCCTTGTTCACAGAGTACTTTGATTTTTCCCAAGACATTTCAATGCCCTCAGATTTTAAATAATCTATTTCTTCTTCTCGAGTTAGTTTTTGATCTCTTATGGGTGTTATAATGTTGATGCCCGGAGCCAAGGTTTGAAATATCATATCGAAACGAACTTGATCATTTCCTGCACCTGTACTTCCATGTGCTATATATTTGGCTCCAATACTTTTTGCATACTCAACAATTTCAATGGCTTGTATAATTCTTTCAGCACTAACAGAGAGTGGATACGTATTGTTTTTTAATACGTTACCAAATATTAAATACTTCACTACTTTTTGATAGAAAGTAGCTACTGCATCAATATTCTTGTAGGTAGAAACGCCCATTTTGTAGGCATTATTTTCTATTTGATTGATTTCTTCTTTTGTAAAACCACCTGTGTTTACGCTTACTGCATGAACCTCATATTCTTTTGATAAACTTACAGCACAGTAGGAGGTATCCAAACCTCCACTATATGCAATTACTAATTTTTTCATTTTATTTTATTTGTACAGGTTATTTATTTTAGTTGTCTTATTTCGGATTCAAAACGAGGATTGACGAAATATTTATAACTCAATTCATCTCTTAATTTTCCTATTTTTTCTAGTTCCTCTATCAATATTTTAGACATTTCAGAAAGAACAATATGTGTCATTCCTAGCAATTCATTGTAATGGTGAACTTTCGATGTTTGCGCAATTGAAATAAGAAAATTGTTCGAATACAATTCTGTCATTTTAGCCATTAATAATAGGCCTAGATTATAATTACGATATTTTCGATCTACCCACAAAGTAGAACGCTCATACACAGAATATTCTTTTACATGATGTTCATGTGCAAAAATATGACCAATCACCTTTTCTTCTTTTTTCATTAAAAAACATCCGTTTTTTAAACGTCTTTTTAATAGGTCTATACGAACATGATATAAAGAAGGTAATGCTTTCGATCTTTCAGAGATGATTGCAAGTATTTCTTCTGGAAGTTTATAAACTAACTCTAGTTCTATGCCTTGTTCAGAACAATAGGTTTCTGCGTTGTTGATAACGCCTTTAATATCTGTATTCAATATGGATTCCATTATTCGTTATTCCTTTTTTATTGGGATGTTTGTTCGTTTTCTTCAAAACAAAGATCCAAAGGTTTATTTTACATTAATTGATCAATTATTGTTTCTATTTGTTAATAGAGACAAAATGTTTTTTAATAATAACGGAAAATAGAAAGTGAATTACTTTCTTAAACTGAATGCTCCCCTTAGGGACGAGTTTTAGGAAAACGCAGCATAGACGTTTTAGTATTTTCTACTAAAACGAAAGAGATAAAAGATATGTTGTTTCCTGTTTTCACTGAATAACTACATTTACTATTAACTCTAAATCGTCGGCGTTAGCCCCTTTCGTTAATATTAGCCGCAAAACTACAATTTATTATGAACTAAACAATAATTAAATATGAAAAAAAAACAGGCTTTTAGAGGAAGTTTGTCAAAATAACAGTCGAATATTATGTTTCTCATAATTATGAATTCTATGTTGGATTTATATATTGCTTTTAATGCTGTTATTTTTTTATTTTAAAACTAAACCTTCAAATAATTTCACATCCATTAAACTTTGATTATTTTTATGGAATATTAAGAAATTAATTTAGAAATAATAAACTTCAATTAAGAACGTTATACTATAATCAAAAAGAAAAAATGATAAAAAAATCTCTCCTATCAACAATAGTTCTCCTGTTTTTACTCATGACAGTTAGCTGCACGAATAACAATATTAAATTTAAAATAGAAAAAGGGAAAGTTGGAAATGTCACAACTAAAACTACTATTCAAGATTTAACCACCATATTTAAGAAGGACTCTATAGTTAAGAATCTTAGTGAAGGAGTCCAAGGAAATAATTATTTTCAAGAAGATGATGAATATTTTATTTTTGAAAAAGGAGGTAAATTATTACTAACAATTTTGCCAAAAGAACAATTAGATTCAACCTCTACAATTAAAAGTATTGAAATACACGATGAACGTTTTAAAACCCTGTCAGGAATTAGTATAAATTCAAGTTTTTCTGAAATTAACGTCAGTAATACCATACATAAAATTGAACGTACTTTTTCTTCTGCTACCTTATTTTTAGACAATTTAAATACAACAATTACGATTGATAATGAGGAACTAGGTTTAAAAGAGTTTAGTACACAGAAAGTTACTAAAGAACAAATTCCTGATTTAGCAAAGATGAAAACATTTATAGTTTGGTTTAATTAGGCTGGTTTTTTTGCTTCCGAAAAAAGAAAGTTATTTTAGTTACTTCATGATAATTCAATCGTATGCATAAAAACTATACTATTCAAAAAGCTCCATTTATTGTTCCAACAACAGACGGTAAATTAATTGAAGAGCATTTTGGAAATGCAACTGATAACAATTCAGCAATAAGTATTGCGCACATGATTGCACCACCTGGCTGGGAAGAACCTTTTCAGACTCCAAAATTTGATGAATTTACCTATATTATAAAAGGGAAAAAACAATTTATTATTGATGGAGAAACAATTGTCTTAGAATCAGGTCAATCTATTAAAATAAACAAACAGACCAGAGTTCAGTATTCAAATCCCTTTGATGAGCAATGTGAATATATGGCAATCTGCATGCCTGCCTTTTCAATGGATTTAGTAAATAGGGAAGAGGTTTAACCTTTTTTTCGCGTCAGATAAAAAGGCAAATACATCAATAAAAAATAAGGAATAATAATCAGCTCAACTACAAAAACATATTGAGGCCAATCTCCAAACAGGTCCAATAATGTTTCAGCATCTGGTTTTTTATTTGTGTAAAAATAATTGGACCCTAAAAAGTAATTCAAAACAAACATTATAAGCATGAAAACTTGCATCCCGATAAAAGATTTTGCCACACTTTTTAATGTAGGTCTCATGTTATAAATAAAGGTGGCATACATCATAAAAAACACCAATCCTGCGTGAACAAACCAATATCTAAAAAAAGGAAAGTTTAAATAATTATATTCATCAGGTGTGATTAAAGACTGTAAAGTTCCACCAAGTATTAAGAAGAAAAAAATTTCATAATATAAAAATTTTCTTGTTGTTGATAGTATTGGAATCGTTAGTGCTAAAAAGCTACACAAATGTAATGGTAAGTCTTCTTGATAATTAAAATTACCTTTATAGACTTTTAAAAATGTTCCAAAAATGACTGTTATAGAAATTGAAAAAGCGATAATGTTACCTACCTTAATTTGAGTTCTTTTATGCTGTTTCTTTGCCCATAAAATAAGCAAGAAACCCAACACGAGAATCATAAAATTTAGCCACAGATGTTGCAGTGTAAAAGGAATAAAATCAGTGTTTTCCTTGAAAAAAAAATCGTTCAAAATATGTAATTATTAGTATGGAAACTGATTCTAAATATACTAATAATTTACTCTTTCACAAGCTAATAAGGTGTTTTTAAGCAGCATTGCGATCGTCATTGGTCCAACTCCACCAGGAACAGGTGTGATGAATTCTGATTTTTTAGAGACTTCTTCAAAGGCAACATCACCAACCAATTTAAATCCATTTTTTTTACTAGCATCCTTTAAGCGAGTAATTCCTACATCAATAACGGTTACCCCGTCTTTCACCATATCCGCTTTTAAAAATTCTGGAATTCCAATTGCTGCGATGATAATATCTGCTTGTAAAGTGATTTCTTTTAAGTTTTTAGTTCTACTATGACACATCGTAACAGTTGCGTTTCCAACGGTTCTTTTTTGAGATAATAAAATACTCATAGGGCTTCCAACAATATGACTTCTTCCCAAAACAACCACATGTTTTCCAGAGGTTTTTACGTTGTATCTTTCTAATAATTCTAAAATTCCAAAAGGGGTTGCAGAAATAAAAGTAGGTAAATTTAAAGCCATTTTACCAACATTAGTTGGATGAAAACCATCTACATCTTTCTCAGGATCTACAGCCATCAAGACTTTTTGTTCATCTATATGGTTAGGGAGTGGAAGCTGTACTATAAAACCGTCGATGTTTTTATCAACATTTAACCTCTCAATTTCATTTAATAGTTCTTTTTCAGAAATATCTTCGGCTAATCTTATCAGTGTAGATTCGAAACCAACTCGCTCACAAGCTTTTACTTTCGCATTTACGTAAGTAATACTTGCGCCATTATCTCCAACTATGATTGCTGCTAAATGTGGGGTCTTTTTACCCTGTTTTTTGAAATTTACTACTTCTAGAGCAATTTCTTCTTTAATATCAGCTGCTGTTTTTTTTCCGTCTAGTAAAATCATTTTTAATAAGAATATTAATAGTTATGTTGTGTTTTGTAAATTTTTTTAGTGATGAATAGTTTTTATCTAAATCATAATACTCTTCATCAGTTAAATTATAAACATTAGAGTAAAAGACATATTTATTTTTATTGTTGAACTTAGAAAAGGATCTTTTATCACCTTTAAAATCAACTAAATCTAAGGATGTGTAATTTGGAAAAAAACTGGCAACTTCTGAAACTTCAATATGTTCATTATTTAAATAATCTATGGCTTCTAATCTAAGAGAATGGTATGGAATATGACCTAATGTAGCTCTCCAACCTTGAGATATTTCTTTTGGATATATCCAGAAATTACCAGTAATTAATCCTAAAAAAAGAACAGTGTATACAATTTTCCTATTCTTGAAAAATTGTATTAAGATTAAAAAAGCAAAAAAATTCAAACATATATATGATACTATAAAGTATCTAATTCCAACAGTATTTTTAACACTTAAAATAGTAATTGCAATAAATAAAATTGAGCAAATTGAAAGTAAAAAAAGTTGTTTGTTTTTTTTAGATAAGAGTATTTTTTTTCCAAAAAAAAGAAAACTAGAGATGATGAATAACATAATAAATATTCTACCAAAATCTAAATATCTCCATATTAATACAATAAAATTTCGTGCAAAATATTTAAAATCTACAAAATGCCAAAGTCCTGACCAAGGAGAGTTTGGGTGTGTTTGTAGCCAACCTTTAGTAAGTAATCTCCATATTACAAAAGTAACTCCAGGTAGACATCCAAAAATATAAATTGATAAAAATTTACTATTAAAGATTGATTTAATTTTGTCCTTGTTAAAAAGTAGTTTATTAAAAACATCAAAAAGAAAAAGACCACCAAAAAGCATCATACTCCTGTATGACACAATACTTAAGAAAAATAAACCAATAAACTTTATGTTTTTATTATTATACAAGAGACCATTAAGAGCAAGGAAGAAGAAATACAATGTAATAATTTCCATATTTACAAGCACAAAACAAGTAGAAACACTAGGATCTATTATGATTAAAAGAAAAGCAAAAAAACGTAAAATTTTATTACTTATAAAGTAACTTATAAAATTATGTAATTGATAAAAAAAACCAATTATAAAAGGGAAAATAGCTAAATGTGAAACCCATAAATAATGTCCAAAAATTCTCCAAAATATTGATAAAATAAAAGCTAGAAAGGGCGGGTGACCAGGATCAAAACTGTCTGGCATAATCCAATTGAATAGACCATTATAAAATAGTTGATTTCCCATTTTAGAACCAAATAGAATATCATCATCAAACATTCCGTAATTATTAGAAACTAATAAAATAAAAACTCCCATTAATAAAAAAAAAAGAAATTTATTTCTTTTTGAATCTAATAATAAGATTATTATTTTTTGGAGCATTATTTATAATTTATTTTTATGAATAAAAAAGATTATTCTTAAGGGAAGTAGTCTCGAATATTATTTCATTCCTTGCATCATTTGCATCATTTTTTTACCACCTCCGCCTTGCATCATTTTCATCATTTTACTCATTTGATTGAATTGCTTCATCAATTGATTGATTTCTTGAATAGTAGTACCAGACCCTTTCGCAATTCGCTTTTTTCTACTAGCATTAATTGTCGTGGGGGTGCTTCTTTCTTTTGGAGTCATGGAGTGAATGATTGCTTCAATTCCTTTAAAAGCATCATCATCAATATCGACATCTTTCATTGCTTTACCAGCTCCAGGGATCATTCCAACTAAATCTTTCATGCTTCCCATTTTTTTAATTTGCTGAATTTGAATTAAGAAGTCATCAAAACCAAACTGATTTTTTGCAATTTTCTTTTGTAGTTTTCTAGCTTCCTCTTCATCATATTGATCTTGTGCTCGTTCAACCAATGAAACGACATCTCCCATTCCTAAAATTCGATCGGCCATTCTATCTGGATGGAAAACATCAATTGCATCCATTTTTTCACCAGTACCAATAAATTTTATTGGTTTGTCTACCACAGACTTGATCGTTAATGCAGCTCCACCTCTTGTATCACCGTCTAATTTTGTAAGAACAACACCTTCAAAATTTAAAATAGCATTGAATGCTTTTGCTGTATTTACAGCATCTTGACCTGTCATAGAATCTACAACAAAAAGTGTTTCATGAGGATTCACCGCTTTGTGAATGCTTGAGATTTCATTCATCATTTCTTCATCTACAGCCAAGCGTCCAGCTGTATCAATGATCACTACATTTTTGCCATTTGCTTTGGCATGTTTTATTGCATTGTTAGAAATTTCTACAGGGTTATTATTTCCAACTTCAGCATATACATCAACGCCAATTTGTTCTCCAACAACTTGTAATTGATTGATGGCAGCGGGTCTGTATACATCACAACCTACCAATAAAACTTCTTTAGATTTTTTAGTTTTTAGGTAGTTTGCCAATTTACCAGAAAATGTTGTTTTACCCGAACCTTGTAATCCAGACATTAAAATTACGGTTGGTGAACCTCCTAGATGAACACCTACAGTTTCTCCACCCATTAATTCAGTTAGTTCATCCTTGACTAACTTTACCATAAGTTGACCTGGATTTAGGGTAGTTAATACGTCTTGACCCAGTGCTTTTGTTTGAACTTTCTTGGTAAATTCTTTCGCAATTTTGAAGTTTACATCGGCATCTAGTAAGGCTCTTCTTACTTCTTTTAGTGTTTCTGCAACATTAACTTCTGTAATTTTACCATGACCTTTTAGGGTATGTAAAGCTTTATCTAATTTATCGCTTAAATTATTAAACATAATTTGTCTTCTTTTTTAAAACACAAATATAAGAATTAGAGCCGATTTGTATACTGAATACTCATAGTTTTTTGTGTTTTTGAATTTTTATAGTAGGGGGATATCATGCTGAATCTTCTTTTTGAAAATACGCATTAATAATAGGTGTATCTATTTAATTTTCAGTTTAATAAAAAAAAATCAACAGCCTATTTCTTTATTTTATTTACAAGGATTAAAATTTTACTTGAATTATTGAGTAGATCAATTAATTATTTTTTTGAAGGAATAAATTTCAGTGCGACTCCATTGATACAGTGTCTTTTACCTGTGGTTTTTTTAGGTCCGTCATTAAATGAATGTCCCAAGTGTCCGCCACAAGTATTGCATTTTAATTCCGTTCTTGCATATCCTATATCATAATCGATGTCTAATGCCACGTTATTCTTTATCGCTCTATCAAATGAAGGCCAACCGCTTCCTGAATCAAACTTATCTTTAGATGAATATAATTCAGTTTTACAAGCTGCACAAACATAAATTCCTTTTGTATAGTTTTTGTCGTAAGAACTAGAAAAAGCTACCTCAGTTCCTGCTTCGCGCAACACATAATATTGAATAGCTGTTAACTGATTTTTCCACTCAGAATTAGTTTTATTGATTTTATATTTTTTTTTTGGAACAGCGTTTTGTGATTTACTACAAAAGCTAATCAAAAAAAGAAGACTCAGCAGAGAGAAACGTATTTTCATAAATTCGAAACTTTTTAATATTGATAAAAATCAAATTATTTTTACCAATTGAAATTAAGTAATATTGTTTTATAAAGATAGCACATGTAAGTGTATAAAAAATGTTAATTTTTTCTATGCTGAATCTTCATTTTACTATATTAGTTAATATAAAAAACAAATAAAAATACATGATTAAAAAAGGTACATTTCTTTTAATAATTTTCTTTTTTGCTTCCTGTAGTTCCGTACCTATTACAGGAAGAAAACGAGTTAATTTTATGAGCGACTCGAAAGTTTTACCAATAAGTTTTACTCAATATAAAGGCTTTTTGGAAGAGAATACTTTGTCTAAAAATAAAAAATTGAGCAATCAAATTAAAGAAGTTGGTAAAAAAATTGCTACCGCTGTCGATCTTTTTATGAGGGCCAATAATATGGTTTCAGAAGCAAATTCGTATCAATGGGATTTTAATTTGATAGAAGATAAAAAGGTTAATGCTTGGTGTATGCCAGGAGGTAAGGTTGTTTTTTATACAGGAATTATGCCTGTTTGTCTCAACGAGAATGGAGTAGCAGCAGTCATGGGGCATGAAGTTGCACATGCTTTCGCCAAACACGGTCAAGAAAGAATGTCTCAAGGACAGTTGCAACAAATTAGTAGTGCAGCACTCTCACTTGGAACCTCTAAAAAAGGAGAAAAAATCGAACAAATTTGGAATACAGCTTTTGGCATTGGTTCTGGTTTAGGAATGTTAAAGTTTAGTAGAGTTCATGAGCAAGAAGCAGACAGGCTTGGATTAATTTTTATGATAATGGCAGGTTATGATGGCGCAGAGGCTGCTAATGTTTGGTCCAGAATGAGTTCGCTTTCTGAAGGGAAATCACCCCCTGAAATTTTAAGTACGCATCCGTCAAATTCTTCAAGAATTCAAGATTTGAAAAATTATTTACCAACTGCAAAAAAATATGCTAGTCAATTTATATCAAAAGCAAACACTCCATTAAATTAAGTGCTAAAAGAAATAGAATACCTATATTGTAATCGTTCCTTTTTTTTGAACACTTTTCTTAATAAAAATATATTATGTTACAAATTGGAGATAAAAAATTAATAAATGCATGGGCATTTTATGATTGGGCTAATTCGGTATACTCATTAGTAATAAGTACTGCAGTATTCCCAATCTATTATTCAGGTTTAACTGCTTCAGAAGGGTTTGCGAATGCAGAGGGCAAGATAGCCTTCTTAGGAACATTGTGGACTCCAACAAGTTTATATAATTATGCCTTAGCAGTTTCTTTTCTAATAGTTGCTATTATTTCGCCAATGTTATCTGGAATAGCAGATTATGCAGGGAATAAGAAAAAATTTTTAAAAGCTTTTTGCTTATTAGGATCACTTTCTGTGATGAGTTTATTCTTTTTTACCGGAAAAGAAACGCTCTGGGTAGCTATTCTCTTTACAATTTTAGCAAGTATCGGTTTTTGGGGGAGTGTCGTTTTTTACAATGCATATTTGCCAGAAGTGGCTCCACCTGAGCAGCAAGATAATGTAAGTGCAAAAGGTTTTATGATGGGATATTTAGGTTCTATCTTGCTTTTAGTAATCTGTTTGGTTTTAATTGAAACAGAAGTATTTGGTTTTTATGATAAACAATTTGGTTCTCAATTATCGTTTGTACTGGTCGGTTTATGGTGGATTGGTTTTGCTCAAGTAACCTATAACGGCCTTCCAAATGAAGAAAAAGCTACTTTACCAAAAGATAATTATTTTAAGAAAGGATTGATAGAAATTAAAAAAGTTGCTAAAGAATTGATCGTATACAAAGAATTAAAAATTTTTTTAATTTCATTCTTTTTGTTAAGTATCGGTGTTCAAACTATTATTTTAACCGCGGGTATATTTGGTGTAATTTTAGGATTGAAAACCCTAAATTTAATAGCTACAATATTATTGGTACAATTTGTTGGAATTTTAGGAGCCTTTCTTTTCTCTAGACTATCTAACAGAATTGGAAACATTAAAACCCTAAAAATCACTATCGCAATTTGGGGGGTAGTTTGTTTAATTGGTTTTAATTTAACAAAAGAAACTCCAAATATAGAGATGTATTTCTATGTTTTAGGAGCCTTAATTGGACTAGTAATGGGGGCAATACAATCTTTAGCAAGATCAACCTATTCTAAGTTATTACCTAAAACTGAAGATACAGCGTCCTACTTTAGCTTTTACGATGTTACAGAAAAAATAGCGTTGGTTGTAGGAATGGTTACTTTTGGGTTATTAAATTCTTTGATTTCTATCCAATCTAGTGTTTTAGCGCTAGCTATATTCTTTATAGCTGCTTTTATTTCTATCAGTAGAATTAAGAAAACTACCTATGTTCATTAATAAAAAATTCTTCTGATAAAGATAAAAATAAAGATAAGACTTGAATATGCTATGAAAAAAGGGATTATAAATGACTTATAACCCACTATTAAGAAGATACTTATCAATAGTAATTGAAAACCTAATCCAAAGGTTGAAATTAAGGTCATCAACCAATTAGGGAAGGGCTTTCCACGAGATGCATTCTTATCTAAAGTATAAATAATTTTATCAAATACCCCATAAAATAATTTATATAAGAAGAAAAGAATATTTACATTCTTTTGTTTTTCACCTGGTAAAGCTGTTGGAGTTTTATCTTCAAAAATTCGACTGGTAGTGTCTCCATCAAAACGGTTTCTTAAAATCACATAATAATAATTGTATAAAGTACCTTGAAGTTGTATTCCAAAAAAAGCGAGAAATGCCAGCGAAAGACTAATTTCAGTGACTTGCCATAATGTGACGAAAATGATCAAATTCAAAATAATATCAGAAACAGAATCCAAGAAACGTCCGGTATAAGAGGGTGTTTTTTTAATTCTCGCCAATTCACCATCTGCCGCATCTAAAATAGACTTAAAGATCAGGAAAAAAGCTGCGGTGAAATAATACTCTTTAGTAATACAATAGATACCTATTAATCCAGATATTATAAAAGCAATCGTTACATCTACAGGAGTAAATTTCGTATTTCTTAAAGAATTTGCAATGAATCTAGCGATGGGTCTGCCGTAATCTGATAAATCTAAAAATTGATATTTCGCAGGTAATTTAGACATAAAATGCTTTTGTAGTGAGCATTTTTATTACCCCTAAAAGTCATAAAACAGCACAGTATTAATTATCTTCCAAAATTATGTAAAAAGTGGAACAAATAGCTAAGACTTTTAAAGTTTTTTTATAAACACTTAAAAGCATTATTTTAGTATATAAATAAAATAAAAACATAAAAAAAAAGCGCAGCAAATGCTACGCTTTTTTATTCATTGGAATTTCAGTTTTACTGAACCGTAACATTAAAAGTTACTTCTAATTCCGTACTTCCACCAGCACTAGCTGAAGTCCCATCATTTGGTTTTGTAGGTTCGTGTTTCAATACAATTGTAATAGATCCTGAACCCGCTGCTCCTGAAGCAAGTGAAGTTTCTAAGCCCAAAGGATTACCATCACCATCAACGTCTGTTTTAGAAATAGTTAAACCAGTAACTGTTGAAGTAAAGAAAAATTCATGCTCGTCATCTTCTTCCTCTATTTCTTCAGTCATATTTTCAGCAGGAGATTCTGTTTCATTCAACAACTCAATGGCACCTGCATAGGTTGTATTTGCTGATAAAGAACCAGAAACAGTAGTTACTCCTTCATTTCCACCTTCACCATCTAAATCTCTATAAGTTAAAGTAACGACGTCACTACCGCTTGTTAAGGTGTAATTTACTGTTGTAATTACCTCTTCTTCATGATCATGATCATCATGATCATCTTCAGAACATGCTGTGAAAGTTAAAGCTGAGATAAATAAAATTGCTAGTAATTTAATTGTTTTTACTGTATTTGTAATTTTCATAATTGTGATTTTTAATAGTTTATTTTAATTTTTATGTTGAAATTTCTTCCTAATTCATCAGCAAAGAATCGGAATCTATTTAAATATTCTCTGTAAGACACGTTCAATATATTTTCTATATTGAACTCAAGTTTCAAACTTCCTTTATGTGAAGTTTTTAATGTTGCAGAAGCACTAAAATCAAATAGTGAGTATGCAGGTGTTGGAGAACTAATATCTACAAAGACTTCTTGTTGAGTAGTTGGGTTAAATGTGTTAAAATTATAATTAGGATAGTCGTTTTGACGCAATACCGTTGTATTTCGTAAACTAAAAGTTAAATCATGCCATTGTTTATTTGTATATACAATACGATTGCTAAAATTAGTACTAGGCATGTGAATTAAAGGAATATCTTGTGTAATATTCTCTCCTTTTATTAAACTTATGTTTCCCAGATAATCCAACTGACTGTTGATTTTTTTATTGATGTCAATGTCAATACCGAAAATTTGTGCATTCACTTGATCGTACTCCCAAACAGGAAAAGCCCCTTTAATTGTAGTGGTAATACCTGTAGGAATTAACTGAATAAATCCGTTGATCCTCTTATAATAAGGACTTATAATAAAACCAAAATCATCATTTTTTCTCTCTAAAGAGAAATTGAACTTGTTAGCAATCTCCTTTTTGATATTCAAATAACCAATTTCAAATCGAGCATTGCTATGATGTACACCGTCACTATACAACTCTGAAGGATTAGGAACTCTATTGCCTAATCCATAATTGATTAAAAAAGTCAACTCATTTTTCCATCGTTTTGAGAAATTCAAGCTAGCAGAAACATTGTGAAATGTGAATTTTGGATTTGTTTTAATTCTAGTATTGTCAATTTCACCTTCAAATTCAGGAAACAGTTGGTCAAAATTATATTTTTTCCAATCCGCTAATAAATACGTTTTATTGGCATCTATTGAAGAATAATCATACCGAATTCCAGCATTTATTTCAGTAGTTTCATCTATTTTATAGTTTCCTATTGAATAAACGGCGGCATCGATTTTTTCATAATCAGGGATCAACGGTCGAGATCTCGTTCCTGCAACAGCATTATTTTGTTGAAAGCGTCCTAATAAGCCTACATCAAATTTAACATTGGGTAAAAAATCAATGTGAAGATTTGTTTGTATACTTGTTGTAAACAGTCGTAAATCAATAACTGGTGTATTCTCTCTATTTCCCCTACCTAAATCATACTCTTTTCTTCTATTTAATTGAAAATCGTATTGTACAGATAATTTACCAAAACCTTTGAAACGCTTGTAGGCTTCAATCTTACCTAAATGATGTAAAATAGTTTGTTTAGGGTTTTCAATTTTATGAGAAAAATCTTCTGTATTTCTTGGTTCTGAACTATTAATTGCTTGAACCAAATCATTTACATTACCAATGTGTGATAATTGTAAAATACCAAAATTATTGTTCACGATACTGTAATAGGCTTCAAAACCTTTTTCAAAGCTATTATAACCAAACCTGAGGGAGGCATTCAAATTTCCCATTCCAGTATTCGTTAAATAATAATCAGGAGCTCTAAAATCTCCAAAGCGTTTGTAACTGGTTTGAAATTTCCCATAATAACCAGTTGAATAGGTTTTGACAATTTCTGTATTTATATTTCCACCAAAACCATTAGAATTTAACGAAATAGAAGATTTGCCAAAAACACTGTCTTTAGCAGCATACTTTTTTCCACGAATAAGGATTAAACCACCGATTGCATCATTACCATATTTTAAAGTATTTGCTCCTTTTATGACATCAATCCTATTGCTGGAATTTAAATCAAAATTTGGTGCATGCTCATCTCCCCATTCTTGATCAAATAAACGTACATTATTATTTATAATTAATACCCTACTACTGTGTAGACCATGAATCATAGGTTTTACAATAGTAGAACCTGTAGTTAGCGAAGAAACACCACTAATTGATTTTAGTGCATCACCTAAAGATTTATCTGTGTAATTTTCAAGTACATCTTCTTTAATGGTTTGTTCTATACTAGTGGTAGCTGTTTTTGAATTGGTTGTTACGATTACCTCGTTTAGTTCTTCTAAATGGTGCTCTAAAAAAATTTCTTTGAAAAGATTATTCTTTAGATGAATCGTTATTTTTCTTGTTTCGCATGCAATATGTTGAATTTCTAGTTCTATTTTTCCTTCACACAAACCTTTAAACTCAAAAAAACCGTCCAAATTAGAAGTGGTGAATTTATTTAAATTTAATAATTGTATGGATGCACCAATGATTGGTGTATCGACGTGAAAGTCAGTTACTTTACCCCTAAAGTTAAAGTTACAATTTTGGGCTGCTGTATTTATGTGTATAAGAAATAGAGCAATGCACAAAAAAAATATTTTTTGCATTTTTAGTTTTTATGTTCAACAAGAAAAGAAATTTATGTTAGAACTTTGATAGGGGGACCTCTGAGTGAAAAAGATAATCGCTGATGATTTTTTAAGAAATTATTTTTAAGATTTTCAATTGATGTAATTTCAATATAATTAATGAAATTAACCACATGTTTTTTGGCGTAAAAGGGACTGTCATTTAAAAGGTGAAGTTCACATTTAGCCTCTTTTTGATGTATATGATTCTCAACCTTAGATAAACAGATACGATGCTCGTGATTACTAAAAGAGTGTAAAAATAGTATTATTGTAGGTATTATAAATACCGATAATAAGAGAGTACTGACGTTATGTTTATTGTTTTTTAACAATCCTATTTTATTTTTATCCCTAGATGTTATGTTTAAATAACTATTAAAAATAAGCGTTCGCAAGTTAGAATATTCTTAAGGAATTCAATCTAAATACGGAATCTTTTTTTGTGCGACCAAAAAGGTGCTTTTTTATAATTTATTCGACTTTATATATGGTACCATCAGTTTTGAATTTACTAAAGCCAATTTTAGCTGAAAAACTATAAGAGGAATCAGTTACTTTCACAATTTGTACATATATTGGTTTTTTATCCAATTCTTTTTTTGGTGACTTCATATTTAACGTATAGAAGAAATTATTTTTCCATTTGATATAAAGTGTGTCAGTGTGTGAAATTCTTTTTTCACTTGTGGAACTATCATTAGAAATTGAAATCACTTTCTCATATTCTTCAATTTGAAGGCTATCAATTCTTGTGATTTTAGTTGTACCATATCCTTCACCTGCTGGAATTTCAAAAACCCCTTTTTTAAATCGATCTGAATTGTCTATAATTTCAGTTGTACACGAAGTTAGTGCAATGATGATGATGAGTATTCCAAATATATTTTTCATTAAATTCCTGTGTAATTTGCAGGTGATATTGCCTTTAATTCTTCTTTAATTTCTGATGAAACATCCAAAGTATCTATAAAATTTGCAATCGAGACCTGGTTTATTCTCTCATTTGTTCTTGTCAACCCTTTTAAAGCTTCATAAGGATTTGGATACCCTTCTCGTCTTAAAATAGTCTGAATTGCTTCGGCAACAACAGCCCAATTATTTTCCAAATCTTGTTCGAACTTTTGTTTGTTTAATAACAACTTATTCAATCCTTTAAGTGTAGAGCTAAATGCAATCATGGTATGACCGAAAGGAACTCCTACGTTCCTTAGTACGGTACTGTCTGTTAAGTCTCTTTGTAAACGGGAAATTGGTAATTTTGCAGAAAGGTGTTCGAAAATAGCATTGGCTAATCCTAAATTCCCTTCAGAATTCTCAAAATCTATTGGATTTACTTTGTGAGGCATTGCAGAAGAACCCACCTCACCAGCCTTAATTTTTTGTTTAAAATAATCCATTGAAACATAGGTCCAGAAATCTCGATCTAAATCGATTACAATTGTATTGATACGTTTTAATGCGTCAAACAAGGCAGCCATATGATCATAGTGTTCTATTTGGGTAGTTGGAAAAGAATGATGTAAACCTAATTTTTCTTTTACAAAATTACCACCAAATTCTTTCCAATCAATAGAAGGATAGGCAACTTTATGAGCATTAAAATTACCAGTCGCACCCCCAAACTTCGCAGCATTTGGGATCTTATTTAACAAATTAAATTGTTCTTGTAAACGGGTTACAAAAACAGCAATTTCTTTACCTAATCTGGTTGGAGAAGCTGGTTGACCATGTGTTCTTGCTAACATAGAAACATCTTCCCATTCAATAACTAATTCTTCTAAGCGCTCTAAAACCTTTCGGTAACTTGGTACATATACTTCTTGCATTGCTTCTTTGATAGAAAGCGGAATTGCAGTGTTGTTTATATCTTGAGAAGTCAAACCAAAATGAATGAATTCTTTTTGTTTTTCTAAACCTAACGCGTCAAATTTCTCTTTTATAAAATACTCAACAGCTTTCACATCATGATTGGTAATCGCCTCAATATCCTTTATTTTTTGAGCATCTTCAGAAGTGAAATTTTTGTATATTTTACGCAAATCATCAAATAAATCGCTGTTAAAGTCTGCTAGTTGAGGCAAAGGAATTTCACACAACCCAATAAAATATTCAATCTCTACACGAACTCTGTATTTTATTAAAGCTTCTTCAGAAAAAAAGTCCGCTAATTGTGATATTTTATTCCTGTAGCGCCCGTCAATAGGGGAGATGGCATTTAATTTTGTCAAGTTCATTTTGTTGTTGTTGTTATTTAATGCAAAAATAGTCATTTTAACAGATTTATAAAGTTGATTTTAGATGTTTTTATAGTAATTGCGAAATATGTTTTTAAACGGAACTTTTTTCAGAATTATGAATAATTTCATGCGCCCCTCTCAACGTTATTTTTTTCGTGCATTATTATTAATAACGTATCTTTGTTTTATAACGATCGCTCTATGTTGCCCCTAAACAAATTATTTATCATCCTTCTTTTTGTTGCTTCTTTTTGTTTGAATGAAGCACTTTATTCTCAAAAAACAAATCAATATAATCACAATAACAAGAGGACAGGAGTATGGAAAAAATACTATCCGAATAAAAGAGTAAGGTATGTAGGTCAATTTAAAAATGGGAGAGAGATAGGCGTCTTTAAATTCTATGACATCAGCTCTTCCAAACATCCAACAATTATAAAAACTTTTTTCAAGAATCCAGATTCGCTTCTCGTTCAATTTTATACTATTACCGGCTCTATAAAAACACAAGGAGTTTTATACCAAAGAAAACGTGTCGGAAGTTGGAAATATTTTTATGCGAATGGTGCACTAATGTTGGAAGAAAATTACAAGAAAGGGAACTTTCATGGCAAACAATTCATCTATTATCCAAACGGTAACGTCACTGAAATAAGAATCTATAAAGACGGATTGCTAGATGGTATTTGTCGTAAATTTTCCGACAAAGGTATTTTAATTGAGAAAGTATCATATAAACTAGGGAAGCTTAATGGATTGGCCGAATATTTTGAATTGAATGGAAATATAAAAGAGACAGGTGCTTATAAAGATGGAATAAGAGTAGGAAAGTGGCAATATTATATAGAAGGTGAAATTGCTGTAGATCACGATAAAAAAAAGAAACCCTCTTTTACAAAGCAAAAAAATAATTAGTTTTATAAATTTAATCAAGAACTTTTTCACTAAAAAATATTGCATTCAAAGTTGTAACTTTGTCACCTTAAAATTAAATAATGAAACGAGTAGTTGTTGGTCTTTCTGGTGGAGTAGATTCTAGTGTTACGGCCTATTTATTAAAAGAGCAGGGATACGAAGTTATCGGGTTGTTTATGAAGAATTGGCACGATGATTCTGTAACAATTTCTAATGAGTGCCCTTGGCTAGAAGATAGTAATGATGCAATGATTGTTGCAGAAAAATTAAAAATACCCTTTCAAGTTGTTGATCTAAGCAATCAATACAAAGAACGTATTGTTGATTATATGTTTGATGAATATAGCAAAGGAAGAACTCCAAACCCAGATGTACTTTGTAATCGAGAAATAAAGTTTGATGTATTTATGGACATTGCCTTAAACCTTGGAGCAGATTATGTGGCTACAGGTCATTATTGTAGAAAAGATACTGAGATTATCCACGGAAATCCAGTTTATAAATTGCTCGCTGGTAAAGATGGGAATAAAGATCAATCCTATTTTTTATGTCAATTATCGCAAGAACAGTTAACAAAAGCATTATTTCCTATTGGGGAACTTACGAAGCCCGAAGTTCGGGAAATAGCAAAAAAAGCCAATTTAATCACAGCCGACAAGAAAGATTCGCAAGGATTATGTTTTATTGGTAAAGTACGATTGCCAGAATTTTTACAACAAAAATTACAACCAAAAGAAGGGGTTATTATAACCATTCCAGCTGATTTTGAGCAGTATACTAAAAGAGTTTCAGAATTTGAAAACAAAGAAGCCGAACTCAACTATTTTTCAACAAAGTTTTCTTACCGCCAAGAAGATGGAAAAGTTGTTGGGAAACATCAAGGAGCACATTATTATACAAAGGGTCAGCGTAAAGGATTAAATGTTGGTGGAACCAAAGAAGCCTTATACGTTATAGAAACAGATGTGTTGGAAAATGTAATTTATACAGGTGAAGGTAAAAACCACCAAGGATTGTACAGAAATGTATTGTTTGTTTCCAATAAAGAAAGCCACTGGATACGAGAAGACTTAACCTTAAACAATGGAGAATTTATGCAGGTTGAAGCCAGAATTAGATATCGGCAGACATTAGAAAAAGCTACCTTGCATAAGGTCGAAAAAGGGCTGTATGTAGAATTTGAAAAGAAACAGTCTGCCATTCAAGAAGGGCAATTTGTGGCCTGGTATCAGGATGAAGAGCTTATCGGTTCTGGTGTAATTTCATAAATTAGTGTTCCTTATGATTAAACAACTTTTAATTCTAATAATTTTATTTTTTTCTTATATAGGTTACTCTCAAGAAGAAATCATCACCCTATACAATTCAAAAAGAAAAGTAACAAAAAACCCTTCCAAAGCAAAATTTTATCAAAAGTTAACAAAAGAAAATGATTCTCTTTGGTTATTTAGAATGTATAGAAGAAATAATCAATTGGCTAGTTATTGGTATTCTAAGACTAAAGATTCCAAAAAAAGAATAGATAAAAAGGTTTCCTTTGGATTAAATGATAGTATTTCAAGTATTCTATTTTATAATGATAAAGGAGAAAAACATGGGAAGCTTTCTGCATGGTTTGATAATGGTAATAAATCCTACGAGGGAAGATATGTAAATAGTAAAAAAGAAGGTTTGTGGAGGAATTATTTTTACAGTGGAGAAATTGCAGCAAGAGCTTTTTTTAAAAATGATTCATTAATTACTGAAAAATTTTATGATAAGAATGGAAATGAAAGAGTTTTAAAAGGAAATTACTGTAGAAAAAAACCTGAGTTCACGGGAGGAATTAAAACATATAAAAAAATTATACGGAGGTTGGTAAGTAAACTAAAATGGAAAATTAAGGGAACTATAACAGTAGATTATACAATTAGTGTTACTGGAGATTTAACAAATATTAGAATTTATGATACTCTTCCGGATAATTTACGTCAGGAAATTATAACATTCTTTAAGCAAATAAAAGGTTGGAAACCAGCCTTTAATACCGGTAGGCCAATACCTATTCAACATTCTTTTAAATTAATTTTTGAATAGCCAATGCAAAACAAGATCACGCAACTTTTTAATATCCAATATCCAATCATTCAAGGAGGAATGATTTGGGTTTCTGGTTGGAAATTAGCTTCTGCAGTATCAAATGCTGGAGGATTGGGGCTGATTGGAGCAGGTTCGATGTATCCGGAGGTTTTGAGAACACATATTCAGAAATGTAAAAACGCAACAGATAAGCCTTTTGGAGTAAATGTACCCATGTTATATCCTGATATAGAAATAGTAATGGCTATCATCATTGAAGAAGGAGTAAAGATTGTTTTTACTTCTGCTGGGAATCCAAAAAAATGGACTTCTTTTTTAAAAGAAAAAGGAATCACAGTGGTTCATGTAGTTAGTTCTGTAAAGTTTGCTTTAAAGGCAGAAGATGCAGGTGTTGATGCTGTAGTTTGTGAAGGATTTGAAGCAGGAGGTCATAATGGGAGAGAGGAAACAACAACGTTTACATTAATACCTATGGTTAAGCAAGAAGTTAAAATTCCAATAATTGCTGCAGGTGGAATCGCTTCAGGAAGGGGAATGTTGGCTGCGATGGTTTTAGGTGCAGATGCTGTTCAGTTAGGAAGTAGGTTTGCTGCTACAAAAGAATCTTCTGCTCATCAAAACTTCAAAACTACAATTGTAAATGCTAAAGATGGTGATACCCATTTAACCCTAAAAGAATTAGCTCCCGTTCGTTTGTTAAAAAATAAATTCTATCGAGAGTTACAAGAGTTGTATCTAAAAAATCCTTCTAAAGAACAACTAAAGCAATTGTTGGGGAGAGCTCGAGCAAAAAAAGGAATGTTTGAAGGAGATTTAGAGTATGGTGAATTAGAAATTGGTCAGATTTCAGGATTAATAGATGAAATAAAACCAGTAAAAGAGGTCTTAGATGAAATAATTAACGAGTTTAACTTAGTTAAATCATTAATTTACAGTTATTAAAGTTTTTTTAATATAATTTAAATAATTAGTATTAGTTCTAAATTAATGTTATTATATTTGCACTTTAATAAACGTTGTTAGTAATAAAATTAACAACACACTAATTTTTTTATAATGAATAAAGGTACCGTAAAATTTTTCAATGAATCTAAAGGATTTGGATTTATCACTGAAGAAGGATCAAACAAAGAACATTTTGTACATGTTTCAGGATTAATCGATGAAATTCGTGAAAACGATGAAGTTGAATTCGACTTACAAGATGGAAGAAAAGGATTAAACGCAGTAAACGTAAGAGTATTATAATATATATCTATTACTAGTTAAATTTTTATCTAAAAGCCTATCAAATTTTGATAGGCTTTTTTATTTGTAAGAAGATGTTTTTATTTCATAATAGATAGGTTGTTATCTTACAGGAATTTTGATTTCGTACAACTTTCTGCTTGCATTGTTTAATTTGTTTTCTCTTAACCAAGGATTATGAATTTTTAATTCTTTGTATGTAATCCCGAATTTTTTTGCAAACAAGGTAATATTCGAAATGACAGTATCTACTTTTATAACTCTAGTTTTAGTATGGGTGTATAAATCTTCATTATCAAAAATAAAACCGTATTTCTTTGGGTTTGTAATGACTTCTTTTAATGCAATGATTCTAAAAATATACCGTTCTGTTTCATTCGCTAACAATGCATCATAATAATTAGTAACTTGTTGTTTCTCTAGTTGCTTATGAATTCCATAATTACCAGCATTGTATGCAGCAGCAGCCAAAGTCCAAGAATTAAATCGTTCTTTAGATTTCTTTAAATAAGCAGCAGCTACTTTTGTTGATTTTTCAATATGGTATCGTTCATCGACATTCTTATTTATTTCTAACCCATATTCTTTTCCTGTTCGTTTCATAAAATGCCAGATTCCTGCTGCTCCTGCAGAGGAGGTTTCGTCAGTAAAAGCACTTTCGGCTAGAGCTAAAAATTTAAAATCGTCTGGCAAACCATATTTTTTAAGCAACGGTTCTAAGATTGGAAAATATTTATTGGCTCTTTTTATAAGAAGTAATCCGTTGGATTGCCAATACGTATTTACTAACAACTCTCTGTCCATTCGCTCTCTAATGTCCTTTTTTTCTATGGGAACTCTCTCTCCAGCAAGATTTAAATTTGAAGGAAGTTTGATTGCTTTAATTTTATAAAATTCGTGTGTAAATATTTTTTCACCTGATGTTTCTTTTTGAATTCCATTAAGCATTAATAGGGTAACAAATAAAATAAGGATCAGAGAAAGAATACGAAATGATTTACTCATAGTTTTTTTTATTTTTAAATATAATGTGTGATTTCTTTTATCAACTTAGAGATAATTAGTCCACCCAAATAATAGTAGTTTTAATTAGCTAAAATGAATGATTTAGCCTTCTAAAACAATTTCTTTAGTTTACAAAATGAAACCTTACCAAACCATCGCTGTCAATTTCTGTAAGAGAAATTGTATGTAAGGTATTCACCAATTCAGGATTCCAGGGGGTTTTAACTTTTACATAGTTTTCTGTAAATCCGTTTATGAAACCTTCTTTATTTTCGTTTTCAAACAATACTTTAGCAGTCTTTCCAAGTTGACTCTCATAAAAAGAACGTCTTTTTTTAGCAGATAAACCTCGTAGCATTTTACTTCTTTTTGCTCGAATTTTCTTTGGGACCACACCGTCTAGTTTAACAGCTTCTGTATTGGGTCTCTCAGAATAGGTGAAAACATGTAAATAGGAAATATCCATTTCATTTAAATAATTGTAAGTTTCTAGAAATAACTCATCAGTTTCACCTGGAAATCCTACAATAACATCAACACCAATGCATGCATTTGGCATCACTTCTTTAATTTTAGACACTCTATTTGTATACGTTTGGACAAGATATCTACGTTTCATTTTCTTTAATAATTCATCACTTCCTGATTGCAAAGGAATGTGAAAATGAGGTACAAAAGATTTTGATTTTGATACAAATTCAATTGTTTCATCTTTTAGTAGATTGGGTTCAATAGAAGAAATTCGCAAGCGATGAATTCCTTCAACGTTGTCTAATTTTTTTACGAGTTCTAAAAAGGTATGTTCATGTTTTTTGTTCCCAAATTCTCCTTTACCATAGTCACCTATATTGACACCTGTTAAAACAATTTCCTTAATTCCCTTTGACGAAATCTCTTTGGCGTTATGAATCACATTTTCTAATGTATCACTTCTAGAAATTCCGCGAGCTAATGGGATTGTACAATATGTACACTTATAATCACAACCATCCTGTACTTTTAAAAAAGCACGTGTTCTGTCTCCAATTGAATAAGATCCTACGTAAAAGTCTGCTTCAGAAATTTCACAAGAATGTACTTCACCAACATTATTTTTTGTTAGATCATTTATATAACTTGTTACATTAAATTTTTCTGTTGCTCCTAAAACCAAATCAACACCGTCAACTGCTGCTAATTCTTCAGGTTTTAGTTGTGCATAGCATCCAACTGCTATTAAAAAAGCCTCACTATTTTTTTTTAAAGCGTTTTTAACAATAGATTTAAAACGTTTATCGGCATTATCTGTAACCGAACAGGTATTGATCACATAGATATCTGCGGTTTCCTCAAAATCGACACGTTTGAACCCTTCGTTCTCAAAATTTCGAGCGATCGTAGAAGTTTCTGAAAAGTTCAGCTTGCATCCTAAGGTGTAAAAAGCAACATTTTTTTCTGTATTCATTTACATGTGTTTAACCAAGTGTAAAAATACAATATTATTCACCATTTTTTAAATAGAAAGATGAATTGTTACCCGTCTTTGTATTGGCAAATTTATGTATTTGATAAACTTATATTACTCTGGTGTATCATCTGAAATTAAATCATATTACAACGAAGTGAGTCAGTTCTGATTATGATGTCTATTTTTTAAGAATAGTTAATTATTGATAATAAAACTCTTTTTGGAAATTGTTAAAGCCAATTAACTCTTGCAAGAATAGGGTAGTGGTCTGAAAATTCTATTGAAAAAGAGGTAAATTGATTTACAGTTGCAGCGTTGTCCGTTAAGATAAAATCAATTCTCATGGGAAACCAGTAATTGTATGTTTTACCAAATCCATTTCCAGCTTCAATAAAACCATCTTTTTTATTGTTAGAAATTTGGGTGTATACCCAGGAATAGGCTGTATTATTAAAATCTCCACAAATTATTTTTTTTCCTTTCCATTTTTTTTCATGAACTAAAAATAATTCAGTTTGTTTTGCTTGTTTAAGAAAGTTTTTTTCAAGTTTTTTAATTAATTTTTCAGAATTTTCTTGGCCAAAGTTTTCTTTTTTTGGTGAAATATGAAGAGACTGCAAATGCAAATTATAGATTCTAATAGTATCGTTTCCTCTTAGAATATCTGCAAAAATTATGTTATTTGATGTATTCTTTAATTTAAGAGAACCTCTATTTACAATCGGTAGTTTTGAGTAAATAGCCATTCCAAAATGGTTTTTAATATTTTTTTTGTCGATGTATTTGTATGGAAATTCAAGATCATATTTTTCTGAAGTACTATTTTCTTGAACAACAAAAACATCAGGTTTATTATCTTCTATAAATGAGAAAATCTTTTTTTCAATATTTTTTTCATCCAATGTTTTAAAATGATTAAACATTCTCACATTGAAACTCATTACTTTTAAATCGGAGTTTAAAGAAGTGTTTTTCTTCGACAATTTATAGAAAGGTGAAACACTAAACCAACCAACCAACAAGATCAAACCTGATAGTAAAAGTTGTTTTTTTAATTGTGTCAGCCAATAGATAAAAAAAAGAATATTTACAATTATTAAAACAGGAACAAACAGACTTAAAATCGCAAAAAAAGCAATGTTTTTTGGGGATATATAAGGTAACAAGTATGACAATAATAGCAGTAAAGAAATTAAAGAGTTTATAAGATACAAAAGTTTGTCAAAAAACGATAACTTTTTCATGTTACTTTCTTCCCTGTTTAAATAAAAATTCTTTCTCACTCTGTGTTAAAGCGTCATAACCCGATTTACTTATTTTATCTAAAATCACATCAATTTGTTGTTGAGTTAATGAGGTATTTGTTTCCTTTTTTACGCTCTTTTTTGGTGATTTATATACTTTTCTAAAGGGTCTTTTTTTGGTTTTGAAAACAGACAAGATTATATTTAAAATATTGCTTTCTTTTGTTGTTCCTCGACTTACGTATATAAAACCGAATAATGCACCTCCCAGATGAGCAAAGTGTCCACCTGCATTCGTTCCAGATAATGCTAAAATATCCAATCCTATCCATATTGCCGCCAAATACCATAATTTCACAAAACCAATAAAACGTATTTTAAATTGATAAGTAGGGATGTAGGTTGTAATTCCTATAAATATTGCAGATATTCCTGCAGATCCCCCTATTAAAATTGAAGATCTTCCTTCAAACAAAGGAAAGTAATTATGGCTAAGCAGGTATAATATTCCACCAAAAAATGTTCCTAACAGGTAAAAAGTAAGCAGCTGTTTTTGTGTAAAATACTCTATAAATAAATTGCCAATAAAATTTAATGTTATTAAGTTTAAGAGGAGGTGTATAAAATCTGCATGTAAAAAACCATAGCTAATGATGGTCCAAGGTTTAGAGAGGAGTATTGAAAAATTATGATCTAAGGCAAACCATTTTAAAATTCCGTTGATTTCAATTTTATACAACTCTTGAATTACTGAAATGAATAACGTGAAAATAAATATAATTGAATTTATGTAGATGATTCTTTCTACAATGTTTCCTTTTTTATAGCGAGATTTTATGTCTTTTATATAATTCATTAATTTATTATGAATTGATTTTTTTTCCAATACCATGCAATTATAAAACCTATGATAGCACCACCAATATGTGCAAAATGAGCAATATTTCCTATGGAGTAATCTGTCATACCAAAGAATACATCGATAGCAATAAGTATTGGAATAAAGTATTTTGCTGCGATGGGAATTGGTAAGAATATCAAGGCTAGTTTTGCATCTTTAAAGTACATTCCAAATGCAACTAAAACCCCGTACACTGCACCAGAAGCACCAACAGCTTTTGCATTATACAGTCCAATAATACGATTAAATTGTTCTTGAGTTATGTATTCAATAACTCTTAAATCATTTGTTTTTGCTGATTCTAAGATAGTAATTATTTCAGACTGTTGTAAACCTGCATTAATAAACAAATTATAAATTTCGTTAAATTGGTAATAATTAACCAGTGTGTATACCAGTCCCGCTCCAATACCTGCTGAGAAATAGAAGAATATAAATTTATTTTTTCCCCACATTTTTTCTAATGGTGATCCAAAAGCCCATAATCCATACATGTTAAAAAGAATATGGCCAAAGCTGCCATGCATGAACATGTGGGTAATATATTGCCAAATTCCAAAATGTTCATTTTTTGGAAAATGAAGTGCCAAAAGATTTGAAAAATCCAACTTCATAAATTGTGGACCAACAAATAAAATTACATTGATTATGATTAAATGTTTTATGGCACCTGTTATGTTGTTCATCTTTATTGGTTAAATAAATTGTCTATTTCGTTCAAAGTTAATGTTTTGAATGTTGGTTTTCCAAAAGGAGAAACGAGAGGTTCTTTACAAGAGAATAAATTGTTTACAAGCTCTTCTTGTTCTTTTTCAGATAATTGGGTTCCTTTTTTTATTGATAATGTTTTAGCAAACGACTTTGCCATTACATCAAAGTGACTAAAACTTGCATCAGGAACTTCTAAAGTAATATCATTTAATAATTCTTCCAAAATAGTTGTAATCTTACTTTCGGTAATTGAAATCGGAATGCCTTTTATCGTGATGTCATTTTTTGTAAATTCTTCAAAAGAAAATCCAACATTTTCTAATTCTGTTTTTATTGTATAAATCATTTCAATTTCAGCTGAAGAAAAAGAGATTTTTACAGGAAATAACAATTGTTGGCTATTGGCGTCTTTAATAGTAATGTTTTCTAAAAATTCTTCATACAAAATGCGCTGATGTGCCGATGTCTGGTTGATTAAAACAATTCCAGATTTTATGGAACTAAGGATATATTTTCGCTGAATTTGAATCGTTTTTTGAGTTTGATTATTTTGTTGGTTCTCAAATAATTCTGTTTGATTTTCTTCCTCATTTACAGTGTTAGAAGTATATAGTGATTCCCAACTTTGAGTTTGTTTTTCTCTGTTGTATGGGAAAGAAATTTCTTTCTGTTCTTTAAAAGGATTGAAATCTGGATCTACAGAAATTTCAGGAGTTTTTGCAGCCTTGGGATTTGTGTGAAATTGATACGAGGTATCTAAATTGGCATCTCGATTAAAATCTAAAATAGGTGCAATATTATATTGTCCTAAGCTGTGTTTCACGGTTGCTCTTAACATTGCGTACAACGCTTTCTCATTATCAAACTTAATTTCTGTTTTTGTTGGATGAATGTTAATGTCAAGTGTATTTGCAGGGACTGTTAAATATAAAAAATAGGAAGGGTGTGAACCTTGTTCTAAGAGGCCTTCAAACGCATTTACAACAGCATGATTTAAATAAGGACTTTTTATAAAACGATCATTTACAAAAAAGAATTGTTCTCCTCTTTTTCTTTTTGAAAACTCTGGCTTAGCGACAAAACCTTCAATAGCAACAATATCCGTTTGTTCGTTTATTGGAACCAGTTTTTCATTCATTTTGTTTCCAAAAACATTCACAATTCGCTTTCTTAAATTACTGCTTTTTAAATGATATATTTCATTATTATTGTGATGCATTAAAAAAGAAATAGTTGGATGCGCTAGACAAACCCTTTGAAATTCATCAATAATATGTCTTGTTTCAACGGTATTCGATTTTAAAAAATTTCTTCTTGCAGGAATATTGTAAAATAAATTTTTTACGGCAATACTTGTTCCTTCACTTGTTGAAATAAAATTTTGAGAGATAATGTTACTTCCTTCAATTTTTATAGAAGTTCCAAGTTCATCATTATGTTGTTTTGTTTTTAGTTCTACATGTGCAATTGCAGCGATTGAGGCTAGAGCCTCCCCTCGAAATCCCTTAGTAGAAAGGTTGAATAAATCTTCTGCTTTTTGAATCTTTGAGGTTGCATGCCGTTCAAATGATACTTTAGCATCTCTTGGACTCATGCCTTTCCCGTTATCAATTACTTGAACCAGCGTTTTACCAGCATCAATTAACAATAATTTTATATTGGTTGCACCAGCATCTATAGCATTTTCTAGCAATTCTTTTACAACCGAAGCTGGACGTTGAACGACTTCTCCTGCAGCAATTTGATTTGCCACATGATCTGGTAACAATTGAATAATATCAGACATTAATTTATTTTGAAAATAGATAAATCGAAATCGATGATGTATAAAAAAATAAAAACTAAAATTGCAACGATGATAAGAAGTGTTTTATTTACACTTTTATCTGAATTTTTTAAATCATTTATTGCGTCATTAAAATTAGCCTTAATTCCTTTATTTTTACCAGCAGTTTTTCTAAATTGATCTAGTTTATGTTCAATTTTAAAAGGGTTTCCCTCTCCTTTATAATATCGAGGTTTGTAATCAAACTTATTATGTGTACGTTTTAAAAATCCCATATTTTTAAAAAAATATTTGTTGTTTGTGATTTTTAGAAATCAAAAACCTAGCCATTTGGATAGGCTATTCAAAGTTAATAGAATTAAAAGAAATTCTTTCAAAAAACCCGACGAATGTATGCTTTATTTTTTCTTTCAAAAAAAAAGCTACTAATAACCTATATTTTTTTGAGTTTTATCTATATTTTTCAGGCTAGCCATCTTAACAGCAGCAAGGGCACATTCAATTCCTTTATTTCCCAATTTTCCTCCAGATCTATCTATAGATTGTTGTTTTGTTATGTCAGTTAACACACAAAAAATTACAGGAACATCATATTTAAGATTTAAATCTACAATACCTTGGGTAAGACCATCGCATACAAAATCAAAATGTCTTGTTTCTCCTTGAATTACGTTTCCTATTGCTATAACTGCATCAACTTGATGTGATTGAATCATTTTTTTACATCCAAAAACGAGTTCAAAACTTCCAGGAACTTCCCAAGAATAAATATTCTCTTCTAACGCGCCACAATCTAATAGAGTTTGAATTGCTCCTTTTTGTAGGTTTTTAGTAATCTCAGGATTCCACTCTGAAACAACAATCCCAAATCGAAAAGATTTCGCATTTGGGATTGTTGCTTTATCGTAGTGCGATAAATTAGTTGTTGCCATTTTTTTAGTTTGATAGTTTACAGTCGAGTTATACTATAATAGCTCGTTGTAAATTAATTATTCAGCATATTTAGCAGCTGCAATAAATTTTTGTATGTTTTTACCTTGTTCAGATTTAGGGAATTCTTCTTCTATTTTTGTAAACAACATTTCTGCTTTATTGTATTTTTTTAATTCCATTGCAGCTTGTCCTGCTTTGAAGAGAAATAAAGGCGATGTGAATTCATTGCTTTTTTTAGTGGCAGCTTGTTCATAATAGTCCAAAGCATCTCCTAGTTGATTGATATCTGCAAAAGCATCTCCAATAGCTCCTAAAGAAACAGGTCCTAACATTTCGTCATCAGACTCAAATTTATTCAGATATTCAATAGCTTTGTCATATTCTTTCATTTGTAAATATGAAATACCTGCATAGTAATTCGCGAGATTACCAGCATCCGTTCCGCTATATTTGTTGGCAATATTCAAAAAACCATAATTTCCTTCAGCACCTTCCAAACCTAATCTTAGTAAAGAATCTATTCCAGACCCAGCGATGGCTGCTTGATCAAAATATTTTCTTGGAAAAGCGATTTCATTAGAAGCTTCTTTCTCATTGGGTTCAATTTGATATTTATTGTATCCCATGTAGGCAACAAAAATAACAACGATAGCCACCAATGTGTAAAACAAAGGTTTGCTGTTTTGTTCAATCCATTGTTCAGACTTTGAAGCAGTTTCATCTAACGTGTTTAAAACTCCTGCTGTTTCAAATTCTGATTCATCAATTTGATTTTCTTCTTTTTTACCTTCTGGTTTATATTTTTTCTTGTATGTTGCCATGTTTATTTTAAATTATGGTCACAAAAATAGTTTTTTTAATTGGATTTTAAAAGTAGATAATTCCCAAAATTTTCAATAATTTGCAATGCGTTTTTAATATTAAATTTCACGAATGTATTTACAGAAAATTTCTTTAGTTAATTATAAAAATATCATATCGCAATCTTTTGATTTTCACAAGAAAATAAATTGTTTTGTTGGTGAAAATGGTGTGGGAAAAACGAATGTTTTAGATGCCATTTATTATTTATCGTTTTCTAAAAGTTATTTCAATTCTGTTGCAATACAAAACATAAGGCATGGAGAAAGCTTTTTTATGATCGAAGGAGACTATCTTCTAAATCAGAGAAACGAAAAAATTGTTTGTAGTCTTAAAAAGGGACAAAAAAAAGTTCTTAAAAGAAACGGAAAAAGTTATGAAAAATTTTCAGATCATATTGGACAGTTACCTTTGGTAATTATTTCTCCTGCTGATCGAGATTTTGTTACTGAAGGAAGTGATACCAGAAGAAAATTTATAGATGGTGTAATTTCACAACAAAATAAAGCTTATTTGCAAGATTTACTTTTTTATAATAAAGTACTTTCTCAAAGGAATGCATTGTTGAAATATTTTGCTGCAAATAGAACTTTTGATGCGTTGAACTTAAGCGTCTATGATGAGCAACTTTCTGAGTATGGAACTAGAATTTACGAAGTAAGAAAAACTTTTTTAGAAGAATTTATTCCAATTTTTAATCAAAAATATCAAATTGTTTCGGGCGATAAGGAGCATGTTAATTTAGTATACAAGAGTCAGTTACATGATTTTTCCATGAAAAATCTATTAGAGAATTCATTAAAAAAAGACAAGATTCTTCAATATACAACAACGGGAATTCACAAAGATGATTTGAACTTTGAAATAGGGGAGTTTCCTATAAAGAAATTTGGTTCACAGGGTCAGCAAAAATCATATTTAATAGCCTTAAAATTGGCTCAATTTGAGTTTATAAAACAACAAGCACAGGTAACTCCAATCTTATTGTTAGATGATATTTTTGATAAATTAGATGAAAATAGGGTATTACATATTATTCAGTTGGTCAATAATGATGAATTTGGTCAGATTTTCATAACAGATACTCACATTGAGAGAACAGAAAATATTTTAAAAAAAGGGAGCAAAGCATATCAAATTTTTAAATTAGATTCCTAATTATAATGAAAAATAAATAGTGTAATTTTTATAATTTTTGAAAATAACGTAGTTTTATAAATCTCCGAGATAGGTAAATAATATAAATGATGGCAAAACGAGAAAATAATTCTTCTTCCGTGAAAGATTTAATGCAAAGTTTTATCAAGGAAAATAACTTGAGTAAAGGTATGCGTAAGTTAAAAGTTGAGGAAACATGGGCAGAAATGATGGGGCCAGGTGTCATGGCTCATACAACTTCGGTTAAGCTACAAAACAAAACTCTTATCATACAATTGACTTCTTCTGTGTTGCGAGAAGAATTAAGTTATGGAAAGGAAAAAATCATAAAAATGATGAATGAAAAAGTTGGAGAAGGAGTTATTTCAAAATTGATGCTGGTCTAATAAAAAAAACTCACAACAAAAGTTGTGAGCTATTTATTATTTTAAAAAAAAGTGATGCTTAGAATTGCTCTCTTCCAGAAAAATGAAAGTTTCCTTCTATTTCTGCATTTTCACTTGAGTCAGAACCATGTACTGCATTTTCACCCATGGAAGTTGCATATAGTTTTCTGATTGTTCCTTCTGCTGCATCTGACGGATTTGTAGCTCCTATTAAGGTTCTAAAATCATCAACTGCATTTTCTTTCTCTAAAATGGCAGCGACGATTGGTCCACGTGTCATGAACGTAACTAATTCCTGAAAAAAAGGACGTTCATTATGAACAGCATAAAAAGTTTCAGCATCCGTTTTTGTCATTTGAGTTTTCTTTAATGCTACAATTCTAAATCCAGCGGTATTAATTTTTTCTAGAATAGCACCTGTATGTCCGTTTTCGACAGCATCTGGCTTAAGCATTGTAAATGTTCTATTTTTTGGCATTTTATAATCTTTTAGATTTGATAATATTCTTGTAAATGTAGTACAACATTCAGGACAAAATTACATATTTTTTTTAATTAAATTGTATATTCGCCATCTATGATTTTAAAAGGATTTGAAGATTTAAAGCGCTTTCTAGAAAAACCAAAAAATATTGTAATTGTCGGGCACAGAAATCCTGATGGAGATGCGATGGGTTCTTCTCTGGCATTAAAGTATTATTTGGACAAAAAAGGACATCAAGCAACAGTGATTGTTCCCAACGAGTACCCCGAATTTTTACATTGGTTGCCTGGTACCGACAAGGTATATCGTTTTGACAAACAAAATTCTCAATCCCTAAGACTACTCAATGCTTCGGATATTGTTTTTCTTTTGGATTTTAACGCATTGCATAGAGTTGGTTTTGATATGCAAGCTACGCTGGAAAAATACAAAAATGACTTTGTGATGATAGATCATCATCAGCAACCAGACACTGTAAAATACATGTATTCAGATGTTACGATTTGTTCTACATCGCAAATGGTTTATCAATTTATAGAAATGAACGGCGATCTAGATCTTATTGATCCAGATATTGCTAGCTGTTTGTATACTGGTATTATGACAGATACAGGTTCTTTTCGTTTTAGATCTACAACCAGTTCTACTCACAGAATTATTGCAGATTTAATAGATAAAGGAGCTGAAAATCATAAAATTCATAGTAATGTGTATGATGCAAATTCCTACAACAGGTTATTGTTATTAGGGCAAGCCCTAAGTAATTTGCAAATTTTACCAAATTATAAAACAGCCTTTATAACGTTATCAACTTTAGAAAAAAAACAGTTTGATTTTAAAAAAGGAGACACTGAGGGAATTGTTAATTATGCGCTTTCTTTGAAAGGCATTATTTTTGCAGCAATTTTTATTGAAGATAGTGAGCAAAAAATTGTAAAAATATCATTTCGTTCGAAGGGAACCTTTTCTGTAAATCAATTTTCAAGAAACCATTTTAGTGGAGGAGGACATGATAATGCTGCTGGTGGAAAATCAGATTTATCATTGACAGAAACAGTAACAAAATTCACCTCACTATTATCAGCATATGAAGAAGAATTAAAAGAATCTTATGAAAATTAAACTCTTTTTTTTTTTTATAATCTTTTGTTGCTATGGTTGTACTAAAGTTCAGCCAAGAAGACCTATTGATTTCAAGTCTTCATCAACTATTTTAAAAGAAACATTAAAAAAATCCATACAATTAAATCGTATTGAAGATGATAAGATTACAGCGCTTATAAAAAAAGATACGACCAACTCATATCAAGTTTCCCCTAACGGATTTTGGTATGCTTACATCAATAAAAAGGAAGCGATTGTGCAAACTCCAAAACTTGGAGATGAAGTTACTTTTGAATATAATATTACCGATTTAGAGGGGAAAATTATTTATAGCAAAGAAGAATTAGGAATCATGAAATATCGCATCGATAAGGAAGATTTTATTTTTGCACTTCAATTAGGAATAAAGTTGATGAAAGTTGGAGAAACTATTATATTTGTAATCCCATCATACAATGCTTTTGGTATTTCTGGAGATGGAGAAAAAATAGGAATTAATCAATCAATAAAAAGTACCGTAACATTATTAAATATTAAATAAAATGAAGATTATAAAAAGTGTTTTAACAATTACAGTAATAGCATCAATGTTTTCTTGTGGAAATCAATTAAAAGAAGTGAAATCTCTTAACACAGAGATTGACTCGGCAAGTTATGCTTTAGGATTAGATATGGCTTTAAAAGTAAAGGCAAACTTTGAAGAAGCTGATAGAGATTTATTTTTACAAGGATATAAAAATGGAATAGATTCTACCAATTTACTAATTACTACAAAAGATCTTAACGGGTTTTTAAGAAGTTTTTTTCAGAAACAACAACAACAAAAGTCAGCCAAGAGAGCTGAAAAATCCTTCGGTGAAAATAAAATAGCGGGACAAGAATTTTTAGCTACAAATAAATCTAAAGAGGGTGTTATTGAAACTGAAAGTGGTTTACAATATATCATTATGAGAGAAGGGAAAGGTGAAAAACCAGTAACTACCTCCAAAGTAAAAGTTCATTATCACGGTACAAATATTACAGGTGAGGTTTTCGATAGTTCTGTCGATAAAGGTACTCCAGCAGAATTTGGAGTTACTCAAGTAATCAAAGGTTGGACAGAAGGACTACAATTAATGAAAGCAGGAGGAAAGTATAAATTTTTCATACCTCAAAATTTAGCTTATGGAGCTCAACAAAGAGGTGCTGCTATTAAACCGTTTTCTACGTTGATTTTTGAAGTTGAGTTGTTGGAAGTTATCAATTAATAAATAATGAAGAATTTAACTTTATTTTCTGCTATATTTTTTCTAATGCTATCTTGTAAGTCTCATAATTACAAAGGTTTAGATGATGGGTTGTATGCTGAATTACAAACTAACAAAGGAAACATTTTATTGCAATTGTATGCAAAAAATGTACCGATGACTGTGGCAAATTTTGTTTCCTTAGCAGAAGGTACTAACCATAAAGTAATAGATTCTATCCATGGGACCCCTTTTTTTGATGGAATCCGTTTTCATAGAGTTATCAAAAACTTCATGATTCAAAGTGGAGATCCAACCAATACAGGTAGGGGTAATGCCGGCTATAAATTTCCGGATGAATTTCCGATTGATTCTCTTGGAAACCTTGTGTATAAACACGATGCCAAGGGTATTTTGTCCATGGCAAATTCTGGTCCAAAAACAAATTCAAGTCAATTTTTTATAACACACAAAGCAACCCCTTGGTTGGATAGAAAACACACTGTTTTTGGAAAAATTAAATTAGGAGAAAACACATTAGATAGTATTGAAAAAAATGATACAATAGAAAAAGTATCCATTATAAGAGTAGGTAAATTCGCAAAAAAATTCAAAGCACCCAAAGTATTTGAGTCAGAATTATTGAATATCGCTTCCAAAGAAGAAAAATACCTAGAAAAGTTAGAAGCGATAAAAGTTGCTTTTTTGAAAGAAAAAGGACGCGATAAAGCAGTTAAAACAAGCTCTGGATTAAAGATTCTTGAATTAGAAAAAGGAACAGGAAAAAAATTTAATAGTACACTACCTGCTTCAATACACTATACTATTTATTTAGCTTCAGGAAAGCAAATACAATCTTCTGAAGGTAAAGAGCCTTTGCGTTTTGTGCTTAGTAAAAATCCTATGATAGCGGGTGTCACAGAAGCACTTAAAGAGATGAAGGAAGGAGATAAGAAAAGGCTTTTTATCCCCTATTACTTAGGGTATGGAGAAAAAATGTACGGACCTTTTCCTTCTAAGTCAGATTTAGTTTTTGACATTGAACTTTTAAAAATCGGTAAATAATTTGTTACAAGACATCATCCAAATTGATCAAAATCTACTAATTTATTTAAATAATTTAGGGAGCACCAAATGGGATTCATTATGGCTATTTATTACCAATCAATTTTTTTGGACTCCTTTATTTATTTTAATATTTTATTTGACCATTAAATCTTATGGTTGGAAAACGGGTGGATTTTTAATTTTATCGATGATTGTACTGGTCGCTTTTTCTGATCAGTTCACTAATTTTATAAAAAATACAGTACAACGGTTTCGTCCAAATAACAATGAGGAAATAAAACATTTATTACGAGTTTTAATCAATCCACAGAGTTATAGTTTTATGTCTGGTCATGCAACTACATCTACATTTTTTTCAGTCTATGTACTGCTTTTATTGAAAGATAATTATAAATATATTTATTTAATATTATTCTTTCCTTTGGTCTTCTCTTATAGTAGATTGTATTTAGGAGTTCATTTTCCTATTGATATTTTTGTAGGTATTTTAATAGGAGTCACCTTTGCAAATCTCTATTTTATTCTTTCTAAGAAAGTTATAAAAAAGCTTTTTATTTGATTTTTAACCACCTAAAAATAAACTTTTGTTTTTAAAATGAAAAAAGAGGATAAAAAATAGTTTTTCAGTAAATTTGCAAATATTAAATCAGGGGACAGCATATGAAAATATCATACAATTGGTTACAACAATTTTTACAAATAGATTGGGAACCTTCTAATACGGGAGAATTGTTGACAGACCTTGGTCTGGAGGTCGAAGGTATTGAAACAAGAGAATCTATAAAAGGAAGTTTAGAAGGAATTGTTGTAGGTAAGGTTTTAACTTGTACACAACATCCAAATGCGGACAGATTAAAAATAACTACAGTAGATCTAGGTACCGGAGAACCTGTTCAAATTGTCTGTGGAGCTCCCAATGTAGCTTCAGGTCAAAAAGTGCCAGTAGCGACTATTGGAACTACGTTATATGACGAGAAAGGAGAAGGTTTCAAAATTAAGAAAGGAAAAATTAGAGGAGAAGAAAGCTTTGGAATGATATGTGCTGAAGACGAGTTAGGGTTGGGTAAAGACCACGATGGCATTTTGGTTTTAGATAAAACTTTATCCGTAGGAACTCCTGTTGCAGAAGTTTTTAATATAGAAACTGATTCTATTTTTGAAATTGGTTTAACACCCAATAGGTCCGATGCCATGAGTCATTTTGGTGTAGCAAGAGATTTACGAGCAGGTTTAATGCAACATGGAGTAAATTTAGAATTAATATCACCTTCTGTAAGTGATTTTCATGTAGATGAAAGAACTTTAAGAATAGATGTAGAGGTAGATGATAAACAACAAACTCCAAGATACTGTGGAATCACCATTACAGATATAGAGGTCAAAGATTCTCCAGATTGGATTCAAAACAGATTAAAAGCCATTGGTATTTCTCCTAAAAATAATATTGTAGACATTACAAATTATGTGTTGCATGAATTAGGACAACCTCTTCATGCTTTTGATGCGCAAAAGGTAAAAGGAAATAAAATATTAATTAAAACATTAGAACAAGGTACAAAGTTTACAACTTTAGATGAAGTAGAAAGAGAATTGTCTTCAGAGGATATTATGATTTGTGATGCCGATTCAACTCCACTTTGTATTGCGGGTGTTTTTGGTGGGTATAATTCAGGTGTTACAGAACATACAACTTCAATTTTCTTAGAAAGTGCTTATTTTAATCCAGTTTCTGTTCGTAAGACAGCTAAAAGACATGCGTTAAATACAGATGCTTCCTTCCGTTTTGAGCGTGGAATTGATATAAATAAAACTAAATATGCATTAAAACGAGCAGCATTATTAATAGAAGAATATGCTGGTGGAAAAATGGGTTCTGATATTTCTGATTTCTTTCCTGAAAAAATTGAAGATTTTCAAGTTTTTTTATCCTATGAAAGTGCCTATGGATTGATTGGTCAAGAAATACCAAAAGAAACTATAAAAAATATTTTAGCTTCCCTAGAAATTAAAATAAATAGTGAAACAGAAGGAGGTTTGGGACTGACAATTCCATCATACAGAACAGATGTGCAGCGTGAAGCAGATGTTATTGAAGAAATTTTAAGAGTTTATGGCTATAATAATATTGAATTTTCTCACAAATTAAATACTTCTATATCTTTTGATTCGAATAAAGAAACAAAAATTGAAAACATCACTGCGAACCAACTTACTGCTCTTGGATTTAACGAAACGATGTCAAATTCCTTAACGAAGCCCGAGTATGCATCTTTGTCTGAAAATATAAATCAAGAGGCTAGTGTAGAGATGTTGAATCCGTTGAGTAACGATTTAAAAACCATGCGTCAATCTTTATTGTTTAGTGGTTTAGAGTCCGTTGCATACAATATCAATAGAAAAAATAGTTCTTTACAATTTTATGAGTTTGGAAAAACCTATCATAAATACAATGAAAAGTACGAAGAGATTAAACATTTAACTCTTTTCGTTACGGGTAATAGAGCTAAAGATAGTTGGAGTATAGCTAATAAAACCTCAGATTTCTTTTATTTAAAAGGAATTATAATTGCGCTATTAGGTAGATTAGGTATTGACAAATTGAAATCGACTCCAAGCAAACAAGATGTTTTTTCAGAAGGAATCTCTCTTGGTTTGGGGAAAAATAAGCTTGTAGATTTTGGAAGACTTAAACAGTCAGTTCTCAAAGAATTTGGAATAAAACAGGAAGTTCTTTTTGCAGATTTTAATTGGGATAGTATTCTAAAATTAACAGGAAATAAAAAAAATAAAGTAACTGAATTGCCGAAGTTCCCCTCAGTAAAAAGAGATTTAGCCCTTTTGTTAGACACTAATGTAGCTTTTGATGAATTACATAATTTAGCTTTTCAAACTGAAAGAAAGTTGTTGAAAGAAGTAGATTTATTTGATGTTTATGAGGGTGATAAATTACCCGATGGTAAAAAATCCTATGCAGTTAGCTTTTTATTACAAGATGAAACAAAAACACTGGCGGACAAACAGATTGAAAAAATAATGCAAAAATTACAGCAAACTTTTGAAAAAAATTTAAATGCTGTTTTAAGATAGCTTGTATCTTTTTTTGATCTATCGCTTAAATACAAAAAAAACCATCTCTTTTATAGAGATGGTTTTTTTATAGGTTGTACTGATATTTTTATACGGCGTGTTTATGCGCTTTGTAGGAAGAACGCACTAAAGCTCCACTTTCTACATACATAAAACCCATTTCTAATCCAAGGGTCTCATATTTTTTAAATTGTTCAGGTGTAATGAATTCTTTTACAGGCAAATGTTTTTTGGAGGGCTGTAGGTATTGACCGATAGTCAATACATCCAATCCAACTCCTTGTAAATCTTTCATCGTTTCTATAACCTCTTTTTCAGTTTCACCTAGACCTAACATTAAACCAGTTTTGGTTCGCATTCCTTTTTCTTTAAGGTATTTTAAAACCTGTAAACTTCGATCATATTTAGCTTGAATTCTAACTTCACGTGTCAATCTTCTCACCGTTTCCATATTGTGAGAAACTACCTCTGGGTGTACTTCAATAATCCGATCGATTTGTTTTGTGTTTCCTTGAAAATCAGGAATTAAGGTTTCTAAAGTTGTCGTTGGATTCGCTCTTCGAATAGCATCTACAGTTTCCGCCCAAATGATAGAACCACCATCTTTTAGATCATCTCTATCAACGGACGTTATTACAGCATGTTTTATACTCATTAATTTAATAGAACGTGCAACTTTTTCCGGCTCATCCCATTCAACAGTCTCCGGTCTTCCTGTTTTGACACCACAAAAACCACAAGAACGTGTACATATATTTCCTAAAATCATAAATGTTGCAGTTCCCTCACCCCAACATTCACCCATATTTGGACAGCTTCCACTGGTACAAATTGTATTCAATTGATATTTATCAACCAAACTTCTTAATTCCGTATATTTCTTACCCACAGGTAATTTTACACGCAACCATTTGGGTTTTTTTGGCCTTTCTGCAACTATTATAGGTTCTATTGACATTTCCTACTAATTTTATAATGCAAATATACAAAGGAAAGTTTTAAATACTTGTTAAAAACCATATGCTAAATGCAATTAAAAAAATGATTCCTATGATGCTTAAAAATTTCAGATAAATTCCTGGGCGATGTTTTTTTGGAGTATGTTTTCCAAAAATTAGTAGGGAATTTAATATCGCATAAAAGGGAGCTGTTAAAAACGATAAAATAGTGGCGATCTTAACTAGTGTTCCCATATTCCCCATAAAGAATTTTAAGATTAAAAAAGTACCCACAAATAAAAAGAGAATCCAAAACCAGTATCCATATTTATATTCTTTACTCTTTCCCCGGAGTAAACCTGTGGCTTTATTCATCGCTCTGGGTGAGGCATCTAGCGTCGTTATTGTTGTACTAAACATTGTTGTAAATGCAGCAATTGCAATAAAAATATAGAAAAATTGTCCTAGGTTTTCCGTGTATAAATTAATTAATTGCGAAGCAAAAACACCTCCTTGATTTGAAAATTTTTCTCCAGTTTTATACATCACCAATGCTCCTAAAAGCACAAAGCAAATACCTAAACAAAGTGTTCCAACATAACCTACATTAAAATCAAATATTGCATCTTTCCTTTTTGTTTTTATCAGCGTTGTTTTATTTTTTTCTACCGACCAGATAGAATGCCAAATAGAGACATCTAATGGAGCGGGCATCCAACCTAAAAAAGCGATTAAAAAAGTAAGTTCAACAGAACCAGAAGGAAGTATTTGTGTTACATCAAATGCGTCTTTGGTGCTAAACAAAGCTACACATACCGCAATAATTGTACTGATTGTTAAGATGATGATGATATATTTCATCAAAAAATCCAACCATTTATATTTACCACCGACCAAAAAAAGAATACTCGTAAACATCAAAATAGAGGACCATATTACCAAATCATTTGTAAATCCAAAAAGTTGGGAAGCCAAACCAGCGGTTACAATTGTTACAGCAGCTTGGATGGTAAACATCGTTGCAAAATTAAGGATGTAATATGCAACTAAAATTCCCTTCCCTAATTTTTGATAGCCATCTAATAAGGTTTCTCCTGTTGCAGCTGCATAGCGAGGACCAAATTGAAAGAATGGATATTTAAATAGATGAACTAATAAGAGTGCCCAAAGTAATCCAAAACCAAATTCTGCACCTGCTTTTGTAGATTGTACCAAATGTGAAACTCCAATTGCTGCTCCTGCAAATAATAAGCCTGGACCCAAAGAATTGAGGAATGATTTTTCTTTTTTTTTCATTTTTTAATAGCTATTTAGTTTATCACATCTTCTCAAGAGCTAATATTTTTTTGTGAAATTAAGTTCTTTTAATAACTTCTGCCAATAGCTTTTTTGCACGTAGTAATTTTACTTTTACATTGTTGATTGGTTCATTAATTTGTTCCGAAATCTCTTTGTAGCTTAATTCTTGAAAATATCGCAATTGAATAACTTCTTGATATTTTGGCTTTATCTGTTTGATATCTCTTAATAATTTTGCTAAGTTTTGTTCTGTGATAATTTTATCTTCTGGAGTCGGACTTTCATCAATGATTTGATAGACTTCATCTTCTTGGTTTTCAGAAGTATCTGCTTCAATAGAAATATTTTTTTTACGTAAAGAATCGATGTGAATATTTTTGGAAATAGTAATTAACCAAGTTTTAAAATTATATTTTTCATCATAAGTGTCAATCTTATCAAAAGCTTTTGAAAATGTTTGTATGGTAATATCTTCCGCATCATTTTCATTTGTATTTCTTTTTAATTGAAATAGATAAACATCAGTCCAAAAGGCATCTAATAAATATTTAAACGCAGTTTGTTTACCATTTTTAGCTTTTGAGATATTGATGTCTATTTCTGTAAGGTTTATTTCCAATGAGTTGGTTTTGATGACAAATTAGTAATAAATATTGAAAAGTGAAAAAGTAAGAGAATAATTTCTAAAAAAGGAAACACATAAGAGATCATTGGTTCGTTTAATTTTTTAGAAGAACGATGAATTACAATAAATTGAACTACAAAATAGCATACAATCAGTGGAAGAAGAACCTTGATTGGGTAGAAAAAGGACAGTACTATTGCCAATAAGTAAAAGAGGACTTTAGAAAGAAAGAACAATCCTAAAAAAAATCGATGCGTAAACTTGTAATGATTGGCTGTAGAAATATGTCTCCTTTTTTGTTGAAACCATTCAGAAAAAGTATTTGGAGCAATAGATTCTGTAAAACTATCTTTAGAGGTAGTGATGACCGTGTTCTTTTTATTTGCCGCATCTTGAATAAATAAATCATCATCACCCGATTTTATGTGCATGTGATTAATGAATCCTTTTACCTTAAAAAATTCTGATCTATGGTATGCTAAATTTCTTCCGACAGCCATATAGGGAGCTCCTATTTTTGCATAACTAAAATACTGTATAGCAGTCAATAAAGTTTCAAACCGGACAAGTATATTTAGTAATGATTTTTCTTTTCTATATTTTCCATAACCTAAAATAATTGTTTTTTCGCTATTGAAATTTCGGGTCATTTCATATATCCAATTCTTAGAAACAGGACAACAATCTGCATCAGTAAAAAGTAAATGTTCATTTTTTGCAGCTTTAATTCCCAGGGTAAGAGCATATTTTTTATTTCCCCAAAAAGTTTCAATATTTTTTACTGTAATGATCTTAATTTTTGAACAATTTTTTGCAAATGTTTCCATCACTTCTGAGGTTTTATCCGAAGAAGCGTCATTGATTAATATAATTTCAAAATCAGGATATGCTTGGTTTATAATAGAGGGAAGAAAATTTTTTAGATTTTCAGCTTCGTTTTTTACACAAATAATGACAGAAACTCCAATTTCTGGAAGTTCTTTACTGCTTTTTTTTGGGTCAATTAAAAAAGAAGAAAAAATCAGGTAATAAATAATTTGAATGACTGTAAATGCTACAAAACAGTAGAAGAGTACAGTTAAAATCATCTAAATATAAAATTAGTTGTGTTCTACTTCTACACAAGAATCAAATTGTTCTGGAGATTTTCCACAAAAACCACAAGATTCTCCCGTTTTGTTCAGCATTGGATTTTGACTGGCACAAGTTCCAGCAAATTCTCCATCTTTTTTGATCCAAATTTTAATTGCAATTCCTGCGAAACCCAGAGCTAGTAACCCTATAGTAAGTAATAATAATTTCATAAAAAAATAATTAACACGGTAAAGATACGCTTATTTATATGTTCTTTAAAATGCATGTAACCTCTTTTTTCTATGGATAAACTTTTAAAATAAATTACCTTTTTAAGAGTATTAAGTGTGTTTCATTTAGTTCATTTAGAGTAATAATAGATTTTTATGATTATTCATGCATAGTTTTTTAAACTATTTGTAACTTTAAATGTCTAATTAACAACAAAAATCCACTTAGATGAATCATCAACAATTTTTAAAACGTTCACTTTTTTTTATTTTTTCACTGATCATATTTATTTCTTGTAGCTCTTCAGAAGATGTAAATAAAGAGGATGTTGATGACACACTACTTCCAATACCTTCTACAAATTATGATACTACACCTATTTTAATATTTTTCGATAACATTGAGGCAGTATCTTACTCTGTAAGTGGAAACACTGTAACTTTTACAACGACTGATTTACCGAATCATACGAGTCCTTATTGGAATTCTTCTCATCCATTATATGAGGCTTACAATGGAACAAACTCTAATTGGAATAAAAATCCAAATTCAATTGGAGAGCAAAACATAACGTTTACAATGCCCTTAAATCCCTCTGAATCATCTACAAAAACAGCAACTCCATTAGGACCGATAGGAATCGCAAGAAATGGAGTAGTTTTTTTTAATCAATATGCGGGTCGAAATAATCAACCCTTAACAAATGAAATAAATTCTTTTGATCAGTGGTTAGGTCATCCTGCAGGAACTCAATACCATTATCACATAGAACCTTCTTTTTTAACTAATAATTTTGGTAAAAATGCATTTTTAGGGTTGCTTTCAGATGGATTTCCTGTGTATGGTCCCTTAGAAAATGGAGCGACAATTACAAATGCAGATTTAGATGATTATCATGGTCATGTATCTGTAACAGACGATTTTCCGGAGGGAATTTACCATTATCACATCACAAACGAAGATCCTTATTTAAATGGAAATGGTTTTTTTGGAACAGCAGGAAACATAACACGATAGTTTGTGAAGCTTTATAAAATTGGTTTTGTATTTAGTATGCTTTTTATTTCTTGTAATTTAGATGATCAAGCGAATGAGGGGCTTATTCTTCAAAGTGAAATAAAGATTCCTTCAGTAGAAAAAAATAAAAAAGATGCTAATTTCGAATTAAAAAATGGTGTGTTGTTTTTTAAAGAGAAAAAATATTCAGGAATTGTAAACGAATTTTACCCCAAAGGAGCATTCAAATCAATGTCTCAATATTATGAAGGTCAAAGGGAAGGGATGTTTTTTGGCTGGTATTCTGACGGAACACATTGGTTTGAACGATTTTATAAAAAAGGATTAAAGTCATCCACTCACAAAGGTTGGTATAATAATGGGAATCAGATGTTTTTGTATCACTTTAATAATAAAGGACGGTATCATGGGGCTGTGAAAGATTGGCATTCCAATGGAATTCTAGGAAAGCATTTTAATTTTATGGAAGGAAAGGAGAGAGGAAGTCAAAAAATGTGGGACTTAGATGGGAAAATTACGGCTAATTTTTATACTGTTGAAAATGAAAGACACGGTCTAATTGGTTTAAAAAACTGTAATAGTAATCTAACTTTAGAAAACAAATAAAATGAAATTAAAGATATTATCTATCGCTTCTATTTTTGTCATGTTTTTCTCCTGTAATAACCAAATTTCAATAGATAAAACAAAAACACTTCCTTTTTATAATTCAGAGGAATATACACCACAATGGATTTCACAAAGTGATCCAAATTATACTAACATTCATACCATCGCACCGTTTGAGTTCACAAATCAAAACGGAAAAAAAATCACGAATAAAGAGTTGGAGGGTAAGATTTACATCGCCGATTTTTTTTTTACAAGCTGTCCAAGTATTTGCCCAATTCTAGCAAAAAATATGGAAGCTATTCAAGCATATTATAAACATGATGAGACCATTTTATTGCTCTCACATTCAGTCATGCCTTGGGTAGATACCGTTGAAAAAATAAAAGCATATGCAACAGAAAATAATGCAATAGATGCTAAATGGCATTTAGTTACAGGTGATAGAAATCAAATTTATCAACTCGCTAGAAACTCCTATTTTGCTGACGAAGATTATAAAAAAACAAAAGACGAACTTGAATTTATTCATACTGAAAATTTTATATTGGTTGATAAAAAAGGGAGAATTAGAGGTGTTTACAATGGCACTTTGGCATTAGATATTCAAAGATTGCAACGTCATATAGAATTACTTAAATTAGAATACTAAAATAACTTATTCAATAATATTTACCTCAATTTCTAAGGCGACTTTAAATTTATTTAGTACTTCTTTTTTAATCTTTTTAGCTAGTTCATAAATCTCAACACCAGAAGCATTTCCGTAATTTACTAAGACCAAAGCTTGTTTGTTATGGACACCTGCATCACCAAAACGTTTCCCTTTAAAACCAATTTTTTCTATTAACCAGCCTGCAGGTATTTTTATTTCAGTATCAGATATTGGGTAACTAGGGATTGACGGATATTCTTTTTTAAGTTGTAAAAAATGACGAATAGCAATCACAGGATTTTTAAAAAAACTACCGCTATTTCCAATTTCTTTGGGATCTGGAAGTTTTGTATTTCTGATAGAAATGACAGCGTCTGAGATGTTTTTTAATGAAGGAGTAGTGATTTTTTTTGAAATTAATTCGGTTTCAATTGCTCCATAAGAGGTATTAAGTTTGTGATTTTTTTTAGTTAATTTAAAACCGACAGACGTTAAGATAACCTTTCCTTTATGAGTGTTTTTAAAAATAGAATTTCTATATCCAAACTTGCAGTCTTCATTGGAAAAAGCAACTAATTTTCCTGTTGCTATCTCTATACCTTCTACGCGTGTTATTGTATCTTTAACTTCCACACCATAGGCCCCTATGTTTTGAATTGGACTGGTTCCAACATTTCCGGGGATTAAAGATAAGTTTTCAATTCCTCCATAATTCTGAGAAACACACCATACAACAAAATCATGCCAATTTTCTCCTGAGTTTACTGTTAAATATACAAATTGATCATCCTCTTTATCAATTGAAATACCTTTTGTATTTATATGAATAACTAATTTTTCAATATTTTTTGTAAGCAACATATTGCTTCCTCCAGAAATTAAAAAAACCTCCTTATTAATTTTTAAAAGTTGTTGCAGTTGATATACTGAATCAATAGAAATAAAGCGTTTGGCAAATGCAGAAATACCAAATGTATTGTATTTTTTAAGTGATATGTTTTCTTTAATATCCAATTAGCTATTATATTTTTCTAAAGCTTTTGCTAAAATATGAACAGCTTTGATTAAATTACTTTTGTTCAAAACATATGCAATTCTTACTTGATTTTTTCCTTCACCCTTAGTGGAATAAAAACCGCTAGCTGGAGCGATCATTACCGTTTCATTATTGTAATTAAATTTCTCTAAAATCCATTGAGCAAAATGATCAGAATCTTTAACAGGTAATTCAGCTACACAGTAAAATGCTCCCTTTGGGTTTGCTACTTTTACACCTTTTATTTTTTGCAACTCACGAATAAGTGTATTTCTTCGTTCTATATATTCTTCTTTCACTAGATCGAAATAACTTTGGGGAGTATCTAAGGCAGCTTCACTCGCAATTAAGGCATAGGTAGGAGGACTTAAACGTGCTTGAGCAAATTTAATACTCGTATTGATGAAGGCCTTGTTTTTGGAAACAATACAACCAATCCTCGCACCGCACATGCTATAGCGTTTTGAAACGGAATCTATTATAATTGAATGCTGTTCTAAACCGTCCAAAGACATTACTGAGGTGTGCTTTAAGCCATCATATGTAAATTCTCTGTAAACTTCATCAGCAATTAGAAATAGATCATATTTTAAAACAATTTTTTTTAACTTTTCAATTTCTTCTTTCGAATACAAATAACCTGTTGGATTCCCGGGGTTACAGATTAAAATTGCTTTTGTTTTATTTGTAATTAGTTTTTCAAAATCTTCAATTTTTGGTAAGGCAAAATTATCTTCAATCTTGGATATCACAGGAACAATTTTAACTCCGGAAGCCGTAGAGAAACCATTATAATTTGCATAGAATGGTTCTGGTATAATAATTTCATCTCCAGGATCTGCAATACTGCCTATGGTAAATAGTAATGCTTCAGAGCCTCCCGTGGTAATCACAATATCATTTGAAGAAACAAGAACATTGTGTTTCTTGTAATAACTTGCTAGCTTTTCTCTATAACTTTCAGAACCTTCAGAGCGAGCATAAGCTAAGGTTTCTAACTCATTATTTTTAACAGCGTCTAAGGCAATTTGAGGTGTCTTTACATCAGGTTGACCAATGTTTAAATGAAATACTGTAGTGCCTCTTTTTTTAGCATCTTCAGCAAAAGGTACCAATTTTCTGATTGGTGATTCAGGCATTTTTATCCCTTTCTTAGATATTTTAGGCATGTTTATAATTTATGCGTTATAGATGCGAATTTCCGAAATATATATCAGTTTTTTCAAATTTATTTGTATTAACTGTAAAAACAAATAAATAAGGTATTTGATGTGTTATATGATATAATCGCTAAATAAAGAAATACATCAAGTTTAGTATGAGAATGTATTTATAAATCTTTTCATTATCACAGAAAAAATTAGTTTGTTAAAAATGCCAAACAGATAAAATAATATCTTTCAAATAAGATAATTCTTGTAAATTAATTATCGATTACAATACTTTTTTCTTTTAACAAAGAAATTTCTTTATTCACAATTCCTTTTATTCTAATAATTTTTCTTGGATTTTTTGCATTTGACATGATGGTTATAGATTTAGAAAAACCACCAACTCTTTTGGTATCATAGGAAACTTTAATCTCTCCATCTTCACCTGGCATTATAGGTTTCTCAGGTTTTTTTGGAACAGTACAACCACAAGAGGATTGAATTTTTTTTATGATAATGGGTTGGTCTCCAATGTTTTTAAAGATAAATACTTTTGCTCCATCAGAGCCTTTGTCTATTTTTCCGTAATCTATTACTTCTTCTTGAAATTTAAATTCTTGTGCATTTAATGAAAAAGATAAAAAGAGAACGACTAAAAGTGATCCTAGTGATTTCATGTATTGAATTTTTATACAGGTAAAATTAATATTAATAATTTGTTTTAAAAAATCAATGACTAATTTTCTCTACAAAATTAGATAATTGTATTTTTACCGTCGATATTTTAAAAAAAAATAGGAAGTATGACAATTCCATCTAAGTATGATGCAAAGCAAGTAGAAGATAAATGGTATGCGTATTGGATGAAAAACAACTATTTTCATTCAACACCCGATGAAAGAGAGCCCTATACAATTGTAATTCCTCCACCAAATGTTACAGGAGTATTGCATATGGGTCATATGTTAAACAATACAATTCAAGATGTATTAATTAGACGTGCACGATTACTAGGTAAAAATGCATGTTGGGTTCCTGGAACCGATCATGCCTCAATAGCAACTGAAGCTAAAGTTGTTGCCAAATTAAAAGAGCAAGGAATTCAAAAAACTGATTTAACTCGAGAAGAATTTCTTCAACACGCTTTTGATTGGAAAGATGAATATGGAGGAATTATCTTAGAGCAATTAAAAAAATTAGGGGCTTCTTGTGATTGGGAAAGAACAGCTTTCACAATGGATCCTGAAATGTCTGAATCTGTCATTAAAGTTTTTGTAGATCTTTATAATAAAGGCCTTATTTACCGAGGTTATCGAATGGTCAATTGGGATCCAGAAGCAAAAACGACTTTATCTGATGAAGAAGTAATTCATGAGGAAAGACAAGGGCAGTTATATTATATTGAATATCAAATTGAAGATTCTAAAGACACATTAATCATAGCAACGACCAGACCAGAAACTATTTTTGGAGATACCGCAATTTGTATCAACCCAAACGATGATCGTTTTACTCATTTAAAAGGGAAAAAAGCAATTGTACCTTTATGTAATAGAGTGATACCGATAATAGAAGACGAATACGTTGATATTGAATTTGGTACAGGTTGTTTAAAAGTGACTCCTGCGCACGATGAAAACGACAAAGCATTGGGCGATAAGCACAAATTAGAAGTGATCGATATTTTTAATGATGATGCCTCTTTAAATTCCTTTGGATTGCATTATCAAGGAAAAGATAGATTTGTAGTTCGAAAAGAGATTTCAAAAGAATTAGAAGAAAAAGGGTTTTTATTAAAAACAGAAGTTCATACAAATAAAGTAGGTACCTCAGAGAGAACCAAAGCCATTATAGAGCCAAGATTATCTGACCAATGGTTTTTGAAAATGGAAGATTTGGCAAAACCTGCAATTGATGCAGTATTAGGAGAGAATGCCGACATCAATCTATTTCCAAAGAAATTTAAAAATACCTATCGACATTGGATGGAAAATATTAGAGATTGGAATATTTCTAGACAACTTTGGTGGGGACAACAAATTCCTGCTTTTTTCTATGGAGATGGAAAAGAAGATTTTGTGGTAGCAGAAAATAGTACCGATGCATTGGTTTTAGCTAGAGAGAAAACAGGGAATCCCTTGCTTTCAGAGTCTGATTTAATCCAAGACGAAGATGCCTTAGATACCTGGTTTTCTTCTTGGTTGTGGCCTATGTCTGTTTTTGATGGTATTAGAAATCCAGAAAACGAAGAAATAGCTTATTATTATCCAACAAATGATTTAGTTACTGGGCCCGATATTTTATTTTTTTGGGTAGCTAGAATGATCATAGCAGGGTATGAGTACAAAGACGTAAAACCATTTAAAAATGTTTATTTAACAGGTTTAGTTAGAGACAAACAAAGAAGAAAAATGTCGAAATCATTAGGGAATTCTCCTGATGCTTTAAAACTAATTGCTGATTATGGGGCAGATGGTGTAAGGGTTGGTTTGTTATTAAGTTCCGCAGCAGGAAATGACTTAATGTTTGATGAAGAGCTATGTCAGCAAGGAAAGCAATTTGCGAATAAAATATGGAATGCTTTCCGATTGATAAAAGGATGGGAAGTTGATGCTACGATAACTCAGCCAGAGACCGCAAAAATTGGCTTGGCTTGGTATGAAGCTAAATTTCAAAAAGCAATAATAGAAATAGAAGATCATTTTAGTAAATATCGTTTATCAGACGCTTTAATGACAATTTACAAATTAATCATGGATGATTTTTCTTCTTGGTTATTAGAGATTGTAAAACCTGCCTATCAACAACCAATCGACACAAAAACACTTGAAGCGATTATTGAGATCTTAGAAAATAATTTAAAAGTATTACATCCCTTTATGCCTTTTCTATCAGAAGAAATTTGGCAATATATAGCACCTAGAACTAAAGAGGAAGCACTTATTATTGCTAAATATCCAGCTCAAAAGGAGTTTGATGAACAAATTATTAATGATTTCAATTTTACTTCGGATATAATTTCAGGTGTTAGAACAATTCGAAAAGATAAGAATATCTCCTTCAAAGATCCTATTAACCTATTTGTTGTTGCGCAGGAACAAAGTTCCAAAAGATTTGATATGGTCATACAAAAGCTGACAAATATTGAGGAAATAAATTATGTATCAGAAAAAGTTGAAGGAGCTTCATTTAGAGTAAAATCCAACGAATATTTTGTGCCAATTTCTATTGAGAACATAGATATAGAAGCTGAAATAAAAAAATTAGATGCAGAATTAAAAAGAGCAGAAGGGTTTTTATTCGGTATAAAGAAAAAGTTATCTAATGAACGATTTGTTTCTAATGCTCCAGAACAAGTAATTAAAATAGAAAGAAAAAAAGAAGCCGATACAGAAGCAAAAATTGAAACGATTAAAAGAAGTCTTTCCTCACTAAAATAATTATAAATTAATATTAAATACTCAAGTAAAAATAATGAAAAAAACAACCATTTCGATCACAGCGATCCTTTTACTATCCATGTCTTGTGTTTCTAAAAAGAAATACGTTGCTCTAGAAACTCAGTACACAGACATTAAAGCAAATCTTCAAAAAACAACCTTAGCTAAAGAAGATCTTCAATCGAAGTTTACAAAAATTGAAAACAGAGTAACTCAGTACAATGAAAAAATTAATTCATTAAAAGGTGATAATATTTCACTAAAAAAAGAAAATTATATCAAATTAGATAGGGTCGAAAATAGTTTGGTTATCTCTAAAAAAAACCTAGAGACGATGAGGGAAACATTGTTGAAGGTAACTCCAGCAGTGTTGGCAAAAGCAAAAAATTTAAAAGATTCTTTAAACCTAGCTATTTCATATAATTTAAAAAATAAAATCAACAGTTCAAATCTTAGTGATTCTGAGAATATTGATATCGACATAGATCAAACTGTGGTGATGATTTCTATTTCTGATAATTTATTATTTAATACTGCGAGTTATAATGTTAAAAACGGTGCTTATTCCATCATTGAAAAATTAGCAAATGTTATAAAATCTGAACCAAGCATGGATGTAATGATTGAGGGTCACACAGACTCCAGAACAATTAGTACTGATTTTATACAAGATAATTGGGATTTGAGTGTAAAGAGAGCAACTTCTATAATAAGGGTTTTAGAGAACAAATATAAAATAGACGGGAGTAGGCTTATCGCTGCAGGAAGGGGAAGTACCATTCCTGTTGTTCCAAATACAACCAAAGAAAATAGAGCTAAAAATAGAAGAATTAGAATTGTAATACTTCCAAATTTAAATAAGTTTTTTGCTTTACTTGCAACAGATCAATAAAAAAACAAATTGGATACTAGCTATAACAAACCCCTTTTTTTAAAGGGGTTTGTTGTTATGAGTAATCTCATTAATTTTATTGAGTTCTTCCTCTGAAAATTGAGTGTTTTCAATAGCCTTCACACTATCTAAAATTTGCTCAGTTTTACTAGCACCAATTAAAACAGAGGTAATTCTATTGTCTTTTAAAATCCAAGAAATTGCCATTTGAGCTAACGTTTGATTTCTGTCTTTTGCAATTTTGTTTAGAGCAATAATTTTAGGTAATGTTTCTAAAACTTGGTCTGTAGTTAAAAAGGGACTTTCTTTTATTGCTCTAGAATCTTTTGGAAGTCCACTGAGGTATTTATCGGTTAATATTCCCTGTGCTAGTGGAGAAAAGCAGATCGAACCAACACCAGAAACTTTTAATAAATTTAATAATCCATCTTCAATCCAACGATCAAATATATTATATTTTGGTTGATGAATTAAACATCGAGTGCCTAAGTCTTTCAAAATTTCAAATGCTTTTTCTGCTTCAGAGGGTTGGTAATTTGAAAGGCCAACATACAATGCTTTTCCCTGTTTTACCATCAAATCGAGCGCCCCCATTGTTTCTTCTAAAGGGGTTTCAGGGTCTGGTCTGTGGTGATAAAAAATATCAACATACTCTAGATTCATTCTCTGCAGACTCTGATCTAAACTAGAAATTAAATATTTCTTTGAGCCATTGTCCCCATAGGGTCCAGGCCACATTCCATAACCTGCTTTCGATGAAATGATCAATTCATCACGATAGTTTTTAAACTCTTTTTTTAAAATTTTCCCAAAATTCTCTTCAGCAGCTCCCGGAGAGGGACCATAATTATTTGCCAAATCAAAATGGGTAATTCCATTGTCGAAAGCACACTTCAGTAAATTCCTTCCATTTTTGAAATTGTCATTATCTCCAAAATTATGCCACAAACCCAAAGATAGCTCAGGTAACAATAAGCCGCTATTCCCCGTTCTTCTGTAGTGCATTTTTTCATAGCGGTTTTCAGCTGCTACATAGTTGCTGTTTTTGGCCATGATAACTTAAAGTAATGCTTCTCTTAGTAAAGTAATTGGATGCTTTGCTAGTCTTTTTGTACCATCAAATATTTGATGTCTACAACTTGTTCCTGCTGCTGCAATTTCAGTATCAGAACTACAATTTCTTATTTTCGGAAATAAAGTATCTTCTCCAACTTGCATTGAAACTTTATAATGCTCCTTTTCATATCCAAAAGAACCTGCCATTCCACAACATCCAGTATTTAATATGCTTACGCTATAATTTGAAGGGATGTTTAAAACTTGAAAGCTCGCATGGGTTCCAGATAATGCTTTTTGATGGCAATGCCCGTGAATCTTCAATGTCTTTGTCTCAGAAGTAAAAAGAGAACGATCTATATTTCCTTTCTCTAATTCTTGTGATAAAAACTCTTCGAAAGTAAAGCTGTTTTTTGCAATTTTTTCTGCGGAACCTTTGTCATCTGCTAAGCGAATATATTCGTCTCTAAAACCTAAAATCGCAGAAGGTTCTATTCCTATTAAAGGAGTTTCCGCTGTGATGATATCTTTAAAAACAGCAATATTATTATTGCAAATTTCTTTTGCTTCTTTTAAAAACCCCTTAGATATATGACTTCTACCACTTTCGTCATGAGCAACCGTCTTTACTTCGTATCCTAATGTTTCTAACAAGATAACAGCATCTATTCCAATTTCTGCATCGTAAAAATTAGTAAATTCATCATTAAATAAATAGACTATTTTTTTTGATTTTTTAGGATCATGTTTTTTAAACCAACTTTCTAAGGTTTGATTTGCTAATTTTGGAACTGAGCGTTCAACAGCAACACCTAGTACTTTTTTGGCAAGGATTGAATTCGTCAAAAAGTTAGTAATTGTAGGTAAATAACTTCCTAATTTGTTGTATTTAGCATTGTTTGCAAATAATTTATTTCTAAAAGAATACCCATTTGTTTCTTGATATTGATATAAGAATTCTGCTTTTAAAGTGGCAATATCCACGTTACTTGGACATTCGCTTGCACATGCTTTACAACTTAAACAAAGATCAAAAACCTCTTTTAATTCAGAATGGTTAAATTTATTTTGTTCCGTTGAATTTGTCAGAAACTCTCTCAGTGTATTTGCTCTTGCCCGTGTAGTATCTTTTTCATTTTTTGTAGCTCTGTAGCTAGGGCACATTGTGCCGCCTGCAGAAACAGGCTTTCTACAATCTCCAGAACCATTACATTTCTCTGCTAATTTTAGAATACCCTCATTATCAGAGAAATCTTGAATCGTTTTTATTTCAGGTTCTATTCTGTCAATGTCATAACGCAAATTTTGATCCATTGAAAAAGCATCCGTAATTTTTCCTTTATTAAAAACATTATTAGGATCAAAAGCTTTTTTAATTCGTCTTAATAACTGATAATTTTTTTCACCAATCATTAAAGGAATAAATTCTGCACGAACAATTCCATCTCCATGCTCACCACTAAACGAGCCTTTGTATTTTTTTACCAGTTTTGCAGTATCAGTCGTTATTTTTCTAAATAAAACAACATCTTCTTTTTTCTTTAGGTTTAAAATTGGTCGTAAATGCAACTCTCCAGCTCCAGCATGTGCATAATAGACTGCATTTTGCTGGTATTTTTCCATTATTTTGGTGAATTCTTCGATGTATTTAGGGAGGTCTTCCAGTGCGACTGCAGTGTCTTCGATACACGCAACTGCTTTTTTGTCTCCAATCATATTTCCTAATAAACCCAAACCTGCTTTTCGAAGATAATGAACTTTGGAAATGTCTTCTCCATATACTTTTGGATGGTGATATCCAAAGTTATTCTTTTCTAGATTCTCTATTAAATTGTTTGCTAAAATTTCTGCTTCTTCGATCGTGTTAGCAGCAACTTCTAACATTAAAACTGCTTCGGGATCCCCTTTTAAAAAGAACCTATTTTTTACTTGTTCCCTGTTGCTTTTAGTACAATCCAAAATGGTTTTATCCATTAATTCACAATTGTATAAATTGTGTTCCATTGCAGTAACAGTTGCTATTAAACTTTCATTAATACTCGTAAAATGAGAACAAACCATAATACTTTCCTGAGGAGGTAAAGCATCTAATTGTAAGGTTATAGCGGTAGAGAAAGCTAAAGTACCTTCGCTTCCTGAGAGGAATTTTGCAACATTAATCGTTGGAGAATTTCCACCAAACAACTCTGAAGTTAAAAATTCATCTACCGCATATCCTGTATTTCTTCGATGAATCGCTTCTTTTGGGAATTGGTCGTATATTTCTTTTTGAGCTGATTCAGAAATTAATTCTGAGTAAATAGATTGGTATATTTTTCCTTCCAAAGAATTTTCTTTGGTTTTTTGCAGGAATTCTTTGGAGGTGATTTCTTTAAAAGTAGCGGAAGTTCCATCACTTAAGATTGCGTCTATTGCTACTACTTTATCACGGGTAACTCCATACTTTATAGAAGTGCTACCAGAGGAGTTATTACCGACCATTCCTCCAATCATACAGCGATTAGATGTAGAGGTGTTGGGACCAAAAAATAGTTGGTATGGTTTTAGAAAAACATTTAAAGAATCTCTGACAATTCCGGGTTCGAGTGTGATCGTTTTTAATGTTTCGTCAAAAGAAATAATATTGGTAAAATGTTTAGAAACATCTACCACAATACCGTCTCCTACACATTGTCCTGCAAGAGAAGTTCCTGCCGTTCTCGGTATTAAGGTAATTTTATTTTTAGTGGCAAATTCAATTAAAATTTTGAGATCCTTTGTATCCTTTGGAAAAGCAACAGCTAGCGGGATTTTTCGATATACAGAAGCATCTGTAGCATAGAGCGTTTGATGTAATTTATCAAAAAGAACCTCACCAGTAAGTGACTTATGAAGGGTTATTAAAGTAGCATTATCAATCATTATTTACTATTGGAAAGTAACGGTTATATACAAATATCCGAATAAAAAATAGGATTGTATATATAAAAGGTCATCGTAATCAATAATTTTATTGAATTATCAATTTTATGCATAAAATTAAGAGAAATATTAAATTATTTCTTCGAGATAAAAACTTTTTTTGTAATTATCAATTAGATATAAATTCGCAATATTTCAAAGATGATACCGTATTTTGAATACTTATAATTTTACTGTAAAAGAGACTTTTAGAAAATAATAATCAACTAATAATAGTTTACCTCTTAAATAGAATATTTATCTTTGGTTCTGATGAAAAAAGTAAAAATCATAGAATGTCCACGAGATGCAATGCAAGGAATAAAATCGCATTTTATCCCTACAGAAAAAAAGGCATTGTATATCAATTCGCTTTTAAAAGTTGGTTTTGATACTATTGATTTTGGAAGCTTTGTTTCTCCAAGGGCAATCCCTCAAATGAGAGATACTGCAGCTGTTTTGTCTAAATTAGATCTCTCCAAAACTACAAGTAAATTATTGGCAATTATTGCGAATGTAAGGGGAGCTAATGATGCCTCTCAGTTTGAAGAAATTGATTATTTAGGGTATCCTTTTTCGATTTCAGAAAATTTTCAAATGCGAAATACTCACAAAACAATCAGACAATCGATAGAAATTTTAGAGAAAATTTTAAGCATTGCAGATGCATCAAATAAAGAAGTCGTAGCTTATTTATCCATGGGGTTTGGCAATCCATATGGAGATCCATGGAATGTAGACATAGTTCGTAATTGGATAGAGAAATTATCAAAAATGGGTGTTAAAACACTTTCATTATCAGATACTATAGGGAGTTCTAATCCAGCAACAATTGAATATTTATTTTCAAATTTAATTTCAGCATATCCAGCAATAGAATTTGGAGCACATTTGCATTCAACTCCAGATAAATGGTATGAAAAAGTAGCCGCTGCATTTAAAGCAGGTTGTGTTCGTTTTGACGGAGCAATAAAAGGGTATGGAGGCTGTCCAATGGCAAAAGATGAGTTAACGGGTAACATGCCTACAGAAAAATTATTGAGCTATTTTACAGCAAACAAAGTAGCAACAGGAATTAAACCAATGAGTTTTGAAAGTGCTTATAATAAAGCTTTAGAGATCTTTTAATACTTAAATAATGAACTTAAAAATTACATTTAAAAGAACCATCGAAATATGAAACATATCAAATTAATTTTTTATCTATTCTCTCTTTTTATCATCGTTTCTTGTTCAAAAGATGATGGTAAAATAGACCTTACTTTTTTACAATTGAACGACGTATATGAAATAGCACCCATACAAGGCGGGGAATATGGAGGGTTGGCCAGAGTAGAAACCGTTCATAAAGAATTGGTCGAAGAGAATCCGAATACAATGCTTTTTTTAGCTGGTGACTTTTTAAATCCTTCTTTATTAGGGTCTATAAAGGTTGATGGAGAAAGAGTTCGAGGTAAACAGATGATAGAAGTCATGAACGCTATGAATTTCGATTTAGTAGCTTTTGGAAATCACGAATTTGATGTATCACAAAAAGAGCTTCAAATGCGATTAAACGAAAGTAATTTCCCTTGGATTTCCGCAAATATAAATTTGAAAACAGAGAAAGGTTTGACCTCTTTTTACAAAGAAATAAATGGACAAAAACAACCAATAGGAAAAACCTTTATCAAAGAATTTTCAGATGAAGATGGCACAACAATAAAAATAGGTTTCGTGAGTGTCTGTATTCCTTCAAATCCAAAAGACTTTGTCGTGTATGACGATATGTATGAAAAAATAAGTAGTTCCTATGAGTCTATAAAAGACCATGTTGATGTTGTTTTTGGATTAACACATGCGACACTGGAAAACGATATAAGAATTGCAAAATTATTGCCTAATATTCCCTTAATAATGGGGGGGCACGAACATGCACACAGTAATAATTTAGTTGGGAATGTTCAAATTTATAAGGCAGATGCCAATGCAAAAACAGTATATATTCATAAAATCACCTATGACAAACACACAGGAAAAACAAGTGTTTCATCAGAATTAAAAGAAATTAATTCATCTATCAAAACTGACAAAAAGGTAGGATCAATTGTAAAAAAATGGCAAACAATTTTAGTTGCTCAAATTAAAAATGTTATTAAATACCCAGATGAAGTTATTTTCGAAGCAAAAACTCCTTTGGATGGAAGAGATACTCCTATTAGAAGTGTACAAACAAATTTGGGTCAAGTAATTTCCAAAGCTATGTCTTTTGCTTTTAATGACAAAGTAGATTGTGCATTAGTAAATGGAGGTTCAATAAGAATTGATGATCAATTAAGCGGTCCTGTTACAGCAGTAGATATTTTTAGAGTATTGCCTTATGGAGGAGGAGTGTTAAAAGTAGGTATTAAAGGAGAGCTTTTAGAACGTGTTCTTAACTACGGAATTGCAGCTCAAGGAAAAGGTGCCTATTTACAACGTTTCAATGCACATATAATTGGCAATCAATGGATGATTAAAAATAAAGTATTGAACCTAAATAAAACTTACACAGTTGCTTTTTCAGATTATCTATTGAAAGGTCTTGACATTCCTTTTTTAACCGCGAATAATAAAGATATTACCTCTGTTGTTCAACCTGAAAATAATGAATTAACCTCTGATATCAGAAAAGTAGTGATCAATTATTTAAAAAAATAAAAGAGTACTTTTTAAGTACTCTTTATTCACCTTTTTTTATTAAATTAAAAGCTAAATTCTAAACCTCCATATATTCCAAATGGATGTCCTGGCCTTAAACCAGCAGGAACTCTAGAAACAGCATAAGTGTTGTCTAATAAATTTATAATATTTGCTGTCAAACGAAGCTTTTTGTTTACGTAATATTTACCCGAAATATCGACAATAAAGTTAGACGATACTTTTTCATTTTCTGGAATAGTACCCGTTCCAGCTAATGTTCTAAATGTTCCATTGTATCTTGCGTTTAAGTTAATTTCAAAAGACGAATGCTCTAGAGAAAGGGCTGCATTAAATTGATGTTTTGGAATGTAAGGCATTTCGTCACCAACTGAAACTTCGCCCCACAATCCATCTGAACTATCAAAACTATTTTGAAATTCTGTGTTGGTAAAAGTATATCCGAAAGAAATAGGCATAGAAATTTTTGAATCTTTTATTGCTAAATTATAATTCAATAAGACTTCAATTCCGTTTACATTTACTTCACCAGCATTAAATTGTTCTAAAGTACCTGTACCTCCTGTAGCAGTAAGATCACTTCCTAAAAGATTTGAATAATCATTTAAGAAGCCAACCAACTCTCCTTTTAATTTACCTAGGTTAAAACGAGTACCCAATTCATAATTAACACTCTCTTCTGATTCTTGACCATCTTGATTTCCTGGAGGAGAAAAACCTTTATGAATTCCTCCAAATAAAGAAAAATCATTATTAAATTTATAATTCATACCCATTCCTGGTATAAAAACATCCACAGAATTTTCTCTTGTGGCTATATCAATCCCAGATCTTGTAACATCGTTTTTACCAAAATCTTCTCTTTGTAAGAGAATGTTTTCATAACGTATTCCGGGCGTAAATGTCCAATTATCTTTTTTTAATTTGTAAGTAACATAAGAAGCAAACGCGAGGGCACTTGCAATTCTATTTGCATTTGTCCCTGGTTTCCCTGCTGTTGTTAAACTTAAAACTCCTATATTAGAGATACTGTATTTATCAACCCATTGAAATCTATCTTCTTCATCATAATGATAACGTAAACCAATTTCTAAATCATGAAAATAATCTCCTTTATACCAATGATAATCAAGTTTTGTTTGAATTCCTTTTGAATAGTATTTTCTGTTATTAGCTTTTACCCCTAAAGCATCTATTCCAGAATCAACAGTACCATTTACAAGAGAAAAATGATTTGATAGTGTTGTTGGATCCTCTAAAATATTGGCGATTGATTTTTTAACTCCGTTAAAAGTAACATCATTTAATTTATACCAATTTCTAGAAAAATTATTTTGATAAGCAGTAGTGGTAACTCTGAAATTTTTAGAAAAATCTAATTTATGAGTAAACATATATTGCGAATGATCAGTCGTCATTTTATCATTATTTGAGGCTGCATATCTAGAAAATGGATTTGTATTAAAATCTTCATCAGTCAACCCTAAATAAGTTTCGTTACCAACTTCGTCTGCATATTGAAATTTTAATTCTAAAGACTGTTTTATAGCTGCATTCGGAAATAAATTTATTTTAAATTTAGCTACTAAATCATTTTTATTAAAACCCGTATTTTTTCCACTTGGTAAAGTTTTAAAGCCATCAGATCCATAGTTTAGATATTCTAACATATAACCAAATGAATTATTGCCACCACCAATTTTAGCATGTAGTTGATTAGAATTGAAACTACCATAACTAGCGCTAATTTTGCCGCCAAATTGAGCAGGTATTAAGGAAGAAATCATATTTATAGCCCCACCTGTTGTAGAAGGACCAAATTGAATTTGACTACTTCCTTTTAAAACTTCTACAGCTTCCATTCTCGCTATTGTAGGAAAATAGTAGGCTGAAGGTGAACTATAAGGGGCAGGAGCTATTAAAACACCATCCTCCATTAATGTAATTTTAGAACTTCTTTCTGGAGAGGTTCCACGTAAACTAATATTGGGTCTTAGTCCGAATCCATCTTCTTCATAAATTGTAACTCCAGGAACAGTTCTAAGAACTCTATTAACATCTACAAAACTAAATTTTTGTATTTCTTTTGGAGATAAATAATACGCAGATCCAGTTCTATGTTTGGCAACATATTTATTTCCAAAAATCATAGTAGTAGAAAGTATAACTTCATCCAATTTTTGAATGGAATCTATAGAGTTATTTTCTTTGCTTATCTCTTTTTTCTGAGAATTTAAAGCTACTGTAAATAAGATAGTTAGTGTAATAATTATTTTCTTCATTTATTTAGATTAATTATGAATAAGTTTATTTTATGGTGCAAATATACAAACGAACATTATATTTACAAAGCTTATTTAGAATAAATAAAAATAAAAAAAATTAAATTGAAGATAATTAATACTTGAATGTAAGATAATAATCATCAAAAATAAAAATATATAAACTCAATAAATAGTTGTAAATTTGCTCGCAATTATACTTTAATTGCAACATGACAGCACACAACAACAAAATTTTAGGAGAAGGTCTAACGTATGATGACGTTTTATTAGTTCCCGCTTTTTCAGAAATACTCCCAAGAGAAGTAAATATTCAAACAAAATTTACTAGAAACATTACTATAAACGTTCCAATAGCCTCTGCAGCTATGGATACGGTTACAGAATCGTCCATGGCAATTGCAATTGCGAGAGAGGGAGGAATAGGAGTTTTACACAAAAACATGACGATTGAGCAACAGGCGCATGAGGTTAGGAGAGTCAAACGAGCAGAGAGTGGTATGATTCTAGACCCTGTTACTCTACCATTAACGGCATTAGTTTTAGAAGCTAAAGCGAATATGAAAGAACACCGAATAGGTGGAATTCCAATCGTAGATGTAAACGGAACTTTAAAAGGGATTGTTACGAACAGAGATTTGCGTTTTGAACATGACAATCAAAGACCTATTGTAGAAGTGATGACAAGTGAAAACTTGGTAACAGCTCCTGTTGGGACTTCCCTTAAAGATGCGGAAAAAATTCTTCAAAAAAATAAAATTGAAAAACTATTAATCGTAGATGAAGCCTATAAATTAAAAGGCTTAATTACTTTTAGAGATATTACAAAAGTAACACAGAAACCGATCGCAAATAAAGACACCTTCGGTAGATTAAGAGTTGCCGCAGCCCTCGGAGTTACCTCGGATGCTGTTCTTAGAGCAGAAGCTTTAGTTAACGCTGGTGTAGATGCTGTTATCATAGATACCGCTCACGGACACACAAAAGGAGTGGTATCAGTTTTAAAAGAAGTAAAAGCTACATTTCCTAATTTAGATGTTGTAGTAGGTAATATTGCAACAGCTGCAGCCGCTAAGTATTTGGTTGAGGCCGGAGCAGATGCTGTTAAAGTTGGAATTGGACCTGGCTCTATTTGTACAACAAGAGTTGTTGCTGGAGTTGGTTTTCCTCAGTTCTCTGCAGTTTTAGAAGTTGCAGCTGCGATAAAAGGGAGTGGAGTTCCTGTCATTGCAGATGGTGGAATTCGGTATACAGGAGATATCCCAAAAGCAATTGCTGCTGGAGCAGATTCAGTAATGTTAGGTTCTTTATTAGCAGGAACCAAAGAATCTCCAGGAGAGACTATTATATATGAGGGTAGAAAATTTAAATCATACCGAGGAATGGGTTCTGTAGAAGCCATGAAGCAAGGTTCTAAAGATCGATATTTTCAAGATGTAGAAGCTGATATAAAAAAGCTAGTTCCTGAAGGAATTGTAGGAAGAGTCCCTTATAAAGGAGATTTAGATGAAAGTATTCATCAATTTATTGGTGGATTAAGGGCAGGAATGGGATATTGTGGAGCAAAAGATATTCCGACTTTAAAAGAAACAGGGCAATTTATTAGAATTACTGCTAGCGGAATTAACGAGAGTCATCCTCACGATGTGGCCATCACAAAAGAAGCACCCAATTATAGTAGAAGATAGTTTTTCTCTAAAGATCACAATTATACAAAACAACCGAGTTATTTATTAACTCGGTTTTTTTTATTGAGGCTTTTTTTGTAATTTTAAAAAAAGTTAATTTAATATCTTCATATTTTGTTATGAAAAAACACTTATTTTTTAAAATTCTACTATTTACGATTCCTTTATCAGCGTTTGTATTGATGTCTAATTCAGGAGGAAGAGATGATGGTCGCTCAGGCTCTCCCGGTGATGGAGGTTCTTCTTGTACAGCTTGTCATTCTGGTAGCGCAAACCTTGGGGCTTCAGCATCAATTTCAACAAATATTCCTTCAGATGGTTATGATTTAAATACTGATTATACAATAACAGTAAATTCAACTTCATCTTCTTCAAAATTAGGATTTCAACTAACTGCAGAAAACGGTTCTAACACAAAAGTTGGTTCTTTTATTGCTGGTTCTGGATCTAGAGTAAGTGGACAAAGAATTACACAATCTGCACCTTCAACTTCCGGAGATTGGTCTTTTACTTGGAAATCGCCAGCAACAAATGAAGGAAATGTTACTTTCTATACAGCAGTTAATGCAACAAATGGTAATGGAGGTACTTCTGGAGACCAAGTAGTTCTTGCGAATACGTCTGTTGGAGTTTTAGGAATTTCATCAGCAAAACGTTTACAATTTGAAATGTTTCCAAATCCTGCCTCAGAAAGCCTAACCATTCAATTACCTTCAGGTTCAGAGAATGCTTCCGTAGAATTTTATGATTATATTGGTAGACTAGCTTTAACGCAAAAAGTGTCGCAAGTTAATAATAGTATAAACGTCGAAAATTTAAGTTCAGGGGTGTATATTTTAAAAGTGCTTGCAGATGGTAAAATAGGAACACAAAAATTTATTAAAAAATAACAGTTACGAGTACCTCATAAAAAATACCGATTGTATCAATTCAATCGGTATTTTATTTACCTTTTTTAAAGTAACTTTGTACAAGTTAAATAAAAGTTGAAATGAATTATATTCTATTTGATGGAGATGTTAGAAATGCTCTATTGCCCTTTACATATACAAAACCAGTTGCAGATATTCGTATTGGAATTTTAACCATCAGAGAAAAATGGGAAAAATATTTAGGCTTAACCACTACAACTATTACAGAGGAGTATTTAGAAGAAAAATATCCAATGGTAGAAATGGAAGCGAATGTTTTAATAAATGCTTCTTTTTGCCCAACTCCGTCTTTGGTTGAAAAAGTAAAAAACTTGTCTAAAAATGAAGCTATTTTTAAAGGTGAAGACGTCCTTGCTTTTTTTACATCAGATTCTCAAGAAGAAGTAAATTTTGATGACTATACGCAAATTGAATTTGATGAAGAGGTGCTTCAAATAAAAAATACTTGGGATATTTTTTCATTAAATGACAAAGCCATTCAAGAAGATTTTGACTTAATTACTGAGGGAAGAACATCACAACCAATACCAGAGGGGACAAGATATCTTGGTAAAGAGAATATTTTTATTGAAGAAGGAGCCAAAATTACGTTTGCTATTTTAAATGCTTCATCCGGCCCTATCTATATTGGTAAAGATGCTGAAATAATGGAGGGCTCTGCAGTTAGAGGACCTTTCGCAATGGGTGAGTTTTCAGTATTAAAATTAAATACCAAAATATATGGAGCAACTACTTTAGGACCCTATTGTAAAGTAGGAGGAGAGGTGAATAATTCTGTTTTAATGGCATACTCTAACAAAGGGCACGATGGATTTCTTGGAAATTCTGTTATCGGAGAATGGTGTAATTTAGGAGCAGATACCAATAACTCAAACCTTAAAAACAACTATGCAACAGTAAAATTATGGCACTATGAAACCGGACGTTTTGCGAATACTGGATTGCAATTTTGTGGTTTGATAATGGGAGATCACTCTAAGTGTGGAATCAATACCATGTTTAACACAGGAACAGTAATAGGAGTGAGTGCCAATATTTTTGGAAGTGGATTTCCAAGAAATTTTGTTCCTTCTTTCAGTTGGGGAGGAGCTTCAGGTTTTACAGAGTACAAAACCAATAAAGTATTTGAAGTTGCAGAGGTAGTTCTGAAGCGTAGAAATTTAGTTTTTGATGAAAAAGATCAGAAAATATTAACACATATTTTCGAAGAAACAAAAAAATATAGAAATTACTAATTTCAAATTAATATAAAATAGCATTTACTTTTATGTCTACAACATTCATTAAGTTTTAATAGGCATCAATATCAATAATAAATCGAATAGATCTAAACATACTAACAGCTTCAAAAGTATTCTTAATCTTTTGAAGTTGCTTTTTAGTACCAACCAAACTTTGCTTAGGAGGAATTTTGATCACTATATTCTTGATATATTGATTTCTTATTCTAGAGACTGCAGGAGCAGTGGGTCCTAAAACAAACTCTCCAAAAGAATTTTGTAAGGCTTTTGCCAACCAATTAATTCCATTATCAACGTTGTTGTAATCTCGATGTTTTAATGTAATTTTAATCAATCTATAATAGGGTGGGTACTTATATTGCCAGCGATCTTGCAATTGTTCATTGTACATTTCTGTATAATTTGTTGCAGCGACTTGTTGTAAAATTTGATGATAAGGGTTGAAAGTTTGTATGGCAACATTTCCTTGTTTTTTATTTCTCCCTGCTCTTCCTGAAACTTGAACCATCATTTGGTAAGCCCTTTCGTGTGCTCTAAAATCTGGGAAATTTAACATAGAATCTGCATTTATAATTCCCACTAAAGAAACATTATCAAAATCTAATCCTTTGGAAAGCATTTGAGTTCCAACCAATACGTCTATTTCTCTGGCTTCAAAAGCTCCAATTATTTTTTGGTATCCATGTTTACCTCGAGTGGTGTCTAAATCCATTCTTCCAATCGTATGATCAGGAAATAACGCTCTTAATTCTAATTCTATTTGTTCTGTCCCAAAGCCTTTGTGATCCAATGTGTTACTTCCACATGCATCACAATTGTTGGGCATTGCCCTCTGATAATTACAGTAATGACATCGTAACTCGTGTTTAAATTTATGATAGGTTAAACTTACATCACAATTGGGGCACTGAGGTGAAACACCACAGGTTGTACACTCTACAACGGGAGAAAAACCACGTCTATTTTGAAATAAAATAACCTGTTCTTTTTCGTTTAAAGCTTCTTGAATGAGTTTCAATAACCTGTCAGAAAAATGACCTTTCATTTCTTTTTTTCTGTGCTTTTCTTTTGCGTCTATCAATTCTATCTTTGGTAATAATACATTTCCATAGCGTCTATTCAATTCAACAAAACCATATTTTTTTTGTTGTGAGTTAAAAAAACTTTCTAAAGAAGGAGTTGCAGAGCCTAATAAAATTTTTGCATTGTGAATTTTACCTAAAATAACAGCAGCATCTCGTGCATTGTATCTTGGTGAGGGTTCAAATTGCTTGTAAGATGTTTCATGCTCCTCGTCTACGATGATTAATCCTAAGTTAGAGAATGGTAAAAAAATGGAAGATCTTGCCCCTAAAATTATTTGTGTTTTTGTTTTGTTTTCTAAAAGATTATTCCAAACTTCTACACGTTCATTCATCGAATATTTAGAATGAAAAACTGAGATTTGATCTCCAAAATAAAATTGTAAGCGTGTAATAATTTGCGTAGTTAATGCAATTTCTGGCAATAAGAATAATACTTGCTTCCCTTGATCTAACACCTCTTGAATTAACTTTGTGTACACTTCAGTTTTACCAGAACTCGTAATACCGTGTAAGAGTATTACTTCTTTTTTTGTGAAGATTTCTTTAATTTCTGAAAGTGTTTTTTCTTGAAACTCATTCAATGTTTTTAATGAATTAGTAGCGCCTTTGAATTGAATTCGATCTGTTTGAATATGATAAAATTCGAAGATGTTTTTATCAACTAATGATTTTAAAATACTAGAAGAAACTCCAGCGCTTTCTTCTAAGAACTTTGCCTTTATTGGTTTATTTAAAGTTGATAATTGAAAAAAAATTAAAACAGTCTCTCGTTGCTTTTTTGCTCTTGAAAGTTCTTTAAGTAAGTTTTCTAATGAATTGTCCGAAGAATAGTCAGCGTGTAAGCGAACATATTTGACTAATTTAGGTTTGTATTGTTCGTAAATTTCTTCTTTAACTGTAATTGCAGCTTTTTTTATTAACTCATTTACTGTTGGCATTATTTTTTTCTTACCTAAAATAGCACCAACTTCATGAAGGGTTAATTGTGATTGATGTTGCAATGCTTCAAAAATTAAAAACTCATTATCTGTTAAGATAGTATCCTCAGAAAAGTGTTCGTTTTTATGAATAACGGTCTCGCTTTCTAATAAAAATGCAGAAGGTAAAGAAGCTCTATATACATCTCCCAAAGAACACATATAATATTCAGAAATCCATTGCCAATGTTGCAATTGCTGTTTATTTACCAAAGGAGTTTCATCTAAAATTTGATGAATCTCTTTTGCTTCATATAGCGTAGGTCTGGTTTGATGAATATTTAAAACCAATGCTGAGTACATTTTAGATTTTCCAAATGGAACTGCAACACGCATTCCTATTTGTAAAAAATTTGCCTCTTCTTCAGTTACAGAATATGTAAATGTCTTTTGAATGGGTATGGGTAATATGACTTCTATGAAATTAGGCAATCAGTTTTATTTTAGATAGTTATGCTTTATGAGCAAAAGAGTTCGCTGTTTTTTATGGAACTCCTAGTTTCCTCGTCATTTCCTTTTAGGATCATCCCAAAACTACATAAAAATTCGGATATTTTTTTCTTAAAAATTGAATCTTCTATTTTTTTAAATAATTAAATTTTAGCTTGAGCTAACAAACAGCAATATCTCGTTATGTGAAAGCTATTTTCTAACCTAAATTTAATAAAAAAGCTTCCTGTTAGGAAGCTTTTGAAGTTATGCTAATTTCTTAGCGTTTTTTACTTTTTGTTTTGTGAGTGCTATTTGTATGACTTCTTTCATCTCTGTTACATAATGAAATGTAAGCCCTTTTAAATAGTTCTCTTTTATTTCTAGAATATCTTTTTCGTTTTCTTTACACAATATAATTTCTTTAATGTTAGCTCTTTTAGCAGCCAATATTTTTTCTTTTATTCCACCAACTGGTAATACTTTACCACGCAACGTTATTTCTCCAGTCATGGCCAGTCTATTTTTAATTTTACGCTGAGTGTAGGAGGAAACTAAAGAGGTTAACATAGTAATTCCAGCACTTGGACCATCTTTAGGCGTAGCCCCTTCAGGAACGTGAATATGAACATTGTATTTATCTAGGGTTGCTGGATCGATGCCAAATTCTTCTGCATTTGATTTTATGTATTGCAATGCAATTGTCGCAGATTCTTTCATAACAGTTCCTAAGTTCCCCGTAATTGAAAGCGTTCCTTTTCCTTTTGATAATATAGATTCTATAAATAAGATATCTCCACCAACACTTGTCCAGGCGAGTCCAGTAACAACTCCAGCTACGTCATTATTTTCGAATTTATCTCTATTTCTTGGAGTTCCTAAAATTTCTTCAACCTTTTCAGATGATAAATTAGTTTCATATGATTCTTCTAGTGCAATACATTTTGCGGCAAAACGAACTACTTTTGCAATTTTCTTTTCTAATCCACGAACTCCAGACTCTCGCGTATATCCCTCAACAATTTGTTCAATTTGTTTTTTAGTCAAACTAAGTTCTTTTGAAGTTAGACCGTGTTCTTTTAGTTGTTTTGGAAGTAAATGTCTTTTGGCTATTTCTATTTTTTCTTCAATTGTATATCCTGTAACATTTATAATTTCCATTCTATCCCTTAAAGCCCATGGAATCTGTCCTAAATTATTCGCTGTAGCGATAAAAAGAATTTTAGACAGATCGTAACCAACTTCTAAATAATTGTCGTAAAAAGCTTCGTTTTGTTCAGGATCTAATACTTCTAACATTGCAGAAGAAGGATCTCCTTGATGACTTTGACTTAATTTATCTATTTCATCTAATACAAAAACTGGATTTGAGGTCCCAGATTTTTTTAAGTTTTGAATTAAACGTCCGGGCATCGCTCCAATGTAGGTTTTTCTGTGTCCTCGTATTTCAGCTTCATCACGCAAACCTCCAAGAGACATTCTAACATATTTACGTCCCAATGCTTCCGCCACAGATTTACCCAACGAAGTTTTTCCAACTCCAGGAGGTCCATATAAACAAATAATAGGTGATTTCATGTCACCTCTTAATTTTAAGACAGCCAAGTGTTCAATAATTCGTTCTTTCACTTTTTCTAGCCCAAAATGATCTTTGTCTAAAACGGTATTCGCATGTTTCAGATCGAACTTATCTTCAGAATAGATGCCCCAGGGTAATTCTAATAGTAATTCTAAATAGCTTCTTTGAACGCCATACTCAGCTGCTTGAGGGTTCATTCTTTTCAAACGATTCAATTCTTTTTCAAAAGTTTTACCGATTTCCTTTGTCCACTTTTTAGTTTTTGCTTGTCGGCGCATTTCTTCTAATTCTTCATCATTTGAAGCGCCTCCTAATTCCTCTTGGATTGTTTTTAACTGTTGATGTAAATAATATTCACGTTGTTGTTGATCTAAATCTTCACGAGTTTTAGATTGAATATCATTTCTTAATTGTAATTTTTGTAATTCTTTATTTAGATTTTTTAGCGCTAGTAATGCACGTTCTTTTAAATTGTCTTTCTCTAAAATTATTTGTTTTTGAGATACAGACAAGTCCATGTTAGAGGAAATAAAATTCACCAAAAAAGAATTAGATTGTATGTTTTTGATGGCAAAAGAAGCTTCTGAGGGGAGCATTGGGTTTTCTTTGATAACTTCTAAAGCTTGTTCTTTTATGGAATCGATAATAGCATCAAACTCTTTTTTATTTTCAATTTCTTTATCTTCATTTGCTTCTTTAACAGTTGCTTTCAAATAGGGTTTGTCTTGAATGATTGCATCAATTTCAAAACGTTTTTTACCTTGAATAATTACAGTTGTATTTCCATCAGGCATTTTTAGAACACGTAATATTTGAGCCACAACTCCAGTTGTATGAATGTCTTTTAAGCCAGGTTCTTCTATTTCTTCGTTCTTTTGAGCCACAACTCCAATGACCTTATCTCCCTTATTAGCATCTTTTATTAGTTGTATAGACTGATCTCTTCCGGCCGTGATAGGAATTACGACTCCTGGAAATAAAACAGTATTTCTTAGCGGTAAAATAGGTAGAATCTCTGGAACACTTTCTTTATTAATGATTTCCTCATCTTCAGGAGTCATTAATGGAATTAATTCAGAATCTTCATTCAACATACTGTGAAGCGACAAATTGTCTAAATGCATTACTTTTGGTTTACTCATTTGTTATATCTCTGTCATACTGACATTTTTTTTTCTTAAACAGAAAATAAGTGTCAATTTATTTTTTATAATTTACTGATAATCAGTTTTTTAATTTTTAAATACTTTGTTTCTTCTTAATTAAAGACAATTCTTGTGCCAAGGTGAACACTTCGTTTTAATTCTTCCGATAAAAAAAATATTTAAACTAGAAGCAAGTTTAAAAAATAGTCAAAAGACTGGTTACTATCAGTCCTTCAGAATTGTTTAAGCGAATTGCTAATACTTCTTTCTGTGCTTTCACTTTAAAATTAAATGGTGCAGTAAATACGTTAATGCCACTCTGGCTTTTAAGCCTTGTACCTTGTCCTGAAATTATTTCTTTATTTGGAGTAAACTCCCCATTAGGAATGTGTTCTGTTAAAATAACATATTTATACATTTTCAGTTTGTGTAAAATATTTTGAACTTCTACATTGGATAAATGTTGTAATACCTGTCTTATTAGAGCACAATTTCCAAAAGGTAAATCATCTACAGCGATGTCTAAACAATGAAATTCTAATTTCTCGTTTTTAAATTTATTTTTATTGAAATTGATAAGATTTGATGCAATATCTACTGCGATATATTTTTGGGTAAATTGGACCAGTTTTTTTCCTACATTAAAATCTCCACACCCGAGATCACATACGATTAGAGGGTTTTTAAAAGAATTTAAAAAGGATGAAACGATTTCAATATAGGGATCTATTATCTTTGAATCATGTGAGCCTATTCCTGAATAAAATTTAGTACTGTTCTTTCCCCATAGATGCATTTCATAAATTTGCTCCATAGCATCTTTAGTAGGCCATGGGTTTTTTAGTTCTTTTTTTTTCTTCTTCACAATTTTTTTACTTGAATTAAAAAACAGTGTTTTTTTTAAATCTATTCAAAGATACCATTAAAAAAATGTCTTATTTTAAAAATAAGATGCAAATACATCCCTTTTTTTTTATCATTTTTGCAATAGAAAATATAATAGATGTCTGGTATTACAATTAAAAACATAGCATATAGAGGTTGGGAGAAATCTATAGAAATTTCCAATTCAGAAATAAAATTGATAGTTGCTCCTGAAATGGGAAGGATTCTTCATTTTGGTTTTTTAGAGGGTGAAAATATTTTTTATGAAAATCAAGAATTTGAAGGCGTCGAGTTTTGTTCAGGGGAGTACTACAAAAAAGATTCAAACATTCAGGCACCCAATGTTGGAGGGAATAGAGTTTTGCCATGTTCTGAAGAGTATTTTCATCTGTTAACAGGAAGTAGGCATGTTCCAGATCCTTGTATCAACGCGAGTTCTTATACGGTCTCCTGTATAGAGAATGGGGTAATTTTAGAAAGTCCTATAAGCAAACTACTAGGCATACAAATAAAAAGAACAATTACAATCTCTGAAAAGGGCACAGGTGTGAATATCAAACAAGAATTGGTAAAAAAAATAGCTGCACAAAATCAAGAAATAGAAAAAATTCCTCTTACGATTTGGAGTTTATCAAAAATTAAAACACCGAATATTAGCTATTTACCGATTCAGGAGAATAGTGTTTTTGAAAATGGTTTTATGGTCCCTGTATGGCCAGATTCTAAAAACAATGCTACTTCAAATATCGCTCTTAAATCCTCACTTTTAGAAATTAAATCTTCAGAAAATTTGCCACAAAAAGTAGGTGCTGATGCTAAAAAATGGGTGGCTAGTTTTATAGATAAACACGTATTTGTAGAACAATTTAATTTTGATACTGAACTAAAAAACACCTACCCAGATCATGGTACCTCTGTAACTATTTTTGGAAATAACTTATTTACAGAATTAGAATGTTTAAGTCCAGAAAAAACCCTAATCATTGGGGAGAAAATTACCTATGATTTATCTTGGAGTCTTCAAAAAATTGACAATAAAAATGCTGCAAATAGATTCTTAAAAACTCTTTAAAAACCCTTTTTTATGTACGATGTGATTTTACCACCAAACTAAAAATATTTTTAAAATTTCTCCATTTTCTTTTTTTAACCAACATAGGGGTGAAGATTTTTTTTCAAAATATATGATAGAAATTTTTTTCATTTCTTCGAATTTTAGCCAGTTAACATTTTTGTGTGGTATGACAATCCAATCTTTTTTTTCTGGAATATAAAACTTACAATTTTCAAATAGAACCAGTTCTTTTTGATTGATGTAGTATCCAGCAATACAGTCTTTATTTAAGCTTCTTAATGGAATGTTGTTAATTGATAAAGGAATAAATAATTGTCCTTTAAAGTAAACCTGCTGTTCAATATCACTCGCTTTTAAATGGATTGACTTTAAATATTTAGCGCATTCATCTGAATAGAGCAGAGGAAGTTGTTTTTCTTTTAGTTTTATTAATTTTTGAGCCAAAGAATCATTTCTGTTGGGTCCAATAAAATGATCAATTTCAGTTTTTCCACAAGAAGGATCATACAAATAAAACTTATAAATAATCTCAAGATGAATGATTTTTTTTTCTTTTTGTAGGATACAATCTAATTCTCCTAAAGTGATTTTTTCTTTTTGAATTTGAATATTTTCACAAATAATTGAAATAGATTCTTCTTGCTCAAGTTGATAGGAAACTAAACGTTCAATATATTTTCCAAGTCGTAAATTTTCATTTATTATTAGTTCAATCTTTTTAGATTTAGCCTCAATTTTAAATTGATTCAATTGATAAATAGCATTATTTTTCCACAAACTATTTGTTTGAAGAAATCCCTCATATCTTTTTTGAACGACTTTGTTTTTTTGATACATCTTAGAATCGAAGTTACAAATCTATTTTGTAAATTGACCCTTTAAAACTGATCAAAATGCAATTCGAGAAAAGTAGTTTTCAATTTTTAAATAATTTAAAAAAAAACAATAATAGAGATTGGTTCGCAGTCCATAAAGAAGGCTATATTCAAGCACAACAAAATGCAAAAGATGTATTTCAAGAAATTAATGAAAACTTGCAAAAGCACGATGAGATTGAAAAATCTAAAATGATGCGTATTTACAGGGATGTTCGTTTTTCTAAAGACAAAACACCCTACAAAGCTCATTTTGCAAATTCATTTTCTAGACTGGGAAAAGAGCTTCGAGGAGGCTATTTTTTAAGAATTAGACCAGGAGAATCTTTCTTAGCTGGCGGCTTCTGGGAGCCAAACAAGGAAGATCTATTTAGAATACGAAAAGAGATTGAATTGGATGCTTCTGAAATAAAAAATATTTTAAAAGATGAAAAATTTTTAAAGCATTTTGAAGGAAAATTTAAAAGTTTAACTGAATTAAAAACAGCTCCAAGAGGTTTTGATAAAGAACACCCAGATGTTAATTTATTACGAAAAAAAGGTTTTATAGCTTCTAGGAATTTCACTGATGCAGAAGTACTCTCTCCCAATTTTATAAATAGCGTAGATGAAAGTTTTAAAGCATTGCGTCCTTTCTTTAATTTGTTCAGCGATATTTTAACTACAAATTTAAATGGTGAATCGATTGTTTGATATTCAGTTGTAACCATAATTATTTCAAAAGTAATATGACTATGTATACCTATCAATTTATATGAAAAATATCTTTACAATAAAAATAAGAGTTTCCTCAGAAGATATCGATGTTTTACAACATGTAAATAATTTAGTATATGTCAAATGGATGGATAAAATTGCGACATCACATTGGGCTCATTTAACAAAAGACACTCCTCTTTTACAATATATTTGGGTAGTGGTAAGGCATGAAATTGACTATCTAAAACAAGCTAGTTTAGGAGATGAAATAACTGTAAAAACATGGGTAGGAGAGACCAAAGGGGTTACCTCTGTTCGTTTTATGGAGTTTTATAAAAATGATATTTTGTTAGTAAAAGCAAAAACAACTTGGGCTATGCTAGACGCAATAACCTTTAAGCCTTCAAGAATTAGAGAAAATGTTTTAAAAGTATTACAAGCTCCTAAATAAAAGTATCTTTGTACAAAATTTAGATACAAAATGGCAACTTTTTCTTCCTTAGGAGTTCAAAAAAATTATATAAAAGCAATCAAAGAATTAGGAATCTCTTCACCTTCAGAGATTCAAGAGAAAACAATTCCTGTTTTATTGAAATCTGCTACCGATTTTATTGGGTTAGCGCAAACTGGTACAGGGAAAACAGCAGCATTTGGCTTGCCTGTATTGCATCATATTGATACAAGTTCTGACGATATACAAGCATTGATTTTATCACCAACAAGAGAATTGGTACAACAAATAAAAAAGCAATTATTCAAATTCACAAAGTTTAATGAGCAAAAAGTTTTTGTTGAGGCTGTTTTTGGTGGCGAGAAGATAGACCGTCAAATGAATAACCTCAAAAGAACCACGCATATCGTTGTGGCAACCCCGGGGAGGTTAATCGATTTAATTGAACGTGGAAGTGTCGATATTAGTCACGTTAAAACTGTTATTTTAGATGAAGCAGATGAGATGCTTAGCATGGGTTTTAAACAAGATTTAAATCGAATTTTAAAGTTTACAACGAAAACAGATAGAAAAACTTGGTTGTTCTCAGCAACAATGCCAGAAGAGATCAAAAGAATTGTAAAAACATATATGGATTCCAATGCCCCGAGGGTAGAAATCAACAGCAATTCATTGGTAAACGCCAATATTCGTCATCATTTTGTTAAAACAACCATTAAAGAGAAGTTTCAAGACATTGTTTCTTTCTTAGAAAAAAGACAAGCACAAAGAGGAATTATTTTTTGTAGAACAAAAGCAGGTGCTCAGAATTTAGCAACGTATTTAATTGAAGAAGGATTTTCTACCGCAGCTTTAGAAGGAGATATGCAACAAAAAGAACGTGATAAAGTGATGCGTGCTTTTAAGAAAGAGAATTTACAATATTTAGTATCTACCGATGTGTCTGCTCGAGGTATTGATGTAAGAGGGTTAGAGTTCGTAATTCATCATCAGTTACCAGAGCAATTAGAATATTATACTCACAGAAGTGGAAGAACTGCTAGAGCAGGTAAAACAGGGGTTTCCATTGCTTTTATTCTTCCTTCTGAACTAGAGAAAATCCATCAAATACAGAAAGATTTAAATATTAAGTTTTCAGAAGTTACCGTGTAAATGGAATTTATTTATGTTTTAGATATTATAGGAACTTTTGCCTTTGCAGTTAGTGGGGCTTTGGTAGCCTCAGACAAAAAATTTGATTTATTTGGAGTGGTTATCATCGCTTTTGTTACCGCAGTTGGAGGAGGAATGTTGCGAGATCTTCTAATTGATGCCCATCCAATAAATTGGATTGGAGATTTAAACTATATGTACACAATTTTTTTAGCTGTTATATTTACTTTTCTTTTCAAGAGTAAAATTGCTCATTTAAGTAAAACCATGTTTTTATTTGATACGGTTGGTTTGAGTGTTTTTACATTATTGGGCTTAGAAAAAGGGTTGTCATTTAATTTAAATCCAATTATAGCACTTATAATGGGAATGATATCCGCAGTTTTTGGTGGCGTATTGCGCGATGTTTTAACGAATAAAATACCGCTAATTTTTGAAAAAGAAATATATGCTTCAGCTTGTTTGATAGGTGGAATTTCGTATTTATTATTGACTTATTTTAACATGACTGAAAATGTTATATTTGTTTTTTCAGCCTCTATAATTGTGATTATTAGAGTGATTGCTGTGAAATTTAAGTTGCAACTCCCTAAAATTAAAGATGATTTGTTTAATAAAAACTAAGATATGAAACCATTAGAATTTACAAATATTCAAGAGTTTAGATCAATGCTTGGTAAACAATTACCATTAGGAGAATGGTATGCGATTACTCAGGAAATGATCAACGATTTTGCAAATGCTACCCTAGATAAACAATGGATTCATGTAGATGAAAAGAGAGCAAAGAAGGAGAGTCCCTTCAATAGTACTATTGCTCACGGTTTTATGTCTGTGTCAATGATTTCTAAGTTATTAGAAGCAACTTTTTTAATAAAAAGTTTGACCATGGGTTTAAACTACGGATTGAATAAGGTTCGTTTTCCGAATCCGGTTCCTGTAAATAGTGCGTTAAGAATGATTGCAGTTGTTAAAGAGATAGATGATATTTCTAACAAGGGAGTGAAAGTTACCTTTTCTTGTGTTATTGAAATTAAAGGACAAGAGAAACCTGCGTGTGTAGCAGAATTTATAGCTGCTTTTTTTGAATAAAAGTATGCAAAAATGAAAAGCATATGAAACTTTTATTACTTTTTTAAATCTACACTATTTCAATGAAGTATAATTCCTGAATAAATACTATCTTTGCTTTATAAGACAGAATACACTCTAGTCATTGCTCTAGTTATCCCTAGTTTGATTTTTAATTTTTAGTTAGGTATTTATCTTATCAGAAACAATAACTTTAAAACTCTTTATTTTTAATGGCCAAATCGCAACAAACATTTAGTAAAAGTGAAAAAGAAAAAAAACGTTTAAAAAAACGTTTGGATAAACAGAAAAAAATGGAGGCTAGAAAGGCCGAAAAAGAAGAGAATGGATCAGCAGGTATTCAGTTTGCCTATGTAGATCATAATGGAAATTTAACGGATACTCCACCAGATCCAGATCTAAAAGTTGAATATGAATTGGAAGACATTCAAATTTCTGTAACCAAAAAAGAAGATTTACCAGAAGAAGATCCTGTTAGAAAAGGAAAGGTTTCATTCTTTGATACCTCAAAAGGTTTTGGTTTTATAATAGATACTGAAAATAATGAAAAATATTTTACGCATGTTAGTGGTTTAATTGACGAAATTGCTGAAAATGACAAGGTTTCTTTTGAATTGGAAAGAGGTATGCGTGGAATGAACGCTGTAAAAGTTAAGAAAATATAATAGGCAATTACCTGCCAAAAAAAAATCCTTCAAATTGAAGGATTTTTTTGTTTTTCTCTAGAATCAATTAAAATATATATATAGTACTCGCTATATAATTACACATATTTCTAAATTTTAAAAAGGTGATACTTTTATAAATTATAAAATTCCATACTATTTATAATAAGTTCATTAGAAACTTTACAATCGAGTTGATAATTCTCGTAATCATTCAGTAACACAAAGTTTACTTGACCGTTTACATTTTTCTTATCGTGTTTTAACAACTCCATAATCCCAGGAAAATCTTCTTTTGAAAGATCTACTTTATCGTAAATTGATAAAATGACTTCTTTTACTTCGTTGACTTTTTCAAAAGAAAATCCTAGTAACTTACAAGATAGGTAGCTTTCGCAAACCATCCCAATAGCAATAGCTTCTCCATGCGTGAGGTTGTTTTTATCTTCAGATTCTAAGTAAAAAGACTCAATTGCATGCCCTAAGGTGTGACCAAAATTTAAAATTTTACGTATGTTTTGTTCTTTTGGGTCCTGTTGAACAACTTTGTTTTTTATGTCAATAGATTTATATATTAAATCATTGATATTGTTGTTTTTATCTTGTTTTATCTTATTGAATAGTTTAACATCATAAGTGAGTCCATATTTAATGATTTCTGCAATTCCAGATTTAATTTCTCTATCTGTAACGGTTGTTAAATAATCAGTATCAATTAAAACCATTTCAGGATTTGCAAATAATCCAATTTGATTTTTTAAAACTCCTAGATCTACACCTGTTTTTCCTCCAACAGAAGCATCCACCATAGACAATAGTGTAGTTGGTATATTTACAAAGTCAATACCACGTTTAAAACAAGAAGCAACAAAACCTCCCAAATCAGTTATGACTCCACCACCTAGAGTAATAAGTAAGCTTTTTCTATCTCCACCCAATTTGGTAATTGAATTCCAAACGCTGATACAGGTTTCTAGATTTTTATGAATTTCACCAGATCTGATTTTTATAATTTCAATAGATTTAGTAGCCTCCAAATTTTCGATAAATTTTGGATAACAATGCTCTAAGGTGTTTTCATCAACTAGAATAAAGAGCGAAGAGTACTCATTGCTTTCGATTAAATTAGAGAGTTCACTGTATCCTTTGTCTTGAAAACTAATAGAATAGGTAGCTGCTTGTATCGATTTCATTTATAATTTATTAATGCTGCAAATTAAAAATAAATTATTTAATTATTGACATTCAATACCTATATTTGTTAATATAAAATACCTCTACATTATGAACCTTTTTGATAATACTAAAGTAGCCTTTTCCTTAAAATCTGATTCTCAACTAGAACGTGCCTATTTTTTGTTTAAAATGATTCAAAATCAACCAATGGTAAGAATTGGGAGTGCTGTTACAAATTTTGCATTAAAAGCAAATTTGCCTATTGAAGGCTTAATCCGTTCTACAGTTTTTGATCACTTTTGTGGAGGTGTCACAGAGGATGATTGTATACCTGTCATTGATCACATGTATGAAAAAGGCAATGTTCATAGTGTTTTAGACTATTCAGTAGAGGGAAAAGATGAAGAAATTAGTTTTGATGAAGCCTTAAAAAAAATTATAAGAATTATTGATTTTTGTGAGGAAAGAAATTCCATTCCATACGCAGTTTTTAAACCGACGGGCTTTGGACGTTTTGGTTTGTATCAAAAGTTGTCCGAAGGAAAAACATTAAATAATACAGAACAAAAAGAATGGAGTAGAGTGGTCGCTCGTTTTCATACTGTTTGTAAACTTGCTGTAAAAAAAGAGGTTCCTTTATTAATTGATGCAGAAGAAAGTTGGATGCAACGATCCGCTGATGAATTAATTGAAGAATTAATGGAGGTCTACAATAAAGAAAAACCCATCGTTTTTAATACTTTACAGATGTACCGACATGATCGAATGGACTACTTAAAAGCCTTGCACGAGAAAGCGAAAACTAAATCGTTCCATATTGGAATAAAAGTTGTTAGAGGTGCCTACATGGAAAAAGAACGAGAAAGAGCTGAGAAAAAAGGATATCCTTCACCCATTTGTAAAGATAAACAAGCGACAGATGATAATTATAACGAAGCGATTAGGTACATGATGAAATACCCTAAAATGGCATTATTTGCAGGTACTCATAATGAAGAAAGCTCCTACTTAGTGATGGAATTAGCAAAAAAATATACTATTGATGCGCATGACAAGCGTCTTTGGTTTGGTCAATTATTTGGAATGAGTGATCATATCAGCTATAATTTATCAAGTAAAGGATATAACGTAGCAAAATACCTTCCTTTTGGTCCTGTAAGAGATGTCATGCCCTATTTAATTCGAAGAGCCGAAGAAAATACTTCAGTGGCAGGACAAACAAGTAGAGAATTAAATCTATTAAAAACAGAAAGAAAAAGAAGAAAAATATAATGAATAGTATTGATGAAATAAAAATATTACTTCAGAAAAATAAACAACGACTTGCGCTAGAGTTGGAGCAAAGTAAAGAAGCGATCTTTCTTATAAAAAAAGGAACCCATTCAAATTTATCTGATGAAGAGAAAGATAAAATTAAAATACAATTGTTAGATATTTGTAAAGCAATTCCTGCCTTAGCAGTGTTTTTATTGCCTGGAGGTGCTCTTCTTTTACCACTTTTAATAAAGTTAATACCTGATATTTTACCCTCTGCATTTCAAGATGATATTGAAGAATAATACCTCTTCTATCTATTCTTTCCTCTAAAATTTTGATTGCTGAAAATCTTCTGCAATTTTCTAAACCGAACAAAATAGTTCATTAATTAAAAGTAATTTTGACAATTTAAGTTCTCAATTTTATGAAGTAACTACTAATTTTATTCTTTTTTCATCACTAATATTAGAGATCCAACTAAAAAAAAATAACAGAATTGCTATAAATCACATATAAACAACTATTTTTGCACGAAATTTAAGAAATTACAAATGCAATCAATAAGAAACATCGCAATTATTGCCCACGTAGATCACGGTAAAACTACCTTAGTAGATAAAATTATAGATCAAGCAAAAATCTTAGACGATCGTAAAGAACGTACAGATTTATTGTTAGATAATAACGATTTAGAAAGAGAAAGAGGAATTACGATTCTTTCAAAAAATGTTTCTATCAACTATAAAGGTGTAAAAATTAATGTAATTGATACTCCTGGTCACGCCGATTTTGGTGGAGAGGTAGAACGTGTATTAAAAATGGCTGATGGTGTTTTATTATTGGTAGATGCTTTCGAAGGACCAATGCCTCAAACTCGTTTTGTTCTTGGTAAGGCATTAGAACTAGGATTAACTCCAATTGTAGTTGTAAATAAAGTAGATAAAGAAAACTGTACTCCAGATTTAGTTCATGAAAAAGTATTTGATTTAATGTTTGCTCTAGAGGCAACAGAAGATCAATTAGATTTTGCAACTATTTATGGATCAGCAAAAAATGGGTGGATGTCTACTGATTGGCAAGATCCTAAAGATAATATCCTTGATTTATTAGACGCTGTTGTAGCCTCTATTCCTGAAGCACCATACAGAGAGGGTTCTCCACAAATGCAAATTACATCATTAGATTTTTCTGCATTTACAGGACGTATTGCTATTGGCCGTGTTTTTAGAGGAGATTTAGAGGTTGGTAAAGATTACATGTTATGTAAAGCTGATGGTTCTACTAAAAAAGTAAGAATTAAAGAATTACATGTTTTTGAAGGAATGGGGAAAGCCAAAACGGATAAAGTTAGAAGTGGAGATATTTGTGCAATTACCGGTTTGGAAGGTTTCGAAATTGGAGATACAATTGCAGATCTAGAAGCACCGGAAGCATTGCCTAGAATTGAAGTAGATCAGCCAACAATGAGTATGTTGTTTACGATTAATAATTCTCCTTTCTTTGGTAAAGAAGGTAAATTTGTAACCTCTCGTCATTTGCGTGATAGATTGTTCAAAGAAATGGAAAAGAATCTAGCTTTACGTGTAGACACTACAGACAGTGAAGATAAGTTTAATGTTTTTGGACGTGGAGTATTACATTTATCAGTATTAATTGAAACCATGCGAAGAGAAGGCTATGAATTACAGGTAGGAAGACCTCAAGTAATTATAAAGGATATTGATGGTGTTAAATCTGAACCCTACGAAACGTTGTCGATAGATGTACCAGAAGATGTAGCTTCAAAGGCAATCAATTTAGTTTCTTTGCGAAAGGGAGATCTATTAGTAATGGAGCCTAAGGGAGATTTACAACATCTAGAGTTTACAATACCATCCAGAGGATTAATAGGTTTGCGTAATAAGATTTTAACAGCAACTGCAGGTACTGCAATCATCAATCATAGATTTAGTGAATATGGTCCTTTTAAAGGTGAATTCTCTGAAGATATCAAAGGAGCTATTGTTTCCTCAGCAGCAGGAAAGGCGACGGCTTATGCTATTGACAGATTGCAAGACAGAGGACGTTTTTTCATTGATATCAATGAAGAAATATATATCGGGCAGGTTGTTGGTGAAAATAGTAAGGATTCTGACATGGGTGTGAACTTAATCAAAGGAAAGCAATTAACCAACATGCGAAAATCTGGGACAGATGATGCAATGAAGATCGCTCCTAAAACAGATTTCTCTCTAGAAGAATGTATGGAATACATAAAAGTAGATGAATATTTAGAAGTGACTCCAGAAAGCTTACGTATGCGTAAGATTTCATTTAGACCATAAGTTTTTATTTATAAATACTATAGAAACAAAAAAGCTCAAGTTTAAACTTGAGCTTTTTGTTTTTTAATGATACTATTAACCTGTTTATGCATGGTTAGGGTACTGTTTTTTTTCAGTCAATTCTATTAGTTTTTTTCGAATTCCCTTTTTTTGATATTCTCTTTTGAAATAACGTCGTTAATTGCATCCCAAAGAGCGATTCTTTTTTCAAGACATTGTTTTGCAACAGCGAGGGTTTCTCTCCATTTTTGGTCATCATCTCCACACAATTCAGAGATCATTTGAAGCGACAAAGGGCCGTGTTCATCTCCATCAAGCTCAATGTGACGCTCTAAGTAGTATGTAAGCTTGTTGTAAATTACATTTTCAGAATCAGCACTTTTTAGAATTTCAATGAACATGTCTGGAATCACATCTTCTCTACCAAATGTAAATGCAGAAGCTACAAGATGAGGCTTATTAGTTTCTATTATTGAAAATGAGAACTTCACAAAATCTGCTACCTTTTGATCAATATTTATTTGACTTAAAGAATATTCAACGCTATTACCAGATTCTATTAGTTGAATAAAAGAATCAATTTCATGGGTTGTCGCATTGACTTGAATCATGGCATCCAAATACATTTCAAAATGACTCTTAGGGACTCCCAATTCATTGATATCGCTTTCCTCTCCATGAACAATTTCATTTATAAACCTTGCTAAATTTGAATTTTTTGGAGGGGTCCAAGGTGTCTGAACTGTGGTCAGGTTTAATTGAAGGTTTTTTAAAAGAGACATAAAATCCCATACGGCAAACACATGGTTTTCCATGAAGGTTTTGATGTCATCAATCGTATTTAAACTTTTATAAAGTTTGTGGTGTTGTAGTTGATTTCTTAATTGAGAAATCTCTTTTTCTATGTATTGTAGCCTATCAGTCATTAGGTTTGTCACTTTTTTAATGATTCATAACAGATTCAATCTAATAAAATATTAGAAGTAACAAATTTAAGGCATTTTATCCAAAAAATCAATGTAGTTAAACACTTAATTAACATCAATTTAATACGATATAAGATTAATCTATTGTAAATAATTTATCCATCAATTATAGTTGTCATGGAATCAAGAATTACTCTTTTGCAGGAAGTATTTTACCGGTACATTCACCAAAACCAATGCGAACTTCGTCATTTTTACAATGAGCACGCATAATAACAGTATCGTGATCATTTATAAACTTACGGGTAGTGCCATCTTTTAGTGTGATCGGATTTTGACCTCTCCAAGTTAATTCTAACATAGAGCCATAACTGTCTTTTGTAGGTCCTGAGATTGTTCCAGATCCCATCATGTCTCCAGCTTCAACAGGGCATCCATTTACAGTATGGTGCGCTAATTGCTGAGACATCGTCCAATACATGTATTTGAAATTTGAGTTAGCAACAACCGTTTCCTCTCCGTTTTCTGGTTGAATACCTACTTGTAAATGAATATCATAACTCCCTTTTTTCTTTTGTTTCAAGTAGGGAAGTGGTTCGTGAACTTGTTCAGGGTTGTTAACTCTAAAAGGTTCTAAAGCATCCAATGTTACAATCCAAGGAGAAATTGTTGACGCAAAATTTTTGCCTAAAAAAGGACCTAAAGGAACATATTCCCAAGCCTGAATATCTCTTGCAGACCAATCGTTAAATTGAACCAGTCCAAAAATATGTTCTTCAGTTTCATCAATAGGAATTCTTTCTCCTAAAGAATTAGCATCTGTTGTAATAAAAGCCATTTCTAGTTCAAAATCTAATAATTTTGTGGGTCCAAAACCAGGGGTATTACTTCCTTCGATCGGCTTTGTTTGTCCGTAGGGTCTTCGGATACTTGTTCCAGAAGGAATGATAGAAGAACTTCTACCATGATAACCTATTGGAACATGGAGCCAATTTGGTAACAATGCATTTTTTGGATCTCTAAATAAAGATCCCACATTTGTTGCATGTTCTTTGCTAGCATAAAAATCTGTATAATCTCCAACAGCCACAGGAAGTAACATTTCTATCGCATCTATTCTGAAAATCACTTTTTCTTTGTGATGAACGTTGTCTCGTAAATTTCCATTACTTACATCAAAAATAGCTGCAATTTTATTACGCACTAAACGCCATGTCTTCCTTCCATCTGCAATAAAATCATTCAAGTTGTCTTGTAAAAAAATATCTTCTGTCAGTGGGATTCCTTCAAAATAACCTAATTGATGTAGTGCTCCTAGATCTATTGCATAATCTCCAATTCTACTTCCAATAGTAATGATATCATCTTTTGTGATGAAAACTCCAAAAGGAATATTTTGTATTGGAAAATCTGATTCTTTAGCGACCTCCAGCCAAGATTTTCTTTTTGGATTATTTGCAGTTATTATCATGTTTTATTTTTAATCAAATCTATGCAATTTTTTCTTTATTTTTTATTGAATAATCATCAATAACGTATTTTTAACACTCTTTTTGTCACTATTTTACAATTGTTGATAGAAATAAAAAATAATATGTAAAAGGTATGAAATTCAATATTCATTTTTATTATTTTTGTAACTCTTTAAAACATATATCAATGCAACAAGATAATTTAATTTTTGACCTCATAGAGGAGGAAAAAGAAAGACAATTAAACGGAATTGAATTAATTGCCTCAGAAAACTTTGTAAGTGACCAAGTAATGAGAGCTCAAGGTTCTGTATTAACAAATAAATATGCAGAAGGATATCCTGGAAAGCGTTATTATGGGGGTTGTGAAATTGTTGATATTGTCGAGGAAATAGCCATCGATAGAGCCAAAGAGCTCTTTGGTGCTGAATATGTTAACGTACAGCCTCACTCAGGATCTCAAGCAAATACAGCTGTTTTTTCGGTTTGTTTAAAGCCAGGAGATAAGATATTAGGTTTTGATTTATCACATGGTGGGCATTTAACTCATGGTTCTCCAGTAAATTTTTCTGGTAAATTATATAAAACGTCTTTTTACGGAGTAGAAAAAGAAACAGGAGTATTGGATTATGATAAAATTCAAGCAACTGCGACAAAAGAACAACCAAATTTAATTATTGCAGGGGCTTCTGCATATTCTAGAGACATAGATTTTAAACGTTTTAGACAAATAGCAGACAGTGTTGGTGCTGTTTTATTAGCTGATATTTCTCATCCATCAGGGATGATTGCTAAAGGTATTTTGAACGATCCTTTACCACATTGTCACATTGTAACGACAACTACACACAAAACACTACGAGGGCCAAGAGGAGGAATGATTTTGATGGGGAAAGACTTCGATAATCCTTTTGGAGAAACTTTAAAAAGTGGAAAATTAAAAAAAATGTCTTCATTACTTCAATCGGCTGTTTTTCCTGGAAATCAAGGAGGGCCTTTGGAGCATGTGATCGCAGCAAAAGCAATTGCCTTTGGCGAAGCATTGACAGATGAGTTTTTAGAATATCAAATTCAAGTCAAAGAAAATGCTGCAGCCATGGCCAAAGTATTTGTAGATAAAGGATATGATCTAATTTCTGGTGGTACAGACAATCACATGATGTTGATTGATTTAAGAAATAAAAACATATCAGGAAAAGATGCTGAAATTGCATTAGGAAAAGCAGACATAACTGTGAATAAAAACATGGTCCCTTTTGACGATAAAAGCCCTTTTGTAACTTCTGGAATTCGTGTTGGAACTCCAGCAATAACTACACGAGGATTAAAGCAGTCAGACATGGAAGCTGTTGTTAGTTTTATTGACGAAGCAATACAGAATGCTAATGATGACCAAGCATTACATGAGATTGGGGAGCGAGTGTCGGATATGATGTCGCATAGAAGATTGTTTGTAATGTAACAAAATCACGTTTTATCTGAGATGAAACTTTTTTCAAAAACAAAAAACATCAAGATATTTCTTGATGTTTTTTTTGTTTCAATTGTTATTCTCCACAGGAAACCAAGTTTCCTTAGAATTAGGGTTTGTTTACTCCTCTTCAGTAGCTCTGTCTAGAAGGTTTTGGTTGAGGTTTTTAGAAGTAGTCGCTCCTAGTTTTTTTATTCTATCTACTTTCGTAATTAAGTTTCCTCTTCCGGTAAGTTTTTTCATAGAACTATCATAGCTCCCTTGTACGGTTTTTAATTGGTTCCCAACTTTTATCAAATCGTCCGTTAAATTGACAAATTGGTCATACAAAGCTCCTGCTTGCTTTGCAATTTCGATGACATTTTTTTTCTGATTTTCTTGTCTCCAGATAGAAGAAACGGTACTTAATGTTGCTAATAAAGTTGAGGTAGAAACCAATACAACATTTTTGTCTAAGGCTTCAAGATATAGAGTATTTACTTTATTTAAAGCAATTAACAATGCAGGTTCTATTGGAATGAACATCAATACATAGTCTGGTGAATTAATTTCATATAGCGTATCGTATTTTTTATCACCTAACTCTTTAAAGTGTTTGCGAATACTGTCTAGATGTTTTTTTAAATACACTTCTTTTTCATCCTCATTCGTAGCACTAAAATAATTTTCATACCCCGTTAGTGATACCTTTGAATCGATAATTAAATGTCGATTGTCTGGAAGATTGATAACGAAATCTGGTTTTTTTAAGCGCCCATCGTCATCTCTATATCCTCCCTGAGTAGAAAAATGGATTCCTTTAACTAAATTTGCTTTTTCTAATAAAATTTCTAGTTGTGCTTCTCCCCAGTCACCCTGTGTTTTATTATCACCCTTAAGAGCATTTGTTAGATTTACAGCTTCTTTACTCATTTGTTTATTCAAATCTTTTAAATGAGTTAACTGTTCTTTTAAAGCGGAATGCATGCCCGTACTTTTTTCTTGATTTTCAGACACTTTCTTTTCAAAACTAGCGATCTTTTCTTTTAAAGGATTAAGAATTGTTTGAATGTTTTCTTTATTCTGTTTTGTGAATTTAGAGGATTTCTCTTCCAATATTTTATTTGCTAAATTTTCAAATTCTTTCGTAAACTTATCCTGTAATTTTTCTGTTTCTTTTTTTTGTTCAGTTAATTTTTGGTGTAAATTTATTAATTCAGAGTCTTGTCTGATATTTAAAGTACTTAGCTCTTCTTTCTGATGCCTAACTTGACGTAATTCTTTTTGCAGCTCAATAATATTTGAATCTACAATTTCTTTTGCTTGGCTTATTAAAGAAGCACGTTCTTCAAGACTTGCTTTCTCTTTTTCTGAAGACAATTTGGTCAATATTTTCCCAATATAAAAACCAATTGGAGCAAAAACAAAAGCAATCAAGAAGTAAATAATTAATTCGTTCATCATGTCAATTTAAGTTCCTAAATTTATCACTTTAAATGATAACATAAAACCTTTAAACAAGGATTTTATAAACAACTAACTTTTATATTTTTATGAAAAGCATCGCGAGGTTTATTTTATGTAAGATTTTGGGCTGGAAATTGGAAAATGATTTTCCGAAAGAGTTGAAAAAATATGTTGTAATTGCGGCACCACATACAAGTTGGTTGGATTTCCCTATTGCAATATTATCTAGAGTAGCTTCCGGAACGATGATTCATTTCATAGGAAAAAGTTCTTTATTTAGTTTTCCTTTTGGAGTTGTTTTTAGAGCGCTTGGTGGAATTCCAGTAAACAGAGGAAAAAGCAGTCATTTAGTGGATACAGTTATAGCTGTTTTTAATTCTAGAGACCAATTTGTACTTGCGTTATCTCCCGAAGGAACTCGAAAAAAAGTTAAAAAATGGAAAACAGGTTTTTATTATATTGCTAAAGGAGCAAATGTTCCTATTGTAATGGCTACCCTTGATTTCGGTCAAAAGAAAGTAAAAATTTCTAAACCCCATTATATAACTTCCGATATTGATAAAGATTTTGATACGTTCCATGCTTTTTTTGAGGGTGTCCGCGGAAAAAAACCGGAATTATCTTAATTTTTATTTTAAAGTATGATAAAAAATGTTTAAATTTGTAATGTAAACTACAACTTTTCTAATAGAGATTAGGGGCTCTATTACAAAAATGTTTACCTAATAGCTTATGCTATTAATAATAAGTCTTCAGTTTACTGAAGACTTTTATTTTTTGAAACCTTTTCTGCAATAGAAACAATTACTTCAGTAGCCTTTATCATAGATTCTACAGGGACATATTCAAAACGACCATGGAAATTGTGACCTCCTGCAAAAATATTAGGACAGGGCAACCCTTTGTACGATAATTGAGAACCATCTGTACCTCCTCTTATTGGCTTTATCATTGGGGTAATCCCTAATTCTCTGATAGCCTCTTCTGCAATATCTACGATATGCATCACAGGGGTTATTTTTGTTTTCATATTAAAGTATTGGTTTTTAATTGATACTTTTATAAGATCTTGGCCATATTTTTTATTTAAATCAGAAGAAATTTTTTGAATTAATTTTTTTCGATTTTCAAATAAGTCCAAATCGTGGTCTCTAACAATATATTCTAATACAGTTGTTTCAACATCTCCCTTGATATCATGTAAATGAAAAAAACCTTCATAACCTGAGGTTCTTTCTGGCACTTCTTTAGAGGGTAGCGCAGTAATAAATTCATTCGCGATCAGCATAGAATTAATCATTTTACCCTTTGCGTATCCTGGATGTACCATTTTTCCTGCAATTGTAATTTTCGCTCCAGCAGCGTTAAAATTTTCATATTCTAATTCACCAATTTGACTTCCATCCATTGTATAGGCCCAAGCTGCTCCAAATTTGGCTACATCAAATAAATGAGCTCCTTTGCCAACTTCTTCATCTGGAGTAAAGCAAATTCTTATCTTACCATGTTTAATTTCTGGATGTTGAATTAGGTACTCCATAGCTGAGACTATTTCTGTAACACCTGCCTTGTCATCGGCTCCAAGAAGTGTTGTTCCATCGGTAGTAATAATTGTTTGCCCCTTGTAGAGTAGTAAATCATTAAAATAATCGGGAGATAAAATAATATTTTTCTCCTTGTTTAAAACAATATCATTTCCTTGATAATTCTCAATAATTTGGGGCTTTACGTTTGCTCCTGTAAAATCGGGACTTGTATCTATATGCGCTATAAAACCAATTGTAGGTACTTCATAATCTATATTACTAGGTAGAGTTGCCATGATGTAACAATTTTGATCCAATTCGATTTCTTTCATTCCAATTTCTTTCAGTTCTTCAATTAGAATATTTGCAAGATCCCATTGTTTAGCTGTACTTGGAAATGCAGTATTATTTGGGTCTGATTCAGTGTCTGTCGTTACGTATTTGATAAACCTATTTATAATGTGTTGTTTTTCAATCATTTTATTAATTTTATTTTTTCTAAAAGGGTAAAAGCTTTACATAATCTATTATTTACAAGAGAGTCGCCATAAACTTCTGCTTTCACATGTATAAAGTTTTGGGCATTTGTGTTTATAAAATAATGACAAACTTGGTACGAATAACTTCTTTTAATTCCTTTAGAAAAAGAATAGTATGCGGGTTTGTTAATGAGTATTGTTTCTCCTGATGCGATGTTTGTTAAGTTTTTAGCGATACTTTCTTGTTTCTGTTTTAATTTAAAAATACGATCAAATTTAATACTTTGGTTGATGATAGTAATATCTAAAAGGAATGTTTCTGTTAATTGTTTTGTGGTATCCGCTGTATAAATTGAAGATTGCAGGGTGTCAAAAAAGAAATTTGTTTTCCATGATTTAGGCAATTCAACAGAAAATTTATTCTTAAGATCCTGCAGTTTTTCTAAATTTTTATAACGGGTTATTTTACAATTAAAATCTTTGTGAATTTCATTTTGATGAGAACAGGAGAGGAATATGAGTGAAATTAAAATGGATACATACTTGTTCATGTTACTTTAAAATTAATCTCCCAATTTTATTGTTACCTGACAGCCATGCGGTATTTTTATCTAGAAACTGAATTGCATAATAGGACTCATTAGATATTTTTTTCCAAGAAAATCCACCATCGTTCGAGAATGAAATTCCTGTTTTTCCTACTGCAAAAATTTCTTTTCCATTGGTGTTTGGAACATATTGGACACAGCTTTTGTAATTAGGGTTCTGTCGGTTGGCAATTAACTTCCAAGTCTTTCCACCATCTTTCGTAATGGCTTTATTTGCTGTATTCTCTAAAGGTTTCGAATAATCTCCACCAATTATAATTCCATTATTTTTATTTGCAAAATCTATTGAATAAATTCCTTGTGGTCCATTTCCCTGAATAAAAGGGGTATTGAAAATTTGCCATGTAACTCCATAGTCTTGAGATTTTAAGACACGTGCTTTTTTACCTCCAGATGCAATCCAAACGGTACTTCCAATTGTTTTAATATTTGTATTGCTAGCTGCAAAAAACGCTTCATTTTCTTCAAATACTGGCAGTTTTGTACATGGAATTTTATTCCAAGTTTCGCCTCCATCAGAGGTAACGATAATAGACGCGCAATTTTCTGTTGGATCTCCTATTGCGATTCCGTGTAAATTGTCCTCAAAAAAATGCATGGAGTCGTAAAATATTTTTTGATGAATTTCTTTATAAACGAGTGTTGCTGTATTCTTTGAAATTTTATACAATAAGGCAGGATTTCCAATTGAGAGCGCAAAGTAATCGTTTCCATTGTAGGCGATACTTCTAAAATTTGGAATTATAGAATCTTGATATTTTATTTTAAGTTTTGAAGAAATGTCTTTTTCTTTATCAGAAAACAAACCTACATGACCATTAGAGCCCGCATAGGCTATTTTATTTTTTGTTATAATTTGGATTGCACGAATGCTAATACTATCCATTTTAAATTCCTGAATTGAAACAGAATCAATCTTTCTTGACGGCGATTTTTCTTGACAAGCGAGAACGAGTAGAAAGGTAGATATAAATAGGATTATCCTTTTCATTTTGATATATTTATGACACTAAAATAAACAAATCATTTTTATATAATGAAAAAAGCATTGGTAATTTCTGGAGGTGGGAGTAAAGGAGCGTTTGCTGGAGGAGTTTCTCAATATTTAATGAACAAAGAGCACAAAGATTACGATTTATTCATAGGGACTTCCACAGGAAGTTTAATGATATCTCACTTAGCTTTGGGTAAATTGGATGAATTAAAAAAGTTATATACAAATGTAAATCAAAAAACTATTTTTAGTAATAACCCTTTTAAAATAAAAAAAGTTGCTGGAGAGAAGGTCATTAGCATTCGTCACTTAAATACGCTTTGGAATTTTTTAAATGGAAGAAAAACTTTTGGAGAAAGTAGAAATCTAAGACGTTTAATTAAAAAGAATATTACTAGAGAAATGTACCATCAAATTATAGCGAATCAAAAAGAAGTTGTTGTTACAGTATCTAATCTAACAACAAATCAAATAGAATATAAATCAATAAATGATTGTACTTATGACGATTTTTGTGATTGGATATGGGGTTCCTGTAACTATGTTCCATTTATGAGTTTGCTAGAAAAAAACAATTGTCAATATGCCGATGGAGGTTTTGGATCTTTGGTTCCTATCCGAGAAGCTATTTTAAGGGGTGCCACAGAGATCGATGCGATTATTTTAGAAACAGAAGTAAGTCAATTCAATAGGTTGGCTGCGAATAATCCTTTTTCATTATTATTTGATGTGTTCGATTTTATGTTAACAAACGTGGAAAGACACAATATTACTATTGGAAAATTGGCTGCGAATAACAAAGGCGTCAAGTTAAATCTATATTATACACCGACGGTTCTAACCACAAATTCTTTGGTTTTTGATAAAATATTAATGGCTAAGTGGTGGGAATCTGGATATCAGTATGCAAAATCCAAAAAAAATAAATTAATGAGTGATTTTCGTCCAGATGTATTGACTGATAAAGAACTAGAGGGAACAATCAAAAAAAACAGCTAATTTTTAGATCGTTTATTTTAAGTTATAGGGATTGACGTACAATAGTCTTCTCTTTAATGGTTACCGATGATTTGAATACATGTTATTACTAGCAGGATTTGCTAATCTTGAATTGTAAAAATCAGAAGACTTTAGTTTATTGATTTTTAAAACCCCTTTTGAACCTGTTGTTATGTAGGTGATCGTTTTATCTAACAAGGGGTCTGAACGTTCACCTAAAACACCTAAATCACCTTCATTTTCTGCAATTGATATTCCTGGTAGGGTGACGTCTGGAGTAAATCCATCAGGTTCATTTTGGTTGTCTTTATTCGAAATTTCTAAAACAATAGGTTGTATTGCATAGCTGTGTGTCGTGTTTAAATTTTCTCCATTTCTAGTCAAATTATCAGAATCGTATAATGTAACAGAGCCTACTTGTTTTCCAACAGTAGTTCTTCCAACTATTTTTACCTCTATGTATGATCTCAAAGAATTAATGACCAGTTCTGATGCAGAGGCTGTATTACCTGAAACAATAAAATACACCTTAGAAAGATTTAAACTATGAATAGATTCTTGAATAACAACGTTTCCATTTTCATCAGTTTTCTTGATTTCATCTGTAAAGTAATTATAAAAACTATCTGCACTGTATGCCTTTTGTATTTTGCTATTCCAAGCTTCTTTTGAATACAATTCTCCTGTAAATTGGCCAGTAATCATACTACCCAAATAAGTAGCTGTATTTACCGAACCACCCCCATTATATCTTAAGTCAATAATTAAATCATCTATATTTTCAGTTTTAAACGAATTAAAAACGGTATTTAATTGTTCGTCATAAGAACTCGAAAATTGGTTGTATAATAAATAGCCTATTTTTTTATTCCCCTCTCTTATGATTTTTGAGATAGCAATAGGGTTTTCGGCAATTTCTTCTTTAGATAATGTCGTGAAGACATCATTTGATATGGGATTTTCATTATTGTAATTTGCAAAACCAACATTTAGGTTCGTACTGTTGCTAAATAATAAATTTCGATAATTGCTATCTGTAAGTTGGGTTCCGTTAATCGTGTTAAAAATCATTCCCCGTTTTATATCTTTAGAAGCTGCACTTGAATTCGGTAAAATATATCTAACATATCCGTATACATTGGTAGAATTATCTTTGTAACGTTTCAAGCCAAAATCCATTCCGGTGGTTGTATTAATTCCTTGAAAAGAATTTTCTAATTCAATGTAATCGTCTACTATCCATGAAAATCGATCTACAATGCCGGGTTGAAATCGTAGTGCTTCAAATATTTCCTCAGGAGAATTATACCCTTTTAAAAATTCATTTAGTTGAGACTGAGAAGTAAAACGTGTATCTGATAAGTTTGGGATATTACTTTGCCAAAAGTAATATGAATTCATTCCTTTCCATACAAAATTTTGAATTTCAATGTCTTTTGAAATCGGGTCTTCACCTTTAGAGCAATTGTGCAATAAAGGAAGGACTGCGATAAAAAGGAATACTCTTAAATATTTTTTCATAGAAATTGTAGTATCAAGTTTAATGAAATTAGTTTGATTAAAATGATTATTATTTTGAGTATCTTGTAACAAGATATTTTTTAAATCGTCTTAAAAAAAAAGGTTAGATAAAACAAACCAAGCTCGACAAAGATAAATTAATTAAAACAATGAATGAATCAGACTTTTTAAAAGTCATTTCACCTTTTAAAGATAAGGTTTTTAGATTGGCAAAAAGACTTTTAGTTTCTATTGAAGAAGCTGAAGATGCTACCCAAGAAGTATTCTTTAAATTGTGGAAAAATAAAGAAAAAATTTCTGATTATAAGAATATTGAAGCTTTTGCGATGACCATGACCAAAAATTTCTGTTACGACCGTTTAAAGTCTAAACAAGCAGGTAATTTGACCTTGGTTCATACGAATTATAAAGGAAAGGAAACCCCTTTAGAGAAAAGTATTGAATATAAAGATGCTGTAAATATAGTTCACTCATTAATTGAACAATTACCAGAAATGCAAAAAATAATTATTCAATTAAGAGATGTTGAGCAATATGAATTTGAAGAAATATGTGATATGGTTTCAATGAAACCAATTGCGGTAAGAGTAGCCTTATCTAGAGCCAGAAAAACAGTAAGAAACGCATTAACAAAACAACAGAACTATGGAGTTAGCTAACATAGAAAAATTAGTAATTAAATATAAAAATGGAACTACTTCTTTAGAGGAAGAAAGCATTTTAAGAAATTATTTTACAGGTGAATCTGTCGCAGCTCACCTTCAGGAATATGTTCCTATGTTTACTTATTTTACGTTCATTAAAAAGGAGTCATTTGATAAAAACGTTCAATTAAAGATCGAGAAACCTAGCAATAAAAACAGAAAATTTCTGTCTGTAGCGGCCTCTATAGTATTGCTATTAACGAGTGTGTTTTTTATAAAAAAAGAGAATGATAGGTATCAGGCAAAAAAACAATTTACACAGATAACTAAAGGTTTAAAGTTGCTCTCAATTCAACTTAAAAAAGGAGAAACAGCTCTAGCCAATGTCTATTCAAACCAAAATAATTAAAGTTAAAAATTATAAATCATCAAAACAATGAAAAAAACAATACTACTATTACTGTTTGTAACCACTCCGATAGTTTTGACTGCTCAATCACTATTCGATTCTTTAGAAGATCTAAAGGGTGTTGATATGGTGGTGGTAACCAAGGATGCTTTTGATTTAATCTCTAAATTTAAAAACATAAAAATAGAGGATAACGAAGGGATGAAAGTCTTTGAAATGATTCAAGATTTAAAAGAATTTAAAATGTTTTCTACCAATGATGCTAAAGTTGCAACTATAATGGGTGAGTTGGTGAATGCTTCTATAAAAAACCAAAACTTGACTGAGTTAATGAGAATCAAAGATGATACTTCTCGTGTAAAAATTTATGTAAAAACAACTAAAAACAAAGATTTTGTTAGTGAAGTTTTAATGTTTGTTAAAGGGTTGGGTAAAAAGACGAATAAAGTTTCAGAGGCTGTTATTGTTTCCTTAATAGGTTCTATAGATATTAATAAAATATCAGAATTGGCAGATACTTTTTAGTAAAAAATAAAAAAAGTTCAAAGTCGTCCGCTTTAAATCGTAATTTTTTACATCATTAATCATAAAAAATAATGACACATTACATTAAAATTATACTATTTATATCACTTATATTAACTGCAGGTTCTTGTCAAAAGAACACTTCGTTACAGGAATATTTGGTTGAAAGTCAAGAGAAAAATGGATTTATAACGATTGATATTCCTACTAGTTTTTTACAATTAAAATCAGAGGATGTTTCAGATGAAGTAAAAGCTACATTAGAAAGTATCTATAAGATAAATGTTGTTGCTCTGCCTGCAAAAGAGAATCAAGAGGCTTGCAAAATTGAGAGGGTAAAGTTAAAAAGTATTTTTAAAAAAAATAAAAAGTACAAAATACTCATGTCTATGAAGCTTCAAGAAATGAATGTACATGTCTATTTTACTGGAAAAATAACCTCTTTAAATGAGGTAATTGCATTTGGTTATAGAGATGGACTCGGAGTGGGTGTTGCAAGATTGTTAGGAAAAAACATGAATCCTGCTAATATCATTACAATGTTAAACAAGTTAAAAATAGATACTAATAACTTAAACTTAGAGCAATTTAGTGCTATTTTTAGTAAGTAACTCCAGTGTTTTCTTACGTTTGAATCGAATGCAAATTCCCTTTAAGAGGCGTTTTTTTAAACGGCTCTTGAATTTAACTGCTCATTAACAACTGAACTGTTAATATTTATTAAATTTGAAACTTAGTTAAACGAGTAGGTATGTTCTTTATGATGAGTAAAAAGTGGCTGTTTTTTATTTTCTTAATATTTAGTTTGGTAAGTTTTTCTCAAACCTATGATTCCTACAAGCCGGAAAGAGATAAGATTCACGATTTAGTTCATACTAAATTAAAAGTTGATTTTAATTTTAATAAAAAAGAATTGAATGGAGAGGCCTGGGTTACTGCAAAGCCTCATTTTTATGCAACTGATCACTTTTCGTTAGATGCCAAAGCAATGATTATCCATCAAGTTTCTTTCAATAACGAAATATTGGAGTATTCTTACGATGATTACAAAATTAATATAGACTTGCCAAAAGAGTTCCGTAAAGGGGAAGAGTTTACAATTTATATTAAATACACTGCACGGCCAGAAAAGGTAGCTCAGAAAGGAAGTGCTGCTATTACGAGTGCAAAAGGATTGTACTTTATTAATGCCGATGGTTATGACAAAAATAAGCCAACTCAAATTTGGACTCAAGGTGAGACAGAAGCGAGTAGTTGTTGGTTCCCAACGATAGATACTCCAAATCAGAAAACTACCCAAGAAATTTATATTACTGTTCCTAAGAGATTTGTAACATTGTCTAATGGAAAGCTTGTTGATCAAGTAGTTAATGGTTCTAATAGGACAGATTACTGGAAAATGGATAAAAAACATGCTCCTTATTTGTTTTTTATGGGAGTAGGTGAGTATGAAATTATTAAAGATTCTTATAACAACATCCCGATAGATTATTATGTAGAAAAAAAATATGCACCCTATGCAAAAGATATTTTTGGAAACACTCCAGAAATGATGGAATTCTTTTCTAGAATTTTAGGAGTCGCTTTTCCTTGGAATAAATACAGTCAAATTGTAGGTAGAGATTATGTTTCAGGAGCAATGGAGAATACAACGGCTGTAATTCATGGTGAACAAGCTTATCAAACTCCAGGTCAATTAATTGATGAAAATATCCAAGAAAACACAATTGCACATGAGCTATTTCATCATTGGTTTGGTAATTTAGTTACCTCAGAAAGTTGGTCTAACCTCACTTTAAACGAATCTTTTGCCAATTATAGTGAGTACTTATGGAGGGAGTATAAATATGGACAATTAGATGCGAATATGCATTTATTTGAGGCAAACCAAGCGTATTTAAATGGCCAAAATGAGCAAAAGCATTTGGTTCGGTTTACCTACGATGATAAAGAAGATATGTTTGATGCTGTAAGCTATAATAAAGGAGGAACTATTTTGCATATGTTGCGAAACTATTTGGGAGATAGTGCTTTTTTTGAAGGGTTAAAAGAGTATTTAACCACATATCAATATGGTTCTGCGGAAGTGCATCAATTACGATTGATTTTTGAGAAAATTACAGGTAAAGACTTGAATTGGTTTTTTAATCAGTGGTATTATGGTTCTGGTCACCCAAAAATAGATGTTTCCTATGATTACAATACTATTCAAAGAAAGGTCACTGTAAATTTATTACAATTAAATTCTAATGCGTTTGCTTTTCCGATCGCTATTGATATTTTTGAAGAAGGAAAAAGAATAAGACACAACGTTTTTGTCAAAGGGAAAGATGCTTCTTTTACATTTACGTATTCAAAACTACCTACTTTAATTCAGGTAAATGCTGATGGTGTTTTACTGTGTGAGATCAATGAGAATAAAGTTTTAAGTGATTATATATTTCAGCTTAAGAATGCTCAAAATTACTCCCATAGGAGAGAGGCACTCTTAGCGATATCTAATAAGCAAAATGAAAAAAAGGTATTTAATGCAGTGTCAAATGCAATGAATGATCCTTCATATAAAATTAGAATTCTTGCGCTAGAAAAGATAGATTTGATCAATAAGTTTTCTAAAAAAAATACCATTCAAAAAATTAAGGAAATAGCAAGTACTGATGAGAAAACACTGGTACAAGCTGTTGCTCTGGAAACTTTGGGGAAATTAACAGATCCAAAATTAAAATCAATTTTTATAAAAGCATTGGAAAGTAGGTCTTATTCAGTATTGGGTAAAGCTTTGGTTGCTTTATATTATATAGACAAACAGTTAGCTGTTGATAGGTCTAAAAAACTACCTGATGAAATTAGAAAAATATTAGCGACTCCTTTGACCCGAATTTATATTGAAGAAAAAGATGAAAAAGAGTTGCCATTTATAGCTAAAAATATACTTTCAGGGATGTTTTTAACGGGAGATGATGCTACAAAAGCATTGTATAGAAAAGCATTTAAGCAAGTTTCAGAAAGTAATAATTTACAAGCTATTGAAAATTTAATAGAGGATATGGTTGTAAAAGGAAATCAGTACAAATCATTTAACTTTGATAAAGTAGTGATAAACTTAATGCGTTCAATGGTGCAAGACCAAAAAAGAAAGAATGCAACCAATAAAAATAGGAGTATTCAGCTCATAAAAGAGGCAATGGCCAAGTTGTTGTAGCTTAACTTATTGTTTATTTCTCCAGATGTTACTACTTTTTAAACTCTGCGAAAGTTCCATCATTATAAAAAACAACAATTCTTTCAATATTTTTTTCATTGGATTTCGTTTCTATATTATGTAAAGATGGGGTAGGTGTATTCGTGTTTTTAGGAAAAGTACCTTTTCCGTTAAGAAGCCAATACATATCTACTTCATCAAATTCAGCTATTACTTTTAAAATAAAATCTAAACTAGGTTTGTTTCTTCCAGAGAGGATGTGTGAAATACTAGAGCGTTGTACACCAATTTTATCTGCAAACATTGAAGCAGTTAACTGATGAAAATCGATGACTTTTTTTAGTCTAGAAGTAAATTCTGTTATGTTTACCATTGTAATAAAATTGTGATTTACAAATGTAAATATTCCGACACAACTATCAAAGAATATGCTTGTAAATAATTTTAGGTCTTTTTTAATTATAAAGTTAAGCTTTAGTTAATTATATTTAAATATCTGATTTAGATATAATTAATTAATTTAATCGTAATTTAAAATGTAATTTAAAAAAATTGCATTCACATTTGTATTTCAATCCTTTTTTCAATTTACAAAAGTAATCTTTCTGTGCTTTTTGTTGTTTACAATTGTAATTTAAGTTGACTTTACATTTGTAATTTTTTAGTTTGATGACAATTCAAAATGGTGTAATTTTGAAAATTATATATTTAGATCATAATGAATACAATTGAAATTAATTATCTAGAAAATCTTTTTTTAGCACAAAAAGAAAGTTCTCTTCACGGAAAATGGATTACTTATAATGACATTGAAAATTTATTTTCTAAATATGAAGCTAAGTTTAATGTAACTCAAATTGGACTTTCAGAAGAAAAAAGACCAATTATGCAATTGAAAATTGGTAATGGGGCTAAAAAAATATTGTTTTGGTCTCAAATGCATGGAAATGAAAGCACAGGTACAAAAGGATTGTTCGATTTTTTTAATTGTATTGAAGGAGTATCAGATACAATTTTTAAGAAGATATTAAAAGAATGTACATTGGTATTTATTCCCATGTTAAATCCCGATGGATCTCAAGTCTATACAAGGGTTAATGCGAACAATATAGATCTAAATAGGGATGCAGTAGAGAGAGCTGCTAAGGAAAGCAAAATTTTACGTGCAGTATTAGAAGCCTTTACTCCGCATTTTTGCTTTAACCTTCACGATCAAAGATCTATTTTTGGAGTAGAGGGAACTAAAAACCCTGCAACTATTTCTTTTTTAGCTCCCTCAGAAGAGGTTACTAGATCGCTAACCAAGGGAAGAAAAGAAACAATGAATGTTATTGTGGCTATGAATAAGATGTTACAAAATGTAATTCCAAATTTCGTGGGTAGGTATTCAGACGAGTTTTACCCAACAGCAACTGGAGATAATTTTCAAAAGTTAGGTTATAATACCATTCTAATTGAGTCAGGTCATTACCCGCAGGATTATCACAGAGAGGAATCAAGAAAATATACTTTCTTTTCGATACTTCAGGGCGTTTATCACATAGCAAATACTTCAAATTTTGACAATTACAAGGATTATTTCACTATTCCGAATAACGATAAAATATTCTTTGATGTAATTCACAGATACCCAAATTCAAGCAATGATGTTTCCTTTCAATATGAAGAGAAAATTATAGATGGAAAGTTTGTTTCAAAATTAAACAAAACAGATGAATATCGTTTAAATCTTAAAATTGGTCACTCCGAAATCGTTATAGATCGATAAAAAATTAAGTATCTATTAACTACTTATTGTTTTAGTTAAATTTAATTCATAAATTTGTAGGATAATTTGAATATTACGCAAAAATGAAAAAATTTACATTAGACGAAATCGATCATCAAATATTAGATATTTTAATCGAAAATGCTAGAACTCCTTTTACTGATATTGCAAAACAATTATTAGTTTCTGCCGGAACCATCCATGTTCGTGTCAAAAAAATGGAAGACGAAGGTATTATTCAAGGATCAACGCTGACTCTAGATTATGAGAAAATGGGGTATTCCTTCATAGCACATGTAGGAATCTATCTAGAAAAAACATCCATGACTCAAAATGTAATCTCCGATTTAAGAAATATACCCAATGTAACTGTAGCCTACGTAACTGCTGGTAAGTATAATATTTTTTGTAAAGTAAGAGCAAAAGGTACCAACGATGCCAAAGACATCATTTACAGAATTGATGATATTCCTGGAGTTAATAGAACAGAAACTATGATTGCTTTAGAAGAAAGTATCAATGATAAAAAGAGAATGATGCATGCAATTTTTAAAGATTTGTAGCCACTTTTTCCACCATATTATAAAAATCCTTATCATTAAAATGATAAGGATTTTTTTATTGATTTAATATCTTTATTGTTATGTTTGTGTATATAATTATGATATTTATAATGTATGCCTTCTAAAATTATTTTTAATAAAAATTCTTTCAATGACGAGATGTTATTGAAATTGTATGAAAACATGTTGAAACCTCGTTTAATCGAGGAAAAAATGCTCATTCTTTTAAGGCAAGGTAAAATCTCTAAATGGTTTTCTGGTATTGGACAAGAAGCAATTTCAGTAGGGGTCGTTTCTGCTTTGGAAACACATGAATATATTTTGCCAATGCATAGAAACTTGGGAGTGTTTACCACTAGAAACATTCCTTTGTATAGATTGTTTTCTCAATGGCAGGGAAAAATGAATGGTTTTACGAAAGGAAGAGATAGAAGTTTTCATTTTGGCACACAAGAATTCAAAATTGTTGGTATGATTTCTCACTTGGGCCCTCAGCTTGGTGTAGCAGATGGAATTGCTTTAGCGAATAAATTAAAAAACACTAAAAATGTTTGTGCTGTTTTTTCGGGTGAAGGAGGAACAAGTGAAGGAGATTTTCACGAATCGCTCAATGTTGCTGCAGTTTGGAGCTTACCTGTTTTATTTTGTATTGAAAATAATGGTTATGGATTATCTACCCCAATAACTGAACAGTTTAAATGCTCAGATATTGCAGATAAGGGAATTGGTTACGGAATGGAAAGTCATATCATTGATGGAAATAATATCTTAGAAGTTTATTCGAAAGTTGATGAAATAGCCAAAAGTATTCGTTTAAATCCAAGACCTGTATTGTTAGAGTTTAAAACTTTTAGAGTTCGCGGTCATGAAGAAGCAAGTGGAACCAATTACGTATCACAAGATGTATTGGATTCTTGGATCAGCAAAGATCCAATAAAAAATTACCAAGAATTTTTGATGGAGGAGGGTATTCTTACAGAAGCGATTGATTCTTCTTTAAGAACAGCAATAAACCTTGAAATACAAAAACACCTTCAAATCTCATTTAAGGAACCTTCCATAACCCCAGATTTAGAGACTGAGTTAAAAGATGTTTACCACGAATTTTCTGATTTTAAAGCAATCCAACCGGGACTCAAAAAGAAAAATAAACGTTTTATAGATGCTATCTCAGAGGGTTTGTACCAATCCATGGAAGCACATGACGATTTGGTGATTATGGGGCAAGATATCGCTGAATATGGTGGTGCTTTTAAGGTAACAGATGGATTCATAGAGAAATTTGGAAAAGACAGAATTAGAAATACACCAATTTGTGAATCGTCTATTGTTTCTACTGCTTACGGTTTGTCTATAAATGGAATAAAATCTATTGTAGAAATGCAATTTTCAGATTTTGTGTCTTCTGGTTTTAACCCCATTGTAAATTTATTAGCTAAATCTCATTATAGATGGTCTCAAAAAGCGGATGTAGTAATCAGAATGCCTTGTGGAGGAGGAGTTAGTGCAGGCCCTTTTCATAGTCAGACTAACGAAGCTTGGTTTACTAAAACTCCTGGTTTAAAAGTGATATATCCTGCATTTCCTCAGGATGCAAAAGGCTTATTAATAGCTGCAATTAACGATCCAAATCCAATACTTTTTTTTGAACACAAAGCTTTATACCGATCTGTTTATCAGGATGTTTCAGAAAATTATTTCCCTTTAGAAATTGGAAAAGCAAGGCTTATAAAAGAAGGAAATCAACTTACTATAATTAGTTTTGGAGCAGCTATCCATTGGGTTTTAGACGTATTAAAGAACCACAAAGAAATTTCTGTAGATGTAATTGATTTAAATACATTACAACCTTTAGATTCAGAAACAATTTATACATCTGTTAAAAAAACAGGAAAGGCTATCATTGTTCAAGAAGATTCACTCTTTGGAGGAATTGCAAGTGATATTTCTGCACTAATCAGTGAAAATTGTTTTGAATTTTTAGATGCTCCTGTAAAACGTGTGGCTAGTATAGAAACTCCCATCCCTTTTAATAAAGGTCTTGAGAATCAATACCTTGGAAAAAATAAAATAGAAAAAAATATTTTAGAGCTAATTCGCTATTAAAATTCTTATTTTTAGGTTTTAAATCACATTTATGAACAACAAACAAATCATTTTAAAAAACCGTCCTCAGGGAACACCTGATGAACATACATGGAAATTAGAAGTACAATCAGTTCCTGAACTGCAAGAGGGAGAAATTTTAATAGAACATCACTATTTATCATTAGATCCTGCAATGCGAGGCTGGATGAATGACACGAAATCATACATTCCTCCTGTGGAAATAAACGGTGTAATGAGAGCTGGATCTGTAGGGAAAGTTATTCAAAACAATAACAATCCAAATTTTCAAGTTGGAGACTGTGTTTCTAGCTGGGGAGGTGTTCAACAATATTGCGTTTCTGACGGAGAAGGATGTTTTAAAGTAGATGAAAAAGCGGCTTCGATGCCTACTTTTTTAAGTGTTTTAGGAATGCCAGGAATGACTGCTTATTTTGGCATTTTAGAAGTAGCCAAAATCAAAGAAGGAGATATTGTACTCGTTTCAGGAGCTGCTGGTGCAGTTGGAAGTATCGTTGGTCAAATTGCAAAAATAAAAGGTTGTAAGGTTATCGGTATCGCTGGAGGAAAAGATAAATGTGATTACATTATCAATGAATTAGGCTTTGATGATGCTATAGATTACAAAACAGAAAATATCTATACGGCTCTAAAAAAGAAATGTCCACAGGGTGTTGATGTGTATTTTGATAATGTTGGAGGCGTCATTTTAGACGCTGCATTGAGTAAGCTTAGAATGCATGCAACGGTTGTTATTTGTGGAGCAATTTCTCAGTATAACAATAAAACAAAAATAAATGGTCCAAGTAATTATTTATCTTTACTAGTAACGCGTTCGACTATGAAAGGAATGGTTGTAATGGATTACACCAAAGATTTTGGAAAAGCAGCGAGACAAATGTCTATCTGGTTGAAAGAAGGAAAACTAAAGTCAAGAGAAGATATTTATGAAGGAATAGAAAACTTTCAAGAAACGTATCATCGATTATTTTCTGGGAATAAAAATGGAAAGTTAATTTTAAAAGTAGTAGAGTAGTGGAGTTGGAACATTTTTTCCAATGCCCGCATTGTTGGGAAAAAATATCCATGATTTTAGATGCAAGTGTTCGTCAACAGAGTTATATAGAGGACTGTGAAGTTTGTTGTAATCCTATTCAAATTACATCAACTTTTGAAGAAGGAGAACTAATTGGTTTCTATTCAGAATCAATTGAACAGTAAATTCATTAGTACTCCTTATTAAATTAGAGGGTTTGCCCATTTAAACTTCTCAAATAAAGAAATCCAATCTTTAGGAAAAGGAGCTTTTAATACCAGTTTTTCTTCAGTGAAAGGGTGAGTAAACTCTAATATTCCCGCATGTAAAAACATGTTTTTCCAACCAAAATTTTGATCAAACATTTCATCATGATTTTTATCACCATATTTAGTGTCACCAACTAACGGGTGGCTAATTTTGTTTGAATGAATACGTAATTGATGCATTCTTCCTGTCTTAGGAAATAATTGAACCATACTATACCTTGAGGAATCATAGGGTTTTACTGGAATATCAAGAGTTATTTGAGAGATTGTTTTTAAATGTGTTTCAGCTGCTTTATGAACAGCAGCGTCTCTGCCTTTTACCGGAGAATTAATTATTTTTATTTCTGGCGAAAATCCTCGAACCACTCCAAAATATATTTTTTGAATTTCATGTTTTATGAATACATCTTGAAATTTTGAAACATATTTTGTTTCTTTTGCTAACAAAATAATTCCAGAAGTTTTCCTATCAAGCCTGTGAATAGGATACACTTTTAAGCCTTTTTCTTTAAAAATTAGCTGTAATAAAGAAGTTTCGTCAGAAATATTTCTAGAATGGTGTGCGTGATGAACTAACATGTTGTTTGGCTTGTGCACACAAATTAAATAATCATCTTCAAAAATTGTAATCAAACTCATATGGTATAATTAAATATAATTTGATGTCATCATTTCGAATTCAAACGAGCCATTTCTTTGTTGTTTGTGAAATATAAAAAGCCAATTAGTAGTAACGAGATGATACCACAGATAAAAAAACCCACAAATAGAGGTAAAGCTGTATTGGTGATATATGCTCCTATACATGTAGCAATTGGTACCGCCATTATTGTAGAAGTAAACCCATTAATTGCTGCTCCAATTCCAGCAATATGACCTATTGGTTCCATTGCTAACGCTCTTGTATTTCCAAAAAGAAATCCTATGGAAAAAAATTGCAACCCAAAAAATAAAATTAGAACAGTAATATTAGGATTATTCTCTCCTGAAAAAAGGAATATGTATATAATAGGAATTAAAGTAAAGCTGATGGTGGATATGGATACCAATTTAAACATGCCGTGTTTTATGACTAGTTTTCCATTTAAAAAAGTTGCAAAACCGATACTAATTGCCAATCCTGCAAAAATAAGCGGAAACTCATTTTTTAAATGATATTGTTCTTCAAATATTTGTTGACTTGCACTCAAATAAACCATAAAAGAACCTGTAATAAACCCAGAAAATAAAGTAAAAATAATTGCAGTCCTATGTTTTGTAAACTCCTGTACGCCTTCAATAAAAAGTGAAAATTTGATTTTTTTTCTATTTGCTATTTTTAAGGTTTCTGGTTGACGTTTCCAAACCCAAATCATCGTAAAAAACCCAAATAGTAACTGACTGTAGAAAATAGATTTCCATCCATATAAGTCTAACATTAGTTTTCCTAAAGCCGGAGCAATTACAGGAACAAGAATAAAAATGACCACAATAAAAGACATTATTTTGGCCATATAATTACCACTAAAGCGATCTCTAACCATTGCTATGCTTACAGTTCTAGGTGCTGAAAGTCCGATACCTTGTAAAAACCTTCCAAGAATCATCATTTCTAAATTAGTAGCGAAAACACAGATCAAACTTGCACAAACAAAAACAATAAACCCTGAATAAATGATGGGTTTTCTTCCTAGGCCGTCAGATAAAGGTCCTGAAATAAGTTGGCCGAATCCTAATCCTAAGAAAATCATTGTTATGAATAACTGACTGTTTGTTGGATTTGTAATTTGTAACTCTTTATTAATTTCAGATATTGCTGGTAATAAGGCATCAATAGACAATGCTACAAGAGCCATTAAAGATGCCATAACGATGATAAACTCCGATTCTGATTTTTGTGTAATTTTCAAGTTTCAAAAATAGTTTATTTATTTTCAGAATCTTCTTTATATCTTATAATTTCTCATATATGTTTACAATAGGATGGGTGGTATTACTTTATAATTCTTATTTAACATAATATAAATTATAGTACATTTTATAGCAATTAGCGGAATAGCGCTTTTGAGCGTTATTTGACATAATTACAGATATAAGGTCTTTAGACTTATATCGATAGTAATTATGTCAAGCTAGTTGTGGCTTCTAGTTATATATATTATTGTTAGCTATAATTCGCTATCATATAAAATATTCCAGAAGCATTTGTTTTCATTGGAATAATTGGAACTTGGGTCATTAAAAATTAAAATACACGATTCTCACGGATTAAGATATTAGAATTATAAAGAAAGTCATTTGTAGCTATAATTTGCTATTATATAAAATTGCTCTACCAATGAGATTGGTTGCTTTATAACACAAATGCCCAGCATTCATGAGCTCCTTATTAAAACAATAAAAATCAGCGAATAAATATCCAACGCTTGCCAATGCCAAAATAAAAGGGATTCTTTTAGATTTGTTTAATATCTAGATTCTAATTTTCATAATACAAGATTCTATTTTTAATTTATTAACGACATGTACTTTAATTAGATATAATTTTGTATTATTATTTATTAGCATTGATATAAACAATAAATATTAAAAAAAATGGAGAATATTCGAAAAAACAACTTTTATAACGAATTAGACAAAACTGATGAGCAGATAATTAAACTTTTACAGAAAAATGCTAGATTATCTAATAAGCAAATTGCTGCAGAAGCTGGTATTGCTGAATCTACTTGCTCTGAAAGGATGCGGAAATTACAGAGAAAAAAAATATTCTTCGGGTTTCATGCTTTTGTTGATTCTTCAAAATTGGGTACTAATATAGAAGCAATGGTTGCTATAAAATTAACCAAAAACACAAAAGATGAAGTTGAAGATTTTAAAAATTCAATGTCTTTATTGCCAGAGGTTGTAAATATTTATCACTTAGCCGGTCAAATAGATTTTCTGCTTTACATTGCAGTAAGAGATAAAAATCATTTAAGAGATTTTGTAATGGATCATGTTACAAAAGAGTATGTAAAAAGTTTAGAAACCTCTTTGATTTATGATTTTTCACAAAACCCATTATTTCCTATTTATTTAGATCATGAATAAAGAGAAGATTTAATTAGATCTTCTCTTCATAATTACTAATTGAAAAAATAAATTTTGTTTATATTTTTAATTTGAAACAAACAACTTTGGTTTCAGACATCGCTTCAATAGCGGACTTTACTCCTTCTCTACCCATTCCGCTACTTTTAACGCCACCAAAAGGCATTGTGTCTATTCTATAATCTGTAGAATCGTTAATCATTACACCAGCACACTCTAGTTCATTAATTGCTGTATGTGCATTATTAATATCATTCGTAAAAATTGCCGTATGTAATCCAAAAGGAGACTTATTACAATTCTCTATAGCTTGGTCTAAGTTTTTTACTTTTGAAATAGTTACCACAGGCCCAAAAACTTCTTTGCAATTGGCAATATCATTATTGCAGTCAGCCTCTAATATAGTTGGTGTATAGCAATTACCAATTGTTTTTCCACCACTAATTATCTTAGCTCCATGCTCAATACTTTCGTTAATAAATTTATCAATTTGATGAATCGATTCTTTACTTATAATTGGTCCAATATCTATATCTTCAGATAATGGTGAACCCATCTTTAAAGTAGCAGTTAATTGCGTAAAATTGTTTAGAAATGAATCGTAAATACCGGCTTCAACAAAAATTCTTTTTACACCGACACAATTTTGACCACTTGCAAAAAATGCGCCTGAAACACAAGATTGAACAGCGTCTTCTAAATCAGCATCAGATAAAACGATTACAGGAGAATTAGAACCAAGTTCCATCACTATTTTCTTTAAACCTGCTTTGCGCTGGATAATTTTTGCTGCTTCCACTCCACCTGTAAAACTTATCAATCTTATTCTATCATCGCTAATGAGCGCATCGCCAAAATATTCTGGAGAACCTGTAATTATGCTTAGCATTTCTTTTGGCAAACCTGCTTCAAAAAGAATTTCTCCAAACTTAATGGCTACTAAAGGTGTATAATCACTCGGTTTTAATATAACAGGGTTTCCAGCTGCAATTGCTGGTCCTAGTTTGTGGCAAACCAAGTTTAAAGGATCATTAAAAGGTGTAATAGCAACAACAATACCAATAGGAAACTTGGTTTCATAGCCAATTCTATCTTCTGAACCTAGAACTGCATTAAATGGAATTGTTGCACCAATTATTCTTCCTGCTTCCTCAGCAGAAAGCTGCATGGTATTTATAGCTCTAGTAACTTCTTTTCTTGCCTGAACTAATGTTTTAATCCCTTCGGTTGCAATAAGATTAGTTAATATATCAAATTCTCGCTCCATTATTAAAACAGCTATCTTAAGAATTGCTATTCTTTTTGACGCAGGCATTTTTCTACCTATTACCTCACCTTTTTTTGCAAGATTAAGCGCATCCAATACATCTTTCTTGGTGGACTGAGGAACAGTTCCAATTTTATCTCCAGTAAAACTATTATAAACTGATACTGTACTTGCGTGTGTTTTTTCTAAAACCATATTTAAAATTTTAACGGTTAGCTATGGATATAATATCATTATACAGTGCAAAACCTGTTTCTATTTTCCCTGCTCCTTCTCCAACAATTGTGGTATCTCCCAAAATGTTAGATGTTATTTTTAAAGCATTAGTTGCATCTGAAATACCATATAATGAATCGTTAATTGGGATAAGCTTAGGACTTACTGAGCCATGTACTTTACCTTTATTATCCTTCCAAATGCTTCCAATTAGTTTCCATCTCTCATTATTTGATGATGCTTCTTTTACATCTGAAAGTGTAATGTCTGATATTCCACGAACTTCAATATCTTCTTTATTTAATTGCTCATCAAAAACAACATTTGCCAAAATCATTACTTTGGCCAATGTGTCTAGACCTTCAATATCACTTGTTGGGTTGGCTTCTGCATATCCAAGTTCTTGTGCTTGTGAGAGTGCATCACTATAAGACATTCCTAATTCCATTTTAGACAAAATATAATTAGATGTTCCGTTCATAATACCACTAACAGCAGTTATATCTGAACCTATAAGACCATTATTTAATACATTTATTATGGGTGTACCACTCATTACAGTTCCTTCAATTGCTACATTTTTTTTCATTAATGAGGCTAAATTAAAAATTTGTTTATAAGCTACAGCGAATGGTCCTTTGTTAGTAGTGACAACATGCTTATCAGTTTTTAGTGCAGATTCCATGTGAGATATTGCTGGTTGTCCCGTTTTAATATCTGTAAAACTAGCCTCAATAATGATATCTGCATTAATTTCTTGTATTGCTTTAGGAATATCAATTATAGTATCTGTTAGCAAGCTATAATCACCTTTTTTAGCATTTGAAAGCACATCATGCATATTAATACCATTAGCATCAATTTTACTACCTTTCATTATATCCAATATTCCTACTGTTTGTATTTCTACGTTCTCAACTACAGGTAATACAGAGTTATTTCCTAAAATAATTTCAGCTAATCCTTGTGATACAATACCAAATCCTACATATACTATTTTTACCATTTGTAATTATTTAAATTCATGTTTACAAGGCGAAACTATATATATATTCGATTAAAATATTTAAAAATGAACTCTATTCGGAATATAATTTTTGTGATGAATTATCTGCGATAATTAAATAAACAGATATTGTAAACGAAATTAAAATCGTTAGGCAATAATTTATTTAGCATATATTCCTTCAAATTTATAGTGGATAATTCTGAAATCTCATTTTTTCGTGTAACTTTTCCATTCCACACAATTTATGCATCCCTCCTAAATCGTAGCATAAAAAGTATTTACTCGCTCTCTTATATTTGAGAAATAAGAGCTCGTGAATCTCGTACCTCGATTTCATTAACATTGTAGAATATTTTTTTAGAATATTTTTTTTTGAAGAAGCTTTGGTAATAACTTTCGCTTTAACCCAAAGAAAACAACATAACGCAGCATATGTATATTAAAATATTCCAGAAGCATTTGTTTTCATTGGAATACTTGCAAATTGAGTCATTAAACTATTTATAGGTTTTGAATCTAATTTGTAGCACTAACCTTTTATTGCTAGAGATTTCTTAATTTTAATTCGATCTCCTTTTTAAATTCATCAATTGGTATTGTTCCGGTAGTTTTGTGGTTTTTAATCCATAATACTTCATCGCATAAGTAAAAAATATCATTGATATCGTGTGTAACAATCAATATCATTAGATTATACTTTTTCTTAAATACTTTTATAAACGAATATAATTTTTGTTTAATTTCTAAATCAAGAGCAGAAAAAGGTTCATCCATTAGAATAATTTGAGCTTTTTGAGCCAATGCCCTTGCGATGGCTATCCGTTGAACTTGACCGCCTGAAAGCTGATGCGGATAACGATTTTCCATACCCTCCATATCTACTTGACTTAAAATTTCAGAAACAGCTACCTCATGCTGGTTTTCATTTTTTACAGCAAATAAAATATTTTCTTTAACAGTGAAGTGAGGAAATAAGCTATTTGTTTGAAAAATATATCCTGTATTTCTTTTTTGAGTAGGTAAATTTATTTCCTTAACACTATCCAGCCATACCAAATCATTATAACGCAACGTTCCATCTTCAGGAGAACTAAGTCCAGCTATAATATTAAATAGTGTAGACTTTCCTTCTCCGGAGTTACCATAAATACCTGTAATAGCTTCATTTTTAAAATGTGCTTGTACTTCTAAAGCGGTCTCTCCTCTTACGGATTTAATTTGTTTTTTAATATGAATATCAAGCATCTGCTTTTTTATCTTTATTTAGAAGGTTCACCATAAATATAATAAGAATAGATATTGTTAAAAGGATTATTGAATAAAAATGAGCTGCACTATAGTCCAAAGCTTCTAAATCACTGTATATTGCTAGAGAGGCTACTTTTGTTTCACCGGGTATGTTACCCCCTATCATCAAAATAACACCGAATTCTCCCATGGTGTGGGCGAATGTAAGAATAAAACCAGTTAATATGGCGTGCTTCATATTAGGTAAAACAACCTTTATCAAAGTTTCAAATTTAGATTTACCCAATGTATATGATATATTCCAATAATGCTGCGGAATTTGCTCAAATGCTTTCTGTAACGGCTGCACCATAAAAGGAAAACTGTATACCAAGGATGCTATTAAAATTCCTGAAAATGTAAATGGAATATGAATTCCAAAGTTTGCTAGGGTTTCTCCAAAGAGATTTTCAGGAGAAAATAAAATAAGCAAATAAAATCCAATCACTGTAGGGGGTAATATAATTGGTAAACTAACTAAACTTTCTACAAATATTTTTGCTTTTGATTTCCAAATACTTAACGCATATGCAATAGGTAAACCAATAACTAACAAAACAAAAGATGTTAGCAGTGCTAGTTTTAGAGATAATAATATAGGACTTAAATCTGGCATTTATTATATAATTGAATATCCATAATTTACCAATATTTCTTTTCCTTCTTCAGACAATACATACTCTAAAAACTGCTTTTTCATTTCTGGTAAATTTTTATTTTTTATAATGACTGCCCCTTGTTTTACCCAATACTCTTTGTCTAGCTCTTTAAAAAAACCTTTTCCTTTTAATTTTGGAGAGGATACTATTGACTTTGCGGTAACCCCTACTTCTACCGTTTTATTTAAAACATATTCGTTAACTTGAGAAATACTTTCCCCATAAACTAATTTATGCTCTATACTCTTATATACATTTTTTTGTTTTAAATATCTAATTGCTTTCCTTCCGTAGGGTGCATTTCTGGGATTGGCAATGGCTAAATGTTTTATTGATGGATCTTTTAATTGAACTAAAGAATCAATGGCTATGTCTTTTCTCATCGTCCAAATAACGGGAGCACCATAGGCATAGGTGATGGGTTTTTTTTCTGTTTTCTCCTTATTAAACAACATTTTTGGATAATACATATCTGCAGAGAAAAATAAATCGTAGGGTGCCCCATTGATAATTTGAGTAGTTAATTTACCTGATGAACCCAAAATAACATCTACTTTTATATTGTGTTTTTTAGAAAAATTAATGGCTAATTTCTTTAAAGCAAATTGAGCGCTAGCAGCAGTTGCTATGGTTAATTTATCAATATTATTAGTCGGTTTACAACTCGTAAAGACGATTCCAAACAAAGCAATAAATAAAGTAATTTTTTTAATCATAGTTGATGGTTTTAAAATAACGGGTGATACAAAAAAAACTGATGATCATTAAACCACCCAATAAAAAAAAACTAAATGTTGTATTTCCGTTATCAAAATTAGAAACAATAATAGCTTCTCTTATGATATTACTTAGATGAGACAATGGGTTGTATTTAGCTATTTGTTCTATCCAAATAGGTAGATTTTTATTTGGTACTAGAGCGGTACTGGTAAATATAATTGGTAAATTAAATAAATGAATAAATGTAGCCATAAGTTCAGATACTTTTGTCTTGATCGCTATAAACGAGGATAAAGATGCATAAAAATAGGTAAACATAAAAGTTGATAGGATGACTTTTAAAAAACCTACAACATCTATAAAAATAGTTTCAACTCCCATTAGATAGCCAATTCCTACTAATACAAACACTTGCAATACTACACGACTATAATCTGCGAAAATTTTAAAAAATAATAAAGATGTTTTAGAAATTCCTGTAAAATTGTAACGACCAAAAAATTGCGACTGAAAATCTTTAATAAATAAAATTCCAGATTGAGCACTGGTTTGAAGTACTGTCATGGCACAAACACCTGGCAATAAATAATCCATATAATTACCCTTGGAAAAACTAAATTTATCTTCAAATAAAAAACCAAAAATTGTTAGCCAAAACACAGGTTGTATAAATGAAAAAATAAAGTGTATGGGTCTATAGTACAGCTTTTTCCATGTTCTTTTACAAATATAATAACCTGGTAAAATAAAATTCATTGTTACTTTTTTTTCTTTCTTACTTTTTTCTCTCTTTTAAGATTAGATAAAGAAATATTATGAAGCCCCATTAACGTAGAAGTTAAATTATTTTGAGAAACTCTGGAGCCAATGATATATTCATCGTGCTCTTTTTTAAATCGTTCTATTTCTTCATTCATTAAAGAAGTGTTTTTACAAAAAAGAGTAGCTCTTCTATTTTGAAAATCCACATAAATATCCTCTTTAAAAATCATTTTATTCAACGCGACCCCTTCTTTAAAATCAATTTCAGCTGTAATATAAGGATGTTTTTTTATTAAAGCTGCTGGCTTGCTTTGTTCTAAAATCTTTCCCTTCTTTAATAGAATTATTGTGTCTGCATTTCTCTCCGCCAAATCGATATCATGAGTTACACAGATGATTGTTTTGTTTAATGACTTTAAAAAAGAAATTAAATTTAATTTAACATTAAAATCGAGTCCAACAAAAGGCTCATCTAATAATAATATTTCAGGATTGTGCGTAAGTCCAATTGCAATATTAACCAATTGCTTCTGACCTCCTGAAAGCTTTTTAATTTGTTTATTAAAAAAAGGTGTTAATCCCAGAGAATGTTCTAAAAACGCTTTTCTTTCATCAATATTGTTTTTTTCTAATCCATGAAGGCTTGCAATAAAAGGAATAATATCTTTGACAAACATTTCACCATCCAAACTATATGATTGGGGGATGTATCCAATTAAACGTGATTTTTTAGAGGTATTATTGATCTTTTTATTGTCAAAAAGGATGCTTCCTTCAGACGCAGAGACTGCACCAAGGATTAATTTTAGGATTGTACTTTTTCCACTTCCATTTTGACCAAGAAAACAGGTGATTTCACTTTTCTTTATTGAAACATGAAAATTTTTAAAGAGGACTTCCTCTTTAGGATACTTAAATTCTATGTCATTTAGACTAACCTTCATAAAGGTCATTGTGAATTATGCTGCCCACATGTTTTCCATTAATAGAGTCTTCAATTAAATCTGGGTTATTTCCATTTACTACCTGAAAGTGTGTACAACTTTTATTGTTTCTTAGAATGTCTATGACAACTCTATTAAATGGTAATGTTTTTAGATTCATTTTTTCTAATTCATTGACGTTGATTTTATCAATAAACTTTGCGTCTTTAAATTCTTTGGGGTCTTTATCATACAAACCATCTACATCTTTTACTAAGGTGACTGTTTTAAATCCAAATGTTTCTGCTAAAATTATAGCACCTGAGTCTGTACGATGAGAAGGAATATTTCCCTTTTTAGAGGGGTGCTCCCAAATAGAATACGGAGGCATACCAGCATAAATTACACCAGGAGCTGCTTGTAAAAAAAGTGGTAATAGATGGCCTATAGATTCTGGCGGAATCGCTATTACTCCCTCTGGAGATAATAAAGTTCCTAAAATATGTGCATTTCCTAAAGCATCTTCACCTGCTAGTTGAGCTAAAACACCTGTTGGCATTCCTAAGTCTAAAGCTACTGAAAATAAATGTTTACTTCTTGCGCCACCACCAGTACTGATGACAAGTTTTTCTTTTTTTAAAATTTCACGCATTTTGTCGACCACTGGATACGTAGCCTCTCTTCCTTTATCTATAAAAGAACTGGCCCCAATTTTTACAATGTGCACATAAGGCAGCATTTTAAAAGTTGAAGAACCTTCTCCAATAGCCATTACTTTTTTATCTAGTAAACTCTCACGCATGTATAGCGAGTCGATATGATTATGATGTTTGTTTTCCATTTTAATTCGAAGTTATAATTGTACCCACATGTTCTCCATTTAACGCTTTGGTTAAATTTCCTTTTTCCATTCCGTTTATAATTTGAATCTGTCGTCCGTTTTTAGCACTCGTCATCATTTCAATAACGGATCTTTCAACGACAACATCATCTAAATCTCTTTCCATTAATTCACCAGCAGTGATTTTAGGAATAAATTTTGCATTTTTATCCTTCTTAGGGTCATTCGTATAAAGACCTTTTTCGTCCTTTATATAAATCATATTTTTGGTACCATATGTCTCACTTATTAAATAACACCCTGTATCAGTTCGATATGGAGGTATTTTTCCAATTTCTGGATTTCGTTGCCAATAAGTATAAGGAGGCATTCCAAAAAATATTGCTGCGTTTCGCTCTTTTAGATATAGTGGCAATTGAGAAAACCCACCTGGTTCTATGTAAGGAATTCCATGGTCGGCTAACAAATAGTGAATCATTTTAGCATTTTGAATGCTCACAAAGGTTCCTAAAAGACCAAGGACACCAGTTGGCATTCCCATATCGATACCAACACTATAGGCGTGTCTAGCTCGAGTTCCTGCACCTGTACCAATAATCATTTGATGTTTGGGTAAATTTTCTTTTATCTCTTCTATTAGTGGGAATACCGCTTTTCTCCCTCTGTCCATAAAACTCTGTCCTCCAATTTTTATAACATTAGCCTCTGGTAGGATTTTATTAGATTTATAACGTTCAGTTCCTAATAATAAGTCTGGATCCTCTAAATTAGTGTTGAGCAATTTTTTAGTTAAAAGTTCTATCATATCAAAATATTATATTACTGCTAATTTAAGATTAAAAAATAAGTTCACACTATTAAAAAATAAATAAATTTTAAGGATTTATGATCACATTTAAATAAATGACACCTCTTTTTTATCGTTGTTTTTTTTAAAAAGAGTAGCTACCAGCTCCTCCTCTATTTAATAAAAAAAGTTGCTTTTAAAATCTAGTGGATTTTATTGTGTTTTTAGAGAAAGATTAAGGGGAAATAAAGAAAACCTGATATATTAATTTTTAATACTTATTCTTTGGTTCTTTATTGTAGTTTTTGATTGTTAATTATGTTTAAAAATTCGTTACGTGTAGCACTTTCTGCGAAACAGCCTCCATATTCTAAAGTTGTAGTAAAGCTACTTTGATCCTTTATTCCTCTTGAGGAAACACAAAGGTGTTTTGCTGTCACCGAAACAATAACATCTTTTGTTTCTAAGATCTCTTGTAAATCATCAAGAATTTGAAGGACTAACCGTTCTTGAACTTGTGGCCTACGTGCATAATAATCTACTAAACGATTGATTTTTGATAAGCCAATTACTTTATTTTTTGGAACATATGCCACGTTAGCAAAGCCCACTATTGGTAGGAAATGATGTTCGCAGGCAGAATCTATATTGATATTTTGCTCAATCAACATTTTCTTGTAACGATACTTGTTTTCGAAAGTTGATATTTTTGGTTTATTGTTGGGATTTAATCCATAAAACAACTCTTTTACATACATTTTGGCAACACGATAAGGTGTACCAGATAGACTATCATCCGTTAAGTCTAATCCCATTTCTTCCATTATCATTTCAAAATAATGTTGAATGTTTTTAATTTTTTCGTCATCAGATTTTTCAAAAGCATTTGCACGTAAAGGTGTTTTTATGCTCGTTGAATGGTGTTGATCACCTGTAATTTCATAGCTTTCTTTTTTATTCATTTGTACAACATGTTTTTGTGTTACACTTACAGTGGCTTCTATTATATAAATGCAAGAATACTAGTGATGTAACGGGAATATATATACTACTTTCGTTGATGTTAAATAAACCTATTTTTTCATTTATAATTATAATAAATAAGGCAAAGAAACTTATCCATAAAGCTGGTTTTATCCATTTTAATGAAGTGTTTGTTGTTGTTTTGTGAACAGCAAAAAACGAAATCACCAAAAATATATAGTCCAAAGAACCCCACCATGCTGGAGTATTGCTACAAGATATTACGGAGCAACTTTGTGTTATAAATAGTATTGGAGTTGCTAGGCAATGAATGAGACAAAGTGTACTTGCAATAACACCTATTGCGTCTGATTTCTGGTTTATTACGATCATTAATATTTTATTTATTACAACTGAGTTGCAAAGATATAAATCGTAACAACTAATGCAACTAAGTTGCATTATTTTTTATATTTTAAACTTAATGTGTGTATATTTGTTTTGTAGTTTTTATGTGAGATTTGATATGGGGGTTTTAAGAAAAACAAAATCGGTAAAAATAGTTTTAAATGAGTTTGCTCAAAACTCAAGTGCAACTTCGGTTATTACGTTAATTGACCGTCTTAAATCTTTAATGAACAAAACTACTGTATATCGTATTTTAGAGAAGCTTGAAGATGATGGTATTTTACACTCATTTTTGGCTAAAGATGGTTTAAAATGGTATGCAAAATGTCGTGGTTGTTCATCCACGACTCATCACGATGTTCACCCTCATTTTCAATGCCTAGAATGTGGAAAAGTAGATTGTTTAAAAACGAATTTTATTATCCCCGAAATAGCCAATCGTAAGGTAGAAGTATCACAGGTATTACTCCAAGGAAAATGTGAAGAGTGTTATTCAATCGTTTCTTGATTTTTATTATGTAGTCTCATGCTGTTCGAATTACCACTTGACTCCTAATTATCGCCCCCAGCTGATAGTACTTCATTTCATTTTTTTGAGAATTTTTTATGAATGAATTTTTTCTAAAAAAAAGTTGTTAATTTTTTAAAAGTTTTATTGAATCTACCGAACCTGATAACAGGGTGATTTTTGCAAAGTATAAACCTGGTTTTAGGTCATTACTATCAATAGTGGCTGCATTACTATTGGGAGATAAAGTCATGATTTTTTTTCCAACAAGATTGTACAATTTCACTGATGAAATGATTTGATTATTTGTTGTAATGTTCCAATTCGAGTTTGTAGGATTTGGATATACTTCAAAATTTGAGGTGTTTATATTATTGACATTCAAATTATTCTGACTTGTAAAAAAAATATTATCAATAAAAATGGTACCTACTCCACCAGCATCAACAAAGTTATATTGGAATAAATCTTTAAGATTTACACCTCGAGAACTAAAATATGACAATGGAATATAAACACTTGTCCAGGTATTTTTGATTATTTGTTCATTTCCACCCACACCCAATTTATATTGTTTGTCATTGGTTGATGGATTTTCCGAGTTAATACGCAAAGCAAATTTTGTTGCATCGTTTGTCCAATAATTAAAATGAACATACGTTTCTTCAGAAGCGTCTGTATTTTTGAAACCAGCTCCGTAATAGCCTAAGTCTATTTCCAATGCTTTGTTCCCTTTTTTTTCAATATCTATTTCTTTGAATGATTCAGAAAAATTATATTTGTATTCTATATTTGTATACGTTTCACCATAAATACCTTTCACTCTTTCGGCAGGAATTGAAGGAATTGGAGCATCTTCAGTAGGTTTTGGTCTGGGGGCTATATTCGTTGCTCCTTGAATATCATCAATAAGATAAACATCTGTTTTAAAGCTTTGAAAATCTGGAAAAATTATAAGATTACGATAGTTTCTAAATCCTGAACCAAAATTTGCAGTAATAGTTTGCCAATTTGTTCCTGTTGTAGTAAATCTCACTTCTACACCAAAAGGAGTACTTCCTCCAGAAAATTTCAACATATGTTTTCCGCTACCAGTCCCATTTAAAGGTTTTATTCTAAAAGTAATTGTATTGTTATTGTTATCTGATAAGTCAACGTATTGGTCTAAATCAATAGTTTGAGCAGATCCGAACTCTGCATAATTATAACTTGTAAGTTGACCAACTTTATTTGCTGCATCTTCTGGATCTGATGTCAAGCTAAAATTACAATCAAAACAAGTAAAGTAGTATGCTGGGTCTGTAGATTCATCAAAGTTAATCGGTAGGGATTGAGCAAAACCAAGAAAATTATAGATTAAAAAGAAATACGTAATTTTTTTCATTGTAGTTAAATTATTTAAAAGCCAAATTAATAATTCATATTAAATAATTAATAATATTAAACCATACATCTGTGCAACAATATTGCTAAATTATTGTACTCGAATTTGTATAAACCAAACATTTCCCATATAATTAATTTTAAGAATATTTTTTACAATAATTCTATTGGAATATTAGTTTCTTTTTTTGTGAAATTAAGATTCTCTAATATTCAGTTTAAAATAGAAATTTAAAAAAAATGTAAATAACTAGAGATCAATAGGACATCTAAATTAACAAGTCAAAAATTTCACTTAACTTAGAGGAAAAATACACTTAAAGTTCATGTCCTTTATACTTCATATTTATGAGAAAATTTAAATACTTTGCAGCTTTTATTGTTCCTATTCTAGGAATTATTACATTCAACACTTCAGGTGTCTATGCTTTTGCAGGATTGTTTTTCTTATATGTTTTTGTTCCTGTTTTAGAACAATTTCTTCCAAAAAACACCTATAATTTAAATGAAGTTGAAAAAGATTTAGCAAAAAAAGATGTTTTTTTTGATTTAGTACTCTATCTATCTGTCCCTCTTCACCTTTTTGTGATATCACAGTTTTTAATTACTGTTTCGGATAGAGCATTGCCGTTATCAGATCTGATAGCGTGTATTTTAATGATGGGAACTATTCTTGGTGTAAATGGAATTAATATTGGTCATGAATTAGGACATAAAACAGATGATTTAGTAAAAAAAGTTTTAGCTCATACACTGCTATTAACTGCGCTTCAAAATCACTTTATTCCTTATCATAATGGTGGTCATCATAGAGATATAGGTACGCCAGAAGATTTTACCTCTGCAAAAGAAGGAGATATTTTCTATTTTTTCGCGCTACGTTCACAAATAGGAGGTTATTTTAAAACATGGAAATTAGAAGCACAACGTTTAAAAGCTGATGGAAAATCCCCATTATTCAACCCTATGATTTTGTATACACTGCTTCCAATATTTTTTCTTTTTAGTATTTACCATTTTTTTGGTCTATACATATCGATCTTTTATTTTATTTCATGTGTTCATGGTATATCTATCTTGGAAGCTCAAAATTATTTCGCTCATTATGGATTGCGAAGAAAAATTCAAGAAAATGGTAGATATGAACGTGTAAAACCAAAGCATTCATGGAATTCTGACCATATGATAGGAAGAGTCCTGCTATTTGAGCTCACAAGACATTCTGATCATCATCACATGGGAGCAAAACCATATCATTTGTTAGAATCAAAAGAACACAGTCCTAATTTACCCTATGGTTATCCTGCGATGCTTGCACTGTCTTATTTTCCTTTTTTGTTTAGGCCGATAATGAAAAAACAATTGGCACTTTATGAAAATAAATAGTATTTCTAAAAAAAATCAAAATATTAATTTAATATTAACTGATGAAATCTCCACAAAGTTTCACTTTTAGTTTTACTGCTCCTGGCAAATATGCTAAAGGAGTGGATTCTTTCATTAAAACATCGATACTCGATGCTAATGCGCCTTTTTGAAGTAAGTTAGTGGTTACTTTTTCCAACAAGTTTTTTAGCTCATTTTTTTCATTTTTTTGTATTGTATTTATTACAATTTCTTCTTCACTACTTATTTGAGCAATACAAGCTCCAAAAGCATTTGCAACTTCCATATGTTCTGGGAACACTACTTTAGAAGCACCTGCTATTTTTTGAGGTAATAAAAAGGCACCACCACCACAAGCAATTACAGGAATATCTTTTCCATCTGTTTTTAATGTGTCTACTAATTTTTCAATTGCTATTTGTATCGTTTCTTTTACCTTTTGTAAAATACGTTCATAGGGTAAATTCATTACTTTAGAGATTTCTTTTTTTAAAATCTCAGAACGGGAAGCTCCTGTTATGTGCAGTTGCTCTTCAGCAATAAAAACATCTGAAATTGTTAAAACATTTCCTCCAAAAGCAATTCCTTTTTCTTTTAGTTGATATCCTACTGAATCCGGTCCTAATTGACAATATTCTTTTTGAATTCGAATAGTTGTTCCACCTCCAATACCCACAGCTACAACATCTGGCATTCTAAAATTTGTTCTTACCCCTCCTATTTGAGCAGATTGGGTACTTTCTCTAGGAAAATAATTTACTAATACACCACCATCAGAAGTTGTTCCACCGACATCAATCACAATATTTGGGGTTATAATCTATAAAATTATTACCCTTACTTTTTTCTTTTTTAAACGTGTATTGTTCAGTTTTTCAACCAAACCATTCGCAAGCTCTAACGGAATCGCTACAAATGCACAATCTGGTTTCAATTCAATAGTACCTAATTGATCTTTAGAGAGACCTCCTTTTTTAAAAAATAATCCTGCAATATCTCCCTTTGATATTTTATCTTTTCGTCCTCCAGAAATAAATAAAGTTTCCCAATATTGTGGTTTGTAATGTGCTTTTTTCGAGATATTGATGCCCTTACTAACTTTAATAAATTCCGGCAAACGCTCATTTTCCCATTTTAAAATATACGCTGTACCTTTTTCATTTACTCTGGCTGTTCTTCCATTCCTATGAATAAACTCCTCTTCATGATTAGGCAATTCATAATGAATAATATACTTCATTTCAACGATATCTATACCTCTCGCAGCTAAATCTGTGGCTATTAACAATTGACAAGTTCCATTTCTAAATTTAATTAAAGCACGTTCTCTGTCTTTTTGTTCCATTCCTCCAGAAAAGCAAGCGTGACTAATTTTATTTCGTTCTAAAAAGGTACTTAATTGAGTAATACTATCTTTTAAATTACAAAAGATGATCCCTGGCTCGTTTCCTATGTGTTGAATTAATTCTAACACTGTTTTTAGTTTACTTTTTGTAGGAGAAACGACTGTTTTAAAAGTAAGTTGAGAGGTTCTCTTTCCTTTCAAATAATTGATGATTCTTGGCTCTTTTAGCTGTACAAAATCAGGTATTTCAACTCCTTGCGTAGCAGATGTTAAGATGCGTTTATTTAACATTGGTAGTTGATTGATAATGCCACGCATTTCATATTCAAATCCTACTTCCAAAGACTTGTCAAATTCGTCTAAAATCAAAGTTTTAATATGATCTTTAGAAAAACGATTATTACTAAAGTGGTCTGCAATTCTACCCGGTGTTCCAATTAAAATAGCAGGAATGTGTTTTAATTCGATCTTATCTTTAGACATTGGTCTACCTCCATATACTGCATTGACTTTATATCCAGACCCCATAGAACGAATGACTTGTTCTATTTGTATGGCCAATTCTCTAGATGGAACTAATATCAATGCTTGTATATTTTTAGATTCAGGATCTAACGACTTTAACAATGGTAAAGAAAAAGCCAATGTCTTTCCAGTTCCTGTTGGTGATAACAAGATGGTATTGTTGTTTTTTTCAATAACAGAGGTCGCTTCTTCCTGCATCGGATTCAAAGCTTCTATCTGAAGCTTTTCTAAAATATCCTCTTGGGTTTTAATGCTATTTGCCATATTAATTATTTCTTTTTTTCTTTTTAGAGACTAAAACCTTGTTGTCAGATTTGGCTGTCTGTGCTAAGTAATTAGAGAGAATTTTGTCTACTAATTCTTCTTTTGTTAAGTGATGAAAGATTGTTTTTATCTGTGCTTTAAAATCTTCTGATATTTCCCGATTTGGCTTGGTTTTAAATATTTTTTTTGCCCATAATAAACCATTGTTTTCCTTAATACTTTTGGCATCAGCTTTTTTATATTCCTTGAATACTAGTCCTAAATCTTCTTCAAACTCAGGAATCTCCTCCAACTCTTCCTTTTGTATAATACTTATAGACAGTCCTGTTTTCCCTGCTCTAGCTGTACGTCCACTTCGATGCACATAGGTGTCATATCTGTCTGGTAAGTGGTAATTAACGACATAAGAAATTTCTTTTACATCTATTCCACGAGCAGCTAAATCTGTGGCAACTAAAATATCGATATGTCCCTCTCTAAATTGCCCCATAATACGATCTCTAATCCCTTGGGTAAGACTTCCATGTATAGCTCCTGAAGAAAATTTATTGATAGCTAAATTTTTTGCTAATTTATTAACAGCAGCTTTGGTTTTACAGAATATAATACCTCTTTCACCTTCTTTAGAAGTTAAGAAATGTAGTAAAACATTTAATTTTTCTATGGGTTCAACGACCACATATTGATGTTCGATTCCCTCATGTCCACTAGTTTCCATATCTGCTTCAATATGAACAACATGTTTAGACATGTAGTTTTGAACTAATTGTTTAATAGTACCTGGCATGGTCGCTGTAAACAATAGTGTTCTTCTAGATTTCGGAATTTCTTTGATAATTTCATCAACCTCCTCTTTTAAAGCATTAACCATTTCATCTGCTTCATCTAATATAAAATATTTAATGTCTTTAATATTGATGGCATCACGTTTCACTAGGTCTATTAAACGTCCAGGTGTTGCAACCACTATATGGGTAGTTTCTTTTAAACGTTCTATTTGGGGTTTTATAGGAACTCCTCCACATATAGATGTAATTGTTGTTTGTTGACTTTCTGAAGAAAATGAGACTAAATTAGTATATATCTGTTGCCCTAATTCTCTTGTAGGGGCTAGTATTAAAGCCTGAATTTTAGTGCTTTTAGCGTCTATTAATTGTAATAAAGGCAATCCAAAAGCCGCGGTTTTTCCGGTTCCGGTTTTTGCTAAAACAACAACATCTTTTGTATTGTTCAAAATTAAAGGGATGGACTTTTCTTGAACTTTTGTAGGAATAGTAATTTGTATTTCGGATAACCTCTCTACTAATTCAGCAAGGATTCCTAACTCTAAAAATGTTTTTGACATCAAATAAATATTTTTACAAAGATACTGATAAGGTTCTTGTATAATGGATAAAATAACGACTCATGAATATTAAATTTACTATTTTATTGTGCTATTTTATTTGGATTTTAATTTCACAAGCATAAAAAAAGCTTCAATAGTATACCCATTGAAGCCTTTTATACTATGTATTATATACTATGTAAGCATTCCTCCGTCTACAGACAAGGTTTGCCCTGTAATATAAGCACTCATATCAGAACCTAAAAAGACACATGCATTTGCAATATCGATGGGCTGACCTCCTCTTTTTAGAGGAATTCCATCTCTCCAACTTTGAACGGTAGCTTCATCTAATTTCGCAGTCATTTCAGTTTCTATAAATCCAGGAGCCACTACATTACTTCTAATGTTTCTCGAGCCCAATTCTAGAGCCACAGATTTTGAAAATCCTACAATACCTGCTTTTGATGCAGCATAATTACTTTGCCCTGCATTTCCTTTTAAACCAACTACAGAACTCATATTTATGATAGAACCGTTTCGTTGTTTCATCATCGGACGAATCACTGCTTTTGTTAAATTAAATACAGACTTTAAGTTTACTTCTATTACTTTATCAAAATCATCTTCAGAAATACGCATTAACAAATTATCTTTTGTTATACCTGCATTATTTACTAAAATATCAATAGCACCAAATTCTTTTAAAACTTCTTTAGCTAATTCTTGAGCAGCATCAAAATTTGCTGCATTTGATTGATATCCTTTGGCTTTTACACCGATATCTGACAATTCTTTTTCCAAGGCTGTTGCTGCATCTACAGAAGAGCTATAGGTAAAAGCAATATTAGCTCCCTGTTTAGCAAATTCAACAGCAATTCCACGTCCAATACCTCTTGTAGCACCAGTGATAATTGCTAATTTATTTTCTAATAATTTCATATTATCTAGTTGTTTTTTAACGCGGCAAATATAGTAAAATAAAAAAACTCGTAAAGCATATTTACCTTACGAGTTTATATTATAAAAAAATCTAATGGTATGTCATACCAAAAGCTTTTATTTTAAGACCTCTGCAATCATTTCTCCTATTTTAGCGGGAGAACTCACAACGTGAATTCCATTTTCAGCTAAAATCTTCATTTTCGCTTGTGCTGTGTCATCTGCTCCACCAACAATAGCCCCTGCATGCCCCATAGTTCTTCCTGCAGGTGCAGTTTGACCCGCAATAAATCCAACAACTGGTTTTCTATTTCCATCAGTCTTGATCCATTTTGCAGCTTCTGCTTCTAAATTTCCACCAATTTCACCAATCATCACAATGGCTTCAGTTTCAGGATCATTCATTAATAGTTCTACAGCTTCTTTTGTGGTAGTACCTATGATAGGATCTCCTCCAATACCAATCGCAGTAGTAATTCCATATCCTTGTTTTACCACCTGATCAGCAGCTTCATAGGTTAATGTTCCTGATTTAGAAACAATTCCAACTTTTCCTTTTTTAAAGATAAACCCTGGCATAATACCAACTTTAGCTTCATCTGGAGTTATTACCCCTGGACAGTTAGGGCCTACTAATCTACAACCTTTAGTATCGATATATGCTTTTACTTTTACCATGTCAGCCGTAGGAATTCCTTCTGTAATACAGATAATTACTTTAATTCCTGCATCAGCAGACTCCATAATGGCATCAGCAGCAAAGGCAGGCGGCACAAAAATAATTGATGTATCTGCTCCTACTTTTTCTACAGATTCTAAAACTGTATTAAATACAGGCTTACCAAGATGTTCTTGTCCTCCTTTTCCTGGAGTTACTCCTCCAACAACATTAGTTCCGTAATCAATCATTTGACCGGCATGAAAAGTACCTTCACTACCCGTAAAACCCTGAACGATAATTTTTGAATTTTTATTAACTAAAACACTCATTGATTTGCTATTTGATTTATGAAACAAAAATAGTTTATTGGTTGTTTTAAAAAAAGAATTTTAAGAATTCTTTCTATCTTTTAAAAAACGTTTTATTTCTGCCATTTCTTTTAATTTTTCTCTTGACTCCGAAATTGGTGTTCCAAAATAACTTTTTCCTCCAGCAACAGATTTTGTAACTCCTGTTTGCCCAAGAATTACAGCTCCTTTTCCTATTGTAATTCCGCTATTAGTACCTACTTGTCCCCAAATAGTTACTTCATCTTCGATTACAACACAACCCGCGATACCTGTTTGAGAGGCAATCAAACATTTTTCACCAATAATGGTATCATGTCCAACATGAACTTGATTGTCAATTTTTGTTCCTTTTCCAATGGTAGTATCTCCAGTAACACCTCTATCAATTGTACAGGAGGCACCCAACTCAACATTATTTTTTAATACAACTCTCCCGCCTGATATGAGTTTATCAAATCCATCTGACCTATTTTTGTAATAAAAAGCATCTGCTCCTATGACAGTATTTGCATGAATTGTTACATGATCTCCAATAATCGAATTGTCATAGATCGTAACATTAGGATGAATGACACAGTTTTTACCAATTCTGACATTATTCCCAATAAAAACATTTGGCTGAACAATTGTGTCTTTACCAATCATGGAAGATTTTGAAATTGGCTCTTCAGAGGAAATAAAAGGATTAAAATAGGTTGTTATTTTATTAAAATCGCGAAAAGGATCTTCAGAAATTAATAACGATTTTCCAACAGGACAAGCTACTTTTTTATTGATTAAAATAGTAGTTGCTAACGAGTTTAAGGCTTTTTCATAGTATTTTGGGTGATCTACAAAAACAATATCTCCTTTTTCAACAACGTGTATCTCATTGATTCCTAAAACTTCAAAATTAGGATCACCTACATATTCTACTTCTAGTAGAGATGCTATTTTCTTAAGTGATAGAGCTTCTTTAAACTTCATGAATCTTATTTTTTACTACCATAGATTATTACTCTTGCAAAAAGGGAATGTAGCATCGTAATTTTTGAAAAGAAAACATCTAAATTAAATCCTAGCTTATTGATCCAATTATCATACTTTTTATCTCCAAATATTTTTAAAGAAATAAAACCAAATAAAACAGAAAAAAAATCAAAAAAATAATGGTCAAATGTGAATTTTTCTCTGATAATTTTAAAATCAGAAGACACCAAAGCATGCTCATCTGGTGTTCTTTCTTTTGGATTCATTCTTCTATATATCTTATATAGTGGGTTCATGTTTAATGGCTCTAGAAAGATAATTTTACCTCCAGGTTTTAAAACTCTGTGAATATGATGTATCGTGTTATTAATATCTAGATGGTGTAAAATCGCTCCACCAAAAACAATATCAAAAGAGCCGTTTTCAAAAGTAAGGTTATTTACATCCATTAAATGGTGATTAATTTCAAAATCTTTTTTGGAGGCGAGTTGTTTTCCTTTTTCTAATTCTTTTTCAGAAATGTTAATACAAGTTAAACTTTTTGGGGATGTATTTTCATTAAACCAAGCGGCCCAACTATAAGATCCAATCTCCAAAACTTTTTTATTATTAAAGTCTTTTAAAAGTTTATCTAATATTTTTTTTTCTCTCTTATAGGAATAATAAAAAGCATGTCTTCTTAACTTTTTAATTTTGCTTCTTTCTAATTTTCCTTCATTCCAATATTCTTTCTCTGTTTCATTAATTTTTTTTAATTCTTTTTTCATTTTTCTTTTTTTTCATTTTTTTTTCAATTTTTTTATTCTTTCATCCTTTCTTGATAAGTTCCTTTTGTAGTTTCAACTTTAATTTTATCTCCTTCATTAATAAACAAAGGAACATTCACAATTGCACCACTTTCTACAGTTGCAGGTTTTGTTGCATTTGTAGCCGTATTCCCTTTTACCCCTGGCTCTGTATGGGTAACTTCTAATATAACACTAGCAGGTAGATCTACTGACAATGGCATGTCATCTTCTGAATTGATTACAATTGTTACGGTCTCCCCTTCTTTCATTAATTGTGGAGCGTCTAATGTGTTTTTTTGTAATTGAATTTGAGTATAATCCTTTTCATTCATAAAATGATAGGTATCTCCCTCATTATAAAGATATTGAAATTTATGCGTTTCCACACGAATATCTTCAATTTTTCTTCCTGCTGGAAAAGTATTGTCTACTACTTTACCATTTGTAACACTTTTTAGTTTTGTTCTGACAAAAGCGGGGCCTTTACCTGGTTTTACGTGTAAAAACTCAATTATTTTGTAGATGTCATTATTATACTTAATACACAATCCGTTTCTAATATCTGATGTTGTTGCCATTTTATTTATGAGTTAGCTTTATAATATCCTTTCATAATTCCCCTGTGCGAATCTTTGATGAATTGAATGATTTCATCACGTTCAGGAGTTGCCTCCATTTCAGCTTCAATAATATTGATAGCTTGGGTATTGTTGTAATTTTTTTGAAATAATATTCTGTATATGTCTTGAATTTCTCTAATTTTTTCTGTGGTGAAACCTCTTCTTCTGAGGCCTACAGAATTTATGCCCACATAAGATAAGGGTTCTCTAGCTGATTTTACATAAGGAGGAACGTCCTTTCTAACGAGAGAGCCTCCGGTAACAAATGCATGATTACCGACAGATGCAAATTGGTGAACAGCTACCATACCTGCTATAACAACATTACTTCCAATAGTAACATGACCTGCTAAAGTAGTGTTATTAGAGAATATACAATTATCACCAACAAAACAGTCGTGCGCAATATGACAATAAGCCATAATTAAACAATTGTTTCCAATTTTAGTGATCATTCTATCTGAAGTTCCTCTGTTAATGGTAACACATTCTCTAATAGTTACGTTATCCCCTATTTTAACGGTAGTTTCTTCATCATTAAACTTTAAATCTTGTGGAATTGCAGAAATCACCGAACCTGGAAAAATTCTACAATTCTTACCAATTCTTGCGCCTTCCATAATGGTTACATTAGAACCAATCCAAGTTCCTGAACCTATAGTTACATTGTTATGAATAGTTGTAAAAGGTTCTATAACAACATTTCTAGCTATTTTAGCTTGAGGATGCACATAGGCTAATGGTTGATTCATAATTATTTAATTTTAGATATTTGTGCCATTAATTCTGCTTCAGCAACTAGTTTACCGTTGGCATATGCGTATGCTTGCATATGACAAATTCCACGTCTAATTGGAGTAATTAATTCGCACTTAAAAATGACAGTATCTCCAGGCAATACTTTTTGTTTGAACTTTACATTGTCCATCTTCATAAAATAAGTCAGATAGTTTTCTGGATCTGGAACGGTACTTAAAACCAAAATACCTCCACACTGTGCCATGGATTCTACTTGAAGTACTCCTGGCATTACTGGTGTTCCAGGGAAGTGGCCGACGAAAAAGTTCTCATTCATGGTCACATTTTTCATTCCAACCACGTGCTTACTTGAAAGCTCCAAGATTCTATCTATTAACAAAAATGGAGGTCTATGAGGTAGCACATCCATAATTTGATGAATATCCATTAATGGAACGGCATCTAAATCGTATTTTGGAACATTATTTCTTTTTTCTAATTTGATGATTTTTGCTAATTTTTTTGCAAACTGCGTATTAATTAGGTGTCCGGGTTTATTTGCAATTACCTTTCCTTTAATTCTTATACCTACCAGAGCTAAATCACCAATCACATCTAATAATTTGTGCCTAGCAGCTTCATTAGCCCAATGTAATGTTAGATTGTCTAAAATTCCATTTGGTTTAACTGTGATATCATCTTTATTAAACGCTTTTTTTAATTTTTCCATTGTTGGCTCAGACAATTCTTTGTCTACATAAACAATGGCGTTATTTAAATCTCCGCCTTTGATTAAATTATTTTCTAAAAGTGTTTCAATTTCATGGAGGAAACTAAAAGTTCTTGCTGCAGCTATTTCTTCTTTAAAATCTGAAATCTTACTTAGGTTGGCATTTTGTGTCCCTAGTATTTTAGTACCAAAATCAACCATAGTAGTAATCTGATATTCATCCGCAGGCATTAAAATAATTTCACTACCAGTCGCTTCATCTTTATAAGAGATTACTTCTTTAACGATGTATTCCTTTATTTCAGCATCTTGTTCTTTAATTCCTGCTTTTTCCAGGGCTTCTACAAAATACTTTGAAGAACCATCCATAATAGGTGGTTCTGAAGAATCTATTTCTATTAATAAGTTATCAATATCTAATCCTACAGCAGCTGCTAAAATATGTTCGGAAGTTTGTATTTGAACTCCATTTTTCTCGAGGTTTGTCCCTCTTTGTGTGTTGATTACATATTCTGCCTTTGCAGCGATTACCGGACACCCCTGTAGATCTACTCTACAAAAGGCAAATCCATGCCCTACAGGTGCAGGTTTAATAGTCATGTTAACGTTACTACCAGTGTGAATTCCTACACCGGATAAACTAATTTCTCTTTCAATTGTTTTTTGTCTTTTACTCATTTCCTGGGGATTTTGTAGTACTTAACTCTTTTTCTAAATTATCAATTTTTGATACTATTGCTGGTAAATTTTTAAAATGTATGTAGCTTTTATTGAACTTTGTAAAAGCGAATGCAGGGGTTCCTTGAACTGTAATGTTACTTTTCAAACTTTTCGTAATCCCAGATTGTGCCTGAACTTTTATATTATCTCCTAAAGTAAGATGACCTGAAATTCCTACTTGACCTCCAATCATAGAGTTTTTTCCAATTTTAGTCGAACCTGCAATACCTGTTTGCGCTGCTATAACCGTATTTTTTCCAATTTCAACATTGTGCGCTACCTGTATTTGATTGTCTAGTTTAACCCCTTTTCTTATGATTGTTGAACCCATGGTTGCTCTATCAATAGTACACGAAGATCCAATATCTACGTGATCTTCTATAATTACATTACCAATTTGTGGTATTGCAGTGTACTCTCCATTTTCATTTGGTGAAAATCCAAATCCATCAGATCCAATGGTCGTTCCCGAATGAATTTTACAATGACTTCCAATGATGGTTTCTGAGTATATTTTCACTCCTGAAAATACAGTACAATTATCTCCTATGCTGGAGTTATCTCCAATGTAAGAGTTTGGATAAATCTTAACATTTTGACCTATGATCACATTTTTACCAATATATACAAATGCTCCAATATATTCATTTTCACCAATCTTTGCCGATTCTGAAATAAAATGTGGAGATTCCCTTCCTACTTTATTGTTTTTTACCTCATTATAAAACGCTAATATTTTTCCAAAAGCTTTGTGTGCATTATCAACTTTAATTAGAGTTGTAGTAGGTTTTTTCTCGAGGTTGAAATCCCTATCAACAATGATTATGGATGCGTTTGTCGTGTTTGAATATGAGTTGTATTTTGGGTTTGAAAGAAACGTTAAAGAACCTTTTTCACCTTCTTCAATCTTGGATATTTTAGAAACTTTCTCTTCAGGGTTCCCTGCAATATCTCCTTCTAATATATCTGCTATTTGTTGTGCTGTGAATTCCATGTAATTGCAAAAATATAAAATTTATAGTGATTTGGCTAATCTCATACTACTTTGGATAACAAATAAAGTGTTTTACGACAGGATTTGTTAAGGCTTGAAGGTTTAATTGATCTGAAGCTTCAGCAATATCTTTTAGTTGTCCCTTTTTATTTAGAATATAAATCGGGTTTTCTTGATGATAAGCTTGATTTTTAATACTATTCTGAAAAGTAAAAAAAGAAGCCTCTCTTGTAGAAAACTGATATTCTTTACAAACGATGTTCATTTTTTTATCAAGTTCCGCTTTGTCAAATTTATTTTTTTGAATTTCAATTCGAAGTAATTTTCTGTTAATAATCATTTTTGAGAGTGTGGACAATACTTTGTCATCATGGTTTGCCCATTCTTTAATAGCTGATAATATATCATAATCATCTAATTTTGAAAACATCTCTAATGTTTCATTATCAAAATTCGCTTCTGATATTTTATTATTTAAAAAATATTTTAAAGCAGTACTTGCATACAAAAGTACTCCATCTTCAGCCAATTCTTTTGCTCTTTTTAAGACAAAAACTAACATATTTTCAGCGACCAAACCTGTCTTATGAAGATATACTTGCCAATACATTAATCTTCTGGCTATTAAGAATTTTTCTACAGAATAGATTCCTTTTTCTTCAATAACTAGGCCATCATCTTTAACATTCATCATGGCGATTAGTCTGTCTGATGAAATATTTCCTTCTGTAACACCCGTATAAAAACTATCTCTTTTTAAATAATCCAATCGATCAATATCTAATTGACTCGAAATTAACTGACACAAAAATTTACGAGGATAATTTCCTTCAAATATTTTGATTGCTAATGTTAACTTTTCATCAAATTCAATATTTAACTTTTTCATGAATTTTAAAGAAATTTCTTCATGAGAAATCCCATGAACAATACTATGTTCTAGCGCATGAGAAAATGCACCATGACCAATGTCATGTAATAATATTGCAATATAAAGAGCGTTTTCTTCCTCATCTGAAATAGCTACTTGCTTGAACCTTAATACTCTGACCGCTTTTTGCATCAAATGAATACAACCTATCGCATGATGAAATCGTGTATGATTTGCACCTGGATATACCAAGTTGGTAAACCCCATTTGTGTTATTCTTCTTAAGCGTTGAAAATAAGGGTGTTCTATGATGTCAAAAATTAACGTATTTGGTATTTGTATGAAGCCATAAATAGGATCATTAAGAATTTTTAATTTATTCGGTTTTTTTTTATTCAAAAGAATTTTTTTATCATTCTACCGCAAAATACAACCATTAATTTTTTTTAGCAATAATTTATTATTTTTAAAATGGAAAAAGAATAACAAATCCTTATTTTTAACGTTAGATTAATAACTAAAAAAGGATTAAATGAGAAGTATTAAAATCTTATGGATCGATGACGAGATAGAATTATTAAAACCTCATATACTTTTTCTTGAAAGAAAAAACTATAAAGTTACTCCTTGTACAAATGGAACGGATGCAATTGACTTACTTGATTCTGAACGGTTTGATATTGTTTTTTTAGATGAAAATATGCCAGGGATTACCGGACTTGAGACACTTAACGAAATAAAGCAAAAACAGGCGAATTTACCAGTAGTTATGATTACCAAGAGTGAGGAAGAATCGATCATGGACCAGGCCATTGGTTCTAAAATTGTGGATTACTTAATTAAACCCGTAAATCCCAGTCAGATTTTATTAAGCTTAAAGAAGAATTTAGAGAATTCACGTTTGGTTTCTGAGAAAACAACCTCAAATTATCAGCAAGAGTTTCGTAAAATTTCTATGGATTTGGCAATGGTAAATTCTCATGAAGACTGGATAGACCTTTATAAGAAATTGGTTCATTGGGAATTAGAACTCGAAAACATTACTGATCCAGGAATGTTGGGGATTTTAGAAAGTCAAAAGCAGGAAGCTAATTCACATTTTTTTAAGTTTATTAAAAAAAATTACGAAAATCTTTTTATGGGTAATGATAGCCCAACCTTTTCTCATACGTTATTTAAAAATTATGTAGTTCCAGAGCTAAGCAAAGAACAAGGAGTTTCTTGGATTATCATTGATAATTTACGCTATGATCAATACAAAATACTAGAACCATTTATCAATGATCATTATGAGAAAGAATTAGAACATGCTTACTTTTCTATTTTGCCAACTGCAACTCAGTATGCAAGAAATGCTATTTTTTCGGGATTGATGCCATCAGAAATGGAAAAACGGTATCCTAATTTTTGGAAGAATGACACCGACAGTGGGGGAATGAATATGTACGAAAATGATTTTTTATCCGCACAAATCAATCGGTTAGGTTTAAATATCAAGCATGAATATTATAAAATTACAAACCTAAAAAACGGAAAAGACCTAGCTGAAAATTATAACAATACCAAACAAAACGACTTGACAGCCATTGTATATAATTTTGTTGATATGTTGTCTCACTCTAAAACAGAAATGGAAGTGATCAAAGAATTGGCCGGTGATGACAAAGCCTATAGAAGTCTAACATTAAGTTGGTTTAAAAATTCTCCGTTATTAGAAATCATTCAAAAAGCAAAAAAATTAGGGCAAAAATTAATCATTACGACCGATCATGGAACAATTAATTGCAAGCACCCAACAAAAGTAATTGGTGACAAAAACATCAGTTCAAACCTTCGCTACAAAACAGGTAGGAGTCTCTCTTATCAAGATAAAGATGTATACGCAGTAAGGAACCCAAAAGATATTTTTTTGCCAACTATTGCAATGAATAGTGCCTTTATATTTGCAAAAGAAGATTTATTTTTTACCTATCCAAACAATTACAATCACTTTGTAAATTATTATAAAAACTCATATCAGCATGGTGGAATTTCTTTAGAAGAAATGATCATTCCTATAGCCGTATATAGTCCCAAATAAATAATCTATTTAAAGGTTAATAATTTTTAAAAATATTAAAAATAAACATCACAAGTTTCATGAACTAGATACGTTTCTTATGTTTGCAATATGAACAAAAATTATACTTTAGAAGATCTTCCTCATATTGCTTCTGAAATTATTTCATCGGTAACAAATAAAAAGTTGCTTTTTTATGGACAAATGGGGGTTGGTAAGACAACTCTTATCAAAGAAATTTGTAATCAACTTGGTGTTTTAGATTCCATCTCCTCTCCTACTTTTTCGTTGGTAAATGAATACAACACCTCAAATAAATCAAAAGTATTTCATTTTGATTTTTACAGAATAGAAAATGAAGAAGAAGCTTTAGATATTGGTATTGAAGAATACTTTGACACCAGCCATTGGTGTTTTGTCGAATGGCCAGAAAATATAGAAAATTTACTACCTTTAGATGTTGTTCAAATACATTTATCTATTTTAGATGTTGGACAACGTACTATTCAAATTAAATAAATAAATTATGAGTTCATTTTCTCCTTTTAGTAAAGAAGAGTTATTTCCTCAAGAAGAAATGTTGGAAATAAGAAAACAAAAAGGAGAACTATTTATAGGGCTCCCTAAAGAATCCTATTTAGGTGAAAAACGTGTTTGCTTAACACCAGATGCCGTTGCTGCACTTTGTTCACATGGGCACAGGATCGTTATAGAAACAGGTGCTGGTGATCACGCAAATTACTCCGATCGATCCTACTCTGAAGCAGGTGCTAAAATATCTTCTGATGTAGAAGAAGCTTTTAAGTGTTCAATTGTCTTAAAAGTTGCTCCACCTACTGAAAAAGAAATTGAATATATGAACCCAAAAACAATTTTAATTTCTTCTTTACAATTAAAAACTCAGAATAAGAGTTATTTAAAGTCTTTAACTAATAAACAAATTACTGCTGTCGCTTTCGACTACATTAAGGATGAAAATGAGACCTATCCAATTGTAAAATCACTCAGTGAAATTGCAGGTACAGCCTCTATAATGATTGCAGCTGAATTAATGAGTGGAACAAATCTTGGGAATGGATTGTTATTAGGAAATATTGGAGGGGTTCCCCCTTCAAGTATTGTTATTTTTGGTGCAGGAACTGTTGGAGAATACGCTGCCAGAGCCGCTATAGGTTTAGGAGCAAGAGTTAAAGTTTTTGACAATTCAATTAGTAAATTAAGAAAATTACAACACGCATTGCATGCTCCTATTTATACTTCTACACTTCAACCAAAATCTATCGCTAAAGCATTAATGCGAGCTGATGTTGCTATCGGGGCGATTCGAGGTAAAAATAGATCTCCTATTTGTGCCACTAAAGAAATGGTAGAAAACATGAAGGATGGAGCCATAATAATTGATGTAAGTATTGATAGAGGCGGGTGTTTTGAAACTTCAAATTTAACAACACATAAAACACCTACTTTTACTAAATACGGTGTTACACATTATTGTGTGCCAAATATTCCCGCACGATATGCAAGAACGGCTTCTTTATCGATCAGTAATATTTTCACCCCCTATTTGTTAAATATTGCTGAAGAGGGTGGTTTTGAAAATGCAGTTCGTTTTGACAAAAGTTTACGGAATGGAATGTATTTCTATCACGGAATTTTAACCAATAAAACAGTTGCGGATTGGTTTGATTTACCCTTTAGAGATATTAATTTATTGATTTTATAAGATGCTTTTAACAACAAAAAATTATCTTTGTATTTCAAATTTATACAATGCTGATTAAAAGAATTTTTTATTATTTGATAGGAGTGTTTATAAGTGCCATAGGGGTCTATTTCTTTTGGCAAAAGAAAAAAGCTACTTTCGACTATGGAATGGATGCTAGAACACTGAAAACAATCAGAATTAGAAAACGAATTTATTCTGAAAATGCACAAAAAGCAATGCTAGAATTTAACATAGACACTCTAAAAATTGCAACAATTTTAAACGACGGTGATGTTAATTTTGGACAAAGTAAACCAAGACAAAAGCCTTGTGCAGAATATCATGTTACAGGAAAAAAAGAATTGAAAAAAGTAAGTTTGAGGATCACTCGTTGCGATTCTACTGCTACTGTCGAAAAAGTAATCATGAATTAATTACTTATTTCAACTATTCATTTCAGTTTTATAAAGACTTAGTAATTTATTTATTCTAATTTTTGATGATAGTGTTCTTCAATTTTGTGAACATTTTTAATCGTTTTTTTTACCCACTCATAATACAGACTGTTCTTTTCATCGTCAGATAACTGCCAACTAATAGAAGAATTTCTCATTTTTGTGGTTACTTCTTGTAATATAATTGCGGCTGCAACAGAAATGTTTAAACTTTCAGTAAAACCGACCATTGGTATTTTTAGAAAACCATCTGCATGCTCTTTTGTATACTCTGAAACACCCTCTGCTTCTACACCAAATACAAAAGCTGTTTTCTTTGATATATCAAAATCTTCTAATAAACAAGAATCATTATGAGGCGATGTAGCTATAATTTGATAGCCTTTTTCGCGTAAACTATTAAAACATGCTTTGGTATTATCACCATCAGATTTAAAACGTTTCGTGGTTATCCACTTTTGTGAACCCTTGGCAACATGTCTCGAAATCTTATTTGTATACTTATTTTCGATTGCATGCACTTCTTGAACACCAAAAATATCACATGTCCTTATCACTGCACTGGTATTGTGGGGCTGAAAAATATCTTCTAAAACGACTGTAAAATGCTTGGTTCTATTCTCCAGGATTCTTTTAAACAATATTTTTCTTTTGTCTGTTAAATAACTTTCAAAATAACTTAATAGTTTTTCATCGATCATACTTACAAACTTAAAAAATTATTTTTAGTACCCAAGTTAAAAAAATACTTGTTTTGATTGAAAGACTTCCCTCTCTATTGGAGAAATATTTAGAAATAAGGTAGCTATAATCTATGGATATTAATGAACTGCTATCCTATTAATTGATTAAAATAATCAAAAATTTCTCCCCTAGAAATTGAACTTCCTTTTTCTATTAAATCAAAAATTTCTAAGTTTCGTTCTCCTTTATAGGGCTTTGAACCTTTGAAGATTTCAACAGAATTGTCCATTGGATTTTGCATTAACCATTCAAAACCTTTCTGTTCCAATAAATTGATATCCCAGGTGATGTTGATGGCTATTCTATGAATTTCATTTTCATCACATTTAAATAAATTAACAGATGTTTTAGAAAAATGTTCAACATAGGCTGTTTTTGTTAAAACATCGTCCCAAACAACATCAGAAAAAATATTCATCTCTTCTTCTGCAACTTGAGCCTTTTCTTTTTTAATTTGTTTCCATTCTTTTGCATCGATACTTTGTGTTGCTAAAAACTTGGCAAAATCTTCGTGTAAACTTTCAAACTGTTCTTTAGTTAATTGTCTGTATTTCATCTTTTTTTACTGTAAAATAAAAAAGCTCGTTATTTCTAACGAGCTTTTGGTATGTTTAATTGAAGAGTGTTTCTTATTCAGAAACAACTTCAAAGGTAATATCTACTACAACCGCTCTGTGTAATCTTACACTCGCTTCGTATTTACCTAATCTTTTCACAGAACCACCAACAACTTTGATAAATTTCTTATCTATTTCTGTTCCTGATTTTGCAATAGCTGCAGCCAAATCGATGTTGTTTACAGAACCAAATAATTTGTCTCCTGAACCGGTTTTTGATGCAATTTTGATTTCATATCCTTTAACTGTTTCCGCAACTTTATTAGCGTCTTCAATTAATTTAGCTTCTTTGTAAGCACGTTGTTTTAAATTCTCTGCTAAAACTTTTTTTGCAGATGAGGTAGCTAAAACAGCTTGCTTTGCAGGGATTAAAAAGTTTCTACCATATCCGTTCTTAACTGATACGATATCATCTTTAAATCCTAAATTTTCTACGTCTTGTTTTAATATCAATTCCATGTCTACGTCTTTATTATTTTAACATATCTCCAACGTAAGGCATTAACGCTAAATGACGCGCTCTTTTTATTGCTTGCGCAACTTTACGTTGATATTTTAATGAAGTACCTGTTAAACGTCTTGGTAAAATCTTACCTTGTTCGTTTACTAAATACATTAAGAAATCTGCATCTTTATAATCGATATACTTGATATCTTTCTTTTTAAATCTACAGTACTTTGCTTCTTTTTTTGTGTCAATGTCTAATGGCGTTAAATATCTAACGTCAGCAGATTTGCCTCCTTTTGATTGTTGTTCTATTGTTGCCATTGCTTATTTTTTTGTAGATTTAACACGTTCAGTTCTTACTTTTGCCCAGGCTGCAGCATGTTTGTCTAATCTAACAGAAAGGTAACGCATAACGCTGTCATCTCTTCTAAATTCTAACTCATATGCAGGTATTTCCTGACCAGCTATTTTGAACTCTAATAAGTGATAAAAACCACTTTTCTTTTTTTGAATTGGGTATGCTAATTTCTTTAAGCCCCAATCTTCTTTTGAGATCATTTCAGCTCCTTTTGAAACTAAATAATCTTCGAACTTTTGTACTGTCTCCTTTATCTGAGTGTCAGATAAAACGGGATTCAAAATGAAAACAGTTTCGTAATGATTCATAAATTAAATTTTATTGTTTATTTAAAGGATGCAAATATACTAACTTTTTTATATTTTAAAGCAGATTTTTACATTTAAGTTCGATCCTGTCTCTTCGTTGACAAATAGTTGACTAATAGCTGTTATACAATGGCTTTTTGGTATTGGATATGGATGTTATTAATGTGGCATCTATATTTTCTGCGAATAGGATCGAAACGGATTATTCGTTTTCATTTTCATCATCCTTTTTGGATACTTTGTTCCAAACTTTAATTTCATCTCCTTCAACTACCCCTTCTAAAATTTCAACGTTTACATTGTCTGAAGTTCCTAACTTTAAAGTTCTTTTTTCGAATACAGACTCCCCTATTCTAACTTCTACATAAGGTGTTTCTGTTTTTCTATCAAATCTTAGTAATGCTTCTTTTATGGCTAATATGCTATCTTTTTCTTCTAATATGATATCCGCATTCGCACTATATCCTGCCCTAATAAAAATATTGTTATCCAATGTCACATCTGCCTTAATTTTAAATTGAACAGCTCCTCCTTCTTCAGTACCTTTTGGTGCAATAAAATTTAACTTTGCAGGAAATTTAACTCCTTCTATAGCGCCAATTGAAACTTTGATCATTGCTCCATTTGTCAATTTTCCAACTTCAGACTCGTCTACTTTTCCTTCAAAAATCATTTTACTCATGTCTGCAATTGATGCGATTGTAGTACCAGCATTAAAATTATTTGATTGAATTACTTGATCTCCTTCTTTAACGGGAATTTCAAGTATTGTACCCGACATTTGAGCGATGATATTTGTATTTGCTGAGGCACCAGAGCCTGAAAACCCTTTCTTTATAATTTGATAATCGTTTTGAGCGTTTTTTAAATCTTGTTTTGCTTGATTGTAAGTTAATTCTATCGTTTCATAAGCCGATTGAGCAATAACGCCTTTGTCAAACAATTTCTTGTTTCTATTAAAGCTGAGAATTGCATTGTCTAAACGTAATTTAATATTGTTTACCCGACCCTTTGCGCTTATTAACGATTGCTCGTTTGGAACGACTCTTACAGTAGCTATTAAGTCTCCTTTTTTAACTTTATCACCTTCCGATAATAAAATTCTATCAATGATCCCTGTTATTTGTGGTTTTATTTCAATTTCTTCTAAGGGTGTTACTTTTCCTGTTGCCACTGTTTTTTTTGTAATGGAGGTTTTAAATGGCGTTTCTGTTTCAAATTGAAGTATATTTTTTCTATTTTTCTTTCCAAACCATATCAATGCAATTGCAAATAATACAAGGATACTTCCTAAAATAATTTTTGATCTTTTACTCATGTTTTCTTAATTTATTTTTATTCTTCTCTTAGTGCTTCTATTGGTTTTATAATTGTAGCCATGTGCGCAGGAATTAAACCTATTAGTGTTCCTAAAAATATCAATATCGTACATGATATTAAAATAATAGGAATATTTACTGTTGGATTGATCAACGCAGCATCAGGTCCTTGACCAAAACCTGAATCCATAATATATAATGTAAATGCTCCAAAAATAATCCCTAACATTCCTGCTGTAGCTGTTAGAAAAACAGATTCTAAAATAATTTGTTGGCGGATACTTTTTGGAGTTGCTCCTATTGCTCTTCGAATTCCTATTTCTTTAGTTCGTTCTTTAACGGTAATTAATAAAATATTTCCAATGGCAAATACACCAGCAATTAAGGTCGCTATTCCAACAAACCAAGTTAAAAATTGCATTCCTGTTAAAAAGCCAGTCAACCTACCAATCTCTTTCCCTAGATTTATACACCCAAATGCTCTTTTATCTTCTGGATGTACTTTGTGTAGGTTTTTTAAAGTTAAGAGTAGGTCTTTTTCCAATTGTTCTATATTGACTCCACTGTAAGCGGTAATCATCATCCAATCGATTTTATCCGATGAATTGTAAACTTTTTTAAATGTAGTAAAAGGAATATATGCTGTATCACGATCAAAATTAACTGTATTTGAAGGTTCATAAACGCCTACAACTTTGTAATTGATATTATTAATTTTAATATACTCTCCAATAGGCATTTCTCCTTTGTCAAATAATTGCTTGACCATTTCTTCTGAAATGACAGCCACTTTAGACATAGACAAGATGTCATTTTGGTTTAAGAAACGACCAAAAGTTAAATTTTTCTTTTGAATTTGATCCAAAATTGGATAATCACCACTCACTTTAAATGACCCAGATTTAAAATCTCTGACAATCAAGTTCATTGTTTGATTTCTGGGGGCTAAGAATTTAATTTCAGAAGCATATTCTGATTTTAAAACATCGATATCATTCATGGTTAAACGAAAACTTCTTCCTTTTTGAAACCCCTTAAAAGGAGTGTCTGTAGATTGAGTCCAAACAAAAACACTGTTCGTTGCTAAATTACCAAAAGCATTCTTAAAGCTATTTTCCAGCCCTCTTGTGGCACCTAGTAAAACGATTAATAAAAATATTCCCCATAAAACACCAATAATGGTAATTCCAGTTCTTAATTTATTTTTACGGATACTTCCATAAATTTCTTGCCAAGTTTCTGTATCGAATAAAAATCTCATAATTAATCCGCTCTCAATGCGACAATAGGTTTTATATTAGCAGCTCTTTTTGCAGGAATGTATCCTGCAACTAAACCTGATATAATTAATACAACTGTAGCTCCAATTACAATTTCTGGATTTACACTTGGGTCTTTGATAAAATATTTTTTTTCTAAACTATTTCCAATATAACTTAAAATATAAGTTCCAAGAGACAATCCTATATAACCTGCTAGAGTTGTAATTAATACAGATTCTTGTACTACCATAGCTACGATAGAGGAAGGTTTTGCACCTAGTGCTTTTCGAATTCCAAATTCTTTTGTACGTTCTTTAATCACAAAAATCATAATATTACTAATACCTATAATTCCTGCAATCAAGGTTCCTGAACCAATAAAAATGATGATTAAATAGAGTGCAAACATTATTATGCTAACATATTTATTGGCTTCGGCCATGTTTCTTACCGACAAGGCACTCTGATCATCTGGGTGAATATTTAATTTTTTCCGCATTTCGAGCTCTACATTTTTCCCAAATGCAATGGCTGCATCAGTACTTAAATTTTGATTATACCCTAAGTTTATTTGATTGATATAATCATTGTTGCCATACATCATTTGTGAAGTAGACACTGGAATGTATGCAATTCTTTCTTCATCATCTCCACCATCGTCAGAAAAAACACCAACAATTAAAAAGGAACTTCCATTTACATTTATTCTTTTTCCTAAAGCAGGTTTTTCTCCAAATAAATCTTTCATAATCAACCGACCAATAACAATAACTTTCTTTTTTTGATTGATATCAAATTGATTTAAATAACGCCCCTCATCAATGTTTGTTTTTTCTAAAAATTGATAATCAGGATGAACGGCTTTTACAGAATATCGGTTGGCTTTATTCTTATATTTAATTGTGAAATTTTTATTAATCCTGGCAGATTGATATTCAATATTATTGTTATATTTTTCTGAAATATGATTAAAATCTTTGTTTTTCAATTGAATTTTTCTTCCTGTTTGTAATCCTTTGTAGGGTTTTGTAGTCTTCCAAACACGCACAAACATCATGTTTTGAGCATTATCTGCAAATGCATTTTTAAAAAAATTACCCAAACCGTTGGCAACCCCAAAAAGTAGCGTAAATAACAATATTGCAAAAGCGATCGTAAAGCCTGACATTACAGAACGAAGTTTGTTTTTTCGAATACTTTGAAAGATTTCACGCCAACGATCTAGATCAAACATATTTATGCTTTTTTTATTTCCTTCGTTAGAAAATCATTAATAATAACACCGTCTTTTAATTGGACTATTCTTTTGGTTTGTTCTGCAACTTCTTGTTCATGGGTAATTACAAAAACAGTCATTCCTTCGTTATTAATATCCTTTAATAAACCCATCACAGAATCTGTTGTTCCTGAATCTAATGCACCAGTTGGCTCATCAGCTAAAACAACTTTTGGTTTAGTAACCAAAGCTCTGGCGATGGCAACTCGTTGTTTTTGGCCACCTGATAATTCGTTAGGCAAATGATTAGCCCATTCTTTTAATCCTACTTTTTCTAAATAATCTAGGGCTATTTTTAAACGTTCTTTCCTTTTTAATCCTTTATAATAAAGCGGTAAAGCAACATTTTCAAGAGCTGTTTTATAGGATATCAAATTGAAAGATTGAAAAACAAAGCCTAAAAACTTATTTCTAAGAATGGCGGCTTTTTTTTCATTCATGTTTTTTATTAGTTGCCCATTTAAAAAATAATTCCCTTGATCGTGAATATCTAACAAACCAACAATGTTTAATAAGGTAGATTTTCCAGAACCTGAAGACCCCATAATGGAGACAAATTCGCCTTCTTTTATATGTAGATCAATTCCTTTTAAGACATGAAGAGAATCTTTACCAATAGGATACGATTTATGAAGTTTTTCTATTTTAATCATGAATTATTATTAATTGCGAAAATTACTCAAAGCTATTCATAGCTGTTATTAATTTTATGTTAAATGACATGCTATAAATTTAACTTGTTTTAAATAAAAGACGCCTAATAAAAACTATTGTTACAATAATTATAAAAATATATAAAGTATCTTTGGAGGATTAATTATCTTAGTAAATAAATGGTTGATATCCCAAAAAACAAAAAGGTTATTTTATTTGATGGAGTTTGCAATTTATGCAATCATTCTGTACTAAAAGTTATTAAGTACGATAAAAAAAATATCTTTTTATTTGCAGCTTTGCAATCTGAAAAAGGGAAAGAAATCCTTGATTTCTTAAAAATTAATCCCTCAAAAGTTGATTCTATTGTATTATTTAATCCTGGAATTTCTTACGATATAAAATCTACTGCAGCGATCAAAATCATGCAAGATTTTAAGGGCTTATGGAAGGTAAGTTTCCTTTTTTTATACCTCCCTGAATTTATTAGAAATTACTTCTATGATGTTATTGCTAAAAACCGTTACAAATGGTTTGGGAAAAAAGAGGCTTGTATGATACCAACACCTAAATTAATAGCAAAATTTTTAAAATAATAATGAACCTACCAAACCAGTTACAGTGTATTATTTTTGACATGGACGGTGTAATTATAGACTCTGAAGAAATTCATAAAAAAGCCTATTATGAAACTTTTATTTCGATTGGAGTTGACGTTTCAGACCAGCTTTATAAAACACTTACAGGATCCTCTACCATAAATGCTTTTCAAAAATTAGTAAGTCACTTTAACTTGGATTTAAATCCAGAAGAATTGGTGTTGATAAAAAGGGAGAAATATGTCAATTTTTTTGAAAATGACCCAACAATTCATTTAGTAAAAGGTGTTGAAGAATTCATAAAACATTCCTTTAACAAGGGATACACTTTAATTCTAGCTTCCTCCTCTGCAATGGTTAATATTGATAGAGTTTTTAATAGATTTAATTTGAATTCTTACTTCACTGCTAAAATTAGCGGTGCAGATTTAAAAGCTTCTAAACCACATCCAGAAATTTTTGAAAAAGCAGCGATATTAGGTAAGTCTCTTAAAGAACATTGTATTGTTATTGAAGACTCTGATAATGGGGTGAAATCTGCAAATGACGCTGGTATTTTTGTAGTTGGGTATAAAAATCCATTGGTGGAAGATCAAACTTTAGAAAATGCGGATATAATAGTTGAAAGCTTCGATGAATTAAAAGACCACATTTAAATGCTTGCTATTCTATTTGAATGGAATAAGTATGGTAGAATATTGTAGTTGATTTTTATTCTGGTGGATACCCATGAATTTTCTCAAAATCTTCATCAAAATTTGACCTTAAATATGCATTTAGTTTTTTTCTGTAATCTTCTTTTAACCAGGTAACAAAATTATGTGTACTCTTAGAAATACATTTTGCATATCTATTTATTCTGTCATCTATTTCCTCTCCTAACATCTTTGCAAGTATTAATGCATCAAAAACATCTTCACTATTTTCAATACACATCTTTGCGTGATGTACTATAGATTTTTCTAATACTCTTTTAGAGGATTCTCCTAATCTAATCGTATCTATGTATACTTTTTTCATATCGAAATAAGTATCTGTAGATTTTGAAAATTCACTTTTTACATCTGCTGGCAGTTCATATCTAAATGTACTTTCTATATCCTCATCAGATAAGATTGCATTCAAATAATAATCCGGAGCTCTAAACATTTTTTGCCAATCTAAATCTGCACCCCATGGTCCAAATCTGTGAAAATTATTACCTAAATCTATTACGTCAAAAGTATTTTTATTGTTTAAGACTCTTGAACCACGTCCAATCATTTGATAATATAACGTTAAAGACTTTGTTGCTCTATTCAAAATAATAGCCTCAATAGTTGGTTCATCAAACCCTGTGGTTAAAATACTTACAGAGGTAATAATTGCATTTGGAGTTTTATGAAACCACTTCAAAATTAGTTCTCTCTCACTTTTTGAGTTCGTATTGTCTAGATGAGCTATGGGATATCCAGCCTTTTTGAAAGCATGAAACACCTGTATGGAGGTATTTATTCCATTGTTAAATATTAATGTTTTTTTCCCTTTTGCAGTTTCTTCGTATGCAGATACTAATTTAGAAAGCATGTCAGAATTTGTATACAGATCTTCTGAAGATTTTACCGTATAATCTCCATTTGCCCCAACCTCTAATGATGTTAGTCCAACATTGTAAGAATATAGATTTGCACTTGACAAATATTCGTTATCAATCAGGTGTTGAATAGATTCACCAACAAATAATTCTTGATAATTTTCATACATTGGAAGCTTTATGTTAGAACTAAGAGGTGTTGCTGTAACCCCAAGAATAAACGATTGATCAAAAAACTTAAAAATTTTAGTGAATGAATTATAATGCGCTTCATCAACAATCACTAAACCAATATCTGAAATATCTAGTTTTTCGTCATTTAATCTATTTTTAAGCGTTTCTACCATGGCTACAAAACAACCAAACTGGGATTGATCATCTAATTTAGCAGTAGAATTAATGATTTTATTAGCGACACCAAATTCGCTTAACATTTTTGATGTTTGTTTGCTTAATTCAATTCTGTGCGTCAATACTAAAACTTTCTTTTGAAAAGTTTCTAAATACCGTCTGACAATTTCAGAAAAAATTACTGTTTTACCACCTCCTGTTGGCAGTTGGTATAACAAATGATAATCTTTTGGAGCATCCTCAAATCTTCTAAAAATTTCTTGAAGGGCATCCTTTTGATATCCGTATAATTGTTTGCTTGATGTTTTTACTGAAGTGTTTGTCTGTGCCAAAGGAATATAAATTTGTGGAGCAAAAATAAGACTTAAAAAGGGTTTTTAAGGAATTTAAACTATATAAATCTTGATAAATTTACTAAAGCTACGTCATTATGGGAAGCATGGTAACAAGAAACACCATTTTTAATCACCAATAATTGTGGTGATTGATGAATTACTTGAAAAGAATTTGCAATTTCATTAGATACACTTCTGTAGTTTAATAAATCTAAATAATAAACTTTTAAATGTTGATGCTCTTCAGAAAATAATTTTTCAAATTGTTTGATTACAATTCTACTGATACCACATCGAGTTGAGTGTTTAAAAATGCATATGGATTCCGTTTTAGATAAAGCTTTTATTTCTTCTAATTGATCAATTGAAGTCAAAGGCAGCCAATTTAGATATGATGTATTCTTTTCTTTAGAAGAATCAACTTCTTTTTTACCAAAAATAGTTTTAAAAAAACTCATTATTTTTATTATTTAATATCATTTCAAATATAGGAAACTTTGATCATCTTACAGGCAAACAAAAGTTACTTTTAAGTTGGTTTGACCTTATTTTAAAAAAAGACTTTTCAATACTCTTTTAGTTAGATGTTTTATTTGTTAGAAATAGATTTTAAAATTACATGCTTTTGAACAAAGTAAAAATGTATCTTTGTAGGGATTTATAGGGCTACTTTTAACAGCTCCTTTTCAAGAATACATAACAATAAAATCAGTTTATGGCTGTTCAAAAAAACATAAACATACAAAATAAAAAAGCACGTTTCGAATTTGAAATTTTAGATAAATTTGTTGCAGGAATTCAATTGACTGGAACAGAAATAAAATCTATTAGATTAAGTCAGGCAAGAATTACAGAAAGTTTTTGTGAATTTAATGATCGTGGAGAATTGTTTATTGTAAATATGTATATCCAAGAATATTTGTTTGGTCACCATTTTAATCACAAACCAAAAAGTGAGCGCAGATTATTATTAAATAAACGTGAATTACGAAGCTTAAAAAAAGATGTAGAAGCGAAAGGAAATACCATTGTTCCTCTTCGATTGTTTATTAATGACAACGGGTTTGCGAAATTAGAAATTGCATTGGCAAAAGGGAAACAAACTCATGATAAACGTGAGGTTTTAAAAGAACGTGATTCAAAACGTGATTTGGCCAGAATAAAAAAGAATTTTAACGCATAATGGATTTTCTTAGACTCATTCGTTACAAAAACCTTTTCATGGTTTTGTTGACAATGTTTTTAACCAAATATGCTTTAATAGATTCACAAACAACCACCATTTCTCTCAGTTATTTTGATTTTTCTCTTTTATCTGTGAGTGTGCTATTAATTGCCATCGGTGGATATCTAATAAATGATGTTTTTGATATAAATACAGATGTTATAAACAAACCCAATAAGGTGTATATAGATCAAATACTTTCCTTTAAAAAAGCAATATATCTGTCTATTTTATTCTCCCTGATTGGATTTTTATTAGGAACATACCTTTCTATAATTACAAATTCACATTACTTAATTGGGGTCTTTTTATTCTGTATTTTTAGCTTACTTTTTTATTCATTTTATTTAAAAAAAAGAATCCTTTTAGGAAATATTCTTGTTTCAATTTTATGTAGTTCAACAATATTATTGACTTATTTTTTTCATTTAAAAGCAGCAACGTATTCGATTTTATTTAAACCATCTCTTTACCATACTATTTTAGGGTATGTATTTTTTGCTTTTCTTACAACCCTTATTAGAGAAATTATTAAAGACATAGAGGATGTAGATGGAGATATACACATAAAAGCAACCACTTTACCCATTGTGATTGGAAGAAAAAGAACGTCAAAAGTCGCTTTTTTATTTTCGTGTATTCTACTTGTATTTCTTTTCTTAAGCATACTCAGCTTCAGAACCAATTACCTGTTTTTTGGATATGGAATACTCTTTATTATAATTCCGTTTGTTTATTTTATGAGTAAATTATGGTTTTCAGAAAGTAAAAAAGACTTTTCTAAATTAAGTGTGCTTTTAAAAATTATAATGCTATTGGGAATCATATCAATGTTATTATTTAAAATAGAGACCTAATCGTTAAATAGAAATTAAAATGTTAAGAGAGAAATTAAAAAATTACAACGTAATACTAGCTTCCGGTTCTCCTAGAAGACAACAATTTTTTAAAGAGTTAGATCTTGAATTCAAGATACAGATAAAAGAAATCGAAGAAAAGTTTCCAAAACACTTAAAGGGAACAGAAATTACAGATTTTTTAGCCAATTTAAAATCACAAGCATTTACTAATTTAACTGAAAAAGATTTATTGATTACTTCTGATACAATTGTTTGGTTAGAAAACAAGGCGCTTGGGAAGCCAAAAAACAAACAAGAAGCTTATACAATGTTGAAAGAATTGTCTGGAAAAAAACATGAGGTAATTACTTCAATAAGTATTAGAAACAATAATTTTCAAAAAATCATCAACGATACAACAGTTGTTTATTTTAAAGAAATATCAGACAAAGAAATCACTTATTATATTAACAATTATAACCCTTATGATAAAGCAGGAGCTTATGGAATTCAAGAATGGATTGGTTTCATTGCAATTGATAAAATGGAGGGAAGTTATTTTAATGTAGTTGGATTACCTGTTCATAAGCTCTTCAAAGAATTGATGAATTTATAATTAATTTAAGGGTATTTATATCTAATATAGAATGTTAAAAACTCTTTCTTTTTATTATCTCTTTTCATTTCTTTAAAGTGAAATAAAAGTTTATTTTTACGCAATATATACAACATAACAATCAATAATGAAAAAATATACATTTACAGAAAAAAAAGACACTCGTTCTGGTTTTGGAGACGGTTTAACTGAATTGGGTAGAACAAATCCAAATGTAGTTGCTTTGTGTGCAGATTTAATTGGTTCACTAAAAATGAATCAATTTATCAAAGAAAATCCTGAAAGATTTTTTCAAATAGGAATTGCAGAGGCAAATATGATGGGAATTGCTGCAGGGTTAACTATTGGCGGGAAAATTCCTTTTACAGGAACCTTTGCGAATTTTTCAACAGGTAGAGTATATGACCAAATTCGTCAATCGATTGCTTATTCTGGTAAAAATGTAAAAATATGTGCTTCACATGCAGGTTTAACGTTGGGTGAAGACGGAGCTACACATCAAATTTTAGAGGATATTGGTCTTATGAAAATGTTACCGGGCATGACTGTAATTAATACGTGTGATTACAATCAAACCAAAGCTGCGACGGTTGCAATTGCAGAACATGAAGGTCCTGTTTATTTACGTTTTGGAAGACCTGTTGTTCCTATTTTTATGCCTGATTATAAAGAAGAAAAGTTTGAAATAGGAAAAGGTATTTTACTAACTGAAGGAACTGATGTAACGATTGTAGCTACAGGTCATTTAGTATGGGAAGCTTTGCAAGCATCCGAAAAATTAGAAGAACAAGGAATCTCTGCAGAAGTGATTAATATCCACACGATAAAACCATTAGATGAAGAGATTATTTTGAGATCTGTTCAAAAAACAGGTTGTATTGTAACTGCTGAAGAACACAACATCATCGGTGGTTTGGGTGAAAGTGTTGCAAGAACTTTATCACTAAAAGCTCCTACTCCACAGGAATTTGTTGGGACTAACGATACTTTTGGAGAATCTGGAACTCCAGCGCAATTAATGGAAAAATATGGCTTAAATGCACTTTCTGTAGAAAAAGCAGCCAAAAAAGTAATTGCAAGAAAAAAATAATTTTTTTTAACGTTCTTCATAACAATATATATGAAAAATACACTTTTGAAAAAACTACTATTCCTATTGTTTTTTGTTGTAGGATATAGTCAAACAGCATACACACAAACAGCTTTTGGTTTGAAATCAGGGATTAACTACAATTCAAATTCTATCGAAGAAGTCAGTTCTGATGTTTTTGAGGGAGCAGAAAGTAAAACAGGTTATCATGCAGGAATCTGGTTGCGCCTAAAAATACCAGTTCTAGGATTGTATGTTCGGCCTGAATTAGTGTACACAAATTTGGAAAACGAACTTAAATATAAATTTACCGGTAAGATGACTTCTTACAGCTTTCAAAAAATAGATATTCCCCTATTGTTTGGTAAGAAAATCTTTGGAATTGGAAATGTATATGCTGGTCCATCATTTCAGTACATATTAAATTCTGAATTTAGCTTTAGTGATATATCAGAGGTTGACGCAGATGGTTTTACTGTTGGGTTTCAATTTGGAGGTGGAATCGAATTTGGCAACTTTGGAGTTGATCTTCGATTAGAGAGAGCTTTTTCTCCGATTGAAAGTCGATTTATTGGAACAACTGGAAGTCCTGTTAATTTTGACACAAGAATTAATCAAGTAATACTTGGGGTGTCATACAGACTATAATATAATACATATTTACAAAAAAAAAGCTCTTGTATATTTCAAGAGCTTTTTTTTGTTATTTAATTACTGGGTTTAAATAATCCGGTAAAGAAGGATTATTAGGATCGTTGAAATCATTCATAGGATTTCCATCTCCATTAGCATCTTCATTGATCGTTAAAGTCCCATCTCCATCATCATCCGAATCTATATAATTTGGCAAACCATCCTGATCTGTATCATCATCTTTTGGATTGTTATTTTTATCTGGGTCTTCGAATATTGAAGCAACTCCATCGTTATCATGATCTGTATCTTTTACGATGTCATTTAATTCGATATGGAATACTAAACATTGATTTGGTAAAATACCTGAACTTGATCCGCTATTAGCATATGCCAAACCAGAGGGTATAAATAGAACTCCTTTACCTCCATTTTCATAAGTAATAGGTCCATTACCAGTAATATTGTCACCTCCTTTAAAATTAGTGAACCCATGCGTCCAACCACCTATCACTCTATCTAGGGTAAACCAAATGTTTATATTCTTCTCAAAAGGTTTACTAATGCTGTCTGTATTTACTATTCTTTTGCCTTCATAGTTGACAAAAACAGAATCCATAACTGTTGGATTTCCTTTATCTAAATTAGGAGTTCCTGCATCTTTCACATAATAATACAAAGTATAATTAATTTCATTTTCGGTAATACTCATTGTTTGAATTTCCTCATACAAAGGAACCTTTCCTGAAATCACTAACTTTATAGAATCTGAAGAAAGATCATAGTAATGATTTTTTAAAAATTGTACTAAAGTATCGTTGTCAATTAATGCTTGTGCTTCATGGTCAAAATCATCTATGAAACTGTTATTACTGGTTCCACAAGAATATATTAGAATTATTGCAAATGTGATTGCTAAAATATTTTTTATTTTGTTCATTTAACCTTAAAATTTAAGGTGGCAATTTACCAATTTTATACCTTTGTAAAAAGACAAACGTTATATTTTAATAATTATTTATGAGAATTGATAAATATCTGTGGTGTATTAGAATTTTTAAAACAAGAAGTATCGCAACTTTGGCTTGTAAGAAAGGTCAAATTAAAATAGATGCTAAAAATATAAAACCTTCAAAAGAGGTGTATGGTGATGAATTAATTTTAGTCCGTAAAAATCAAATCAATTATCAAATAAAAGTTTTAGATTTACCAACAAGTAGAATTGGAGCAAAACTAGTAGATATTTATAGAAAAGATGTAACCCCTTTAGAAGAACTAGAAAAAACAGCCCTTTTAAAATTTTCCAAAGATCATTACAGGAAAAGAGGAACAGGAAGACCTACAAAAAAAGAGCGAAGAGATATCGATAATTATCAAGATGATACTATAAATGAATAAATTTATGACAACACCCAATAACATCATATTAAATCAATTACAAATTTCTCAAAAAATTAGAAGAATTGCGTATCAGATCTATGAAACAAATAGTTCAGAAAAAGAGGTAATACTGGCTGGTATTGTGGGCAATGGATTTGTTTTTGCGAAAAAATTAGAGGAAGTATTACTAGAAATTTCCCCTTTAAAAATTATCGTTTGCAAAGTAATAATGGACAAAAAAAAACCATTAAAACCGATAACTACTTCGATAGATGTTGGGGATTATAAAAATAAGTCTTTGATTTTAGTAGATGATGTTTTGAGTTCTGGAACAACTCTTATTTATGGAATAAAACACTTTTTAAATGTTCCACTAAAGAAGTTTAAAACAGCAGTATTAGTTAATAGAAATCATAAAAAATACCCTGTAAAAGCAGATTTTAAAGGGATTTCCTTATCAACTTCTGTAAAAGAACATATTCAAGTAGAATTTTCTAAGAATAATTCTATTGCGTATTTAGCTTAATAAAATTTGTAATTCATCAGTAACTTCTTTTTTTGTTTTGTCATCAATCTTAATTGTTATTTTTGCTTGCTCATAATAAGGACGCCTCTCGAAAAGGTGTTTGGCTACAAATTCACCTATTTTATCATCACTTAAAGAAGCTATTAAAGGGCGTTTACTTTTCTTATTTATCAATCTGTTTATCATTGTTTGTGTGCTTCCTTGCAAATAAATAGATACGGTATTCCCTTTGTTTATTTCTTCTAAATTATTAGCATAACAAGGGGTTCCTCCTCCAAGAGAAAGAATAAAATCTTCCTCTTTTTCAAGGACCGCTTTTAAATATTTATTTTCAATCAATCTAAAATAAACCTCACCTTTCTTGTCAAATATTTCTGTTATTGACATTTGTTCTTGTTCAGATATGTAGTCGTCTAGATCTAAAAACTGGACTGATAATTTTTTAGAAAGTTGTTTTCCTACAGTCGATTTCCCAGAAGCCATATAACCTAATAACACTATTTTCATTGATTTGTATTTTTATGCAAATATCTATAAAAAATCTCCAATTTAATACCAATAATTCCAATGATTGATAGTATATTTGCACTCGGTTTACAAAAATAGACCTGGTAGCTCAGTTGGTAGAGCATCTCCCTTTTAAGGAGAGGGTCCTGGGTTCGAGCCCCAGCCCGGTCACAAAAAAATGTTAAGCAGTCGCTTAACATTTTTATTTTATTAAAAGCGCACGTGGCGAAACTGGTAGACGCGCAGCCTTGAGGGGGCTGTAAACGAAAGTTTGTGGAAGTTCGAATCTTCTCGTGCGCACTTTTTCTCTTATAACCAACCATTTGTCAACATCAACAAAGGGTTTTATCGAAAATTTAACTTCATTAAAAGCTTTTATCACTAGTTTTGCAGTATGAAAAAACTATTATTATTAATCATATTTGTTTCTTTTAATATCTTTTCTCAGAGTGATTCTCTAACTGTAAAAAACTTAAAAGGACAGATTATTCATGCAGAGACAAAAAAATATTTAAGTGCAGCTCACATATTAAATTTAAATACGGTTCAAGGAACCATAACCAATGATAATGGTTTTTTTGAAATCCCTACAAAGGCAAATGATACTATTTTAGTTTCCTATTTAGGGTATGCATCCATAAAATTAAAAATAACTAACGACTTATTAAAAGGTAACGAATTGTTAATCGCTTTGTATGAAAGACCTGAAGAAATTAGAGAAGTTGTTATTAAATCTACAAAATTAATAGGGGTGTTAGAAATTGATTTGAAACAAGTTCCTAAAGATCGATTTACCAGAATAAAAATTAATGGATTGCCCCAAACCTATGAGGTTGGAAAACCCAAAGTAAGAGATTTTTCGTCACCTCTGGCTGCATTATTTCAACCCGTTGACTTCTTATATAATCTCTTTGGAAAAAAGCCTAAACAATTAAGAAAATTAAAGAAACTTAAAAAAGAGGATGACCTTCGCAAAATGCTAGCAGGTAAATTTGACAGAGAAGTAATGATGGAGTACTTGCAAATGGATAGACAAGAACTTATTGAATTACTGATGAATTGTAATTACTCGGAATATTTTATAAAAAAAGCGTCAGATTTACAAGTCATTGAGGCTATTTTAGATTGCTATGAAAATTACAAAGCACTAAAAAAAGGAAAAATTAATCGAAATAAGATTCCTGTAAATGATTAATGAATTGATCAAATTGATATTAGCAACGTTCACTTCGAATGATTAAAAAAAAAATCCAGCATTAGCTGGATTTTTTTATGATATTGTATGTATTAAATAATTACTGATTTCCTAAAATAATTGGCATTCCAGTTTTACCAGAACCAATTACAATCACCTTGCTATTTGGTGACTCAGACAATTTAATTGTAGCCTCAATACCTTTGTCTTGTAATATTTTTTCATTTAAAGAAGCACTCAGAATTCGGTTCGCATCCGCCTTTCCCTGAGCTTCAATAATTTGTTTTTCAGCCTCTTTTTTTGCAGTAACCAATCTAAACTCATATTCTAAAGATTCTTGCTCTTGTTTTAGCTTACGCTCAATTGCTTCCTTAATAGTTGGTGGTAAGGTTACGTCTCTAACTAAAATCTCGTTCAATTGAATGAATTGTTTGTCTAAAATCTTTTTAGTTTCAACAAAAATTTCGGTTTGAATTACATCTCTTTTACTTGAATATAACTGTTCTGGAGTGTAGCGTCCAACTACACTTCTTGCTGCAGATCTTATTGCAGGTTGTATAACTCTCGATATGTAATTTTCACCCTTCTCTTGATGTAATGCTCCTATTTTCTCGGTTTGTGGTTGAAACCATGCGGAAGCTTCTAGTTGAATTTCTAATCCATTAGAGGATAGTACTTGCATTTTTTCAAAAAGTTCTTGTTGTCTTACTTCATAAATAAAAACTTTATTCCATGGCGCAACAATTTGAAATCCTTCTCCTAAAGAAGGTTCATCTGTTACTACACCACCTCCAAAAGTTTTGTATAGGACCCCTGCCTGACCAGATTTAATTGTTACTGTAGCTTTTGAAAATAATATTATTCCTGCTACCGCAATGATAACTAAAAATAAACCTCCTTTAGGAAGCTTTAAATCAACTTGATTACTTGCCATTTTTTTTATTTTTTTAAAATTCAATCAAATTTACAATATAACTTTGTCAAACACAATGTATCTGACTATATTTTTCTTTAGATTTGAGGATCTACTAGTTCTTTTTCTGAAGGATATGTAAGTACAATTATTAAATCTTTCCTAAATATTTTCTCAAAAACCACTCCAATGTAAATGAAGAAATGATGAGAACTAAAATCCATTTCCAATCAATTAATTGTTTCGCTACAATCTTTTTTTCTTGAGTGGTGTAAAATGATTTATCATTTAACAAGGCTTTCTTTAATTTAGTTACTTCATTTTTAAAATACAACTCACCTCCTGTTCTGTCTGCAATTTTAAAAAGTTTATTAAAATTTGCATTGGTAAATTGTTGTTCTATTTGTTCTTTTTTTATTGTAAACTGACCTTTGATATTTAATGGTTGGTCTAGAACAGCGATTTTATAATTATACACTCCTGAATTCAAGTTTTCAAGAATAGTTTGATACGAGTCATTGATCAATCTAAAAGGAGATGTCAATGTCTTTTTAGTATCGGTATTTGTAACAGTAATTTCTAAAGATGCTCTTGTATCAAATTTATAGTTTTTATCTCTGTAAAAAGCGGATATGTTGATATTAGAATTTGTTGAATACAGTGCTTCTATGTTTGAATCTAGCCGATTTCTTTTTTTATTGGAAGCCAAATATTGAACTAAATCACCTATAAACTGATCAAAATTGTAAAAGGAATTTTCACTTAAAAAACTAGTAGCTCTCCATTTCCATATTCCTTCCCCAAATAAAACACCTGATTTATGAGAGTTCTCGTCAAAAGTTACTAATAGAGGTTGATTGCTTTTTATCCCATTAATTTGTTGATACAACAATGTTTGATGTTCTTTAGAAATCGCAATCTCACCAAACTTATCTTTAAGTGGTGGAAATTGATTAAAACCGATGTCTTTTTGTGCAAAACTTAAATATGAATTATTAAAGATCGCTTCATAATTCTCAATCGAATTGAGATGGTTTTTAGTAATATTTAATTGTTGATTATTGATAAAATCCCAGTTGGTATTTGTGCCTGAAATTAAAAGATAATTTTTGTTTTTCAACTTTACCTCTTTAATTATCTTATTGAATTTTTTATTTAACTGATATAGTATAACTAATTGATAATCATTAATTTCTTTTTTAAATTTATCTATTGAAAAGATATCTACAGAACGTTGTTGATTACTTTCTATTGACTTTTTTAAGGAACCTAAATCTGGATGTAATACAGAAGTTAGAATTAATACTTTTGTTTGCTCATCGATAACTTCTACAGAGAATTTTTTAGTATTATTTTTAATATTTTTTTCACCTTTAATTTCTTTTATTGACGCAGTGTAATATTGCAAGCCTTTTTTATTAGAGGTGAGGTTTGTTAGGATTGTTTTAGAATTATTCGTTGGTGAAAATTGTATTTTTTTGGAAAACAGACTAGTCCCATTATTATAAATAGAAAATTGAGAGCTAATCCTTTTTTTACCCTGATAATTCAACAAAACTTCAACGGGAAATTTGTTTTTTAAATAACTAAACTTATTTACATTTAATTGCTCGATTTTCAAATCTGTATACTGAATAGTATCTCCAAAAACAACAGGAAATATTTTTTGATTGCTGTCTGTAAATTCGAACGCAGTTCCAATAGTTTGATTTCCATCTGTTAATAGAATTATCGGTGCAATTCTATTCGAATACAATTGATTTTGAGAAGAAATAGCTTCTGAAATATTTGTTTGTGTATCTGTAAATGAAAGAGAATCTATCTTATTTAATTTATTTCCGAAGGAAAATTCAATCACATCAAATCTCTTTTCGATCTCTGGATCATTTTTAATACTCTGAATGCAAGAAACTATATTTTTATCTTCCTTTAAAAATAAAATTGATTGAGAATTATCAACTAAAACTGATAATACAGGTTTTATTGTTTGTAATTCAACTTTATTAATGGTGGGATTAAATAATAATAGTAGTAATAAAAAAATACTAAAAGACCTTAAGCAAAATAATAGGACCGTATTTTTTACAGCATACTTTTCTTTATAAAAATACTGTAAAAAGGATATTGACAGACTCAATATCAAGGCAACTATTATAGCTATGTAGTTAGGTATTTGCACAACTTTCTATTAAATGTGTAAGATATAAAATAACTATTTAAAAATGAATTGGACAATTGCTTTTGATAGCGTTTAAAGCAGGTTTGTTAAGTTCTTTTACGAGAAGCTATAAAATATACTCCTGTTAATAATATAATTGAAGCCACAATAGACTGAGTTGTTAATTTTTCATCTAAAAAATACCATCCCATAAATAGCGCAATTATTGGATTTACATATGCTGAGGTAGCTACCTTCTCAGTAGCTACTTTTTTAAGTAAATAATTGAACGCAGTAAAGGCTATAATTCCTCCAAAAACAACTAACAGAAGCATCGAAAGTTGTACGTTACTACTCCAATCTGATGGAGAAGACCAAGTTTCTTGTAAAGAAATACTAATCACCATTTGAATCAGTCCTCCAATGATCATTTGATATCCCGCACTAACTAAATAATTTTTTGGTAATGTTGCTTTTGAAACAAAGACACTTCCATAACTCCAACTTAAAACACATGTCAACATCACTGCAATTCCTAAAAAACTATTTTCTGTTGCAGTAATTTCTCGCTGACTTATTAATAAACACATCCCTACAACACCAAGAAATACACCAATTAATGATCTTAATTTCAATGGTTTACGATCGATTATTTTCATTATAATTAATACAAATAATGGTTGTGTAGAAGCGATTAATGAACTAAAACCACTACTCAAATATTGTAAAGCCCAAACAAAAACACTGTTCCCATAGACCAAGAATAAAAACGAGATAATAACCGTATTTAAAAGTTGTTTTTTGGATATTGATAAATCTACCTTTAAAATAGCAGCTATAGTAATCATGCTAATACCAGCCGTTAGAAAACGAATAGAAGCTAGGAAAAACGGTGGCAATTCAGTAACGACTACTTTATTCAAGAGATAGGTAGAACCCCAAATAATATAAATAGCAATAAAAGCAATAAAAATTAATATTCTGGAAGTTTTAAAAAACATTCATTTATTTTAGAAAGTAAATGTACTATTAAAAAGGTGCAATTTATTCCTTAAACATTAAATATAGACATGATATTCTAATAGTTAAGAAGTAGTACCATTTTATTTATTTCTATTTTTTAATTGCCTCTCAATATCTTTTAAGGTAAATCCTTTTGCTTGTAACAACATCAAATAATGAAATAATAAATCAGCAGATTCATATAAGAATAATTCATCATTATCATCCATGGCCTCGATAACTGTCTCTACTGCTTCTTCCCCTACTTTCTGTGCAATTTTATTTATTCCTTTGTCAAACAAACTTGCTACATATGATTTTTGAGTATCCTTATTCGCGATCCTTTCTTTAATGATTGTTTCCAAAGTTGAAAAGAAACCATAGTTAGCATTGTTTACTTCATTCCAACAGGTATCTGAGCCCTTGTGACAGGTTGGCCCTTTGGGATCTACCTGTATAAGCAATGTATCGTTGTCACAATCTAATTTAACGTCAACTAAATGTAGTATATTTCCACTTTCTTCCCCTTTAGTCCAAAGCCTATTTTTAGATCTACTAAAAAAGGTAACGACCTTCTCCTCTCGTGTCTTATCGAACGCCTCTTGGTTCATATACCCCAACATCAATACATTTTTTGTTGTTGAATCTTGAATGATTACGGGTACTAAACCGTCTTTATTTTTACTGAAATCTATCTTCATATGTTGTAATGTATTCATCTTTTACCTTGTATTTAAGAACCCTTAAATTCGAATAGGAATTTTATTATTTTTTAGTTCTTGTTTTAATTTTAAAATTGGTATTTCTCCAAAGTGAAATACACTTGCAGCAAGAGCTGCATCGGCTTTTCCTTTTTGAAAAGCATCCACAAAATGTTGAATATTTCCAGCTCCACCAGAGGCAATAATTGGAATATTTAATAGAGTAGATAATTTTGCCAAAGCCTCTGTAGCAAAACCTGACTTTGTACCGTCATTATTCATGGAAGTAAATAAAATTTCTCCCGCTCCACGTTTTTCAACTTCTTTTGCCCAATCAAATAAATTTAATGCTGTGGCAATAGTTCCTCCTGCCAGATGCACAATCCATTCTCCATTAATTTTTTTTGCATCAATGGCTACGACCACACACTGGCTTCCAAACTTTTCTGCTAGTTCATTAACTAACCCAGGATTTTTAATGGCAGAAGAATTAATAGAAACTTTATCTGCTCCTGATTTTAATAACAAATCTACATCAGAAATAGAAGAAATACCACCACCAACAGTGAAAGGGATATTTACTTGTTCTGCTACTTTTAAAACCATTTCTAGCATGGTTTTTCTTCCATCTAAAGTGGCTGAAATATCTAAAAAAACCAATTCATCAGCTCCCAATTCAGCATATTGTTTTGCCAATACAACTGGATCTCCCGCATCTATCAAATTTACAAAATTAACACCTTTTACAGTACGTCCGTTTTTAATATCTAAACAAGGAATAATTCTTTTTGTTAACATTTATTGGTGTATTATAAAATTCTCTAATTGTTTTAGGCTAATCTTATTTTCATAAATCGCCTTTCCTATAATAACTCCTTCACAACCATTTTCGGCTAATTTAGGTAATTCACTAAATGTTGATATTCCTCCTGAAGCAATTAATTTTAATGGGTTTACATTCTTCAATATTTCATTATAAATAGTGAAACTTGGTCCTTGTAACATTCCGTCCTTGGAAATATCAGTGCAAATTATATAACTAATTCCTTTTTGCTGATACCCCTTAATAAACGGAAGTAATTGTAAAGAACTTTCTTCTTGCCATCCATTTGTTGCAATTTTCCCTCCAGAGGTATCTGGATAAAAATCGGCTCCTAAAATAATTTTATTATTTCCATATTTTTCAATCCAACCTTCAAAAACAGAACTGTTTTTTACAGCAATACTACCTCCTGTAATTTGATTTGCACCAGAATTAAAAGCTATTTCTAAATCTTTGTCTGATTTTAACCCTCCACCAAAATCAATCTTTAAATTAGTTTTAGAGGCAATTTCTTCTAATATTTTATAGTTGATAATCTTACTAGCTTTTGCACCATCTAAATCTACAACATGTAAATATTCAATACCCGATGCTTCAAACTCTTTTGCAACTTCTAACGGACTTTCATTATAAATTTTCTTTGTACTATAATCGCCCTTTGTTAAACGCACACATTTTCCGTCAATGATATCTATGGCTGGTATTATTCTCATTTTATAATTCTATAAAGTTTTGTAATATTCTACTTCCTTCTATTCCACTCTTTTCTGGATGAAATTGAACTCCATAAAAATTATCTTTTTGTAAAGCTGAAGCATATGTTGTTTCATAATCTGTTAATGCAATAGCTTGTTCAGCGTTTTCTGCATAGAAACTATGCACTAAATACATAAACTCTTTGTTCTTAATCCCTTTGAATAGATTCGTTTTTAAATTAAAAATAACATTCCATCCCATCTGAGGAACTTTTACTGAATTTGAAAAACGTTTTACGTGAGCATTAAAAATTCCCAACCCTTTTGTATTTCCTTCTTCAGTAGATTTACACATCAATTGCATCCCTAAGCAAATTCCTAAAACAGGTTGTTTTAATTTGGGAATTAACTGATCTAATCCGCTTTTTTGAAGCATTTTCATTGCTGAACTAGCTTCTCCAACTCCAGGAAATATTATTTTATCAGCATTGATTATTTCGTCAATATTGTTAGATAAAATAGCATTAATTCCTAAGCGCATTAATGCAAATTGAATACTTTTAATATTTCCAGCTCCGTAATCTATAATGACTAATTTCATTGATATCAGCTTTAAATTACAGCATTCCTTTTGTTGAAGGTAAAAACATCTTATTAACATCTCTTTTTACCGCCATTTTCATTGCTTTTGCAAAGGCTTTGAAAATACCTTCTATTTTGTGGTGCTCGTTAGTTCCTTCTGCTTTGATATTTAAATTACATTTTGCACCATCTGTAAATGATTTAAACAAGTGATAAAACATCTCAGTTGGCATGTCTCCTATTTTTTCTCGCTTAAATGTTGCATCCCATTCTAGCCAATTTCTACCACCAAAATCAACTGCAACCTGTGCCAAACAATCATCCATTGGCAAACAAAAGCCATAACGTTCTATGCCTAATTTACTTCCTAATGCTTTATTAAAAAGTTCACCAAAGGCGATCATTGTATCTTCTATGGTGTGGTGTTCGTCAACTTCTAGATCACCATCTACCTTAATCGTTAAATCCATTGCACCATGTCTTCCTATTTGATCTAACATATGATCAAAAAAGGACAATCCAGTATGAATGTCATTTTTACCAGATCCGTCTAAATTTAATTTTATATAAATTTTTGTTTCATTTGTGTTTCTGGTAATTTCTTGAACCCTATTTTTTAATTTAAGAAACTCATAGATTTTTGACCAATCACCACTCATTAAAGCAATGTGTTCTAAAATATCATGTTCAGAAGCTTCAATTTCATCACTTCCCAATTTGTTATTATCAGACAAATAAATACCTTTAGCTCCTAAATTTTTTGCCAATTCCATATCTGTGATCCTATCTCCAAGAACAAATGAATTTTCTAAATCATAGTCTTCAGAAAAGTATTTTGTTAACAAACCTGTTCTTGGTTTTCTAGTAATAGCGTTTTCATGTGGAAAAGAGTTGTCTATAAGTACTTCAGAAAAAACAACTCCTTCTTTTTCAAAAGCAGTTATAATTTTATTCTGAGCCGGCCAAAAAGTGTCTTCTGGAAAACTATTTGTTCCCAGCCCATCTTGATTAGTAACCATCACCAATTCATAATCGAGTTCTGTTGCTATTTTAGCCATGTATTGAAATACTTTTGGGTAAAACTCTAACTTCGATAAACTATCAAGCTGATAATCTATGGGTGGTTCCAATACTAAGGTTCCATCTCTATCAATAAATAATACTTTTTTACTCATTTTCTATTTTTTTTACTTTCGAAGTACCCTCGAAATAATAATTTTTATTGTAGCGCCTTTAAAGCGATAATCAAACGTTGATTTTCTTCACTGACTCCAACACTAATTCGTAAACAATTGTTGCATAGTGGTTCTAGTGATCTATTTCTTACAACGATTCCATAAGATATTAACTGATTGTAACGGGTAGTTGCATCATCTACCTTAATTAACAAAAAATTGCTATCGGAAGGATATATCTTTTCAATAAAACTTACACCACTTTCTAACTCCTTTTTAAGTCGTTTTCTCTCACTAATTAATTCTGAAATTTCACTTTCAACTCCCGCTATTTGATGAAGTCTTGATATTGCTTTTTGTTGACTTAATTCATTTACATTATAAGGGGGTTTTATAGAGTTTAAAACGGTTATTATCTCCTTGGAAGCATAACATAAACCTATGCGAATTCCAGCTAGAGCATAAGCTTTTGATAGGGTTTGTACAATAATTAAATTCGGAAACATCTCTAATCTTGATAACCAAGATTGTTCGTTTGAGAAATCAATATAAGCTTCGTCTATAATTACTAAACCTTCAAAGTTTTGTACTAATTCTTCTACAATTGAAGCTTCAAAACTATTTCCTGTTGGATTATTTGGGGAACACAAAAATAAAATTTTAGTATTTGAATCTATCTGCTCCAAAATATTTTTCACTTCGGGTTGAAAGTCATTATTTAATAACACCTTTCTGTTTTCTATAGCATTTATTTCTGCAATAACACCATACATACCATAGGTAGGCGGTAAAGTAATAATATTATCCTTATTTGGTTCACAAAAAGCTCTAACAATTAAATCCAACACTTCGTCACTTCCATTCCCTATAAAAATAGACTCCTCACCAATTTTCTTAATTTTTGATACTAATTTTTTAAGATTTTTCTGTAGAGGATCTGGATAACGATTTACACCATTTTCAAATGGGTTTTCATTTGCATCAAGAAACACCATATCATTGGTACTAACATCTTTAAAATCATCTCTTGCAGATGAATAAGGTTTGATAGCTCTTATATTGTCTCTGATTAAGTTATTGATATTGATTTTTGGTTTCATATGTCAACTTTTATTTCACTTGAATCGCTGTCTAATTTATAAGTCTTTTAAACGGATAGTAACTGCATTTTTATGCGCCTGTAACCCTTCGGTTTCTGCCATTATTTCTATTGCGTTTCCAATAGCTAGTATCCCTTGTTTTGATATTCTTTGAAAAGTGATACTTTTTGTAAAACTATCTAAATTGACACCGGAATAGGCTTTGCTAAAACCGTTTGTAGGTAATGTATGGTTGGTGCCTGAAGCATAATCCCCAGCGCTTTCTGGAGTATAGTTACCAATAAATACAGAGCCCGCATTCTCAATATTTTCAATATAATAATCATTGTTTTTGGTACAGACAATAAAATGTTCAGGTCCATATTCATTTATTAATTCTAGGGCTATTTCATCATTTTCAACAAAAATAGATTTCGAATTATGAATTGCTTTTTGCGCAATTTCAGCTCTTGGTAACGCTAGCAATTGCTTTTGAATTTCATCTGAAACTTCCGCTAACATTTTTTTTGAAGTTGAAACTAATAATACTTGGCTATCTGCTCCGTGTTCAGCTTGACTTAATAAATCTGAAGCAACATAACTTGCTTTGGCAGCGTCATCTGCAACCACTAATAATTCACTTGGCCCTGCAGGCATGTCAATAGCAACTCCATATTTTGTAGCCAATTGTTTTGCTACGGTTACATATTGATTTCCAGGTCCAAATATTTTATAAACTTTAGGAATATTTTCAGTTCCAAATGTGTATGCCGCTATCGCTTGAATCCCTCCGACTTTAATAATTTTTGTGACTCCACATAATGTTGCAGCATACAAAATTGCAGGATGTATTTTCCCTTCTTTATTTGGTGGAGAACACAATACGATTTCTTTACAACCTGCAATTTGAGCAGGAACAGCTAACATTAAAACTGTAGAAAACAAGGGAGCTGTTCCTCCAGGAATATACAGCCCTACTTTTTGAATAGGTCTTTTTTCTTGCCAACAAGAAACTCCTTGGGTTGTTTCTACAAAAACAGTCGATGTCTGTTGTGCTTCGTGGAACTTGTGTATATTTCTTTTTGCAAGTTGGATAGCGTCTCTTAATTTTTCTGGAACAAGAGCACTTGCTTCTTTAATTTCTTCTTCAGAAACAATACTGTTTTTAATCTTTACACCATCGAATAACTCGGTATACTTATTTACAGCCTGATCTTTATTTTTTTGAATATCATTGAAAATTTTAGTCACTGTTTCTTCAATATCCTCAACAGTTTTTGTGGGTCTTGTTAAAATTGAAGCCCAGTCTTTTTTTGATGGATTTATGATTGTTTTCATATTTATAATACCATTTTTTCTATTGGACATACCAAAATTCCTTCCGCACCATTTATTTTTAATTCATCAATTATTTCCCAAAATTGATTTTTACTAATAACAGTATGAACAGAACTCCATCCTTCTTCAGCCAATGGCAAAACAGTAGGACTTCTCATACCTGGTAACAGTTTTAATATAGTATCTAATTTATTGTTGGGTGCGTTTAATAAGATGTATTTAGAATTTCTACCTTTTAAAACAGATTGAATCCTAAATTGAATCTTATTCAAAATAGCCATTCTTTCTTCTGAAATTTTAGGAGAAACTGCTAAAACAGCTTCTGAAGTTAACAAGACCTCAATTTCTTTTAATCCATTTTTAAACAGCGTGCTTCCACTTGAAACAATATCACAAATTCCGTCTGCCAATCCAATATTAGGAGCTATTTCTACAGAACCGTTTATTTGATGTAATTGTGCTTCAATATTTTTCTCTTTTAAAAATTTCTTTACTGTTTCTGGATAGGAAGTTGCGATTCTTTTTCCTGCTAGATCTTTTAAAGATTTCGCTTCAGACTCTTTTGGTACAGCAATGGAAACTTTACATTTGGAAAAGCCTAAACGTTCAATAAATTTAATATCTGTTCCTTTCTCTATTAAAACATTCTCCCCAATAATAGCAGCATCTACTACGCCATCTTTTAAATACTGAGGAATATCTCCATTTCTAAGATAAAAAACTTCTACGGGAAAATTTCTTGAGGCTGCTTTTAATTGATCTTTTCCATTATCAATAGAAATTCCAATGTCTTTTAAGATTCTCATTGAATCTTGGTTTAACCTTCCTGATTTTTGAACTGCAATTCTTAAAATACTCATTTTTTTTCTTTAATGCTTGGGCAAATACGGTTTATGAAAAAACCCGTTTGATTTGCTCAAACGGGTTTATTAATATTTTGATTTTATTCAATACATTTTTAAATCGCTTGATTGCAATGGATAAAATGATGATGTAAATGAATAAAAGTCATATTATTTCTATTATTTTACAAAGATTAAAATTTTATTTTTAATTAACCAAATAAACATCTTAAAAAAAGAGTAAATCTGAAATATTTATCAAAATGGTACTATTTGTTTAAAATTATTGATAAATATTAATTTAAATAAATAGTTAAAAAGTAAAATGCAATCCTTCCAGTAATTGTCAGTTATGACTTAGGTGAAGGATTGTCGTGTAATTTACCAACAGACTTAGCTACAAGCGATGCAACCGTTGCATCTCCAGTAACATTAATAACTGTTCTACACATATCTAAAGGTCTATCTACAGCAAATATTAATGCCAATCCAATGGCTAATTTATCTGCTGGAAAACCAACAGCTTCTAAAACTATAACCAACATCACCATCCCAGCACCAGGAACAGCTGCCGAACCAATAGATGCTAACAATGCCGTTATTATTATCGTTAACTGATCTGCAAAGGTTAAATCAAAACCTAAAGCTTGAGCTATAAAAACCGCTGCTACAGCTTGATATAAACTTGTTCCATCCATATTTATTGTAGCTCCAACAGGCAAGACAAAACTGGAAACTTCTTTATCTACCCCAATGTGTTCTTCGACCCTTTCCATCGTTACAGGAAGCGTCGCTGCACTTGAACTTGTAGAAAAGGCTAATAATTGTGCAGGGCTCAATTGTTTTAAAAATACAATTGGGTTTTTCTTTGTAAACAAACTTACTAATATCATGTAAAAGGTTATCATTAATAGCAATCCACCAATAACGGTAAAAGCGTATTTTAACAAAGCTAATAATAGGTCTGGATCATTTGAAGAAACCACCACATTTGCCAATAAAGCAAAAACAGCATAAGGTGCAAATAGCATGATTAAATCGACCATTTTTAAAACAACTTCATTTAGAGAATCAAAGAATTTTTTGAGAGGTTTGGATTTTTTTTCACCTACAAGTAGCATGGAAATTCCCAAGAAAATAGTAAAGAAAATAACTTGTAACATCGATTTATTATTCCCCATTGCTTTAATAGCATTATCAGGAACCATTTCTATTAGAAACTGTAAGGGCCCATTACTTATTTGTTTGGAGGCTTCACTTAGTTTAGATTTAACACCTGAACTATTTGCATATGTTTCTGTTAATTTTTGAATGGTTTCATCAGAAATACCTTCTCCTGGTTTAACAATATTGACCAATAGCAATCCGATTGTTATCGCAATAACTGTTGTTGCTATGTATATGGATATCGTCTTTAAACCTATATTTTTAAATTTAGAAATATCTTTTAAATCTGAAATCCCTTTTATCAACGATGCAATAATTAGAGGGACTGCGATTAACTTCAGCATTTTTACAAAAATACTTCCAAAGGGGTTGATCCAATTTAAAACAAAATCGCCACCACCATCAACAATAGTCATAACGAGTCCAAAAAGGATACCTAAAATCATTCCTATCAAAATTTTCCAATGCAATGCTAATTTTTTCATTTATATCGTTTAGATTTATTTAAGGTAGTAAGGTAGAAAAAAAATACCAACTCAAGGTGATTATTTTAGAGTGGTTCATAAGTAACATGTATACTTGTTAGGTAGGATTTTTTAAAAATAAATGCTGAGAGCGATGCTTCTATTTAAACTAAAATAATTTTAGTTATTGTAACAAGATTTATAAATGCTTTCATACACAGGTAAAATATTTTCTAATGAAAACTTTGTAGTATGTTCTCTCGCATTTTCTTTAAAAGTCTCTAAAATTTCATCATTTTCTAAAATAGAAACCGCATTATCTGCCATGTCCTGTACATCTCCAAGATCACTTAAATAACCAGTTACTCCATGAATATTAACCTCGGGCAAACCTCCAGTATTTGTAGATATTACGGCTGTTTTAGCCGCCATGGCTTCCAAAGCAGCCAAACCAAAACTTTCAGTTTGAGAAGGCAATAAAAAAACATCAGAATAACAAAGAATTTTAGAAACATCAGAACTGTTTCCAAAGAAAAGAACCTCTTTAGAAATTTGTAATTTATTTACTAGGTGCTCAGCTTTGGCTCTATCGGGACCTTCACCTATTAACAATAATTTTGAAGGAATTGTTTTTTGAACCTCATAAAAAACGTTGATAACATCTTCTATTCTTTTAACAGGTCTAAAATTACTAACATGAGTTAAAATTCGTTCATTGGGTTTTGCTATTGCAATTCTGTTACACTTTAATTGATGAACTTTATCATATTTCTGTGTGTCAATAAAATTATGAATAACATGAATATCATTTTTGATCGTAAATAGTTTATTGGTTGTCTTTCTCAAGTCATTTGAAACTGATGTCACAACATCTGAATTATTGATACTAAATTCTACAGCTGATTTATATGTTGGATGGCTTCCTACAAGGGTAATATCTGTTCCATGAAGGGTTGTAACAACTTTTACAGAAATACCTTTTTCATGTAACATTTGCTTAGCCATATAGGCTGCGTATGCATGTGGTATAGCGTAATGAACATGTAAAACTTCTAAATGATATTTTTCTACAACTTCTACGATTTTACTTGACAAAGCCAATTCATAGGGTTGGTATTGAAATAAAGGATATTCTTCCAAAAGAACTTGGTGAAAATGTAAATGATGAGAAATAAAATCCAAGCGAACGGGTTGGTTGTATGTAATAAAATGTATTTCATGACCTTTATCTGCTAAAGCCATTCCCAATTCTGTTGCAACAACTCCACTTCCTCCAAATGTTGGGTAACAAACGATTCCTATTTTCATTCTAAGTAGTAAAAAATTAATTTAATAATTGTAAATATAACAGTATTATTGCTGTTATATTCTAAATAAAAGCATAAAAAAACCTACAATAAAATTGCAGGTTTTTGAACTATAAATATAAGTTCTAATATTAGTAATCTCCCAAAGTTACTGGGTTTTGATTCAATGCGTCTTCTAATTGATCATTACTTGGTGCTTTCCCATGCCAAGCGTGTGTATGCATCATAAAATCTACGCCGTTACCCATTTCTGTGTGTAGTAAAATACAAACAGGTTTTTCTTTTCCTAATAGTGATTTTGCTTCTGACAATCCAGCTAAAATTGCATCAATATCGTTTCCTTTTTCAACATCCAATACTGTCCAACCAAAAGCTTCAAATTTGGCTTTGATGCTACCCATTGGTAAAACTTCATCAGTGGATCCATCAATTTGTTTTCCATTTAAATCAATAGTAGCAATTAAATTGTCTACTTTTTTTGCTGATGCGTACATAATTGCTTCCCAATTTTGACCCTCTTGCAATTCACCATCTCCATGAAGGGTATACACTATTTTATCATCATTATTTAACTTTTTAGCTTCAGCAGCTCCTATACCAACAGACATTCCTTGTCCTAGGGAACCAGAAGCAATTCTTACACCAGGTAAATTTTCGTGTGTTGTGGGATGCCCTTGTAGACGGGAATTTAACAATCTAAAAGTCGCTAGTTCTGATACAGGAAAAAAACCACTATGGGCCAATACACTATAAAAAACTGGAGAAATATGTCCATTTGAAAGGAAAAATAAATCTTCATTTTTACCATCCATAGTGAAGTCAGTAGTATACTCCATTACTTCTTGATATAAACAAGTGATAAACTCGGCGCATCCAAGAGAACCACCAGGATGTCCAGAATTAACAGCATGTACCATGCGTAAAATATCTCTTCGAACTTGTTGAGTAAAATCTTGTAATTGTTGTGTTGTTGGCATTTTATAGTTTTTGATATATAAAGACAAAAGTAATTTTTTTAGTCTCAATTAACAAGATTATTTATGAGCAAAAAAAAGGGTTATTAACAATTATAAGATACTTTCAAAATTATATTTTACACATTAGTATAAATTACGTTTTTTGTTTCTTTTTTTTCGCAGCAGGAAACAAGACATTATTCAAAATTAAACGATAACCAGGGGAAGTAGGATGTAATTCTAACTCTGTTTTTGGATCCCCAATTCGATGCGTATAATCTTCTGGGTCATGTCCGCCATAAAAAGTAAACATTCCTTTTCCTTTTGTTCCGTGAATGTATCTTGCCTCTCTATTTGTGGTATTTTCTCCTAATATCAGTACATTGGATTTTATCGTGTTTCGGTCGAATGCAGTAGTTTGTCCCATAAAACCCTTGACTAATTGAGTATGATTTTGAGTTAACATTGTAGGAACAGGATCCCATTTTGCAGAAAATGCGATCAATGAAAAGTAATCTGAAGTTCTCACTACTTTACGTTTTCGCGTCATATCAATACTAGAAAATTCGTAAGTAATTGGATTTTGTATTAATTGAAAATCTTTGAAAGCAAATGTCTTGTTAAAATTAATTTTAGATTGGTAATTAGATTCTGAGAGATCTCCGTCAAACATAGATTCAACAATATCGACACCTTCTGCAGACAAAGCGATATCAAAACTGTCGGAAGCAGAACACATCGCAAACATAAACCCACCACCAATAACATACTCTCTAATTTTTTTTGCAACTGCTAGTTTTTGATGAGAAACTTTTTTAAAACCCAATTCAGTAGCCAATTTCTCTGCATTTATTTTTCCTTTAATATACCAAGGAGCTGATTTAAATGCTCCATAAAAACGGCCATATTGACCTGTAAAATCTTCGTGATGAAGATGAAGCCATTCATATAATAGCAGTTTATCTTCCATTACTTCTTTATCATAAATGACATCGAAAGGAATTTCAGCATAGGTTAAGACCATTGTAACTGCATCATCCCAAGGCATTTTATCTTTGGGTGAGTATACCGCAATTTTTGGAGCCTTTTCTAAAATTACTGCATCCTGATTAGAAGATGGGGAAGAAATTTGTTCTAGGATTATTTGTGCTTTTGCATCAGAAATTAGTTGGTAAGAAACTCCTCGAATCGTACATTCTTTTTCTATAATTTTATTGTTTTCTATGAGAAAGGCACCACCATCATAATTTAACAACCATTTAGATTTTAATCCTAGTTCCAAACCAAAATAAACAATACCATAAGCTTTGAGATGATTTTTTTGCTGATCATGACTCATGGGTACATAAATAAAAGACCCTAAAATTGTGTTAGACATTAAAAGAAAGACCACTATGGATATACTTTTTTTCATTTTAAATACTTAAAGAAATGATTTCTATCTAACAGTTATTTATTACTATGGTATAATGTTTTTTTACTTAAAAAGGAATATCATCTGTTTGATCGCCAAACGCGTCTTTAGGTTCTATTCGTTGATCTGGAAATACATCATCTGGGAAATCTGTATTCATCGAAGATTGAAATTCTGAACTAAAACCCTCTTCTAAATCTGAAAATTTTGCCAAATGCCCCGTAAATTTTAAACGAATATTATCTAAACCACCATTTCTGTGTTTTGCGATAATAAATTCTCCTTGACCTTCACAAGGAGTGTGTTCGTCGTCATCCCATTCTGTCATCCCGTAATATTCTGGACGAAAAATAAAAGAAACAATATCTGCATCTTGCTCAATGGCACCAGATTCACGTAAATCAGATAATAGAGGTCTTTTACTTCCTCCACGAGTTTCCACAGCTCGAGATAACTGGGATAAGGCAATTACAGGTACTTCAAGTTCTTTTGCCAATGCTTTTAAATTTCTTGAAATCATGGAGATTTCTTGTTCACGGTTCCCTCCTGCTTTTCCACCAGCAGTCATTAACTGTAAATAATCAATAACAATAATTTTAACATTGTGTTGAGAGACCAATCTTCTCGCCTTTGCACGTAAATCAAAAATGGATAAAGAAGGTGTATCATCTATAAAAATTGGTGCATCAGATAATTTTTTAACTTTTACGTTAAGTTGCTCCCATTCATGAGGCTCTAAATTACCTTTTCTTAATTTTTCAGAGGTCAATCCTGTTTCTGAGGAGATCATTCTTGTAATTAACTGAACTGATGACATCTCAAGTGAAAACACTGCAACTCCATGATTAAAATCAATGGCCATGTTTTTTGCCATTGAAATCACAAACGCAGTTTTTCCCATACCTGGACGTGCTGCAATAATTACTAAATCTGAGGGCTGCCAACCAGAAGTTAGCGCATCTAATTTGGTAAAACCAGTTGCTAAACCAGACATTCCCTCTTGATTTCCTATCTCTTGAATTTTCTTTAAAGCTTGTTTTACTAATGAACCGGCCTCTTCCGAACTTTTCTTTAAATTTCCTTGAGTGACTTCAAAAAGCTTTCCTTCTGCATCATCTAAAAGATCAAAAACATCTGTACTTTCATCATACGCGTTTTCTATGATCTCACTTGAAATTGAAATCAATCTTCGCTGGATAAATTTTTGAAGAATAATTCTAGCATGAAATTCAATATGTGCCGAGGATGCTACTTTTTGTGTCAAACGAATTAAAAAAAAATCACCACCAATAAATTCTAATTTTCCATTCTTTTTTAACAAATTGGAGACTGTCAAAAGGTCTATGGGTTCAGAATTTTGAAATAATTCATAAATTGCTGCGTATATTTCTTGATGTTTTGCATCATAAAAAGCATCAGAACTTAGAATATCTATTACATCATCGATTCCTTTTTTATCAATCATCATTGCTCCAAGTACTGCTTCTTCTAACTCTACAGCTTGAGGAGGGATTTTACCTTTTTCAAGACTTATGATTCTTGATTTATCTATCTTTTTACCTGCTAATGATGTTGTTTTTTCCATTGTTACAAATGTACTTTTTTAGGTTGAATGTAGTTTCTAAAAAAGAACTTTAATTTGTGAACATTAATTGTAAACAAATATGTTATTATCTTGTTAATAAACAGACAACTTTGATAATGAAATGGTATTTTTACGATTATGAAGTGGAATAAAAAACATATTTTTCTATTGGTTTTATTACCAGTACAAATACTGCTGATAAAATTAGCTTCAAAAAACCCTGAATTTATAGAGCGTTATTATTCCAACGGAGTATATCCCTATATTTCATCTTTTTTAAGATTTTTTTTAGGTTGGATTCCTTTTTCAGTAGGTGATTTACTATTGGTCTTTGGTATATTTAGTTTGTTTCGTTTCCTGTACCTATTAATTCGAACGCGCTTCAAAAATTTGGTTCCAAAATTAATTCATTCAGGTGCTGTTGTATCTGTAATCTATTTTTTATTCTATTTTTTATGGGGATTAAATTACTACAGAGCTCCTCTAGCAAAGACATTGGATTATAAAAATCAAAACTACACTACTGTTCAACTTCAAAATGTAACAGAAACAATTATTGAAAAATTAAATAATATCCAATATACTTTAACAACAAATGACACTTTAAAAGTAGCGAACCCTTATTCTCAAAAAGATATGTATGCAATTGCTATTGAAGGTTATAAAAATTTATCAAATGATTTTCCTCAATTAAACTATGAATATCCCTCTGTAAAGAGTTCATTAATTAGTTTTTTACAAACGTACAATCATACTTCAGGATATTTGAATCCGTTAACTGGTGAAGCTCAAGTAAATGATAAAATACCTAAAACATCTTATCCAACAACTACCTGTCATGAAATGGCGCATCAAATTGGATTTGCTGCAGAAAATGAGGCTAATTTTATAGGTTTTTTGGCCGCTAATTACAATGACGACCCCTATTTTAAATATGCAAGTTATAGAATGGCTTTCGGATATTGTATTTCAGAACTCAGAAAACGTGATGCCAATTTATCCAAAAAACTTTGGGAGAGGGTAAACTATGGTATAGTAAAAGACTTTAAAGAAAGTTACGATTTTTGGCAGCGATATAAAAATCCTTTTGAACCGATTATAAAAAAAGGCTACAATGCCTATTTAAAAGCCAACAACCAAGACAAGGGAATTAAGTCTTATAATTATGTGGTCGATTTATTGATTTGTTATTTTGAAACAGAAGCAAAGGAATTGGATGCCTCATAAAATTTTCTTAATTTTAAAATTCCTAAGATTTACTTGAGACCCTGTCTAAATTTAATCTCACATAATTTACAATTTTTAAATAGAATTAATATGAAGAATCTATTTTTGCTTTTCTCTTTAATGTGTTGTTTTTCGTTATATGCACAGGACTATTTTCCAACAAATTCAGGAGTAAAAACTTCATCAAAAACAATGGTTGCTTTTACAAATGCAACCATTTATGTCACTTCAGAAAAAGTAGTTAAAAAAGGCACTTTACTCATTGCAGATGGTAAAGTAATTCAAGTTGGTACATCTGTTAATCTTCCCAAAGGAACACAGATTATTAATCTTTCGGGAAAATCCATCTATCCATCTTTCATCGATATCTACTCTAGTTTTGGTATTAAAAAACCAAAAAAATCTTCTGTAAATTATACAAAAACACAATATGAAGCTTCCAGAGATGGATATTACTGGAACGATCATATCAGACCAGATATAAATCCTATAAAATCCTTCTCATATGACAAAAAAGAGGCATTAGAATTAATAAAGGCTGGGTTTGGTGTAGTAAATACCCACATGGAAGATGGAATTATTAGAGGAAATGGTATTCTAGTAGCTTTAAATTCTAATTCAACAGATGCTTATAGAATCTTAGATTCAAAATCTGCCCAATACCTCTCTTTTTCAAAAAGTAATGCATCAAGACAAGCTTATCCTAGCTCTAAAATGGGAGCAATAGCCCTTTTACGTCAAGTCTATAACGATGCTTATTGGTATGCACAAGGGAAAATGAAAAATAAGGATATGGCTTTGAAAGCACTCAATAAAAATAAAAATTTGGTCCAAATTTTTAAGACAAACAACTTATTGGATGCATTTAGAGCTGACAAAGTAGGTGATGAATTTGGAATTCAATACACTATTGTTGGATCTGGTGAAGAGTTTGAAAGGATAGAAGATGTGAAGAATTCAAAAGCCAATTTTATTATTCCTGTTAATTTTACAAAAGCATATGATGTTTCTAACCCTTTGTTAGCGCAACAAATCTCTCTAAGAGATATGAGAAAGTGGAACCAAGAACCCTCCAACCTAAAAGTCTTACATGAAAATGGTGTTCGTTTTGCTTTAACTACCCATTCTTTAAAATCGGTAGCTTCCTTTCATAAAAACATTCAAAAGGCCATACAATATGGTTTTGATAGAAAAGCAGCATTGGCCTCATTAACAACTATACCAGCTGCTATTATTGGAAATAATACTATTGGTAATTTAAATACAGGAAGTCATGCCAACTTTATCATTACTTCTGGAGATGTTTTTGATTCTAAAACAATCATTTATGAAAACTGGGTTCAAGGGACCAAAAATAGTATTCAAGACATGCATATCAAAGACCTCTCTGGGACCTATATGTTGCATGTAAATAATCAAAATTATGAACTAACGATTTCTGGCAAAGGCACTGATCAAAAAGGAGTAATAAAAAAAGATGATAATACAATTACTTCTAAATTTTCTTACAAAGACCATTGGGTTTCAATTACTTTAAACGACGGTGATATTTACACTAGAATGGTGGGTAAAATTATAAATGCTGCTAATGTTATGCAGGGAAATGCATTTGATTCACAAGAAAACATCACTTATTGGTCTGCAAGTAAAAAAGTGCAAAAACAAGATGTAAAAAAATCAAAATTAAAGAAAACTACAAAAGAGATGATAACTGCGCTACCTGTGAGTTATCCCAACCTTGGTTTTGGAAATTACGAACTTCCAAAAACAGAAACAATTTTAATAAAAAACACCACTGTTTGGACCGGTGAAGACATTGGTATATTAAAGAATACAGATGTTCTTTTAAAAAATGGAAAAATTGTTAAAATCGGAAAAAACCTAAGCGCCAAAAGAGCCAAAAAAATAAATGGAACAGGAAAACACTTGACCGCTGGTATTGTAGATGAGCATTCACACATTGCTACTTCTGCAGTAAATGAGGGTGCACAAAATTCTTCTGCTGAAGTAAGTATTGAAGATGTTATTGATCCCAATGATATTAATATTTACAGAAACCTTTCGGGTGGAACTACTTCCATACAAATATTGCATGGTTCTGCAAATCCTATTGGAGGACGTTCTGCAATTATCAAACTTAAATGGGGAGAAAATGCAGAAAACCTAATTTACCCAAATTCCCCTAAATTTATAAAATTCGCTCTTGGAGAGAATGTGAAACAATCTAGGTACTCTTATGGAACTCGTTTTCCTCAAACTCGAATGGGAGTCGAGCAGGTGTTTATCGATTATTTTACCAGAGCAAAAGAATATGACCTCATAAAGAAAAGTGGAGCACCCTATAGGAAAGATGTTGAAATGGAAACTTTGGCTGAAATTTTAAATGGCGAACGATTTATTTCATGTCACTCATATGTTCAATCAGAAATAAATATGTTGATGAAGGTTGCCGAAAAATTTAATTTTAGAATAAATACTTTCACACATATTTTAGAAGGTTATAAGGTAGCTGACAAAATGAAAGAACATGGAGTTGGCGCTTCCACTTTCTCAGATTGGTGGGCGTATAAATTTGAGGTGAATGATGCTATTCCATACAATGCAGCCATTATGCACAATGCAGGTGTAACTGTTGCAATAAACTCTGATGACAGAGAAATGTCTAGGCGATTAAATCAAGAGGCTGCAAAAACAATTAAATATGGTGGGCTGTCTGAGCTAGATGCATGGAAAACAGTAACTTTAAATCCAGCAAAATTACTACACATAGATGATAAAGTAGGAAGTATTAAAGTTGGAAAGGATGCAGATGTCGTTTTATGGAGTCATCATCCGATGTCCATATATGCAAAAGTTGAAAAAACAATTATTGAGGGAAAAATCTTTTTTGACAGAGAGGAAGATATTAGAAAACGCGGGCTTATCAAAAAAGAGAAAAGTAATTTGATTGATATGATGTTGAAAGAAAAAATAAGAGGAGCTAAAACACAGGTCCCTATAAAAAGAGAAGATAGAAATTTTGAATGTGATACTTTGGAGGAACTTTAATACTAAAAAAATGATGAAAAACACACTTTATAGCATACTGTTTATACTAGTAGTAGGGAATCTTTTAGCACAACAGACTCCTGCAAACAAACAAAGTCATGCATACAGTATTGAAGGTGCTACGGCTCATATTGGAAATGGGCAAGTAATTGAAAATTCATTGCTCATGTTTAGCAATGGTAAAATTACATTTATTGGAAGTGCTAAGAATAAAATTGCGAGACAAGGCAAAGTTATTAATGCAAAAGACAAACACGTTTATCCTGGTTTTATTGCCGCAAACTCAACTTTAGGCTTGGTCGAAATAGACGCAGTAAAGGCGAGTGATGACCAAAGAGAAATAGGAATTATGAATCCTCATATAAGGAGTTTAATAGCGTATAATACCGAAAGTAAGGTCATTGAATCTATGAGGCCAAATGGTGTTTTAATGGCACAGATTTCACCCAGAGGAGGGACTCTTTCTGGAATGTCATCAATCGTTCAGTTCGATGCCTGGAATTGGGAAGATGCTGTGATTAAGATGGATGACGGAATACACATGAATTGGCCTGGAAGTTTTACACAAGGTCAAGTGCAGTTAGGAAAAGATGTCGTTATGAAACCAAATCTAAAATACCCGCAAAATTTAAAAAAGATTAAATCATACCTGACCAATGCAAAAAATTATTTGGAAGGTGATCATACAAAAACACACCTACCTTATCAAGCTACAAAGGGCCTGTTTGATGGATCTAAAAAATTATTTATTCATGTAAATGGTCAAAAAGAAATTATAGACGCTGTTACAACATGTAAACAAAGTGGAATTAAAAACATCGTGATTATTCATGCTGATGGTGCAAATTACATTGCTGATTTTTTGCTAAAAAATGAGGTTTCAGTAATTTTAGACAGACCTCATAAGAATCCTAATAGTGAAGATGAAGGATATGACGACACCTATACAATAGCAAAAAAATTAATAGACAAAGGCTTATTGGTATGCATTGGTATGGAGGGTGAAATGGAGCGAATGAGTAGTAGAAATCTTCCTTTTTATGCAGGTACATTTGCTGCACATGGATTAGACAAAGAAACTGCCTTACAGCTGATAACCTTCAATACTGCTAAAATTCTTGGTATCGACAATTTAGTAGGAAGTTTAGAAATTGGGAAAGATGCCACTTTATTTATATCCAAAGGTGATGCTTTAGATATGCGAGGAAACATATTAACCGATGCTTTTATACAGGGAAGAGAAATTAGTTTAGAAACCCACCAAACGAAGCTATGGAAACGCTATTCCAACAAATATAGTAAGTAAAACACTATTGATTCTTTTCTAAGTAAAAACGTATTATTCGCTATATTTGCATCAATGAAGGAAATCACTAGTATTCAAAACTCGTATATAAAAAACTTAGTCAAGCTTCAAGATAAAGCTCGAGAAAGAAAAAAACAAGGGCTTTTTATTATTGAAGGAAAAAGAGAAATTTCATTGGCAATTACTTCGAAATATGAGTTTGATAGCATTTTGTTTTGCCCAAATATTATTTCTGAAAATGAGATTATTCAACTTTTAAATCAAAACATAAATAGAATAGCGATTTCAAAAGAAGTGTATCAAAAATTAGCTTATAGGAACTCTACAGAGGGTATTATAGCCCTAGCTAAAGTGAAAGATTTTTCACTCAATAAAATTGTATTACCTACCAAAAACCCCTTAATTCTTGTTGCTGAAGGCATCGAAAAACCTGGAAATATTGGTGCACTTTTAAGAACGGCTGATGCGGCAAATGTTGATGCTGTTTTTATTGCAGATCCAAAAAGTGATTTGTACAACACCAATATCATTAGATCAAGTGTTGGTTGTGTTTTCACCAATCAAATTGCACAAGGATCTTCAGAAGAAATCATTACTTTTCTCCAAAAAAACAAGATCAATATATATGCAGCAACCTTGCAGAATTCAAATGAATATTACAAGCAAGATTTCACGAACAGTGCTGCAATAATTGTTGGAACGGAAGCTACAGGATTATCAAATAGTTGGAGAACAGTTGCGACTCAACACATCAACATTCCAATGCAAGGTAAGATTGACTCCATGAATGTATCAGTTTCGGCGGCTATTGTTATTTATGAGGCTGTCAGGCAAAGAAAATCTAAACAATAAAAAATGCAAGCTTCTTCCTTATTTTACATCATTATCTCCATATTAATTGTAAGTTTTATTGTTAATAAAATGATAAACATTCTTAATGAAGGATATTTCGATAAAAAAATACCGGAAAAATTAAAAGATATTTACAATCACGATACTTATGAAAAGTCTCAAGCATATAAAAAAACAAGTGCTAAATTCTCAAATAGTAGCTCTTTAATATTAATAATTTTAACCGTGACTTTCTTTTTAATAGAAGGCTTTGCATATTTAGACCGTTTTGCTAGAAGTTTTTCAGAACATCCAATTCTAATTGCTTTGATTTTTTTCGGGGTCATTATCTCAGTTTCAGAAATTATTACAACGCCCCTATCCTACTACAAGACCTTTGTAATTGAAGAAAAGTTTGGATTTAATACATCATCAAAACAAATATTCTGGATTGACAAGATTAAAGGCTTACTAATGAGTCTTGTGTTGGGTGGGGGAATTTTATCTATCGTTATTTGGTTTTATCTTTTAACAGGAAGTGATTTTTGGATTTATTCATGGGTTCTTGTAGCCTCTTTTTCTTTGTTTTTAAATATGTTTTATGCAAAGCTGATTGTACCGCTGTTTAATAAACAAACACCATTAGAAAACGGAGTATTGAAATCTGCCATAGAAGACTACAGTGAAAAAGTGGGATTTACCATACATAATATTTTTATTATTGACGGTTCTAAAAGGTCTACAAAAGCGAATGCCTATTTCTCTGGTTTTGGTTCTCAAAAAAGAATTACCCTATACGATACATTAATTCATGAGCTAGACACAGATGAAATTATAGCTGTTTTGGCGCATGAAGTGGGTCATTATAAAAAAAATCACATTATTTTTAATATGATTACTTCTGTTCTACTTTCAGGATTAACGCTCTATATCTTATCGTTGTTTATTAATTCACCACTGCTATCAGCTGCTTTAGGTGTAAGTATTCCAAGTTTTCATATTGGTTTAATTGCCTTTGGAATTTTATATACCCCTATTTCTGAAATTACAGGGTTATTTATAAATTACATGTCTAGAAAATTTGAATATCAAGCAGATAATTATGCAAAAGACACCTTCAATGAAAAGGCTTTAATAACATCGCTGAAAAAATTATCAAAGAATAGTTTGAGTAATCTAACGCCACATCCAGCATTTGTTTTTAAGCATTATTCACATCCAACTCTATTAGATAGAATAAAAAATTTAGAATCTTAATTACTTGTTTGTTAACATTCTTATTCATAATTTCACTAATCATATGATCATTATTTAAAATTAGTTTTTGAGATATACCGCAACTATAGAAGAGGAGAATAAAGAAATAACAAAACGTTATAAAGATTTGCTAAAAGGAACTTATGAAGTTTTATCTAAAACAGATAAAGATTTAATAAGAAAAGCCTTCGATATTGCTTTAGATGCACATTCTAATCAGCGAAGAAAAACAGGTGAACCCTATATTTTTCATCCAATTGCTGTTGCTAAAATTGTTGCAAATGAAATTGGTTTAGATGCAACCTCCATTGCATCTGCTTTGTTACATGATGTCGTTGAAGATACTACCTACACCATTGATGATATGGAGCATCTTTTTGGAAAACCAATTGCAAAAATAGTAAAAGGACTCACAAAAATATCTCGATTAAACAAAGAGCAAGATGCTTCTATACAAGCGGAAAATTTCAGAAAAATGCTCTTAACACTAAATGATGATGTAAGAGTTATCTTAATTAAGATTGCAGATCGACTCCACAATATGCAAACAATGGATGCAATGCCTGTTGACAAACAGGTTAAGATAGCTTCAGAGACTTTATATATTTATGCTCCTTTGGCGCATAGATTAGGGTTGTATAATATAAAAATAGAGTTAGAAGATTTAGGATTAAAATACACAGAACCTGAGTCTTATAATAGTATTCTAAATAAAATAACAGAAAGTAAAGTAGATCAACAAAATTATTTAAAGCGATTTGAAAACACTCTAAAATCGGGGTTAGATAAGGAGAATTTTGATTACGAAATAAAGGGACGTTTTAAGTCTATTTATTCGATTCGAAAAAAAATGATAACGCAAAACGTAACCTTCAATGAAGTGTATGATAAGTTTGCTATCAGAATTATATACAAACCTAATTCAAATGATGATAAGTTTGATGCTTGGAAAATTTATACTATTGTTACAGATTATTTTAAACCCAATCCCTCTCGATTAAGAGATTGGATCTCACAACCAAAATCAACTGGTTATGAAGCACTTCATATTACAGTTGTTGGTCCTGATTCGCAATGGGTTGAAGTTCAAATTCGTTCAAGTCGAATGAATGAAATAGCAGAAAGAGGTTATGCTGCTCACTTTAAATACAAACAAGGGGAAAGTAAAGACGACGGATTAGAAAGTTGGCTTAATAAATTAAAAGAAACACTAGAAACTCAAAGTTTAAATGCAGTTGATTTTGTAGAAAATTTTAAATTAAACCTATATTCAAAAGAAATTTATGTTTTTACTCCCAAAGGAGATTTAAAATCATTGCCCAAGGATGCTACTGCTTTGGATTTTGCTTTTTCAATTCATACAGATGTTGGTTTAAAATGTAGGGGAGCAAAAGTGAATGGAAAATTAATGCCTCTTAGTCATCAACTTAAAAGTGGTGACCAAATCGAAGTAATAACCACGACCACTAATAAACCAAATTCTAGATGGTTGGATTTTGTTATTACAGCCAGAGCAGAAGGAAAAATTAGAGCAGCGCTAAAAGAGGAAGAAAAGTTGATTTCCGAGGAGGGTAAAGCGATTCTAATGCGAAAACTACGTCACTTGAAAATCTCTTTTAACGAAAAGACAATCAATGAGTTGGTGAACTATTTCAAATTAAGAACTAGTTTTGATTTATTCTTTAGAATAGGAAATGGAGCTATAGATAATTCGCAGTTAAAATCTTTTGTGTCCATGCGAAACAGTAAAATATTAAACTTCTTTAAAGCAAAATTAAGAAGAAATACAGTTTCAAAAGAGGTTTTAAATATAGAAGAAGTATCTCATAAATATGATTCCTTAGTTTTTGGTAAAGAAGAACAAAAATTAGATTATAAATCTTCAAAGTGCTGTAATCCAATTTCTGGAGATAAAGTTTTTGGATTCGTTACTATTAATGATGGTATTAAAGTTCATAAAAAGAATTGTTCTAATGCAATTTCTCTTCAATCTAACTATGCATACAGAATTATGTCTGCTAAATGGATAGATTCTACCAAACAAGATTTTAAAGTAATTTTAGAGATTGGAGGCTTTGACAATCAAGGAATGGCAAATGATGTAACACGTATAATATCTAATAACATGGGCGTTTTTATTCATAGCATTAATATTAAAGGTAATGAAGGCGTTTTTGATGGTAAAATTTCAATAAGTGTAAAAAATAGTTCCCAATTAAATAGGTTGATAAAAAACCTTCAAAAAATTGAAGGAATAAAAAAAGTAGAACGTGTTAATACTTTGTAAATATCATTTAATTAAAAATCTTATTTAATTCAGAAATAACTGTAAATTTGTTTTTTTATAAAATCATTTATAATGAGTAATTCCCTTGAAAATCAGGAAGTAGTAAAAAAAGTTTTTAGCACTTACCTAGAAGAAAATAAACATAGAAAAACACCAGAACGCTATGCTATACTTCAGGAAATATATGTAGCTGCTGAACATTTTGATATCGAATCTCTCTATATTAAAATGAAAAACAAAAATTATAGAGTCAGTAGAGCTACGCTTTATAATACGATAGATTTACTTTTAGAGTGTGGTTTGGTTCGAAAACATCAGTTTGACGGGCAATCAATGGCTCGTTATGAAAAGAGTTATTTCGACAAAAATCACGACCATGTAATTTTTACTGATTCAGGAGACGTTAAAGAATTCTGTGATCCAAGAATTCAAATCATTAAAAAAACAATAGAAGAAGTATTTGATATTGATATCCATAATCATTCACTTTACTTTTACGGAACAAAAAAACAAAACTAAACAAACAACAACACAATTAACAAATTAACAAATTAACACAACTAATGGCTGTAGATTTATTATTAGGATTACAATGGGGAGATGAAGGAAAAGGAAAAATAGTAGACGTTCTTACTAAAAATTACGATATTATTGCTCGCTTTCAAGGAGGTCCAAATGCAGGACACACATTAATTTTTGACGGATTCAAACATGTTTTACATACAATTCCTTCGGGAATATTTCACAAAACAGCATTAAATGTAGTGGGAAATGGCGTGGTAATTGATCCTGTAATCTTTAAGAAAGAACTAGAAAATCTAGACAAACACAATATAGACTACACCTCTAAATTATTAATCTCAAGAAAAGCACATTTAATTTTACCAACACACAGATTGTTAGATGCTGCTTCAGAAACCTCTAAAGGAAAAGCTAAAATTGGTTCTACTTTAAAAGGTATAGGTCCAACTTACATGGATAAGACGGGAAGAAATGGAATGAGAGTTGGAGATCTAGAATTAGAAAATTGGAAAGATAAATACAATGCGCTAACAGAAAAGCATCTTAAAATGTTGAAATTTTTTGATGTTCAAATTGAATATAATTTAGAAGAGCTAGAGGCAGAATTTTGTGTAGGAATCGACAAGTTAAAAAGCTTAACATTCATTGATAGCGAAGAATTTTTAAATAACGCAATTAAAGAGAATAAAACGATTTTGGCAGAAGGTGCTCAAGGTTCTTTATTAGATATTGACTTTGGAACCTATCCATTTGTTACTTCATCTAACACAACTGCTGCTGGTGCGTGTACAGGTTTAGGTGTGGCACCCAACAGAATTGGAGACGTTTTTGGAATTTTTAAAGCATATACAACTCGGGTTGGTTCAGGACCTTTTCCAACAGAATTATTTGATAAGAATGGAAAAAGAATGGCTAAAGTAGGTCATGAATTTGGAGCTACTACAGGAAGACCAAGGCGATGCGGTTGGTTGGATTTAATAGCACTTAAATATGCAGTAAACGTAAATGGTGTTACACAACTTATGATGATGAAAGGAGACGTTTTATCTGGTTTTGACACTCTAAAAATATGTACTTCTTACACTTATAAAGGTGAAGAAATCACACATTTACCATATAATATAGAGCCTCACAATGTATCCGTAAATTATACTGAATTTAAGGGGTGGGAAGATGATTTAACCAAAATGTCATCTGCTGATCAATTACCTCAGAATTTGATGGACTACATCGCTTTTATAGAAAAAGAAACAGGTGTTCCTGTATCAATTGTTTCTGTAGGTCCAGATAGAAACCAAACAATTACGAGATAAATTACAATCAAAATATTTTAAAAGCATCTTTTAGTTTACAAAAGATGCTTTTTTTATTGAAAAAAGAGGCTATTAAAAAAAGGATCGTTGCTGTTGCTATAAAATCAAATATCCTTTAAAAGTTAAATTTCACTTTTCTTTAGTGAAGGGTATTTTCTTTTCATTATTTTTACAACAAATTAATCATTTTGAAAAGAGTCTTTATATTATTTCTTCTATTCATATCTTCAGCTGTTTTGTCTCAAACAAAAAAAATAAAGTATGAAGCTGAAATTCAGGAAGTCAATGAAAAAAAGTTTCCTGGTGCGACTATTTTACTTGGAAATGTAAAAATGACGCACGATGGTATTGTACTGACAAGTCAACAAGCATTATTTTACAAAGAAAGGAATTTCTTCAAGGCTATTGGAAAGGTGCTGGTAAAGCAAGGAGACACCGTTACACAGACTAGTAATTATGTTGATTATGATGCCAATTCCAAACAAGCGTTATCATGGGGAAATGTTGTGTTAAAAGATCCAACAATGACCATGACTTCAGATACACTTCATTTTGATAGACTCAATCAAAAACTATATTATAACAGTTACGCAACTATAAAAGATCAAACGAATACTCTAAAAAGTAAAAACGGAAACTACTATTTAGAAAATAAAAAATTTACGGCAACGACAAGAGTTACAGTTATTAACCCTGAACATCATTTAGAATCAAATCATTTAGATTATTATACAGATTCTGGACTTACCTATCTGTATGGCCCTTCCACTGTTACTAATATTCAAAACGAAAATAGAATTTATTGCGAAAAAGGTTTTTACAATACCAAAACAGACATATCACACTTTGTTAAAAGTGCTAAGCTATATTTAAAAGAAAGAACTATAGAAGGAGATAGTTTGTATTATGACAAGAACAAAGGGTTTGCTTCCGCTACTAAAAACATTACAGTGATTGATATTGTTCAGAATTTTATAACAAAGGGCAACTATGCAGAGATTTTTGAACTAAAAGATTCTCTTTTTATCGTTGATAAAGCAGTTGGTATTTCTATTGTTGATAAAGACTCTACATTTATTCATGGAGATACTATTTTAATAACTGGCCAACCTAAAAAAAGAATTATAAGAACGTATCATAATGTAAAAATTTTCAAATCTGATTTACAAGGGAAATGTGATTCTATTCATACCAATCAAGAATCGGGTGTTTCAAAAATGTTTAGGAATCCTGTAATATGGTCCGATAAAAATCAAATAACAGGAGATACAATTCATTTGATTTCAAATACAGAAACAGAAAAATTAGATTCATTAAAAGTGCTAAATAATTCATTTATTATTTCTAAAGACTCGATATCTAAAAACAATTTCAATCAAATTAAAGGTAGAAATATGTTTGGAAAATTTAAAACAAACAAACTTCGTTTTCTTTTAGTAAAAGGAAATGCAGAATCCGTTTATTTTAACAGAAATGAACAAACAAACAAACTAGAAACGATCACAAAAGAAATCTCTAGTAACATTGAGTTTACGTTAACAAAAGGACAAATTGAAACGATTAAGTATTTAAAAACCTCTGATGGTCATACCTACCCTCCTTCTCAATTACCAGATGATGTGAGAAAGTTAAAAGGATTTGTTTGGCGTGAAAATGAACAACCAAAAAGAATGAAAGACATTTTCATAAAAACACACACAATTCCTGACCTTACCTCTTTAAAATCTGATTTCATCCCCAAAAAAAAATAAGAATTGAAAAAAGATTTTTTTAAATACCAAGCTCAGACTTCCTCCCATCCGTTAGCCTTAGAAATTGCTAAAGCAAAAGGAAGTTATATTTATGATACTTCTGGTAAAAAATATTTAGATTTTGTAGCTGGTGTTTCAGCTAATAGTCTTGGGCATAATAATCCTATAGTAACTGCAGCTATAAAAAATCAACTAGATGCCTATACCCATGTAATGGTTTATGGAGAGTTTATTCAACAACCTCAGGTTCAATTATGTAAACTATTAGTAGAAAATTCTCCTGAGGATCTTAATTGTGTTTATATCACTAATTCAGGAACAGAAGCTACAGAGGGAGCACTGAAATTAGCAAAAAGGGTTACACTTAGATCAGAAATAATTGCAGCAAAAAACTCTTATCATGGAAATACAATGGGATCTATGAGTGTTTCAGGAGTTGAAAAACAAAATGCAGCCTTTAGACCCTTAATTCCTGGAACTAAATTTATTGAATTTAACAATGAAATTGAACTGATTAAAATTACAAATAAAACTGCTGCAGTGATCTTGGAGACAATTCAAGGTGGTGCAGGCTTTATTACTCCAAATAATAATTTTTTAACAAAAGTAAAGCAACGTTGTAAAGAAGTTGGTGCCTTATTAATTTTAGATGAAATACAAACTGGAATTGGAAGAACTGGTACCTTTTGGGGATTTGAAAATTACAACGTTATTCCAGACATCATAATTACTGGAAAAGGATTGGGTGGAGGAATGCCTATTGGAGCTTTTATTTCTTCGTTAGAATACATGAAACAGTTAAAAGAAAATCCTAAATTAGGACATATTTCTACATTCGCTGGGCATCCTGTAATTTCTGCTGCTGGCGTTGCTACAATTAATGAGATTATTAAACATAATCTAATGAAGGAATCTTTGAGAAAAGGAGAGCTAATTAGAAATAAATTGAAACATCCTTCAATTACCGAAATTAGAGGAAAAGGATTGATGCTTGCTGCGATCCTAGAAACTCCAGAATTAGCTGTAAAAATGGTTCATAAGTGTATGGAAAATGGGCTAATTTTATTCTTTTTGTTATTCGAATCTAGAGCTCTAAGAATTTCTCCTCCTCTTTCAATTTCTGACCATGAAATTACAATTGGCTGTGAAATAATTTTAAAATCTTTGAGAGAATTAAAGGAACTAAAGGAATAAGATTTTTCCTTTTTAACTAATTTTTTAATTTTAATAAGAGGTTTGGATCTGGACAATTCATTTTAAACTTTTCAATATTTTTTTTAGAGGAAACACCTGGATAATCTCCGAAATTTTGTGCAATATCCCTAATAATTTGAAAATGTAAATGTGCAGCATAATCTCCATTCACTTTTGAATCTCCCAAATATCCAATAATATCTCCTTGTAAAATTTCTTTTCCTATTGTAAGTTTATCAATTGAACACATTGATAAATGACCATATAATGTGTAAAATTCTTGACCAATAAATGTGTGTTTTAAAATTATCGTTGGTCCATAATCTCCATAATTATTATTATTTTTAAAACTATGCACTACACCATCTAAAACTGCTAAAACCTTTGTATTTGCAACGCACCATAAATCAATACCTAAATGAATATTTCTTTGATCATTTTCAATAGAATTTTTAAAATAATCACTTCTATCATATAGGTTTCTTTTTTCTAAATAACCTCCAAAAGCAATTGCGGAATTTCGTCTTTTTAAATAGGATGTAATGTAATTTTCCCATTCTTTAGAAGAGGAAGTATCAAAATTTAACAGCTCTTTATTTTTTACTGACAGATCTATTTCAATAAATTTATCTAAAGTATTATTTGTATCTAATACGGGTAAAGGTTTATTAAAGAGTTTACTTAAAAAAAAATTAAATTTTTGTGAATTCATAACCATAAAATTAATTCTCAAAATAGATTCAAAAAGCCTGAGTTATGGAACCCAGGCTTTTATTAAATTATAAAAAAAAGTCTTTCAATTATCTAACTAATTGTTTCTGTGAAGGCTTAAATTTAGTTAATAAAATACCATCAACAGCTGCTTCGTATTCTTTCATGGTCGGTGTTCTACCTAGTATCGTAGACAATACAACTACTGGTGTAGATGACAATAAAGATTCTCCTTTTTTCTCAGTAGAATCTTTTACTACTCTTCCTTGGAAAAGACGTGTAGAAGTGGCCATTACAGTATCTCCTGGTGCGGCTTTTTCTTGATTCCCCATACATAAATTACAACCTGGACGCTCTAAATACAACATGTTTTCGTATTTAGTACGTGCCAATCCTTTTGGATCAGTATCATCAAACTCAAATCCAGAATACTTGACTAAAACATCCCAGTCTCCCTCTTGTTTTAATTCATCTACAATGTTGTAAGTTGGAGGAGCAACAACCAATGGTGATTTAAATTCAACTTTACCTTGTTTAGCTTCAACATTTTTTAGCATTTGAGCCAAAATTTTCATATCCCCCTTGTGAACCATACAGGAACCAATAAAACCTAAATCAACTTTTTTAGTACCTTTATAGAACGATAAGGGTCTAATAGTGTCATGTGTGTAGCGTTTTGACTCATCTTCATTATTTACATCCGGATCTGCAATCATTGGTTCAGCAATTTGATCTAAATCAATCACAACCTCAGCAAAATACTTTGCGTTTCCATCTGGAGCTAAAGCAGGTTTAGTACCAGATTTAATTTCAGCTATCCTTCTATTTGCAATATCAATTAATCCTTGAAGAACTTGTTTATGATTATCCATTCCTTTGTCAATCATTATCTGAATTCTGCCTTTGGCAATTTCTAAAGATTCTATTAACGTGTTATCTTCAGAGATACAAATAGAAGCTTTCGCTTTCATTTCTGCAGTCCAATCTGTAAATGTGAACGCTTGATCGGCAGTTAGTGTTCCAATATGAACCTCAATAACTCTCCCCTGAAAAACATTATCTCCACCGAACTGAGAAAGCATTTGAGATTGTGTCGCATGAACAACATCACGAAAATCCATATAATTCTTCATTTCCCCTTTAAAGGTAACTTTTACTGATTGTGGAATTGGCATGGAGGCCTCACCAGTTGCAAGGGCTAAAGCAACGGTACCTGAATCAGCACCAAAAGCAACACCTTTAGACATTCTTGTATGAGAATCTCCACCAATGATTATGGCCCAGTCATCGATTGTAATATCATTTAAAACCTTGTGAATAACATCGGTCATTGCATGATACTTCCCTTCAGGGTCTCGTGCTGTAATCAAACCAAAATCATTCATAAACTTCATTAATCTAGGAATGTTTGCCTTAGATTTATCGTCCCACACAGAAGCAGTATGACACCCAGATTGATATGCACCGTCTACAATTGGAGAAATCACGGTAGCCGCCATCATCTCTAATTCTTGGGAAGTCATCAAACCTGTAGTGTCCTGGGAACCTACGATATTCACTTGAACACGAACATCAGATCCAGCATGTAACACTAACCCTGGAGTAGTACCAACAGCATTCTTATTAAATATTTTTTCTACAGCAGTAAGACCTTGTCCATCAAAAGAAATTTCTTTTGAGGGAGCAAATACAGGAAGCACTTCGATCCCGAGTAATTTTGAAGCAAATGTTTGAAGTTTTTTACCAAAAACAATAGCATAGGAACCTCCAGCTTTTATAAATTCAGCTTTTTGCGGTGTTAGTGATTCAGAAATATCTATCAATTCCTGATCACCTTTATATAATTTTTTTTCTTTTGTATTAACCGTTAAAACAGTTCCGGTTGCAATAGCGTATGTTTCTTTTAAAACAGGTTGTCCTTCTTCATCTCTTATGATATTACCCGCCGCATCTTTTTGTTTGACCCAATTTTTAAGATCTATACCAATCCCTCCTGTAACCCCAACAGTTGTTAAAAAAATTGGAGAGATCCCATTTGTTCCGGCAATAATGGGAGCAATATTTATAAATGGAACATATGGACTCGATTTAATCCCTGTCCATAGCGCTACATTGTTTACACCTGACATTCTTGAAGAACCAACCCCCATGGTTCCTTTTTCAGCAATTAACATCACTCTCTTATCTGGATGTTCATTTTGTAAAGCTAACAATTCGTTTTGTTTCTCTTTGTTGTGCTCGAACAAACATTGACCATGTAACTCTCTATCTGATCTCGAATGTGCGTCACCTCCGGGTGAAAGTAAATCTGTAGAGATGTCTCCAACTCCTGCAACAAAAGTAACCACCTTAATTTCTTCATCTATTTCCGGTAGTTTTGTAAAAAACTCTGCTTTAGCATAACTTTCTATAATATCCTTAGCTATTGCACTCCCACTTAAAAAGGCCGTCTCTAAACGAGCTGTATCTGCTTCATAAAGAAAAACTTGCGTCTTTAAAACTTCTGCAGCATCTTTAGCTATAGAAATATCATTACCTAAAGCCAAATCTAGTAGCACCTCAACGGAAGGCCCTCCTTTCATATGTGATAGTTGTTCAAAAGCAAAAGAAGTAGTTATTTCTTTTACTATTGAATCCTTTAATATAATTTCCTTTAAAAATTTAGCTTTTACAACTGCAGCACTTGTAGTACCAGGTAAAACATTATAGATAAAAAACTGAAGAGAATCTTCTCTATGTTCATTATCTATGTCTTTAATTTGCAATATGATTTCGCTTAATAGTTCTGAACCATCAATTGGCTGGGGATGAAGTCCCTGAAGTTTGCGTTGTTCTATTTGCTCAAGGTAATTTTTATAAATGCTCATGAAAGAAATCTTTAATTACAGTAAGTTTAATTGATTATTTAAGTTCTCAAAAAAAAATACAATCTGTTTTTTTTAAAATTTTACTCTCGCAAAATTACATTTTTTATATCAATTTTAAAAGATAAATATTAGGGATAACGTTAATTAATTAGGAAGACAATACGAGTTAAAAATTTATAGAAAATGCAGACTAATAAGCCGAATTCTGTTCCTTTAAAAAAGGTTCTTATCATTTATCTAGTTCTAAAATTACTCTTAGAATCAATCTGTCTACCCTTTAGAATCGAGCGAGTAGCTCTCAAGTTCTAATATACATGACATTGCACCTCATAGAGTTTACCTGGTTTCACTACAGCCGAACTGTACTTGCTTTCTGTTGCACTTGTCCTCAACTTACGCTGGACGGATGTTATCCGCTATGATTACTCTTTGGTGTCCGGACTTTCCTTCACGTATTTAACGTGACGATAAGATGAGTCTCCATTTTCTATAATTTTCAAATATAGTTTAATTTCTTAGTCATAAAAAAGAAACCCACTCAAAATTTGAGTGGGAAAAATTGCTATGAAAAAGAAAAAGTGCTGTTAATTTCTTAACAACAATATAAATGTAAGGTAAATTTTATAATTATTTACGATTTTAAAAATTATTTACAATTTATTCACATATGTTTATGAGAACATATCTTTTACTTTTTCAAAAAATGATTTATCCGATTTATTAGGATTTGGTATAAAGTTTTCATCTTCAGACATTTTCTCAAAAAATTGTCTTTGTTCTTTGGTCAATTCTTTTGGTGTCCAAACATTAATATGTATTAAAAAATCTCCTGTACCATAACTTTCAATACTTGGCAGACCTTTTCCTTTTAATCTTAATATTTTACCTGATTGTGTACCAGCGTCAATTTTTATTTTGACTTTTCCAGTAACAGTATCTACTTCTTTATTTGTCCCAAGAACAGCCTCAGAGAAATTAATATACAGATCGAAATGTATATTTGTACCTTCTCTCTTTAAGGTTTCATGTTGAATTTCTTCAATTAACACCAATAAATCTCCAGAAATTGAATTTTTTCCAGGGGCATCGTTTCCTTTTCCTCCTACTTTCAATTGAACTCCTTCTGTAACTCCTTCAGGAATATTGATCGTAACTGTTTCTTCGGTAACAATTAAACCTTGTGCATCTGAGCCATTCGGTTTGTTATGAATTATTTCTCCTGCTCCCATACAAGTAGAACAAGTTGCAGCAGTTTGCATTCTCCCTAATATAGTATTCGTAATTCTCATTTGTTGTCCAGAACCATTACAGGTAGGACATGTTTTGTAAGTAACTCCGTCAGCTTGAACTTTTCTTCGAACTTTTACTTTCTTTTCTACACCTTTGGCTATTTCTTCTAAAGTAAGTTTAACACGAATACGCAAGTTACTCCCTTTCACACGAGCTTGACGCTGACCACCGCCACCACCAAAACCTCCAAAGCCGCCGCCGCCAAAAATATCTCCAAACTGACTGAATATGTCATCCATATTCATTCCACCACCAAAGCCACCGCCACCCTGAGGACCGTCAAAAGCTTGATGACCATACTGATCATATCTTGCTTTTTTATTCTCGTCACTCAAAATTTCATAAGCCTCTGCTGCTTTTTTAAAATTTTCTTCAGCAGTTTTATCCCCTTGGTTTTTATCTGGGTGATATTTAATTGCCATTTTTCTGTAGCCTTTCTTTATTTCTGCTTGTGAAGCTGATTTAGAAATGTTTAATACTTCGTAAAAATCTTGTTTTGCCATGTTTTTTTGATCTCAGTTATCAGTTTTTTACAACTACCGTGTATTTTTTACTGCCCAATTACCACTTTTGGATAACGTATAATTTTATCTCCTAACTTGTACCCTTTTTCAATACAATCTATTACTTTTCCTTTTAAATCATCTGTAGGTGCAGGAATTTGTGTAATTGCTTCATGAAATTCTGCATCGAAGGTATCTCCTGGATTAGTTTCTATTTTAGACAGACCTTTTTGCTCTAAAGTTTTATAAAACTTTTGATAAATTAGCAAGACTCCTTTTCTTAATTCCTCTGCTTCTTTGTCATCATCAATATGTGACAAAGCACGTTCAAAGTCGTCTACAACTGGCAGTAAAGATGTCATTACTTCTTGTCCAGCAGTCTTAAAAAGCTCTATACGTTCTCTTGTTGTTCTTTTTTTGTAATTCTCAAACTCTGCAAAAAGACGTAAAAACTTATCTTTTTCAATTTTAATTAACTCTTCAGAAGTTGGTTCATCCTTTACTACTTCGTCTACAGTGTCTTGATTATCAGTAGTTTGGTTTAACTCTTCTGTGGCAGTAATTTCTTCTTCTTTTAAATCTTCTTTCTTACTCATTTATTTGTAATCATTAAATTATAAATACTGAATTTGCAAAAATGTTGCCAACAAAAAAATAGTGTCAAACTGACACTATTTTAAGGATCATTATTGAATAAATTATTAATTTTCTATTCTTTCAATTTTAGCACCAATAGATTTTAATCGTGCTTCAATATTTTCGTAACCTCTATCAATTTGCTGAATATTATTAATAATACTTGTGCCTTTTGCAGACAATGCAGCAATTAGTAAAGAGATTCCAGCTCTAATATCTGGAGAACTCATGGTCGTTGGTTTTAGAGAACTTTCAAAGTTATGACCAATGACGGTAGCTCTGTGCGGGTCGCATAAAATTACTTTAGCTCCCATATCAATTAGTTTATCAACAAAGAACAAACGGCTCTCAAACATCTTTTGATGAATCAAAACGGTTCCTTTTGCCTGAGTAGCTATAACTAAAACAATACTTAATAAATCAGGTGTAAAACCTGGCCAAGGTGCATCTGAAACCGTAAGAACAGAACCATCAATATAATTCTGTATTTCGTAAGATTCTTGTTCAGGAATAAAAATATCGTCTCCTCTTTTCTCTAATTGAATTCCTAGTTTTCTGAAAACAGTTGGTATTTGCCCTAAGTTTTCCCAACTTACATCTTTAATGGTTAATTCAGATCTTGTCATCACTGCCACACCAATCCAAGAGCCAATTTCAATCATGTCTGGTAAAACTCGATGTTCACAACCAACTAGAGAGTCAACACCCTCTATAATTAATAAGTTTGAACCAACTCCTGAAATGTTTGCCCCCATTGAATTCAACATTTTGGATAATTGTTGAATATAAGGCTCGCAAGCAGCATTGTAGATTTTAGTAGTTCCACTTGCTAAAACAGCTGCCATTAATATGTTTGCAGTTCCAGTCACAGAAGCTTCATCTAAAAGCATTTCTACGCCCTTTAATTCATCTGCCTCTACTCCATAAAAATATTCTTCTTTGTTGTATCTAAACGTTGCACCTAATTTGATAAAACCTTCAAAATGGGTATCTAACCTTCTACGTCCAATTTTATCTCCTCCAGGACGAGGAATATATCCTTTCCCAAATCTAGCCAATAATGGACCTACAATCATAATTGATCCACGCAAAGAGCTTCCATCTCTTTTAAAATCTGAAGATTCAAGATAATCTAGATTGATGTTATCTGCTTGAAAAGCATACGAATTTTTACTTAATTTTTCAATTTTGACTCCTAATTCTCCAAGAATAAAAATCAATTTATTTACATCAATAATATCAGGAACATTATTTACGATTACTCTCTCTGGTGTTAACAAGACTGCACAAAGTATTTGTAATACTTCATTTTTTGCCCCTTGTGGAGTAATTGTTCCATTTAATTTATGACCGCCTTCAATTTTAAATGATGCCATAGAATCTTATCTTTTTCTATTTTTATGTTGATTGTTATGCTGAGGTTTCTTCGGCTTATTTTTTTGATTATTCTGATTTTGACCTTGAGTTCGAGGTTTTCTTAATAAATTTTTACTTTCAGACAACTCTTCTTTAGTATCTCTAATATCTATCTGACCATCAGACAGGTCATGAAGATGTTTAAAAATTACGGCATCGTCAACGGTATCTTTATTCCAATTTAGGTAGCATTTTTTCATGTGATTTGCAATCGTAAATACCAATGCATCTTTTTTATCACCCGCTTCCCAACCGAGGGCAATGTTTATCATTGTTTGGATATTATTACCGTAGTAGCGATATCTCGATGCCGATTTTGGATAGGCTAATGCCTCTGGCTTTTCCTGCAATTCTTCTTTGGATGGTTTTGGGTATGGAGATTCAGCGTCTAATTTAAAATCTGCCATGATATATAACTGATCCCATAATTTGTGTTTAAAATCTGGAATATCTCGAAGGTGAGGTTGTAAATTACCCATCACATCTACAATGGCTTTGGCCATCTTATCTCGATCTTCTTTAGATTCTTGGGCTACACAATGGTCTACTAGCTTTTGTATATGCCTACCGTATTCTGGTATGATCATTAACGGTCTTTCTGAATTGTACTCTAAATCGAATGTCATTTATTTATTTTTGAGAAGTCTCTTTAATATCTAATATCGTTTAAAAATCTATCCGCTGGGGTCTCAATTAATTTCAACCAGACAAGTTTGTCTATTTCTAAACTTTAAGGTGCAAAATAGCAATTTATTTTTAGTTATGTTCAAGTTTTTTAACCAATCACTTTTAATTTTGCAAATTGTAATAATAATTTCTTTTTTCCAACTGTACCAAATTTAATTTCTGCTTTTTTATTGGGGCCATTTCCTTCTATTGCTATAACTTCTCCCCTTCCAAATCTATTGTGCTCAACTATATTTCCAACAACAATATTTCCATCAAATAAATTAGTTTTTGAATCTAAAAAAGCCACCTTTTTTAATTTTTTAGGAACTATGATTTCCTTCTTTTTATTCAAATTTAGCTCCATTTTTTTGCGCTGAATTGGTTTTTGAAAACGGATCCCTTTAGGGGCATCTTCAAAAATACTTTTATCAACAAAAGAATTGATGGATCTCTCTGGAGTTTTTGATTTTATATAGTTTAAATATTGATCATCTATTTCTTCTAAAAAACGACTTGGTTCTGCATCCACTAGCTTACCCCATCTATATCGAGTTTGTGCATACGATAAGTAAGCTACTTTTTCAGCTCGAGTCAACGCTACATAAAACAACCTACGCTCCTCCTCTAACTCACTTCTTGTATTCATGCTCATGGCCGAAGGAAATAAGTTCTCCTCTAAACCAACAATATAAACGTACAAATACTCCAATCCTTTAGATTGATGAATGGTCATTAAAGATACGTTTGGCTTTTGATCGTCTTTTTTAGAATCAAAATCAGTAGCTAGGGCAACATCTTCTAAAAATGAGGTTAATGATGCATCTTCTCCTTCCTCTATCTTGTCTGTAATAAAATCTTTAATTCCGTTTAATAATTCTTGAACATTCTCAACTTTACTAATAGCTTCTGGAGTTCCTTCTTTTTCTAAATCTTTAATAAGTTGTGTTTGTTTCACAACAACTTCAGCAATATCAAAAGCATTTTTAGTTTGCGATTCTATTTGCAATCGCAAAATCATATTCATGAAATTTTGGAGTTTATTTTTTGTTCCAGAATTAATTTTTAAATCAATTTTATCAATGTATTTAATAATTTCAAAAATTGATTTCTTGTAGTGATTTGCTGCGATCGTTAGCTTGTCTATAGTTGTTGCTCCTATCCCTCTTGCTGGGTAATTGATAATTCTTTTTAATGCTTCTTCATCATTTGGATTGATCAAAATACGTAGATAAGATAAAATATCTTTGATTTCTTTTCTTTGGTAAAAAGAAATTCCCCCATAAATTACATAGTCAATTCCTTTTTTACGTAGCGCATCTTCTATGGCTCTTGATTGAGAATTTGTTCTGTACAATACACAAAAACTATCTGAGCTTAGTTGATGATTCATCTGGTTTTCCCATATAGATTGAGCTACAAAACGCCCTTCTTCTCCGTCAGATATAGTTCGCATTACATGAATGGAATCTCCAGGGTCATTACTTGTCCAGACTTCTTTATCTAATTTAGTTTTATTTTTTGAGATGACAGAATTGGCAGCATTTACAATGTTTTTTGTAGATCTATAATTCTGTTCAAGTTTGAATGTTTTTACATCAGGATAATCTTTTTGAAAACTTAATATGTTCTGAATATTTGCCCCTCTAAAACTATAAATACTCTGAGAATCATCCCCCACAACGCAGATGTTTTGAAAACGGTCCGCCAACGCTTTTACTATTAGATATTGAGAATGGTTTGTATCCTGATATTCATCGACCATAATATATCTAAATCGATCCTGGTATTTTGCAAGAGATTCTGGAAAACGGGTTAATAACTCATTTGTCCTTAACAAAAGATCATCAAAATCCATTGCTCCTGATTTAAAACACCTTTCAACATACTGTTTATATATCTCTCCAACTTTTGGCCGACTAGCATGCATATCAGCTTCTTGTAAATCCGTATTATTAAAATAAGCTCTCACCGTTATTAGGCTATTCTTAAAAGAGGAAATACGATTTAAAATTTGTTTGGCTTTATAACGCTCCTTATCCAAGCCCATTTCTTTAATAATGGAGCTTATTAATCGAACTGAATCCTGTGTATCGTAAATCGTAAAATTTGATGGAAAACCTAATTTATCTGCCTCTGATCGTAAGATTCTTGCAAAAACAGAATGAAAAGTTCCCATCCAAAGATTTTTTGCTTCACTTGCACCTACTACTCCTGCAATTCTCTCTTTCATTTCTCTTGCAGCTTTGTTTGTAAAGGTCAGCGATAAAATATTAAAGGCATCAACTCCTAGCTGCATTAAGTGCGCTATTCTATAGGTTAAAACACGTGTTTTTCCAGAACCTGCACCTGCAATAATAATCATGGGGCCATCTTTTTGTAAAACAGCTTGTTTTTGGGCTTCGTTTAGTGAATCTAAGTAATTATTCAAGAGTAATTATTTCAAGTTTTTTAAAATGTGAATTTAGGGATTCTTTGCTTCTAAAAAGATGGGATATCCTTTTTTTTTATTCACAATTTTTCACTTTTAAAAATAGTTACAATAACAAAGGCTCCTATTAGGAGCCTTGTTGTTCATCTAATATGTATCTCATCTAAAATTGGAATCTTATCCCAATTTTATAATTTCTACCTCGGGTTGAAAAACCTAAAATATCGTCATAAGCTTCATTGTATAAATTCGTAACGGCAGCAAAAACAGTAACAGTATCTTCTAATAATTTATAATTTGTCATAAAATCCATTACTTGGTATTTGGGTAAGACTACATCACTCCCAGCAGTTCCAAATGAGCCATACCTATCAAAAATTGTTCGGGCTCCTACATTTCTGTATGTGAAACTAAAAAAATATTGTTCAGAAGGTTTAACCTCTAAAGTTGTTACAAGTTTGTGTTTCGGAATGTAATCGTTAAAATCCTCTAAATTATTTTTATCGATGTAGGTGTATGAAGTGGTTAAGTTTAAATAATTTGAAGGGGATATTTTTGAATTTACTTCAAAACCATTTGCATTTGAAGAGCCATTTTGATATTTGTATGTTAAATTGTCATAAACAATTGCATCTGTTTCTGTTCTTTTAAAATAAACAGCGTCCAAAGAAAACCAATTTTTAAAACGATACTCAAAACCTGCTTCAATGGTTTCATTAGATTCAGGGTTTAAATCTATATTTCCAGAAAATCCGTCATATAATTGATATAAACTCGGCGCGATAAAAGCAGTACTATACGAAGCTAAAAATTTTATAGAATTATCATCGTTCATTTGAAAATTATAAGCGGTATTTCCGTCATAAACAAACTGACTTCCATATACGTTATGAATGTTATAACGTCCGCCTAAATTTACACTCAGACCTTGATCTGAAATATAGACAAAACTTGCATATGGATCGATTGTATTAAAGTTTGCTATTTCTTTATCTATAACAGCGAAGGGTGTTACAGAATGATTTGAATGCTCTTGATAATTTAGTCCAGTAATCAGTTGGAAATTTGAAGAAAACTCATATTTATGAACCAAGTCTAGATGTAAACTTCTCCCTTTGAATTGATAGGTATCTAAGGTATTTGAAAATGAATTAAACTGTTCAATATCTCTTTCTACGACATTGACAGAAGCTAATAAATAAACTTCCGCATTGGCGTATTTATATGTAGGTTTTATTCCCACTCGAAATTGCTCTTGACTCCCAGTATTTAGATCGCTGTCAGAAAATGCCCCTGAATCAAAATCGTACTCAAACTCATCGTAATTTAAGAACGTTTCGATACTTAATTTAGCATCCATTTTATATCCTAACTTTAACAATCCATTTTTTGAATAATAGCTGTCATTTTCAAAAATTGAAGTTGAATTACTTTTTGCCGCCGACATTCCATCAACTCCAGTTATACTAAACGAACCTAAATAATTGAAACGCCCTAGAGTTCCATTTAAGTTTACATTTTGATTTTTATCAGAGAAAGCACTCTCTAATGTATTTGCTGTATTATTTGTTCCTAAACTTGTCTCAAATGATCCTGATACACTATCTGTAGAAGCATTCTTAAGGATAATATTAATCACTGCAGTTGCAGCACCAGAGCCATATAAAGTAGAAGAAGCTCCTTTTAATATCTCTATGGATTCTATTTGGTTTGTGGCTAATAGACGTAAATCAAATTCTTGATTGATAGCGGATTGATCTGTAACCGGAACACCGTCAATTAAAACCAACACCTGTCTACTTCTTCCTCCTCGAATATTCATACTTCTTGGTTCGGTCGGATTTGCATTTACACCTCTTACATCGATACCTGCAACCGTATTTAAAATTTCGATCACCGTTTTTCCTGTATTATTTTTTAATTGTTCTGAGGTGATTTTTGTAATTACTTTTCCAGAATTTTCTTTCTTTAGATTAAACTTCGTTGCGGTAACAACAATTTCTTCTAATTTTTCTACTTGTTCATTTTGCGATTGGGCAAAAAGATTTGTACTCATGAGGCTACTTGCCAAAACACTTGCAATTAAGATTTGTTTTTTCATTTTTTAATGATTTAATTGAAACAATAAATCAGGTAAATTTTGTGTACATTTTAAACGTACATAAACTTTTATCCCGAAAGTTTTTTACATGTGATCATGGGCAGGTCTCCTGACTTATTCATATGTTACTTTGCCTTCCCAATAAAATATCAGTGGCAAAAGTTTAAGTAACATCCTCGTTGAGGTGCTGTAAAAAACAGCTTAAACATACAGTTGCGGGAACAGTTCTGGATTTTAACCAGATTCCCTTTTAATTTGATACAAGATGATTCATGTATCAAAACCTAAAATCGGGGCAAAACTAGTTTAAAATTACTTAGGATAAAACAGTTATTACTTTTTTTTTGTAATCTTGTAGCTCAATATTTTCTTCATGATAAATACATCTTTAAAGGTTCTGATACTTCTACTTTTAGTAAGTTTTTCATCCTGTAAAAAAAGAATAAAGACAGAAATATTAAAAGAGATACCTTCTACTATTAAATATGCAAAAGGCTTTGATATTATTACTATAAATGGTTCTAAAAAGTTACTTATTAAATCTGCCTATCAACACTCAAAAGAGGTTTTTAGCTACCAGATTGTAACTAAAAATAAAGAAAGAAAAATACATAACGATCTTGATCAAGAACTTCTCGTACCCATTGATAGATTGGTTGCTACCTCTACAACTCATATCCCGATGATAGAACTTTTAAATGAAGAGGCGAGTATTGTTGGTTTCCCAAATTCCAACTATATTTCATCAAAAAAAACAAGAAACTTAATAGACAATGGGCACATCACTGAAGTAGGAAAAGAAAGTTCTTTAAATACAGAGATCTTATTAGATCTGAACCCTGAATTAATCGTTGGTTTTGGAGTTTCATCAGCGGACAAAACATTAACTTCAATTCAAAAAGCGGGGATAAATGTTATCTACAATGGAGATTGGTTAGAGGAAACTCCTCTAGGAAGAGCTGAATGGATCAAGTTTTTTGGGATTTTATTTGATAAGGAAAAACAAGCAGATAGTATTTTTAATAGTATAGAAACTGATTATTTAGCAGTAAAGAAATTAGCTTTAAAATCTGGGGAAAAAGCGACTATTCTATCGGGTGCAATTATGAGTAAAGATATCTGGAATCTACCAGCTGGTAAAAGTTTTGAAGCACAATTTTTACAAGACGCCAATTTAAATTATCTGTGGAAAGATACCAAAGGTAAGGGGAGTTTATCATTGAGTTTTGAGAGTGTTTTTGACAAAGCTGCTACTGCTGATTTTTGGATAAGTCCTGGATATTTCACTTCTAAAAAACAGCTTTTAGAAAGTAATAATTTATATAAAAAATTCAAACCTTTTCAAAATGATCAAATCTATACATCAACAACTAAAAAAGGAATAACGGGAGGAGTAATTTATTATGAACTAGCACCTACCAGACCCGATTTGGTTTTAAAGGATATTGTCAAAATTACTAAACCTGATCTATTACCAGATTATACATTGACTTTTTTTAAAAAATTTTAACATTATTATAATACTATAAAACAAGCATTTAACTTATTGTTATTTAATTTTGGTAATGAATTAAATCCCTAACTATGAAAAATCTATTTTTATTTTTATTCAGTATTTCTGTTTTCATTTCGTGTAACAAAGAAAACAATGATCCAAAAAATCCATTAAAGGAAGAACTCACATTATCAAAAATTGTCGAAAACGCACCAAACAAAGCCGCTTGGGTCTCTAGAGAACAAATGAAGTCACGAAACGGTGATTCTATGGGGTATGGTGTCATTCTAAATCCTAACTCTAAAAAATTAGTGCTTTTTCTTGATGGTGGTGGTGCTTGTTTTAATCCACTTACTTGTTTTCAGAACTTAGATCGGTATTCAGAAGTAGATTTTTTAGATAGAATGGCTTCACATTCATCTCTTTTAATCAATCGAGAATCTGATCAAAATCAATTCAAAGACTGGAATTTAGTATTTGTACCCTATGCCACAGGAGATGTTCACTCAGGAACTAATTCAGCTGTCAACGTACCTAATGACGGTCCAAAAAACCAAAACATGGTTGGCTTCAACAACTTTACTCTTGTCTTGAAAGACTTAAAGAACTATTTTGATGCTAATGGAAATATCACTGAAATTGTTTTTATGGGTTCAAGTGCTGGTGGATATGGTGTATTGTCCAACACCTCTCAATTTGCAGATATATTGGCAAAAAATATACCAACAACAGTAATAATGGATGCGTCCCCAGTTTTTATGGACAAAACATTACTCTCTCCTTGTTTAGCCGACATATGGAGTTCAGATTCATTATGGAATACCAATTCAACTTTACCCATAGACTTAGATGAAACGATTCAAAATAACTACAACCATAATCTTCAAAAATTATATGAGTACTTATCTTTAAAATTACCTAATGTTAACTTTGGCCTTTTGAGCTATTACGGAGACTCAGTAATTCGTTCGTTTTATAGTTTTGGTCAAAATAATTGTGTGTATCCCCCCAATTCAATGATCAGTGTTGATAATTACAAAGCAGGACTGTTAGATTTGAAAACATCTGTGTTAGATGATCTTGAAAATTGGAAGGTCTTTTATGCTAATGGTATTGAGCATACTTTTTTGAGTGATCCAAATTTCGATCAAACCGTAAAAAACACGAAACTAAACGACTGGATCTCACAATTGCGTCAGGGAATGGCTGAAAATCTTACTGAATAAATAAACTTCAATAGCTAGTTTTATAAAAGTTTAATTAGAATTCGATGTGAGTAAAACTTGTATTGAATTCTAATTTTTTTGTTTTTTTTCTAAGGTTATTTCGCGCATGTAAAGAAATAACGGAAAAGAAAAAGCAATAGCTACTAAAAAAGTTAATGGAATTAAAATCCACCAATATTTAATTTTTAATCGGATAGATTCTGGAATGAGGAATGCAAAAAATGTCAAACAAACGACCGTTAAATCTGCTCCAAAAGATTTGCCTGCAAAATTAGACGCTGCCTCATTAAAAAAATGAATTAACGAGGGGGTTTCAGCAGTTTTAAAATATTGTATATTATAATACCAAGTATAAGAAATACCTAAAACTGTTAACAATAAATAAAGATGTTTTAATTTCATTTTTAGAATAACTTTGTTTGGCTATTATCATCTTCATTTTTCTTTTCTGCATTTTTTTTATCAATTGATTTTTTTAAAGCTATTTGAGACTTATTGGTTGAAAAAGAATCTTCTGAAACAACTTTTATTTCTGGAACTTCAAGAGGTAATTTGTCTTTAACTACTACCTCATCAATGACTTCAATTTCTTCTGATTGTTGTTCTTTTGCTGCTACATAAGGAAGAGGATCTAGTAAATTAACTTGTTTAATTTTCTCTGTGGTCAATTGATTTCCTTGTGCTTTTATTCCCTTAACAGCAATAAAATCCTCTAGGCTTAGTTCTTGATTTTGTATGCTTCTTTTTGAATATTGAATCTCAACAACAGGCCTGTAATCTGTTGAAACAATTTCTAATTGTGATTTTGGATGGCTAGAGATAAAAAGTTCTTCTTTTTCAGCAAGTTCAATTAAGAAACGTTTGATATAATAACGGTCTTTTTCTCCGTCAAAATAAATAGCAGAAATAGGTTTGTTTTGTTGCCATTTTTCCAATACAATCATGTTATCATCAAAATGCATTGCTAAATCTGGTTTTACGACTTTAGATTTACCACTTTGAGAAATGATAAGTAGCCTATCTTCAGCTCTAAACTCGCCTAAGAGTTCTCCTCTATCATCTACATTTAAGCGCTGAACAGTATCATCAAACCAAATTTTTCGTGGTTTTAATGTTGAAACTCCTTCCGATTTAAAATCGATAGATTTTATAGCGTATTTGGTAATTGTATTTCCTCTTACCGCCCTTCCTTTTACAGCTAAATCTGCAAAGTCAATATCCCATTTTAGTTTTTTAACGCTACCAACTGCTCTTAGATTGACCGTAACAACTTCTGCTTCTCCGTTAGGGTTTGCTGTAAAATATAACATCTTAGAGCCTTTACTTCCGTTTGTAAGGTCATATTCTTTATCACGTGTTACCGAGGTAACATTGAAACGCTTCATGTAGCTTGAACCTTTACTTCCATCTTTATACATCATGTTATAAACAGTACGATTGTCTTTCTTTTTAAACACAGCTACATGAATAATATCTTTACCAACAAAAGTTTTCGAACCAACTTTTGTTACAGACATTTTACCGTCTTTTCTAAAAACAATAATATCATCTATATCTGAACAATCAGTTACAAACTCATCTTTTTTCAACGAGGTTCCTATAAAACCTTCTCCTCTATTTACATATAGTTTGGCATTATTCATTGCCACTTTCGAAGCAACAATATCATCAAAAATTCTAATTTCTGTTTTACGTTCGCGACCTTTACCGTACTTACTTTTTAAATTTTTAAAGTAATTAACAGCAAACTCTATTAAATTATCTAAATGATTTTTTACCTCAGCGATTTTTTCTTCTAAACTTTCAATGTGTTGTTTTGCTTTGTCTATATCGAACTTTGAAATTTTCTTAATTCGAATTTCAGTTAAACGAACAATATCTTCTTCTGTTATTTCTCTTTTTAAATGTTTTACATTTGGCTGTAAACCTTTATCTATGGCTTCAATTACACCTTTCCAAGTATCGACTTCTTCAATATCACGGTATATTCTGTTTTCAATAAAAATTCGTTCTAAAGAAGCAAAATGCCATTGTTCATCAAGCTCATGTAATTGAATTTCTAGCTCTTTTTTTAGTAAATCAACCGTTAAATCGGTAGAGTGTTTTAACATTTCAGAAATACCAACAAAAACCGGTTTATTATTTTCAATAGTACATGCCAAAGGTGAAATTGAATTTTCACAATTTGTAAAAGCATAGAGCGCATCAATAGTTTTATCTGGAGAGACATTTGGAGGTAAATGCAAAAGTATTTCTACAACTGCTGCTGTATTATCTTCAATTTTTTTAATTTTTATTTTTCCTTTTTCATTCGCTTTAATGATGCTGTCAATCAAGGAGGTAGTTGTGGTTCCAAAAGGAATTTCACTAATTACTAAGGTTTTTTTATCTAGTTGAGCAATTTTAGCACGAACACGAATTTTTCCACCACGTCTTCCATCATTGTAGTTCGTAAAATCTGCAACACCTCCTGTTATAAAATCTGGTAAAATTTTAAAGCTTCTTCCTTTTAAATATTTAATCGAAGCGTCTATGAGTTCTATAAAGTTATGAGGAACGATCTTAGTGGATAAACCTACAGCAATTCCTTCTGCTCCTTGGGCTAATAAAAGTGGAAATTTTACGGGTAAATCTATAGGTTCTTTTCTTCTTCCATCATAAGAAAGCTTCCAGTCAGTCGTTTTGGGGTTAAAAACAACTTCTAGTGCAAATTTTGACAAACGAGCTTCTATATAACGAGAAGCCGCTGCACGGTCTCCTGTTAAAATATTCCCCCAGTTTCCTTGCATGTCAATAAGCAATTCTTTTTGACCAATTTGCACCATCGCGTCTGCAATTGATGCGTCTCCGTGAGGATGATACTGCATGGTGTGACCAACAATATTTGCTACCTTATTGTAACGCCCATCATCTAGGTCTTTCATAGAATGCATTATTCTACGTTGTACTGGTTTTAAACCATCTTCTAATGACGGAACTGCTCTTTCTAAAATTACATACGAAGCATAATCTAAAAACCATTCCCTATACATTCCTGTAACCTTGGTAATGGTTTCTTCTTGCGGTGTATCTAACATCTCATCTTTGGATGTTAATTCTTCCTCGAATTCGTTTTTTCCTTCACTCATCTGTTAAAATTCCTCTTCTATACTATCCAACTCTACTTTTAAATTTTCAATAATAAATTTTTGCCTATCAGGAGTGTTTTTACCCATGTAAAACTGCAACATTTGTTCAATAGACATTTCTTTATCTAACATTACCGGATCTAAACGAATATCGTCTCCAATAAAATGTACAAATTCGTTCGGAGAAATCTCACCTAATCCTTTAAATCGAGTGATTTCTGGTTTTCCTTTTAATTTACCTATTGCCACTCTTTTTTCTTCTTCCGAATAACAGTAAAAAGTATCTTTCTTATTACGAACTCTAAATAAAGGAGTTTCTAAAATATATAAATGGCCTTCTTTGATTACTTCTGGAAAAAATTGTAGAAAGAACGTAATTAATAACAAACGAATGTGCATCCCATCTACATCGGCATCGGTAGCTATTACAATATTATTGTATCGTAAATCTTGTAAACCATCTTCGATATTTAATGCTGCTTGTAATAAATTGAATTCTTCATTTTCATACACAATTTTCTTGCTCAATCCGAATGAATTTAAAGGCTTTCCTTTCAAACTAAAAACTGCTTGTGTGTTTACGTTTCTAGATTTTGTAATTGACCCAGATGCAGAATCTCCCTCCGTAATAAATAAGGTAGAATCTAAATACGCTTCTTTTTTTGTATCCCCTAAGTGGATTCTACAATCACGTAATTTTTTATTATGTAAGCTTGATTTTTTAGCTCTGTCTTTAGCTAATTTTCTAATTCCAGATAATTCTTTACGTTCTTTCTCTGCTTGAATTATCTTCCTTTGAAGTGCTTCAGCTGTATCTGTATTCTTATGTAAAAAGTTATCTAATTTTGTTTTTAGAAAATCGTTAATATAGGTTCTTACCGTCGGTAAGTCTCCTCCCATATCTGTAGATCCCAACTTTGTTTTTGTTTGACTTTCAAAAACTGGTTCCATCACTTTAATGGCTATAGCAGAGATAATTGATTTACGAATATCGGAAGCTTCAAAATTCTTTCCGTAAAACTCACGAATCGTTTTTACAATAGCTTCTCTAAATGCTGCTTGATGCGTTCCACCTTGCGTAGTATGCTGTCCATTAACAAATGAGTGGTATTCTTCAGAATATTGAGTTTTACTGTGGGTGATCGCAACTTCAATATCATCTCCTTTGAGATGTATAATTGGATACAACATATCTTCTAGGTTGTTGTTATCCTCCAATAAATCTTTCAATCCATTTTCTGAAACATATTTTTCACCATTAAAAACAATTGTTAACCCTGTATTTAAATACACATAATTTTTAAGCATTTTAGAAACATATTCGTTTCTATACTTATATTTTTTAAAAATTGCTTCATCAGGAATAAAGGAAACTTTTGTTCCTTTTCTACGAGAGGTTTCTTCTAAAAATTCTTGATCTGTTAAGTTTCCTTGAGAAAACTCTGCTGCTGCAGATTTCCCATCTCTTGAAGACTCTACTCTAAAAAATGAAGAAAGTGCATTAACTGCTTTGGTACCTACTCCGTTTAATCCTACCGATTTTTTAAATGCCTTAGAGTCATACTTTCCTCCTGTATTCATTTTAGATACTACATCAACCACTTTACCTAAAGGAATACCACGACCATAATCTCTAACAATCACTTTATTTCCTTGAATAGAAATTTCGATGGTTTTACCGGCTCCCATTACATATTCGTCTATAGAATTATCTAAAACTTCCTTTACAAGAATATAAATACCATCGTCTGCAGAAGAACCATCGCCTAATTTACCAATGTACATTCCAGGACGCATTCTAATATGCTCTTTCCAGTCTAAAGATCTAATATTATCTTCTGTATATTTTGTTTCTTGACTCATATATATGGTAGACTACAATTGAATTTGAAGCCCTTGCTAAAATATAATTTAACCCCTAAAAATAAAATGTCTTTGCCAATTAGTTATTAACAGGATTTCAACGAAATTTAAATTTTAAATTTATTTAAAAATCACAATAAAAAACAATTTGTTGTATTTTTAAACAAATAAGGGTAAACTTAGCTATTTCACTATTTTTGTACTTCAATTAAAGAAAAAAAATTTGAAAAACTTACAACTTTTAGAAATTACAAACAAGTACGGAAGCCCCTTATATGTTTATGATACTGATAAAATAGAAGAGCAGTATAATCGTTTAACAAACGCTTTTAGTGGTGTAAAAAATTTAAAATTAAATTATGCGGTAAAAGCATTGTCCAACATAAATATTTTACAATTCTTTAAAAATATTGGTGCTGGTTTAGATACTGTTTCTATTCAAGAAGTTCAATTGGGTTTGACTACTGGAATAGATCCAAAAAAAATAATATTTACGCCCAATGGAGTTTCATTAAAGGAAATTGAAGAAGTTGCACAACTGGGTGTTCAAATAAATATTGACAATTTATCCATTTTAGAATTATTTGGAGAAAAACATCCGGAAATACCTGTTTGTGTGCGTATCAATCCTCATATCATGGCAGGTGGAAACTCTAAAATTTCTGTAGGTCACATAGACTCCAAGTTTGGTATTTCTATTCATCAGGTACCCCACATTAAGCGTGTTGTAGAAAATACAGGAATGAATATCAACGGAATTCATATGCATACAGGTTCTGATATCTTAGATATTGACACTTTCCTTCGTGCATCAGAAATCTTATTCGATGTGGCAAAGCAGTTTAAAAATATCGATTTTATTGATTTCGGAAGCGGGTTTAAAGTTCCTTACAAAGAAGGAGATATATCGACTGATATTGAGCAATTAGGAATACAATTATCCGAAAGATTTAATCAATTTTGTAAAGATTACGGCAAAGACATTACTTTGATGTTTGAACCTGGAAAATTTCTAGTTTCTGAAGCGGGTGTATTTCTTGCAAAAGTAAATGTCGTAAAGCAAACCACTTCAACAGTATTTGCTCATGTAGACTCAGGTTTTAATCATTTGGTAAGACCGATGATGTACAATTCCTACCATCATATCACAAACATTTCAAATCCAAAAGCTAGAGATCGATATTATTCTGTTGTTGGATATATTTGTGAAACAGATACTTTTGGTTCTAACAGGAGAATTGCTGAAATTTCAGAAGAAGATATCTTATGCTTCCACAATGCAGGTGCCTATTGTTTTTCTATGGCATCAAATTATAATTCTCGCTATTTACCAGCAGAGGTTATGATCGTTAAAGGAAAAGATTATCTCATTAGAAAAAGACAAACCATCAAAGATATTTTACACAATCAAGAAATCATTGAATTTTCTGAGAAAAAGGAAACTCAGAAATTAGAAATGACAACTTAAAAAAATTAAAGTTAAATTCACCACGAAATCGCAACACTTTTAGTTGTGATTTCGTGGTTTTTTTTTATCCTTTTATTTTATGCAAATTAAACGTTCTACTTTCGATAATATTCCTGCAATCATAGAAATTATAAATGATGCAAAAGAATATTTAGCCTCATCACAAATAGATCAGTGGCAAAATGGATATCCAAATGCAATGCAGATTGAGCAAGACATCTTACAAAGAGAAAGTTACGTCGTTTTAAATGATAAAAATCAAATCGTCGCAACTTCAATGTTCACAACCAATCCTGAACCTACTTACGAGAATATTGATGGTAAATGGATTTATGAAGAAACTAAAAAATACGGGGTTATCCACAGAATGGCCATTAAAAAAGAATTTAGAAAATTTGGATTGGCTACGTTATTATTTGAAGAATTTCATCAGCAATTAAAACGTAATAATATCAAAAGTTTAAAGATTGATACTCATGAGGATAATAAAGCAATGCAAACCCTAATCAAAAAATTAGGGTATCAATATTGTGGTATCATTTATACCAGTTACAAGGCCAAAAGACTGGCTTTTGAAAAAGTGATTTCATAGAAATTCAATTTTTAAACTTGAATTAATAATAGAATACATTCAGTAGATTCTTGCCGTTTTTATTAAAAAAAAATTGATGCTCTTTTTTTTTTGAAAAAATAACAAATCATTTATGTGACTTAAAGAGCACCGATATTTTACTTAGTAACTTTACTACATAAATCCTAAATAATTGCTTACTTTCGACCATCAAAATTAATCAATGAAAGTCTGTATAGCAGAAAAGCCAAGTGTAGCAAGAGAAATTGCCTCTATTCTTGGAGCCAACATAAAACGGGATGGTTTCTTCGAAGGAAATGGCTATGCTGTAACCTATACCTTTGGGCATTTATGTACACTTCTAGAACCTAAAGACTATAAACCGCATTGGAAAAGTTGGGATCTAAATAATTTACCCATGTTACCAAAACGTTTTGATACCAAAGTTACAGGGGATGCAGGAATTAAAAAGCAATTTAATATTATAAAATCTTTATTTGAAAAGGCGGAAGTTGTTATTAATTGTGGTGATGCTGGAACAGAAGGAGAATTGATACAACGCTGGGTGATTAACCAATGTGATTATAATGGAGAAGTTCAACGTTTATGGATTTCTTCATTAACCGAAGAGGCTATAAAAGAGGGTTTTAAAAACTTAAAACCGTCAAAACAGTATGATAACCTGTATTATGCAGGGTACTCTAGAGCTATAGGAGACTGGCTATTGGGCTTAAATGCTACTCGTTTATATACCGTAAAGTTTGGTGGGTACAAACAAGTTTTATCTGTGGGTAGGGTGCAAACTCCAACACTTGCTATGTTGGTAAATCGTTATAAAGAAATAAATAATTTTACACCTCAACCCTATTGGGAATTACAAACAACATATAGAAACACTCTTTTTAATTTTGAGGAAGGTAGGTTTTTAAAAAAAGAGGATGGTCAATTTTTAGCCGATAAAGTAACTGATTCTGACTTTGAAATTATTTCCGTAACCAAGAAGAAAGGAAAAGAATACGCACCAAAACTATTTGATTTAACAGGATTACAGGTCTACAGTAATAATAAATTTGGTTTTTCTGCAGATGAAACCCTAAAAATCGTTCAGAAACTATATGAAATGAAAGTAGTCACCTATCCAAGAGTTGATACTACTTTTTTACCCAACGATGTTTTTCCTAAAATTCCAGGTATACTCTCAAAACTCTCAAATTACAGTGAATTAACACAACCACTTTTAAAACAAAAAATAAAGAAATCAAAACGTGTTTTTGATGATAAAAAAGTTACCGATCACCATGCAATAATACCCACTGGAATACAAGGGAATTTACAATACAATCAACAACAAATATTCGACATCATTACCCGAAGATTTATAGCTGTATTTTATCCAGATTCTGAAGTTTCTAATACTGCTGTAATAGGAAAAGCAGCTGAAGTTCCATTTAAAACGACCGGTAAAGAAATTTTAACCAAAGGTTGGCGAGTTGCTTTTGAAACTGAAGAAAGTAAAATTAAAAAAGAATTAAATGAACAATTGACCCTACCCGCATTTGTAAAAGGTGAAAAAGGATCACATGAACCTTCATTTTTAGAAAAAGAAACTAAACCGCCAAGAAATTATACGGAAGCAAGTCTTCTGCGCTCAATGGAAACTGCAGGAAAACAGGTAGATGACGATGAAATGCGTGAACTCATGAAAGAAAATGGTATTGGAAGACCTTCTACAAGAGCTAGTATTATTGAGACGTTATTTCGAAGAAAATACATTGAGCGGAAAAAGAAATTGGTATTACCGACTCAAACAGGAATTGACTTAATCAATATCATCGATAATGAGTTGTTAAAATCTGCTGAGCTCACAGGTCGCTGGGAAAAACGTTTAAAAGAAATTGAGCGTGGTGAATTTAATGCAGGAAATTTCATCAACAATATGAAAAAAATGGTCGATGAATTAGTCTATGAAGTTCGCTCTAACACCTCTGCGAAACGAATTTCTGCTGTCAATTCTAATGCGACCAAAAACAGCTCAAAAACAGCTCCTAAAAAAGCAACAAGAACACAAAAAAAACAAGTCATTGGGAAAACCTGTCCGAAATGCAAAAAAGGAACCCTTTTAAAAGGATCAACTGCTTATGGATGCTCTGAATTTAAAAACAACTGTAACTTTAAAATATTTTTCAAGATATTCGGTAAGAAAATTTCAGAAAACCAACTGATAAGACTCCTTGAAAAAGGTGCTACTACGAATTTAAAAGGGTTTACAACAAGTTCAGGAAAAGTGGAAGGAGTCATTCGTTTCGATAAAGATTTCATTTTAAAACTTGAGCAAAAAGCCCCCATTGTTGTTGCTAAAAAAATTGACAAAGAGGTTGATAATTCAAGAAAAATATCCTGTCCTAAATGTTCTCAAGGTTTAATTTTAAAAGGAAAAACAGCCTATGGCTGTTCTAACTATAAAAAAGGGTGTGATTTTGTTTTTACCTTCGATGAAATTAAGAAAAAAGCAAATGGAAAGCCTTTAACAAAGGAATTGGTGTTTCAAATACTTCATCAATAATGCAAAAAATTGGTAAATCTGAATAAAATAAAATGTGTTATTCAATCATGTTTTTAAGATAAAATTTCTCGACTTTTTCTCTTGCCCAAGGGGTTGTCCTTAAAAATTTCAAACTCGATTTATAACTTGGATTATTTTTAAAAGCATTGATGTTTAAAATATCACCTAAATCTTCCCAGCCATATTCTAAAAATAATTGTTCTAAAATAGTTGCTAATTTTATTCCGTGTAACGGATTGTTTGGTTGGTCTTGACTCATCTTTTTAAATTTGCTATTGTTACAATTTTATCAGAACTAAATAGAGTTTGTTGCACTTCATTTTTAACAAGATTTTGCATACAAGCTACTATATTTTCAGGAGAAATTATTTTATACTTTTTTAAAGCACCCAAAAACAAAGGACTTAATAAACTCATTAATCCCTTAGCAATTCGCTCTCCCATTCTGAACTCATGACGTTTTCCGCCAATTAAAGAAGGTCTTAGGATAAAGGTGTTTTTAATGTTTAACTCTAAAACATCACGTTCCATTTCTCCTTTTGTTTTATTGTAAAAAATGGAACTTGATACATTCGCACCCATTGAAGATATTACTAAAAATGTTTTGATATTGTTTTCAATGGCAAGTTTTGCAGCAGTTACAGGAATTCCATAATCTATTGCTCTGTACAGTTCTTTATCTTTGGTTTTTGCAGATGTAGTTCCTATACAGCAGAAAACTTCATCTCCCACAAATTGATCTTTGTATTCCCCTATTTTAAAAAGATCTATGATATATTCTTCTATCTTTAGAGATGTATTTTTGACAGCACTTCGAGAAAATAATTTAATCTTCTCATATGAGGGGTCTGCAATTAAGTTTTTTAAAAGAATACCTCCGGTTAAACCTGTTGCTCCTATAATAATAGCTGTTTTGCTCATTGCATTAATAATTCAAAAACAAAATTATTGTAATTTATTTGATCCTAAAAGTATAAACCAATATGATTTAAAATTTATTCTTCTTTTTAATTTTTATTTTGTCATTTAAAGTTAATCGATGTTGAACTTCCTAAAAAACTTTAACTCATTATTCGTTATCATTTATTGACTATTTTTCAATAATTTAGCAAAATATTTTATAAAAAACATACATGAAAAAGATTTCATTAAATGAAACTCACCTTGCTTTAGAAGCTAAAATGGTCCCATTTGCAGGATTCTATATGCCTGTTCAATATGAAGGAGTCACTGCTGAACATTTAACAGTAAGAAATTCTGTGGGTGTTTTTGATGTAAGTCATATGGGAGAGTTTTTAGTAACTGGTGAAAATGCATTGGCGCTCATTCAGAAAATAACTTCCAATGATGCTTCAAAACTAGAAATTGGAGATGCACAATACAGTTGTTTTCCAAATGAAAATAATGGAATCGTAGATGATTTAATTTGCTATAGAATTGAGAAAGACACCTATCTATTAGTCGTAAATGCCTCAAATATTGAGAAAGATTGGAATTGGATTTCCAAATATAATGACACCTTTGGAGCTGAATTGAAAGATGTATCAGATGAATATTCTTTGCTAGCGATTCAAGGTCCAAAAGCCATAGAGGCCATGCAATCACTATCTTCTTTAGATCTGGCTGACATTCCTTATTATACCTTTAAAATTGGTGATTTTGCAGGTATTGAAAATGTCCTTATTTCTGCAACTGGGTATACAGGTTCTGGTGGATTTGAAATCTACTGTAAAAATAGTGAGGTACTTCATATCTGGAATAAAGTTTTTGAAGCTGGTAGTACTTATGGCATCAAACCAATTGGTTTGGCAGCCAGAGACACATTGCGTTTAGAAATGGGATATTGTTTGTATGGAAATGATATTAATGATGCTACATCGCCTATTGAAGCTGGATTGAGTTGGATTACAAAGTTTACAAAAGACTTTGTAAATCACAAAGCTCTAGCAAATCAGAAAGAGCTAAAGCCAGAAAAAGCATTGGTTGCCTTTCAGCTAGATGAAAGAGGGATCCCAAGGCAAGGCTATGATATTGTTGATAAAAATGGAAACGTAATTGGAAATGTTACCTCAGGAACTATGAGCCCCTGTTTACAGAAAGGAATTGGTATGGGATATGTTCTAACCAAACTGTCTAAAACTGGAACACAAATTTATATACAAGTTCGTAAAAAAGCAATCCCTGCCACTATTGTTAAGTTACCTTTTTACAAAAAACCAATATAAAAATTAGGTACTTATTTATATCTTTAAGTTTTCATAAAAAAATTCAATAAAAAAAACTCCCAATATAAATTAAAGGGAGTTTTTTTTATTAAATATGTCTAAAAGAGCAATTTTACACATTAAAACGAAAGTGCATAACATCACCGTCTTTAACAATATATTCTTTCCCTTCTACTCTCATTTTACCGGCTTCTTTTACTTTTGCTTCAGAACCGAAAGCTATATAATCTTCATAAGAAATTGTTTCAGCTCTAATAAAGCCTTTTTCAAAATCGGTATGAATCACTCCTGCAGCCTGGGGTGCGGTTGAACCAACATTAATTGTCCAAGCTCGAACTTCCTTAACTCCAGCTGTAAAATAGGTTTGTAAGTTTAATAGTTTATAAGCAGATCTAACCAATCTAGAAACACCCGCTTCCGCTAGTCCAATATCTGCTAAAAATAGTTGTCTTTCTTCAAAATCATCTAATTCTGTAATGTCTGCCTCTGTTCCAACTGCTAAAACAATTACTTCTGCATTTTCGTTCTTGACAGCTTCTTTTATTTTTTCTACATAATCATTTCCTGAAACGGCTGAGTTTTCATCTACATTACAAACATAAAGTACTGGTTTTGCAGTAATAAATTGAAGGGGCTGAACAAATTCAAGGTCTTTTTCAGAAAAATCCAAAGCTCTTACCGAAACGCCTTGTAATAGTGTTTCTTGAATCTTTAACAAAACGACTAGTTCCGCTTGAGCTTCCTTATTGCCTGTTTTGGCAGTTCTTTTGACTCTCTCTAGTCTTTTTTCTACGGTTTCTAAATCTTTTAATTGAAGTTCAATATCAATTGTTTCTTTATCCCTAACAGGATCTATAGAAGTATCAACGTGTATGATGTTATCATTATCAAAACAACGGACAACATGTAAAATTGCATCCGTTTCTCTAATGTTTGCTAAAAATTGATTTCCTAACCCCTCTCCTTTGCTTGCTCCTTTAACCAAGCCTGCAATATCTACAATCTCAACGGTAGCCGGCATTACACGTTCTGGATTAACCAATTCCTCTAATTTTTCTATTCTTTTGTCTGGAACGTTTACCACTCCTAGATTTGGTTCTATAGTACAAAAAGGGAAATTAGCACTTTGTGCTTTAGCATTCGATAAACAGTTGAATAAAGTTGATTTTCCTACATTAGGTAATCCTACAATTCCGGCTTTCATATAAATAAATTTTTGGATTGCAAATATAAACGATCTTTCATGAAAACTAAATTAAATTTAACAAAGAAACCCAGAAAGCTCAATTTTATATTTTTTAATCTAACAGAATAAAAGTTTAAACTTTTTATAGAAGTGACTTGAGAATCGAGTGAGGAATGTTTTGTTAAAAAACGAATAGTTTAAAGTTAGTCAACATGCATAAAGCTTTGTTTCTCTAATAATTCTTCTTCAGTTTCTACATGATCATCGTCAGGAACACAACAATCTACTGGACAAACAGCAGCACATTGAGGTTCTTCGTGAAATCCTTTACACTCTGTACATTTATCCGCAACGATGTAATAAATTTCATCAGAAACAGGTTCTTGATCTTCATCTGCATTCACGGCAGCACCATTTGGTAAAACAACATTCCCTTTTAAATCTGTACCATCTGAATATTTCCAGTCATCTGCTCCTTCATATATTGCTGTGTTAGGACATTCTGGTTCGCATGCACCACAATTTATACATTCATCTGTTATTATAATTGCCATAATTTATATTCTGTTTTTGTACCTTTGTAAATGCAAAAATAAAGCCAAAAACATTGACAACCAAAATAAATGATTAGTATTCAAAACAGAATTACTGCATTCGCAAAATTAGGGGACTTTTTAAGTCAATTTACTATCAATGATATCAAAAAAATTGATCATATTGAACATAATGAAATATTTTTTGACGGCTTTTTACATCAAATAAAATTAGCAGAAGAAAACAATTCTTGGTTCAATAAAAAGAACATTTTATTTTCTTTAGAAAATCTAAGTAAATCACTAGCAAACAATAGCTTAGTAAAGTTTACAGAAAGCATTAATTTAACTAATAAATCTTCTAAAAATGTCGCTATTATCATGGCAGGTAATATCCCTATGGTTGGATTTCATGATTTCTTGTCAGTATTAATCTCTGGACATTCGGTACTCGTAAAACAATCTTCAAACGATCGTCATTTAATTCCTTTTTTAGCAAAGTATTTAGAGCATGTGGAAGAAGGTTTCAAAGGAAAAATAACTTTTACTGAAGAAAAATTAACAAATTTTGATGCTATAATCGCTACCGGAAGTAACAATACTGCTAGATACTTCGAGTATTATTTTAAAAACAAACCAAACATTATTAGAAAGAACAGAAATTCCGTTGCAGTAATCACCGGAAATGAAACTAAACAAGATTTTATAAAATTATCTGATGATATTTTTCAATATTTTGGTCTAGGTTGTAGAAGTGTTTCAAAATTATATGTTCCAAAAGACTATAATTTTGATTTATTTTTTGCAGGAATGTATGATAAAAAAGAGATTATTTACAATGCTAAATATGCTAATAATTACGACTATAACAAGGCAGTATATTTAATGAGTTTATATGACTTACTAGAAAATGGTTTTTTAATTATTAAAGAAGACGAAAGCTACTCGTCACCTATTGCAACTGTTTTTTACGAGTATTATGACAATGAAATAGATTTGAAAATAAAATTACATCAAGATAAAGATAAAATTCAATGCATTGTTGCCAACAATTTTATTGAAAATGAAATTCCATTTGGAAAAACACAAGAGCCAGCTTTAAATGATTTTGCTGACGGAGTTAATACCTTAGAATTTTTATCTAGCATATAATTCTAGAGATATATCTTTATAAAACTATAAAAATTATATTATTTTGAAAAAACATAATTTTAGTGCAGGTCCATGTATTCTGCCTCAAGAAGTACTAAAAAAGGCATCGGAAGCCATTATTAATTTTAATAACGATGAGCTATCATTAATAGAAATTTCTCACAGAAGCCCTTCTTTTGTTTCTGTAATAGAAAAAGCTCGTGCATTATCATTAGAATTGTTAGGATTAGAAAACAAAGGCTATAAAGCCTTATTTCTTCAGGGAGGTGCAAGTCTAGAGTTCCTAATGGTTGCCTACAATTTATTGAATAAAAAAGCAGCGTATTTAAATACTGGAACTTGGTCTGACAAAGCAATCAATGAAGCTAAACATTTTGGTGAATTGGTAGAAGTTGCCTCATCTAAAGATAAAAAATATACTTACATCCCAAAAGATTTTAGGATTCCTGAAGGGGTAGACTATTTTCATTGTACAAGTAACAATACTGTTTCAGGAACTCAAATGAAAGAATTCCCCGAGACAGACGTTCCTTTGGTCTGTGACATGAGTTCAGATATTTTTTCTCGTCAGCTTGACTTTGAAAAGTTTGATTTAATTTATGCCGGTGCTCAAAAAAATATGGGACCAGCCGGAACCACCCTGGTAATTATCAAAGAAAATATTTTAGGAAAAGTTGAAAGACACATTCCTTCTATGTTAGACTACCAAGTCCATATAGATAAAGACAGTATGTTTAACACACCCTCAGTATTTGCAGTGTATGTTTCCATGCTGACTCTTGAATGGTTAAAAGATTTAGGGGGTATTTCTTTTATAGAAGAAGTAAATAATAAAAAGGCAGCATTATTGTACAAAGAAATCGATAGAAATCCGCTATTTAAAGGAATCGTTGCAAAAGAAGACAGAAGTACAATGAATGCAACTTTTGTTTTGACCGATGACCGTTTAACATCAACTTTCAATACCATGTGCGAAGCAGCAGGAATTAGTGGAATTAATGGACATAGAAGTGTTGGTGGATTCAGAGCTAGCATGTATAATGCTTTGCCGTTGTTTAGTGTTCAAGTATTGGTTGATGTTATGCAAGAATTAGAAAGAACACAATCTTAATAATTAAAATTTCAAAAATAAATGAAAGTATTAGCAAATGATGGAATTTCTAAAAGCGGAATAGATGCTTTAGAAAAAGGTGGATTTGAGGTTATTACAGTTAAAGTTGCACAAAGTCAACTAGAAAACTACATAAACCAACACAACATAGATGCAATAATTGTAAGAAGTGCTACTCAAGTAAGACAAGAATTAATTGAGGCATGCCCTAGTATTAAATTAATTGGACGTGCTGGGGTTGGTTTAGATAATATTGATGTTGCCTATGCCGAAGACAATGGCTTGCATGTCATAAACACACCTGAAGCTTCCTCTAGTTCTGTGGCAGAATTAGTTTTCGCACATCTTTTAGGAAGCGTTCGATTTTTACACTCATCCAACAGAGAAATGCCTTTAGAGGGAGATACACGTTTTAAAGAGTTGAAAAAAGCCTATGCTCAAGGAACAGAATTAAGAGGTAAAACAATTGGAATTCTTGGTTTTGGAAAAATTGGTCAAGAAGTTGCCAAAATTGCCATAGGTTTAGGAATGAAAGTTCTTGCAACAGACAATGAAATACCGAGTGCACCAATTACATTAGAATTCTTTAATGATCAAAAAATAACTTTTACAATTGCTACCGTTGATAAGGAAGAATTGTTAAAAGAATCAGACTTTATTACTTTACATACCCCTGCTCAAGACGATTATATCATTACTGCATCAGAAATTGAACGTATGAAAGACGGTGTTGGTATTATAAACACCTCAAGAGGTGGAATTTTACACGAGGTAGACCTGGTAAAAGCATTGGAAAATGGAAAAGTACAATTTGCAGGTTTGGATGTTTATGAAACAGAACCGACACCCGCTGTTCAATTATTAATGAATCCTGAAATTTCTTTAACACCACATATTGGTGCAGGGACAAATGAGGCACAAGAAAGAATAGGGATCGAACTAGCAAATCAAATTATAGAACTATTAGGCTAATGGAATCAATTGCTAAAAATTTGCAAACAATACGACAATCAATCCCTGAAAATGTAACATTAGTTGCCGTATCAAAAACAAAACCGATCTCAGATTTACAAGAAGGCTATAATGCTGGTCAAAGAATTTTTGGTGAAAATAAAATTCAAGAGATGGTCTCAAAATATGATGCTTTACCAAAAGATATTCAATGGCATATGATCGGTCATCTTCAGCGAAACAAGGTAAAATATATGGCTCATTTTGTTGATTTAATTCATGGTGTTGACACTCTTAAAACACTAAAAGAAATTAACAAACAAGCAAAAAAGAACAATAGAACAATCAAATGCTTGTTACAAGTAAAAATTGCCAAAGAAGATACTAAGTTTGGATTTAATTTTAACGAAATAGAAGTACTTTTATCGACGGTCGAATTCACAGAATTAAAAAACATACTCATTGTTGGTTTTATGGGAATGGCTTCATTTACAGACAATCAGAATCAGTTAAAAGATGAATTCTCTTCACTAAATTCTTTTTTTCAAAATCAGAAAGAGAAACCACTTTCGGAAAACTGTCAACTAGAGACTTTATCTATGGGTATGAGTGGCGATTATTCCCTGGCTATTTCCAAAGGAAGTACAATGATCAGGGTTGGAAGCGCTATCTTTGGTAATCGAAATTATAATTGATAATTTAAAAAAAATATTTTGTACGCTATTTTAGACATTGAAACTACTGGTGGGAAATTTAATGAGGAAGGTATTACCGAAATTGCTATTTATAAATTTGATGGACAAACTACCGTTGATCAATTTATCAGCCTTGTAAATCCAGAGAAACCTATTCAAGAGTTTGTTGTAAAATTGACAGGTATCAATAACAATATGCTAAAAAACGCCCCTAAATTTCATGAAGTTGCAAAACGTATCATAGAAATTACATCTGATTGTATCTTAGTTGCTCACAATACTTCCTTTGATTATAGAATTCTTAAAACTGAATTTGATAGGTTGGGGTATAATTTTTCAAGAAACACCCTGTGTACCATTGAGTTAAGTAAAAAGTTAATTTTAGACCAACCCTCCTATAGTTTAGGAAAACTCACAAAATCATTAGGTATTCCAATGTCCGATAGACACAGAGCATCTGGTGATGCACTGGCAACAGTTCAATTATTTAAATTATTATTAGACAAAGATGTTCATAAAATAATTGTACAAAACTCTATCAAATATTTCGATAACAGAACTCATAAACTGAAACTAAAAAAATTAGTAGAAGAAGCGCCTACCGTACAGGGAATTTTTTACATGCACAATGAAAAAGGAAAAGTTATTTACTTAGGAAAAGCTAAAAACATTAAAAACGAAGTAACTAAACTTTTTTTAAAAGTTACAAAAACAGCCAAAGGCATTCAAGACAGGGTTCATAAAATCTCATTTGACAGCACAGGAAATAACTTATTTACAATTTTAAAATACCACTTAGAATTAGAAGCATTATCCCCAAAATATAACATAAAAAAGAAGAAAAAAAGATACATTCAAAATTTTAACAATGATGATTTTATAATCATTGAAAAGGGCAGAAAAATTGGAGAACATGCGATTATTTTAATTGAAGACAATGAAGTTTTTGGATATGGATATACAAATTTACATTATCAAGAAAATAAATTGGAGATTCTAAAATCTATTTTAACTCCAATTGAAAACAAAATAAGTTCTAAAAATATTATCAAAAACTACCTAAACAGTCACAATGTTGAGAAAATTATTCGACTGTAATTAACCTATAAACTAGCGGTAATTTTTTTCATACTGACTCTTTTAAATTTAAATAAAAGAGATGATGGTTCAATTGCATTCAATTAAAATCGTATGCAAATAAAAAAATATTAGTTTTATATTTGTAAAATAATCAAACTTCTATTGGAAAAACAAAAACAAACCTCCTGGAAACACAAACTTCATGAAATTATTTATGAGGCAGATACCCCTAAAGGAAAACTGTTTGATGTTATTTTATTAAGTTCAATTTTAGCAAGTATTGTTCTTGTGATGTTAGAAAGTATAGATTCTATAAATAACTCTTATGGATCTTTCTTAAACATTTCCGAATGGATCATTACAGCGCTATTTTCTTTTGAATATATATTACGAATTATTGCGATCAAAAAACCCTTAAAATATGTATTTAGCTTTTATGGAATCATTGATCTGTTATCAACAATTCCTAAATACCTCTCTTTAATATTTGTTGGTTCTCATCATTTTGCCGCGTTGAGAGCACTTAGGTTACTTCGTGTATTTAGGATTCTAAAACTAACTAGATACATTGGTGCTTCCAATAAATTAATAGTAGCATTAAGAGCTAGCAAGGCAAAAATTGGGGTGTTTTTATTTTTCATTACGATCCTATGTGTAATTTTAGGTGCAATAATGTATATGATTGAAGGAACGGAAAATGGATTTACGAGTATCCCTAAGAGTATTTATTGGGCTATTGTTACCATGACTACAGTTGGGTATGGAGATATTGCTCCTCAAACTCCTTTTGGTCAGTTTATCGCAAGTATAATTATGATCCTAGGATATGCAATTATTGCCATTCCAACGGGTATTGTAAGTTCTGAGATGAGTAAAACAAATACCATAGACATCAATACTCAGTCTTGTCCAAGTTGTGCCGTTGATGCTCACAAAGATGGAGCTGAATTTTGTTACAGTTGTGGTAGTAAATTGAATTAAATGACGTCAAATAATTTTTTAATTTCAATTGTTGGTCCAACAGGAATTGGTAAAACCGCTCTTAGCATAAAGCTGGCAAAATATTTTAACTCTAGTATTGTTTCTTTTGATTCTAGACAATTCTACAAAGAAATGACAATTGGAACTGCGGTTCCAAATACCGAAGAATTAAAAGCCGTTCAACATCATTTCATCCAAAACAGAAGTATTTTCGAGGACTATAACGTAGGATCATTTGAAAATGATGCACTTGAAAAATTAGACGCCCTTTTTATTAAAAACCCAATTCAAATCATGGTTGGTGGAAGTGGATTGTATTTAGATGCAATTTTAAAAGGGTTGGATTATTTCCCAAAAGTAAGTGGTGATATTAGAACCAAACTTAATACGGAGTTAGAAAAAAAGGGTATTCAAAATCTTCAAAATCAATTAAAAGAATTAGACATACAGTCGTATAACACGATAAATATAGAAAATCCGCAAAGAGTTATCAGAGCCTTAGAAATTTGTATTGGAACAGGAAAACCCTATGCCTCTTTTAAAAATAAACCCAAATCAGTTAGGAAATTTCATTCAATTAAGATTGGTTTAGATGCAGATAGAGAGACAATATACAATAGAATAAACATGCGCGTAGATGTGATGATTAAAAACGGTTTACTTGAAGAGGCCCAACAATTGTATCAATATAAAAACTTAAATGCACTTCAAACAGTTGGGTATAGAGAATTATTTTCATACATGGATGGAAATTGCTCCAAAGAGTTTGCAATCGGTGAAATAAAAAAAAATACGAGAAGGTTTGCAAAAAGACAAGGAACTTGGTTTAAGAAAGACCCCAACACTTTATGGTTTGATTATCAAACGGATATGAACACTATCATTGGTCAAATTTCTGACAAAATTAACAGAATTAAACACGAGTAAATTTTGGTAATTCATCCACTTTTATATCTTTGTATCACACAAAAAATCATAAAAATGAAAACAATATTTACATGTATTTGCATTGCTCTTTTTACCACAACTTCTATCGCACAGTCTAAAGTTGGTACTATTGACAGTGAGTATATCATAAACCTAATGCCCGAAACAAAACTTGCATTAAAGAAATCTCAAGCCTACGGAATAAAGCTAGATTCTTCCTTCTCTATCAAATTAAAGGAATATCAAACAAAAGCAGAGACTTTTAAAAAGAATGAAAAAACACTTGGAATTTTAGCAAAACAAGGAGATTTACAAGAGCTTACAGAAATGGAAGCAGATATAAAAACATACCAAGAAAATGGAAACAAATTAATGCAATTAAAGAAAAATGAGTTGATGCGTCCTCTATATAAAAAAATTGGCGATGCAATCTCTACAGTTGCAAAATCAGGGGGTTATACACAAATATTAACAATAACAGGAAACGAATTTGTGTATATTGACAATGAATTTGATATAACTGAATTGGTGATAAAAAATCTAGGTATTGAAATTCCTGAACCTACTAAATAATTTTTAATACACGAAAGCAGAAATGCTTCTTGATTTAAATATAAAAATAGAATAAAAAAAGCATCCAAATATGGATGCTTTTTTTATTCTGTACGGAAATTACTTACTCAAATACATTTTTCGTCTGGCGTATAAATTGTAAAATTCATCATCTTTTAAACTGTCTATAAACAAAATACTTTCTCCAGTAGACTTCATTTCTGGACCTAGTTTCTTATTTACATTATGAAACTTGTTAAAAGAAAAAACGGGTTGTTTTATAGCATATCCCTCGAGTTGAGGATTGAAATTAAAGTCCGTTACTTTTTTCTCACCTAACATTACTTTTGTTGCAAAGTTTACATAAGGCTCTTTATATGCTTTGGCTATAAACGGAACTGTTCTAGACGCTCTTGGGTTTGCTTCAATAATATAAACTACATCATCCTTAATAGCAAATTGAACATTGATTAAACCTACTGTTTTAAGTTCTCTAGCAATGGTATATGTATGATCTTTTATCTGTTGCATAACAAGGTCTCCAAGATTAAATGCGGGTAATGTTGCATTTGAATCTCCCGAATGAATCCCACAAGGTTCTATGTGTTCCATAATACCAATAATATATACATTGCCATCTGCGTCACAAATAGCATCTGCCTCTGCTTCAATAGCGCCATCTAAATAATGATCTAATAATAGTTTATTATTGGGGATTTTATGCAGTAGATCTACCACATGAGCAACTAACTCTTCTTTGTTAATGACAATTTTCATTCCTTGTCCTCCTAAAACATAAGAAGGTCGAACTAAAATTGGAAAATCTAATTGATCTGCCAAAGCCAATGCCTCATCTGCAGTTTCAGCTATCCCAAATTCTGGATAAGGAATGTTATTATTTTTTAGCAATGTAGAGAAACTTCCTCGATCTTCTGCTAAGTCTAATGCTTCAAATGAAGTTCCTATAATTTTTATTCCATATTTGGTTAGCTTTTCAGACAACTTTAATGCTGTTTGTCCACCCA